>JAESGV010000018.1_pt1 | contig 563473 bp, 568 predicted proteins | sample 9269781 | NCBI WGS metagenome assembly JAESGV01 (sample SAMN15741586, study PRJNA653496) | algae metagenome | isolation source: Tildeniella torsiva UHER 1998/13D and co-occurring heterotrophs from... | place: Slovakia: Slovak Paradise National Park, Hrabusice, Kosice Region | collected 2000-01-01
AAATGGCAAAGAGTAAGTTTGAGCGCAACAAGCCGCACGTCAACATCGGCACGATCGGCCACGTCGACCACGGCAAGACGTCTCTGACGGCAGCGATCACCAAGTACTTCGGTGAGTTCAAGGCCTACGATCAGATCGACGCCGCTCCGGAAGAAAAGGCACGTGGCATCACCATCTCGACGGCACACGTCGAGTATGAGACGGCCAACCGTCACTACGCCCACGTCGACTGCCCCGGCCACGCCGACTACGTCAAGAACATGATCACGGGTGCTGCGCAGATGGACGGCGCGATCCTGGTTTGCTCGGCAGCCGACGGCCCGATGCCGCAGACCCGCGAGCACATCCTGCTCGCTCGTCAGGTTGGCGTTCCGGCGATCGTCGTGTTCCTGAACAAGGTCGACCAGGTCGACGACGCAGAACTTCTGGAACTCGTCGAACTTGAAGTTCGCGAACTCCTGTCGTCCTACGACTTCCCCGGCGACGACATCCCGTTCGTCAAGGGTTCGGCTCTGGCCGCTCTGAACGACAGCAACAAGGAAATCGGCGAAGACGCAGTCCGCGCCCTGATGGCCGCTGTCGACGCCTACATCCCGACGCCTGAGCGTCCGATCGACCAGCCCTTCCTGATGCCGATCGAAGACGTGTTCTCGATCTCGGGCCGTGGTACGGTTGTCACGGGTCGCGTCGAGCGCGGTATCGTCAAGGTTGGTGAAGAAGTCGAATTCGTCGGCATCCGCGACACCAAGAAGACGACTGTGACCGGCGTTGAAATGTTCCGCAAGCTGCTCGACCAGGGCCAGGCCGGCGACAACATCGGTGCACTGGTTCGTGGTATCCAGCGTGACGACGTCGAGCGTGGTCAGGTTCTGTGCAAGCCGGGTTCGGTCAAGCCGCACAAGAAGTTCATGGCAGAAGCCTACATCCTGACGAAGGAAGAAGGCGGCCGTCATACGCCGTTCTTCACCAACTACCGTCCGCAGTTCTACTTCCGCACGACGGACGTGACGGGCATCGTGACGCTGCCGGAAGGCACGGAAATGGTCATGCCGGGCGACAACGTCACGGTTGCCGTTGAGCTGATCGTTCCGATCGCGATGGAAGAAAAGCTGCGCTTCGCGATCCGCGAAGGCGGCCGTACCGTCGGCGCCGGCATCGTCGCTTCGATCGTCGAGTAAGTACTGAATGAGCGGCCTCGGGCGACGCGCCCGGGGCCGCTTTTCGTTTTCGTCTGCCGGCTGGCGCAACCCAGTCATGCAGACAGTGCGCATGTCGCCAATTCGTCCACGTGGGCGCATTGACGAGAGGCCGATTGCGGTGTATGTCGCCGGCCACGATCAGAATCGAACGGTGATTTGCACCGGGCGGTTTTAAGCGCTGCAGTTTCAAGGCCTGGTGACGGGTCGAGTTCGGCAGGGCTCCTTATGACGACAAAGAGTGACAGTGGTGCCCCGCGGTGCCACTGTGATTTTTGAAAATTTGGGGCCGGCCAGTCATGGTAATTCACTGTCTCTGCGTATGCGGGACGCAAGAAAAGAAACAAGGACAAGTCGAATGAACGGCCAGAATATCCGCATCCGCCTCAAGGCGTTTGATCACCGGGTTCTCGATGCCTCCACGCGCGAGATCGTGCAGACGGCAAAGCGCACCGGTGCAAGCGTTCGCGGCCCGGTACCGCTCCCGACACGCATTGAAAAATTTACCGTCAACCGTTCGCCTCACGTCGACAAGAAGAGCCGCGAACAGTTCGAAATGCGCACGCATAAGCGTCTGCTCGACATCGTAGACCCGACCCCGCAGACCGTGGACGCGCTGATGAAGCTCGACCTGGCTGCCGGCGTGGACGTCGAGATCAAGCTCTAAAAAGGAATTCCGGCGAGAGCCGTAATAACAAGGAAGGTACGTGGCAAGACCTGCCAACGACTTCTCGAAACGGGAAACCCGATGGTTCGGAAGGGCCTGAGTGGAATCCTTAAACAAAGAGGAAAGGTCAGGATCGCGAGATCCCGTCCGCGACTCTCAAGAGGAATGAACCAATGCGTTCAGGTGTGATTGCACAGAAAGTGGGAATGACCCGCGTCTATAACGACGCCGGCGAACATATCCCGGTAACAGTTCTGCGTCTGGATAACGTACAGGTCGTAGCTCAGCGTACGACCGACAAGAACGGCTATGTCGCGCTTCAGCTCGGTGCCGGTACGTCGAAGGTCAAGAACACGTCGAAGGGCCTTCGCGGTCACTTCGCCGCAGCGAGCGTTGAGCCCAAGGCCAAGCTCGTCGAATTCCGCGTCTCCGAAGACAACCTCATCGATGTCGGCGCACAGCTGACCGCGAGCCATTTTGAAGCCGGCCAGCTGGTCGACGTCACGGGCACGACGATCGGTAAGGGTTTTGCCGGTGCCATGAAGCGCCACAACTTCGGTGGTCTTCGTGCGACCCACGGTGTTTCCGTTTCGCACCGCTCGCATGGTTCGACCGGTTCGAACCAGGATCCGGGCAAGGTCTGGAAGGGCAAGCGCATGGCTGGTCACATGGGGCAGACGCGCGTCACCACCCAGAACCTCGAAGTCGTTTCGACCGATGAAGATCGTGGTCTCATCCTTGTGAAGGGCGCCGTTCCCGGTTCCAAGGGTTCCTGGATCATCGTCCGCGACGCCGTCAAGTCGGCGAAGTAAGGGAGCCAAGCACATGGAATTTAACGTCAAGACCCTCGAGGGCAAAGACGCCGGCAAGCTTTCTCTGTCGGACGAAATCTTCGGTCTGGATCCCCGCGAAGATCTGATCGCGCGCATGATCCGCTACCAGCTGGCCAAGAAGCGCCAGGGTACGCACAAGACCAAGGGCCGTTCGGAAGTTTCCCGCACCGGCTCCAAGATGTACAAGCAGAAGGGCACCGGTCGTGCTCGTCACCATTCGGCCCGCGCTCCGCAGTTCCGCGGCGGTGGTAAGGCTCATGGCCCGGTTGTTCGCAGCCACGCCCATGACCTGCCGAAGAAGGTTCGTGCGCTCGCTCTGCGTCACGCCCTCTCTGCCAAGATGAAGTCGGAAGACGTGATCATCGTCGACAACCTGGTGGCTGCTGAAGCCAAGACCAAGCTGCTCGTCGGTACCTTCGCCTCGCTCGGCCTGACCAACGCTCTCGTCATCGGCGGTGCCGAAATCGACAGCAACTTCAAGCTCGCGGCTTCGAACATCCCGAACATCGATGTTCTGCCGGTTCAGGGCATCAACGTTTATGACATCCTGCGCCGCGGCAAGCTCGTCCTGTCGAAGGCTGCTGTGGAAGCTCTGGAGGAGCGGTTCAAATGACGGATCTTCGCCACTACGACGTGATCGTATCTCCGTCGATCACGGAAAAGTCGACCATGGTGTCTGAGCACAACCAGGTTGTCTTCAACGTCGCCAAGGGTGCAAGCAAGCCGGAAATCAAGGCTGCTGTCGAAGCCCTCTTCGGCGTCAAGGTCACTGCCGTCAACACGCTCGTCCGCAAGGGCAAGACCAAGCGTTTCCGCGGCTTCGCCGGCAAGCAGAAGGACGTCAAGAAGGCCGTCGTGACGCTCGCCGAAGGTCAGTCCATCGACGTGTCGACGGGCGTCTGAGGTAGGGAACAAGAACAATGGCATTGAAAAGCTACAATCCGACGACCCCCAGCCAGCGTCAGCTGGTCATCGTCGACCGTTCGGGCCTCTGGAAGGGCAAGCCGGTCAAGGCGCTGACGGAAGGTCTCTCCAAGAGCGGTGGCCGTAACAACTACGGTCGCATCACCGCTCGCTTCATCGGTGGTGGTCACAAGCGCACCTATCGTCTGGTTGACTTCAAGCGTCGCAAGTTCGACGTCGAAGGCACCGTCGAGCGCCTGGAATACGACCCGAACCGTTCGGCCTTCATCGCCCTCATCAACTATGCTGATGGCGAGCAGGCCTACATCCTGGCACCGCAGCGCATCGCTGCCGGCGACAAGGTCATCGCGTCTGAAAAGGCCGTTGACGTGAAGCCCGGCAACACCATGCCGCTGCAGTACATCCCGGTCGGTTCGATCATCCACAACGTCGAGATGAAGCCCGGCAAGGGCGGTCAGATCGCACGTTCGGCTGGCACCTATGTCCAGCTCGTTGGTCGCGATGCCGGCATGGCGATCCTGCGCCTGAACTCGGGTGAACAGCGTCTCGTCCCGGGCTCCTGCCTCGCCACGATCGGCGCGGTTTCCAACCCGGACCACGGCAACACCAACGACGGCAAGGCCGGTCGTACCCGTTGGCGCGGCAAGACCCCGCATAACCGCGGTGTCGTCATGAACCCCGTCGACCACCCGCACGGTGGTGGTGAAGGTCGTACGTCCGGTGGTCGCCACCCGGTTTCCCCGTGGGGCAAGCCGACCAAGGGCAAGCGGACTCGCTCGAACAAGTCGACCGACAAGTTCATCATGCGTTCGCGCCACCTGAAGAAGAAGTAAGAGAGGTAGTCAGAAATGGCTCGTTCAGTATGGAAAGGCCCGTTCGTCGACGGCTATCTTCTCAAGAAGGCTGAGAAGGTTCGCGAGACCGGCCGCAATGAAGTGATCAAGATGTGGAGCCGTCGCTCCACCATCCTGCCGCAGTTCGTAGGTCTCACCTTCGGCGTATACAACGGCAGCAAGCATGTGCCCGTCTCTGTCAACGAAGACATGGTCGGCCACAAGTTCGGTGAATTCGCTCCCACCCGGACCTATTACGGTCACGGTGCGGACAAGAAGGCGAAGAGGAAGTAACGATGGGCAAGGCAAAAACCGAACGCCGGCTCAAGGACAACGAAGCGCAGGCAGTCGCCCGCACGATCCGCGTCAGCCCCCAGAAGCTCAACCTGGTCGCCGCGCTTATCCGCGGCAAGAAGGTCGAGCGCGCTCTCGCTGAGCTGGAATTCTCCCGCAAGCGTATCGCCGGCACCGTTCGCAAGACGCTCGAGTCTGCGATCGCCAACGCCGAAAACAACCATGATCTCGACGTCGACCAGCTGGTCGTCGCCGAGGCCTATGTTGGCAAGTCGATCACCATGAAGCGTTTCCACGCTCGTGGCCGCGGCCGCGCATCGCGCATCGAAAAGCCGTTCTCGCACCTGACCATCGTTGTGCGTGAAGTCGAAGCCAAAGGGGAGGCCGCATAATGGGTCAGAAAATCAATCCGATTGGCTTCCGTCTCGGAATCAATCGCACCTGGGATAGCCGCTGGTTCGCCGACAACGCCGAATACGGCAAGCTGCTCCACGAAGACCTGAAGATCCGCAAGTATCTGATGGACGAGCTGAAGCAGGCCGGCATCGCCAAGGTCGTCATCGAGCGTCCGCACAAGAAGTGCCGCGTCACGATCCACTCGGCTCGCCCGGGTCTGATCATCGGCAAGAAGGGTGCAGACATCGAAAAGCTTCGCAAGAAGATCTCGACGATGACGAACTCGGAAACGCACCTCAACATCGTTGAAGTGCGCAAGCCGGAAGTCGACGCAACGCTGGTTGCTCAGTCGATCACCCAGCAGCTCGAGCGTCGTATCGCTTTCCGTCGCGCCATGAAGCGCGCCGTTCAGTCGGCCATGCGTCTCGGTGCCGAAGGCATCAAGATCACCTGCGCCGGCCGTCTCGGTGGTGCCGAAATCGCGCGTACCGAATGGTACCGTGAAGGCCGCGTTCCGCTCCACACCCTGCGTGCAGACATCGACTACGGCACGTCCGAAGCGGCAACTGCCTACGGCATCTGCGGCGTCAAGGTCTGGATCTTCAAGGGCGAAATCCTCGAGCATGATCCGATGGCGTCCGAACGTCGTCAGCTCGAGGGCGATGCCCAGGGTCCGGCAAGCCGGGGTGACCGCGGTGATCGTGGCGACCGTCGCCGCGAGAACGCTTGATTGAACGCTGGCGAAAGATAAGCTCGGAGAAGTAAGAAAATGTTGCAGCCAAAGCGTACAAAGTACCGCAAGCAATTCAAGGGCCGCATCAAGGGCGTCGCCAAGGGCGGTTTTGATCTGGCATTCGGTGAATTCGGCCTGAAGGCTCTGGAACCGAACCGCGTGAACGCTCGCGAAATTGAAGCCGCCCGTCGTGCGATCACCCGCTACATGAAGCGTGCTGGTCGCGTGTGGATCCGCGTATTCCCTGACGTTCCGGTCACGGCAAAGCCGACCGAAGTTCGTATGGGTAAGGGTAAGGGTTCGGTCGAATACTGGGCATGCAAGGTCAAGCCCGGCCGTATCATGTTCGAGATCGACGGCGTTTCGGAAGAGATCGCGCGCGAGGCACTTCGCCTCGGTTCTGCCAAGCTCTCTGTCACGACGCGCTTCGTACAGCGCATTGCAGAGTGAGGATCAAGTCGATGAAAGCCACAGACGTACGCGCCATGAGCGCTGACCAGCTGAACGACGAGCTCGCGAAGCTGAAGAAGGAGCAGTTCAATCTGCGCTTCCAGAAGGCCACTGGCCAGCTCGAGAAGTCTTCCCGTATCCAGGAAGTCCGTCGTGACATCGCACGCGTGAAAACCATTGCCCGCCAGAAGGCGGCAGAAGCCAAGGCCTAAGGACCGAGAAATATGCCGAAACGCATTCTGCAGGGCGTAGTTGTCAGCGATAAGAACGACAAGACCATCGTCGTTCGCGTTGAGCGTCGATTTGCCCACCCTTTGCTTCAGAAGACCGTTCGCCGGTCCAAGAAGTACAAGGCTCATGACGAGAACAATCAGTTCAAGACCGGTGACGTCGTTTCCATCCAGGAATGCGCCCCGATCTCCAAGGACAAGTGCTGGACGGTGATTGCCGCCCAGGCTTAATTTACGGACTTCCTGCGCAAGGGCTTGCACCTTGCGCAGAAATCTGTATGAAGCAGACCACTGGCAGAGAACGCTCGGAATCGGGCGTTCTTTTGCTTTGAGCGCACGGAAGGTCCCTTATGGGAAACCACCCTGTATTTGTCTTCCCGCGCACAATTGAAATTTATCATAAGCTTGGATAGGGGGCCTCGGCCCAACCGTTCGGGTTACAACAAGAAGGCGACCTGACATGATTCAGATGCAGACTAACCTCGACGTCGCGGATAATTCCGGCGCACGTCGTGTCATGTGCATCAAGGTGCTGGGCGGCTCCAAGCGCAAATACGCTTCCATCGGCGACATCATCGTCGTTTCGATCAAGGAAGCGATCCCGCGCGGCCGCGTGAAGAAGGGTGACGTGATGAAGGCGGTTGTCGTGCGCACCGCCAAGGACATCCGTCGCGCCGACGGCAGCGTCATCAGATTCGATAACAACGCAGCTGTTCTTATCGACAACAAGAAAGAGCCGATCGGCACCCGTATCTTCGGACCGGTTCCGCGCGAACTTCGCGCCAAGAACCACATGAAGATCATCTCGCTGGCTCCAGAAGTACTGTAAGGAGCGGGAAGCGATGAACAAGATCCGCAAAGGCGACAGCGTTGTCGTACTCGCCGGCAAGGACAAGGGCCGTACTGGCGAAGTTCTGCAGGTAATGCCGAAAGAAGATCGCGCACTCGTGCGTGGTATCAACATGGTGAAGCGCCACCAGCGTCAGTCTCAGACGCAGGAAGCCGGCATCATCAACAAGGAAGCCTCCATTCACCTGTCCAACATTGCCATCGTCGGCAAGGACGGCAAGCCGACCCGCGTTGGCTTCTCCGTCGTCGACGGCAAGAAGGTGCGTGTAGCCAAGCGTTCGGGGGATGTGATCGATGGCTGAGTCCAAGTATGAGCCGCGGCTCAAGGCTGACTATGTAAACCGCATCCGCAAGGCGCTGCAGGAGCAGTTCTCCTACGCCAACGAGATGCAGATCCCGAAGCTCGACAAGATCGTCATCAACATGGGCGTGGGCGAGGCAACTGCCGACTCCAAGAAGCCCACCGTTGCTGCCGCTGACCTTGCTGCGATTGCTGGCCAGAAGCCGGTCATCACCAAGGCCCGCAACTCGATCGCTGGCTTCAAGGTCCGCGAAAACATGCCGATCGGCGCAAAGGTCACCCTGCGCGGCGCCCGCATGTATGAGTTCCTGGACCGCCTGGTCTACATCGCGCTTCCGCGCGTACGAGATTTTCGCGGCCTGAACCCGAAGTCCTTCGACGGCCGTGGCAACTTCGCCATGGGCATCAAGGAGCACATTGTGTTCCCGGAGATCAACTACGACAAGGTTGATCAGATGTGGGGCATGGACATCATCGTTTGCACGACGGCGACCAACGACGACGAAGCTCGGGCTCTTCTGAAAGAGTTCAACTTCCCGTTCCGTCAGTAACCGTAACGACGAGCGTAGAAGAGGAACTTCCATATGGCGAAGACAAGCGCAGTTGAAAAGAACAAGCGCCGCCGCAAGATCGTCGCAAGCCAGGCCGCCAAGCGTGCCGGTCTGAAGGCGATCATCATGAACCAGTCTCTTTCGATTGAAGAGCGGTTCAAGGCCACCCTGAAGCTGGCAGAACTGCCGCGCGATGGCTCCAAGACCCGTGTTCGCAACCGTTGCGAAGTCACCGGTCGTCCGCGTGCATTCTATCGCAAGCTTGGAATGTCGCGTATCGCGCTTCGCGAGCTTGGCAACACCGGCAAGGTGCCGGGCGTTGTGAAGTCGAGCTGGTAAGGAGACGGCAATATGACGATGACTGATCCGTTGGGCGATATGCTCACCCGTATCCGGAATGGCGCCGCTCGCCGCAAGAGCTCCGTCTCCACTCCGGCTTCCAATCTCCGCGCCCGCGTTCTCGACGTTCTGCAGGCCGAAGGTTACATCCGTGGCTACAGCCAGACCGACTACGGCAATGGCAAGTCCGAAATCACGATCGAACTGAAGTACTACGAAGGTGCTTCGGTCATTCGCGAAATCGGCCGTGTCTCCAAGCCGGGCCGCCGGGTTTATGTCTCGGTCAAGTCCATCCCGCAGGTCGCGAACGGCCTCGGCATCACCATCCTTTCGACTCCGAAGGGTGTGATGGCCGATCACCAGGCTCGCGAACAGAACGTTGGTGGTGAGGTACTCTGCTCCGTCTTCTAAGATGGGCAGGGGATCTCCATAGCGAACAGACAGGATAAAAACTATGTCTCGTATCGGTAAGAAGCCCGTTCCGGTTCCGGCTGGTGTGACCGCCTCTGTCGAAGGCCAGAAGGTCTCCGTCAAGGGCCCGAAGGGTGAACTTTTCTTCGTCGCAAACGACGAAATCTCCGTGAAGCTCGAAGACAACGCCGTTGTCGTACAGCCGATCAACGACTCCAAGGATGCTCGTTCGAAGTGGGGCATGTCCCGCACGATGATCGAAAACATCCTGAAGGGTGTGAAGGACGGTTACGAGCGCAAGCTCGAAATCAACGGCGTTGGTTACCGTGCGTCGCTCCAGGGCAAGAACCTGCAGCTCGCGCTCGGCTTCAGCCATGACGTCGTCTACGAGCCGCCGGTCGGCATCTCTATCGCTGTTCCGAAGCCGACCGAAATCATCGTGTCCGGCATCAACAAGCAGCAGGTCGGCCAGGTCGCCGCCGAGATCCGCGAATATCGCGGTCCGGAGCCCTACAAGGGCAAGGGCGTCAAGTATGCCGAAGAGCGGATCGTCCGCAAAGAAGGCAAGAAGAAGTAAGGATCGCGCGAAATGGCAAGCAGAAAAGAAGCACTTGTTCGCCGTGCGAACCGCGTACGGCGTCAGATCAAGGCGGTGGCAAATGGCCGTCCGCGTCTGTCGGTACATCGCTCTTCGAAGAACATCTACGCTCAGATCATCGACGACGTCGCTGGCAAGACCCTCGCGGCTGCTTCGACCCTCGATGGTGGCCTGAAGGCCGAGCTCAAGACCGGCGCCGACATCGCAGCAGCAGCTGCCGTTGGCAAGTTGGTTGCCGAGCGCGCCAGCAAGGCGGGCGTGAAGGAAGTGGTCTTCGACCGCGGCGCCTTCATCTATCATGGCCGCATCAAGGCCCTGGCAGAAGCTGCCCGCGAAGGCGGCCTGACCTTCTGATTTGAGAATTTCCACCCGGACTTGCGTCCGGGTGGATTTCCGGCTTTAAGCCGGTCACACCGGATTCCACCTTGACCCGACAGGGCAGGGTGGAACTTTGCGTAATCTGCCGATTGCACCCGGAAAAGAAAAAGGAAAAGGACAATGGCACAAGAAAAGCGTGGTTCGCGGGATGACCGTCAGAACCGTGAAGAGCGCGATAGCGAATTTGTCGACAAGCTGGTCGCCATCAACCGCGTCGCCAAGGTAGTTAAGGGCGGCCGTCGCTTCGGCTTCGCAGCCCTCGTCGTCGTCGGCGACCAGAAGGGCCGCGTTGGCTTCGGCCATGGCAAGGCACGTGAAGTGCCGGAAGCCATCCGCAAGGCCACTGAAGCCGCCAAGCGCGAACTGATTTTCGTTCCCCTGCGTGATGGCCGCACTCTGCATCACGACGTCAACGGCCGTCATGGCGCCGGCAAGGTTCTGCTGCGCTCCGCCAAGGCTGGTACCGGCATCATCGCCGGTGGTCCGATGCGTGCCGTTTTCGAAACGCTCGGCATGTCGGACGTCGTCGCCAAGTCGACCGGTTCGTCGAACCCTTACAACATGGTTCGCGCAACCTTCGACGCCCTGAAAGCTCAGGTGCATCCGAAGGATGTGGCAGCACAGCGCGGCTTGAAATATGCCACGCTCCAGGCTCGCCGCGCTGCCTCCGGCAACGCAGCTGAAGAATAAGAGGAGTCTGATCCATGGCCAAGGCTACGAAGAAGACTGAAGCAAAGACGATCACGGTCGAACAGATCGGCTCGCCTATTCGCCGTCCGGCTGTCCAGCGCGCTACGCTGGTTGGTCTGGGCCTCAACAAGATGCACCGGGTCCGCACCCTGGAAGATACGCCTTCCGTTCGTGGCATGATCCGTGCTGTCCAGCATCTCGTTCGCGTCGTCGACGAGAAGTGAGACGGGGGAAGTCATCATGAAACTGAATGAAATCAAAGACAACGAAGGCTCTTCCAAGGAGCGTATCCGCGTAGGTCGCGGTATCGGTTCCGGCAAGGGCAAGACCGGTGGTCGCGGCGTCAAGGGTCAGAAGGCTCGTTCGGGCGTCGCCATCAACGGCTTCGAAGGCGGTCAGATGCCAATCTACCGTCGCCTGCCGAAGCGCGGCTTCAACAACATCTTCGCCTCGGAATACGTCACCGTATCGCTCGGCCGTATCCAGACCGCGATCGATGCCGGCAAGCTGGACGCCAAGGCGACCATCGATGCCGCTTCGCTGAAGGCAGCTGGTGTGATCCGTCGTCCGAAGGACGGCGTTCGCATCCTCTCTGGCGGCGAGCTGAAGGCAAAGGTCACGATCGAAGTCGCCGGCGCCTCCAAGGCAGCCGTCGAAAAGATCGAAAAGGCCGGCGCTTCCATCAAGCTGCTCGAAGCAGCCAAGGAAGCCGCTGAATAAGTGAAAGACAATCGCCCGGGGTGCTTCACACCGGGCGATTTTGCTCCCATATGTGAGCCTCACGAACCCAGGACGGAATGGACGTTGTTTCGTCTTCCGGGTCATCTGGAAAACAAGAGTGTGAGGCATGCGGTTGCTTGGCAACTTCTCCCGCTCCCTGTTTTCTGAAAAGCAGTTTGAACGAAGAGCCTCCGGTTCTGGCGCAGCGCCGCCACCGGTCTGGGTTTGCGGAGAATTCTATGGCTTCTGCAGCGGAACAACTGGCCTCGAACCTCAACTTCTCGACTTTCGCCAAGGCGGAAGATCTGAAGAAGCGTCTGTGGTTCACTCTGGCCGCATTGCTGGTCTATCGCCTCGGCACGCATATTCCGCTGCCTGGCCTCAATCCGGAGGCCTATGCCGCCGCCTTCCAGGGGCAGTCGGGTGGCATCCTCGGTCTTTTCAACATGTTTGCCGGTGGCGCTGTCGAGCGCATGGCGATCTTCGCGCTGGGCATCATGCCCTACATCTCCGCGTCGATCATCGTGCAGCTGATGACGTCCGTCGTACCGGCCCTCGAGCAGCTCAAGAAAGAGGGCGAGCAGGGCCGCAAGATCATCAACCAGTACACCCGCTACGGCACCGTGCTCCTCGGCGCCCTGCAGGCCTACGGCATCGCCGTCGGCCTCGAATCGGGGCAGGGCATTGTTGCCGATCCGGGCTGGTTTTTCCGAATCTCGACCGTTCTGACGCTGCTCGGCGGCACGATGTTCCTGATGTGGCTCGGTGAGCAGATCACCTCGCGCGGCATCGGCAACGGCATTTCGCTGATCATCTTTGCCGGCATTGCCGCTGGTCTTCCGACCGCTGTCGCCCACACGCTGGAACTCGGCCGCACGGGCGCTCTGTCCACGCTGCTGATTCTCACTGTCATCCTCGTGGCGATCGGCGTCATTGCCCTGATCGTCTTCGTCGAGCGTGCTCAGCGCCGCCTTCTGATCCAGTATCCGAAGCGCCAGGTGGGCAACCGCATGTTCCAGGGTGACACGTCGCATCTCCCGCTCAAGCTGAACACCGCAGGCGTTATCCCGGCCATCTTTGCCTCGTCGCTCCTGCTCCTGCCGGCAACGGCGGCAGGCTTTGCGGGCAATAGCCAGCTTCCGGGCTGGGCAACTGCCATCATCGCGTCCCTGAGCCATGGCCACCCGGTCTACATGATGCTCTACGCCGCGCTCATCGCTTTCTTTGCCTTCTTCTACACGGCCATCGTCTTCAACCCGAAGGACACGGCCGACAATCTGAAGAAGCATGGCGGCTTCATCCCCGGCATCCGTCCGGGCGATCGCACCGCCGAGTATATCGACTACGTCCTGACCCGCATTACCGTTGTCGGCGCCGCCTACCTCGTCTTCGTCTGCGTCCTGCCCGAAATCCTCATCGCACGCACCGGGATCCCATTAGCCCTTGGTGGTACTTCGCTTTTGATTGTTGTCAGCGTGACCCTTGATACTGTAGCACAGGTTCAGGGACATCTGATCGCCCAGCAATATGAGGGCCTGATCAAGAAGTCGAAGTTGCGTGGAGGAAAGAGGGGACGATGAGACTGATTCTGTTAGGACCGCCGGGCGCGGGTAAGGGGACCCAAGCCCAGCGGATCGTGGAGAAGCACGGCATTCCGCAGCTTTCCACCGGTGACATGCTCCGTGCAGCCGTTTCGGCCGGCACGGAGGTCGGCAAGCGCGCCAAGGCTGTCATGGACGCCGGCAAGCTCGTTTCCGACGAGATCGTCATCGCCATCGTCTCCGAACGCATTGATGCGCCCGACTGCGCCAATGGCTTCATTCTGGACGGCTTCCCGCGGACGCTCGTCCAGGCGGATGCCACCGAGGCCATGCTGTCAGGCAAGAACCTCGATCTGTCCGCGGTGATCGAGATCAGGGTCGACGACGAGATCCTGGCCGATCGAATCGCCGGTCGTTACACCTGCGCCAACTGTGGCGCCGGTTATCACGACGAGAACCTGAAGCCGAAGGTCGACGGTGTCTGTGACAAGTGCGGTTCGACCCACTTCAAGCGTCGCCCCGACGACAACCGTGATACGGTCCGCACCCGTCTGCAGGCCTACTACAAGGAAACCTCGCCGCTGATCGGCTACTACCACGCCAAGGGTAAGTTGCATTCGGTCGACGGCATGGGTGAGATCGATGCCGTCACCGGCGAGATCGAAGCCATTCTCGCCAAGCTCTGAGCCCGGCAGAATCCAAGAATCTTCGCGGGGTCGGTTGCTTTTGTCGATCGATTCCGTTAAAGACCGCGCCAACTCGCGACATGACTGCGATCGGCGCGTTCTTCCAAAACGCTGGGAGACCGGGTTCGATCGTTTTGGTTTGTCGTGAACCCGATTTGTAATTGCGGTCCATCTGGGCCGTGTAACGAGACACCACTTGCCGGATGGCAACTGGAAGCAAGGAGAATAGGCGTGGCACGTATCGCTGGCGTCAACATCCCGACTGCGAAGCGCGTTGTTATCGCGCTGACCTATATTCACGGGATTGGACCGAAGTTCGCATCGGAAATCATGGAAAAGGTCGGTCTTCCGGCCGAGAAGCGCGTTCACCAGTTGACCGACGCTGAAGTGCTCCAGATCCGCGAAACCATCGACCGCGATTACCAGGTCGAAGGTGACCTGCGTCGCGATACCGCGATGAACATCAAGCGTCTGATGGACCTCGGCTGCTACCGTGGCCTGCGCCATCGTCGTGGTCTGCCGGTTCGCGGTCAGCGCACGCACACCAACGCCCGCACCCGCAAGGGTCCGGCGAAGGCGATCGCTGGTAAGAAGAAGTAATTTCAGCGAATAGCGATTGGCGAATAGCGAATAGGGGGTCGCACCTCTATTCGCTATTCGCTTTAAACTATTCGCTGCTGGTGTAGCCGCTGGAACTACGGCGGTGCTTAGATCAACTGAAAGGAAGACCATGGCCAAGGAAGCCACACGCGTCCGCCGTCGCGAACGCAAGAATATCTCGTCGGGCGTTGCTCACGTCAACTCGACCTTCAACAACACGATGATCACCATCACCGACGCGCAGGGCAATGCGATTGCCTGGTCGTCTGCTGGTGCGAAGGGCTTCAAGGGTTCGCGTAAGTCGACCCCGTTCGCTGCCCAGATCGCTGCTGAAGACTGCGCCAAGAAGGCCCAGGAACACGGCATGAAGTCCCTCGAAGTGGAAGTCTGCGGTCCGGGTTCGGGTCGTGAATCCGCTCTGCGCGCCCTCCAGGCTGCCGGCTTCATGATCACGTCGATCCGTGACGTGACGCCGATCCCGCACAATGGCTGCCGTCCGCGCAAGAAGCGTCGCGTCTAATCATTCTTCGTTTTGCCGGCCAGGCGTTTGCGCGCCTTGCCGGTGCTTCTCATATTCGGCCGTCACGATTGAATGGTGATGGCGAACGGAAGGTAAAATCATGATTCAGAAGAATTGGCAGGAACTGATCAAGCCGAACAAGGTGGAATTTTCCTCCTCCGGCCGCACCAAGGTGAACCTCGTCGCCGAGCCGCTCGAGCGTGGCTTCGGCCTGACGCTCGGTAACGCCCTGCGTCGCGTTCTCCTGTCGTCGCTTCGTGGTGCAGCCGTCACGGCTGTCCAGATCGACGGCGTTCTGCACGAATTTTCGTCTATCCCGGGCGTTCGCGAAGATGTCACCGACATCGTCCTGAACATCAAGGAAATCGCCATCAAGATGGACGGCGACGATGCCAAGCGCATGGTTGTCCGTAAGCAGGGTCCGGGCGTTGTCACCGCCGGTGACATCCAGACGGTCGGCGACATCGAGATCCTGAACCCCAACCATGTCATCTGCACCCTCGACGAAGGCGCAGAAATCCGCATGGAGTTCACGGTCAACAACGGCAAGGGTTACGTCCCGGCCGAGCGCAACCGTGCGGAAGATGCACCGATCGGTCTCATCCCGGTCGACAGCCTCTACTCGCCGGTCAAGAAGGTGTCCTACAAGGTGGAAAACACCCGCGAAGGACAGGTTCTCGACTATGACAAGCTGCTGATGACCATCGAAACCGATGGTTCGGTCACCGGTGAAGATGCAGTCGCTTTCGCGGCCCGCATTCTCCAGGACCAGCTCGGCGTCTTCGTCAACTTCGACGAGCCGCAGAAGGAAGTCGAAGAAGAGTCCGTCACCGAACTCGCCTTCAACCCGGCTCTGCTCAAGAAGGTCGACGAACTGGAGCTTTCGGTCCGTTCGGCGAACTGCCTGAAGAACGACAACATTGTCTACATCGGCGATCTGATCCAGAAGACCGAGGCAGAAATGCTGCGCACGCCGAACTTCGGTCGCAAGTCGCTCAACGAAATCAAGGAAGTTCTCGCTTCCATGGGCCTGCACCTCGGTATGGAAGTACCGGCATGGCCGCCCGAGAACATCGAAGATCTCGCGAAGCGTTACGAAGACCAGTATTAATAACAGTGAAGGCAGCCTCTAAACCTGCCTTTCCCCGTCAAACTGCGGGCGAATGCCCGTATGTGTCAGGAAACGGCAGCCTCTGAGACAGAGCCTGCACTTAAAGGAGAATAGCAATGCGCCACCAGAAAGCCGGCCGCAAGCTGAACCGTACCGCCAGCCACCGTAAGGCGATGTTCGCCAACATGGCTGCTTCGCTCATCACGCATGAGCAGATCGTCACGACGCTCCCGAAGGCGAAGGAAATTCGCCCGATCGTCGAGAAGCTGGTGACCCTCGGCAAGCGCGGCGACCTGCACGCTCGTCGTCAGGCCATCTCGCAGATCAAGGACGTCGATGCCGTCCGGAAGCTGTTCGACGCCATCGCAACGCGCTACGCCACCCGCAACGGCGGCTACCTGCGCATCATGAAGGCCGGTTTCCGCCAGGGCGACAACGCCGCCATGGCCGTCATCGAGTTCGTCGAGCGCGATGTTGACGCCAAGGGCGCAGCCGACAAGGCCCGCGTCGCCGCTGAAGCCGAAGCTGAAGCAGCATAATATTCCGACCCGCAAGGGCAGGCGTACAACGGCAAAGGCCGGGTGAGCGATCACCCGGCCTTTGCCGTTGTACGTCCTGCTTTCCGCTCTGCATCAGGGCCTCAACGCGCATTCTTCCGCCCGCTGCAGAAGAAAGGCGCGCTCCGTCGCGTTGCCACTCAACGCTGCCGCTTGTGTGAATTCCGCTCGGGCTTCTTCGTTTCTGCTTAGCCGCATCAGGAAATCACCCTTCGCAGCATGGAGCGGCGGATAGCCCGCCAGTTGCGGCTCCTCCTCGATCTGCGCCAGCAACGCCAGTCCCGTCTCCGGCCCCTCGGCCATGGCATGCGCCACCGCCCGGTTCAGCGCCACGACAGGCGAGGGCACCCGCGCCAGCAGCCGGTCGTAAAGCGCAGCACTTCTCATCCAGTCGGTGTCCTCGAACCGTCCCGCCCGCGCATGCACGGCTGCCAGCGCCGCCTGAAGCGCATAGACCGCGTCGTCCCCGCCAAGACGCGTCACCGCCGCCAATCCCTCCAGACCACGCTGGATCAACAGCCTGTCCCACAGCCCTCGGTTCTGCGTCTCGAGCGTCAGCGCGCTCCCTTCTGCAGCCACCCGCGCCTTGAAGCGCGAAGCCTGCAGCTCCATCAGGGCAAGCAGCGCATGCGCTTCCGACTCACCCGGTGCCAACCCCACCAGGATGCGGCCGAGCCGCATCGCCTCCTGGCAGAGCTGCGGCCGGATCAGGTCCTCGCCCCGGCTTGCGGCATAGCCCTCGTTGAAGATCAGGTAGATCACTTCGAGCACCGAGGCGAGGCGGGCGTCGCGTTTGTCTCCGATCGGCACTTCGAAGGCGATATCGGCATCCCGCAGGATCTTCTTCGCCCGGACGATCCGCTGCGCCACCGTCGTCTCCTGTGTCAGGAAGGCGCGGGCGATCTCCTCCGTCGTCAGCCCGGCGATGACCTTCAGCGTCAGCGCCGTTCGCTGGTCGCGCGAGAGCAGGGGATGGCAGGCGGTGAAGATCAGCGACAGCCGCTCGTCGCCGATCGCGTCGTCGAGCGAGGCCTCGATGGCTGCATACTCGTCCGCGCGGCCGGTTTCGAGGTCATGGACGAGCGAGGCTTCGTGCCGCGCCATCATCTTCCGCCGCCGCCAGAGGTCGACGGCACGGCGCTTGGCGGTCGTCATCAGCCATGCGCCAGGATTGGGCGGCGTGCCGACCTTTGGCCAGGTCGCAAGCGCCGTGACGAGCGCCTCCTGCGCCAGCTCCTCCGCCAGGCTGATGTCGCCGACATGTTTTGCGAGCCCGGCAATCAGCCGGACCCGCTCCATGCGATAGATCGCCTCGATATCCCGAGCCGCTACATCCGCGCCGACAGAGTGCCGGTTCGCCGAGGAAGTGACCACCTGTCCGTCCCGAGTCATGAGCCGGAGTATGGACCTGGCCGCCGCACGGTCAACCGGGGCGATCGCCTCAGGCGTCGACACCGGTCGTGTCGCCGGCAGCGGCGGCCGGGTCCATCCAGAAGATCTCCCAGACATGCCCGTCCGGATCCTCCACCGACCGGCTCCACATGAAGCCGTGATCCTGTGGCGGGTTCGGATCCGGCCGGCCGCCTGCGGCAGTGGCAGCATTCAGCACCCGGTCGACATCCGCATGCGCCTCGACGGTCAGCGCCAGCAACACCTGGCTTGTGGCCTTGGCGTCCGCGATGGGCCGCTTGGTAAAGTTGCCGTAATAGTCATGCGTCAGGATCATCACGCCGATCGTGTCGCACAGCATCATGCAGGCCGCATTCTCGTTGGAAAACTGCGGGTTCCGCGTCGCCCCCAGCGCCTCGTAGAAGCGCGTCGAGGCAGCGAGGTCCGTGACCGGCAGGTTGATGAAGATCATCTTGCTCATGGCGTCTCAACCCTTGGTCTTCTGCTGCGCTGCCAGCCCTTCGGCCGCGCGGTCATGGCTCGCCTGTCCCTCGGGCGTCGCGATCTCGGCAAAATCCTCCATCTCGTAGAAGGGACGGATCTCGATCTCGCTCGGTCCCATCATCGGATTGGGGCAGCGCTTCACCCAGGCGACAGCTTCGTCCATGTCCTTCACCTCCCAGATCCAGTAGCCGGCGACCAGCTCCCGCGTCTCGGCGAAGGGTCCATCGATCACGCGCCGGTCCGGACCGTCGAAGGCCACCCGCTTGCCCATCTTGGACGGCTTCAGCCCGTCTCCGGACAGCATGATGCCGGCCTGCACCAGGTCCTCGTTGAACTTGCCCATGTCTTCGAACAGCTTCGGCGGCGGCATGATGCCTTCTTCGCTGTCTTCCGTCGCCTTGACCATAACCATGACACGCATGTCTTCACTCCTCTCGTTATCCGGACCGCACCTGCGATCCTGCCTCCCCAACGAACGAGGTAAAGCCATTTCGACACGGGATGCGAAAAAATTATTGGCAGCTGTCGATTTTTCTTCGCTCTGCTATTTCGGAATATGGATCGTCGCCCGGATATGTTTGAGCGAGGCGACAATGGTGAAGGTCATCATCACGAGCAGCGTCCACGAGCTCCATTTGCCCAGATGCACCGTCGACCAGGCCCCGAGCTGGTTCGGATAGTGCCAAATGGCGAAGAAGGTGGAGATGTTTTCGGCCACCCAGATGAAGAAGCCGATCAGGATGAAGGCGAGCAGCATCGGCATCTGCCGATCGCGGTCGAAGGGCCGGAAGATTACAGTGGTACGCGCATAAAGCCCGATGGCGAGCGCTGCCAGATACCAGCGATAATCGCCGATATAGTGGTGGGTGAAGAAGTTGAGATAGATGGCAAGCGCCACGCCGATGGCCATCCAGTAGGGCGGATGATGGCGGATCCTGAGATCGAACAGCCGCCAGGCCTGGATGATATAGCTGCCGACGGCGGCATACATGAAGCCGGAAAACAGCGGCACGCCGATGAGCTTCGTATAGGCGAAGTCCTGATAGGACCAGGATGGATTGGCACCCGCCGTCTTGAACGCCTCGAGCACGAAGCCGACCACGTGGAAGAGGCAGATGGCCTTGAGTTCGTCCATCGTCTCGAGCTTGGTCCAGACCATCCAGATCTGGATGGCGAGCGCAATGATCAGGAGCACGTCGTAGCGCGGGATGCCGAAGAGGCCGGCACGCGGGACGACGAAGATCGAGACGAAGAACAGCCCGGCAAACAGGCAGGCCCGCGCCTCCTTGATGCCGAAGAACAGGAACTCGACGACGAAGCGGCGAAAGCCGGTAAGCTCCGGATATGGCGTCTTCTCGATGAGCCTGCGATCGAGTGCACTCAGGAGCCCGTTTTGTCCATCTGCCATCAGTGTCATCGCCGACTGCCTTCGCTGTTGCACTCCATTGCAACCTGACTACTAAGCGGCCATGGACAAAATCAAGGCATCGAGGGCACTTCGCAGCCGACGGCTGGGGATAGCTGTCGGCATCATTGTCTGCGGACTGGCGCTCCGGCTCGGCGGCTATGAGATCGGTCTGCCGCATCTGCTGGTGAAGTATGGCGGCTCGACGCTCTGGGGCGCCATGGTCTTCTTCCTGCTCGCCACGCTCCTGCCGCGACAGCCGCCTGTCCGCCTGGCGCTCCTCGCCATCGTCGTTGCAGCCCTCACCGAATTCAGCCGCCTTTACCACGCGCCCTGGCTGGATGCCTTCCGCCTGACGCTGGCAGGTGCGCTTCTGTTCGGCCGCATCTTCGCATGGTGGAACATCGCGGCTTACATCGTGGGGATCGGGCTGGCCGCGCTGGTCGAAGTGCTGCTTCTCGTCCGCTCCATCCGGTCGCCCGACTAGCGGGCCGCGCCCGCCATGCGCTTGGCCCGCCGCCGCTCCATGAGCTTGGGCCGGACCAGCCGGTAGCCGAGAAGCACGATCGTTACGACGATGTAGAAAGCCGCTTCCGGATCGATGACCTTGAGCGATAGCGCATAATGCAGGATCGCCACCAGCAGCACGGGATAGACCAGCTTGTGCAGTCTGTTCCAGCGCTGCCCCAACCTGCGGATCGACCACTGGTTCGAGGTCAGTGCCAGCGGGATCAGCATCACAAGCCCCGCCATGCCGAGCATGATATACGGCCGCTTCAGGATGTCACCGGCGATCGACGACAGGATCAGGCCCCGATCCAGCGTCAGATAGACGGTGAAATGCGCCAGCACATAGTAGAAGGCGAGAAGACCCAGCGCGCGCCGATAGGCAATTAGGTTAATGCCGAACAGGTCTCTCAGCGGTGTCACCACGAGCCCCAGGCAGAGAAATCTGAGCGCCCAGAGCCCCAGCAGATGTTCGAAGGCGCGCACGGGATCGGCCCCCAGACCACCGAAGATCCCGAGATAGAAGGCGTAGAGACCCGGTAGTAGCCCGACGGCATAAAGCGCCCAGACGGAGGCCGGGCGATAGCGGGCGGGTAGTGCGGGCAGGGCGGGCAAGGCGAGGGAAGCCATCAGAAGAACTTCTTGAGGTCCATGCCGTCATAGAGGCTCGCTACCTCCTCGGCATAACCGTTGAACGGCAGCGTGTCGATGCGCGCCCCGCCGAACAGGCCGTCAGCCTCCCCGATGCGTCGCTCGGTCGCCTGGCTCCAGCGCGGATGGTCGACCTCGGGATTGACGTTGGCATAGAACCCGTATTCCGAGGGCTGCAGCTTGTTCCAGGTCGACGGCGGTTCCTGCTCGGTGAGCGTGATCTTGACGATCGACTTGATGCCCTTGAAGCCATATTTCCACGGCACAACGAGCCGGATAGGCGCACCGTTCTGGTTCGGCAGCGTCTCGCCATAGAGCCCGGTCGCAAGGATCGCCAGCGGATGGCGCGCCTCGTCGAGCCGCAAGCCTTCGACATAAGGCCATTCCAGCGCCTGGAAGAGGCCGGCCTGACCCTGCATTTCCTCAGGGCGGACCAAGGTTTCGAAGGCGACATATTTCGCCGAGCCGAGCGGTTCGACCCTGTCGAGAATGGCGGAGATCGGGAAGCCGATCCACGGGATCACCATTGACCAGGCCTCGACGCAGCGCATCCGGTAGACGCGCTCCTCCATCGGGATTTCCTTCATGATCGTCTCGATGTCGATCACCTGGGGCTTGGCGACCATCCCCCCGACCTCGATCGTCCAGGGGCGGGTGTTGAGCGATCCCGCATTGCGGGCCGGATCGTCCTTACCCGTGCCGAACTCGTAGAAATTATTGTAGGTCGTCACGTCTTCCTTGGAGGTCAGCTTGTCCGCCACCTTGTAGGCGCTCGGCTGGGCTGCAAGCGGCGCGGCAAAGACCTTGGGAGATGAAGCCAGAGCAAGCCCACCGGCGGCCGCACCCAGGACGGAGCGGCGGGACAGATAAAGGCCCTGTGGTGTGATCTCGCCGGACGGGATATGTGGCGGGCGATAGGGTGTCATAGTTTGGATCCTCCGGGCATCGATCGGAACACAAGGCTCCATGCTCTTCTACGTGGTGCAACAAAGTGGAGTTTCATCGACGGGAGAAGAAATTTCACGGCACTTTTTCGTGTACGCCGCCGCACCCGGCTTTTTCCGCCATTCTGCTGCATGCGCAAGAGGACCGACTTTGCCCAGATCGGCCGCCCCGCTGAGGTTAATACTACCTCTTGGTGTTTGTAGAGGCGGGCCGGCAGGAGTACAATCTCCACTGTCCGGACCTTACCTGCAAACGCACCCGCAGTTCCAGATCGCTGCCGAGAACAACTCCGTTTTCGATGGCATTCGGCGAACTGCAGGCATTGAGACATGTATCCGCACGACGCCGGGTCATGATCCGGCGGGCGTGCGGTTGCCCACAAGGGAGGAAACCATGACCCGCATATACATCGATTGCCGAGAATTCCCGAGCGAGAAGAAATGCACCGTCGCCATATCGGCCGACAACATGGACGAACTCGTTGATGCCGCCGTGGTGCATGCCGTGACCGTGCATGGCGAACACGATACGCCGGCCTTCCGGGCCGAAATCCGCCACGCGATCCATGAGATGGGCGCGCCACGCTCCGTCGCGTAAGATCTGCCCGGAGCGTCGGCGCGTCTCGTTCTTTGCGTGGCGGCCTGGAGTGCGAAAACCTTCAGCTGCCGCTCGCGCTGGATGCGCCGCCGCACCAGCTCTGTCGGCGCCCCTGCCATTTTTCCGCCAGGCCTTCGGCGATCAGCCGGTCGCCGACCGACTGGCCATCGCGCATTACGACGCGCAATTTGCGGCCATAGCGATCGATGTCGCTGCTCTCGACTCTGATCAGGATGTTGCCGCCGCGATTGAGTTCCCGGCGCAGAGCCTCCGTCGCGGCTTCGCCAAGACGCTTCTCGCTCGCGCATTCCGGGCGCCCGATCTCGGGCGTGTCGATGTCGGAGATCCGGTACTTCACCGCCCGGTACCAGAAGGTGTCGCCATCGACGACGCAGTTCACCCGCTGCGCGCCGGCACAGGTCACGAAGCGGCCCTCGATCGGCTCCGGCCGCGGTGGGACGGCCCCCGTGATGCCGTAGTCGATCAACTTGTTGCTCGCTGGCACAACGAGGTAGGAATAGGGAAGCTTTTCGAAATGAATGACAGCGGGGACCGCGAACCCCGCAGCGATCAGCACACGCCTGAAACGATAGAGCGCAGCAAACGGGTTCCAGCGCGGCGGAGGCTCGGGATTGAGCTTCTGGCGGGCATCTTTCAGCAGGATCACGCGGGCAGGTTTGCGGGTCATCATGACGCCTCCTTCCGCTGTAAACTCTAATAAACACAGATTGCCCCGAGCTTAACCCGATCACTAAAATGCGAATGAAATCGGGGTTTGCGCAGCCCTGAAGCGTACCGAATTGCCACCGGATGCTAGTGACAGGCTGAAGCGCATGGCTTAGACCAGTTTTAAAAATGGCCGCCTTGCCCTGGCGCCGAGGGTGCAGGCTTTGCGGCAAACAGCTACCGAGGTGACACCCATGCCCGTCTATCGTTCGAGAACCACAACCCATGGCCGCAACATGGCCGGTGCCCGCGGCCTCTGGCGCGCGACCGGCATGAAGGACGGCGATTTCGGCAAGCCGATCATCGCGGTCGTCAACTCCTTCACGCAGTTCGTGCCCGGCCACGTGCATCTGAAGGATCTCGGCCAGCTCGTCGCCCGTGAAATCGAAGCGGCCGGTGGTGTCGCCAAGGAGTTCAACACCATCGCCGTCGATGACGGCATCGCCATGGGCCATGACGGCATGCTCTATTCGCTGCCCTCGCGCGAGATCATCTCCGACTCGGTCGAATACATGGTCAATGCGCATTGCGCCGACGCCATGGTCTGCATCTCCAACTGCGACAAGATCACCCCCGGCATGCTCTCGGCCGCCATGCGCCTCAACATCCCCGCCGTCTTCGTCTCCGGCGGCCCGATGGAAGCCGGCAAGGCGATCCTGCAGGGTCGCAAGGTGGCGCTCGACTTGGTCGACGCCATGGTCGCCGCTGCCGACGACAGGATCTCCGACGCCGATGTCGACGAGATCGAAAAGAACGCCTGTCCGACCTGCGGCTCCTGCTCGGGCATGTTCACCGCCAATTCGATGAATTGCCTGACCGAAGCGCTCGGCCTGTCGCTGCCGGGCAATGGTTCGACACTCGCGACCCATGCCGACCGCAAGCGCCTCTTCGTCGAGGCCGGCCACCTGATCGTCGATATCGCCCGCCGCTATTACGAGCAGGACGACGAAAGCGTGCTGCCGCGAAACGTCGCCTCCAAGGCCGCCTTCGAAAACGCCATGGCACTCGACATCGCCATGGGCGGCTCGACCAATACGGTCCTGCACATCCTGGCAGCCGCCCATGAAGGTGGCATCGATTTCACCATGGACGATATCGACCGCCTGTCGCGCAAGGTGCCCTGCCTCTCCAAGGTCGCGCCCGCCAAGCAGGACGTGCACATGGAAGACGTCCACCGCGCCGGCGGCATCATGCGCATCCTCGGCGAACTCGACCGCGGCGGCCTGATCAACCGCGACTGCCCGACCGTACATGCCGAAACCATTGGCCATGCCATCGACCGCTGGGACATCACCCGCACCAATTCGGAAACCGTCCGCGACTTCTTCAAGGCGGCCCCCGGCGGCGTCCGCACCACCCAGGCCTTCTCGCAGTCCTCGCGCTGGGAAGACCTCGACACCGACGGCGAAAAGGGTGTCATCCGCTCCGTCGAGCATCCCTTCTCCAAGGATGGCGGTCTGGCCGTCCTCAAGGGCAATATCGCCCTTGACGGCTGCATCGTGAAGACCGCCGGCGTCGATGAATCGATCCTGAAATTCTCCGGCCCCGCCCGCGTCTTCGAAAGCCAGGACGCTTCGGTCAAGGCGATCCTCTCGAACGAGGTGAAGGCCGGCGACGTCGTTGTCATCCGTTACGAAGGCCCCAAGGGCGGCCCCGGCATGCAGGAAATGCTCTATCCGACGAGCTATCTGAAGTCGAAGGGCCTCGGCAAGGTCTGCGCGCTGATCACCGACGGCCGCTTCTCGGGCGGCACGTCCGGCCTCTCGATCGGCCACGCGTCACCGGAAGCAGCCCAGGGCGGCGCGATCGGCCTGGTGCGCGAAGGTGACCTGATCGACATCGACATTCCGAACCGCACGATCAACCTCGTCGTCGATCCGGCCGAACTGGAGCGCCGCCGCGCCGAGCAGGATGCCAAGGGCTGGTTCCCCGAAGAAAAGCGCAAGCGCAACGTCACGACAGCGCTGAAGGCCTATGCCGCCTTCGCCGCCTCCGCCGACAAGGGCGCGGTGCGCCAGCTGCCGGAATAACGGTTCTGCACGCTGCAACCCGTCGGCTTGACCGACGGGTTGCCGTTAACCACCTCTCCACGTTGAACTTTCGAAAATCCGCTCGTTTGAATATATCGCCTGGATACCCGGGAGATGGTTCATGACAATGAGCGGCATAAACCCCACCAGCGAGAGACTGGCCTTTCTCGATGGATGGCGCGGCCTGGCCATTCTGGCCGTGATCATCGGTCATTTTTTCCCGGTGCCAGGCCTAGAGTTCGGTTCGTTCGGGGTCGAGCTCTTCTTTGTCCTGTCCGGCAGGCTGATGGCCGAGATCCTCTTCGTTCGCAAACTGGATGCCCTGGAGTTCCTGCGTCGCCGCTTTTCCCGCATCTATCCGGCCCTGCTGGTTTTTGTAGCCTGCGTCAGCATCCCGGCCTTGCTCAGCGTGGAACTGATGCACACACGCGAGCCGCTGGCACAACTGCCCGACATCGTCGCGGCACTCACCTTCACCGCGAGCTATCTCGAGCTGTTCTATGCCCGCGGCCTGGTATTCGCCCATACCTGGTCGCTGTCGGTCGAGGAAAACAGCTATCTCATTCTGCTGCTGCTTGCCTGGTTCACCCGTCGCAATACGCGGCTGGCGATGTACTGCATGATCGGAGCTGCGATCCTGTGCGTGGCAAACGGCGTGATGTCCAGCGCGCATATCGGGCTGAGCGAAGAGCTGACCTATTGGCGCACGGACGTCCGCATCGCCTCGATCCTGATATCCGCCTCGATCTGCCTCGCAGTCCGCGAGTTTGACCTCAAGCGCTTTATGCATCCCGCAATCACGGTGCTCGCGCTGCCTTTGGCCCTGCTAATGTTTGCGGAGCACACTCCAGGTTACATCAAATACGGCGTGGCGACGCTCTTGCTGGCCTGGAGCGTCAATGCGCTCGATATGGCCCCGAAACTGGTGAGAGATGCGCTCTCGTTCCGACCGCTGGTTTGGGCCGGTCTGATCAGTTATTCCCTCTATCTCTGGCAGCAGCCGTTTTACATAGCGGCCGGCCGGGTTCGAGATATGGGTTTGATCTACGTCCTCGTGCTTCTCGTGGCTGCCCTGTGCTGTGCCATCGGCAGCTACCTGTTCATCGAAGGTCCCGCACGCAGGTTCATCAACGGCATCGATCTTCGTCGGCACCGTGTCAGACAGCCATCCCCAGGAAGCGTCGAAAGGTTCCGTCAGGAGCCGGCAAACCGCTGACAGGTCATGGCTCCGGCAGCACGACGACGTCATGTTCGATATTGGCGCGGGTGGATTGCGATGGGTCGCGTGAGCGCCCTAAGATATGCCGGTCGGCTTCGATGACCGGCCGCCCACCCAAGTCCCCTATTCTAAGGAGCCCCGATGACCGTCCCCTTCAGCCTTGTCGGTATCGACCACGTCGTCTTCATCGTCGACGACATGGAAAAGGCGCTCCGCTTCTATCACGACGTGCTCGGCTGCCGACCCGGCTACAGCTATCCGGCGCTCGGCATGGAGCAGGTCTGGTGCGGTAGTGCGCTGATCGTGCTCTGGGACATCACCCATCCGGGCGGCCAGAAGGCAGCCCCACCGGTATCAGGCGGCCGTAACGTCGATCACGTCTGCATCGCCACCGGCCCTTTCGACCATGACGACCTGCGCGCCCATCTCGCAAGCCACGGCGTTGCGATCGACCGCGAGGCCATGCATGGCGGCGCCCGCGGCATGGGCCATTCCTTCTACGTGAAGGACCCCTTCGGCAACACGATCGAAATCAAGGGCCCGGCCGAATATCCGGATGGTCGGGGGTGAGGCTTGCTCGCCACTCAGCCGTCACCCTCGGGCTTGTCCCGAGGGTCTGCCGAGCGATGACGGTGAACGTGGCAGATGCTCGGCACAAGGCGGAGCATGACGAACCTTTAGTGGCTCCGCCTCGGATGATCGTCGCCATTCCGCATGAAAGGGCGTACCGGGGCAGGGCGCCTCAATCCCGATAAGACGGATCCTCCTTGTCCAGGCACGACTTGAGATAGGCAAAATGCCTCTCCGCCATGCCGCGATAGGGGATCCAGCCATCCGACGTGCCCTGCGCGATCTCGTCCGACAGCACCGCCAGCGGCTGTCCCGTCGATAGCGCCAGCACCATCGTCTGCGCCGCCTTCTCGAAGAAATAGAGATCCTCGAAGGCATCCGCCACCGTCTTGCCGGCAACCGAGACGCCGTGATTGCCCATCACCAGCACCGCCTTGCCGCGGATCATTTCGGCGAGCCTTTCGCCTTCTTCCGCCGCATCCGCAATCCCGCCAAAGTCGAGGTCATAACCGATCCGCCCGAAAAACCGCGCCGTGTTGTTGTCGAGCGGCAGGAGCGTCGGGTCTTTCAGGCAGGAGAGGGCCACCGCATAAGGCGAATGGCAGTGCAGGATCACCCGCGCCTCCGGCAGCATCCGGTGCAGCGTGCCATGCACGGTCCAGGCCGACGGGTCGGGCGCATTGGGCCGGTGCATCACGTCGGGATCATCGGCATCGAGCAGCAGAAGATCGCTCGCCTTCACCGTGGCAAAATGCTGCCAGCGCGGATTGAGCAGAAACTTTCGCCCATTGGCTGAGACGGCGGCGCTGAAATGGTTGCCGACCGACTCGCTCCAGCCAAAGCGATGGCAAAGCCGGAAGGCGGCCGCGAGATCCTGACGCAGCGTGGCGAGATCAGCATCGTCGAGCATGTCGTTCACAGAAGGGGAAATATTCATGCCTTGAACCGTCCTTCCGTCGTCAGCGCCCGATAGGTCGAGCGCATCTCCTCGCGGTCGGCATAACAGCCGCGCAGATAACGATCGCCGCTGGTCGCCGAGTAGGCCATGCGCCCATGCACGATGCGGTGGTTGTCGAACACCATGCATTCGCCCGCATTCATAAGGAAGCGCATCATGAACTTGTCGTCCTGCAACATCTTTCCGAAGCGGCAGAAGGCCGGATAATAATCGTCGAGCACGGTCTGCGGCAGGTCGAAGAGATCGGCCATGTGCTGGCTGATGGTCAGCCCCGAGACCTCGCCATGTTTGTCGAGCTCGATGACCCGTTGCCGCGAGCGCATGTCGTAGGTGTCGTGCTCGCAGAAGAACGGAATGTCGATCTCCGACAAGAGCTTGAACCCCTCGGGATCGATTTCGCGGAATGCATTCGCGACCGCCACGCCGTCCGAATAGATGCTCATGCCGCCCTCAACGGTATTGGCCCGGCAATGAAGGAACTGGATGCCCGGCGCATGCTCCTCGGCAGGCGTATCCGTATGCAGCTCCAGCGCCTTGGCGGTATACGCTGTGTTGGTCGGGTTGATATGCGTCTTCACGTCGAAATATTCGCCGAAAAAGGTCGGCCGCACATGGCCCATCAGCTTGACGGTCTCAGTGAGCCCCTCGTTGCTGTCAGGCATGTCTGTCACGATCGTCAGCCCCTCGACGATCATCGCCTCCAGCCATTCCGCCACCTTTTTCGGATCACGTATCAGCTCAGGCTGCGAGAAGCGCGGGATTTCGGGATAGTGGTCGCTGAACCAGGCCTTGCGTGGCAGGTCGGCGGGATCAGGCCGATGTTTGCCCTCGGTATAGAGTTCAAGCAGCGACAGCGGAAAACGTGAGACATGGTTCTCGCCCGCCCAGCGGATTACAAGGCTCCCGTTCTCGATCTCGGCACTGTCGGCGCGCGGCGCCTTCGCCAGATGAAAAATATCGAAGCTGCGCTCGCGAGTCTTGCTGTCGAAGGAGGAGGGGCAATTGTCGCGCAGCCAGTAGTAATTGAAATAGGCCTGCCCACCCTCGGCAAGCGGCAGATGCAGCCCCTTGTCGGCAAGCGTGACGGCCCCGGTCGCAACATGCATGTTCATCGCTCGTTTCCTTAAGTCTGGACAGCGGAAGAGAAGATCGGATTTGACGATCATCATCCGACTTTGCAGGCGAAGCCAGAGCGATTATGCTTATGCTGAGTTAAGCTGGAGGTTAAGTTGAGCCGTCTGCCACCCCTGCGCCTGCTGACCACTTTTGAAGCTGTCGCCCGCCTCGGCTCGATGCGCGAGGCAGCAACCGCGCTCAACGTCACCCAGCCCGCCGTGACGCAAGCCCTGAAGGCGCTGGAAGACCATGTCGGCGCCATCCTGATCGACCGCACGACCCGGCCGGCAAGGCTCACCGAACCCGGCCAGCAACTCGCCCGCGCCACCCGCGACGGCCTCGACCTGATCGCCGACACGATCGGGGAGATCCGCACCAGCACCGGCCTCGAAGACCAGCGCCTCACCGTCGCCTGCACCATGGGCCTCGCCACCCACTGGCTGATGCCGCGCCTCAGCGACTTTTACGCCCGTCATCCCGGCTATGTCGTCAATGTCCAGGTCCCGCCCACCGACCTGCCGCAGATGTGGCCGGGCACCGATCTCGTCCTGCGCTACGGCCGCGGCACCTGGACCGACGGCACGACGCTGCGCCTCTTCGACGAAACCGTCTGCCCCGTCGGCCGCCCGGCTCTGGTCGAAAACTTACTTGCAAAAGGCGAGGGGCTGGACGCTGCCCCGCTCATCCATGTTCGCACCGTCGAGGCGCGCCACTGGGAAGGCTGGACCGATTATCTAGCGCGACGCGACATGCCCAAACCGCGCGGCCCATCCCATATTTTCGATAACTACGTCCAAGCCGTCCAGGCAGCCCTCGACGGCCGCGGCCTGATGCTCGGCTGGCGCTCGATTACCGACAGCTTGGTCTCCGACGGCAGCCTGAAACCCTGGCCGGATGGTGCGCTGGATCTCGGCACAGCCTATTTCGCCACGGTCGCGCCGGCGGCGGCGAAACGCCCGGCGATCAAAGCGTTCGTGGCCTGGTTGGGGGAGGGGACGGAGAGTGGGGCGTCGGAGCATCAACAACCGCAGACCGCTTCCGACGATACGTTTGAAACGTTTTCGGAGTGGGGAAGCGAGGCCGATACAGAGGCGTTCAAGGGACTGTAAATTCCACGCAAAGGTGCATAGATAAATAGGAAATTAGTTGAATGCCTATCCATCTTGGGGGCTCCAAACACGCCCGTCACTTCGGGCGCTGAACACCCTCATACACCGTCGCCAGCTGCGCCATTCGCGCGGTATAGGCGGCCGTCAGGCAGGCGACGTCGCCCTTGCATTCGCCGCGCTTGGTCAGCCATTCGATCTGCTGGTCCTGCAATTCGCCTCGCGCGCCCATGGCAAGCAGGCCGGAGAGCAGCTCGAAGGTCGTCACCATCTTCACGTCCATGTCGTTGAGCGACAGTGTCTGGCAGATCGCGGTCTCGTCGGCGGCGAGATCGGGCTTTTGGCAGTCGAAGCTTGCGGCGTGGGCCGGAATCGCGCCCGCCAGAACGGGACCGGCCAGAAGCGCAAACAGGATGGCGCGTGCAGCAGCTGCATGGGGATCGGACATGGGAGCCTCGCTCGGTTTTACTTGTCTATGCAACGCCCGCAGCCTCCGCATCGTTCCATGCAATCCGCGCATGCCAGCCCCTCACGATCCGGTGAAAATCCGCAAAAGGTCCTGTCATTGCCCGCAGCAATCCCTACCTTTACCACCATGAACAGAAGAACGCTCCTGGCTGCCCTGGCCACCCTGCCGGTCATTTCCTCCTCCCGCGCCTTTGCCCAATCGGCGGAGCCCACTGTGGCAGTGCCCGCCGCCGAAGCGTCGCCCCCCGCGGATCTCGAAGCGCTCCGCCCGCGCATCGCGACACTGCTTGAAGAAGCCCGCCGGCTCGACACCCTCGAAACTGTGATCGTCACCCGCAACGGCAATCCGCTCGGCGAACGCGCCTATGGCAACAGCTCCCTCACGGGCTCGACCAACATCAAGTCGGCGTCGAAATGCGTCGTGTCGGCGCTCGTCGGCATCGCCATCGACAAGGGGCTGCTCGAAGGCGTCGACCAGCGCATCGAAACGGTGTTGCGTTCCGAATTCCCGGCCAATCCCGATCCGCGACTGTCCCAGATCACCATCGGACATCTGCTCTCCATGCGCGCGGGCCTCGATCGCATGTCAGGGCCAAACTACGGCCGCTGGGTCGCCAGCCGCAACTGGACGCGGTTTGCGCTCGCGGCCGATTTTATCGACGAACCGGGTGGCGGCATGCTGTATTCGACCGCCTCCACGCACCTTCTGTCCGTCATTCTCACCAAGGTGTCCGGCAAGCCGACGCTGGCACTTGCAAGGGAGTGGCTCGGGCCGCTCGAAGGTTTCCGCATCGGTTCCTGGGATCGCGATCCCCAGGGCTACTATCTGGGCGGCAATCAGATGGCCATGACGCCGCGGTCGCTCCATGCCTTCGGCGAACTCTATCGCCGAGGCGGGGTGACCGAGGACGGCACGCGGGTGATCTCGGAAAACTGGATCCGCGAGAGCTGGATCCGTCGCACCAATTCCGTCTTTAACGGTGACGGCTACGGCTACGCCTGGTTCCTGAAGGAAATGGCCGGCGAGCAGGTCAACTATGCCTGGGGTTATGGCGGCCAGATGCTTTACGTCACCCCGAGCCTCGGTCTCACCGTCGCCATGACCTCCAACGAAAGCGCGCCTTCCGCCCGCACCGGCTATCGCGACGAGTTGCATGGATTGATGACGCGCATCATCGAAACGGTCGGGACTTGAGCCGAAAGAGCGTTATCCCCATCTGCGATGGAACTTCCTTGCTTCTGCCTATTTCAGGACGCAGGAACCGGGACTAGAACGTCCATATCGCATGAAGGATTTTCGCATGCCGCGCTTAGACCGCCTCAAACCGATTGCCGTGATCGCCGCTCTTTTGACGCCCTTGGCGGCGCCCGCCATGGCGCAGGACAAGGCCGTGCCACAGAGCCAGATCGAGATGCAGCTTTCCTTCGCGCCGCTGGTCAAGCAGACACGCGGTGCCGTTGTGAACGTCTATGCCGAGCGGCTCGTCCAGCGGCGGCCGAACCTGTTTGCCGGCGATCCCTTCTTCGAACAGTTCTTTGGCCAGCGCATGCCCAACCGCACCGAGAAACAGTCCTCGCTCGGCTCCGGTGTCATCGTCGAGGCCGATGGCGTGGTCGTCACCAACAACCATGTGATCGACGGTGCCGACGACATCAAGGTGGCGCTGGCCGACGGTCGCGAATTTCCGGTCAAGGTCGTGCTCAAGGACGACCGTCTGGATCTCGCGGTCTTGAAGTTCGAGACGAGTGAAGTCATGCCGACGCTGTCGATCGGCAATTCCGACGCGACCGAAGTCGGCGATCTCGTGCTCGCCATCGGCAATCCCTTCGGCGTTGGCCAGACTGTCACCTCAGGCATCGTCTCGGCGCTCGCCCGCAACCAGGTGACCGAAGGCGATTTCGGCTTCTTCATCCAGACCGATGCCGCAATCAATCCCGGCAATTCCGGCGGCGCGCTTGTCGACATGAAGGGCGAACTGATCGGCATCAACACGGCGATTTTTTCCAAGGGCGGCGGCTCGAATGGCGTTGGTTTCGCCATCCCCGCCAACCTCGTCCGCGTGTTCCTCGATGCCGCCGACCGCGGCGAGGCGAGCTTCGAGCGGCCTTATGTCGGCGCGAGCTTCGAGCCGGTTACCTCCGATGTCGCCGAAGCGCTGGGGCTCGACACCGTGCGCGGTGCGCTGGTCGTGAGCGTCGTCGAGGGCGGACCGGCCGAGAAGGCGGGCCTGAAGCCGGGGCAGGTCATCACCGCCGTCAACGGCGTCGAAGTCGAGCACCCCGATGCACTCGGTTACCGCCTGACCACCGCCGGTCTCGGCAAGGCCGCAGAGCTCACCGTCCAGCAGGATGGCGCGCAGGAAACCATCGCCTTGCAGCTCGCCGCCGCGCCCGAGACCCGGCCGCGTGATATCCAGCTCATCGAGGGCCGCAGCCCCTTCGCCGGCATCCGGGCGGGCAATCTCTCGCCGCGCCTCGCCTATGAACTCAAGATGGCTTCCGAGGTGACAGGCGTGGTGGTGACGGAAGTCCTCCGCGGCTCGCCTGCCGCCCGCCTCGGTTTCGCACCGCGCGACATCGTCGTTGCCGTCAATGGCGAGGAGATCGCCTCGGTCGACGACCTGCAGAAGATCGCCGAAAGCGATCCGGGCTTCTGGCGCGTCGAGGTCGAGCGAGACGGCCAGCGTATCCGGCAGATCTTCCGATGAGTGATCTTTTCGCGCCGCAGATGTCGAAGGAAATGGCCGAGCGCCGACCGCTCGCCGATCGTCTGCGGCCGAAAAACCTGGCCGAAGTCACCGGCCAGGAACACCTGACCGGCGAAGACGGTGTGCTGGCGCGTATGATCGCGGCCGGTTCGCTCGGCTCGATGATCTTTTGGGGCCCGCCCGGTACCGGCAAGACCACCGTTGCCCGGCTGCTGTCCGGCGAGGCGGGGCTGGCCTTCGAGCAGATCTCGGCGATCTTTTCCGGCGTCGCCGACCTGAAGAAGGTCTTCGAAAGCGCCCGCCTGCGTCGCATGGAAGGCCGTCAGACCCTGCTCTTCGTCGACGAGATCCACCGTTTCAACCGCGCCCAGCAGGACAGTTTCCTGCCCGTCATGGAGGATGGCACCGTCATTCTCGTCGGTGCCACAACGGAGAACCCGAGCTTCGAACTCAACGCCGCTCTTCTGTCACGGGCGAGGGTACTGACCTTCAAGAGCCATGACGAGGAGAGCATTGAGACCCTCCTGAAGCGTGCCGAGGAGACCGAGGGCAAGCCGCTGCCGCTCGATGCCGATGCCCGGGCCTCGCTCATCCGCATGGCCGATGGCGACGGCCGCGCCTCGCTGACGCTCGCCGAGGAAGTCTGGCGCGCCGCCCGGGAAGGCGAGGTCTTCGACACCGAGGGTCTGGGCAAGATCGTCCAGCGCCGTGCGCCCGTCTACGACAAGGGGCAGGACGGCCACTACAATCTGATCTCGGCGCTGCACAAGGCCGTGCGCGGCTCCGATCCGGATGCCGCGCTCTACTATCTCTGCCGCATGTTCGATGCCGGCGAGGACCCGCTTTATCTCGGGCGCCGTCTGGTGCGCATGGCGGTCGAGGATATCGGCCTTGCCGATCCGCAGGCGCTGGTCGTCTGCAATGCCGCCAAGGACGCCTATGATTATCTCGGCTCACCGGAAGGCGAACTGGCGCTCGCCCAAGCCTGCGTCTATCTCGCGACCGCACCGAAATCGAACGGTGTCTATGTCGCCTACAAGGCCGCCATGCGGGCCGCAAAGGAGCACGGCTCGCTGCTGCCGCCCAAGCATATCCTCAACGCCCCGACGAAGCTGATGAAGGCGGAAGGCTATAACGAGGGCTACCGCTACGACCACGACGAGCCGGACGCCTTTTCCGGCCAGGATTATTTCCCCGAAAAGATGGGTCGAAAGACCTTCTACGATCCGCCGGAGCGCGGCTTCGAGCGCGAGATCAGGAAGCGCCTCGACTGGTGGTCCAAGCTCCGCCGCGAGCGGGGTGGCGGCTGAGGGCCTTGGTCGGAGCCGGCCTCACGACGCCTTCTGCTTCGGCTGGACGGCAGGTGCCGCGATCATCTTGACCTTGGATTCGGCGAGCCCGTGATGGCCCTCCATGTCGACGATCATGTGCCAGTGGCCGCTTTCCGGGATGACGATCTTCAGCGGCGATTTTTTTGCCACGCCACCGAGAAACTTGAAGTCCAGCGTTTCCTTGAACCGCTGGAAATTCGTCGGCGTCATCAGGCGCACATTGTTCACGGCCGACAGCGTCACCTCGATGATCGTGCCGGCGCGCTGCTCTTTCAGGTCGTAATGGGTGAAGCGGAAAGTCGGTTTGGACATTCTGCCAGGGTCTCCGTCCGGTCTTTTATGGTGTTCTAATCTACACCAAGGCCGTTAAGGAAGCGTTTGCCTTGCGGCGCCCGGCAGCGGTGCTGCACGGCCTTTTTTGGGACGATGGCTGATTGTCAAAAAACCCAAGCTTCGCCACCGGTCGGATTTTCATCCTCCGGGTGGGTTGAAACTTGTCCTCGGGTGAAACCCGAGGATCGGACGAGGCGCCAGAAGCAACCTGTCTAAGCAGTTTTATGTGGCTCCTTCCGGCGCCTCGTTCGGCGTCTATTCCCGCTGCATGCGTCTCTCTGGCAAGGCGGCGGCGGCCCTTGGAACTTGCGTTCCAGGGATGACCGGGCGCGGGTCCGGCTGCGACGTCATACACGATGACGCTTCAGCCTGGCCGGTGGCCCGGGAGGTTCCCGCCGGATGGTGCACCAATCCGACCGGGACCCTCGCCCGGGGGATGATCGTCTGGTCATTTGCGACCCGGCTCTCATCCCCGCCGTTTTATCCGCCCCGCCGTCTGGATGTTCGCGACGGCGTGGGCGCCTTGTCTGTGTGCCTCTGAGGCACGTCCTTCCGATCGGGGTATCCAGTGTTGGGACATCCGACCCCGTCACCTTCGTTCCAGCCCCTCGTCCGGAGGGAGACCGTTGCAGCGGGCCGGGGGTTCAAGTCTGCGACAACTCTCCTCCCCGGCGCCGGCCCCGCCTCGCCTGACATCGCATCGTCAGGTGTATCCGAGGGCGGGACGGGGATGAGTCTATGAGGGTGGAAATGGTGGAGGATGAAAAAAAGATTTTGTGTTGATTTTGTTGGGGGATTTTTGAAAGCCGTCCCCCTTTATTCGGGAAGTGGGAGGGTCTGACGTGACCGTCAGGCCTGAAAGGCTTGTGTCTGGATCCTCGGGTCATCCTCGGGTTAAACCCGAGGATGAGGATGACGACCTTCAGGGGAGATGCAAGTATTCTCCTCCGGCGTTAGGCGATTGAAACGGTAGAGGAGGATACCACTCGCTCCCCCACACTCCGTCATCCTCGGGCTTGACCCGAGGATCCAGTCGCAAGCACACTGCACGCATGGCGGGATATGTCTACATCGTCACCAACCACAAACGCGGCACCCTCTATATCGGTGTGACATCCAATCTGGAGCGGCGGATTTACGAGCATCGAGAAGGTCAGACGCCAGGCTTCGCGTCCAAGTATGGCTGCCGGCAACTGGTCTGGTACGAAGAGCACGACCGTATCGGCACGGCGATCCAGCGGGAGAAGTCGCTGAAGCGCTGGTATCGGCAATGGAAGATCGAGTTGATCGAGGGTTTCAATCCTGATTGGCGGGATTTGTATTACGAGTTGTGAGGCTGTGCTTTCCGCCGCTGGTGAAGGGCTTGTGTCTGGATCCTCGGGTCAAGCCCGAGGATGACGACCGTTGGGGCAGGAGAGTATTCTCCTCAGGTCTCGTGCGATTGAAACGGTAGAGTTGGATCCCCGCAATTTCCCATGCTCCGTCCCGCCTGGCGGGATTTGCATCATCGGTTGATGATACAGTTTCGGTGGTACTTGGTGCCAATCGCTGCTTTGGAAGGGCTTGTGTTTGGATCCTCGGGTCAAGCCCGAGGATGACGGAGTGTGAGGAGGCGACTGGTATCCTCCTCTGCTGTCCTAGCTGTCGTAACCGCACAACGTCTGAGGAGGATTCCGTTTTCCTCCCTGCAGGTCGTCATCCTCGGGCTTGACCCGAGGATCCAGTCGCAAGCCCTAGGCCTTGGCCCGATCAGGGCCAAACCTCAGATTTCGCAAGAGAGGGGCTCGGTGAGGTGGCTGCCAACGGAACCGTGCCCCTCTCCAGGAAAATCTGAAGTTTAGGCGGCTTGCGCTCGCCTAAGCCTTCGATTTTCCGTCCTCCCCCGGATGGGGGGAGGTGGGCTGCGGCGGCCTATGCGAGGGGGTCTGGTTCGGGGCGGCTATGTTTGCAATCGCGCAGTGTGTCGAGCTGGATTTGTTAAGGGTCAGCGTTTCGTGCGGGCTGTGGATAATAGATCATATCTATTCGAACAAAGGGCCTAGCGTGTATTCGTAGGAAGCCCGCTGTATAAACCCTCGATTGATGCATTTAACGGAAATCCGTCCATCCTGAACTGGCCGACCAAATATCGCCACGTTGTAAATTTTGTCAGATTTCCAACTGCTAAAATATGATGGGTAGATAATTCCGTCGTATCCGCTATTTTCTGCTGCGTGGGCAATAGTCCTTGTTATTTCATAGGAGACACGGTCTGCGCTGAATAGGTAATGTATAGCGAGATTTTTGCTTTCGAATTCCGTAGGTCCGTCGTTTTTGATTTCAGCCCGCATATCAAGGAACTTAAGTGGTATTTTGGGGCAAAGATGAGCGATAAAAGTCTCTTGAGGTAGTGTTATTTTGCATTCGTGAAAGCAAATCTCCAGGTTTTGGGATCCGTACAAAACGGGTTTGGATGGTGTATCAAGACGGCCCGTGCCTAAATACTCTGCGGGCGGGCTGTCGTATTGATTTGCGTCACCCTCGAGTCCTTCGGGTATTCCTGTGCGGAGGCGAAAGAATGAGAATTCAGATCCCGCCATGAATGTCGGAAATTCTTTCACGAGGCGTCGTGCAGCGCGAGTTCTTGTTTTTAACGACCTGAGTTCTCTTAAAGGTTCTATTTCTCCTACGCGCCACAGAGGTGGTCCGTAGTGAAAGAGTCCAACTTTAAGGGTTTGCTGCAATAATTCTGCGTCTGGTGCCAGCCATGGGGGGAAGACGACGTCGGAATCGTTATATCGGTAAGGGTTCGATACAATGCGCGAAGCGCCTCCGAACTCCGTGCGATAGAAGGAGCCTCTCCAAAAGAAGTTGACGACTAGTTGCTCCAAATCACTATTTTGAAGCTTGTGGCCGTTCAATGTCGTGCAATTTGGGCATGCTCCAATTACTTTTCGGCCAATTTTACAAGCTTCAATTTGGAGGCCGCTATCGTTGAAGCAGTTAGAGCAAAGTATAAAGTCATATTCATCTTGAATCATGAAATAATCCCGGATTTGCCTCCGGGATTATAGTTTTCAAGCCACCTGGAGGAGTTATTGTTAACTCAACCGCATAATTGCCTCAGCTGCACCCACTCGTCGCGCCACAAGTGTCGCACTTCTCGCACGTCCCGTTCCGCACCATGGTGAAGTTCTGGCATTCCGAGCACATGTTGCCCGTATACCCCTGTGCAATCGAGCGCATGCGGCGCGAGGCCTCGAGCTTCTTGGCGTCGGCCTTGGCGCTCGCTGCCTCTTCCGCCGCGGCGTCGGAGAAGACGCTTTCCGACGCGATCTCCTCGGCCAGTTCCACGGCGCGCTCCTCGTAGTCGCGCTTGAAGGACACGACTTCAGAGGTAGCAACAGCGGTCGTCACTTCCAGCTTGCGGGCCGTGGCGCCCGAAGAGGAGAAGGCGGTTACGGTGGCCGAGGCCTTGGCCGGGGCGGCGGTTGCTGCACCCTTGGGTTCGCCGCCGGCGGCCGCCGGCATGTGGCTGGAGACGAGCGTCGGCTTGTAACCGCGGGTCAGGCCCTTGGAGACGACGTCGGCCTTGCCTTCCTTCATGCCGCGGCCAAGCGCCGTGGTCGAGAAGTCCGAGGTGTCGACATGGGCGAGGTCGTGGCGACCGAGATAGGAGATCGCGAGTTCCCGGAAGACGTAGTCGAGGATCGACGTCGCATTCTTGATCGCGTCGTTGCCGGTGACCATGCCGGCCGGCTCGAACTTGGTGAAGGTGAAGGCGTCGACATATTCCTCGAGCGGCACGCCATACTGCAGGCCGAGCGAGACGGAGATGGCGAAGTTGTTGATGAAGGCGCGAAGAGCCGAGCCTTCCTTGTTCATGTCAAGGAAGATTTCGCCGAGACGGCCGTCGTCATATTCGCCGGTGCGCAGGAAGATGGTGTGACCACCGATCTTGGCCTTCTGGGTGTAACCCTTGCGGCGGGTCGGCAGCTTTTCCTGTTCGCGCACGACGCGGTCAACGATGCGCTCGACGATGCGTTCCGTGATGGTGACCGCCTGGGCCGCCATCGGCTGCTGCAAGAGGTCGTCGATGCCATCCTCGTCATCCTCGTCCTCGATCAGCGAGGCGTTGAGCGGCTGGGAGAGCTTCGAGCCGTCGCGATAGAGTGCATTGGCCTTGAGCGCCAGCTTCCAGGAGAGCATGTAGGCGGCGCCGCAATCCTCGACGGTCGCTTCGTTCGGCATGTTGATCGTCTTGGAGATCGCACCCGAGATGAACGGCTGGGCAGCCGCCATCATGCGGATGTGGGATTCGACCGAGAGATAACGCTTGCCGATCTTGCCGCAAGGGTTGGCGCAATCGAAGACCGGCAGATGTTCGGCCTTCAGGAAGGGCGCGCCTTCCAGCGTCATGGCACCGCAAACATGGATGTTGGCAGCTTCGATGTCCTTCTTGGCGAAGCCCATATGCTCGAGCAGATTGAAGCTGATGTCCGAAAGCTGCTCGTCGGAGACCTTGAGGGTTTCTTTCAGGAAGTCGGCGCCGAGCGTCCACTGGTTGAAGACGAACTTGATGTCGAAGGCGGCCTTCAGCGCGCCGTTTACAGCTTCGATCTTCTCGTCGGTGAAGCCCTTGGCCTTCAGCGTCGAGGGGTTGATGCCCGGCGCCTGGTTGAGATTGCCATGGCCGACGGCATAGGCGTCGATCTCGGCGATCTGGCTTTCCGAATAACCGAGCGAGCGCAGCGCTTCCGGAACGGCGGCGTTGATGATCTTGAAGTAGCCGCCACCGGCGAGCTTCTTGAACTTGACGAGTGCGAAGTCGGGCTCGATGCCGGTCGTGTCGCAGTCCATGACGAGGCCGATCGTGCCGGTCGGTGCGATGACCGAGACCTGGGCATTGCGGTAGCCATGCTTTTCGCCAAGCGCCAAAGCCTTGTCCCAGGCAGCCGTCGCATGGGCGATCAGGGCAGGATCCGTGCATTCGGCATGGACGAGCGGGACCGGATTGACGGACAGGCCTTCATAGCCGTCCGACAGGCCGAGCGCTGCACGGCGATGGTTGCGGATGACGCGCAGCATGTTGTCGCGGTTCGGCGCAAAGCCCGGGAAGGGGCCGAGTTCCGAGGCGATTTCGGCTGACGTCGCATAGGAGACGCCGGTCATGATGGCGGTGAGCGCGCCGGCGATGGCACGGCCTTCGGCGCTATCATAGGGGATGCCCGAGGACATCAGCAGGCCGCCGATATTGGCATAGCCGAGGCCGAGCGTGCGGTACTCATAGGAACGTTCGGCGATCTGGCGCGACGGGAACTGCGCCATCATCACGGAGACTTCGAGAACGACCGTCCACAGACGAACGGCATGTTCGTAATCGCCGATGTCGATGTTCTTGGTCTTCTGATCCTTGAAGCGGAGCAGGTTCAGCGAAGCGAGGTTACAGGCCGTGTCGTCGAGGAACATGTATTCCGAGCACGGGTTCGACGCGCGGATAGGACCGGCGGCCGGCGAGGTGTGCCAGTCGTTCATCGTCGTGTTGAAGTGCAGACCCGGATCTGCCGATGCCCAGGCAGCATAGGAGATCTTGTCCCAGAGGTCGCGGGCCTTCAGCGTCTTCATGACCTTGCCGTCCTTGCGGGCGGTGAGGTTCCAGTCGCCGTCATTCTCGACCGAGCGCAGGAAGTCGTCCTTCAGCGAGACCGAGTTGTTCGAGTTCTGGCCGGAGACGGTCAGATAGGCTTCCGAATCCCAGTCGGTGTCATAGGTCTTGAAGTCGAGATCCTTGTAGCCCTGCTGGGCGAACTGGATGACGCGCTTGATGTAGTTTTCCGGAACCTGGTCTTTCTTCGCGGCCTTGATTTCGCGCTTGAGGGCAGGGTTCTCGTTCGGGTCGAAGCAGGCGCCGTTGTCAGCCTCGCAGTTGACGCAGGCCTTCATGATCGCCTTCAGATGCTTGGCGACGACCTTGGAACCGGTGACAAGGGCGGCAACCTTCTGCTCTTCCTTCACCTTCCAGTCGATATAGGCTTCGATATCCGGATGGTCGATGTCGACCACGACCATCTTGGCCGCGCGACGGGTAGTACCACCCGATTTGATGGCGCCGGCAGCGCGGTCACCGATCTTCAGGAAGGACATGAGGCCGGAGGAGCGGCCGCCGCCGGACAGCTTTTCGCCTTCGCCGCGGAGATAGGAGAAGTTGGAGCCGGTGCCGGAGCCATACTTGAAGAGACGCGCTTCGCGGACCCAGAGGTCCATGATGCCGCCTTCGTTGACCAGGTCGTCTTCGACGGACTGGATGAAGCAGGCATGCGGCTGCGGGTGTTCATAGGCCGACTTGGACTTGACCAGCTTGCCGGTGAAAGGGTCGACATAGAAATGGCCCTGGCCGGGGCCGTCGATGCCATAGGCCCAGTGCAGGCCGGTGTTGAACCACTGCGGGCTGTTCGGTGCGACGCGCTGGGTGGCGAGCATGTAGGCGAGCTCGTCCTTGAAGGCGGCCGCGTCTTCTTCAGACGTGAAATACTTGCCCTTCCAGCCCCAATAGGTCCAGGTGCCGGCCAGGCGATCGAAGACCTGACGGGCATCGGTTTCCGAGCCGTAGCGCTCATTTTCAGGAAGCGAGGCGAGGGCCTTCTCGTCGGCAACCGAGCGCCACAGGAAGGAAGGAACGTCGTTTTCCTCAACCTTCTTCAGCACCTTCGGCACGCCGGCCTTGCGGAAATACTTCTGAGCGAGAATGTCCGCCGCCACCTGGCTGAACTGAGCGGGCACGTCGATGTCGGCAAGACGAAATACGATTGAGCCGTCGGGATTCTTGATCTCGCTGATGGCCTTGCGGAACTCGATCTCCGCATAAGCGGACTGCCCCGGTTTGGTGAAGCGACGTTCAATGCGCATTTGCCTCTGTCCCTCGATCTGGAAGCGCCGATGAGGCGCCAAAAAAATAACGTCCGGCTGCTCGCGTGAAGTTCGCGCAGCCAGTGTTCTGTTCGTCTGTCAGGTGATTCATCTCAACGACGACGCACCCTGTATCTTGTGGTGATGGTGGCTGCAAACGCTAAATATAGTATTAACACTTTATTGCTGCCAGACAAAGACCCCCTGTGCAGCGGTCAAAAATCGCACAATTTTCCTATCGCGGGCGACGTCGTCAAAACGTCGTTCCACATCCAAGAAAGCCGCTACAATGTTTGATGAAACCCGGCCTCGTTCATGCCCGGTCCAGTCGCCGCCGCAACTGGGCTCATTAACATCGTCCCGACTGATTCCGTCAAGGGGTGGTCTGTGAAGGAAATGTTAACGCTATATGTTGTGGTGCCAGGTTGTGGATAACGGGCATAAGCGCGAAGTCACGGGAATAACAGGGCTTTCTGCGCCCGTGTGACGCGCAGGGTCCGAAATGCAAAGCTCCGTGCGAAATATTTCCGGGTACATTTCGTGCCTAAACGAGCCGCTTTCACGGGGTTTGGTGCTCCGAAGACACGCCGCGACAAGATTTGGGATGCGTCCCGAAAATTCTGGGGATGAGTCGCGGGGGTCGAGGCGCTTGACACGATATCGGGGCGCTGGCTCGAGACGTCGCCGCCGCATCTCTAGTGTGCAGTGCATATATCTGTATCTCTCATCAACGAAATGGCAATATGTCGCTGCTAGGACAAGGGAAGAACAGTATGGAATGAGCTCCATGCCCGGCCGCGACAGGCCGCCTGCCAGGATGGCGGGTCGCACGGAGTGAGTTGTCCATGTCTATTGCCAATCTTTCCATATTGAAGAAGGTCAGTCTCGTCGTCGTCCTGATGGGCTTCGCGGCTGCGGCGATCGCGGCGGTCGGCGCAAGCGGCCTGTCCTCGCTGGGCTCCGCCCTCAAAGATACCGGCGCGCGGGAAGAAGTCGCCCGCGAGGCCATGGACCTGCGCGTCGACATCATCGCCATTTCCCGCATGACCTACCAGCTGGCGCTGGCACCGGAAAAGGCCGCCGATTTCGCCGCCGAAACCGACAAGCGCGCCGGCGAGATGCTGGCCCGCTTGCCGAAGATCGCAGCGACTGCAGATGCGACAGAAACGCAACTGCTGGGCAAGATCAAGACAACGCTCGATGCCTATTTCAACCAGATCCGCGCCATGGTGGCCGTTGCCGCTACGCCTGCCGGCCAGGATCTCGCCGTGATGAAAACGGAACTCGGCAAGGCGCTCGACGCCCAGAAGGTGGTGACGGCAGCGGTCAAGGAATACTCGACCTACTCCGCCGACACGCTGAAGGGTTCGCGTGAGAACGCGCTGGCCGCCTCGGGCTTCACCATGCTGCTCCAGGTCGTCACCGCGGGCGTGTGCATTCTCGCCGGTGTGGCGATCAGCTTCCTTCTCGCCCGCCGCGGCATCGTCAATCCGATCCGCAGCCTGACCTCGATCATGTCCGACATGGCATCCGGCAAGCTCGGCAATGTGATTCCCGGCACCGACCGCAAGGACGAAATCGGCGAAATGGCCCGTGCGTTGGAAGTCTTCCGCACAAATGAAGAGCATATGCGGGCCATGGAAGCCCAGGAAGCGGCGCTGACCGCCCAGAGCAAGGACCTGCAGTCCTCGATCAGCGGCATCGTCGCGGCTGCCGCTGCCGGCGACTTCTCCAAGCGCATTTCCAAGACCTATGACGACGCGGACCTGCAGCGCTTTGCAGCCTCGGTCAACGAACTCGTCGAAAGCGTCGACCGTGGTGTCTCGGAAGTCCGCCGCGTGATCGCAGCGCTTGCCGATGCCGACCTGACCCATGAGATGGACGGCCAGTTCCAGGGTGCCTTTGCCGAACTGCAGGGCAACGTCAATCAGACCATGGCGGTTCTCCGCCAGACCATGCAGAACATCCTGTCGGCTGCCGGCACGATCACCGGCAATTCCGGCGAACTCTCCTCGGCTGCCAACCAGCTCGCCCGCCGTACAGAGCAGCAGGCCGCTTCGCTGGAAGAGACGGCCGCGGCCCTCGAGGAGATCACCACCACGGTCAAGACCTCGACCATGCGCGCCAAGGAAGCCTCGCACATGGTCGACGAGACCAAGTCGAGCGCCGGCAAGTCGGGCGATATCGTCCGCAACGCGATCGACGCCATGGGCCGCATCGAGCAGTCTTCGCAGAAGATCAGCCAGATCATCTCGGTCATCGACGAAATCGCCTTCCAGACCAACCTCTTGGCCCTGAACGCCGGTGTCGAGGCAGCCCGTGCCGGTGAAGCCGGTCGTGGCTTCGCCGTCGTCGCCCAGGAAGTGCGCGAACTCGCCCAGCGCTCTGCCAATGCCGCCAAGGAGATCAAGACCCTGATCAACACCTCGGCCGAGGAAGTGAAGGGCGGCGTGTCGCTCGTGCTGTCCACCGGTGAGGCGCTGAAGGAGATCGAATCGCTGGTCAATCGCGTCAACGACCACGTCGTGACGATCGCGCGTGCTGCCGAAGAACAGTCGGCAGCCCTCGGCGAGATCAATACCTCGGTCAATCACATGGACCAGATGACCCAGCAGAATGCGGCCATGGTCGAAGAGACCACTGCTGCCAGCCAGGTTCTCGCCGGCGAAGCCCGTCAGCTGCAGGCCCAGCTCGCCCGCTTCAAGCTCGAAGGCGGCGCATCCGCCGGCTCGACGGGGTACCGCACGGCAGCCTGAGTCCCCAAGAGGATTCGGTAATTACCGGAAAAACGAAATGCGCCGCAGCGATGCGGCGCTTTCTCGTTTTGGGAGCCTCTGATCGCGGGCGTCCGATGCTCTGTTCGTGAAGAAGTGCCTTGCGTCGGGTCGAATTTCGGCTAAAAGCCGCCCGGCAATATCCGGTCGCAGCCTACCCGGTCAAAACAAGGACACTGATCATGAAGACACTCGTCGTCTGCTCCGGCGGACTCGATTCCGTTTCGCTCGCCTACAAGATGGCGGCAGAAACCGAACTCCTCGGCCTCATCTCCTTCGACTACGGACAACGTCACAAGAAGGAAATCGGCTTTGCCGCACTTGCGGCCGAACGCCTTTCCGTTCCCCACCATGTCATCGATATCACTGCGATCGGTCGTCACCTGACGGGATCAGCGCTGACCGACGATGTGGAGGTGCCGGACGGGCATTATGCGGAAGAGACGATGAAGATCACCATCGTCCCGAACCGCAACGCCATCATGCTTTCGATCGCCTTTGGGCTCGCCGCTGCGCAAGGCGCGGATGCCGTCGCGATCGCCGTGCATGGCGGCGATCACTTCATCTATCCCGACTGCCGTCCCGCTTTCATCGACAGCTTCCAGAGCATGCAGGACCATGCCCTGGACGGCTATGCCGATGTGCGGCTTCTGTCGCCCTTCGTCACCGTTCCGAAGTCCCAGATCGTCAAGGAAGGGGCGCGTCATGCGACGCCCTTTGCCGAGACCTGGTCCTGCTACAAGGGCGGGGAACGCCATTGTGGCCGCTGCGGAACCTGTGTGGAACGCCGTGAAGCCTTCGACCTCGCCGGCATCGCCGATCCTACTGATTATGAGGATCCTGATTTCTGGAAGGCCGCCACAAGCGGTTTCAAGGCTGAGGCGGTCTGAAGATGTTTCGCATCATGAAGGAATTTCACTTTTCCGCCTCGCACCAGCTGCACCATCTGCCGGCCGATCATCAATGCGCGCGGTTGCACGGCCACAACTACATCGTAGTGGTGGAACTGGCGGGCGATCGGCTGAATACCGACGGGTTTGTGCGCGACTATCACGATCTGAAGCCGCTGAAGGACTATATCGATCAGCAATTCGATCACTGGCATCTCAATGACGTGCTCGGGGAGCGGCTGACGACGGCGGAAAACCTCGCCCAGCATTTCTACGACTGGTGTAAGGCGCGCTTTCCCGAAACGGCGGCGGTGCGCGTCAGCGAGACGCCAAAGACCTGGGCGGAGTTCCGGCCGTGACAGGGGCGGTGACGGACGACTTGGACAAGCACATCCGGGTCAGCGAGATCTTCGGTCCGACGATCCAGGGCGAAGGCCTGCTGATCGGCCAGCCGACCGTCTTCGTCCGCACTGGCGGATGCGATTTTCGCTGTTCTTGGTGCGACAGCCTGCATGCGGTCGAAAGCCGCTTTCGCGAGGACTGGCGGCCACTGACCGTGGAAGCGATCTGGATGAAGGTGGAAGCGCTGTCGAAGGGCAGCCCTCTCATGGTGTCGCTGTCTGGCGGCAATCCGGCGATCCAGCCGCTTGGGCCGCTGATCACCCATGGCAAGGCGAGGGGCTATCGTTTCGCGCTCGAGACGCAGGGCTCGATCGCCCGGCCCTGGTTCGCTGATCTCGATGTACTGGTCATCTCTCCCAAGCCGCCCTCGAGCGACATGGCATTCAATCTGCAGGCCTTGCTGTCCTGTCTCGATCAGGCGGGCGCTCGTCCCCGCACGGTCCTGAAATTCGTCGTGTTCGATGAAGCCGATCTGCAATTCGCCCGCGTGGTCTCAGCGCAGTGTCCGAACCTCCCGGTCTATCTGCAGCCGGGCAACCACACCCCGCCACCGCCGGAAGCGGAGGATGCTGTCATCGATATGGACGGCATCATGGCGCGCATGCATTGGCTCATCGGCAGGGTCATGGCCGAAGAGTGGTATGAGGCGACGGTCTTGCCGCAACTTCACGTGCTGCTCTGGGGAAACCGCCGTGGCGTCTGAACCAGACGCCACGCAGCCACCATGGCCAGGTCTGATCAATGGAAGCTTGGCTTCGGTGGTGTGAGGCCGTCGACCAGGTCCCGCGCGTTCGGGACCCAGATACGTCGGTAGCGCGCCTCGACGAAGTTGTAGATGCCGAAGGCGGCGAGGCCGACAGCGACCACGGCATAGATCACGCCACCGAACGGAAGGCTCTGCACCCAGGCCAGCGCATCGGCCATGCCGCCGGCCTGCTCCGGGTCGACCGTGAAGGCCGCATAGAGGAAGAAGACACCGACAATGGCGAAGACCGCACCGCGGGCGACGAGGCCATAGATGGAAATGAGAACGGCCGGCGAGTTCTTCTCCGCATCGAGGTTTAAGTAGCGGCCGAACCGGCGCTTGATTCCCTTCATGGCCGTGATCACACCGCCGATGACGAAGCCGATGCCGATGATACCGGCGAGATAGCGGCCGAAGGGCTGGGCCATGACCCAAGCGGCCAAACCCTCTTCGCCACCGGAGCCGCCGCCACCCGACATCTGCATGGCCATCATCAGGCTGGTGACCGCAAGGCCCGCATAGGTAATGGCACTGCCGAAGAGCGCTGCGCGGATTGCATAGCCCTTGAGGTCGTCATCCTGGCCATCGGCATTGGCAAGCGACTGGGCGAGCCGCCAGACGACGAAGCCGGCAAGCCCGAGCCCGATCAGGCCGATCCAGATCCGTCCGAAGGGTTGCTGCAGGATCGCTGATAACGCCGACTGCGTATCCGGCCTGCCGCCGGCAAAGCTGGAAAACAGGGCCAGTGCCGCAATCAGCAGGAAGACGACGCCGCGTGCGCTGTAGCCCGCCCGTGCCAAGAAGTGAAATTTCGACCACGTGTTCATGGGAACCCTCTCCTTATGTTCGGGGAGAACGGAAAAGAAAGGGCGCGGTTCCGTCGAAAGAGCGCTCCGAACGGAACCTCCGGGGCAGGGCAGTGTTTTTCCAATCAAAGGGAGATTGCCATGAAAGACGAACGCACAAGCCATGATGGAGACCGGAAAACCGGCTATCGCGCTCAGAATCATCCGGGGCCGAGGCGTAGCAGCGTTCTGTCCTGGTGGTCGCTGGCGATCGTCGGCATCTTCCTGCTCCTCGTCATCGGAAGTGCCCTCCTCATGTAAATTGCGCGATCCTCAACCAGATGGTTGACAATCCATCCCTGTCAGTAGATATTCAACCACATGGTTGAGCAAACTGACATGATCCTCGATACGATCTTCCACGCACTCGGTGACCGCACCCGTCGCCAGATGCTTTTCGACCTCTCCAAGGGAGAGCGGAGCGTCGGCGAACTGGCGGAGCCCCATGCCATGTCGCTGGCAGCGGCATCCAAGCACATCAAGGTGCTGGAAGGGGCAGGCCTCGTGCGCCGCGAGATCAGGGGACGAACCCACCTCTGCCGTCTGGATCCGGGGCCGCTTTCGGGCGCCCACCAGTGGCTGAGTCACTATGAGCACTTCTGGACCGGCCGGCTGGACGTTCTCGAACGGCTCCTTCGAGCGGAGGATGCCGCATCTGCCAACAACAAGGATGGAGAATGACGATGACGGAACTACTGGAAATCGAAGCTTACGGACGCGTGACGGAACCGGCGACGCTGGTGATCGAGCGCCTCCTGCCGGGGCCGGCCTCGCGGATCTGGAGCTATCTCATCGATGCAGACAAGCGAAAGCTCTGGCTGGCCGACGGTGTGATGGAGGCGAAGGCGGGTGCGCCGTTCGAACTCGTCTGGCGCAACGAGGAGCTGACCGACCCGCCGGGTCCGCGCCCCGAAGGCTTCAGCGAGGAGATGCGCATGAAGAGCCGGGTGCTGGAGGTCCAGAAGGAGAAGCGGCTGGTCTTTACATGGCATGACACCGGCGAGGTTTGCATCGACCTCAGGCCGGAAGGTGACGAAGTCCTCATGACGGTCACACACCGCCGGATCACGGATCGGGCCAACATGCTGATGGTGGGAGCCGGCTGGCACATGCATCTCGATATTCTCGCAGCCAGACTGCGCGGCAAGACGCCGGAACCCTTCTGGGATGGCTGGCTGCGTCTGAAGGCCGAATACGACAAGCGGATACCTGCCTGAGCCGCTTGCGCGCAATGCCATGAAGGAGGGCCCTCCCCAGCGATGAGGAGGGCCCTTTTTCGTATCGTCTGTCAGCTGATGGCTCAGGGTTGAGGCGCCGGCGTGGCAGCTGGTGCCGGGGGCTCGGCATCCTGGACTGCACCTTCCGGCTCAGTCGCCGGAACATCCGTCTGCGGCGGGTTGACCGACGGCGGCGCCAGCGTGCCATTGCCCGGATCGGCCGGAGTGTCCGGCGTCGGAGCCGCTGCCGGATCGTCGGCCGGTGCGACAGTCGGATCGACAGGCGCTGCGGGCTGGATGGTGCCGCCGGGCTCGGTCTCCGTTGCTTCCGTCGCCGCCGAATTGGCCTCGGCCGCTGGCGAGCCTGCCGGCATCTCGTCCGTCCCGATCGGCTCCGCGAGAGGTGCGGCACCGGTGGCGGCGACACGCCAGACGGTGTTGCCCGCATCGTCTGCGATCAGAAGCGCGCCGGTTCCATCGAAACCAAGACCGACGGGGCGGCCGCGGGCTTCTTCGGCGGGGTTGAGGAAGCCTGTTACCACGTCGCGGGCTTCACCCGACGGCATGCCGTTTTCGAAGGGCACATAGAGCACCTTGTAGCCGTTGAAGTGGTCGCGGTTCCAACTGCCGCGATTGCCGACAAAGGCACCGTTTTCATACTCGGCCGGCATAGCCATGCCCATGGAGAAGGCAAGGCCGAGGGCGGCCACATGGCTGGACAGGGCATAGTCGGGCTTGATCGCCTGTTCGACCATGTCGGGGCGCGGCGGATGCAGGCGCGGGTCGACATGCTGGCCGTAATAGGACCAGGGCCAGCCGTAGAAACCGCGATCCTGGACCGAAGTCATGTAGTCGGGCACGAGGTTGGGCCCGAGTTCGTCGCGCTCGTTGACGACGGTCCAGAGCGCACCGCTTTCCGGGTTGATCGTGAGGCCATTCGGGTTGCGAAGGCCAGACGCATAGACGCGGGACGCGCCGGTCTCGCGGTCGATCTGCCAGATCGCGGCGCGGCCCTTTTCGGCTTCCAGCCCTCGTTCGCCGGCATTCGAATTAGACCCGACAGAGGCATAGAGGAAACGGCCGTCGGGGCTAAGCGCCAAATCCTTCGTCCAGTGGTGATTGATCGGCCCGCCTGGCAGGGGTGAGAGCACGCGCGGCGGCGTGGTGATCTCGTTCTGGCCGAGCTGGTAGTCATAGGCGAGCACCGCATCGGCGGCCGCGACGTAAAGCGTGTCGTCGATGAAGGCGAGGCCGAAGGGCGAGTTGAGATCCTTCAGGAGATCGTGGCGTTCGTCGACGGTGCCGTCACGATTGGTGTCGCGCAGCAGGGTGATGAGGTTGGTCGGCTTGTCGCCACCGCCGCCGCCCGAGGCAAAGGACATGATGAAGCCGCGGATGACATCTTTCGGGCGCTCGACGGGCTTGCCGGGCGGTGCCTTGCTCTGCACGACGAGCACGTCGCCGTTCGGCAGAGTATGCACGGTGCGCGGATTGGCGAGATCCTTGGCGTAAGCCGTGATGGTGAACCCGTCGACCACGTCGGGGGTCTCGTTGTCGCCCCATCCGACGACTTCCGCAACCTTGAGGTCGGGCACGAGGGACTGGCTCGGCTCAGGGAGGACAGGATCGGGGCCGATCTGGCTGGTGACGTCGAAATCACCGTTGTCGTCGCTGCAGCCGGCGAGCGCGAGAACGAGAACGGCTGTCGAGGCGAGCGCCGCGCGGCGCAGGGTGGGGCGGTTCATGGGGTTCTCCAGGCATCGGCGGCGCGCTGGTCGGCCGTGAGATACACACAGGCGATCATGGCGATCACGGTGACGGTCGAGGCGATGAGGCCGTAAGGGACGATGGCGGTCCAGCCGTCACCGGCGTGGATGAAGCTGTTGAGGATGGCGAGCACCAGGATGCCGATGAAGGCGAGGGACGCAGGCCAGCGCGGACGAAGCGCACGGGTGGCCGGGCGGGCGAGATCGATGAGGCCGGCAAGCACGGCGAGGGCGCCAAAGACCAGGCCGAAGAACAACAGCCAGTCGGAGAAATTGCTCCACATCAGGTGCGACGTCCGCCAGTAGAGGATGTCGGTGATCAGCGTCAGGGTGAAGCAGACGAAGGGGAAGGGGGCGAAGAGCGCCGAAAACGGATAGGCGTTGCCGGCAGCGGGCGGAGAGTGAAGGGCCATGGCGATCTCGATCTGGAGGGATGGGATACCTAAGCCAGACGACCGAGCGCCTCCTTTTGTTCCATACTGCAACCACCGGCTGACTGTGATGTGAGCGACAGGCGCGATGCAAAAAGCCCGCGGCGATTGCGCGGGCTCTTGGAAATCATGCAGTAGGAGGGCGTTTCAGCCCTTCGAGCCCTTGGCAATCGGCTCCTGATAGGTGAAGCCCATGTCCCAGGGGAAGTAGATCCAGGTGTCCTGGGAGACTTCGGTGACGAAGGTATCGATGGTCGGCACGCCCTTCGGCTTGGCGTAGACGCAGGCGAAATGCGCCTTCGGCATCATGGCGCGCACTTCCAGCGCCGTCTTGCCGGTGTCGGTGAGGTCATCGACCACGAGCACGCCTTCGCCGCCATTGACCATCAGCTCTGCGGTAATCCCCTTCAGGAGGTTCATTTCGCCCTGGTTGACATAGTCGTGGTAGGAGGCGACGCAGACCGTCTCGATCAGGCGGATGTTGAGTTCGCGCGAGATGATCGCCGCCGGCACCAGGCCGCCGCGGGTGATGCAGACGATGGCGCGGAACTCCTGGCCGAGACCGGCAAGGCGCCAGGCAAGCGCCCGCGCATCGCGGTGGAACTGGTCCCAGGAAACGGGGAAGGCTTTATCGGGAAGAGACATGGCAAGAGGGCTCCGCTGGCTGGATGGTATCGTCCGCGCCGGTATGCGGCGCCATGGACCGGATCCCTTGAGCGGGCCGCCTTTTTCGCGGGTCCTGAAACGCGTTTCGCGCGGCATGCACCGCGCGAAGCTCGTCCCCGAGGGGCTCCAGTCTTTGGCCGTTGCTATTAGCGGGAATCCGAAGCCTCTGGCAAGGCCCGTGTTCCATCCCGCCCTCGCTCTGGATCAGCGCGACAGCAGCGTCAGCGCCGTCATCGAATCGAGCAGCGTGCGGGTGACGCCGCCGAACAGCATTTCCCACCAGCGCTTGTTGCCATAGGCGCCCATCACCAGGAGATCGATGGAGCTGTCCGACAGGCGGTTCTCGATCGCGATGGCCGGTGCAAGGCCAGTCTTTTCCGACGAGCTGAGCGTGACATTGATGCCGTGGCGGGCAAGCGAGGCTGCGATCTCGGCACCCGCCATCGGGGCGCTCTGGCCGGCATTGTCGCTGGCATCGACGGTGAAGATCTCGACCATCTCGGCGGCTTTGAGGAAGGGCAGCGCATCGAAGGTGGCGCGGGCCGCCTCGCGCGAGCCGTTCCAGGCGACGAGCACCCGGCGGATCGGTTTGGGGTCTTTCAGGATATGCGGGATCAGTAGCACCGGGCGCCCGCTTTCGAACAGGAAGCTTTCAAGCTCCGAGCGGGTCTCCGACAGCATGCCGGTTTCGCCTTGGGCGGCGATGACGAGATCGACGCTGCGGGCGCTGTCGATCAGCGAGGCCGAGTTGAAGCCCGAGGACGTGACGAAGCTGCGCCACTCATGCGAAAGGCCCTCGCGACTACCGATCTCGCGGAAGATCTTCTCGACGCTTTCGGTTTCCTGATGCGCCATGTCCTGCAAGGCCTGGACCGTCGCGGGATCGGGGATCTCCATCGGGGCCACGAGCGGTACCATGGCGACGGCTTCCGCATGCGCGCCGATCACATGCGACTGGAACTGGTTGGCGATGGCAACGGTGAAATCCGTCACCTGGCGCGTGGTCTTCGGGGTGTCCAATATGGAAAGAAGTGTCCGGTAACCCATGGTCGTCTCCTCTCGCGGCGCTTATTCATCGTCCGCATGAGATAACTATGGATTCCGTTACGTTGTTCCGCCTTGACCTCGGTCAAGTCGGGAGGGGCCTGACAGCTTAGGCGACCTCGCCGGTGCCGAGATCGCGCTTGGCGGCCGCGTCCTTCTCCGACCGCAAGGCCGCGATCATCGCCTCGACATCGGCCGCTGCCGCATCGACCACCGCCTGGTCTCGCGCCCTGACGATCAGCTCGGTGGAGAAGCGAATGCCGTCGAAATGGGGATAGGAGCCGATCGAGGTCTCTGGATGGGCCTTCTGGATCGCGCCGAGTGCCGTTCCGATGTCGCCTTCGCCGAAGGGGCAGGGGATCGAGCGGGAGAGCACCCGCTGGCCGGTCGGCAATATGTTGATCACATGCGCAATCATCGCCTGGAAGACCTGCGGCACGCCCGCCATCACATGCACATTGCCGATGATGAAGCCGGGGGCGGTCGAGACCGGGTTCGGGATGTGGCGGCTGCCTTCCGGCATGCGCGCCATGCGCTGGCGAGCCTCGGTGAATTCCAGCCCGCGGCCGGCATACATGTCGCCGAGCAGCTTCATGGCGGCGGGATCATGCAGGCAGGGGACGCCGAAGGCCTTGGACACCGCATCTGCGGTGATGTCGTCATGCGTCGGGCCGATGCCGCCGGAGGTGAAGACGTAAGTGTATTTGGCCCTGAGCGCGTTCAGCGCCTCGATGATCGCATCCTCCTCGTCGGCGACGATCCGGACCTCCTTCAGATCGATGCCGGCCACCGTCAGGAGATCGGCGAGATGGCCGATATTCTTGTCCTTGGTGCGGCCGGACAGGAGTTCGTCGCCGATGGCGAGCATCGCGGCGGTCTTGATCGTGGAGGTCATGGAGTGAGTCCTATGGGATGAGGCGGGCGGAGGGAGGCAAGTTACCGTTTTGTGTCAGCGAAGAGAAGTAAAGGCCGTCATTGATTGAACACTGCGTTCCCGTGCGCGCGACTGGTCGCCAGCGCGGAATGCGCTACATGTCACTTAACCACAGCGCGGCGGGGCCGCATGTTCAAAGGGAGATACGACATGGCCAAGGTACTGGTTCTCTACTATTCCGCTTACGGTCACATCGAGACGATGGCTTACGCCGTTGCCGAAGGCGCAAAGTCGGCTGGCGCCGACGTCACCGTCAAGCGCGTTCCCGAACTGGTTCCGGATGATGTCGCCAAGGCTTCCTATTACAAGATGGACCAGAAGGCCGAAATCGCCTCTCCTGCCGAACTCGATCAGTATGACGCCATCATCGTCGGCGCCGGTACCCGTTATGGTACGGTCGCCTCTCAGATGCGCAATTTCTGGGATCAGACCGGCGGCCTCTGGGCGCAGGGCAAGCTGACCGGCAAGCTCGGCTCCATGTTCACCTCGACCGCCACCCAGCATGGCGGCCAGGAAACCACGATCATGGGCTTCATCCCGACCTTCCTGCATCACGGCATGCTCTATGCAGGCCTGCCTTACGCCTTCCAGGGTCAGATGGGTGTGAGCGAAGTCATGGGCAACTCGCCTTACGGCGCCTCCACGATCACGGCCGGCGACGGCTCGCGCCAGCCCTCCGAGATCGAGCTCGAAGGTGCCCGCTACCAGGGCGCCCATGTGGCCAAGCTGGCTGCCAAGCTCGCCTGAGCAGCACAAGATTGACCTTCGTGGAGAGGCGGGGCAGATGCTCCGCCTTTTTATTTGCCGGCAAGAGAGTCGTGAACCTCGATGGTTAAAATGCGATCTTTCCCAGCAGGGGTCTCTTCATCGCCGCAGCGCATTCTTCTCGTCGCAAAGACCCGAAAGGAAGCATGCCATGAACCAGCCAGAACGTCGCCGCCAGCCCCGTCTGAGGGCCCTCAAGTCCGGCCGCGCCATCCTCGCCGGCGGCCACTCCACCTTCGACTGCATGATCCGCAATCTCTCGCCGGTCGGCGCCAAGGTTACGTTCGAATCGACCGTCGACATTCCCGCTAGCTTTCGTCTGCGCCTGGAAGACGGAACCACGCATGACTGCGCGGTCAAGTGGCGCAAGGAGCGCGAACTCGGCGTGGAATTTCTCGATGCGCTCGCCAGCTGAGGGATCGAAGACACGGCGGGTGGCCCACCACCATTGTCGGTTTGTGGCGTGCCGATGTGACCGAACTCAAGCGGCGCGGACCGCGTTGCGGCCTGCAGCCTTGGCCGAGTAGAGCGCCTGATCTGCCAGTTTCAGAAGGTCTCCGACGCTGGCCGGTGCGGCATCCGGCAAGATGCTGATGCCGACGCTGACCGAGACAAATCCGTGGGTGCTGCCCTGGTGAGGAATGGCCAGTGCCTCGACTGCCTTGCGAAACGCCACGGCGACGTCGAAGGCCGTGTCGATGTCGCAGAGTGGGAGGATGGCTCCCAATTCTTCGCCGCCGTACCGGGCCGAGAACCCCTTGACCCGATCGACCTCTTTTTTCAGACAGCTTGCGACGGCCTTGATCACTTCGTCTCCGGCGGGATGTCCGTAGATGTCATTGTATTGCTTGAAGTTGTCGATGTCCGTCAACAGGACCGTGCGCAGGGCGCGCTCCTCGGAAGCAGCCATGAGGGCCTGATCAAATGCGCGGCGGTTTCTAAGACCCGTCAGCCCGTCCGTCGTCGCGAGCGCCGCAAGCTGTCCGTTCGCCTCGAGGAGGGCACCTTCGGCGTGCTTGGACTGAGAGACATCGCGATAGGTCATGAGGCAGCTTCCGTCGGGCTGCGGCTTGCTCTGCACTTCGATCCAGCGACCGTCGGACAGTTCGAACTGCAGGCTTCCGGCCAGACCGAGCGTCTGCTCGAACTTGGCGAGGCATTCTTCAAGGCTGATCCCGTCCGACAGTTTGCGTTCGCCCCTTTCGAAGGACAGCGAGATGATGTCTCGATAGTGTCTTTCGGGACAGCGGATCTCCGCCGTCATAGGGAAAAGCGTGCGATAGTTTCCGTTGCAGAACTGAACCCGTCCATCGGGACCGAAGCTGACCAGCCCGTCGATCATGTTCTCCATCGCCAGCGCGAGCTTTTCTTGCGCCTGGAGATATTTTGCCTGCAAGTCCCGCGTCTCCGTCACGTCACGATTGTGCGTGATCAGACCGAGCGTCTGTCCGTGTTCGTCCCGGATCACGGACTTGAGGGTCAACAGCCATCCGCCCTTTCCGTCGGGCAGCTCGAACGGTTGCTCGAATGACCGTGGCTCGCCGGAAACGAGAACGGATTGCTCGTCTGTCCTGAATCGCGCGGCGATGTCGTCCGGATAGAAGTCGAAGTCTGTCTTTCCGATCAGCGCCTCGGCGCCGGGCGCCTGCATGAGCTTGGCCGTTGCCGGGTTCGTCATCACGAACCGCCCCCGGAGATCCTTGACGTTGAGGCAATCCGGCAGCTCGTCGATGACCGTCTTGTAGATTGCGTTCATCTTCTGCAGGCGCCGCCATTTCAGCTCCTGCGCCATGGCGATCGAACCCATCGCAACAGCGACGAAGACGATGAGCAGAAGCGCCGGAAAAGTCGTCGAGAAGGCCGCTACACCGGCCGGTCCGGGAATCGCGAGCACGGCGAGTTGAACCATTGCGCTCTGCAGAATTGCCAACAGGATTACCGCCGCCGGACTTTGGCTGTTGTCGATCCGCCGGACGACAAGGCCGATCAGCCCGCTCAATACGATGGCGGCGAGTCCGGTCGACGCTCCCGCTCCGCCGGCATAAAGCCTCGCAATCCCGGCCATTGAGCCGGCGATCAGAGCTGGAACCGGTCCGCCAAAATAAGCAGGCAGGCTGATCAGCGCCGTGCGCAGGTCGATATAAACGCCGTCTGCGAGCTTGAACGGCAGTTGCATCACGATGACGGCGGATGTTCCGAAAAGCAGCCCGAACAACAGCTTGCCGGACAGCGGCCCGAGCCTCGGCACGAGTTGCCGTGAGCTGGTCCATATCTGAATGGTCATGACCACGATGGCGAGATTGGCAAGCAGTTCAGTCCAGAGCGTCAACGCGGCGTACCCTTCATCGCGACATGCGGCCTGCACGGCACACACCGCGGCAGCGCAAGCACATTAGCCCGAATTCGTGAACAGTTTTACTCTATACTAAAGTAAGGGGTTGAAGATATTGGCCGCGGACTGAGCGGCGTCAGCGAGTGGGGGCTGGAACGTCCAGGTCGGGGCTAGGGGAGTGCACTTGTGCACGCCTTTTGCAGTCGGTGCAGACGCGTTTTGCACATGATGCCCTTGCTTTTTCCGGCCAAAGCTTTGAAAACGCTTGCACGCGGACGTGGCGAAACTGGTAGACGCAAGAGACTTAAAATCTCTCGGCTTAGGTCATGCGGGTTCGATCCCCGCCGTCCGCACCAACGTCTCAGGGTCTCTTCCGAACGAAGCGCTGTTCGAGCACGGGCGTGCCCCACTGGCTGCCCGGACGCTCCTCTGCAAGGTGAAATCCGGAGGCTTCATACATTCGCCGCGCCACGTCGAGCCCCTTGAAGGTCCAAAGATGGGTCTCGTCAAACGCCTGCGCGTCGACGAATTGCAGGGCCTCGCCGAGCAAGGCCTTGCCGAGACCGCTGCCGCGGGCCGAGGGATCGACGATGAACAGGCGCAGGTGGGCGAGCTGTGGTCTGCGGCCTTGTGATGCCGCCCCGTTCAGGTCCTCACCGTCGATTGCGATCGTGCCGGCAATGCGCTCGTCGATGTGCCCCGCCCAGATTTCATTCACCGGTCGGTCGAGGCGGGTGGCAAATTCGGCCAGTCCGCCGGCGACGATCGCTTCGAAAGCACAGCCGAAGCCGCTGCTCCCGTTGTAGTGGCGACCATGCATTTCGATGCAGCTGCCGAGTAGTCCGGGTTGCCAGCCGGACTGGATGCGGAGTTTTGCTGCCGGCGTCTGCGATGGATTTTGAATGCCACCCAGGGCGTCGGCGTAGAGTTCGAGACCGTTGCGCACGACGCGCTGCTGCCCGGCGCTCAAGCCGGCGAGCGCCGCATTCACCTGGCCCCGGGCGAAGGCCTCTATCCCGGCGAGCTTTTCTGTCCCGTCGGCTGTCAGTGACAGGTGTTTGCTGCGGGCGTCCTCCAGGGATGGAGTTTCCGTGATCAGGCCGGCGGCAAGCAGTTTGCCGAGCAGTCGGCTGACGCTCGACTTGTCCAAACCGAGTATCTCCCGCAGATCACGTGCAGAGAGGTCTGACTGTGTCCCGATTTCGATCAGGGCATGGACGCAGGACGCCGGTAGTCCGCTTTCGGCGAGATCAGGCTTCAGGAACCCGAGCCTACGGACGAGCCGCCGTGAATGAGCGCGAATGGCGTCAAGATCGGTCTCGGGAAGCGACATCGCCGGATCCATATGGTTGCGTACTGCAACCAATATCTCAGCGCAAGCCGCAGGGCAAGTGACCGGTCCTGATGTTGATTTGCTGCTGCCGCTCAAAAATGATGCAAACTCATGCATGACAAAAGTTTGAGCATTTTCCGCTTTCCGGCCTCCTCAATTCCTGCTTTGATGGCCTCCATCAAAAACAAGGGGAGCTAATCCATGATATCAAGACGTCTCTTTTCGGCGGCTGTTCTCGCGGCGGGCCTGCTGGCAGGCGTTACGCTGCCGGTGAGCCAGGCGCATGCCGAGACCGCCATCAAGTTCACCCTCGACTGGAAATTCGAAGGTCCGGCGGCCGGCTTTCTGCTGGCGCTCGACAAGGGGTATTTCAAGGCCGAGGGCCTCGATGTGACGATCGATTCGGGCAATGGCTCGGTCGAGGCGATCCCGCGCGTGGCGACCGGCGCCTATCAGATGGGTTTCGGCGACATCAATTCCGTCATCAAGTTCCTCGACGAGGATCCGACCCAGAAGGTCAAGGCCGTGATGATGGTCTATGAAAAGCCGACTTTCTCGGTCGTCGGCCGCAAGTCGCTCGGCGTGACGGAGGATCCGAAGTCGCTCGAAGGCAAGAAGCTTGGCGCGCCGCCGCCGGATGGCGCCTTTGCCCAGTGGCCGGCCTTCAAGCAGGCCGCCGGCATCGATGACAGCAAGATCACCATCGAATCGATCGGCTTTCCCGTGCGCGAGCCGATGCTTGCCAAGGGCGACGTCGATGCGGTCTTCGGCTTCGCCTTCTCGGTGATCCTGAACCTCAAGGCGCAAGGCATTGCCGCCGACGATATCGCGACCATCCTGATGGCCGACAATGGCCTGAACCTCTACGGCAACAGCGTGCTGGTGAACTCCGATTTCGCCGCCGAGAACCCCGAGGCCGTCAAGGGCTTCCTCAAGGCACTCGCCAAGGGCTTTGCCGACGCCGTCGCCAATCCGGAAGAGGGTGTCGCAGCCGTCTTGAAGCGCAACGAGACGCTCAATCCTGACATCGAGAAGGAACGTCTTGATATGGCCAATGCCATGAACATCAAGACGCCTTACGTGGTCGAGAACGGCATGGGCACCGTCGATATGGCGCGGCTTTCCGCCTCCATCGAGACGCTGAAGGTGTCGATGGGGCTGAAGGGCAATGTGAAGGCGGAACAGGTGTTCGACGCAAGCTTCCTGCCGGCCAAGGAAGAGCGGATGCTGCCGTAAGGCAGGTTCCCCTCCCCAACCCCTCCCCACAAGGGGGAGGGGCTTAACCTGCCGAGATGTCAGCATCTCCGCAGTTGACAGAATTTGGCGAGGCCATGCCGCCTTCTGTCTCCCCCTCGTGGGGGAGATGGCCGGCAGGCCAGAGGGGGTCTTGAGATCCTCTTCGTTTTATCAGGAGCCCCCATGTCCCACCTCGTTTCCATCGACAATGTCGACATGCGCTATGGCGGCGCGGACGGCACGCTGGCGGTCTCCGGCCTCACCATGCGGGTCGACAAGGGCGAGTTTTCCGCCGTGGTCGGCCCCTCCGGCTGCGGCAAGTCGACCCTGATGAAGCTCGTGACAGGGCTGCATATCCCGCAATCAGGCGTCGTGATTGTCGCCGGCCAGCAGGTGACCAAGCCGGTCTCGATCGTCGGCATGGCCTTCCAGAACCCGACAATGCTGCCCTGGCGCACGACGCTCGAAAACATTCTCCTGCCGCTCGAAATCGTCGAGCGCCATCGTCATCGTCTCAGGGCCAATAAGAAAGAGTATGTCGAAAAGGCGGAAAACCTGCTGGAGATCGTCGGCTTGAAGGGTGTCGGCTCGAAATTCCCCTGGCAGCTCTCGGGCGGCATGCAGCAGCGCGCCAATCTCTGCCGGGCGCTGATCCACGAGCCGGAACTCTTGATGCTCGACGAGCCCTTCGGCGCACTCGATGCCTTCACCCGCGAAGAGCTGTGGTGCGTCATCCGCGACCTGCATGCGGCGCAAGAGGTGACGATCGTGCTTGTGACCCATGACCTGCGCGAAGCGGTCTTCCTCGCCGACCGGATCTTCGTGATGAGCGCGCGGCCCGGCAAAGTGGTGAAGGAGCATACCGTGCCCTTTGCCCGGCCCCGCGATATCGAACTGACCTATGACAATGCCTTCAACGACATGGTGCATGTCCTACATGGCGAAATCGCAAAGGCGAGGGTGGTGGCATGAGCGTGACGATCGACACAGTGCCGACCCGCCCGGTGGTGAAGCCGCTCACGCAGCGGATCAACTGGGTCCGCGCTGCCCCCTTCCTCTATACGCTTGGTCTCTTCATCATATGGGAACTGGCGGTCATCGTCTTTGCCCTGCCGCAGACGCTGCTGCCGGCGCCGACACGCGTCTTCGAGGCGATCGTGCAATACTGGTCGCCGATCTGGAAGAATTCGCTGCAGACGCTATACACGACGACGCTCGGTTTCCTGATCGCTGTCGTGGCAGGTCTTGGCCTCGGCCTCTTCATCGGCTGGTCGAAGACCATCTATGCGGGGCTCTATCCGCTGATGATCGGCTTCAACGCGATCCCAAAGGTGGCGCTGGTGCCCATCCTGGTCATCTGGTTCGGTATCGGCACGGTGCCGGCAGTGCTGACCGCCTTCCTGATTTCCTTCTTCCCCATCGTCGTCAATGTCGCGACGGGCCTCGCCACGATCGAACCGGAGACGGAGGACGTGCTCAGGGCGCTCGGGGCGCGCAAGATGGACATCATGCTCAAGGTCGGCATTCCCAGGTCGATGCCCTATTTCTTCGGCTCGCTGAAGATCGCGATCACCTTGGCCTTTGTCGGCTCGGTGGTCTCGGAAACGGTCGCCTCCAACTACGGCCTCGGCAACATGATGAGTTCGGCCCAGAGCCAGTTCAACGTGCCACTGGTCTTTGCCGGCCTCATGATGCTCGCGGTCGAGGGCATCGCCATGTATGTGCTGATGGCGTGGATCGAGAAGCGCATGACCGGCTGGGCGCATCGCTCGACCATGGCCAACTGACCGGGCCGACTGAACGCCCGACTGCGGCGTTCAGCTCTTGTCCTTCAGCGTGAAGGGCAGCTCGAACGGCGTCGAGCGTTCGGCAATGACGTCGTTGATCGTGTAGTGCAGCACATAGCCGCCGGGTTTTGCGCCCGCCACGTCGAGGGTCAGGTGGGTATAGACCTCGACCGCATCCGAATGGCTGGTGAAGGTGAAGTTGCCGAACTCCTTCTGCAGCGCCAGCGTCTTGCCCTCGTCGTCCATGAGTTCCAGATCGACGGTGAAATGCGACTGGCGCTGTTCGCCGTCGGCCGGTTGCCATTTGAGGCCGGTGACTTCCACATAGGTGATGAGTTTCTCGCCGGTGAGGAAAACCGGTTCCGCCTTCGGCGCATAGGCGCGATAGGCCTTCGGCACTTCGGTCACAAACAGCGCCCGGGGAACGGTGAGCGGCAGCGACTGGGAGAAGGCGGCGAGCCCGGAGCGGATCGCCTCGAAGGCGCCGCGCGCGTCGTTCTGCGCCGCCAGCCGCTCCGCCTCGATCGCTGCGTCGAGAAGCGGGCCACCAAGGGCCGGGGCTGCGACGAGCCATGCGGCGAGGACGGTGGCGGTCAAGGAACGGGCTTGGTACTTCAGGGACACGTGATTCTCCCGCGTTGCGATGGCGGGAGTGTGGGAAAAAGCGGCATGATGCGTCAAGCGCCGCATACGGTGGAGCAGATCACGTTGGCCTGAACTTAAGAGCGCCAGAACATCGGAACGAGCAGGACGAGCACGGTCAGAACTTCGAGACGGCCGAGCAGCATGGCAAGCGACAATACATAGAGCTCCGGGTCCTGCATCATCGCGAAATTGCCGACCGGGCCGATTAGCGGGCCGATGCCGGGGCCGACATTCGAGAGCGCTGTAATTACCGACGATGTCGCGGTGGCGAAATCATAGCCGGCGAGCGCCATCGCCATCGATCCGATCGCCCAGATGAAGATATAGGCACTGACGAACAGGAAGACCGCACGCTGGGTGTCGGCATCGACGGTCTGGTTGCCGTAGCGCACCGAATAGACGGCATTGGGATATATGAGCTTTTTCAAGCCTGTGACGATGATGTTGAACAGGATGACGAAGCGATAGGCCTTGATGCCGCCGGCGGTCGAGCCGGAGCAGCCGCCCATGAAGGTGGCGAAGAAGGCGGCGGCGACGGCAAACGGCCCCCAGAGCGTATAGTCTTCGCTCGCATAACCCGTCGTCGACAGGATGGAGGCGAAGTTGAAAAAGGAATGGGTCAGCGCCACCGGGAGGGAAATGCCGTTGCGCAGGTGGTTGTAGAGCCCGCCGGCAATCGCAAAGGCGATGAGATAAGCCAGGAAGACGAAGATCTGGGGGTCGCGAAGGGCATCGAGCCGGCCCCGGACCAAGAGCACGATCAGGATAGAGAAGGGCAGGCTGCAAAGCGTCATGAAGAAGGTGGAGACCCAGAGCAGCGGCAGGCTGTCGAAAGCGGCAAAGGAGTTATCGTAATTGCCGAAGCCGGCGGTGGCGACCGTACTGAAGGCATGCACGATTGCATCGAAATGGCCCATGGCCGTGACATCATAGGCGATGATGCAGGCGAGCGTGATGCCGACATAGACGGCCATGAAGGCGCGGGTGAAGGTGGCGATGCGGGCGAACGGCTTGTCGCCGATGTCGGAGGATTCCATCTTGAAGAAGGAGACGCCGCCGACGCGCAGGAAGGGAAGCACGAAGAGCCCGAGGGCCACGATCCCGATGCCGCCGAGCCAGGCGAGCAGGGCACGCCACATGAGGATGCCGGGCGAGACCTGATGCAGGTTGGAGATGACGGTGGAGCCGGTCGTCGTGATGCCGGAGATCGCCTCGAACAGCGACTGCGCGAAGGTGAGGTCGAGATCCGAGAGGTAGAGCGGGATGGCGCCGACCAGCGAAAAGACCGCCCAGAGCACATTCACCAGGAGGAAGCCCATGCGCTTGGTGAAGGCTGGCGGTGGGCCGCGTGTGGCCATGGCGGCAGTGAGCGAAATACCCCCGATCATGGCGGCGGACACCGTGAAGGCGGTCCAGGCCTCATCGCCGTAATAGAGGCTGACCATGGCCGGGATCAGCATGGCCGTGGAGAGGTAGAGCCCGCAAAGGGCCGCGATGTAGACGACGGAGCGGAGCAGATTGGTATTCAAGCAATGTCTTCCGTCTGTTGCGGCGCAAAGAGGCTTTGTCTCCGCCCGATGTCTATGCCATAGCGGGGCTCGGTTCAAAATTCAACGGAGGCTGACGTGACCCCCAGTCAAGTCGACGAAGCGCTGGAGGCGATGCGCGGCCTCTTTCCCGAAACGCCGCTGCAGCTCAACGAACATTTGAGCGCCCGTTACGGTGCCAACGTCTACCTGAAGCGCGAGGATCTGACGCCCGTCCGTTCCTACAAGATCCGCGGCGCCTTCAACTTTTTCCGCAAGATCGTCGCCGACAGCCCCTCCGGTACCACCTTCGTCTGCGCATCTGCCGGCAATCATGCCCAGGGCTTCGCCTATGTCTGCCGCCATTTCGGCGTCGAGGGCGTGGTTTTCATGCCGGTGACGACGCCCCAGCAGAAGATCGACAAGACCCGCATCTTCGGCGGCGAGTTCATCACCATCCGCCTGATCGGCGACATCTTCGACCAGTGCTACCAGGCCGCCCGCGAGCATGTCGAGGCGATCGGCGGTTACATGGTGCCGCCCTTCGACCATCCTGACATCATCGAGGGCCAGGCGACGGTCGCGGCCGAGGTCATGCTGCAATTGCCGGAGGGCGTCACGCCCGATCTCGTGGTGATGCCGGTCGGTGGCGGCGGGCTTTCTTCGGGGATGACCGGCTACATGGCGGATCGGGTCTCGCCCGAGGCGATGATCTTTTGCGAACCGGCAGGCGCACCGAGCCTGAAAAAGAGCCTGGAGGCCGGCAAGGTCGTGACGCTGCCAAAGGTCGACAATTTCGTCGATGGTGCCGCCGTTGCCCGGATCGGCGACCACAATTTCGAGGCGTTGAAGGGCTTCCGTCCGGATCAGGTGCTGATTGTGCCGGAAAATGCGATCTGCGTGACGATGACGGACATGCTGAATGTCGAGGGTGTGGTGCTGGAGCCGGCCGGTGCGCTGGCGCTGGCCGCCCTCGATCTCTTGCCACGCGTGGCCCTGAGCGGTCGGACGATCGTCGCGGTCGTCTCCGGCGGCAATTTTGACTTCGAGCGGCTGCCCGACGTCAAGGAACGTGCCATGCGCTATGCGGGTCTGAAGAAGTACTTCATCCTGCGCCTGCCGCAGCGCCCCGGCGCTTTGCGCGATTTCCTCAATCTCCTCGGTCCCGAGGACGACATCGCGCGCTTCGAATACCTCAAGAAGTCGGCCCGCAATTTCGGCTCCATCCTGATCGGCATCGAGACGGGCAAGCGCGAGAATTTCGCTGATCTCTTCGAGCGATTCGATCAGGCAGGCCTCGGTTTCGAGGACATCACCGAAAACGAGATCCTCGCCAATCTGATCATCTGATGCCCTGCTCGCCGAGCCAGTCGAGGATCGTTCGCGCGATCGGCTCGGTGGTCTGAGGCGAATAGGTGTCGCCGGCTGACACATGGTTGTTGGCGTCACCTGTCGGGCCGGGATCGATCAATTGGTGCGGCCCGCCCCAGCGGGCAGCGACGGCCGCGGTCCGATCCGGCCGCACGACCTTGTCATTCGCCGACTGGATGAAGAGAGCAGGGACACGGATATCCTCGACCGGGCTATGGGCCGCGAGCCTGACAGACTGTGCCATGGGAATGAGTGCCGCGACCGGATAGTCGGTGGTCCAGTTATAGGCATTGAGCGGGCTGATCGGCTCGAAGCCCCGTCGTTCCCCCAGCAGCAGTCGCGCGATCTGCGCACCGAAGGGCCCGGTCAGCAGAAAGCTGCCGGAGGCCTGCACGCCGTAGTTCGGCGAGAGGAAGACGGTCGCGGCCACCTGATCCGACAGCGCGGGCCGGGCGAGCGCCCAGGTGACGAGCGAGGCTCCCGTCGATGTCGAGATCACCACCACACGATCCCCGATCAACCTGCCCACCGCCAGCGCCTCGCCGACGTCGCCGGCCCAGTCTTCTATCGTGGCGAGGCCGAGGGCGTCCGGATCGTCGAGGCCGTGGCCGGTGAGCCGCGTGAAAAAGAGATTGGCGCCGAGCGCTTTTGCCACCAGATCGGGCAGGGGGCGGAGCTCGGCCGGTGAGGCGGAGAAGCCATGCACATAGACGACACTGACTGGCGTCTTCTGGCGACGGGTAGGGTCGGCCCAGACGATCTGCTTGCCGAGGCCCTTGCGGATGGTGCCCACCCTTTCCTCATCTTCCGCAATCAGTGTTTCCAGCGCTTCGGGGGAAGTATCGGCAGCGATTCGCACTTCGCGCTCCAGCGCAAGCTCCGGCGGCATCCGGTAGACGACGACGAGCGCCGCGATCGCAACCGCGATGAATGCAAGCGATATGCCCATGAAACTCCGCATCTCCTTCTCCTCGGTCGTCATTCCCGGCCGCTGCCGAGCTTAGCATGCCGAACACCGGCGGAAAGCCGGCAGGCGCTCTCTTCCTCGTCGCCCCTCCCTGTGCTAGGGGAAACACATGTCGATCCTGTCCAGCATACTTTCAATCTTCACCGGTGGCGCGTCGTCCGAAAGCCCTGCCAAGCCGATGGCCGAGCCGCAGACCTACAAGGACTGCGTGATTCACGCCGAGCCCATGCGCGAAGGCAGCCAGTATCGGCTGGCGGGCCGCATCGTGAAGTCCGTCGACGGCCGCGCCCTTGAACGAAAGTTCATCCGCGCCGACGTCTTCACCTCGCTCGACGATGCACTCGACTGCGCCTTCCGCAAGGCGCAGCAGATCATCGACCAGAACGGTCCCGCCCTGTTCGGCGATGGAGAAGACACGCGCATCGTGTGACGCCCATCATATTACCGCGAAGATTTGTTTCTTCGCGGTCACTGAATGTTAATGGTGCAGCGCAACACTGAGCCCGACATATTGCTCGGGTTTTTCATGTGATTATTGCGTTTCGCTCCGCCTTCTCGCCCCGCATTGGTCTGATCGCATCGGGCATCTTGCTCGGGACGGCCGAGACGCTGTCCGCTGCCGATGAGCCCGCCGCGGCCCAGGCGGCGAAGGCATCCGCCGATCTTGCCTGGCTGATGGCGGCTGCCGGCATGGTGATGATGATGCAGGTCGGATTCCTGCTCTTGGAAGCCGGCATGGTGCGCTCGAAGAACTCGATCAATGTCGCCCAGAAGAACCTGCTGGACTTCGTCTTCGGTGTCGTGGGATTTGCCGCGGTCGGTTTCATGCTGGCCTTCGGTGCGTCCGGCACGCTGCCGGTCGGGCTGGACATGGATTTCTTCCTGCTTCAGGACCTCGACAGCTGGCTCGCCGGCTTCTTCGTCTTCCAGGTCATGTTCTGCGGCACGGCAGCGACGATCGTATCGGGCGCCATTGCCGAACGCATGACACTCTCGGCCTATGTCCTGGGCTCGATCGTGCTCTCGACCCTCATCTATCCCGTCTTCGTGCACTGGGTCTGGGGTACGGCACTTGGCCCGAATTCGGGCGCCTTCCTCGCCAATCTCGGCTTCGTCGATTTAGCCGGTTCGACCGTGGTCCATGCGACGGGCGGCTGGGTAGCACTCGCGGCCTGCCTGGTGATCGGCGCGCGGCAGGGGCGGTTCGATGCCCAGGGCCGACCCGTGCGGATCGCCGGTCACAACCCGGTGCTGTCGACCACCGGCGCCCTGATCCTGTTTTTCGGCTGGATCGGCTTCAACGGCGGCTCGACCCTCGCCGCCAGCGCGGACGTGGCGCCGATCATTCTCAACACGGTCCTGGCCGGTGGCATGGGCACCTGTGTCGGCTATGTCATCGGGATCAAGCAGGATGGCGTCGTGCTGCCGGAAAAGGCCCTGTGCGGAATGCTCGGAGCGCTTGTTGCCGTAACCGCGGGCTGTCACGTGCTGGAGCCGGGCGGGGCACTTCTGATCGGTGCTCTCGGTTCGATCGTTGCTCTCTTCGGCAACCAGTATGTCGAGGAGAAGCTGAAGGTCGACGATGCGGTCGGCGCTGTCGGCGTCCATGCCTTCGCCGGTGTCGCAGGGACTGTCGCGCTTGCCCTTCTCGCCCCCGTCGATCGTCTGCCAGCCGGCGGACGTTTCGACCAGTTCTACATCCAGATCTTCGGCTCAGCGCTCAACTTCTACTGGGCTTTTGGGCTTGGCTATGCCTTCTTCTGGACCCTCGACAAGCTTGTCCCGATCCGTGTCTCTGCCGAAGTCGAGGACATCGGCCTGAATGTCGCCGAACACGGCACGCGCCTCGGCGTCGGACATGTGGAGGACGCGCTGTCGAAGCTTGTTTCGGGCAGTGCCGATCTCGGCGATCGCCTGAAGGTCGAGCCCGGCGACGAGGCGGAAAAGCTGACCCGGCTCTTCAACGGATTGATGGACAACATCCAGCAGCAGGAGCGCAGCCGCCACGAACTTGAAGTGCAGGTCCGCGACCAGGAGGAGTCCGAGCGACTATCGGCGCTCGCCAATGCCACCTTCGAGGCGATCGTCATGCATGAAAGCGGCACGATCATCGACGGCAACGAGCAATTCGAAGCGCTCACAGGGCGAAGGCTTGGTGACCTCGTGGGGTCGTCGATCCTCGACCTGGTGGATGAGGATGGGCGGCGCTTGCTGCTCGACAACCCGAACCCGGCGCCAAATGTCTCGCGGGAGTTCGTCATCCTCCGGCCCGACGGAACCCGCATTCCGATCGAGGCGCGGGGCCGCAACATCGAGTACCGAAGCCGCAACATCCGCATCAGCTGCCTTGTCGATCTGAGGGAGCGCAAGGCCGTCGAAGGTCGCATGCGCCATCTCGCGCAACATGATCCGCTGACCGGGCTGGCCAATCGCGCGCTCTTCACCGAGACGCTGTCGGTCCATGTCGGGCCCGCCAACCGCGATTGGGGTTGCGGCGTCCTCCTGGTCGACCTCGACCACTTCAAGGATGTCAATGATCTCTACGGCCATCCGGCTGGCGACGAGGTCATCCGCGAGACCGCAAGGCGGTTGTCGGCCGCATTGGGGTCTTCCGACATGGCGGCCCGGCTGGGCGGGGACGAATTCGCGGTCATCATCGGAAACTGCCATTTCGAGGCACAGCTCGAGGACTTGAGCCGCAGGCTGATCGAGGCTTTCCGGCAGCCCTTCGATACGGGGCAGGGCGAGCGCATCAAATGCGGCATCAGCATCGGCGGCGCGCTGTTTCCCGACGATGCCGCGGCACTGGACGAACTGATCGGCCGCGCAGATGTCGCGCTCTACCACGCCAAGAAGTCGGGGCGGAATACCTTCCGCGCCTATCGCAAGGGCATGGACGAGTTGATCGAGAAGCGGCGCGCCCTGGAGGCCGATATCGAGCGCGGATTGGAGCGCGGCGAGTTCGAACTCTATCTCCAGCCGCGCGTCTCCGCACTGGAATGCAAGATCGTCGGTTACGAGGCTCTGTTGCGCTGGAACCACCCCGAGCGCGGCATGGTGCAGCCCGGCGATTTCATTCCCGTGGCGGAAGTCTCGGGCAAGATCATCGACCTGGGTGAGTGGGTGTTGCGTGAAGCCTGTCGGCTGGCCAAAGATTTTCCGCCCCACGTCCATTTGAGCCTCAACGTCTCGCCGGTCCAGTTCCGCCACCCGGATTTTCTCGGTGGCATCGAGGCGATTCTGAACGAAAGCGCCGTTGCGCCGGAGAAGATCGAGCTGGAAATCACAGAGAGCGTGCTCATCGACGACGACCAGAGGGCGTGCCTCATCCTGGGCCACCTGAAGTCGATGGGCCTGAAGATCGCGCTTGATGATTTCGGCACCGGGTATTCCTCGCTCGGTTATCTGAGCCGCTATCCCTTCGACGTCATCAAGATCGATCGCAGCTTCGTCTCGGCACTGGGCGAGGAAGAGACCGCCAATGCCATTGTCCGCACCATCATCGAGCTCGGCAACGGGCTGGGGATGCGCGTCGTGGCGGAAGGTGTGGAGACGGTGGAGCAGGCCGGTTACCTGAGTGCTGCCGGTTGCGATGAGCTCCAGGGGTACCTGCTCGGCCGGCCGCAGCCGGTGGATGATATGTGCCGCGAAATCAGTGAGACTGTCGTCACGGAGCTGACCCGTGTGGCGCGGCTGGCAGGGCATCGGGACAAGCGGCTGTCTCGGGCGGGGAACGAGACAGCGCTTGCCATCGCCGCAAACGGCAACTGAAGGTCCTTGCCGTTTGCAAAAGGAAGCGCGACGGATCCGCCGCGCTTGACGGTCGAAGGCCGGAGATCCGAAGGATCAGGCGGCCTGGGCCAGTTCCACGACCTTTGCCTGGGCCGCGGCCACGGCCTTTTCGGCGGCTTCCGGGCCATAGGCCAGACCTTCGACATAGACCGTCTCGACGAGTTCGATGCCGAGGAAGCCGAGAACCGTCTTGAGATAGGGTTCGGCATGGTTCATCGGCGCGCCGGGACCGGAGGAGTAGACGCCACCGGCGGCGAGCACGAGATAGGCCTTCTTGCCCTTGGCGAGACCGACCGGGCCGTTCTCGGTGTAGGTGAAGGTAAGGCCGGCACGAGCGATATGGTCGATCCAGCTCTTCAGGGACGAATAGATGTTGAAGTTGATCAGGCCGGTGCCGATGACGATCGTGTCGGCTGCCATGAGTTCGGCGACGAGCGCGTCCGAAACGGCGACGGATGCGCTTTCCTCAGCGGTGCGGGCATCGGCCGGCTTGCGGATGGCAGCCGTGAAGGCGCCGTCGACATGATCGAGGCGGGTTTCGACGAGGTCTCGGCGCACAAGCGTGCCACCCGTCTGGCCAGCGAACTTTTCGGCGAGCTCGGTTGCGATCGCGTTCGACAGGGATTCGGAGCCGCGCGGGCTCGAGGTGACGAGAAGGATGGAAGACATGTGCAGTTCCTCGGATGTTGGAGCGCCTTGGGAGCAGGCCTGCCATGCATGTATGCCCGAGTATCCATCGATAAAACTGTGATAATATAGATCGATCGTATCGAATAACTGGATGGATGAAAGACGCCAATGGATGCCAATCCCACCCTCGACCAGCTCCAGGTCTTCCTGACCGTCGCCGATACCGGCAGTTTTTCCGCTGCCGCAAGGCTTCTCAATCGCGCACAATCCGTGGTGAGCTACACGATCGGCAATCTGGAGAACCAGCTCGGCGTGTCGCTGTTCGAACGGACCGGGACCCGCCAGCCAAAGCTGACCGAGGAGGGCAGGGCCATGTTGACCGATGCCCGCCGAATCGTCGGCGACCTGCAGGTCATGCGCGCCAAGGCGCGCAGCATGCGCCAGGGACTGGAGGCGGAGCTGTCGATCGCGATCAGCGTGCTCGTGCCGACGCCGGCGCTGCTTTCAGTGCTGCGGGATTTCCAGACCGAGTTCCCCTCCGTCTCCCTCAGGCTCGAAGTGGGCGAACTGGGTCGCCTCGTGGATCTGGTCGTGAGCGGCCGGGCGACGATTGGGATCGGTGGCGCGCTGCCGGGTCAGGACGATACGCTGATCTTTGATGGCATAGGCCACAATTTTCTGTTTCCGGCCGCAGCCGCCGACCACCCGCTGGCGGCCCGGAAGGGCCCGCTGACGCTGCAGGACGTGCGGGAGGAAACGCAGATCGTCGTCAGCGATGCGTCGGACCTGACGAACGGCCGCGACTTCAACGTCCTGTCTTTCAAGACCTGGCGGGTCAGCGACATGGCGACGAAACACCAGCTCATTCGTGGCGGTCTCGGTTGGGGCGGACTGCCGGTCTCGATCATCCACGAGGATCTGGCAGAAGGCCGGATCGTGCATCTCGATCTGCCGGCCTATGAACAGGGCTCCTACAATCTCCATGCCATTCGCAGGACCGACACGCCACCGGGACCGGCTGGCACCTGGCTGATCCGCGCTTTCGAGGAGCGCCTGTCGAACTGCCCGGTCGACGTTCCGACCGCGCTTCTTGTTGAAACGGTTTAAGGAATCGATTCAAGCCCTTGAATCGACTCGCTGTCTCATTCCACGGAGTGGGGCCTCTGATCAGATCGTCAGTCGGAATTTCGCGAAGCCTTCCGCCGCTTCGCCCGCATCCTCGATCTTGGCGCTCTTGAAGGCGGCGAGGTGCTCGCGTGCCTTGGGGCCTGTCTCGAAGGTGACGGTGGTGTCACCGATCGGGGCGAAAGACCAGTTGCCGTCGGCCGAGGGATTGATCGTGCCCTGCTCGACGATGTAGCGGACGATGATGTCCCGGTTGGTATCCGGCCCGACGAAGATCACCTTGTCGGAGGCGATCTCAGGGAACTTGCCACCGCCGCCGGCGCGGTAATTGTTGGTCGCGACCGCAAAGGTCTGGCCCGGATCAATCGGCTTGCCGTCGTATTGCAGGTTGACGATTCGGCTGGATTCCGGGTGCACGGCGACGCCGTCCTTGTCGTAGCGGGCGGGTTTGGTGAGGTCGATCTGATACGTGACGCCGTCGATCACGTCGTAATTGTAGGACGGGAAATCGGGGTTGATCAGGGGCGCATCCTTCGCGCCCTTTTCGATCTGGTTGAACATGCCGGCCGACATTTCCAGCCAGTTCTTCACCTGTTCGCCGGTGATCGCCACCGCCTGGATCGTGTTCGGATAGAGATAGAGGTCGGCGACGTTCTTGATCGCGATGTCACCGGCCGGCACGTCGGTGAAATAGTCGGCGCCGCCGCGGCCGCCGGCCTTGAACGGTGCGGCTGCGGACAGAACCGGAAGGTTCTTGTGCGGCCCGTCCTTCAGCATGTCCTTGATGTACCAGGACTGGGCAATCGAGACGATCTGGATCGACGGATCGTCGGCGACCAGCGCAAAATAGGAGTAAAGCGGCGCCGAACTCTTGCCGACGGGCGTGCGCACATAGTCGAGCGTCGCCTGATGCTCGGCGGCGACCGAGGCGACGACGTCGGTCTTGTCCTTGGTGTCGGCGACGATCTTGCGGTTGTCGTCGCGGTGATAGATCGGTCGCGCCTCGCAGGTGAAGTCGACGATTTTCCAGCGCGCTCCGTCCTTCTCCAGAAGCAGGTCGATCAGACCCATATGCGAGCCCCAGAAGCCGGCCATGACGGCGGGCTTGCCGAGCAGCGTGCCCTTGACGGCGTCAGCACCCGGTACGTTTTCGAAATCCTTCGGGCCGGGGAAGACCAGATGTTGGTGGCCGGTGAAGATCGCATCGATCCCTTCGACGCCGGCAAGATAGAGAGATGCGTTTTCCATGCCTTCGCTCTCGCCATGGCCGTCGATGCCGGAATGGGAAAGCGCAATCACGATGTCGGCGCCGTCTTCCTTCATCTGCGGCACCCAGGCACGCGCCGCCTGCAGGATGTCGCGCGTCTGCGCCTTGCCTTCAAGGTTTTTCGCATCCCACAACATGATCTGCGGCGGCACGAAACCGATGAAGCCGACCTTAACAGGGCTGGTCGCGCCTGAGCCGTCGCGGATCTGCTTTTCGATGATGTGATAGGGCTTGAAATAGAGCGGATCCTGCTTGGGATCGGCGGCGAGCTGCCCCTTGGTCAGGTTCGCGCAGACGAAGGGAAACTGGGCTCCGGCCAGCGTGTTGAACATGAAGTCGAGCCCGTAGTTGAACTCGTGATTGCCGAGCGTGCCGCAGTCGTAGCCGAGCACGTTCATCGCCTTGATGACAGGATGCACGTCGCCGGGTTTCATGCCCTTCTGATAGGCCATGTAATCGCCCATCGGATTGCCCTGCAGGAAGTCGCCATTGTCGATCAGCATGGAGTTTCCGGCCTCGGCGCGGATGCTGTCGATCAAGCTCGCGGTGCGCGCCAGTCCCATCGTGTCGTTCGGCTTGTCGGCATAATAGTCGTACGGCATCACATTGACGTGGATGTCGGTCGTTTCCATCAGCCTCAGATGCGCCTGGTTGCCGTTGGCGCGCGCGGCGAAGGGATGGAGCGTGACGAGGGCGGCCGAGGCGGCGATGCCGCTGAGGAAAGACCGGCGGGAAATCGGGTGGAGATCGAACAAAGACGGCATGGGGGCCTCACGAAAAACAGGTTCTGAAAGCGACGGAGGTTAAGTCGCTTTCAAGCTGCTTGCACCTGTAAAATGACAGGGGTGAGACGTGGGGCGATGAAGTGCACTTCAGGTTGTTATAGGTTGAAAATGATCGCAATGATTGATTTTCGAGGCGTTGCCGGCTATGCTCATTTTGTCTTAGCGGGGGATGACACATGCCTTCACTCAACACGGCATTTGTGGCTGGCGCGTTTGGTGGGATTTCACCTGAACTGGCACGCTATCTGGTTCGCGCTCAAGGGGGGCAACTGGGGGTCTGGCTCGGAAAACTGGCGGAAGAGCCCTGGGCCTCCATCCTGGTTCCGATCGTCGTTTCGGCCGTCGTCCTGTTGCTTTTAGGGCTCCTCGGCGGGCTGGTCGCCCATTTCGGTAATGAGCCGAACATTGGCAAGGCCTTCATGCTGGGCATAGGAGCCCCAGCATTTGTCTTGTCCACCTTCAATGCGGCGGGGCCGGTAAAGGAGGTCGTCAAGGACACCAAGGTGCAGGACGCCAGCATTCACTGGTCAGTTCCCCGGGAGAATGATTACCTGGCTTCCCTAGGGGCCGTGTTCATCACTGCGGGCCATGCGCAAGACCTTCCAATGCAAACGCCCCCGGTCCCGCAACTGACATTCGATACGAAGGCAATTGCCGGAGCCTGCCCGACATGCCGCGTGGAGTTCCAGGATTCTTCTGGCAGCGTTTTGTCGTCCGAACCGGTTGGGGGCGACAACGCGACGGTGACAGTGCCCGACGCGGCTACCTCGGCCATCCTTTCCGGTGTTCCTGACACCAATAGTGCAAAGTTCTCCTTGGAATCGCTAGCACCCTTGAATCCGGAAGGTGGAAATCGCCCTCTTTCGGTGGAAGTCATCAAGTCGCGAAACTATCTCAACGATTTCCGCTACATTCTCGGAAACAACGCGATCGAGCCCTTCGACCTCGAACTCAAAGCTGCCGGGGTGGAATGACAGCCGTGCGCCCGTCAAGTCTCACCCGGTTGAGGATGAAAATACCGAAAATAGGCCGTGACCTGCGCCACCGAATTCGTGGTCTGCTTAAATTCCAGTCCCATTTTGCCGGCCCTGTACCAGCGCACCGTGCATTCGATATGCCCGAGTTCGGCGCAGCGCACAGCAACCATGGCGCCACGTTTTGCCTCGACCCAGCCCTCGAGTTGTAGAGCCATGCCGGTCTTTGAAATGTCGAGGATGCGGACGTCCAGCTTCTGGCCGATGTATTCCAGCGTGCCCCTGATGTGGCAGCGTAGGCGAGGGCTTCGACGTCCGTCCGCAGTAAATTTGGCAGCAAGCATCTGACGGCGCTCCATCAAAAATTGATTGAAAGAAACGCAGAAAACCTCGGCCAGGCGCCTTAACGGCATCTGGCCGAGGTTGTTAGAATGCGAGCATTCACCCTGGGAAATTTAGGGTATTTTGCCAGCTACTCCGGGTGTTTACCGTTAACTGGCGCGATTTTCGCGGTTCCGTTCAGCCGCGTAGGACAGGGCGGACCTCTTGGTGGAAGTTCCGGAAATAGGCCGCGAGCTTGGCAATCGAGTTGCTGTTCGGCTTGAACATCACGCCGAGGCGGCCGCCGTAGTTCCAGCGCACCACGCCTTCGAGCAGGCCGATGTCTTCGTTTTCGATGACGATCGCGCTGCCGGCTGCAGCGTGAAGCTTGCTTGCAAGTTCCAGTGCGAGTCCGGTCCGCGAAATGTTGATAACTCGACCGGCGGCTTCCTGTTTGAAATAACGCACCTTGCTGTCCATGCGGACGCGGCTGCGAGGTGCTTTGCGAACATCCATTCCGAGATTATTGCTCATGATGTCGTCCTGATGAAAACAATGAGCCGAAACTACACGCCATCCGTGAGAACGGTCTAAAACAAATCATTAGGATTTTTCGGAATTCCGATCAAAGTCCCACATTGGGGCGTTCGATGACCTCGCGCAGCGCAAAGCTCGAATTGATCTTCACGACATGCGGCAGTGCCGACAACCAGTCGCGGTGGATGCGCTCATAGTCTTCGAGATCCTTGGCGGCAACCCGCAGGATGTAATCGTATTCGCCCGACATGAGATAGCAGACGAGCACGTTGGGGCAGCGCTTCACCGCTGCTTCGAACTCGGTCAGGGTTTTGGCGAACTGTCCCGACAGCGAAATGTGCACGATCACCATCATCTTGTAGTCGATGGCCTTGTGCGAAAGGCGCGCATGATAGCCGCTGATCACACCCGACTTTTCCAGCATGTCATGCCGCCGCGAGCAGGCGGATGGCGACAGGCCCACCGTTTCGGCGAGCTCGGCATTGGTCATCCGTCCATTCTCCTGAAGCGCCTTCAGAATGGCACGATCAATGGCATCCATGTCCGCCATTCGCAGAAATCTCCGTTTGAGGTGTTGTTGACGCAAGAAGCTGCGAATTCTGTCGCGCCGCCCGCTCCACTTTGCAAGGACATTTTGCAAGAAGGATGTTTGAATTTCGCGATCTGAAACAAGCGGCCGTGGTCGCGATAAAAGAGAGGAACGCTTGAATGCGTGTCGGTTGCCCGAAGGAAATCAAAAACCATGAATATCGTGTCGGTCTGACCCCCGGTGCGGTCCGCGAATATGTGGCGCATGGCCATGATGTCCTGGTCGAAACGGGAGCGGGTGCCGGCATCGGCGCCGACGACCACGCCTATGTCGCCGCTGGCGCGAAGATCGCAGCCACCGCCAAGGACGTGTTCGAAAAGTCCGACATGATCGTCAAGGTCAAGGAACCGCAGCCCTCGGAATGGGTGCAGCTGCGCGACGGCCAGATCCTCTATACCTATCTCCATCTGGCACCAGATCCGGATCAGACCAAGGGTCTGCTCGAGTCGGGCGTCACGGCCGTTGCCTATGAGACGGTGACCGACGAGCGCGGCGGCCTGCCGCTGTTGGCACCAATGTCCGAAGTCGCCGGTCGCCTCGCGATCCAGGCCGGTGCCACGGCCCTACAGAAGGCCCATGGCGGCCGCGGCATCCTGCTCGGCGGCGTTCCCGGCGTGCTGCCGGCCAAGGTCACCGTCATCGGCGGCGGCGTCGTCGGCCTGCATGCGGCCAAGATGGCCGTCGGCCTCGGCGCCGACGTCACCATCCTCGACCGCTCGCTGCCGCGCCTGCGCCAGCTCGACGATATTTTCGGCGGCCGCGTGCACACCGTCTATTCGACGATCGATGCGCTGGAGCAGGAATGCTTCTCGGCCGACCTCGTCATTGGTGCGGTCCTGATCCCAGGCGCTGCTGCTCCGAAGCTCGTCACCCGCGAAATGCTGTCCGGCATGAAGAAGGGTGCTGTCGTGGTCGATGTCGCGATCGACCAGGGCGGGTGCTTCGAGACCTCGCATGCGACGACCCATTCCGACCCGACCTATGTCGTGGACGGCGTCGTCCACTACTGCGTCGCCAACATGCCAGGGGCGGTTCCGATCACCTCGGCCCATGCGCTCAACAATGCGACGCTGGTGCATGGCCTGGCACTCGCCGACCGCGGCCTTCGCGCGATTGCCGAAGACCGCCATCTGCGCAACGGCCTCAACGTTCACAAGGGCCGGATCACCAATAAGCCGGTGGCCGAGGCGCTGGGTTACCCTGCACATGCGCCAGAGGCCGTTTTGAACGTAGCGTAAGGCGGAATTCTCCGGTCGCCTCACGTAGCGTCAGGTCCGTGAATGTATCGTGTATCGCGGCCATCTGGGCCGGCCCTCCCATCGGCCGGCCCATTTTCTTGCCCGGCTCCCGGTTCAGTTCGGCATTGAGCCACGCGGCGACGGTCGGAGCAGTCTTTTCGGCAGTCGGCCGTCGATCAGGATGAGGCCCGCAACGATCGTTGCCATGCCGATGAAATGCTGGGGCGCCAGGACTTCTTCGAGGAACAGCCAGCCGAGCAGGATCGCGCTGACCGGAATGAGGAAGGTTACCAGCATCAGGTTGGTCGCGCCCGCCGAGGCGAGGATGCGGAAGAAGATGATGTAGGCGAGCGCCGTCGATATGAGCGCGATGGCGACCAAGGCTGCGATCGTCGGCATTCCAGGCGTCGCCAGTGTCCAGGGCTGCTCGATCACCAGGGCAAGGGGGATCATCAGCACGGCTGAGGCCGAAATCTGCCCGGTCGCGGTGACGATCGGGTTGATGCCCATTGCCTTGAAGCGTCGGCCGTAAACCCCGGCGAAGGAATAGGAGAGCGCGGCCCCGAGAATGGCTAGTTCTGCCATCACATGCGAGCCGAAACCCGCCAACGCAGACGGTCCGATCATCAGTGCCACGCCGGCAAAGCCGACGATCGTTCCCGCAAGTCGCCCGCCCGTCATCTTCTCATCGCGGGTGAGGAAATGCGCCACCACGACCCCGAACAGCGGTGTCGTTGCGTTGAGGATCGAGGCGAGGCCGCTTGCGATATGGCCCTGGCCCCAGACGATCAGCGAGAAGGGGATCATGTTGTTGAGCAGTCCCATGCCGAAGAAGGCGAGCCAGATTTTGGGCGCGCGCGGCATGGTGATGCCAGCGATCCGGAGACCGACGAGAAGCGCGATCGCGGCAAGGCCGACGCGCGCCGCGACGATGGTGAAGGGCGGCAGTTCCTTGACGGCGATCCCGGTGAAGAAAAAGGATCCGCCCCAGATGACGGAGAGAAGCGCCAGCATCAGCCAGTCGCGGGAGTTCATCGATGGTGAAGTGCTCATGGCCGGCTCCTGGCGTGTGCTTGCGATGAATAGAAGTTTGTGAAAAACTCAATCTGGATCTTGGTGTCGAACGAGCCGAATTGCGCGCCGACAGTCGAATATCTGCATCGTAATGGCCGTTTTGACAAACCATCATTCCTGGGCCAGCGATTGAGGAAAACTAAATCATGGTCGCAGCGCTGCCGCCGTTGAACGGATTGAAGGCCTTCGAGGCGGCGGCGCGGCATCTGAGCATGACCAAGGCCGCGGATGAATTGCATGTCACGGCGGGCGCCGTCAGTCTGCAGGTCCGGGAGTTGGAGTTGGCGCTCGGCCGCCCGCTTTTCCTGCGCCGTCCGAGAGCGCTTCTCCTCACCCCGGAGGGTGCCGCTTACGCCGCCCGTGTCCAGGCGGCCTTTGCGCTCATCCGGGAAGCGACGTCGGAAATCCGCGTGCCTCCGCGCAGCAACCGCCTCTTCGTCACCTGTACCGCAAGTGTCGCCGCGCAATGGCTCCTGCCGCGGCTGGCGGGTTTCGGCGCTGAGGCGCGCGGTATCGATATCGAAATCAACAGCTCGAACCGGGTTTTCGATCTGGAGCGGGAGGGCGTGGATCTGGCGATCCGCCACGGCACGGGCGACTATGAGGGTCTGATCAGCGAACGCCTGCTGGACGATGCGCTCCTGCCGGTGCTGAGCCCGGAACTCGCCCGTCGCGTCGGCGAGATCGCGCGGGCCGACGACCTGGCCGACATCCCGCTTCTGCATGACGAGAGCACCGAAGACTGGCGCAAATGGCTGTCCGACATGGGTGCCGAGCGGGTGGATTTCGGCCGCGGCGCCGTCTTCAGCGGCGGCAACGGCACGATCGAGGCGGCTCTGGCGGGGCTTGGCGTTGCGCTCGCCCGCCACGCCTTCGTAGCCCATGAAATCGCCGCCGGGCGCCTGGTGGCACCCTTCAGTCACACGATCAGCCAGCCCTTCGCCTATTATCTCGTCTGTCCACCCGCGGCGCTGAAGCGTCCTGAGGTCGTCGAATTTCGCAACTGGTTGCTGGCCGAGGCGGGCCGGGCCTGACTCCGGGGTAGACGCCAGGCCCGTCGCGATCGTCAGCGGATGAAATCGTCGATCCGCCGCAGCGTCACGCGCCGGTTGCGCCATTCGGACCGTTCGGTTGGCACCAGCAGGTAGTCCTCGCCGTAGCCGACCGTCTCCAGCACGCGGGCCGGAATGCCGAACTCGCGGACCAGGACGAGCTTGAGCGAGGCGGCGCGGCGCTCCGACAGGATCTGGTTGGAATAGGCGGAGCCGACCGCATCCGTATGGCCCTCGATCAGGAAACGCACCGCCCGTCTGCGCCGCAACAATTGCTCCATGGCACGGGCGATCTGCTGGACCTTGCGATATTCGGAGCGTGGGATGTCCGCCGATCCCGTGGCGAAATTGATCGCCTGGATGTCGATCGAGGGTGCGGCCCGCCGGAGTTCCGGCCGTCGCTTGAACTCGTCGATGGTGACGCGGTTCCGCGGTGCGATCTGCCGCTGCGGGGCGGCGTCCAGCCTGCGCAGGATCATCTCCTCGGAGGGCGCTTCCTGCGCAAGGCCGACAACGGGCGATGCGAGCGCGCCGCCCAGGACCATGAGGAACAACCGTCTTTCCATGCCTTATACTCCCTCTCGGACATCTCGATGCCCAAGGTTTTGCACGGTCCGCCTGAATTGCAACTGAAACCATTGCTCAGCCGGCATTCATCAAGGGCATGACGGCACCCCGTTCGACGCGGCACTGGTAGCAGTTGTTACGTGCCGAGCGGACATGGAGGTAGGCGATGCGAGGATCGGCAAAGAGCTCGTGCGCGCGCTCGATGATTGCCTGCGTCGCCACCACGCCGCCGCTGCCATAGACGATACGGTCGTCGCCTCCATATCCCCGCAGGATATAATCAGGGCTCTCCAGCATCGGCGGCAGCACTTCCGCCGCCTCGTAGCGCGAGCACTCTGTGGCATGCAGAAAGATCGGCCCCGTCTCGGCATAGGGCTGGAGCGTTGGGAAGGGGCGGTAGGCGAGGGTCAGATAGGGTTCGCCTTCGGAGATGTCTCCGAGGCAATGGCGGCAGGGATAGCCACCGGGCGAGGTGCTCCGCTCGGGCGCGAGGCCGTAGGCGTCGGGTGCGCCGGCACGATAGGCGGCGGCCTGGTCGGCGGGCATGGGAAGGAAGCGGATCGCTGAAGTCATCATGGTTTCTCGCAACGGGAAGGTTCGGTGGCCACCTTCGCCCCGCACACACGCCGGCGCCACCCGATTCCTGCGCGGGCATGCCGTCAAAAATGGCGTTTTTCTCTCGCTTAACCTCTGCGCTACATAATGCGGCGATCCAATATCGGGTGAGGGGCTCCTATGATCTTTTCCAAGTCCGCCGCGTCGGCCGTGCTGGCCTTGTCTGCTGCATGTCTCTTCCAGCCAGCCACGCCTGTTAGGGCCGCGGAACTGACAGAGGAGCAAGTGGAGGAAGGCCAGAGATTCGTCGTCAACAATGCGATCTTCATCCTCTTCCACGAGGCCGGCCACATGCTGGTCTCGGAATTCGGCCTGCCGGTGCTGGGCCGGGAGGAAGATGCCGTCGACGCGCTCTCGTCGGTTCTGCTGCTCGGTGCGGAGGACGAGGAGCTATACACCACCATGCAGGACAGCGCCGATGGCTGGTTCCTGCTGGACGAGGCGAAGGAAGACGGGCCACAGGAAGACGACTTCATGGGCACCCATGGCCTCGACCGTCAGCGCGCCTATTCGATCGTCTGCATGATGACCGGGGCGAATGCCGAGTTCTTCAAGGAATTCGCCGACTCGCTGGAATTTCCCGAAGAGCGCCGCCAGGAATGCGCCTTCGAATACCAGAAGGCCCGCGACAGCTGGATGAGCCTGCTTGCCGCCAACATGAAGGACGGCGCGAAGACGAAATTCGAGGTCACCTATGAGCCGGCCGGCAATGAGGACCTGCAGGGCTTTGCCGATCTGTTGAAGGAGGCGAACGTACTGGAAACGATCGCCACGGTCTTCGGCGAAGGCTACGACCTGAAGGACGGGATCAAGCTCACGGGCAAGACCTGCGGCACGGAAAACGCCTTCTGGTATGCGGGTGATCGCGAGATCACCTATTGCTACGAGATGGCAGCCTTCCATGCCGGGCTGATTGCCAACTGGTTCGAAAACCAGGAGGAGGAAGAGACCAGCGACGAAGTGGTCGCCGAGGACGACAGTGGCGACGAGACCGCCGAAGAGGCGGGCGTCAGCACTGTGAAGCTCAAGAAGAAAGACTGAGCGACGGCCTTTAGCCGTCGCGCTTGATTAGGGCGAGCAGCTCCTGGTCGGTCATCGGATCGACTAGGGCTTCATGGGTGCCGACTGGCGAGAAGCCGAACTGTTGGTAGAGCTGCAATGCGCGGGGGTGGTCGAGCGTGTTGGTGGTGACCGTCACCTTCTTCGGATTGCTGGTCCATGCGGCATAGAGACATTGCAGCAGGAACCACTTGCCGATGCCCAGCCCCAGCGCGTGTTCGAAGAGGCCGAAATAAGAGAGCTCGACGAGATCGTCGCTTTCCTGTGACAACTCGTAGAAGCCGGCCGGCGCGCCGTTCACATAGAGAACCGAAATCGACACCTTGGGCTGGTGGATGATCGCCTTCAGCTGGTCGTCGGGCAAACGCAGGCGCTCATACCAGTGCCAGCGGGCTCCCACCTGCCGATGCAGGAAGCGGTAGAAGGGGAGCGGGATCTCATGCGTGCGCATGATCGCTGTCTGGATATTGACCGGCACCGGCAGGCTGGATTTCGGCGGTGCCGTCATTTCGAGCCGCGTGACATGGGCCGTGAGCGGGCCTGATGTCTTCGAGCCGAGCGGTTCTGCCTGACCGGTTACAACCGGCGTGTCCGACTTAGAGCCCCATTCCGACCAGGAGCCGTCATAGAGCGAATTGTCGGTATGCCCCAGGCTTTCGAGCGCGAGCGTCACGACCGCTGCCGTGACACCAGAGCCGCAGGAAGTGACCACGGGATTGTTCAGATCGATGCCGGCATCGGTGAAGATCGAGCGCAGGGTGGCGAGATCCTTGAGGCGGCCGTTTTCCGACAGCGACGCGGCAGGCACGCTGCGGGCACCGGGTATGTGGCCGGAGCGCATGCCCGCACGCGGTTCAGGTTCTTCGCCCGTGAAGCGGCCGGCGGGGCGGGCGTCTGCGATCTGCTTGCCGCCATCGTCGGCAATGCCGGACATCTGGTCGAAGGAGGTGAGTTTCGCCCGGTCGAACTGCGCCTCGAAGGTGACGGGTGCCGGTTCCGGCAGATCGGTTTCGAGGCGGCGCCCTTCCGCCTTCCAGCCGTCGATACCGCCTTCGAGTACGTAGACGCGGCGCGCGCCCATGACGCGAAACAGCCACCAGACGCGGGGGGCAGAGAAGAAGCCCGGGCCATCATAGACGACGATCGTGTCTTCGGCCGAGATGCCGAGCTGGCCGACGGCTTGCGCAAAGAAGGACGGCGAGGGCAGGGAATGGGGCAGGCCGGTCGTGGTGTCGGCGATCACGTCCTGATCGAAGAAGACGGCGCCCGGGATGTGACCGGAGGCGTATTCGGCGGCACCGTTGCGTCCCTGAGCCGGCAGATACCAGGAGGCATCGACGAGTTTGAAGCCGGGAGACCCGAGGTTCTTTTCGACCCAATCCGCCGAAACGACGAAACGGCTTCTTTCACCGGACATGCACTTCTCCCGTAGTGTTCCAATGGCTCAGGTCTCCGGGGCTCCAAAGCGAATGCGGAACCGGCGGTTCTCCTTGCCCTTCTTTTCGATCTTGGCGATATGAATCGCACCGACCTCCTGGGTCTCCGAAACATGTGTGCCCCCGCAGGGCTGGCTGTCAACGGCGGAGTTCTCGCCGATACAGACCAGGGACACCCGACCGAGGCCGACCGGCGGGCGGACATTCTTCGACTTGACGATGCCGGGATTGGCCGCAAGCTCGTCGTCGGTGATCCATTGCAGATAAATGGGATGGTTTTCAGCCACCAGTTTCATCATGTCTGCCGTCACCCGATCCTTGTCGATCGTCTCGGCCATGTCGAAATCCACCCGGCTTTCATCCTCGCCGACGGCAGCCCCGGTGATCGGGTAGGGGCAGACGACGGACAGCAGGTGGCAGGCGGTGTGCATGCGCATGAGCTTGTAGCGACGCTGCCAGTCGACATGCAGGACGAGCTTTTCGCCGACGGAGGGCAGGGGCTCGCCGTCTGCCGGACGGTGGAGGATGACATCCTTGGTGGCGCCGTGACGCGTCTCGCCAAGCTGGATGCGGCTGCCGTCTTGGCGCTCGAAGAAACCGCTGTCGCCCGGCTGACCGCCGGAGGCCGCGTAGAAACATGTCTGGTCGAGTTCGACCGCTCCATCCTCGTGCACGGCCGTGACCACCGCCTCCGCCGTCGAGAGATAAAAATCGTCGCGGTAGAGGGCGATGGTGGTCATGGCAGTGCTTTCAATGGATATCAGACGGTCTCGAAGGGAAGGTCGAAATCGGCGCGCTTTTCCAGCCAGGCCGGGATCGGCAGGCCCTTCGAACGCAGGAAGTCCGGATTGAACAGTTTCGACTGGTAGCGGTTGCCGTAGTCGCAGAGGATCGTCACGATGGTGTGGCCGGGCCCGAGATCACGAGCGAGGCGCATGGCGCCGGCGATATTGATGCCCGAAGAGCCGCCGAGGCAGAGGCCCTCGTTCTCGACGAGATCGAAGACGATGTCGAGCGCTTCGGAATCGGGGATCTGGTAGGCGTAGTCAGGGGTGAAGCTTTCGAGGTTGGCGGTGATGCGGCCCTGGCCGATACCTTCGGTGATCGAGGAGCCGGAGGATTTCAGCTCGCCATTCTTGTAGTATTCGTAAAGCGCTGCCCCTTCCGGATCGGCGATGCCGATCTTCACGCCGGGCTTCATGTTGCGCAGGCCAATCCCTGTGCCGGCGAGTGTGCCACCCGAGCCGACCGCGCAGATGAAGCCATCGACGGCGCCGCCGGTCTGCTCGAAGATTTCCTTCGCCGTCGTTTCGATATGGGCGTCGCGGTTGACCGTGTTGTCGAACTGGTTCGCCCAGATCGCCCCATTCGGCTCGCTCTTGGCAAGCTCGGCAGCCAGACGACCGGAGATCTTCACATAGTTGTTCGGGTTCTTGTAAGGCACCGCCGGCACTTCGACGAGCTCGGCACCGAGCAGTTTCAGCGCGTCCTTCTTCTCCTGGCTCTGGGTTTCCGGGATGACGATCACGGTGCGATAGCCGAGCGCCTTGGCAACCAGCGTCAGCCCGATGCCGGTATTGCCGGCCGTGCCCTCGACGATCACGCCGCCGGGGCGCAGCAGCCCGCGTCGCTCGGCGTCACGGATGATGAACAGCGCCGCGCGATCCTTGACGGACTGGCCGGGATTGAGGAATTCGGCCTTGCCGAGAATGGTGCAGCCGGTCGCCTGCGAGGCGCCTTTCAGCCGTATAAGCGGGGTATTGCCGATCGCCTCGAGCACGGAGGGGTGGAATGCCATGATGCCTGCCTTTTTAAATCTCTGCGGACAGTAGAACCAAATGCGCGGGGAAGAAAACCGGGAAACCGCGCAAATTTGTCCTTCTGGACAAGATTATGCGGGCGGAGCGGCTGGCGCGGGATTGAACCGGTCTTTTCGGCTCGGATGCCGGGAATGGCAAGGAATGGCTTTTCGCGGTGAGGCAGGGGGAGGGAAAATGCGTTCGGGGTCTCGGACTAAGTAAGCTCCGCACCCGTTACCCACAAAGGCAATCAGTAGTGATGGCGACACTGCGCGATCAGAAGCGCGTCTTCGGTTGGGCGATAGACAAGGCGATGCTCTTGGTCGATGCGCCGAGACCACCAGCCGCGCAATTCGCCCCGCAGCGGCTCCGGTTTGCCGATGCCGTGAAACGGTGACCGGCTGGTTTCCTTGATCAGGTGATTGATGCGCGCCAGCATCTTCGGATCGGTGGACTGCCAATAGAGGTAGTCCTCCCAGGCGCGCGCATGGAAGATCAACTTCACTCTGGAAGCTCGCGCACGTCGCCCTTGCCCTGATCGAGGTCCCGCACCGCGTCGAGCAGGCGCTCGGCGTTGCGAGGGCTCTTCAGCAGATGCTGCGTCTCCTCATAGGAGGCAAAATCCTCCACCGACATCAGAACGGCGGCAGGCTTGCCGCGATCACGGGTGATCAGCACGGGAGTACGGTCCTCCGTCACGCTGTCGAGCAGGGAGGCGAGGTTCTTGCGCAGGTCGCTGTAGGACGTGGTTCTCATGGATGTAGTGTACTTGAATACGTACAGGAAGCAATGCGGTCGGTTCAGACTCAAGGCCACTGCGCAAGGGGTACCCCCCTCTGCCCTGCCGGGCATCTCCCCCACACGGGGGGAGACCGGCCGAGCTGCCGGCCTTGCATCCGTCGTTGGTGTCGTAAGCAGATCGGCACTCGCGGCACCCGCTCTCCCCCCTTGTGGGGGAGATGTCACGCAGTGACAGAGGGGGGGTGTTATGCACACGCGCAGACGTCGGCTGCCTGTGCCGATCGCTACAAGTTTAAGCATTCTCTTCACCGGATCTTCATGCCTGACCGGGAAGTTTGCAGGTCATGCGGCTCAAGGTTGTGCGGGGAGGGTAATGCTTAGAGTTCTCGTGGCTTTGGCCCTGTGTCTGCCGCTATCAGGCTGCGATCTGTTCGGTTTCCACGATTGGGAGTGGCACCAGAAACTGACGGTGTCCGTGATGACGCCGGAGGGGTTGAAAACTGGGAGCGCGGTGGTCAGTGTCAATGTCTATGACACACCGAACTGGTGGGGTCTCGGCGATTTCAGAGGTGCGGGTGCCAGCAGCCTGTCCGGAGAGGCTGTGACGGTCGATCTTGGCAACGGTCGTTACCTGTTCGCGCTGTTGAGGAATTACGGTCATGACACCGCGCGCGAGACCTTCATTTCGAAAGAGGAGCAGCCTCAGACGAAAGCGGAGGTCATCGCGGTCTATGGTCGACTGGAGAAGATGCGCGGCTCGCGTGAACTTGCTCGCGAATACTATCCCTCGCTCGTTACCTTTGATGACATCAACGACCCGACGACACTTCGGCGCGTTGATCCCGGCGAGCTCTCGGCCAGTTTCGGCCCCGATTACCGCCTCAATGCTATTACCTTGTCTATTACGGACGAGCCGGTGACCAAGGGAGTGCTTAAGGGAGTGCTCGGGTGGATCAACTCGTTCAGTCACTACCGCACTATCAGTAGCAATCCATTTACGAGCACGTTGCCGGGCGATATCGGCTACTTAAGACGAACCCGTTAGCGTCTACGTCGCCAAATGGAGACGGACAGCCAAGCTGATAAAACCGGACTCAGTGTCGCGGATGGACCACCGCGTACACACCACCTCACTCCGCCCTCAACCCCTGAAACGCCGCCATCGCCGCATCCCGTGCCTTGCCGTGATCGACGATCGGCTTGGGATAGGTCTTGCCGAGGCTGACGCCTGCATCCCGCAGCACCGTCAGCGGCGCCTCCGATGGCTTGTGGATGAATTTGTCCGGCATATCCTTCAGCTCCGGCACGAAGCGGCGGACATAGTGGCCTTCGGGGTCGAATTTCTCGCCTTGGCTGGTCGGGTTGAAGATGCGGAAGAAGGGGGCGGCGTCGGCGCCGGAGCCGGCGACCCATTGCCAGCTGGCGGCATTCGACGCCGGGTCGGCATCGACGAGCGTGTCGCGGAACCAGCGCTCGCCTTCGCGCCAGTCGATCAAGAGGTCCTTGATAAGGAAGGAGGCGACGATCATGCGAACGCGGTTGTGCATCCAGCCGGTTTGCCAGAGCTGGCGCATGCCGGCATCGACCATCGGATAGCCGGTCTGGCCCTTCTGCCACTTCTCCAAAAGGTCCGGCGCATCGCGCCAGGGGAATGCGTCGAACTTTTCGTTCCAGTTTTTTGTCGCGAGATCCGGGAAATGGAAGAGCAGGTGATAGGAGAAGTCGCGCCAGACGACTTCCTTGCGGAAATGGATGTAGTCTTCGCTGGAATAGTCGTCTGAGAGACCGCGCGTCGCATGCCAGAGCGTCGCTGGCGATATTTCGCCGAGCGCCAGATGCGGCGAGAGCATCGAGACATGCGCTTCGCCAGGAAAGTCGCGACGGGTGCGGTAGCCCTTGAGGCCCGACTCGACGAAATCCGCGAGCCGAGTCTGCGCACCCTCCTCACCGGGCTGCCATTCGGCTTCGAAGCCTTTTGCCCAGTTCGGCCTGGTGGGCAGCAGTGACCAGCTGTCGAGCGCCTCGCCCTTCGGCCAGTGGTCGGGGGCGGAAAGACGCTTCGGCGCGGGGATGGGTTCCGGCGACTCGCCGGATCCGTCCAGGGCCTTCCAGAAGGGGGTGTAGACGCGGAAATGCCCGCCGGCACCGGTCTTCAGCTTGCTCGGCTCATGCAGGATCTGGCCGGCAAAGGTGCGCACCTCGATGCCATCTTCGATCAGCTTCGCCTTTAAGCCCTTGTCGACGGCAATGCCCGGCGGATCGTAGCGACGGTTCCAGAAGACGGCTGCAGCCCCGGTCTCCGCAATCAGCGCGGCGAGCACGGTTTCGGCATGCCCACTGCGCAGCGTGAGGCGCGAGCCGAGACCTTCGAGAGAGGTTTGGAGAGCAGCCAGTGAATGATGCAGCCACCAGGCCTGGGCGGCCCCCAGGGGGCCGGTGCCCGCCTCTTCCGGTTCGCGGATGTAAAGAGGAAGGATCCGGAACCCTTCGGCCGCAGCCGTCGCAAGCGCTGCGTGATCGGAAAGCCGGAGATCCTTGCGGAACCAGAGAATGACTGTCTTTACGGAGGTATCGGGCATGCTGCGCCTTTTCGTTGGCTGTCAATGCCTTACGAAACGCAACCCGAAAGGGATCACGGCAAGATCGCGATTTTGCGGCCGGCCCGATCCGTGACGCGAAGATGCGTCAGGCGGCCGAGCGACCAGGTGTCACGCGCCGTGCCTGTTCGGCGCGGATCATGGCGAGGATCTGCTGGGCATTCTCGCGCACATAAAGCCTGTGCAGCTTTTCCGCGACCGGGGCGGTTGTCAGCAGGCAGGTGTAACCTTCGCGCTCGTACCAGCGGAAATCCACCACATTGTCCATGTTGACGTAGAAGGGAAAGCCGTCCCCGTCGTGAAGCTCGAGCCACATCGGCCGTCCTCCTTGCATGCCATTTTCGTTGGAGAATGGAGATAGCAGGCAAAGGTGAAGAGGGGGTTTCGCCGGCATTGATGAAATCAGGGCCGTCAGAAATGAGGGGGGCGACATCAGGCGTCTGCCAAAAAGAACAGGCCCGCTGCCTGTTGAGGCGCGGGCCTTTGAATGAGATGGCTCCCCGGGCCGGATTCGAACCGGCGACCTGTCGATTAACAGTCGAATGCTCTACCGCTGAGCTACCAGGGAACAGCCGCTTGGCGCGGTGTGAGCGGGGTAATACTGATGCTCGCCTCGTTTGCCAAGCGGTTTTTCAAAAAAAATGGCATGCGCTTGTTTTTATTTGTGGGTTCACCATCTCAAAAGGGGTCGAAACAGGGCGGAAGAGCCCGAGAAAGCAGGAGTTTCAACCTTTGCCGGAAAGACGCTATCGTCTCGATCAGGCGCGCGGGCGCCTCGTTCTGGGTCGTTTTGAAATCCCTGTACCGCGCTCGAAGGCGGGCCGGATCGCCACCGGCACCGTGCTCGTCGGCGGCGGCTTCCTGGGGTTTCTGCCGATCCTCGGATTCTGGATGGTGCCGCTCGGTCTCGTCGTCCTATCGCACGACCTGTCTTTCGTGCGCCGCCGGCGTCGGCGGGCAACCGTCTGGTGGTATCGGCGCAACAAGGCGCCACGCGGCGACGGGCAAGCCTGACGCTGAGCAGCCATCCTGCTTTTCACCCTAGGCACATGTCTTAGTGAAATGACCATGCATACCTCGACCGCCTAGTATGGCCGGACTGAGCAGGGAAACCGAACCGCGATCACTGTGGTCTGTTCCCGCCCGGAGCGAGGATTTGTCGAGATGTGCAACACACCCGAACTCATGATGGTCCTGACGCCTGCTGATTTCCATGTGATCGAGGGTGCGATGCAGGCCGCGGCGCCGAGGCCGGGTCGAATCATGATCGACGACGGTCATCGCGAGGCTGTCGGCAGGGCAGTCATCCGTCTCTATGCCGCCGGGGTGACCGATCCGGCGCGTCTCGCAGATGCGGCGACCGTCATGGCGGCGACAAGGCTTCTCGATCGTCGTCGGTGGCCGACCGAAGTTGCTTGAGGGCGTGAAATGGTCCCCTTGCGGATGTTGGGGAACCGGTGGACGCAAGATACTTGAAATCTTTAGCTTCGATGCGTGACATGGCGCTTTTGATCGTCCGAACCTTAGCTCTTCGCCGATCCGGCCGCGGCCAATCGCTTAGCCATTTCCTCGTCAAGTGTTGTTGTGAAGCGGATTGGACAGGTTGGATTCCTTGCCTCTTCTGGAATTTCCCGAACAACTACGTGTTCCCATCGAGGTTTCTCGGTAACGGCAATAACGAACAGTTCCTCGCCGAAGCTAAGCAGCAATGAAAGCAATTCCTCCATTTCAGGGACAATTAGGCTCATCGCAGCTTTGCGCTTTTGCGTTTCCCGACCCCATGCAGGGTTTGCTATGGTCGGTCCGAGCGTTCGGAAGTTATCTATGATAAGTCGATCCCGACCATCCTCCCGGTGCTCCACCGCATTCCTTTTTTTGATCAATTCGGCGATCCAGGCCTCGTTTGCCTCTAGAAATGGCACTAGCGCGTGATTGGGCCCGAGCGTCTGAATGCTCCATTTCTCAGCCTCGCTCAATGGACTGCGCATCTTCCAGAACCGCCGAGCTTCTGGTTTGAGTGCAGCTCCCCAGAGTGTATTGAAGACAGGGACCAGATCTCTGAGGTATTGTGTAGCGGTCATCAGGAAGCCTTCGGCATCTGCTTCCAGATTGATCACGTAAGGTAGCTTCCTTGGATTGATCAAAGCGTCGATCTGCCAGTGCTCAAGTTGGTCCCGCTCTGCCAACTTAATGCGATAGGCGTGGTCGTAGCATCTCAGAAGGCGCAAGTGGGCCCTATGCATCAGCTCGGTTAAGCGAATCTGTTGGGCGTCTGCTACGTCTGTCCATTTAAGAAGTTCGAAGGTCTGCAACGTCAGTCTGGCAACGATCGGATTAGTGGAGCCGTGGTTTGAGATTAGCTGCATGTTGAATGGCATAGCTCCGACCCTCTCAAAATGCTTCCTCTTATTGCAGTCCCTAGGGCCGCCCTTATTCAATATATAATGCGCTTCAACCTTGGTGGCCGTGAGCCCTTCGCGAACATCATATCAGAAAATTAAAAGGACGAATTTCAGGAATTGGCTCTTGCAGATTTTTTGGAACGCGTCTAAATCCGCGCCACCACACGCACTTTTCTACCCGGATGGCCTCGTGGCGGAGTGGTGACGCAGAGGACTGCAAATCCTTGTACCCCGGTTCAATTCCGGGCGAGGCCTCCATCCGAAACTTCCCAGCATATCGAGTGAATTGAGCCTGCCCGCGGCAGAGCCTTGGGCTCGTTGCGCGAGGCGCGTGATCTTGCTCGCCTGCGTTTCAGCGACCAATTTTGTACATGTCGACCAAGTTGCCGGAACAGGGCCATCTCCGGTGTGCTCTCCCATTGTCGCTGCTTGTTGATGAGTGGTATCCAATCCTGGTTTCAACCAGGGGGATTTCATGCCGATCCGATTCTGCCTCGCTCTCATCTTGGCTCTTTGCGCCGTACCTTTGTCCGCTCGCGCGGACACCAAGGCCTTCACGCTGGTCAACACGACCTCCAAGATGATCGTCAAGCTCTATGTGCGGCCGATCGAAGGCGGCGGCGAGCGGATCGAACTCCTGAAGAAGAAGGGGCTTTTTGGCGGCAAGTCGCGGAAGCTGACGATCGCCGATGACAGCGATGCCTGTGCGTACTGGGTCTGGACGGTGTTCGAGGACAACAGCTTTTACGACAAGCGCGAGGCAGTCGATTTCTGCGAATACGACACCTACACATTCTCCGATTGACGGGATGGATCGCGGCTGCGTCACTTCGCAGTCGCGATAATCTCGTGTGCGACGGGAAGACCGGCTTGAAAGCGTCCCTGCCTGCAATTAAAGACACGGGGGCAAGCAGCCGCTATGGCCGGTCGACACGGGGCGCGAATGAGATGATGGATTACGCAGCAGCACGCACCAAGATGGTGGACAACCAGATCAGGACCACGGACGTCACGTCCCATTCCGTCCTGAACGCCTTTCTGTCTGTGCCGCGCGAAGCTTTCGTCCCGGCCGAGCTGAAGCCGCTCGCCTATATCGACCAGGACATGCAGGTCAGTCCGGCCCAGGACGCCAGCCCGGCCCGCTACATCATGGAAGCGTCGCCGCTCGCCAAGCTCCTGCAGCTCGCGGCCATCACCAAGGATGACCTCGTGCTGGAGATCGGCTGTGGTGCCGGTTATGCCGCAGCCATCCTGTCGCTCCTGGCGGGCTCGGTGGTCGCGACCGAAAGCGACGAGACGCTGGTGACCAAGGCGTCCGAGAAGCTGTCGGAACTGGGCTATGACAATGTCGCCGTCGTGTCGGCAAGGCTGGAAGACGGTTATGCAGCCGAAGCGCCCTATGACGTGATCTTCGTCAACGGTGCCGTCGAGGAACTGCCGGAAGCGATCCTGTCGCAGCTGCGCGAAGGTGGACGGCTCGTCGGCGTCGTCGGTTATGGGAACGCCGCCCGCGCCCGGCTCTATGTCAAGAATGGCGGTATCACCTCCTATACCGAATATTTCAATGCCTCCGTGAAGCCGCTGCCGGGCTTCCGCAAGGTCGCCGCATTCGTCTTCTGAGAAGGGATACGGAAGACTGAGTTCAAAGGCCCGCCGCGTGCGGGCTTTTTCGTGGATGCGAAACAAAGTTGTGCATCACGGCAATTCCTGGTCGGCGCGTGATTTTTTTCGGCAAGTGCGTATCCTAGGGTGAGCGCGAATCGGTCCGGCGGAATTCTGTCCGGTCGACAGTTTCTGAGGACAACGGGGATTAGTATGGCTCAGCCAAGCGTAGCGCGTGAACCGTCCATGGAAGAGATCCTGGCATCCATCCGCCGGATCATCGAGAGCAATGATCCTGTCAACGGCGGAAGCCTGTCGCAGGATGCGTCTGATCTCGCAGCCGATGACGGTGTCGACGAGGGCGAGATGGCCTATGACGGTGGTGATTTCGTCGCCGCCAACGATGCCGGCCCGTCCTTCCCGATGTTCGATCGCGAAATCCCGCGTATCGAGGCCGAACCGCGCCGAGAAGCACCGCCGGCTGAAAGCGACGACATGCCGAAGAGCGTGTCGCTGGCCGATCTCGCAGCCCGTGTGCGCTCGGCCTCCGAGCGCATGGAGCGTCCCGTTCAGGCGCCGAGCCGTTTGGAAATGTCTGGCATGCCGGACGTCATGCGGCGTGAGCCGACCGCAGAAGACCGGGATGCCCGTTCGAGCGAAGCGCCTTCGATGACGGCGCGGCTCGCCGAAATCCGTCAGCCAGATCTGCGTGCCTCTCTGCCGCCCGAGCCTGTGATGCCAGCTTCGCTGCGCGCGCCATCCGAGGAGCAGCGCGCGCCGTTTGCTGCGCCGGAAGCCACGATGGCCCGCATCGCCTCGGTTGAGGTGCGCGTCGAGCGCGCTGCACCTGTTGTGGCGGAACCGGCGCCGGAAGCGATGGAGCAGATGTCGATGGATGCGCCCGAATTCGAGCCCCGCGCGGAGCGGGAAAACGAAGGCCGCGACCTGACGGCGCTTGTCTCTGCCGCGACCGTCGAGCAGGTCTCGCGGTCCTTCTCCGAATTGGCCGCTGCCTTTGACGGCACCGAGCGCCGTTCGCTCGATGAAATAGCCGAGGACATGCTGCGCCCGATGCTGAAGGACTGGCTGGACGACAACCTGCCGACGCTGGTGGAACGCCTCGTGCGCGAAGAAATCGAACGCGTCGCCCGCGGTCCGCGACGCTGATTGAAGTCCCCAACGGGATCATGGGCCGCTCGCAAGAGCGGCCTTTTTTATTGACTTGGTTTTGCCAGTCCTATTTACCAACCCACATCCAGAACTCGAAAATCCGGTCGGAAAATGCTCGAAAAGACCTATGATTCAGCCGCCGTCGAACCGAAGATCGCGAAAGCCTGGGAAGACGCTGACGCGTTTCGTGCCGGCGCCAACGCGAAGCCCGGCGAAGACACCTTCACCATCGTGATCCCGCCGCCGAACGTGACCGGTTCGCTGCACATGGGCCACGCGCTGAACAATACGCTGCAGGACATCATGGTCCGCTTCGAGCGCATGCGCGGCAAGGACGTGCTGTGGCAGCCGGGCATGGACCATGCCGGCATCGCGACCCAGATGGTGGTCGAGCGCAAGCTTGCCGAGAACGGCCAGAACCTTTCGCGTCGCGACATGGGCCGCGACGCCTTCATCGAGAAGGTCTGGGAATGGAAGGAAGAATCGGGCGGCCTGATCTTTAACCAGCTGAAGCGCCTCGGCGCCTCCTGCGACTGGTCGCGCGAGCGCTTCACCATGGACGAAGGCTTGTCGGCCGCCGTTCTCGAAGTTTTCGTTACGCTCTACAAGGAAGGCCTGATCTATCGCGGCAAGCGGCTGGTCAACTGGGATCCGAAGTTCGAGACCGCGATCTCCGATCTCGAGGTCGAGAACAAGGAAGTTGAAGGCCATATGTGGCACTTCAAATATCCGCTCGCCGGTGGTCAGACCTATACCTATGTCGAGAAGGACGAGGACGGCAACGTCATCTTCCAGGAGACACGCAACTACATCTCGATCGCGACCACGCGTCCTGAGACCATGCTCGGCGACGGCGCCGTTGCCGTCCATCCCTCGGACGAGCGTTATGCCGCAATCGTCGGCAAGCTCTGCGAGATCCCGGTTGGACCCAAGGAGCATCGCCGCCTGATCCCGATCATCACCGACGAATATCCGGATCCGAAGTTCGGCTCGGGCGCAGTCAAGATCACCGGCGCGCATGATTTTAACGACTACCAGGTCGCCCGCCGCAACAAGATCCCGCTTTATCGCCTGATGGATACCCAGGCGAAGATGCGCGACGACGGCGAGGATTATGCCGTTTATGCAGCACGGGCGCTTGAGATCGCCAAGTCCGGCCATCTACCGAACGAGGCCGAGGTCGACGACATCAATCTGGTCCCAGAAGAGTATCGCGGTCTCGACCGCTACGAGGCCCGCAAGAAGATCATCGAGGCGATCAATGCGGAAGGTCTCGCCGTCACGAAGCAGGACGATGAAGGCAATGACATTCCCTTCGTTGAGAACAAGAAGATCATGCAGCCTTTCGGTGACCGCTCTGGCGTCGTCATCGAGCCCATGCTGACCGACCAGTGGTTTGCTGACGCCAAGACGCTGGCCGAGCCGGCGATTGCCTCTGTGCGCGAAGGTCGCACCAACTTCGTCCCAAAGAACTGGGAAAAGACTTACTTTGAGTGGATGGAGAACATCGAGCCCTGGTGCATTTCGCGCCAGCTCTGGTGGGGTCACCAGATCCCCGCCTGGTATGGTCCTGACGGCCAGGTCTTCGTCGAGAAAACCGAGGAAGAGGCGCTGCATTCGGCGATCCAGCACTACATCGCCCATGAAGGTCCGTGGAAGGCCTGGGTCGAGGAGAAGCTTGAGAACTTCCAGCCGGGCGAGATCCTGACCCGCGACGAGGACGTGCTCGACACCTGGTTCTCCTCGGCGCTCTGGCCTTTCTCGACGCTCGGCTGGCCTGATAATACGCCGGAACTGGCGAAGTATTACCAGACCGACGTTCTCGTCACCGGCTTCGACATCATCTTCTTCTGGGTCGCCCGCATGATGATGATGGGCCTGCATTTCATGAAGGATGAGGAGGGTAATCCGGTCGAGCCCTTCCACACGGTCTATGTGCATGCGCTGGTGCGCGACAAGGCCGGTCAGAAGATGTCGAAGTCGAAGGGCAATGTCATCGATCCGCTGGAACTGATCGACGAGTATGGCGCGGACGCCCTGCGCTTTACGCTGGCCATCATGGCTGCCCAGGGCCGAGACGTGAAGCTGGATCCTGCCCGCATCGCCGGCTATCGCAACTTCGGCACCAAGCTGTGGAACGCGACGCGTTTTGCCGAGATGAACGGCGTGAAGGCCGATACGAGCTTCCTGCCAGAAACGACCTCGCTTGCCATCAACCGCTGGATCCTGACGGAACTGGCCGGCACCGAGCGGGAAGTGACCGAGGCGATCGAGAGCTATCGCTTCAACGATGCCGCTGGCAGCCTCTATCGCTTCGTCTGGAACCAGTTCTGTGACTGGTACCTAGAACTTCTGAAGCCCGTCTTCATGGGCGAAGATGAAATGGCCAAGAAGGAAGCGCAGGCTTGCGCGGCCTACGTTCTGGAACAGATCTACAAGCTCATGCATCCCTTCATGCCCTTCATGACCGAAGAGCTCTGGACGCATACGGCAGGCGAGGGCGCATCCCGCGACACCCTGCTCTGCCATGCCGACTGGCCCACACCGGAGTTTTCGGATGAGAACTCGGCCGCCGACATCAACTGGCTGATCGATCTTGTCACGGGCATCCGGTCGGCCCGTTCAGAGATGAATGTCCCGCCGGGCGCGACGGCACCGCTGGTCGTCGTCGGCGCGAATGGCGTGACCCAGGAACGACTGCTCCGCCATGAGGCCTCGATCAAGCGGCTTGCACGCGTCGAGACGATCAGCGTGGCAGACGTCGCGCCGAAGGGGGCGGCCCAGATTGTCGTCGGCGAGGCAACGGCATGCCTGCCGCTCGGCGCCCTGATCGATCTCTCCGCAGAAAAGGCCCGCATCGAAAAGGCGATCGGCAAGGTCGACCAGGAAATGGCCCGCATTGCCGGCAAGCTGAACAATGAAAAGTTCGTCGCCAATGCCAACCCTGAGGTCGTCGCGGCCGAACGCGAGCGCTACGCGGAGCTGGAAGTGCAGAAGGCGAGCCTGGAGACTGCCCTGAAGCGGGTTCTTGAAGCCGGCTGATCGGCTTCGCGCTGGGAAAGAAATTCTAAGGGCCGGATCCCAGATCCGGCCTTTTGCGTTTGTGCCGAAATGGCGCGCCTCTGAGAGCCAAATGCTGCGCTGCCCAACGATTCTCCATGATTTGGTGATCATGTGGCGTTCATTTCCGATTATCGCAAATGCAACTGCCTTATTTTTGCTCTCTGCAATGACAGGTCTGCCTGTGGCGAACCAGCAACTCTATGGTGCTATGTTGGAATAAATACACTGTTCTGCGCAGGTTTGGCCGCTCTGAGTGAAAAAATCATCCATTTGGAATGCTGTTTTACGTGCGCGTCAAAAACGTTACGTAAAAATTTCGGCAATGGAACAAAGCTGTGACAACGATCACCCGATTGTCATTCTGTCGCACATGTCTACTATCGCAAATCACAGTTTTGCCGGAATTGGGGAGAGACATGGCGAACCACTTGATGAAGACCACCGCCCTCGGGCTGATCGCAGCATGCGCATTCGTGGGAGGCGCGCAGGCAGGCGGTTTCGCTCGTGGCGAGGCAGATACGGACATCCTCTACGAGGACGGGACCGTGGCAGGCCGAGGTGGTTGGGTATACGTGATGCCGCACCGGTCATATGAGACCATTAATGGTGCAGCTTCATCTGACGGTTCTTACTCAGATAGTTATGGCATTCCGTCGTTCGCCGCGAAGTTCCGGGCGACTGACAACTTCTCATGCGCTATCACATACACGCAGCCATTCGGTGCAAACTCCACGTACGGGGACGACGCGCAGGATGCCGACAGGGCAGCTGATGTTGCCACCGGGGTTCCGATTCTGGTCGGAACCGGCGGCAATGCCGTGCTGTACTCGGAGTTTGACACCAATGAACTCGGCGGCACATGCGCTGTAAACTTTGATGCAGGTCCGGGCCAGTTCTATGTGCTTGGTGGCGGTTTCACTCAGTCTTTCGACTACACTGAGTCAAAGGACTTTGGCACTCTCAACCTTCAGGATGACAGCGCATTTGGTTACCGGCTCGGTGCAGCCTACGAGATCAAGGAATACGCACTCCGAGCTGAACTGATGTATCGTTCGCAGGTCGACCACGAAGCCGATGGTGTCTTCACTCTTCAAAACGCTATTGTCGGCGGCGCTCTTGGTGGCCTGCCTGTTGGTACTCAATTGTCTGCGACTGGTGAAGGATCGCTTCCTCAGTCGCTCGAGTTCAACCTGCAGAGCGGCATTGCGCCCGATTGGCTGGCATTCGGTTCGATCAAGTGGACGGACTGGAGCGTGCTTCAGACCCTCAACTACAACATCACTGGTCTCGGCGACCAGCAGAAGAACTTCTTCTGGCGTGACGGCTGGACCATCACCGGTGGTGTCGGTCACCAGATCACCGAAAAGGTGTCCGGTGCGCTCAGCCTGACCTGGGATCGCGGCGTCGGCACGGGTGCGGACATCTTCTCTGACACCTGGACGCTCGGTGCAGGCGCTCAGATCAAGCACGGTCCCGGCGTTCTGCGCATCGGCGCCGCCGCCTCCTACCTGACCTCGGGCGAGCAGTCGACGGCTGATGGCGCAGACTTCAATGCCACGGCCGATGGCGACTGGGCATATGCACTCAGTGCCAATTACCGCATCTCTTTCTGAGCCAGAGCAGCACAGCAAAATCAGAAGCCCGGCTCGTCCGGGCTTCTTTCGTTTTCAGCTGCCACCTCTATTTCAGCTTTCCGGAATGTGATGATTCTGCAACAGCGCATCTATCCTTGATCGGCCGCCGCGGCTGTGCCGAATTTGTCCATTTCCCGCCACAAACGAAGAGCACCGGTGTCAGCAAGGAACAGCGGGGGCTGTTTCCGGTGGTGGCGTTAAGAGTTCAACATGAGCCTCTGGGGCGAAAAATCGGTGCTGATAGCAATGACTTCGACTGCTTTTGGGGAGCGGTCGGCCTGTCTGGCGGACGAAATGGAGAGGGCGCGATCGATCGCCCCGGTCTTGCCGGAAATCCGGTCTAGTCTCCAGATCATGCAGACGAGAACAATATTGAAGAGTGACGGCAAGTCGGCCGACAAGGTTGGACATGAACCGTCTATTCACCGCTGTGGTGTAATCTCGAAGTCGGGCGCAGTCGAACCGGCCGCAAATGCGGGGCGGTGCTTCTGATGTCCATCATGTCTTGGAAATTGTGCGGACCCATGCGTCTTCGTGACTGGAAATCTTCTGTGGTGCTTCTGACAACGGCTCTTCTGTTGTCGTCGGCCCCATCTGCCCGCGCCTTCGATATGAATGGCAGCGTCAGCAAAGAGTCCGGTCCCTTCGATCTCTTCAAGTTCGGCTTCAACGCCTACAAGAAGGGCCAGAAGGAAGAGGCCGTCGAGGCTTATCGTTATGCGGCCGAGAAGGGCCATACCGGCTCCCGCTGGGCGCTTGCCAACATGTACGAGGCCGGTGACGGCGTCGTCGAAAACGACTTCGAAGCCTTCAAGATTTATGCCGAAATCGCAAACCAGGGCGTCGAGCCCGGCTCTGCCGATACTGGCTTCTTCGTCAACGCGCTTCTGTCGCTTGCCCGCTACTACCGCCAGGGCATTCCCGACAGTCCCGTGAAGGCGGACCTTGCCCAGGCACGACAGATCTATTTCCAGGTCGCTTCCACTTTTGGCGTGCCGGAAGCCCAGTTCCAGCTGGCGCGCATGATCCTCGCCGGCGAGGGCGGTGGGGTGAATGTCCAGCAGGCGAAGAAATGGCTCAACATGGCGCGCAAGAGCGGCCATGCCGGAGCCATGTCGATCTTCGGCAACGTGCTGTTCGAAGAGGGCCAGACGGTCCGTGGGCTCGCCTTCCTGACGGCGGCGCTGGAGCGTTGCAGCCAGAAGGATTGTCCGTGGATGCAGGATCTGCAGGAACGAGCCTTTTCGCTAGCGACCGAAGACGATCGCCGCGTGGCGGTGGCGCTTGCACCGCAGGTCTACGAACAGGGCGACTGAGGCTACAACTTTCGAACCATGCTGCAAACACCGAAATGGGCGCATCAGCGCCCATTTGTTTGTCTATTTGCGAACGGCTTTGAAAATCAGAAGGCGAAGTGGCCGACAACTGGAACATGGTCCGACGGCTTTTCCCAGGCCCGCACATGTTTCTCGATCGCCGTCGAACGCAGCCGGTCAGACGCTTCCGGCGACAGCATCAGGTGGTCGATGCGGATGCCATTGTTCTTTTGCCAGGCACCGGCCTGGTAATCCCAGAAGGAGAAAAGCGGTGTCTCATCATTGGTGGCGCGAACGGCGTCGACGAAGCCGAGGTTCTCCAGGCGTCGAAAGGCGGCCCGTGTCTGCGGCAGGAACAGCGCGTCGGTGATCCACTGGCTCGGATCCTTTGCATCATGGGGCTCGGCGATGACATTGTAGTCGCCGGCGAGGATCAGCGGCTCCTCGAGCGCCATGCGATCCCGGGCGAAGGCTTCGAGCCTTGCCATCCAGGCGAGCTTGTATGGATATTTGACCGGATCGTCGGCCGGATTGCCGTTCGGCAGGTAGAGCGAGCAGACGCGCACCACGCCGCCTTCGACCGAAAACACGCCCTCGATGAAACGGGCCTGTTCGTCGGTGTCGTCGCCGGGCAGGCCGCGGTTCACTTCGTCGGGCTTGATCTTCGACAGGAGGGCCACGCCATTGAAGCCCTTCTGGCCGTGCGTCTCGACGAGATAGCCAAGCGCCTCGATCTCCCCACGCGGAAAGCCTTCGTCGACCGACTTGATCTCCTGCAGGCAGGCGATGTCGGGATCGCTATCCTTCAGCCACTGGCACAGGTTCTCGATGCGCGCCTTGACGCCGTTGATGTTCCAGGTGGCAATTTTCATGCGTCACTCACACGGAGAAGCTGGTGCCGCAGCCGCAGCTCGCCACCGCATTGGGGTTCTTGATCTGGAAGGACTGGCCGAGCAGGTTGTCGACGAAGTCGATCTCGGAGCCCGCCATGTAGATCAGCGACATTGGGTCGATCAGGACGGTCGCGCCGTCACGGCTGATCACGATGTCGTCGCCTGCCGGTTGGCCGTCTAGGTCGAACTTGTAGGAAAAGCCTGAACAGCCGCCGCCCTCGACGGACACGCGCAGCGCCTGCTTCTCGGCATCGGTGGCGACGATCGCTGCGATTCGCTTCGCAGCGGCCTCGGAAAGGGTGACGGTCTCGGTGCTCATTTGGCCTCCTGCCGGGTTCAAGGCCCGGTGAAAACGGTCGTTTCTTCGCAAATCACCGCATTGTCACGCAATTGCGCGATTTTTGACAGGGCGGCGCGGCCCGAAACCGCTTCGGAACCCGCATCGCCTTGCGGCTTTGTCCGCTATAGGTATGAAGGCACAAGAGTTGCGTCAATGGGGAGCAAGCGGCACAGGCATGACGATCGATCAATCAGCACTGGGTTTCGGCACCGGCGAGCGGGCGGTTTTCGCCACCAATCCCTGGAAGAGCCGCGGCCGCCTCTTTGCCGAGGGCGGCAGCCTGACGCGTTCCGAATTCCAGCGCGACCGCGACCGCATCGTTCACACCACCGCCTTTCGACGCCTCAAGCACAAGACCCAGGTCTTCATCGGCCCGGATGGTGACCACTATCGTACTCGTCTGACACACACGATCGAGGTGGCGCAGATTGCCCGCGCGCTGGCGCGTGCCTTGAAGCTCGACGAGGATCTCGCGGAAGGCGTGGCGCTGGTGCACGACTTCGGCCACACGCCGTTTGGCCATACGGGTGAAGATGCGCTGCACGAGGTGCTCACGCCCTATGGCGGCTTCGACCACAATGCCCAGTCGCTGCGTATCGTGACCAAGCTGGAGCGGCGTTATGCCGATTTCGACGGGCTGAACCTCACCTGGGAGGCGCTCGAAGGCCTGGTCAAGCACAATGGACCGTTGAAAACACAAGACGGGCAGGGGACGCGTGGACCTGTGCCACAGCCGATCTTGGACTATTGTGAAATTCACGATCTGGAGCTCGCGAGTTTCGCCGGGCTTGAAGCCCAGGTCGCGGCGATCGCGGACGACATCGCCTACAACACCCATGACATTGATGACGGCCTGCGCTCTGGCTATCTCACCTTCGAGATGCTGGAAGACGTGCCCTTCCTCGCAGGTTTGATGAAGGAGGTGCGCGACCGTTATCCGCATCTCGATGCTGACAGGTTCACCCACGAGATCATGCGCCGGCAGATCACGCGCATGGTGGAGGATGTGATTGGCGTCGCGCAGGACCGGCTGAAGCAGGTCGAGCCACAGAGTGTCGAGGATATCAGGGCGGCCTCGATGACGATCGCCACCTTCTCGGACCAGATGGCCGAGACCGATAAGGCGATCAAGAAGCTGCTGTTCAGCCGCATCTATCGCCACCCCGATATCATGCGCATCCGTGCCGCTGCCGCCGAGATCGTCACAGACCTCTTCAATGCCTATATGGCCGACCCGAAGCTGATGAAGAGCCACTTCTGGGTCAACCACATTTCCGGCCTCAACGACGGCCAGAAGGCCCGCCATGTCGGCGACTATCTGGCCGGCATGACCGACACTTATGCGGTGCGCACGCATCGGGAGCTGTTTGACCGGACTCCCGAATTGCGATAGGCACCCGACGAAATTCTTAAGGAGTGCCGGTGCGAAGCTCCGGCGCTGAGGGACACGCCATGAATCTTTTCGCCGATTTCGAAATCCGGATCAAAGCAGCGCTCGACGAGATCGAGGCGGTGCGCGAGAAGCGCGACAGCCTCGACTTCACCCGCATCGTCGTCGAGCCGCCACGCGATGCGAGCCATGGCGATGCCGCAACCAATGCCGCCATGGTGCTGGCCAAGGGCATGGGCATGAACCCGCGCGCTCTGGCCGACCTGATCGGCGAGAAGCTGAAGCAGGATCCCGATATCGCAGACGTCGGCGTCGCCGGTCCCGGCTTCATCAACATCCGCCTCTCGGTCGCCTATTGGCAGCGTCTCCTCGCGATCATGATCCGGGAGGGAACCGATTTCGGTCGTGCGTCCGTCGGTGCCGGCCATAAGGTCAATGTCGAATATGTCTCGGCAAACCCGACCGGCCCGATGCATGTCGGCCATTGCCGTGGCGCCGTCGTTGGCGATACGCTCGCCAACCTGCTCGGCTTTGCCGGCTACGAGGTGACCAAGGAATACTACATCAACGACGCCGGCGCGCAGATCGAAGTGCTCGCCCGTTCCGCCTTCCTGCGCTACCGCGAGGCGCTGGGCGAGGACATCGGCGAGATCCCGGCCGGTCTCTATCCCGGTGACTATCTGGTCCCGGTCGGCAAGGCGCTGGCGGAGGAATACGGCACCAAGCTCTACGGCATGCCGGAAGAGGACATGCTCGCCATCGTCAAGGAAAAGGCCATCGACGCGATGATGGCTATGATCCGGGACGATCTCGCCACGCTCAACGTCCATCACGACGTCTTCTTCTCCGAGCGCACGCTGCATGCCAACAATGCCGCGAAGATCCGCACGGCGATCAACGACCTGACCTTCAAGGGCCATGTCTATCGTGGCACGCTGCCGCCGCCGAAGGGCCAGCTTCCGGAAGACTGGGAAGACCGCGAGCAGACGCTGTTCCGCTCGACCGAAGTCGGTGACGACATCGACCGTCCGCTGATGAAGTCGGATGGCTCCTACACCTATTTTGCCGCTGACGTTGCCTATTTCAAGGACAAGTTCGACCGCGGCTTCTCCGAGATGATCTATGTTCTCGGTGCCGACCACGGCGGCTACGTGAAGCGGCTCGAAGCGGTCAACCGCGCCGTCTCCGAAGGCAAGTCGAAGCTGACCGTTCTGCTCTGCCAGCTGGTCAAGCTCTACCGCGACGGCGAGCCGGTGAAGATGTCGAAGCGCTCGGGCGACTTCGTGACGCTGCGCGAAGTGGTCGAGGAAGTCGGCCGCGATTCGGTGCGCTTCATGATGCTCTACCGGAAGAATTCCGAGCCGCTCGACTTCGACTTCGCCAAGGTGACCGAGCAGTCGAAGGACAACCCGGTCTTTTACGTGCAGTATGCCCATGCCCGCTGCATGTCGATCATGCGCCAGGCGAAGGAAGCCTTCCCGGATCTCGACATCGAGAAGCTCGACCTCGCCACTGCCGTAATGGGACAGATCCAAGATCCGACGGAACTGTCGCTGGTGGCCAAGCTTGCTGAATATCCAAGGATTATCGAAGCTGCAGCGCTGTCGCAGGAGCCGCATCGTCTTGCATTTTACCTGCATGATCTGGCAAGCTCGCTCCATGCTCACTGGAACAAGGGCAAGGATTCGCCCGAATTACGCTTTGTTAACGATAAACATAGAGAATTAACCATCGCCAGGCTTGGGCTGGTGCATGCTGTCGCCTCCGTGTTGAAGTCGGGACTGGCCATTACTGGCACCGAAGCTCCGGTCGAAATGCGATAGTATCGTCACCAATTCCCCACATTGCGCTGGCAGGCGTTGAGTCGCGTGAGTGAGTGGAACAGGGTATGGTACAGAAGCAGGCTGCAAACATGCGATCGCAGGGCGATGGTTTCGCGGATGATGATCCGTTGGCAGAACTCGCCCGCATTGTCGGGTTCGATCAGCCCCTGAAGCGCGAGCCTGTGGTAACGCTACCGCAGGCGCCGGCCATGGGTTCGGCCGATTTCAATCTCGAAGACGAGTTGATGCGCGAATTCGAGGGCTATGAGGCGGCGCCCGATCTCACGTCCTATGCACCAGCGCTCGAGGCTCCGGAGTCCGTGCTGTCGCGTCCTTCCGTCGTGGAGGCCTATGAGCCGACCCGGCATCGGGAAGAGCCCAGCTTCGAAGTTCAGGCCCCGACAGACGCAGAGCTGGATATCGCCTATGAGCCTGAACAGGTCGAGTTCGTGGCTCCTGACCTGTCGTCGGCCGACGTCTATGAACAGGGTGCTGATCGCTATGCGGCAGATCCTGTTCTGACGCCGGATCGCGACGAAGTGCGCTTCGAGCGCGTGGCCGAGCCCGACCTCTCTTTCGATCTTGCCGACGAGCTGGAATTCGCTGTAGCGGATGCCGACATTCTTCCCGAGCCGGTTGCTGCCCCGACGCGTCCTGTTCAGCCGGAGCCGCCGCGCCTGCGTCTGCCGCTGGCCAATTTCTCTGCGCAGCCGGTTCGCCGCGCCGAACCGCAGCTTGCCGTACAGCCTCCCATGGAAGTGCCGTCCCTGGATCTTTCGAGCTTCGAGACGCCGAGCGCTCCGTCGGTGGAGGCGCCGCAGCCGCTTGCTGATCTCGGCTTTGGCAAGGCGACCTTCGACTGGGCCTCGGGTCCCGTCGAGCCTATTCCGGCCGTTTCGTCTGCCGCCGTGTCCGAAGTGTCGGCGCCCGCAGCTGCACCGCAATTCGATCCCTTTGCCCTTCAAGCGGATCAGCCGGTTTCGACGCTGCTGGCCGATCGCGCGATCGATGATGAGCCCGACTTCGGCTTCGACTTCCTTGATGACCTCGCGCTCGAAGAAGAGGCCACTGTCGCTCCCAAGCTCGAGGAGCCGGCTGTCCAGCGCGCAGCGCCCGCCATTGCCGAGGATGATTTCGATCCCTTCGCCGACCAGGAATTCGACCTGCAGCTGGATGAGATCGAACTCGATCTGTCCGAACTCGACGTCGCCCCGGAGAAAGCTCCGAGCCAGCCGGCGCCTGTAATGTTCGCTGCAGCGGCCGCGCCGGCCCCCGTATTCGCCGCAGCTCCTGTGCCGCAGGCTCCGGTTCGTCCCGAGCCGACGATTGCGCCGTCTTTTGCCGCCGCCCCGGTGACCGCGACGTTTGCGGCCCCCGCCGCACCGACCTTCTCTGCGCCGGCGCCGCGTCCAGTGGTTGAGACCTATGCCTCGGCACCTGTGCAGTCCTCGGCGCAGCTTCGCCCGGCCGCTCCCATCGACGACAGCTTCGGCTTTGATCCGTCCGAGATTTCGGAACAGGACGAACTGCTCGAAACCTTGAGCGGCATGGATGTGCCGGAAGTGCCGCTCGCGGAAACGCGTCCGCCCCAACCGGCCCAGCCGGACTACGACATCGATATCGACGCCGAACTCGCGACGCTCTTCGAAGAGCCCGCGGCGCCCCCACAGCCGAAGCCTGTCCCGGCCAGTCGCGTTGCGGCCGCACCGGTCGCGGCTGCCCCGCAAGCATCAGCCCAGCCGCTCGAAGATTTCGACGCCTTCGAGAAGGCGCTCGAAGAGGATCTCCTGACCACCATGTCAGCCTCGGGTCATTTCGAGCCGGAGAGCCGTGGGCACATCACAATCGCCGGTGAAGGGCAGGGCTTCCGTTTCCGCCGCATCAAGCCATATCTGATGGCCGGAACGGCCGTCGTCATGTTGCTTGCCGGTGCGGGTGGGCTCTATGCCTGGCTCGGCAGCGGTGCCGTCGGTACGCTCTCCAGCGGCGAGCCGCAGGTGATCGCCGCCGACAAGTCGCCGGTGAAGATCGTGCCGGAGAATCCGGGCGGCAAGTCCGTTCCGAACCAGGACAAGGCCGTCTACGATCGCGTTGCCGGCAACGGAGTTGAAGACCCCAAACAGACGAGCCTGATTTCCTCCGAGGAAGAGCCTGTCGACGTGGTTCAGCGTACGCTGATCCCGGAATCGCTTCCGCTGGAAGGCGAAAACGAGGCAATGGCGACACCGGTCGGCGAGACCGAGGATCCGCGTCTCCTGCCTGACGGCCAGCCCCAGCAGGCAGCCGCCGAAGACCCGGCGACCATCACGCCGCGCAGGGTCCGCACCATGATCGTCCGTCCGGATGGCACCCTGGTTGCACAGGAAGTGCCGGCCGAGCCGACCCAGACTCCGGTTGAAACGGCCGCTGCAACCCCTTCTCAGGCGACGGCTGATGCGCCGGTCCTCGCACCGCCGAGCGTGCCTTCCGCCAATACCGGCGATACCGTCAGGACCGTCGACACCCGCGTCGTGACCCCGGGTGGTCCGGCCGAGGCTGCAGCCCCGGCCGCCTCAGTGCCTGCCGCATCGGCAGAAGCTGCAACGGCGCTGGCGGCGGCGACGCCCGAGACGGTTGAGGCATTGGCGGCAACGGATGCTGCAGCCACTCAGGCTGCTGCAGGTGACGCAGCCGCGCCGCGCGCACCGATCCCGACGAGCCGTCCAGCCGACCAGCCGGTCAACGTCGTTGGAACTGTCACCGACCAGGGCAATGTCCGTCCGACCCAACCGGCAGCACCTGCGCCGGCTGAAGCTCCCACTGAAGTTGCCGCCGCCTCTCCGGCTGCTGCGGCACCGGCGCCAGCCACCGCCGCGCCTGCAGGCAGCTTCGGCATCCAGATCGCCTCGCTGCCGTCGGAAGCCGACGCGCAGAGGAGCTATCGCAACCTGTCGTCCAAGTTTGGCAACGTGCTTGGCGGCAAGCCCTATGAAATCCGTCAGGCCGACATTCCCGGCAAGGGCACCTTCTACCGCGTCCGCATCGTTGCGGGCTCCAAGGATGCCGCCGTGGCGCTCTGCGAACAATATCGCTCCGCCGGCGGCAGCTGCCTCGTCTCCCGCTGAGAACAGGCTTGATATCAGACATTTCGAGAGGCGGGATCACGTGTTCCGCCTCTTTTCTTGTGTATGAGGGGCTGCAGTTCGTGCCCGGTCCCTTCGGCTTTTTCATCCCCACCGATATGGTCTTCCCATGACAGCACAATCCCGTCCCGCCAAAGCCATGATCCTCGGTTGCCTCGGCCAGCGTCTCACCGCTGACGAGAAGGCATTCTATCGCGACGAGCAGCCTTGGGGTTTCATCCTCTTTGGCCGCAATATCGGCGATGCCGAGCAGGTGAAGGATCTGGTCGCTGAGATGCGCGAGACGGTGGGCGGCGGTGCCGAAGTTCCGGTTCTGATCGATCAGGAGGGTGGGCGCGTGCAGCGCATCCGTGAGCCGATCGCGCCGCGTTACCCCTCGGGCGCCGATCTCGGTGCGCTCTACGATCAGGATACGGAGAAGGGGCTGCGGGCGGCCTGGCTGATGTCCCGCCTGCACGCCTTCGACCTCCATCGCCTCGGCATCAATGTCGACTGCCTGCCCGTTCTCGACGTGCCGATCGAAGGCGCCTCCAATGTCATCGGCAACCGCGCCTATTCCAACGATCCGTATGTGGTCGCGAAGATGGGGCAGGCGGCAGCAGATGGCCTCAAGGCCGGCGGTGTTCTCCCCGTGATGAAGCACATCCCCGGCCATGGTCGCGGCATGGCGGACAGCCATCACGAATTGCCGGTCGTCACCGTACCGCGTGCAGAACTCGAGGCGCATGACTTCGTGCCGTTCAAGGCGCTGGCACATGAGCTGATGGGCATGAGCTGTCATGTCGTGTATACCGACATCGATCCCGATCATCCGGCCTCTACCTCGCGCATCGTCACCGAGGAGATCATCCGCAAGGCGATCGGCTTCGAGGGACTGCTGATGTCCGATGATATTTCGATGAATGCGCTGGAAGGCACGATCGGCGAGCGCGCAGTGCGGATCGCGGCGACCCTAGATGTCGTCCTGCACTGCCATGGCCATATGGACGAGATGAAGGCAGTGGCATCTGCCGTTTCCGAACTTTCCGGCAAGGCGCGCGCGCGGGCAGACGCCGTCGAGGCGGCTTTCGTCGCGCCCGACACTGCCGACGAGCAAGCACTGCGCGACGAGTTCGCCAACCTGATGGCGGTGGCCTGATGGTGCGTGGGCCTGTCCAGCCGACGATCGTCAACCGGCCCTCGCAGGGGGAAACGCCGGTCCCGACGCCGATGGACAGCCTCTGGCAGGATAATGCCGAGGATCGGGCCGCAAGCGACCCGGCGCTGCTGATCGACGTGGCCGGCTTCGAAGGTCCGCTCGATCTCCTGCTTTTCCTCGCCCGCAACCAGAAGGTCGATCTCGCCCGCATCTCGGTGCTGGCGCTCGCCGAGCAATATCTTCTCTTCATCGAAAGCGCCCGGCGCATACGGATCGAGCTTGCTGCCGACTATCTGGTCATGGCGGCCTGGCTCGCCTACTTGAAGTCGCGGCTGCTGATCCCGCAGCAGCCGAAGGACGACGGTCCCTCCGGTGAGGAGATGGCGCAGACGCTCGCTTTCCGCCTGAAGCGGCTGGAAGCCATGCGCGAGGCAGCAAGCCGGCTCATCAATCGCAACCGGCTCGGCCGCGACGTCCACGCCAGGGGGATGCCGGAGCACGTGCCTTCGCGTGCCACCAGCGCCTACGAGGCTTCGCTCTATGACCTGCTGACGGCCTATGCCTCACTTCGTCAGCGGCAGGCGATCACCCAGGTGACGATCGAGCGGCGGCGGGTCTGGTCGCTGTCGGACGCGCGCGGGATCCTGACCCGGATGATCGGCGAGATCTCGGACTGGACAGCGCTCGACCATTTCCTGCTGCGCTATCTGCTGAGCCCGGAGGATCGGGTGACGGCGATCGCGAGCTCGTTTGCAGCATCCCTTGAACTGGTGCGCGAAGGCCGTCTTGAAATCCGCCAGGAAGGCGCCTTCCAGCCGATCTACATGCGCAGCGGCCCCAAGGCCGAAGCGCTGAAATCGGTGGAGTGAGGCTGATATGGCCGATGGCGACGATCTCGAGCCGGAAGACGGTGCAGACCCGGAGGAGGATGGCCACTCCGCCTCACTTCGTGGCGAACTCGACCGGCGCGAGGCGCTGCGCGTCGCCGAAGCCCTGGTCTTCGCCTCGGCCCAGCCGGTCTCGACCGCCTTCATCGAAGAGCGGCTGCCGCGCGGCATAGCGGCCACCGAGATCTTGCATCAGTTGAAGGAAGATTATGCCGCCCGTGGTGTGAACCTCGTGCAGGTCGACGACCACTGGGCTTTTCGGACAGCCGCTGATCTCTCCTTCGCGATCCGCAACGACGAGGCCGAGGTCAAGAAGCTCTCGCGTGCCGCGCTCGAAGTGCTGGCGATCATCGCCTATCACCAGCCGGTCACCCGCGCCGAGATCGAGGATATCAGAGGCGTCCAGACCTCCAAGGGCACGCTCGACGTGCTGATGGAGGCGGGCTGGGTTCGCTTTCGCGGGCGCCGACGGTCGCCGGGGCGCCCTGTGACCTTGGGCACGACCCGAGATTTCCTCGATCACTTCGGTCTGGAAGAGCTGCGCGACCTGCCCGGTCTCGAAGAGTTGAAGGGGGCAGGCCTGCTCTCCGGCCGGATCCCTGCGAACTTCAACATTCCCCTTCCCATGGGCCGTGACGAACTGACGGAGGAGGAAGATCCGATCACGCAGCTCGATCTCGAGGAACTCGGCCTCTTGACTCCCGGCGGTGAAGCAGAGGAATAGGGTCAGCTTTTTCAATGGTGACCGGTCCTCTCCGGCTCGTCTGCAGTCATTGCGGCCGCAACGATCCGGACTGTACCGCGCGGACGGCAGAATGAACCCAGCGAAGACCCAGCACGGAGACGGCCAGCGCACGGCGGGCGTGACCTTTGCCGCGCGTCTGACGTTCGAGGACATTCAACACAGCTATCACGGGAAGGACACGATCCGCGGCGTTTCTTTGACGGCGGAGCCGGGGGAGGTGCTTTGCCTGCTCGGTCCGTCCGGATCCGGCAAGACGACGCTTTTGAGGATAGCCGCCGGCATCGAGGCGCAGACCTCGGGTCGGGTGGTGATCAACGACCGCGAAGTCGCTGGACCCCAGACCTTCCTGCCGCCGGAAAAGCGCGGAATCGGCCTGATGTTTCAGGATTTTGCCCTCTTTCCCCACATGTGCGTACTCGACAATGTCCGCTTTGGTCTGACGGCCCTACCGCGCAAGGAGGCTGTGGCCGAGGCGATGGTTGCACTTGAGCGCGTCGGGCTCGCGCATTATGCCGACAAGTTCCCGCATGCCTTGTCCGGCGGCGAGCAGCAGCGCGTGGCACTGGCGAGGGCGCTCGCCCCCCGACCGAGCGTGCTCCTGATGGACGAGCCCTTTTCCGGTCTCGATTCGCGGCTCAAGGACACGGTGCGGGCCGATACGCTTGCAATTCTTCGTGAGACCCGCGCGACAGCCGTCGTCGTCACCCATGACGCAGAAGAGGCCATGCGCATGGCCGACCGCATCGCCCTGCTCAGGAACGGCCGTCTGGTCCAGGTGGGAACTTCGGACGATCTCTATCGCCGTCCGAACGATATCTTCGCGGCCGCATTCTTTTCTGAAATCAACGAGTTCGCCGGTCGCGTGCGTGGCGGACGCGTGGACACGCCACTGGGCGCGGCTCCTGCGGGCGATTTCGCCGAGGGCACAGAGGTCGAAATTGCGGTTCGCCTGTCCGATCTTGCCGTGCGTGACAGTGGCGGCAGCATTCCAGCCCGCATCATTGCGCGACGGTTTCTTGGCGTCGTCGAACTGCTCGATCTTGCAGTGCCGGGTACCGAGCGACCCGTCCGCGCCCGGATCAGGGCCGATATCCTGTCGCCGGGCGTGCGTGACGTGACGATTGCGGTTGAGCCCAAAGACATTTTGGTGTTTGAAAAGACACCGGAAAGCCCCTACATCGGGGAAACGAAAATCTAAGGAGTGGCAGGCATGGGTTCGTTTAGCATTTGGCACTGGATCATCGTTCTGGCGATCGTCCTGCTTCTCTTCGGCCGCGGCAAGATCCCGGAGCTGATGGGCGACGTCGCCAAGGGCATCAAGAGCTTCAAGAAGGGCATCAGCGAAGAGGACGAGAGCGAAAAGCAGACCGCCTCGAATGCTCCGGCCCAGCCGACCGTAACGAAGACGGTCGACCACAAGGCCGACGAGGTGAAGTGATCGGCATCTGCCGGTTGAACGGGCGGCTCTTGGGCTGCCCGTTCGTCGTTGAAACGTTGGAAGACCGGCGCCCGTTCCGAGGCGCCATGGGTGGCATCAGGAGCCCGTTTGCATGCTGGATATAGGCTGGACCGAGCTGTTGGTGATCGCGGTCGTCCTGATCGTCGTGGTGGGGCCGAAGGACCTGCCGCCGATGATCCGGGCCTTCGGCAAGATGACGAAGCGCTTGCGCCAGACCGCCGGCGAATTCCGCGCCCAGTTCGATGAGGCGCTGCGCGAGGCCGAACTCGACGATCTGAAGAATTCGGTCAACGATATCCGTTCGCTCAATCCCGCCAATTCGATCCGCGAGACCCTGAACCCGCTGCGTCAGATGGGCCAGGAGATCAGGTCGGATCTCGAACGCTCGACGCGCCCCCAGAGCAAGCCTGCCCCGCTCGATGACGGGTACGAAGAGAACTCCATCCTGCCGGATGTGCCGCTCGGCCTCGGCGATCCGCCGAAGGAGCTGCAGCCCGGCGTACAGCCTGCTCCGCAGACGGCTTCGTCGCCAGCGCCCATCGTGGCGTCGACGGCGCCCGCGACGTCTGCACCCGCAGCACCAGTTGCGGTGGCGGGAAAGAAGACGTCGACCCGCAAGCCGACAACCAGGACGGCCGTGCCGGCAAAGAGCCCGTCGAAGGCGGTGAAGGTCGCACCTGAAACGCCAGTCGCCGCCGTGGCACCGAAGGCGAAGTCCGCCAAGGCGCCGACCGCGAAGGCCCCCGCATTGACGGTTGCAGCGAAGGCGCCCTCGACTGCCACGAAGGCGCCGGCCAAGCCGCGCAAGACCAAGAATGAGGACAGCGCATGAGCGGCACCATCGACGACAAGCCGCAGCCGCTGATCGAGCATCTCATCGAGCTGCGGTCGCGCCTGATCTGGGCACTTGGGGCCTTCTTCGTCGCATTTATCGTCTGCTTCTATTTCGCGAAGCAGCTCTTCAATCTGCTGGTCGTGCCCTACAAGTGGGCGGTCGACTGGGCAGGTCTGGATGTCACGAAGACCGAACTCATCTACACGGCGCCGCAGGAATTCTTCTTCACTCAGGTGAAGGTGGCTGCCTTCTGCGCCATGGTCATCGCCTTTCCGGTGATCGCATCGCAGGTCTACAAGTTCGTGGCACCCGGTCTCTACAAGAACGAGCGTGCCGCTTTCCTGCCTTTCCTGGTGGCGTCGCCGATCCTCTTTTTGCTCGGCGCCTCGCTCGTCTATTTCGTCTTCACGCCCATGGTGATGTGGTTCTTCCTCGCCATGCAGCAGGCACCGGAAGAGGGCGGCGTCGCGATTTCGCTGCTGCCGCGCGTCTCGGAATATCTGAGCCTGATCATGACCTTGATCTTCTCCTTCGGCCTGGTCTTCCAGCTGCCGGTGGTGACGTCGCTCCTGGTGCGGGTGGGTATTCTCGAAAGCCAGTGGCTCGCCGACAAGCGCAAGTATTTCATCGTCGTCGCCTTCGTCATAGCGGCCATCGTGACGCCGCCGGATCCGCTGTCCCAGATCGGTCTTGCACTGCCGACGATCCTTCTCTACGAGGTGGCGATCTATGCGGCGCGACTCATCGAGAAGAAGCGCGCTGCCACGGAACTCGCCGAGGCCGGCTCTGAAGAGCAGGCGTAAGGCAGCCCGGGCGGTCCCGCCGCATTCAACCCATTGAGACATGGGGCCGGACATGGCCGCCGGCCATCCCGTTCCCGGTCGAGAACCAGACCTGGAACGACGATGCTCGATATCAAGTGGATCCGTGAAAACCCCGAGGCTCTGGATGCCGCGCTTGCCAAGCGCGGCGCCGAGCCGCTGTCTGCCGCGCTGATCGCGCTCGACCAGAAGCGGCGCGCCGTCGCCCAGGCGATGCAGGACATGCAGTCGCGCCGCAACTCGGCCTCCAAGGACATCGGCGCCGCCATGGCGCAGAAGAACATGGAATTGGCCGAGAGGCTGAAAGCCGAGGTCGCCTCGCTGAAGGACACGCTGCCGGCGGCCGAAGAGGAAGAGCGCCAGCTCACATCAGAGCTGAACGATGCCCTCTCGCGCATCCCGAACATCCCGCTCGATGATGTGCCGGTCGGCAAGGACGAGCACGACAATGTCGTCGCCCGTGTCGTCGGCGACAAGCCGACCTGGAACCACAAGCCGTTTGAGCATTACGAGATCGGCGAAAATCTCGGCTACATGGATTTCGAGCGCGCAGCCAAGCTTTCGGGCGCTCGCTTCACCGTGCTGACGAGCCAGCTCGCCCGCCTCGAGCGTGCGCTCGGCCAGTTCATGATCGACCTCCACACCTCCGAGCATGGTTACACCGAAGTGTCGTCGCCTCTGATGGTGCGTGACGACGCCATGTACGGGACAGGCCAGTTGCCCAAGTTCGCCGAGGACCTGTTCAAGACGACGGATGGTCGTTGGTTGATCCCAACGGCGGAGGTCACGCTGACCAATCTCGTCTCGGGTGACATTCTCGATCAGGAGAAGCTGCCGCTACGCTTTACCGCACTGACCCCGTCCTTCCGCTCGGAGGCAGGTTCGGCTGGCCGCGACACGCGTGGCATGCTGCGCCAGCACCAGTTCTGGAAGTGCGAGCTTGTGTCGATCACCGATGCCGAAAGCTCCATTGAAGAGCACGAGCGCATGACGGCGTGCGCGGAAGAAGTCCTGAAGCGTCTAGGACTGCATTTTCGCACCTTGGCGCTCTGCACGGGTGACATGGGCTTCAGCGCCCGCAAGACCTATGACCTTGAAGTCTGGTTGCCGGGCCAGAATACCTATCGCGAAATCTCGTCCTGCTCGGTCTGCGGCGATTTCCAGGCGCGTCGCATGAATGCCCGCTACCGCAACAAGGACGGCAAGGGCACGACCTTCGTGCATACGCTGAACGGCTCGGGCACGGCCGTCGGCCGCTGCCTGATCGCGGTCATGGAGAACTACCTGAACGAGGACGGTTCGATCACCGTGCCGGACGTGCTTCTGCCCTACATGGGCGGCATCAAGAGAATCGAGAAGGCGGCCTGATCACGCCGCGACCGGAGTGACCATGCGCATCCTGCTGACGAATGACGACGGTATCCACGCTCCGGGGCTCGGCGCCCTGGAGCGCATTGCCCGCAGCCTCTCCGACGATGTCTGGATCGTGGCGCCCGAGACCGACCAGAGCGGCCTTGCGCATTCGTTGACGCTCTCGGAACCCTTGCGTCTGCGCGAACTCGGAGATCAGAAGTTTGCCCTGCGCGGCACGCCGACCGATTGTGTGATCATGGCAATCCGGAAGGTGCTCGACCGCAAGCCGGATCTGGTGCTGTCGGGCGTCAATGCCGGCGCCAACCTCGCCGACGACGTTACCTATTCGGGAACTGTTGCCGGTGCGATCGAAGGCACGGTCCACGGCATCAGATCCTTTGCGCTGAGTCAGGCCTATAGCTACGAGGCTGGTGCGCCGATCCCGTGGCATGTCGGTGAGGCGCTGGCGCCGGATCTCCTCAAGAAGCTTTCGACGGTCGATCTGCCGCCGGGCACCTTCCTCAACCTCAATTTCCCGAACTGTGAACCGGCCGAGGTTCAGGGCGTCGAAGTCACCGCCCAAGGCAAGCTCGATTTCGGTCTTTCGGTCGAGGAGCGCCAGGACGGGCGGGGGCTGCCCTATTTCTGGCTCCGCTTCGGTGACCGCAAGGGCAATTTCCGCGCCGGCACAGACATCCACGCGCTGCGCGAGAAGAAGATTTCGGTGACCCCGCTGAAGCTCGACATGACGGATTATGCGGTGCAGGACGCCGTCGCCGCAGCCCTTGCCGAGGGAGGTATGGCTTGAGGTCGGCTCTTGTCGAGCGCGAGGGCTTCGCCGCACTGGTTCTTCGGCTGCGGGCAGAGGGCATCATCAATCTTGACCTGCTGACGGCCGTCGAACAGACGCCCCGTTCCACCTTCGTGCCGCCGGAATACGCGCAGAGTGCCTATTCCAGCCGCTCCATCCCCATCGACTGCGGTCAGTTCATGGAAGGTGCGGATCTCTCGGTTCGGCTCTTGTCGCAACTTCAGGTAAAGCCGGGTCATCGCGTCCTGGAAATCGGAACCGGCAGCGGCTTTCTCACAGCCGTCATCGGACGGCTCGCCGAGCGGGTCATCTCGATCGAGCGCTACAAGACACTGATCGCAGGAGCGCAACGCCGTCTTGAGCAGCTATCGATCCGCAATGTCATATTGCGTCAGGTCGATGGGTCGAACGGCCTGCCGGGTGAGGGGACTTTCGACCGGATCGTCTCGACCGCGGCCTATCCGGTCATGCCACGATTTTACGCCGAACAACTGGTGTCCGGCGGTATGCTGCTCGTGCCCCTGATGGTGGCGGAGGATCGCTGCATCATGGTGCGGCTGACCAAGACCGGCAGTCGCTTTGAGCGGGAGGACCTTTTCGAGGTTCCCTTCCTTCCGCTGCAGCCGAAGATCGCCCAGCACCTTTGACTCTGTGCCAGGATACCTCGGCCTTGCGAGGATTCCACGGGCGATCGGACGAGGCACCGAATGCATAAATTATATGCGCATCGTCGAATTCGTTCATAACGAATCCACGGGGTTAACCGACCGGTAATACTAACGCGCTTTAATGAACCCACATCAAGTTGTGTCATATGTGGGTCGAGTCATGCGTAAAAGTGTATCGCCGAAAGCTGGTTTGCCGGTCGCCCGTTTGTGCGGCGCTCTGCTCCTCGCCGGCACTGCCGCCGGGTGCAGTTCGGATGCCTCTCGCTTCAGCTCGGTCTTCTCCACCGACAGTCTGACGACGGCATCCATTCCTCGTCAGTCGGGAATGCGTGGTCAGCCGCCGGTGCCTGCCGAAAACATCGGGAATGGTGGTGGGGCCTATGGTCAGAGCCAGGCCATGGCACAGCCGATGCCTGCGGCGCCTGCCTATGAGCAGCCGGCTTCCGCCCGTGTGGCAAGCACGCCCGCGTCCGTCCAGCGCTCCGAGCTTGCTGCTCCCTCGGGAATGGCCCAGGCGCCTCTATCCAACAACTCGGAGCGTGCGGCGGCCCTGTCGCAGCCCTTCCCGTCGGCGCCGCAGCAGGGCGGCCAGGTGGCCATGGCAAACCCTGATCAGGTGCTTGTCGAACCCCGCAGCACCGGCACGACGCCGAAGCAGGGCGGCTGGTCGACGGCCGGCGCTGCCCGCGTGACGCTGCGTCCAGGTGAAACCATCGCGACGCTCGCCGACCGCTACGGCGTTCCGCAGAAAGAACTGCTCAAGGCCAACGGCCTGACGCAGCCGACCGACGCGGCTCCCGGCCAGCTCGTCATCATCCCGACCTTCGGTGGTCCCAATGCGGCACGCGCTGCAGCCGACGCCTCTGGCCTGCCAGCCGACGGCCGCAAGCCGGTCCTTCCGGGCGACCAGCAGCAGAACGTCGCGGTTCTCCCGAATGCGCCGAATTCTCGCGAGAAGCAGCAGGTCTCGGCCTCTGCCGCGACCGGCAAGGCAATGACCGGGGCAGGCGAGGGTGCCGGTTCCTACGTGGTCAAGCCAGGCGATTCGCTGGTGCGCATTGCGAAGGCGAATGGCGTTTCGGTCGACGAACTCAAGAAGGCGAATGGCCTGACCACCGGCAACATCCGCATCGGGCAGGCGCTCGCCGTCCCGGCAAAGGGTGTAAAGTCGGCGGCGCCTGCGCAGGTTGCCGAAGCCCCGGCTGCCGACCCGGTCAAGACCGCGTCCGTCCCGGCCAACGGCCAGCCCGCCGGCTACACGGCGCCTGCCGCAACGAAATCGGTGACAGAAGTCGCAGCCGTCAAGCCTGAAACCGCAGCCCCTGAAATGACCGGCATCGGCAAGTATCGCTGGCCTGTCCGTGGTGCCGTCATCGCCAATTTCGGCTCCAATATCGATGGCAAGCGCAGTGACGGCATCGCGATTTCCGTGCCGCAGGGCACGCCGGTCAAGGCTGCCGAAAACGGCGTGGTCATCTATGCCGGCAATGGCCTGAAGGAACTCGGCAACACGGTTCTCGTCCGCCACGACGACGGCAAGGTCACCGTTTACGGCCATGCCGACGCACTCTCGGTCCAGCGTGGCCAGAAGGTCCAGCGCGGCCAGACAATCGCCACGTCCGGCATGACCGGCAACGTCAAGCGGCCGATGCTGCACTTCGAAGTCCGCAAGGATGCAGCCCCGGTCAACCCGATCACTTTCCTGGAATAGTGTTCTGCGTACCAGGAAAGTAAAAAAGGCCCGGAGCGCGAGCTCCGGGCCTTCTTACTTCTGGTCTGATGGGCGCCTCAGTGCCGGTCGGTGGTAATTCGAAGGAGCCCTGCGAGATCCTGAATATATTGCCAGGCGACGCGGCCCGACCGCCCGCCGCGGGTGGTTGCCCATTCGAGCGCGTCGTGGTGCAGCGTTTCGCGAGGCACCGGCAGTTCGAAATGGGCGGCATAGCCATCGATCATCGTCAGGTAATCGTCCTGGCTGCATTTGTGGAAGCCGAGCCAGAGACCAAAGCGATCCGAGAGCGACACCTTTTCCTCGACGGCTTCCGACGGATTGATCGCCGTCGACTGCTCGTTTTCCATCATGTGGCGCGGCAGGAGATGTCGCCGATTGGAGGTGGCGTAGAAGAGGACATTGTCCGGTCGTCCCTCGACGCCGCCGTCGAGGGCTGCCTTCAGCGACTTGTAGGCCGTGTCGTCATGGTCGAAGGAGAGATCGTCGCAGAAGACGACGATCCGGTGTGGCGTGTCCTTCACGATGTCGAGCAGCGAAGGCAGGCTGGAAATATCCTCGCGATGCACTTCCACCAGTTTCAGCGGGGCGCCCGTCGCCTTGACGATATCGGCATGCACGGCCTTCACCAGTGAGGACTTGCCCATTCCGCGGGCGCCCCAGAGCAGCACATTGTTGGCCGGAAAGCCCTCGGCGAAACGCAGTGTGTTTTCATGCAGAATGTCGCGCACATGGTCGACCCCGCGGATCAGGCCGAGTTCGACGCGATTGGGACGCTTGACCGGCTGGAGATGAAGACGCTGGGGAGCCCAAACGAAGCAGTCTGCCACTTGCCAGTCGTTGACGGCGGGGGCGGGCCCGGCGAGCCGTTCCACGGCATCGGCGAGACGCTTCACTTCGGCCAGAAGTGCAGCCAGGGTCTGATCGTCCATCGTCATCCTCCTTGTCGTCTGATCCGGCACTTTGAGCCTCTCGCCGGGCGGTATCACGCAGAATTGCGGGCAGAAAGGGTGAAGGGCCGGAAAATGGTACGCTGCAGTGCTGTTTCTGTTGCATTCATGGGGCCTCTCACTATATTCCGGCGACCTGACGAGGGGGCCGTGCGGCCCCTCCACTTGCATTAAATGGGAGTTTTTCATGATTATCACACAGGCCTTTGCCCAGGACGGCGCAGCCGCTTCGAGCGCCATGGGTTCCGGACTGGAGATGCTGCTGCTCTTCGCACCCCTGATGGTGGTCTGGTACTTCTTCCTCATCCGTCCGCAGCGCACGCAGATGAAGAAGCGTGAGGAAACCCTGTCCTCCATCCGCCGCGGCGATCAGGTCGTCATGGGTGGCGGTATCGTCGCCAAGGTGACCAAGGTCATCGACGACAAGGAGCTCGAAGTCGAAATCGCCGATGGCGTCAAGGTTCGCGCCATGCGCCAGTATGTGGCGGAAGTCCGCGTCAAGGGCGAGCCGGTCAAGGCCGAGACCGCTGCCTGATCCCGCAGGGCCGGCCTCGTGCCGGCCTTTGCCATTTTCCGCCGCCTTAATTCGAGAGTTCCATGCTTTACGTATCCCGTTGGAAGACGTTGTTCATCTGGCTGACCGTCGCGGCCAGCGTCTACCTCGCATTGCCGAATGTCTTCTCGGATGAGGAACTGGCGGGCATGCCATCCTGGTTCCCGCAGCAGAAAGTAACCCTCGGTCTCGACCTGCAGGGCGGCTCGCATATCATGCTGAAGCTGGAACGTCAGGACATCGTCAAGGAACGGCTCGAAACGATCGTCGGCGACATCCGCACCCAGTTGCGTGATGCGGGCATTCGCTACACCGGCCTCTCGGGCGTAGGTCAGGAGATCCAGGTTCGCATCACTGATGCGGCCAAGGTGCCGGAAGCCGTGGAGGCACTTCGTCTCTTGACGGATCCCGTTAGCACGGGCGGCCTGACCGGCGGCACAATCACCGAAGTTGCACTCGAACAGGGTGCAGACGGTCTGATCCGACTGAGCCTCACGGATTCTGGTATCGACTACCGCGTATCATCGGCCGTCAATCAGTCCATGGAAGTGGTGCGGCGTCGCGTCGATGAACTGGGCACGACGGAGCCGCTGATCCAGCGCCAGGGCGACGATCGCATCATCGTTCAGGTTCCGGGTCTCACCGATCCGCAGCGCTTGAAGGCGCTCCTCAACCAGACCGCAAGGCTCTCCTTCCACATGGTGGACACCACCATTCCCGTGGCCGAGGCGATCAACAATCGGCCGCCACCGCAGTCTGAAGTTCTCTATTCCACCGACGATCCCGCGGTCCCCTACCTGATCGAGCGTCGCGCGCTGATCTCGGGCGAAAATCTTGTCGATGCCCAGGCCGTGTTCGATCAGCGCACGAACGAACCGGTTGTGAGCTTCCGTTTCGACAGCCGCGGTGCCCAGCGATTCGCGCAGGCGACCCAGGAGAATGTCGGCAAGCCATTCGCAATCGTTCTCGACCAGCAGGTGATCTCGGCACCGGTCATTCGTGAACCCATTCTCGGCGGTTCCGGCCAGATCAGCGGCAATTTCTCCATCGACGGCGCAAACGACCTCGCCGTCCTGTTGCGCGCCGGCGCTCTGCCGGCAACCCTGACTGTCGTCGAAGAGCGCACCGTGGGTCCGGGCCTGGGCCAGGATTCGATTAACGCCGGCGTCACTGCGAGCGCCATCGGCGCCGTGTTCGTGGTGCTTTTCATGCTCGGCTTCTATGGCTCCTTCGGCATCATGGCGAATATCGCTCTGGCGGCCAACGTCGCGATGATTCTGGCAGTTCTGACGATGCTTGGATCGACGCTCACTCTCCCAGGCATCGCCGGTATTGTCCTGACCATGGGCATGGCCGTGGACTCGAACGTTCTGGTCTATGAACGCATCAGGGAAGAGGTGAAGGCCGGCAGGCCGATGCACCAGGCGATTGACACCGGTTTCCAGAAGGCGTTCGCGACCATCGTCGACGCCAACCTGACGACGCTGATTGCCGCCTTGGTACTGTTCTTCCTCGGGTCCGGTCCGGTTCGCGGTTTTGCCGTGACGCTCTCGGTCGGTATTGTGACCACCGTCTTCACCGCCTTCACCATGACCCAGTGGCTCATGGCCATGTGGTTTCGCTGGAAGCGTCCGAAGCACCTGCCGAAAGGCATTCGCACCGGCATCTTCGACGCGCAGAACATCCGCTTCATGGCTATCCGCCGCTATACCTTCGCGGCTGCCATCGTCCTCGTCGTCGCGTCCCTCGCAGGGTTCTTAACCTCGGGCCTTAACCTCGGCATCGACTTTAAGGGCGGTTCGATCATCGAGGTGAAGGCACGGGAAGGCGAGGCGGATCTCTCCGAGATCCGCGATCGACTGAGCCAGCTCAATCTCGGTGAGGTGCAGGCCCAAGGGTTCGGCGACCCGACTAGCGCGCTCATTCGACTTCAGGCCCAGGACGGCGGTGAAAACGCCGAGCAGTCGGCTCTGGAAAAGGTTCGCGGGGAGCTGGAAGCAGAATACGAGTTCCGTCGAGTGGAAGTCGTGGGGCCATCCGTATCGAACGACCTGACACTCAATGCGAGCGTCGGTCTTGCAGTCTCTCTGCTGTTCATCCTCATCTACATCTGGTTCCGCTTCGAGTGGCAGTTCGCCGTGGGCTCGATCATCGCGACCCTCCACGACGTGATCCTCACCCTGGGGCTCTATCTGTTGCTGGGGCTCGAGTTCAATCTGACCAGTATTGCAGCGATCCTGACGATCATCGGCTACTCGCTGAACGACACCGTCGTGGTCTATGACCGTATTCGAGAAAACCTCAGGCGCTACAAGAAGATGCCACTGGATGTGCTGATCGATATCTCGATCAACCAGACGCTGTCGCGTACTGTGCTGACGGGCTCGACGACGCTGCTCGCGCTCTTGGCGCTCTACCTGTTCGGCGGAGAAGTCATAGCATCCTTCACGCTTGCGATGCTGTTCGGCGTCGTGATCGGCACCTTCTCCTCTATCTACATCGCCGGCCCGATCCTGATCGTGTTCAAGCTGCGCCCGGATGCTTTCCAGCGCGACGAGGCTGAAGGCAGCAAGGACGACAAGGCGGTCGCCAAGGCCGGGGCCTGAGCCGATGGTATTTGGCTTCGGAGACAAGGGCGTCACCATCCGTGACGCCCATTTTCCAGGGCGGCCCGGCATCGACAGTTACGGCAATGGCGGTTTCCGCTTTGCCGACATGTCGCATCGCGGCTCGCTTCTGCTCCTGCCTTCCGGTGTCTATGGCTGGGAGCAGACGGAGGAGGAGCCGCTGACGGTTGCGTCGCTCTCCCGCGTCTTCGCCGAAACCGGCATCGAGTTCCTGATCCTCGGGACCGGCCGTCAGCTGCGTCTCGTTGATCCGGAACTTCGCGCGGCCCTGAAGGCCAAGGGCATCGCCACGGACCCGATGGGAACTGGCGCTGCCATCCGTACGTATAACATCATGCTGGCCGAAGAACGTCCGGTCGCAGCCGCCCTCATCGCGGTCTGACCCCGTCCCCGAAAAGGTGCATCGTGAGCGAAATTCCGCCCGCCAATGAGGCTCTCTGCCTGCAGACGCTGCGCGAGACGGACCGGGACCGTTACCTCGCAGCCCTGCTGGCGCCTGCCGACCGGCGTGCCGCGATCGTCGCGCTCTACGCCTACAATGCCGAGCTCGCCCGTGTGCGCGACCTGGTCCACGAGCCCTTGCCCGGCGAGGTGCGCCTGCAATACTGGCGTGACCTGCTGGAGGGGTCCGCTCATGGCGAAACGGCGGCTAATCCGGTCGCGGCCGAACTTTTGCGCGCCATGCAGGCTTGGCGCCTGCCGGTTGCGCCTCTCATTGCCATGGCGGACGCCCGGATCTTCGATCTCTACGACGATCCCATGGAAACCACCGGCATGTTCGAGGGCTACGGCGGCGAAACGGCCGCTGCGCTGATCCAGCTGGCGAGCCTCGTTTTGGACGCCGACGCCGCCGAGAGCGCGGCCGACATCGTCGGCCATGCCGGCGTGGCGCTCGCTGTCGCCGGCGCTATTCTTCTCATGCCGATCCACAAGGCTCGGGGGCAGGTCTATCTTCCCACGCAGATCCTCGCCTCCGTCGGTCTGGATCGTGAGGCATTCCTGGCTGCCGGCAAGGATGATCGCGTGGACACAGCCATCCAGGCCTTTGCCGGTTTCGGCCTAGATCATCTGCGCAAGGCGCGTTCCGCCGGACGCCTGCCGAGGAGTCTCCTTCCAGCCTTCCTGCCTGTCACCCTGGCCGAGCCGGTGCTGAAGCGAGCGGCGAAGTCGGGAGCCGTCTCTCTCACGGCGGATATACGGCCGCCACAATGGCGGCGCCAGCTCGGCATGATGCGGTTGCTGCTCTCGGGGCGGCTCTGACACTTCCCGGGCCGCGACGCCACGTTCACGCAAGGCTCGTCTGCTAGCTGCCTTTGCGATAGAGTATTGGCGACGGAGGCGAGAGCGGATCATGGTGACTTGGGGTATAGTCTTTGCACTGATCGTGGCACTCGCCTACTTCTCCACGCGTATGGTGCGGCAGGAAGACGAGGGCTTTCAGGATGCCGGGCTCGCCATCCTCGAATTCGGCCGTGCCTTCCCCCAGGAAGCGATCCGCAGCCTGCATGCCACGGCGGACGGCAAAGCCGTTTTCGTGCGGCTGCACGACAACAAGGCGGGCTTCATGCGCAGCATGCGCAACCACTTCGCCTGTCATCTGATCGAACCGGGCACCGTGCGTGTGCAGCCGCTGTCAAGCGGCAAGGGATTTGCGGTCGAATTCCTCGATGCACCCTTCCACAACGGTGAATTCACCTTCGTGAACGCCGCCGTGGTGGCGGAGGTCTCACTCTGGCTGCTTGGCAACTATGTCGGTCACGCAGACCGGACGCCGGATGCGGCGTCCGGCACGACCGGCTGAATCTGCCGTCAAGCAGCGCCCAGCCAGGTCTTGCAGTGTTGAAGCGCGCGCGCCGCAATCAGCTGACGCTTCATGATCGTCTTGTCCTTGCCACGGAAGCGCTTGATACCTTCAGGCTTGACGATCGACCCGGGCTCCAGCTCCGGAAACAGCCCGAAATTGATGTTCATCGGCTGGAAGGATCGCTTGCCCGGCTCCTCGTCGGAGACGATATGGCCGCCCGTGATGTGGTTCAGCAATGACCCCAGCGCTGTTGTCGCTGGTGGAATGCTGATCGTCTCGCCCTTGCGCTGGGCGGCGGCGAAACGTCCGGCGAGAAGGCCAATCGACGCGCTTTCCACATACCCCTCGCAGCCTGTGATCTGGCCGGCAAAGCGCAGGCCGGGACGGGCTCTCAACTGCAGGCTCTGATCGAGCAGGGTCGGGGAGTGGATATAGGTGTTGCGGTGCAAACCGCCGAGACGGGCAAACTCGGCGTTTTCGAGCCCCGGGATCATCCGGAAGATCTCGGCTTGGGCGCCGTATTTCAGCTTCGTCTGGAAGCCGACCATGTTGTAGAGCGTGCCGAGCGCATTGTCCTGGCGCAGCTGCACGACCGCATAGGGCTTTACAGTCGGATTATGCGCATTGGTGAGGCCCATCGGCTTCATCGGCCCGTGGCGCAGCGTCTCGCGACCGCGCTCGGCCATGACTTCGATCGGCAGGCAGCCGTCAAAATAGGGCGTGCCTTCCCATTCCTTGAAGCCGACGGCGTCGCCCTCTATCAGGGCGTCGATGAAAGCATTGTACTGGGTCTCGTCGAGCGGGCAATTGATATAGTCCTTGCCCGTGCCGCCAGGGCCGACCTTGTCGTAGCGCGACTGGAACCAGCAGATATCCATGTTGATCGAGTCAGTGTGCACGATCGGCGCGATGGCATCGAAGAAGGCGAGGGCATCCTTGCCGGTCTTTTCGCGGATGGCTTCGGCCAGTGCCGGCGAGGTCAGTGGTCCCGTCGCGATGATGGCGAGATCCCATTCCTCGGGCGGAAGGCCGGTCACTTCCTCACGTGTCACGGTGATGAGCGGATGTTGCTGGATCGCGGCCGTCACGGCTTCGGAGAAACCGTCGCGGTCGACGGCGAGAGCTCCACCGGCTGGCACCTGGTGTTTGTCGGCGCAGGCCATGATCAGCGAACCGGCAAGCCGCATCTCGGCATGGATGACGCCGACGGCATTTGCAGTGGCGTCGTCAGAGCGGAAGGAGTTGGAGCAGACCAGTTCGGCAAGGCCGTCGGTCTTGTGTGCATCCGTGCCGCGCACGCCGCGCATTTCATGCAGGATGACCGGGACACCAGCCTCTGCCGCCTGCCAGGCTGCCTCCGAGCCTGCAAGGCCGCCGCCGATGATGTGAATGGGGGAAAGGGTGCTGTTCGTCATGGGCGGCTCCATATCACGGCTGGTGGCGCAAGGTCCATCGGCTGCGGAGCGGCTGGCAACGCCGGGCGATCGCATTCCGGATCCACGAATCAAAAACGGCACCAGGCGGTGCCGTTTGACAGGCTGCTGAACGCAGGATCCGATTAACGGAAGGAGCGTGCAGCGATGTTGCGGATTTCGTAGCGGGTTACGCCGATGTCGTTGAGGGTCTGAGAGGACAGGTTGCCCAGTTCAGCCATGGTACGACGGTAGCTCATCCAGTTCTTGGCAATGCGGATCGGGTTCATGATGGTTTCCTCGGTGAACGTCTTGGCTGATCTTGCGGTTTCTCCCGCATCAGCGATTGACGTTCTTATACGCCCGTAAAACAAGATTGTGCAGTGCAAATAATGTGCGACTGCTATGCGTTTGTGCATGGGGTTGCCGCGTTATGCAGCAATGCCGATATGCTGGTTAAAAACGCGCCATGGGTTAATGCCTGTTTACGAATAAAGAAAAGCCCGCAATTGCGGGCTTTTCGGGTGTTGTTAGTCTGTTTTTTTTTAGCGGTCAGACAGGCTTGATGAGAATGTGCTTCTTCTTGCCGAGCGAAAGCTTGATCACGCCGTCCGCCGTGACCTCTGCAGTGCCGACAGACATGCGCTCATCGGAAACGCCGGCGTCGTTGATCTTCACCGCTCCACCCTGAACGTGGCGGCGGGCTTCGCCGTTCGAGGCGGCGAGACCGGCCTTGACGATCAGTCCGAGCAGGCCGATGCCGGCCTCGAGTTCGCTGGCTGCAATCTCGACGGTCGGAAGGTTGGCCGAAACGGCACCTTCCTCAAAGGTCTTGCGCGCGGTTTCCGCTGCTTCCTCGGCGGCAGTGCGCCCATGCAGGATCGCGGTGATCTCGGTGGCGAGGATCTTCTTCGCTTCGTTGATCTCCGAACCACCGAGGGAAGCGAGCCTCTTCACTTCGTCCAACGACATCGTCGTGTAGAGCTTCAGAAAGCGCTCGACATCGGCGTCTTCTGTGTTGCGCCAGTACTGCCAGAAGTCATAGGCGGACAGCATGTCTGCGTTGAGCCACACGGCGCCATTGACCGACTTGCCCATCTTGGCGCCAGACGACGTCGTGAGCAGCGGTGAGGTCAGTGCATACAGCTGCGGCGTGCCCATGCGATGGCCGAGGTCGATGCCATTGATGATATTGCCCCACTGGTCCGAACCGCCCATCTGCAGCCGGCAGCCGTAACGCTGGTTGAGCTCGATGAAGTCATAGGCCTGGAGGATCATGTAGTTGAATTCCAGGAAGGACAGCGATTGTTCGCGATCGAGACGCGTCTTCACGCTGTCGAAGGAGAGCATGCGGTTGACCGAGAAATGCCGGCCGACATCGCGCAGGAATTCGAGGTAGTTTAATCCACGCAGCCATTCGGCATTGTTGATCATCATGGCGCCGCCCTTGGGGCCCTTGTCGTAATCGAGGTAGTTGGCGAAGCAGCGCTTGATCGAGGCAATGTTATCCTCGATCTTGTCGATCGTCATCAACTGCCGCGCTTCCTCTTTGAAAGAGGGGTCTCCGACCATGCCGGTGCCGCCGCCCATCAGCGAGATCGGCTGGTGGCCGGTCGCCTGGAACCAGTGCAGCATCATGATCTGGATGAGACCGCCGGCATGCAGCGACGGTGCGGTCGGATCGAAGCCGATATAGGCCGTCACGCTTTCCTTAGCGAGCAGGTCGTCGAGGCCGGTTTCATCGGAGATCTGATGAATGAAGCCGCGCTCATGCATGGTGCGGAGGAAATCGGACTTGAACTTCGTCATGACGCTGTTGCTTTCGGTTTCTCTGGTCTTTCGGTGGCAATCTGCAAAATCCGCGCGGGCTTTAGCATTGTTTTTTGAATTGTGCACCCGTCTCGGTCATGAATGTCCGGCGCGAACGGGAGTCGAATCGGGTGGCAAATGACGGAAATCAGGACGGCGATCGGGTTGATGAGCGGCACGTCGATGGATGGCATCGACGTGGCACTGTTGCGCAGCGATGGCGAGGCGGTGGTCGAGCGCGGTCCCTTTCTCTCGGTGACCTATGAACCGGCCTTTCGTGACCGGCTGAAGGAGGCGCTGGAAGTCGCGAAGGTGATCAAGCGACGCGACGAACGGCCGGGCGACCTCTCACCTATGGAGAGGGATCTGACCCTGCGTCATGCAGAGGCCGTGAACCTGTTTCTCCGCCGCGAAGGCCTTCGCCCGGAGGATATCGACGTCATCGGCTTTCACGGGCAGACGGTCCTACACCGGCCGGACGAGGCCCTGACCGTGCAACTCGGAGACGGGCCGCTCTTGGCAAAGGAGACCGGCATCGACGTCGTTTACGACATGCGTGCCAATGATATGGTGCATGGCGGGCAGGGTGCTCCTCTGGTGCCGATTTATCATCGGGCTCTGGCGTACCAGCTGTCGCCCGAGAACTGGCCAGCCTGCTTCGTCAACATCGGCGGCATTTCTAACCTGACCTTCCTCGACCGCGATGGCACGATCATCGGCTTCGACAGCGGGCCGGGAAATACGCTGATCGACCAATGGGTCGAGGCGCATGCCGGCATTCCCTATGACGACGGCGGGCGCATCGCCTCAGAGGGCATGGTCGTCATGACCCTGGCCGAGCGGTACCTCGACAATCCCTTCTTCACGGCCAAGACCCGGCGCTCACTGGACCGCAACGATTTCCGTCCGCCCGAAGGTCACGAGGCGGAGCTTTCGGATGGCGCCCGCACGCTCGCTTATGTCTCGGCGGCGGCGATCCTGAAATCCGCCGGACACTTGCCGGCTTTCCCGAAGACCTTCGTGATCTGCGGCGGCGGCAGGCTCAATCGCACGATCATGGGCGATCTCGTGGATCTGGCCGGTGAGCAGGGAGCGGCGGTCTTGACGGCCGAACAGGCCGGGTTTGACGGCGACGCCATGGAAGCGGAGGCCTGGGCCTATCTCGCCGTGCGCTCAGCGAAAGGACTGCCGCTGACGTTTCCGGGAACGACGGGTGTCGGGCAGCCGGTAAGCGGCGGGGTGTTGGCGACAGCACCTCGCGATCCGAGCGCTTGAACGTTACTTGACCGGTTCTGCAGTCAAGCCTTGCCGAGCGAAGGCCAACCCGTCCCGCAATCCCACCTCATAGGCATGCCGGATGCCGGCGGCATCACCCACGGCGAACTTGCTCACTGGAATGTCCTCGCTCGGGCCGACCACGACGCGGTTCGGTGCGGCCGGGGGTATGCGACCGTAGCGGGTGGAAAGTAGCAGTGTCCGCCACCCCTTGTCCTCGACCTCGCGCAGCTTGATCAGCGGCGGATTGTCGACCAGACCGCCGTCGAGATAGGCGCGGCCCCTGACGCGACCGACTGGCATGAAAGGTGGCACGGAAGACGTCGCCATCAGCGCATCGACGAGTTCTGCGGGGTAATCGACATTATGCGTCGAGACCCAGACGGGCCGCAGCCCCATGCGGGCACCGGCCCTGGAATGGGTCCCGTCGGTCAGGAGCTTCTCGATTTGGTAGGCGCCGATCGAGCCGAGTGCACCGAGTGCGCCCGGCATCCAGTCGGGCAGGCCGGAGAGCTGGATCAGCATCGGCGGTGCGGCCTTCAAGGCTGCGAGCTCCGCGTCACCGAATTCGCTCGCGAGCAACTGCCGGAAGAGGGATCCAACAACCAGCGGCGATTCCCGGCGTCGAAGCGCCCGCCAGTCGACACCGCGTTGGCCCTTTTCGGCAAAGGCGAACGCCGAGGCACGGACCCGGTCACCGACGCCAGCGAGATGTATGGCGCCATGATAGGCGCCGGCCGAGACGGAGACGTAGAAACGGGGTGTGAGCGGTTGGTGTTCGCTGTAGGCCTTGAGGAAACCGCTCTGCCAGTAGCAGCGGTTCCCACCACCTGCGAGGCCGACGGCGTCAAATGTGAGGGCTGAGGTCATGGTCGGCAACACTCCATGAACGCGGCATACGGTACTTCATCAGACAAATTCTCTGAGCCCGCATGTCTTGAAAAGAAAATGGCGCGGAATCATCCGCGCCATCTCGATAAGGTCCTTGAACTTACCGGATCCGCTTGGCGGCCGGTTCGGGGACCAGTTCGCCGTCGAGGCGGCGGTCGAGATAGTCTTCGCATTCGGCCATCAGTGTCTCCACCTGGCCGTTGAAGAAGTGGTTCGCACCCGGCACCGTCTTGTGGGTGATCAGGATGCCCTTTTGCGTCTTCAGCTTGTCGACGAGGCCAAGCACATCCTTTTCCGGGGCCACCTTGTCGCCGTCGCCATTGATGATCAGGCCCGAGGACGGGCAGGGGGCAAGGAAGGAGAAGTCGTAGATGTTCGGCTGCGGCGCGATCGACATGAAGCCTTCGATCTCGGGGCGACGCATCAGGAGCTGCATGCCGATCCAGGAGCCGAAGGAGTAGCCGGCGACCCAGCAGCTCTTCGAATCCGGATGCAGGCTTTGTACCCAGTCGAGCGCAGACGCGGCATCCGACAGTTCGCCGGCACCATGGTCGAACTCACCCTGGCTGCGGCCGATGCCGCGGAAGTTGAAGCGAAGCGTGGTGAAGCCGCGCTTCTGGAACATGTAGAATAGCTGGTAGACGATCTGGTTGTTCATCGTCCCGCCGAATTGCGGATGCGGATGAAGGATGATCGCGATCGGTGCGCTCTTTTCCTTGGAGGGTTGATAACGGCCTTCGAGACGACCCGCGGGGCCGTTGAAAATCACTTCGGGCATTAGGTTCCGGTCCCTGACATTTTTGCGGTTCGTCAACACCAAATTAGAAAGCTGACTTGACGACGCCAGTCAGCTTTTCTAGAACGAAGTTTAGAACCGTTCGAAACTGGATGGCATCGCATCCGGGGTGAAGGTGTCATAAGGCAAGCCCGGCGGAAAATTCAAGGAAAATGCGCCGCCGAACGCATGGGAGTCCGAAGCCAGGATGGCCGTAGAGCGCATCTATCTCGACTGGAACGCCACCGCACCCCTCCTGGGCGCGGCGCGCGAGGCCATGCTCGACGCGCTCGCAATGCCCGGCAACCCATCTTCCGTGCATGCCGAGGGACGTGCCGCCCGTGCCGTGATAGAGAGGGCGCGCCGCGACGTGGCGGGCCTGGTCGGTGCCGAGCCGGCCCATGTGACATTTACCGGCAGTGCCACCGAGGCTGCAAACCACGTGCTGTCCCCGTTTTACCGCATGGGCAAGTCCCGGGTGGCCATCGGGCGACTGTATGTTTCTGCGATCGAGCATCCTGCCATTCGCGCTGGTGGACGTTTTCCGGCTGATCGGGTGGCAGAAACACCAGTCCTGCGTTCGGGTGTGATCGATCTCGACACCCTAGCGGCGACGCTGGCCGGTCATGATGCTGCGGAGGGCCTGCCTCTGGTCGCCGTCATGGTGGTCAACAACGAAACCGGCGTCGTCCAGCCGATCCGGGACGTCTCCGCCATCGTAAAGAAGTTTGGCGGCTTGACGGTGGTCGATGCCGTGCAGGCGGCAAGCCGTATTCCGCTGTCGATCGCTGATCTCGGTGCGGACTTTCTGATTCTCTCGGCCCACAAGCTCGGCGGCCCCAAGGGCGTCGGTGCTCTGGTGTCCCGGGGCGAAACCTTGATGCCGGAACCGCTGGTGCGCGGTGGCGGGCAGGAAAAGGGTCACAGGGCCGGCACGGAAAACCTGGCTGCGATTGCCGGATTCGGTGCCGCGGCACGGGTGATGGCCGCGGATCTGGTCGAGCGGAACGCGATGATCGCCGCGTTGCGTGACCGCGCCGAATCGGGAATGCGTGCGGCGGCTCCGGATACCGTCTTCTATGGTGAAGGTAGCGAGCGGGTCGGCAATACCAGCTTCTTTCATCTGCCCGGGCTGAAGGCAGAGACCGGTCAGATCGCCTTTGATCTGGAAGGCATTGCACTGTCGGCCGGTGCCGCCTGCTCGTCCGGCAAGGTCGGCGCGAGCCATGTGCTGACCGCCATGGGTGAGGATGCGGCGACAGGTGCCTTGCGCCTGTCGATCGGTCCGTCCACGACGGAGGCGGATATCGACCGCTTCGTCTTGACCTTTGCCAAGATCGCGGCGCGACGAAAACTGGCGGGCAAAGCCGCCTAAGGCGGCAAAAAACCGCGTCGACCATCCTTTTTCCCTTGCCAAGAGGGGTGAAAAGATGGCTCGGGAACCTTAAGTATGGCGGGTCACCGCCCAACGTTAACAAGCTGCCGGAGTTTGGCCCGGCAAGATTGGAGAACGACCATGGCTGCTGTGCAGGAAACGATCGATCAGGTTCGCCTCATCGATGTGGATCAGTACAAGTATGGTTTTGAAACCACCATCGAAGTCGACAAGGCTCCCAAGGGCCTGTCGGAAGATATCGTCCGCTTCATTTCGGCCAAGAAGAACGAGCCGGAATGGATGCTGGAATGGCGCCTGGACGCCTATCGCCGCTGGCTGACCATGGTCGAGCCCACCTGGGCGCGCGTCGACTATCCGAAGATCGACTTCAACGACATCTACTATTATGCGGCACCAAAGACGGCTGCCGGTCCGAAGTCGATCGACGACGTCGATCCGGAACTTCTGAAGGTTTATGAGAAGCTCGGTATCCCCTTGCGGGAGCAGGAAATGCTGGCCGGCGTCCAGACCTCGAAGATCGCCGTCGACGCCGTCTTCGATTCCGTCTCGGTCGTCACGACCTTCAAGGCCGAACTGATGAAGGCCGGCGTGATCTTCATGTCGATCTCGGAAGCGATCCGCGAATATCCCGATCTGGTGAAGAAATATCTCGGCTCGGTCGTACCGGTCACCGACAACTATTATGCGACGCTGAACTGCGCGGTCTTCACCGACGGCTCTTTCGTCTACATCCCCAAGGGCGTTCGCTGCCCAATGGAGCTGTCGACCTATTTCCGCATCAACGAGAAGAACACCGGCCAGTTCGAGCGCACGCTGATCATCGCGGAAGAAGGCGCCTACGTCTCCTATCTCGAAGGCTGCACGGCACCGCAGCGCGACGAAAACCAGCTGCATGCGGCCGTCGTCGAACTCGTCGCCATGGATGACGCCGAGATCAAGTATTCGACCGTCCAGAACTGGTATCCGGGCGACAAGGACGGAAAGGGCGGCATCTACAACTTCGTCACCAAGCGCGGCGATTGCCGTGGCGACCGTTCGAAGATCTCCTGGACGCAGGTCGAGACCGGCTCGGCCATCACCTGGAAGTATCCGTCCTGCATTTTGCGCGGCGACGACAGCCAGGGCGAGTTCTACTCGATCGCCGTTTCGAACGGCCATCAGCAGGTCGACAGCGGCACCAAGATGATCCATCTCGGCAAGAACACCAAGAGCCGCATCATCTCCAAGGGCATCTCGGCCGGCGTGTCGCAGAACACCTATCGCGGCCAGGTCTCGATGCACCGCAAGGCGGAAAACGCCCGCAACTTCACCAATTGCGATTCGCTCCTGATCGGTGACACCTGCGGTGCGCATACGGTACCTTACATCGAGGTGAAGAACTCGACGGCCAAGGTGGAGCACGAGGCGACGACCTCGAAGATCTCCGAGGACCAGAAGTTCTACGCCATGCAGCGCGGCATCCCGGAAGAAGAGGCGATCGCGCTGATCGTCAACGGATTCGTCCGCGACGTCATCCAGCAGCTGCCGATGGAATTTGCGGTTGAAGCACAGAAGCTGATCAACATCTCGCTTGAGGGTAGCGTGGGGTGATGAACGACAAGGTCGAGAATCTCATTCTTGAGCATCTACGCATCATGCGCACCGACCTGTCTTCTTTGAAGGAAGAAATGGTCGGTATGCGCTCAGAGATGCGGGCTGTGAAGCAATACATGGCCGGATTCATGACCGACGAGACGAGGCAGGATGGCGAGATCGCGGAATTGAAGCTGCGTCTCGACCGGATCGAAAAACGGCTTGAGTTCAACGAGGGCTGACGAAGCCAGTGCGCGCTGTCGCAAGGCTGGTTGCCCATAGATCCTCGGGACAACCCCGAGGATGACGGATTGAAGAACAGGCGCCCCAGCGGCGCAACAGGAAACGACAGGCGGCCCTTGAACCGCCCGATGGACAGGAACACAGACATGCTTGAAATTAGAAACCTCCATGCCCGCATCGCCGAAGACGGCACCGAAATCATCAAGGGCTTGAACCTCACCGTAAAGGCCGGCGAAGTCGCTGCCATCATGGGTCCGAACGGTTCGGGCAAGTCGACGCTGTCTTACATCCTGTCGGGTCGCGAAGACTATGAAGTGACCGAAGGCAACATCCTCTACAACGGCGAGAGCATTCTGGAACTCGACCCGGCCGAGCGCGCTGCCAAGGGCATCTTCCTTGCCTTCCAGTACCCGGTCGAAATCCCGGGCGTGGCCACCATGCAGTTCCTCAAGGTCGCGATGAATTCGCAGCGCAAGGCGCGTGGCGAAGCGGAACTGACGACGCCGGACTTCATCCGCCGCGTCAAGGAAGCCTCGGCTGAACTGAAGATCAACCCTGATATGCTGAAGCGTCCGCTGAATGTCGGCTTTTCCGGCGGTGAGAAAAAGCGCGCCGAAATCCTGCAGATGGCGCTGCTCGAGCCGAAGCTCTGCATCCTCGACGAAACCGATTCTGGCCTCGACATCGATGCGCTGAAGATCGTCGCAGACGGCGTGAACGCCCTGAAGCGTCCGGACCGCGCCACCGTCGTCATCACCCACTATCAGCGCCTGCTCGACTATATCGTGCCGGATAGCGTGCATGTTCTGTACCAGGGCCAGATCATCAAGTCGGGCGACAAGTCGCTTGCGCTGGAACTCGAAGCCAATGGCTATGCCGACATCACCGGTCAGGCCGCCTGAGGGCTCTCAAGTTTTAAAGGAGTTGCACCGATGACATTGCAAGCGGCCAACAGGCTCACAGTAGCCGAGACCCAGCTCATCGACGCCTATACCAACCAGGTCGGCAGCCTGCCGGGCGATGGCGCCGTGCTTCTGAAGCGCGATGGCCTGTTCGACGCGCTGAAACGCCAGGGTCTGCCGACGCGCCGCGTCGAGACCTTCCACTATACCGACCTCAAGGCGCTTCTGCGCGCGCTTCCGGCCGAAGAGCCGCAGGCGGTTGCCAAGGCGGTCAATCCGCTGGTGGCGGGCGCCCATGTGATGAACGTGCTGCAGGGCGTGGCCCAGAGGCCGGCAGCGCTGCCGGAAGGTCTGAGCATCGCGCTCTACCGCGACGCGCTGACCGACGGGGCCGCGGCAGAAGGCCTGACCGCGTTCAACGCCGACGACACCATCGGCCGCCTGAACGGCGCCTTCGTCCGTGACGGCTTCACCCTTAACGTGGCCGACGAAGCCGAGGTCGAAGCGCCGATCGAATTGCAGTCGGTGCATGCGGCCGGTCAGCTGCATCTGCGTTTCCCGGCCACCTTCGGCAAGGGCTCGAAGGCGACCGTCATCGAGCGCCATGTCGGCCAGAGCGGCTCGGCCGCACTCGCCTCTGTTGTGGCTGACCTGAAGCTGGGCGAGGGTGCCGAGATCACCTGGATCATCCTCCAGGGCGAAGGCGATGCCGACACCCATCTCGGCCAGATCCGGGTAGAGCTCGGCACCGACGCAAAGTTCCGCCTCTTCATCGTCAATGCCGGCGGCAAGCTGGTGCGCCAGGAAGTGCATGTGAAGACGGCTGGCGAAGGCTCCGACTTCACTTTGCGCGCCGTCAACCTGCTCGGCGGCGATACGCATACGGATGTCACCATGACGCTCGGCCATGACGTGCCGAACACGACCTCGACGGAAATCATCCGCAATGTCGTCTTCGACCGTGCCAAGGGTGTCTTCCAGGGCATGATCCGCGTTGCCCCGGACGCCCAGAAGACCGATGCCCGCATGGCCTGCAACACGCTGCTCATGTCCGACGACTGCGAGTTCTCGGTGAAGCCCGAGCTTGAGATCTTCGCCGACGACGTGCAGTGCGCCCATGGCGCGACCGTCGCCGACATCCAGAAGAGCCATCTCTACTACCTGATGTCGCGTGGCATCCCGGAGAAGAAGGCGCGTGGGCTGCTGATCAACGGCTTCGTCGCCGAGATCGTCGAGGAGCTCGAAAACGAGCCGCTCGTCGAGGCGCTGGAAGAGATCATCACGGACTGGCTGGAGCATCATGGCTGACACGATCGCGGCACGGATAGGATACGACGTTGACTCCGTCAGGCGGGATTTCCCGATCCTGTCGCGCGAGGTCTATGGCAAACCACTTGTCTATCTTGACAATGCCGCTTCGGCCCAGAAGCCGCGCCAGGTGATCGATGCGATCAGCCACGCCTATTCGAACGAATATGCCAACGTGCATCGTGGCCTGCATTTCCTGTCCAACGCCGCAACCGACGCCTATGAAGCGGCGCGCGAAAAGGTTCGCCGCTTCCTGAATGCCCCCTCGATCGACGAGGTGATCTTCACCAAGTCCTCGACCGAGGCGATCAACACGGTCGCCTATGGCTGGGGCATGAAACATATCGGCGAGGGCGACGAGATCGTGCTGTCGATCATGGAGCACCACTCCAATATCGTGCCTTGGCATTTTCTGCGGGAGCGCAAGGGCGCCAAGCTCGTCTGGGCGCCGGTGACCGATGACGGCGCCTTCGACATGGAGGCCTTTGTTGGCTGCCTGACCGAACGCACCAAGCTGATCGCCATCACGCATATGTCGAACGCGCTTGGCACCGTTGTGCCGATCAAAGAGGTGTGCCGGATCGCCCATGAGCGTGGCATCGCCGTCATGGTCGATGGCAGCCAAGGCGCAGTCCACATGCCGGTCGACGTACAGGACCTGGGTTGCGACTGGTATGCGGTGACCGGCCACAAGCTCTACGGGCCCTCGGGCATCGGCGTGCTCTGGGGCAAGATGGATCGCCTCAAGGATATGGACCCATTTATGGGCGGCGGCGAGATGATCGTCGAGGTCGCCGAAGACTACGTGACCTATAACGAACCGCCGCATCGCTTCGAGGCGGGCACCCCGCCGATCGTCCAGGCGATCGGGTTGGGTTATGCGCTCGACTACATCGAAAGCCTTGGCCGCGAGAATATTGCAGCCCATGAGGAAAGCCTACGCGCCTATGCGCATGAGCGCCTCTCGGCGATCAATTCGCTGAGGATCATCGGCAATGCACCGGCCAAGGGGGCAATCTTCTCCTTCGAGCTCGCCGGGATTCATGCCCATGATGTCTCCACCATGATCGACCGTCGCGGCGTTGCCGTTCGCGCCGGAACCCACTGCGCCCAGCCGCTGCTCGCCCGTTTCGGCGTGACCTCCACTTGCCGGGCGTCGTTCGGTCTCTATAACACAAGGGAAGAAGTCGATGCGCTGGCGGACGCGCTGGATTACGCCCGCAGCTTCTTCGCCTGAGGAATGAACACCATGAGTGACACCGAAACCAAGCCCGACGTCCGTGAAGGCATCATCCACACCGCGATCCCGGCGGACGAAGTCGCCCGCCTGTCGGACGACATCGTCGCCGCTTTGAAGACGGTCTATGATCCCGAGATTCCTTCCGACATTTTCGAACTCGGCCTGATCTACAAGATCGACATCGAAGACGATCGAACGGTGAAGATCGTCATGACACTGACCGCACCCGGTTGCCCGGTCGCCGGCGAAATGCCGGGCTGGGTCGAAAATGCCGTCGGTTCGGTCGAAGGTGTATCGGGCGTCGAGGTCGAGATGAGCTTCGACCCGCCATGGACGCCGGACCGCATGTCCGAAGAGGCTCAGGTCGCCGTCGGCTGGTATTGAAGAAATTAGGTAATAAGCGAAACGGCCCGCCTTGTGCGGGCCGTTTTGCGTTTACACGGAACGATAGCCCCGGTCGAAATAGACCAGCGCCTGGCCGTTTTCGCGGGTGGTGACGTCGAGGACTTCGCAGAACAGAACGTCATGGGTCTTTCCGTCATGCACTTCGGAAATCCGGCATTCGAAAGAGACAAGCGCGTTTGGGAGGCGCGGCGTGCCTGATGCCGTCGTCTCCCAGGTGGCGGCGGCGAAACGCTCGTCGACAGGCGTCTTGCCACCGAACAGGCGACTGACGGGTTCATGCTCAGTGGCGAGCACGTTGACGGACACGAACCCATTGGAGCTGACGGCGGGGTAGGCTGAACTGCCCTTGTTGAGGCAAACCAGCAGCGTCGGCGGATTGTCCGAGACGCTGGTGACGGCGGTTGCTGCAAAGCCGGCACGTCCGGCAGGGCCATCGGTGGTGACGATGGTGACGGCTGCGGCGAGGCGGGCCATCCCATTGCGATAGGCGGCACTTTTCTCCGGCGAGACGCTGTCCGATGGGGAGGCAACGGGGGTGATGCTCTTGGTGGCCAGCATGTGCGTTTCCTTCAAGCGTGTTCGAGGGTCGACAGGAAGTCGATCACCGCGCTGTTGAATGTTTGCGGATAGGTGACGTTGACGGCGTGTCCACCGGCGACGGTGAGCACGAGATTTGCGTTGGACAGGCCTTCTGCGAGGCGCAATGAGCGAGAATAAGGGACGAGCAGGTCGTCGCGTGTCGCAATCACCAGCGTCGGCATTTTGATCTCGCCAAGGCGGTCATCGACATCAAAGGCGCGCAGTGCCGCAATCCGGCGCAGGATATTGTCGCGACCCTGGAAATGGGCGAGCGCATGGGCCTCTTCCGCCGCCATCTTTTCCGGGTTCTCGGCCATGTAGATGGCCGGATAGAGAAACAGCGGCTGCGCCTTGACGAAGACCTCGACGCCCGCGTTTTCCAGGAGCGCGATGCGCACGTCGAAGCAACGTCCGGAATGCGGATCGGCCTTGCTCCAGGCATTGATCAGCACGAGGCTCTGGATCAGATCCGGCTTACGCAGCGCCAGATCGAGCCCGATCAGACCACCCAGCGCATGGCCGATGAAGTGGAATGTTTTGAGCTTAAGCGTGTCGACGATCTCAAGCACGTCATCGGCCATGGTCGTGATGCCGCCGACCTCGGGCACGGAACCACCCGTCTTGCCGCATCCGCGATGGTCGTATGTGATCACGCGGAAACGCTCGGAAAGCGCCGGGATCTGCGATGCCCAATAGCCGCCTGAACCACCGAGGCCCGACGAGAGCAGGATGGTCGGCGCATCGGGGGAGGTGAGGCCGTGGAGGTCGTAATGCATGCGTGTTTGCTCTGGCTTTGCCCCTCACCCTGACCCTCTCCCCGCAGGCGGGGAGAGGGGATGGCCGCCCTTCGTGCAGGGAAAGCCTCGGTGCAGGCGGTGACGGTTTGGTCCCTTCTCGCCGCTTGCGGGGAGAAGGTGGCGGCAGCCGGATGAGGGGCGGCTTAAAGCCCGCTCACTTCTTTCCGATATGCGCAACCGTCGCGATTTCGACGAGCGCGTCCGGCTTCACCAGTCCGCACTGCACGCAATAACGGGCCGGCTCGTTGCTGGGGAAGTATTCGGCATAGACCTTGTTCACCGCCTTGTAGTTTGCCCAGTCGGTCACGAAGATGTGGTTCATCGTGACGTCCTGCATGGTGCCGCCGGCGGTCTCGATGACGGATTTGATGGTTTCGAGCACATGGCGCGTCTGAGCCTCGGCATCGCCGACATGCACGACGTTGTTGTCCTTGTCGAAGGGAAGCGTTCCCGAGACATAGAGGATGCCATCGGCAAGCGTGCCGGGCGAATAGGGGGCAAGCGGCTTGGATGTGCCTTCGGGAACGACGATGGTCTTGGGCATTCTCACTCTCTCCGTTTCTTGAATGGTGAAGGTATCAAGCGGCATCGGCAGGCGCTGCCTGACCGATCGCACCGCAGAAGTCGTTGACGGTCGCCACCCAGCCAAAGAACTTTTCGACATTGTAGACGGTCGCCTGCTGGATGAAGTCGGGGCCGAGGTGGTGCGTCGCGTCCTCGAGCATCACGCCGAAATATTCGAGGTGGAAGGCATCGCGCAGCGAGCTTTCGACGCAGACATTGGTGGCAATGCCGACAAAGACGAGATTTCGGATGCCGCGGGCGCGCAACACCGAGTCCATATTGGTGTTGAAGAAGCCGGAATAGCGACTCTTCGGCACCAGGATATCACCGGGCTTCGGCTGCAATTCGTCGACGATCGCATAGTCCCAGGTGCCCTTGGCGAGCAGCTGGCTCTGCAGCTCCGGTCGCTTGCGCATGGTTTTCAGCGCGTTCGACTTGTGCCAATTGGGTGAGCCGGGGCCGCCGGCCTCGACATAGTCAGGGTCCCAGCCGTTCTGGAAATAGACGACCAGCACGCCGGCCTCGCGGGCCGCATCCAGCGTCTTCTTGATGTTCGATATCGTGCCCTTGGCACCTGAGATGTCGAAGCCGGCAAGATCCACATAGCCGCCCTCTGTCGAATAGGCATTCTGCATGTCGACAACGACGACGGCCGTTTCCGACGGCTTCAGGGTGATCGGCTCGGGGCGTGCCGGAAGCGTGACGCTCTTCGTCAGTTCCGGACGTGGCTGGTAGCCTGCAACAACGGCCTCGCTCATTCGGCGGCCTCCAGCATCTGGGTGACATGGGCGCGGCTCTTCATCAGCGGCTGCACGTATTTGCCGAACTTCTCGATGCCTTCGAGGAAGTTGTCGAAGGTCAGCATCACACCGCCGGTGCCGGGCACCTCGCTCATCTCGTCGAGCATGGCGGCGACTTCGGCATAGGAGCCGATCAGCGTGCCCATGTTGATGTTGACGGCCGAAACCGGGTTTGCCATGTGGCGGACATTGGTGTCGGAGCCGGACTTGGTGTCGACGGCACTCTGCAGGCCAAGCCACTGGATGGCTTCCTCGTCGGCACCCGCCTTGTAGTGCTCCCACTTGGCGAAGGCTTCCTCGGTGGTTTCTTCGGCGATCACCATGGTCAGCACGAAGGAACGCACGTCGCGACCGGTCTTCTCCGTGGCCGCGAGCAGCCGTTCATTGGTGGGCGCGAAGGCCTTGGGCGTGTTGACGCCGACGCCGAAGCAGAAGCTGTAGTCCGCGAACTGAGCCGAGAAGGCCATGCCGGAATTGGAGGAGCCGGCGCAGATCAGCTTCACATCGCCTTCGGGGATCGGCTTCATCCGGCAATCATCCATCTGGAAATGTTTGCCCTTGAGGTCCGACTGGCCGGTGGTGAGCAGGTCCTTCAGGATGGTCGTGTATTCGGTAAGATATTCGTAGCGGTCGGAGAAATAGTCGTCGCCGGGCCACAAGCCCATCTGGCTATATTCGGGACGCTGCCAGCCGGTGATCAGGTTGACGCCGAAACGGCCATTCGAGATCGAGTCAATCGTGGTCGCCATGCGCGCGATGATGGCCGGCGGCATGATCAGGGTGGCTGCCGTGCCGAACAGCTTGATCTTCGAGGTGACGGCAGCAAGGCCGGCCATCAGGGTGAAGCTTTCGAGATTGTAGTCCCAGAACTCCGTCTTGCCGCCGAAACCGCGCAGCTTGATCATCGACAGCGCGAAGTCGAAGCCGTAGGATTCGGCCTTGAGCGTGATCGCCTTGTTGAGTTCGAAGGTCGGCTTGTACTGCGGGGCATTCTCCGACAAGAGCCAGCCATTGTTGCCGATCGGGATGAAGACGCCGATTTCCATTCCTGTTCTCCGCTTCTGGAGGCGCGCTGGGCGCCTTTTTCGTTTCGCAGAGAGCGAAGCAATCGCTGTGCCAGTCTGAAAAGAATAATAAGAACAGCTGCTTGGGCTTCAGATGGAAAAATAATTTACCGAATGGTCAAAATTTCGATCGATTTCGCGAGCCTTTGCCCGAGATTGCACCTGTCCCCGCTGTGCGCTGCAATATTTTTGATCGCGGTCGAGAGGTGCGTGATGCGAAGGCGCGTTTCAAGCTTCTGATAAAGATCAAGTTTTTCGGGTGATCCTGACGTGCTCAAGGATTGATCATCATCAGGCGACGGGTACGTTCGCAATGCGCTCCCCGCGGTGCACTTGGCAGCCTAAGCTATTGAACCGACGCGGCGCCTCCCTTACATTGCGAGCAGAAACGCCGGACCTTGAACCCGGTTGTTGATGGAGACTGTGCCGATGGGCTTTCATGTCATGACCTTGAGCGATGCGGCTGCCACACGTGTTAAGGCGATCGTCGAGAATTCCGGTCCCGATGCCAAGGGCATCCGCGTCGGGATCAAGAAGGGTGGCTGCGCCGGGATGGAATACACCATCGATCTGGTGACCGAGCCCAATGCACGGGATGACCGGATCGAAAAGGATGGCGCGACGGTCTGGATAGACCCGGCTGCGGTCCTTTATCTGCTCGGCACCGAAATGGGCTTCGAGACGACCACATTGCGCTCCGGCTTCACCTTCCACAATCCGAACCAGACCTCGGCTTGCGGTTGCGGCGAATCGGTAGAGCTCAAGGCCGCAGATCTGGCAGATCTTGCCCGGCAGCGCGAAAGTGCCACAGCCTGAACAAACCGCCAGGGTGCCGATCAGCGCGCGAGCTTTCAGGCTCAAGGCATCGAATCGCTGGTTCAGCGTTTTCTTTTAGAGATTCGAAAAAATATCTTGCGAAAAGTGGATTGCGACAAATAAGCTGCGGTCATGGATACAAGTGACCGCAAAATCATCGATCTTCTCGCTGAGGACGCCCGCCGTTCCCTCGCAAGCATCGGGGATGTCGTAGGGCTTTCGCCCTCCGCCGTCAACGAGCGCATCAGACGTCTCGTCGCTTCAGGTGCGATCAGGCGCTTCACTCTGGAAGTGGACCCGGCGGCGATCGGGCTGCCGATTACCGCGTTCATGCTCGTGACCCTTCCCCAGGATACGGAACAGGCATCCTTCCGGGATTACGCGGAAAACCATCCGGCCGTGCTGGAATGTCATCATGTGACGGGAAGTTGGTCCTACATGGTGAAGATCCGAACGGCCGACCTGACCGGGATTGAGGCCTTTCTCGCCGACCTCAAGGGCGAACGGCTGATCGCCCGCAGTGAGACCATGATTGCGCTGTCAACCACGAGCGAACGCAGCTACGTCATCGGGTCGGAGTGATATGGACGTCCTCGTCTTCGGCAAGGGCCTGGTGCTGGGCGTCGCAATCGCGGCCCCGCTGGGGCCGATCGGAGCGCTCTGTATCAACCGCACGCTGGAACGCGGATTCTGGGCCGGCGTCGCGGGTGGCCTCGGAACCGCCATTGCCGACGGGGTCTATGCGCTCCTGGCCGCAGCCGGTTTTACCGCGCTTGGCACCTTTCTCGGCTGGATCGAGCTACCGCTGCAGATTTTTGGTGGCCTCTTCCTGATCTATCTCGGCATTCTGGGACTGAGGCCGCCTGCGCCCGTTTCGGCTGCATCGGTACAGACGCGCGGTTTGCTGTCGACCACGATGGCGACCTTCCTTCTGACCATCGCAAATCCTGCGACCATTCTTTCGTTTGCAGCGATCTTTGCTGGCTTGGGACTGGCGGCAGGGCAGGGTGGTGCTGCAGGCATCCTTCTGGTGGCAGGTGTCTTCCTCGGCTCCCTCGGCTGGTGGTTCTTCTTGAGCGGCGTCGTCAGCATCCTGCGCAAGCGTCTGCCGGATGGATTTTCCGCAGCGGTCGGGCGTGTGTCGGCAGTCATCCTGATCGTTTTCGGGTTCGTTGCGCTGTTCCATGCCGCGCTGGCGCTGATCCGATAGGTCTGCGACGCGACGCGAGCGTGATGCAAGGTTGTTTGCGTCCGCCATATTTCCATTGGAAATCCAATGTTGATCAGGCCGCTCTGACACTCATCGTGCTAAATGTGATCCCAATCACAGCGGGAATGAAGCGGGGGTGTCGATGTCAGACAGGCAGGTCACAGCCAATGCGATGTTCGATTTCATCACGGAATCGTCGCGAGCCCGCGACAATGGCGAGGTTCTTGCCTGCCAGGATACGGCCGCGAAGGCTTTCGGCATGGACTGTTATGCGATCTCCGGCATACCCCTGCCGAGTGAGCGCATCGACCCCTATTTCATGCTCAATGCCTGGCCGGATGGCTGGTTCGAACGGTACGTGCAGGAGAACTACGTCCATGTGGATCCTGTCATCTACCGCACAAAGATGTCGGACGAGGCCTTTGTCTGGTCGGAGGCACTTGCAGACAGGCCAGTCACCCGAGCCGCAAAGCGCGTCATGAACGAGGCCACAGAATTTGGGATGTATGACGGCTACAGCGTGCCGCTGCACTCCGTTGGCGGCTTTCAGGCGATCGTGACCTTCGGTGCCCGCAAGGTCGACCTGTCCCAGGAGCAGCGTGGCGCGCTGCACATCATTTCAATCTATGCGCACAACAGGTTGCGTGCCTTCCTGTCGGAAGGCACGGAAAAAAAAGCGCCTGCGGTCGCAAAGGTCACCCCACGGGAGCGTGAGGTGATCCTGTGGTGTGCCGCTGGCAAGACCAACTGGGAGATTGGCCAGATCCTTGGAATCTCGGAAAAAACCGTGCAACACGAGATTGCTTCCGCCAGCCGCAAGTTGAATTCCGTCAATCGTGCACAACTGATCGCCGAGTCGATTCGGCTTGGTCTAATCAGATAAATAGGCAGAACGGCCTATATTGAATTTGTTACCCATGTCGCAGTGTTTGCCCTGGCTTTTGGGGGGCTACAATGCTCGCGACAATTCTGGGTGCAGATGCGCTACGCCATGACGAACTCATGGAAAAGGTCTGGCAGTTTCGACATCGACAGTTCGTCGAGAGGTTGGGCTGGGAGGCCTGTCGGCGCCCTGACGGACGGGAGATCGACCAGTTCGACGGTGACCAGGCGATCCACCTGCCGCTCGTTATCGACGGCGAGGTCGTCGGCTACAGCCGACTTTTGCCGACGCTCCAGCCGCATCTGCTGTCGGACGTCTACCCGCATCTGATGGACGGAGCCGAATGGCCGCGTGCGACGCGCATCTTTGAATGGACCCGTTGCATCGCCGAGGTGTCCGATAAGACGATCGGCGGTGTTCCGATTTCCAACATCCTGATGACCGGCGTCATTGAGTATTGTCTCGTGGCCGGGATCGAAACCTTGGTGGTCGAGACGCATCCGAAACTGGTCAATCTTCTCGTGACGACGGGTTGGGACGTCATGCCGCTTGCGGCCCCAAGCGTGCTGGAAGGTGCGCTCATCATACCAATCACGGCAAAGCCGTCGATGGCGGGTCTTTTGAGGCACCACGAGCTCTACGGGATCACCGGGAGCGTCCTCGATCTCGATTATGCACACGGCAATCCATTCGGGCCGTCGGCGCTATCGCGCCTCGCTTTCGTCGAGGAGCAACACGGAAATGTTCAATATGAAAGAATGGCAGGAGAATAACATGACGGATGGCAATTTCCCATCCTCCGATCTCTACGTGCGCTCCATGGTAGAGGAGCAGGTTCGCAGCTTGAGGGAGATCATCCGGGGCGTATCGCAAAAGGCGCCCCTCAGTGACGAGACGCTGTTTCTCGATCACCTGCTGCAAATGGTGTCGCTGGCAGCAGCCATCGAAGGCACGGATCGCAAGCGGGTCGGCGGTGGTCGAAAGCGTTCGCCTTCAGAGGCCGACCACCACCTGTCGGACATCCACATTGACGTCGCAAAGCTGGAGCTCGTCGCGCAACGCCTCGATCGCGCCCAGTAGATAATTGCGCACCTCAAGGCTGTCGCCACGGCTTTCACAGAGCCGTTCGAGGGCCTCGTCGATCTGGAAGAGACAGTCCTCGACATAATCATTGGCATCGACAGAGCTGACGGCTGCCTGAAGGTGCTGCCTGAAGTTCGACTTCAGGCGGTCGCAGTCGCCGATGTCGGCTGGGAAGATTTGGGTCTTCAGATGGTTCAGTGTGTCGTGATACATGGAATCCCTAATGCAACCGATTGCAACTTCAGAATGTGGTCAGAAGTCTGCAGCGATTGCAATCGCAGAATGATACCACAGACGCCTATTCATGCCGTTTGATCCCGTCAGCCCAAAATTTGCCCGGGCTGGTTCGGTCGCTTGTAATGACGACATGCAACGGTTGCATTGGGCTAGCCAGCGCATAGCGACCACCTGGAATGCGCCAAGCGTTCGAATCAATCCCGCTTGATGCTGAGCAAAACGTCCCAGAGATCGGCGCCGGTTTCGAAGGCGCTGGCATTGGCCTTGAAGCCGATCTCACTCTGAATGAGTGATAGCATTTCCGACGCCAGATCCACATTCGACAGGTCGTCGAAAGTTTGCAGACCGGAGGGGGCGACGGAGGCCGTCACGCCGCCCGGCTGGGAACTGGCGAATTTGGTTTCCAGCCGATCATAGCCAGGTGTCATGGCATTGGCGACATTGTTCGCCGTGGACGCGAGGCGTGTCTTCTCCGCCTGCATGCCCGAAAGCGATATGCCCATGATTCCCGAAATGCTCATTGCCGGTCCTGCAGCGTGAAGTCCACAATGGCACGGTAGACGGTATGGGTTATGTTTCTCCCAAGGCTTGCGGTTTCCGAAAGCTTTCGGTTCCTGCAGGAATGTCCCGTTTCCGCACGCGATCGAGATCCAATTCGCAGTATCGGCAGCGGAACGGAAGCTGCGGGGCGGACAGGCAAAAAAGAACCCGGCGGTCTGCCGGGTTCTTCAACTGAGACAATTGTCGCGTTTATTCGATGATCTGAATGATCTGGCGAGTCTGGGGATCGACGATCACGCGGCGTTCGTTGACGATCGTATAGGAATAGTCCTCATAGCCATCGACCGGATAGAGTTCGACCGGATCCTCGATCACGCGACCGATCAGCACGTCGCCTTCATAAGGAACCGAGCGCACTTCGCGCTCCATGACATAGGTTTCGACCGGGGCAGGCACCACGATGGTCGACTGTGTGGCGACCGGCGCCTGCTGGATGATGACAGTTTCCTGCGCATTGGCCGACGCCGAGAGCGTCATGAGTGCCGCTGCACCAGCGAGGATAAGAGTATTGCGCATGTCTGTTCTCCTGTGTTGGACAGCTTGAAGAACGGGCGCATGGCCATTCCGTTCCATCACAGGGTTTTTCGGACTGTTATCACAAATGAAGAACGCCGCCTCAAGGGCGGCGTTCAGCAGGCTATTTCAGGGCTGGCTGTCACTCTGCCGCTTCTGCGTAGGCTTCCATCGGCGGGCAGGTGCACACCAGGTTCCGGTCGCCATAGACATTGTCGACGCGGTTGACCGACGACCAGTACTTGTCGACCCGGAAGGCGCCCGGCGGATAGCAGGCCTGCTCGCGGCTATAGGGACGGGTCCATTCACCGACCAGATCTTCCACCGTATGCGGTGCGTTCTTCAGCGGATTGTTGGCCTTGTCCATCCGGCCTTCCTCGATGTCGCGGGCTTCCGCGCGGATCGCCAGCATCGCCTCGCAGAAGCGATCGATCTCGGCCTTGGTTTCGGACTCGGTCGGCTCGATCATCAGCGTGCCTGCCACCGGCCAGCTCATGGTCGGCGCGTGGAAACCGCAGTCGATCAGACGCTTGGCCACATCGTCGACGGTCACGCCCGCAGACGCCTGCAGCGGGCGGGTGTCGATGATGCATTCATGCGCGACGCGACCCGAGGCAGACGTGTAGAGCACGTCATAGGCGCCCTTCAGCCGTGCCGCGATGTAGTTGGCGTTGAGGATCGCGACCTTGGTCGCCTGCGTCAGGCCTTCGCCACCCATCATCAGGCAGTAGGACCAGCTGATCGGCAGGATCGACGGCGAGCCATAAGGTCCGGCCGAGACCGCTCCCGGACGACCGTCAGTGACGACATGGCCCGGCAGGAAGGGGGCGAGATGCGACTTGACGCCGATCGGACCCATGCCCGGACCACCGCCGCCATGCGGGATGCAGAAGGTCTTGTGCAGGTTGAGGTGGGACACGTCAGAACCGATATCGCCGGGCCGGGCGACGCCGACCATGGCGTTCATGTTGGCCCCGTCGAGATAGACCTGGCCGCCAAACTGGTGGGTGATCTCGCAGATCTCGCGCACCGTCTCCTCGAACACGCCATGTGTCGAAGGATAGGTGATCATGCAGCAGGAGAGATTGTCCGCATGCTGTTCCGCCTTCGCGCGGAAATCGTCGAGATCGACGTCGCCGTTTTCCTTCGACTTCACCGGCACGACCGTCATGCCGACCATCTGGGCCGACGCCGGATTGGTGCCGTGGGCTGAAGTCGGGATCAGGCAGACGGTGCGATGCGTATTGCCCCGCGACAGGTGATAGGCGCGGATCGTCAGAAGCCCCGCATATTCCCCTTGAGCACCCGAATTCGGCTGCATCGAGATCGCGTCGTAGCCGGTTACGGCGCAGAGCTTTTCCGATAGATCGTCGATCATCTCCTTGTAACCCAGCGCCTGATCGGCAGGCACGAAGGGATGGATGTCGGAGAATTCAGGCCAGGTGATCGGCAGCATTTCCGCCGTTGCGTTCAGCTTCATCGTGCAGGAGCCGAGCGGGATCATCGCCCGGTCGAGTGCCAGATCGCGGTCCGAAAGCCGGCGGATGTAGCGGGTCATCTCGCTTTCCGCGCGGTTCATGTGGAAGATCGGATGGGTCAGGTAATCGCTGGTCCGCAGCAGATCCGTCGGCAGACGGTAGTCGGCCGAGAAATCCTCGACCTTGAAGCTGCCACCGAAGGCGCGCCAGACGGCCTCGAGCGTTGCCGGACGGGTCCGCTCGTCGAGCGCGATGCCGACCTTGGTTTCACCGACCTTGCGCAGGTTGACGCCTTCGGCGACGGCAGCCCGCATCACTAGACCCTGCATATGCCCGACTTCAACGGTGATCGTGTCGAAGAAGGTTTCAGGCTCGATCGTATAGCCGAGCTTTTCGAGGCCCTTGGCGAGCAGGACCGTCTTGCGATGGACCTGCTGGGCAATCGCCTTCAACCCTTGAGGACCATGGAAGACGGCATACATCGAGGCCATGACGGCGAGCAGCACCTGGGCGGTGCAGATGTTCGACGTCGCCTTCTCGCGGCGGATGTGCTGTTCGCGGGTTTGCAGCGACAGGCGATAAGCGCGGTTGCCGCGGGCATCGACGGAGACGCCGACCAGACGGCCAGGCATGGAGCGCTTGATTGCATCCTTGACCGCCATATAGGCCGCATGCGGACCGCCGTAGCCCATGGGAACGCCGAAGCGCTGGGTAGAGCCGATGGCGATGTCGGCGCCCATTTCGCCAGGCGATTTCAGGAGCAGCAGCGCCAGGATGTCGGCAGCGACGGCGGCAAGCGCGCCGGTCTGGTGCAGACGGGCGATCAGGCCGGAGAAGTCGCGGACATGGCCGTGCGTGCCCGGATACTGGAAGATCGCGCCAAACACTTCGGTCGGGTCGAGATCGGTGAAGGGATCGCCGACGGTGACGGTCCAGCCGAGCGGCTCGGCGCGGGTCTGGATGACGGCGATGGTCTGCGGGTGGCAGTCCTTGTCGACGAAGAAGCCGGTGGCCTTGGTCTTGGCGCTGCGCTGGCAGAGCGCCATGGCTTCGGCGGCAGCTGTTGCCTCGTCGAGCAGCGAGGCATTGGCCACGTCGAGGCCGGTGAGATCGGTCACCATGGTCTGGAAGTTCAGAAGCGCCTCGAGGCGGCCCTGAGAGATTTCCGGCTGGTAGGGCGTATAGGCCGTGTACCAAGCCGGGTTTTCCAGAATATTGCGCTGGATGACCGGCGGCGTAATCGTACCGTAATAGCCCTGACCGAGGAGCGAGGTCAGGACCTTGTTTTTGTTTGCCGTCTCGCGCAGCTTGTCGAGCGCCTCGCGCTCGGTCATCGCCGCACCCCAGGTGAGGGGCACCTTCTGGCGGATCGAGCCGGGCACCGTATCGTCAATCATCTCATCGAGCGAGTGATAGCCGATCACCTTCAGCATCTCGGTCATCTCGGCGGGCGAGGGGCCGATATGGCGCCGATTGGCGAAGTCGTACGGATCATAATCCGTGAACTGGAATTCCGTCGTCATCAGGCGATCAGCTCCTTGTAGGCGGCTTCGTCGAGCAGGGCGTCGGCGTCAGAAGGATTGGCGAGCTTCAGCTTGAAGAACCAGGCGGCACCTTCCGGATCAGAATTGACCAGCGACGGATCGTCGACGATCGCCTGGTTGATCTCGACCACTTCGCCATCGAGCGGGCAGTACACGTCGGAGGCTGCCTTGACGCTCTCGACGGTCGCGGCGGTGCCGTCCTTCTTGAAGCTAGACCCTTCGTCCGGCAGTTCGACGAAGACGAGATCGCCGAGCTGGCCGGCGGCATGCGCCGTGATGCCGACGGTCGCAACGCCGTCTTCGATCTTCAGCCATTCGTGTTCAGCGGTGAATTTCAACATGGGTTCTCTCCGGAGATTTTTCTTCAGCGTTTGTAGGTGGGGGTGACGAAGGGAAGGGCGGTGACGGTGAGGGGCAACAGCTTGCCGCGCACCTCCGCGAAAACCTGGGTGCCGGGGACGGACATATCGGTCGGGACATAACCCATGGCGATCGGGCCTTCGGCGCTAGGGCCGAAACCGCCTGAGGAAACGTGACCGATCTCGGTCTGACCCTCGGCATCGGAAAATAGCTTTGCCGGCGGACGCACCGGCGCCTTGCCCTCGGGCTTAAGGCCGACGCGGCGGCGGGAAACGCCATTGTCGAGTTCGCCGAGGATGCGTGCTGCACCCGGAAAGCCGCCCGCACGGGCGCCACCGTTGCGGCGGACCTTCTGGATGCCCCATTCGATCGAGGCTTCAACCGGCGAGGTGGTCGTGTCGATGTCGTTGCCATAGAGGCAGAGCCCGGCTTCGAGGCGCAGAGAATCGCGGGCACCGAGGCCGATGGCCTGACAATCCGGCTGGTCGAGCAGCGCCTTGGCGAGATCGGTGGCGCGGTCTGATGGCACCGAGATTTCGAAACCGTCCTCGCCGGAATAGCCCGTGCGGGAGACGAGGGCAGGGATGTCGCCCAGAGACAGTTCACGCACATCCATGAACTTCATGGCTGCCACCTCGGAATTGAGCGCCGCAAGCACGGCCTCGGCCTTCGGGCCCTGAAGTGCGAGAAGCGCCCGGTCGTCATGCACGACAACCTGAACACCATCAGGAAGCTTCGCCCGCATATGGGCAATGTCGGCATCCTTGCAGCCGGCATTGACCACGACAAGCAGACGCTCGCCGAGGCGGCTGATCATCAGATCGTCGAGGATGCCACCGTTATCGTCGGTGAAGAAGCCGTAGCGCTGGCGGCCGTCCTTCAGGCCGACAATGTCGACGGGAACGAGGGTTTCCAGTGCCTTGGCCGCGTCATCATAGGTGCCAGAGGCGGCGACCAGTTCGACTTGGCCCATATGGGAAACGTCGAAGAGACCAGCGGCGGAACGGGTGTGCAGGTGTTCCTTCAGCACACCGGCAGGGTACTGCACCGGCATTTCGTAGCCCGCGAAGGGCACCATCTTGGCGCCGAGCGACACATGAAAATCGTAAAGGGGGGTGCGTTTGAGAGCAGTCTGGTCGTCCAAGACGTCGCCTCCGGGTTTCAGCGCTAATGCGCCGGCTCAAGTCAGGGCACGGTTGTGCCGGTTCATGAGCCCCCTCTGTCCTTGTGCCTGAGATTGTTATCCCTTCGGCGCGGCCCGCTTTGGAAACGGGCCTCTCTCCAGAGTGCAGTCGACGCCTTGTGGTCCTTTTGCCTGAGAGTTTCCGGGGCGGTTGCTCCTTCGGCTCCGGATCAAACCGGTATCTCCCAACAAGGTCATGAAGGCATTATCCGGCGGGACCCTCTCTTGGCAAGGGGTGGCGTCGCTCGCGAGCAGATTTTTGTCGCTTGGGCGTCATGTCTGCGGCAGTCGGGCATTGGGCAGCGCGGACTGCAGGCGCGGCATCTCGCCACTTGGCAGGACGGGCACATCGCGATAATGCAAGTGTCCGAACGGGGACGACGATGAAGCCGAAGGTCAAGACAGTGACGATGATCCTGCGCATCTTCTGCGCCATGGTCTTCCTGTCGGTCGGTTTTGGCCATCGGACACCGGCCGCGATTGCGGCTGACGTTCAGTCGGCCGCCTACGCTCTGACAGACGGCAGCTTTGCCGATCTCTGCATTGCAGACCAGGGTCAGAAACACGCCAAACCCGCCGGCGATTGTGAAGCCTGCCGCCTTGCGGCTGCCGTCATCCTGCCTTCACCCTCGGATCAGTCCTGGCTTGTCAGTGCGTTTTCAAGCCTTGGGTTGATACTCCCCGTCGCCGCGACGGATCGCTCTCGGTATCTCCTCGACCGTCCCCGCCTGCGTGGGCCACCGCTCACCGTCTGATCGTTTTCACCAACAGACAATGACAGACGACCGCCGACGGCCAAGACGGACCGCGGCACGGAGAGACACCCATGAAGACCCAACTGTTATTCGCAACCACGATCGCAACGCTCGCCACGACCACGTCCGTGTTCGCGCATGCGACCTTCGCCAACCAGCCTGCCAAGGTCGGCTCCTATGTCGCCGCCACATTGCAGGTTCCGCACGGCTGCGACGGCAAGGCGACCAACGAAGTCCAGATCAAGCTGCCGGAAGGCTTCATCGCGGCCAAGCCGATGCCCAAGGCCGGCTGGGAGGTGGAAGTCATCACCGGCGACTATCAGAACAGCTACGACAATCACGGCAAGGCCGTGAAATCCGGCCCGGTCGAAATCCGCTTCAAAAACGGTGATCTGCCGGACAATTTCTATGACACCTTCACCGTCTACGGAAAGATCGCGGCCGGCGATCCAGCGACGGGCCTCGCCTTCCCGACGGTTCAGTTGTGCGGCACGGATGGCAAGGTAGCCTGGGACCAGATCGCCGCACCGGGCCAGGATCCCCATGATCTCGATGGTCCGGCGCCCGTCCTGCAGCTCGTGGCATCCGAAGGCGATGCGCATGGCGGCCACGGGGCACACGGCGCCCATGCTGCTCCCGATCAGGCTGCTGCCGCTGGACACGGCGCGCATGCCGCCCATGGCGAGCACGCGGGCCACGATGATCACATGGCCGCCGTCGATCCCGGTGGCTTTGCGGCCGTGACTGCAGGTGACCTCGAACTGACGGCCGGTTTCACCAAGGCCATGCTCCCCGGCCAGCCAGTGGGTGGCGGTTTCATCACCATCACCAACAAGGGCAGCGAAGACGACACGCTGGTGTCGGCAACCTCGGCTCAGGCCGGCGAAGTGCAGCTGCACGAAATGGCGATGGAAGGTGACGTCATGAAAATGCGCCAGCTGACCGACGGCATTGCGATCCCGGCCGGCGAGACGGTCGAGCTGAAGCCTGGCGGCCTGCACCTGATGTTCTTCAAGGTGGCCGAGGCCTTCAAGGAAGGTGCGACCGTCAACGTCACGCTCACCTTCGAAAAGGCCGGTTCCGTGGACGTCGTCCTGCCGGTCGGCCCGGCTCGAGGCAACTGATCTCCGCACTTTTCGCGAAACGGAAAGAAGCCGCGACCGGCCACCGGTCGCGGCTTCTCCTTCGGGTTAGAAGGGATCAGGCGACGGAGTTCTTGTAGGCCTCGATCGTCTCTTTCAGGGTGGCCTGCTCGAACTGCTGTTGCGTCGAGGTGAGGAAATACAAGGCCAGCGCGGGTGGCTGTACGACATTCACCAGCGCCCGAAGCCGCAGGTCTTCACTCTGCGCCGCCTGCTGTGCCAGCACACGCGTGTGCTCTTCCACATAGGAGGCGCGGGACGCGCGCTGAGGCGGCTTCACCGGTTCCATCGCATAGGCTGCGGTTTGGGCTGAGACTGTGACAACCTGTGTCATGAGCGCTTTTCCAGATATTACATAACGACATTAGCATAAACCACGGTTATCTATGCACCTTTAAGTCGAATGAGCGAATTTGAATAAAACTGAACAGGTTTCGGAGCTGGTCCAAAAGGCCTCGTTTTGCGCCAGATCAAGGCGCAACCCGGTTGCTTCCCTCATGATGCGTAGACATTCGAAGAGGGGCACGGACATGATCATTTTCGTCGGTTATGCGACGGTCGAAGGCCAGACCCGCAAGATCGCGGAAGCGGTGGCCACCGCAGTCGAGGCGCAGGGGCACCGGGCCCTGTTGTTCGACATCACCTTGGGCGGCGAATATGCAGTGTCCCATCCGCAAGCCGCGATCCTGTGCGCCCCTGTGCATGCGGCGCGTTATCCCTCAGCTTTTGCAAATTTTGTGCGACAGGAGGCGTCCTGGCTGAACAGCGTGCCCTCGGCTTTCGTCTCCGTGTCACTTCTCATTCGAAGCGAGTTCGAGGAGGAGCGGGAGGAGGCCATGCACTTCCCGGACGCTCTGGTCAGCGGCAGCGGCTGGCGACCGACGATGATGCATCACGCCGCCGGCGCCCTGCGCTACACGGAATATGATTTCTTCAAGCGCTGGATCATCCGCCGCATGGCGGAGGTCGAAAACGCCCCGACAGACGTGAGCCGTGACCACGAATTCACCGACTGGAAGGCGCTCAGCGGTTTTGTCGGAGAATTCCTCGATAAGGCTAAGGGTTGACGCGGTTGCCTCAACCGGCTTGAACGGCGGTGACAACAGCCGTTTCAGCCGGAGGCATTCATGTTCCATATCCTGCTGGTCGCAATCGGTGGCGCGATCGGATCGGTGGCCCGCTACCTGACCGGCATCGCCATGACGCGACTTCTCGGGCCGGCCTTCCCCTGGGGCACGATCACTGTCAACATCGTCGGCTCGTTTGCGATCGGCCTGTTGACGGAACTGGTGGCCCGCAAGTTTGCGGCGCCCATGGAGATGCGTCTGTTGCTCGTCGTCGGTTTTCTCGGTGGCTTTACCACCTTCTCGTCCTTTTCCCTCGACACCATGGCGCTCGCCGAACGGGGCGCGATCCTCGCGGCATTTGGATATGTCGCGGCCAGCGTGACGCTTTCGCTCGCGGCGGCATTTGGTGGTCTGGCCCTGGGGCGCAGCCTGTTCTGAGCCCGGGTTCTGCATTTCCGCTTTCCCTTTGCGCCCGAAATCTACTAAAGGCACGGGACAAGTGGGTGGAGAACCCGAGCACGAAAGAATTCCCTGATGGCAGGCATCGAACATATCACCGTGGAAGCCGATGAGGCGGGCATGCGGCTCGACCGTTGGTTCAAGATCCACTATCCGGGTCTCGGCTTCGGCGCACTTCAGAAACTGCTGCGCTCCGGTCAGGTCCGTGTCGACGGCGGTCGCGTCAAGACCGACGCCCGCGTCCAGCCCGGCCAGGTCGTACGTGTGCCGCCCATGGACGTCGACGCCAAGAAGACCGGCCCGATTGCAAGCCACGACCTGAAGCATGGCGACGACCACGAACTGCTATCGCGGATGCTGCTGCATGAAGACGAGAAGGTCTTCGTGCTCAACAAGCCGGCCGGTCTCGCGGTCCAGGGCGGCTCGGGCCTCAACAGGCATATCGACAAGATGCTCGAAGCCTGGACCAGCCGGAAGGGCGAGAAGCCTCGTCTGGTGCATCGTCTCGATCGCGACACCTCGGGTGTTCTCGTCGTCGCCCGCACGCGCGGCGCGGCCCAGAAGCTGACTGCCGCCTTCCGCGAGCGCGACACCAAGAAGATCTACTGGTCGCTGGTAAAGGGTGTTCCGCGCAAGCACGAGGACAAGATCTCGACCTGGCTCACCAAGGACCAGACCGATGAAGGCGACCGCATGCGGGTCTGCAGACATGGGGAAGACGGCGCAGATCACGCCATCACCTATTACCGCGTCATCGACACGGCAGCCCAGAACCTCGCCTGGCTGGAAATGGAGCCCTACACCGGGCGCACCCACCAGCTGCGCGTTCACGCGCTCCATATCGGCCATCCGATCATAGGCGATCCGAAGTATTTCGAAGACGACCACAACTGGGATTTCCCCGGCGGCGTCCAGAAGCGCCTGCATCTGCATGCGCGCTACATCGACCTGCCGCATCCGAACGGTGGTCGCCTGAAGGTGACGGCACCGCTGCCGCCGCATATGGTCCAGACCTGGAACCTGCTCGGTCTCGATCAGCGCGATGGTGACAGGGACGCCGAATGAAGCTTGTTCTCTTCGATTGCGATGGCACGCTGGTCGACAGCGCCGGCCTGATCCATGAGGTCATGCGCCATACATTCATCGCCTTCGGCAAGCCGGAGCCCGCTTTGGAAACGACCAAGTCGATCATCGGCCTGACGCTCGATATCGCGATCGCCCGCATGGACGGCAAGCCACATGCCGATGACGAAGCGGTCGCGATGGCCGCTCACTACAAGTCGATCTTTGCAGAGGTCCGTCAGGCTTCGGGCTTCGGAGAGATCATGTTCGACGGCATCCGCGAAGTTCTGGATGCGCTGATCGCGCGCGAAGACATCTGGCTCGGCGCCGTCACCGGCAAGTCGCGGCGCGGGCTGGAGATGATCCTTGAAGGGCACGGCCTCAAGCCCCATTTCCTCTTCTGCCGCACGGCCGACGAATGCCCATCCAAGCCGCACCCGGCCATGGTCAACGAATGCTGCGACGAGGCCGGGATCGCAACGGGGGAGACCATCGTGATCGGCGATGCGATCTACGACATGCAGATGGCCAAGGCCGCAGGCGCGACAGCGATCGGCGTGGCCTGGGGCTATGCCACACCGGACGAGCTCTGGAAGGCCGGAGCCGATGCCGTGGTCGAACACCCCGCCGACCTTCTGGCCTATATTCACTAGGAGCCCTTGATGCGCGACGAACTCAGCCAGGACATTTTCGGGACATTCATTCCGGAACACAGCCACGAGGATCCTGTGCGCCGGGCGCAGATCCAGATGAAGCGTCCGCTGCCGAAGCGCTTCTACAAAAGCGTCGGTATGGAGGAGCGCGAGGGCGGATTCTCGATCACTCTGGATGGCAGGCCGGTGAAGACACCGGCCAAGAACTTCCTGACCCTGCCGACAAGCGCGGCGGCCGAACTCGTGATGGCAGAATGGGCTGGGCAGGGCGAACACATCGACCCCGCGACCATGCCGATCACGAAGCTCGCCAACACCGCGATCGATGCCGTCTCCAACAGTCTCGCCGAGGTTTTCGAGGAGATCGTCCGCTTTGCCGGCACGGACATGCTCTGCTACCGCGCCGATGGTCCGAAAGAACTCATCGACCGCCAAGCGGCCCGCTGGGATCCGGTGCTTTCCTGGGCAGCGACGGCCCACGGCGCCCTCTTCTTCCTGGTGGAAGGCGTCATGCATCAGGAGCAGCCGGCCGAGGCCGTTGCGGCTTATGCGCGCGCCCTCGAACGTTACCGTGATCCCTTCCTGATCTCCTGCGTCAACGTCGTGACGACACTCACCGGCTCGGCGGTTCTGGCACTTGCTCATGCCGATGGCGCATTTGACCTCGACGAGGTCTGGTCGCTGGCACATCTCGACGAGGACTGGACGATCGAGCATTGGGGCACCGATCTGGAGGCTGAGGCGAGGCGCGAGGCCCGCTACGGCGAATATGCGTCGGCCGCAGCGCTCTTCCTGGCGCTTCAACCGCAAAGTTAACCGTCCACTAACCATAAATGGCGAATTGTCGGATTGGTCCAGAATCACCAGTCCGGGGTCGTCATGTTCACTCGCAGTCTCCGCATCGCCGCAGCCGTCGGGCTCCTCATGATGTTGGCATCCTGTTCGCTGCTGCATGGCCGAAGCATCGACCGGCCGCTGGTCTACTACGTCCGCAATGTCACTGTTATGGCTGACGCCCGCATCCCGCTCGACCTGATCGAAAGCGTCGATCGTCGGGTATCCGCAGCGATTGCCGCGACGCGTCCGCCCCAGGGTGCCGAACGTGTCGTGCTGCTTGTCAAGATCGACCGCCTCGGTTTCGGCGAGGGCGCACGCCGCCGTCTCGCCCAGGTGAAGTTCACGGTGACGGCGACCTCCGTTGAGACGGGTGAGCCGGTGGCCCAAGGGGCGTTCACGGTGAACAGTCCGACGGATGAACCGCGCTGGGCCCGTCAGGCGCTGGCCGAGGAGATCGCCGCGCGCATCCGTTTTGCCTTTTCGCTGACCACACCCCGGATCCGCAAGGCCATGCCGCCGGCCCGAACCATTTCCACGCGCCTCAAGACCGATCCGGCACCGGTGATCGTGCCGAACACGTCGGCCGGATCCACACGCGCCGCCATTGCTCCGATGTCGTCGTCGCAGAAACCCGTCGTGGTCACGGCACCTGTCATTCCGACTGCACCCGTAGCCCAGGAAATGGCCGCTCCGCCGGTGATCGAGGCTCAACAAAAGCGTCCCGCCGCGCCGGCGCAGCCGGCCCGTCGGTCTGCCGATATCGGTGAGGGCACACCTGTGGAGCAGGGCGCGGTCGGCACGATTCGCCTACGGCCCGACTGCGACCCGGCCGTGACAGCGGATTGCGCGGTGGCGCCGTGATCCCCCACGTGGCGCAAGCGCGCATCGCAGCGCCGCAGCCATGATTGACTCGCCCCCCACCTCGGCCTAATCCTCGTCTTGGATGGTTTCCGGACGGCAGAGATGTGGTCCGGAGAGCAAAAGGGAATGCGAAGGCATGGACCCAGATCGGGCACACCGAACGCAGCCGACCCCGCGACTGTACTGCAGCGAGGGTTCCCCATCCGCTCTGCCGGTTGTGATGGCGACGGGTCGCGGGGTGCGACCGGCTTTCGAAGACGGCAGGACGGAAAAGCCACTGGGGTGGCAGCACGATCAGCCGGGGTTGGACGCCTCTTTCTCTACGAATCGTCCGCTCTTTCGTGTTGTCGCAAACCCTGGGAAGGCGAGGAGAACCCGACGGTCCTTTCAAAGACCACGACCTGCGAGCCAGGAGACCTGCCATCCACGGGCATGGTGCCCACACTGGGGAGTTTCCCCGTTGCCAGCACGGAGGTTGTCGTGGCGACGTTTTGCATCCGCGGGTCCGTGAGGCCCCGCCGGTGCCGGTCCGTTTTGGCGGATCGTGCATCGATTGATTCTTCGCGCATGCCCGTAGCATGCGCCGTCGCAGTTTTGCGTGCGGTCGGAGGCCCTAGGACTCTATGACCGCATCCCATTCCCGATCCATCCTGGTTCTCGGCGGTGCCCGCTCGGGCAAGTCGCGTTTTGCCGAAGGTTTGGCGCGCGACACCGGCTTAGAGAAGATCTACCTTGCCACCGGTCGCGCCTGGGACGACGAGATGCGAGCGCGCATCGAGACCCACAAGGCCGACCGTGTCGATGATGGCTGGACCACCCATGAGGAACCACTGGACCTGATCGGTGCGCTGAAGACGCTAGATCAGCCCGACCACGTCATCCTCGTCGACTGCCTGACGCTCTGGGTCACCAATCTGATGATGGAAGAAGGCCGTGACGTCGACGCAGACGGCGCGGCACTCGCAGCCAGTCTTAGGGAATTCCAGGCCACCGTCATCTTCGTCTCCAATGAAGTCGGCCTCGGCATCGTGCCTGAGAACAAGATGGCCCGCGCCTTTCGCGACCATGCCGGACGTCTCCACCAAGCCATCGCCGCAGAAGCGGCTGAAGTCTATTTTATCGCGGCAGGTTTGCCGTTGAAAATGAAGGGTTGAAACATGTTGCAGCAGAAAATCCCCGCCACCGTCATCACCGGCTTTCTCGGCGCGGGCAAGACCACGATCATCCGCAACATGCTGATGAATGCCGGCGGCAAGAAGATTGCGCTGATCATCAACGAATTCGGTGACCTTGGCGTCGATGGCGACGTGCTGAAGGGCTGCGGCGCCGACAATTGCACAGAGGACGACATCATCGAACTGACCAATGGCTGCATTTGCTGCACCGTTGCCGACGACTTTGTGCCGACCATGCAGAAGCTGCTCGACCGCGATATCAAGCCGGACCATATCGTCATCGAGACCTCGGGCTTGGCGTTGCCGCAGCCGCTGGTCGCCGCCTTCAACTGGCCTGACATTCGCACCCGCGTCACCGTCGATGGTGTCGTCACCGTCGTCGACAGTGCTGCCGTCGCCGCCGGTCGTTTCGCCGACGACCATGACGCCGTAGCCGCCCAGCGCGCCGAGGACGACAGCGTCGACCACGAAAGCCCGATCGAGGAACTGTTCGAGGACCAACTGACCTGCGCCGACCTCATCGTCCTCAACAAGACCGACCTGCTGGACGCAGCCGGCATCGCCGCCGTGCGCGCCGAGGTGAGCGGTCGCACCAACCGCAAGCCTTCGATGATCGAGGCGAAGAACGGCGAGGTGCCGTCGCTCGTCCTGCTCGGCATTGGCGCCAGCACCGAAGATGATATCGACAACCGCAAGTCCCATCACGAACTGGAGCACGAGGCGCTGCATGCCTCCGGCGAAGACCACGACCATCATCATGATCACGACGAGTTCGAAAGCTTCGTGCTGAAGCTCGGCGCGATCAAGGACGCTTCCGATTTCATCGATCGCCTGAAGCCTGTCATCACGAAGCACGACATCCTGCGCCTGAAGGGCTTCATCGACGTGCCCGGCAAGCCGATGCGTCTCGTCATCCAGGCCGTCGGCACCCGCATCGACACCTATTTCGACCGTCCCTGGACATCGAGCGAAAAGCGGGAGACGCGCATCGTTGTCATCGGTCTGCACGAATGGGACTTCGGCGGCGTGGTCGAAGATGTCCAGGCAGCGGCCGGCTGATCCATGCATCTGCTTCTCGCCCAGAAGGGATCGATCAGCGACGGCGACGAGGCGATCGATCTCGGCCAGACGCCGGGGGACGTGCTGTTCCTCTCGGCGGCCGACACGGAGCTTGCGGCCATTGCCGCAGCCGTGGAGGCGCGGGGCGAGCATACGGTTCGCTGGCGGCTGGCCAGCCTTATGAGCCTGAAACATCCGATGTCGGTCGACACCTATATCGAGCGCACGGCGCGCCACGCGCGGTTGATTGTTGTCAGGGCGCTGGGTGGTGCGAGCTATTTTCACTATGCGCTGGAAGCGCTGCATGCTGCCGCGCGCCGAAGTGGCGGGACGATCATCGTACTGCCGGGCGATGACAAGCCGGACGAGGGGCTAAGGCCTTTCCAGAACTGCATCGACGACGATCGGCAGGCGCTGTGGACCTATCTGACCGAAGGCGGGGCGGGGAATGCCTCGGCGTTTGTATTCTATGCCGAGGCTATTCTCGATGGCACTGACCGACCCGAACCCGCGCGCCGTCTGCTCAAGGCCGGCATCTGGTGGCCGGGCAGGGGCGTGATCGGGGTCGAGGAGTGGGAGAGGCTGGCTCTCCCTTCTCCCCGTTCACGGGGAGAAGGTGCCCGAAGGGCGGATGAGGGGCAACCCGCAGAGGAAGACCAGCCCCTCACCCTGACCCTCTCCCCGCAGGCGGGGAGAGGGAATGTCGTGCCCCTCTGCTTTTACCGCGCCCTCGTCCAGAGCGGCGAGACGGCACCCGTCGAAGCCATGGTCTGTGCCTTGAAGGCTGAGGGACTGATCCCGCTTCCGGTCTTCGTCTCGAGCCTCAAGGACCAAGTCTCGGTCGACACGCTGCGCGCCATCTTCACCCGTTTCCCGCCATCGGTGGTCATCAACACGACCGGTTTCGCCGTCTCGACCCCGGGCGCGGAAAAGCCGTCGACCGTGCTCGACGAGACGGGCGCCGTCGTTCTGCAGGCGATCTTCTCATCCTCGCAACGCAGTACCTGGGAGGGCTCGACCCAGGGCCTCAGCGCCCGCGATCTGGCAATGAGCGTCGCCTTGCCGGAAGTGGATGGCCGCGTGCTGACACGCGCCGTCTCTTTTAAGTCCAAGGCGCGGTTCGACGAACGCGTCGAGGTCAATCTCGTCAGCCACGAGCCGGATGCTGGCCGCATGCGCTTCGTCGCGGAGCTCGCCGCCAATTGGGCGACACTTCGCGCGACCGAGCCTGCGGATCGTCACGTGGCGCTGATCATGGCCAATTACCCGAACCGCGACGGACGCCTTGGCAATGGTGTTGGACTTGATACCCCAGCAGGAACGATCGAAGTGATGCGCGCCATGCGCGACGCCGGTTACGACGTCACCGATCTGCCCGCTGACGGCGATATGCTGATGCAAGCCTTGATGGCCGGCCCGACCAATGCGGCGAATGACGGACGGGTTGTCCGGGAGCGTCTTTCAGTTAGCAATTACATTGAGTTCTTCCAGGATCTTCCCAAAGAGGTTCAGGACCGAGTCACCGCCCGATGGGGTGCCCCGGAGACCGACCCCTTCCATCTCGACGGTGCCTTCGCGCTGCCGCTGATGCGCTTCGGCAAGCTCATGATCGGCATCCAACCGGCCCGTGGCTACAACATCGACCCCAAGGAAACCTATCATTCCCCAGACCTCGTCCCGCCGCATGGCTATCTCGCCTTCTACGCCTTCCTGAGGCGGGAATTCGGCGCGCAGGCCATCATCCACATGGGCAAACACGGCAATCTCGAATGGCTGCCGGGCAAGGCGCTGGCACTCTCTGAGACCTGTTTCCCGGAAGCCGTCTTCGGGCCGCTCCCGCATCTCTATCCCTTCATCGTCAATGATCCCGGCGAAGGTACCCAGGCCAAGCGCCGGACCTCCGCCGTCATCATCGACCACCTGACGCCACCGCTGACGCGGGCCGAAAGTTATGGCCCGCTGAAGGATCTCGAAGCGCTGGTCGACGAATACTACGAGGCCGCGGGCGGCGATCCGCGCCGGCTGGTTTTGCTCAAGAAGCAGATCCTGGAGCTGATCGCCGATATCGGCCTCGACGAGGATGCCGGCATCGCCAAGGGCGAGGCGGAGGATCAGGCGCTGGAAAAGCTCGACGCCTATCTCTGTGACCTCAAGGAAATGCAGATCCGTGACGGGCTGCACATCTTCGGCCTTGCGCCGGAGGGGCGGCTGTTGACGGATCTTGTTGTGGCGCTGGCCCGCGTGCCACGCGGTCAGGGCGACGGCGGTGATGCCAGTTTGCAGCGGGCGATCGCGGGTGATCTGCAGCTGCTCTCCCCCCTTGTGGGGGAGATGTCGGCGCAGCCGACAGAGGGGGGTATGCTCCAGGCGCAGAGGTTTGATTTACCCCCCTCTGGCCTGCCGGCCATCTCCCCCACAAGGGGGGAGAACGGCACCACCGCCGCCGGTGTGCCACCTTCTCCCCGCAGCCAAGGAGAAGGTGCCCGAAGGGCGGATGAGGGGCAGATATTCGATCCCCTCGACTGCGTGATGTCCGATCCCTGGAGCGGAGCGAAAGCGGCGATCCTCTGTGACATCACCGACGCCCCCTGGCGCACCCATGGCGACACCGTCGAGCGCATTGAACTCCTAGCGGCCAAGCTCGTCTCCGGCGAGATGACCTGCCCGGACGACTGGCCGCGAACGAAAGCGGTGCTCGCCGAAATCGAAACCCGCTTGAAACCCGCCGTCGTTTCCTCCGGCCCAGCCGAGATCGAGGGCTTGCTAAAAGGTCTTGCCGGCCGCTTCGTGCCCCCCGGCCCCTCCGGTGCGCCGACGCGCGGGCGGCCCGACGTGCTGCCGACGGGGCGCAACTTCTACTCCGTCGACAGCCGCGCCGTGCCGACGCCGGCGGCATACGAACTGGGCAAGAAATCCGCCGAGCTGTTGATCCAGCGTTATGTCCAGGATCACGGCGAATGGCCGACCTCCTTCGGCATCACCGCCTGGGGCACGTCGAACATGCGCACCGGCGGCGATGATATCGCGCAGGCCTTGGCGCTGATCGGGGTCAAGCCGCTCTGGGACATGGCGTCGCGCCGCGTCACCGGCTTCGAGGTGATCCCGATGGCCATGCTCGGCCGGCCGCGTGTCGATGTCACGTTGCGCATCTCCGGCTTCTTCCGTGACGCCTTCCCTGAACAGATCGCGCTTTTCGACAAGGCGGTACGCGCGGTCGCAGACCTCGACGAAGACGAAGGCGACAATCCGATCGCCGCCCGTGTCCGGGCAGAGACCGGCAAACTAGTTTCCGAAGGACTCGATGAAAAACAGGCCGCCCGTCGCGCCGGTTACCGAGTCTTCGGCTCCAAGCCCGGAGCCTATGGTGCGGGCCTGCAGGCGCTGATCGATGAGAAGGGCTGGACTGATCGCGCCGATCTCGCTGAAAGCTACCTCGTCTGGGGCGGTTATGCCTATGGCGCGGGCGAGGAGGGCAAGGCGGAACGCGGCCTGTTCGAGGAACGGCTGCGCTCCGTCCAGGCGGTGGTTCAGAATCAGGACAACCGCGAGCACGACCTGCTCGACAGCGACGACTACTACCAGTTCGAGGGCGGCATGACGGCGGCGATCGAGCATGTCGCGGGTGTGAGGCCGAAGGTCTATCACAACGATCATTCGCGGCCGGAGAAGCCTGTGATTCGCAGCCTGGAGGAAGAGATCGGCCGCGTCGTGCGCGCCCGCGTCGTCAATCCCAAATGGATCGAGGGCGTCATGCGCCATGGCTACAAGGGTGCCTTCGAGATCACCGCGACGGTTGATTATATGTTCGCTTTCGCCGCAACGACCGGCGCCGTGCGCGACCACCATTTTGAAGCCGTCTATCAGGCCTTCGTCCTCGACGAGCGCGTGCGCGACTTCATGACGGAAAAGAACGCCCCCGCCCAGCAGGAGTTGGCCGAGCGCCTGATCGAGGCAATCGACCGCGGCTTGTGGACGCCGAAGAGCAATTCGGCCAAGTTCACCCTCGTTGAGATGGTTGAAGGAGAGCTGCATGTCTGACGTGCACAGTGGAAAGCCGGTGGCCTTGAGCGGCCATTGCCTGTGCGGTGGCGTGCGCTTCCGCACGACTGGCCTCGTCCGAACCTCCGGCCATTGCCATTGCGAAAGCTGCCGGCGAGCCGCCTCGTCTCCGGTCACCACCTTCTTCACTGTTCCGCGCGAGGGCACCGAAATCGGTGGTGAGAGCCTCCGATATTATGCGTCTTCGCCGGGCGTACGGCGCGGTTTCTGCGGCAATTGCGGCTCGCCGATGTCCTTTGAGACGGAACGCCGGCCTGACGATATCGATCTGTATGTGGCGAGTCTCGATGAAGGCCTTTCCGTCCCGATCCGCGAGCACTGGCATTGGGACGAACGCGTGGACTGGCTTGATATCGTCGACGACTTGCCGAAGAGTGAGGGCGGGGTGTGACGGAGCTTGTGCATATCGAGCTGGTAGCCGGTGATGACGATGCCTTGGCTAGGGCCGTCGATGGCATTCTCGATGAGGCGGCAGCAGCGCTGGGACGGCGGTTCGAGGGCCGAAAGGTTCAGCTGCGGGCCTTAGACGCCGGGGGCGCTATGTTGGGTGGGCTGATCGGCGCGCATTTGCAGCGATGGTTTTTCGTCAAGCTGCTGGCCGTATCGCCCGAAGCGCGCGGCAGAGGCATCGGCGCCAAGCTACTTGCACGAGCAGAAACCCACGCGCGCGAGGAGGGACTTGTCGGCATCTATCTCGACACCTTCGATTTTCAGGCGCCGCGCTTTTACCCGCGCGAGGGCTATCGCGAAATTGGCCGGCTGCCAAAGATCGGCGATGCCCCGCAGCGCATCTGGTTTGCAAAAAAATTCAACGATACCGGGAGTACCACATGACCGAGGAAATCACTGGCACCGGCGAGGCCGATCTCGCCCGCCACGCGGAGAAGATGGCAAAGAAAAAGGCCGCCCGCGATAAGATCATGGCGACCAAGACGGGTGAAAAGGGCCTGATCATTGTCCATACCGGCAAGGGCAAGGGCAAGTCGTCAGCCGCCTTCGGCATGATCTTCCGCCACATCGCCCATGGCAAGAAATGCGCCGTGGTGCAGTTCATCAAGGGTGCCATGTCGACCGGCGAACGCGATCTCATCCTGAGGCACTTCAGCGATCTCTGCGAATTCCACACCATGGGTGAAGGATTCACCTGGGAGACCCAAGACAAGGCGCGCGACATCGCCATGGCGAAAGCCGCTTGGGATAAGGCCAAGGAATTGATCCGCGATCCATTGAATTCCATGGTGCTGCTCGACGAAGTGAATATCGCCATTCGCTATGACTACATCGATCTTGCCGAGGTACTGGAGTTTCTGGCGACTGAGAAGCCACCGATGACCCATGTCGTCTTGACCGGCCGCAACGCCAAGGACGAGCTGATTGAACTCGCCGATCTCGTCACCGAGATGGAATTGGTGAAGCACCCCTTCCGCTCGGGCATCAAGGCGCAGATCGGCGTGGAATACTAAGCGGCTAATCTCCGCGCCAATCTCTCAACTTCTTAGAAAATCGGGGAGAGCCCGATTGTGGATCACGGATAGGATTTCGATGTCGGGTGATCGGATTGCGTAGAAGATAACGTGCTCTCCTTGAGGAAAGGAATAGCAATTTTCACGGAGTTCAGGGCGTGCCTTGCCGAGGCGGGGATTTTCGACGAGCCATTGAAGCCTCTGCCGCAATGCGCCAAGATATTTGCGGCGCTGCGCATTTCCCCATTGCCGTGCGGTGTATTCATTGATCGCCTTGAGATCGTCCGCTGCTTTCAGCGCTAGGCGATACCGACCGCTCACGGCGCCGCGTCCGCGACATCAGCCTCCAATAGGCGATCGAGAAAGTCGTCCTCGGCAAACTCGCCCCGTTCGGCCTGCCTGCGGCCTTCGTCGATATTGCGGCGTAGCTCAGCAAGCTTACGGTCTTGGTCTTCGAGACCCTTCAAAGCGTCGCGAACAACCTCGTCGGCAGACGCATAGCGTCCGCTCCTGACCTGTTCGTCTATATAGCTTTCCCAATGCGCTCCAAGATCGATTGCTGTCTTCGCCATGGCTCCTCGCAACGGGCGCTGTCAGCCCTTGAGGGACTATAGCCGTTGGCGGCCGTGCTTGCAAAGCCGCGAAGCGTCAAAACCCGATCCACACCCGGATCGGATTGGTCGGATCGGCAAGCAGCTTGATGGCAAGTGCCACGCAGGTGATGACCAGCAGCGGCTTGATGATCTTGGCGCCCTGGCGCATGGCAAAACGCGAGCCGGTCTGGGCGCCGAGGAACTGGCCGACGCCCATCAACAGGCCGACCTTCCACAGAACCACGCCGCTTGCGACGAAGACGAGGAAGGCACCGACATTCGAGCCGAGGTTCAGGAGCTTGGTATGGGCGGTCGCCTTCAGCAGGCCGAAGCCGGCGAGGGAGACGAAGGCCAGCATGAAGAAGGAGCCGGTGCCGGGGCCGAAGACGCCGTCATAGAGGCCGATCAGCGGCACGAGCGTGAGGCCGAAGACGAAAGGCGTCATCCGCTGATGGCGGTCTTCGTCTGAAATGTTTGGCTTCAGCGCGAAGTAGAGCGCGATAGCGACGAGCAGGAAGGGCATCAGCACGCGCAGCACGTCGCCCGGCACCACGGTCGCGATCAGCGCGCCGATGGCACCACCGATCACGGCCATCGCGGCCATCGGCAGTTGCTTCCTGAGGTCCACATGGCCCTTGCGCGCATAGGCGATGGTGGCAGACCCTGCCCCGAACATCGATTGCAGCTTGTTTGTACCCAAGGTCTCAAGCGGTGGAATACCTGCGATCAACATGGCCGGAATGGTGATCAATCCGCCGCCGCCGGCGATCGAATCGATGAAACCGGCAATGAAGGCGGCGACAAACAAGAGCAGAAGGGCTTGGAAGGCGAGATCGACCACGGGGAGACTCGTGAGGAGGGTGTCAAATGTGCCGCCCTTGTGAACCAATCAGGTCGGCTCCGCAACCGGCCAGGTCCGTCGCGCGTGTCGCGAGCGGGACATTCTGTGAACTGCCGCATCCGTCACACAATGCGCCGCAATCCGGTTTGACCGTTCGCTGACGCTTCGATAAAGCTCATGACAATGTGCGACGGCGCCTGTTCGACAGGCTGGAAATAGTCCGGTGCGGCCGACCCAATCAGGGGGCCAATTCCGGAGCTGTCCCAAAGGCCATGGACCACGCCTGAAGAGGTGGGAGGTTCGGCGCTTCGTACAGGCAGACAAAACGAAGCAGGGAGGCCTTTATCTATGGCGGAAAAACTCGGAATCATGGTCTGCGGCCACGGCAGCCGCAACCAGAATGCGGCCAAGGAATTCGCCGTGATCGCGGAGGCGCTGCGCGCCCGCAACCCCGATATGCCGGTCGAATACGGCTATCTCGAATTCTGCAACCCGGTGATTTCGGCCGGTCTCGACAGCCTGCGCGACCAGGGCGTCACCCGCGTGCTGGCCGTCCCCGGCATGCTGTTTGCTGCCGGCCACGCCAAGAACGACATTCCCTCGGTGCTCAACACCTATCAGGCACAGAACCCGGGCATGGTGGTCAATTACGGCCGCGAACTGGGCATCGACCTGAAGATGATCCGCGCCGCTGGTGATCGCATTCAGGCTGCCGTCGATGAGGCAAACGAGACGCTCGGCTTCGTCGAGAAGCATGAAACGCTGCTGATGGTTGTCGGTCGCGGCTCGTCGGATCCGGACGCCAATTCGAACGCCACCAAGGTCATGCGCATGCTTTGGGAAGGCATGGGCTTTGGCTGGGGCGAAACCTGTTATTCGGGTGTCACCTTCCCGCTGGTCGAACCTGGCCTGACACATGCCGCCAAGCTCGGCTACAAGCGCATCGTCGTGTTCCCGTATTTCCTCTTCACCGGCGTGCTGGTGAAGCGCATCTACAGCTATACCGACGAAGTGGCCGCGCGTTACCCCGAGATCCAGTTCGTCAAGGCGAGTTACCTGAATGACCACCCGCTGGTCCTCGATGCCTTCCAGGATCGGGTCAAGGAAATCCTTGAAGGCGCGGCGGTGATGAACTGCCAGATGTGCAAATACCGCGAACAGGTGCTCGGCTTCGAAGCCGATGTCGGCCAGCGCCAAGAGAGCCACCACCACCATGTCGAAGGCATCGGCGGCGGACTGGAAAACTGTCCCTGCAATGGGGACTGCGATGCCTCCTGCCGCGATCAGGATTTCTGTCGCGAGCATGGCCTGCCGTGGACCCCGTTGCACAGCCATGCGGAACCGGCACCTCTGAAGCCCGTGCCCGTCGAGCCGACCTTCGACTATGCGCCGTCCTTCACGCTCGGCGGCAAGTATGGGGCGCTCAAGGACAAGGCACCCGACGCCGATCTGCAGGCCGTGATGGACGCGCCGACCTCTGGCAAGGCCGCACAGCATGAGCATGGTCCGAATTGCGGCTGTGGTCATCACGACCATGATCATGGACACGACCACAACCATGCCCATGGGCGCGATCATGGCCACCATCATCATGGTCACGATCACGGACATGACCACGCGCATGAACATGGCCATGCGCACGGCCACGATCATCACCACGCGCCCTATCCGCATGCCGACCATCCGCTGGGGCCGAAGTCGATGCAGAAGAAAAAGTAATGCCACTCTTCGATCGCATCCTGATCGTCGACTGGTCCGGTGCCGGACAACCGGTGACGGGCAAGAACTCGCTCTGGGCGTGCCTCGCTCGGCGCGAGGGGGATCGGGTTGTGATCGACTGGAACGAGAATTTTTCGACCCGTCATGCCTTCATGCAGCGGCTCGACGCGGTGGTCGGCGCGGCCGTCGTGGAAGGCCAGCGCTTGCTCTGCGGATTCGACTTTGCCTTCGGCTATCCGACGGGTACTGCCGAGCGACTGACGGGCAGCGCCGACTGGCGTGCCCTGTGGCGCAAGATTGCTGACGAGATCGAGGACGCGCCTGACAACCGCAACAACCGCTTCGAGCTCGCCTCGCGCTGGAACGCCACGCATTTTGCCGGCGAGCCGCGCTTCTGGGGCAGGCCGCATCAGCATACCTATGCCGATCTCTCCGACAAAAAGCCGCCCGCGCCAACAAACGCGCCGCTCGCATTCCGCCGCTCGGAGCATTTTGCCGAGGGAGCGAAATCCGTCTGGCAGCTCACCTACAACGGCTCGGTCGGTAGTCAGACACTGCTCGGCATCGCCTGCCTGTCGCGCTTTCTCGACGAGAGCGGTCACGGTGAAAACGTCGCCGTCTGGCCGTTCGAGACGGGTTTTGCAGGCACCTTCGAAAAACCTGTGGTTCTCGCGGAGATATACCCGTCGCTTTTTGCGCTGCCAGAGGGCGACGAGATAAAGGATGCCCTTCAGGTCCGGACCGTTGCTGAGGCCTTTGCGCAGTTCGATGTGGATGGCCGGCTTGGCACCCTGCTTGATCGCCCGGCAGTGTTGACGGATGACGAGGTCGCCGTTTCGATTGCGGAAGAGGGCTGGGTGCTGGGGATCGGGCATCGGGATCTGGTAATCTCGGGCGAAGACACTCTCCTCTGGCCTGCAGGCCATCTCCCCCACAAGGGAGGAGAGGTGAATGCGGCCGCGACCGTCGGGCACTCCCCATTCTCCCCCCGTGTGGGGGAGATGTCGCGTAGCGACAGAGGGGGGTATCCGCACGCCGAAACGGGGCCACTCGACTACATCCGCGACCCCGCCGAAATCTACCGCCAGTCCTTCGCCACCATCCGCGACGAAACCGATCTCAAGCGATTCCCGACCGTCCTGCAACCTTTGGTCATCCGCCTCATCCATGCCTGCGGTATGGTCGATCTCGCCGATGACGTCAGGTGGTCGGACGGCGCCTTCGAGGCCGGTGCCGCGGCGCTTGAAAAGGGCGCATCCGTCCTCGTCGATGTCGAGATGGTCCGTCATGGCGTCATCCGCCGCCTGCTCCCTGGCGAAAACGAGATACTCTGCCTGCTCAACGACGAGCGTGTGCGCCCGAAGGCCGTGGAGATCGGCAACACCCGCTCGGCTGCCCAGGTCGACCTCTGGGACGACCATCTCGGTGGCGCCGTCGTCGCCATCGGCAATGCACCGACGGCGCTTTTCCGGCTACTGGAGCGCATCGATGCCGGAGCACCGAAGCCGGCAATCATCCTCGGCTTTCCCGTCGGTTTCGTTGGTGCCGCCGAAAGCAAGGATGAACTGATCGCCAATTCCAGGGGCATTCCCTATATCGCGGTGTGTGGTCGTCGCGGCGGCTCGGCCATGGCCTCTGCTGCCGTCAATGCCTTGGCGGGAGGGCTCGGCACCAATGTCTGACGCGCCGCACACGTCCTGGCTCACCATTATCGGTATAGGCGACAACGGGCTGGAAAGCCTGACGCCCGAGGCGCAGGCCGTCGTCTGGCAGGCGGAAACGCTTGTCATCGGCGAGCGACTGGATGCGGTCATCGACGGATCGAATTTGCCCCAGCTGAAGCGGATCCTCACCTGGGGCGCTGGTTTTCGCGAAACACTCGCTGAAATCCTGAAGCTGCGCGGCACGCCCGTGACGATCCTGGCCACGGGCGACCCCATGCATTTCGGTATTGGCGCGACGCTGCGGCGGTATGTTTCGGCCGACGAAATGTTCGTCCTGCCGAGCCCATCGGCCTTTTCACTGGCCGCTGCCCGGCTCGGCTGGCCACTGCAATCGGTCACGCAGATCTCTCTGCATGGCCGCCCGCTCGCTTTCCTCAACCGCCATGTCATGCCACGTGCCCGCATCCTCGCGCTGACCTCCGATGCCTCCACCGTGCAGGCTGCGGCTGTGCTCTTGGCCGAGCGCGGCTTTGGTGCCTCGGTGCTACAGGTGCTGGAACACATGGGCGGCACGAAAGAACGTATCCTGCGCATGACGGCGCTCGAAATGGCCGAGACTTGCCCTGTCATTTCCGATTTCAACACGCTGGCCATCGACTGTGCCTGGGACGGACCGCTTCTGGCTCCTGTGCCGGGCCTTCCCGACGAGGCCTTCCGCCATGACGGGCAGCTCACCAAGCGGGAGATCCGCGCGGCAACGCTGGCCCAGCTCGCACCCTTTCCCAATGCTCGCCTCTGGGATGTCGGCGCTGGTTGCGGCTCGATCGCCATCGAATGGATGCGCTCCGGCATGGGCACGAAGGCGATCGCAATCGAGGCCAAACCCGAGCGGCTGGCAATGATCCGCGAGAATGCCCAAACCCTCGGCGTGCCTGACCTCGACGTTGTCGAAGGCGAGGCGCCCGCGGTGCTTGGCGGTCTGAAGACACCCGACGTCATCTTCATTGGCGGCGGCATCAGCGGCGAGGGGCTGTTCGAGGCCTGCTGGGCAGCGCTGGCCCCCGGCGGACGGCTGGTCGCCAATGCCGTGACGATCGAGGGCGAGGCCAAACTCGTCGATCTGCGCAGCCGCCACGGCGGGGAACTCGCACGCATCCAGGTGGCCCGCGCTGCCCCGGTCGGGCGCTATTGCGGCTGGAAGTCGCTGATGCCGGTCACGATGTGGACGGTTGTGAAGGGAGAGGGTGCATGACCGGTAAACTCTATGGCCTCGGCCTCGGTCCCGGCGATCCGGAATTGCTGACCCTGAAGGCGCATCGCATCCTGACGCAGTGCCCTGTGGTTGCCTATCCCGCCCCCGATACCGGCCCGAGCTTCGCCCGCCAGATCGCAGCCCCCTATCTGACCGCCGCCCAGCTGGAAGTGCCGATCATCGTGCCGATGCGTGTCGAGCGCTTTCCGGCGCAGGATATTTACACGAAAGCGGCCGAGACGCTGTCGCATCATCTCGACGCAGGCGCCGATGTCGCCGTGCTTTGCGAAGGCGATCCCTTCTTCTACGGCTCCTTCATGTATCTCTTCGAACGCCTCGCGGATCGATATCCGACCGAAGTCGTGCCCGGCGTCTCCTCGATGATGGCCGCTGCAGCAGGCCTCGGACGGCCGCTCGCTGCCCGCAACGACGTGCTGACGGTACTGCCGGGACCCCTCTCGGATGACGAGCTTGCAGCCCGCATCGAGGCCTCCGGCGCCGTCGCGATCATCAAACTCGGTCGGCATTTCGCCCGCATCCGTGCGCTCATCGAAAGCCTGGGACTGACCGCGCAGGCGGGTTATGCCGAGCGCGTGAGCCTTGCGGAACAGAAGCTCACGCCATTGGCCGAGGTGGCTGAGGATACCGCGCCCTATTTCTCGATGATCCTGATCTACAAGGGCGACGAACGCTGGCATCCGGCACTCGCCAAGACGCTGGGAAGCGCGGTGTGATGACTGACGTCTCCGCATGCCCGGGCAAACCTGCCGTCGTCATCCTGAGTGGGGCCGCCGCTTCGCTGGGTCGCCGGATTGCAGCGGACATCGGTGGCGAACTGCATGGTGCTGCCGCCCGCGTCGCAGAGGCAGATCTGCGCTTTGCATCTGCCAAGGATCATGTGCAGGCGCTGTTTGCTGCCGGCCGACCGATCGTGGCCGTGATGGCCGCTGGCGCGCTTATTCGCCTTCTGGCGCCGCTTCTTTCCGACAAGCACTCGGAACCGCCGGTGCTCGCCGTTGCCGAGGATGGTTCCTGCGTTGTGCCGCTGCTCGGCGGTCATCATGGTGCTAACGACCTCGCACGCCAGATTGCCGCCGCCATCGGTGCCCATGCCGCGATCACGACGGCGGGCGACCTGAAACTTGGTGTAGCGCTTGACCAGCCGCCGGAAGGCTATGTACTCGCCAATCCCGACAGGGCCAAGGCGGTGATGGCCGAACTTGTCGCCGGCGCTGGTGCCCGGCTCGGGGGTACATCTGCCGCCTGGCTCGCCCAATCAAGACTTCCATTTGAACAAGAGGCCCGCGTGACGCTGACCGTGACCGACCAACAGAAGACCGCAGGCGAGCTGGAACTCGTCTATCATTCGAAGACGCTGGTGCTCGGCATGGGCTGCGAGCGGCATGCAAAGCCGGAAGAGACCATAGCGCTCGCCGAGGAAGCGCTCGCCAAGGGTGGTTTCGCGAGGGACAGCCTCGCGGCCGTCTGCTCGGTCGACCTCAAGGCAGACGAAACGGCGATCCATGCGGTGGCCGCCCATTTCGGCGTGACGGCCCGGTTCTTCAGTGCAGCCACGCTGGAAGCCGAGGCGCCGCGTCTAAAGAACCCGTCCGAGGTCGTCTTCGCCGAAGTCGGCTGCCATGGCGTGGCCGAAGGGGCAGCGCTTGCGGCGGTCGGCGCGTCCGGCGAACTCGTTGTCGAGAAGATCAAGTCCAAGGGCGCCACAGCCGCGATTGCAAGGGCCACTGATATCGTCGACCCGAAGGCGACAGGCCGTGCCCGTGGCACGCTTTTTGTCGTTGGCATCGGCCCGGGCTCGGAAGGCTGGCGCTCGCCCGAGGTGTCGCGCATGGTCCAGGCCTCCACGGATCTCGTCGGCTACTCTCTCTATCTCGACCTGCTCGGCCCGCTCGCCGACGGCAAGACCCGCCACGATTTCGACCTCGGCAAGGAAGAGGCCCGCGTCGTGCACGCGATGGAGCTGGCGGGCGAGGGCAAGACGGTGGCCTTGGTCTGCTCGGGCGATGCCGGCATCTATGCCATGGCGACGCTGGTTTTCGAGCTCTTCGACAAGGGTGGCATTTCGGATGGCGCCAGCCGCATCGAAGTCCAGGTCTCGCCCGGCATTTCTGCCCTCCAGGCCGCCGCTGCCCGCATCGGCGCGCCGCTTGGTCATGACTTCTGCACCATCTCGCTCTCGGACCTTCTGACCCCTTGGGAGCATATCCAGCGCCGGGTGAAGGCAGCGGGCGAGGGCGATTTCGTCATCGCCTTTTACAATCCCGTCTCGATGAAGCGCCGCACGCAGCTCGCTTTTGCGCGAGATGAGCTTCTCAAATACCGCCCGGCATCCACACCCGTCATTCTCGCCACCAATCTGGGGCGCGAAGGTGAAACCGTGCGCACCGTGCCGCTCGGAGAACTGAACGTCGACGACGTCGACATGCTGACCGTCGTGGTGGTTGGCTCGTCGGAGAGCCGGACGGTGACGACCGGCGACGGCAAGACCTGGGTCTACACACCGCGCGGTTACTCGGGCAAGGCGGACAGTGGCATGAAGGGAATTGAAGCATGACCGTTTATTTCATCGGTGCTGGACCGGGAGCTCCCGATCTCATCACCGTTCGCGGCCTTCGCCTGATCGAGCGCTGCCCGGTCTGCCTCTATGCCGGTTCTCTGGTGCCAGAGGAGATTGTCGAGGCGGCCCCCGACAGCGCCATCGTCAAGGACACCGCCCCCATGCATCTCGACGAGATCGTCGCGGAGATGGTGGCCGCCCATGCGCGTGGCGAGGATGTTGCGCGCGTGCATTCCGGCGACCCGTCGATCTATGGCGCGATCGCCGAACAGATGCGCCGTCTGGATGCGGCAGGCATCCCCTATGACGTCGTGCCCGGTGTGCCCGCCTTTGCGGCGACAGCAGCGCGGCTGAAGACCGAACTGACGCTGCCCGAGATTGCCCAGACCGTCATCGTCACGCGCACCGAAATGAAGGCATCTTCCATGCCGGAATTCGAGACGCTGGAGATCCTGGGCAAGTCACGGGCGACGCTGGCGATCCACCTGTCGATCCGCAACCTCACCCATATCCGCGACACGCTGACGCCCTACTACGGCGACGACTGCCCGGTCGTGGTCGCTTATCGCTCGACCTGGCCCGACGAACTCTTCATCCGCACCACGCTGAAGGATATGGCCGAGGAAGTGCGCAAGGCGAAGATCACCCGGACAGCCCTGATCATGGTCGGTAAGGTCTTCGGCAACGTCGAGTTCCGCGACAGCGATCTTTACAATGCGGGCTTCAGCCATGTGCTGAGAAACGTCGGCAAGAAGAAGGCCGCCAAGGCAGGCTGAGTGGCGCAGCGTCTAAGGCGAGAGGAGAAGGGTCATGGAGAGTGCAGACGAAGATCACGGCAGCTGCCGCTGCGGGCAGGTGACGCTCAAGGTGAAGGGTAGGCCGCTAATGACCATGGCCTGCCACTGCAAGGGGTGCCAGCGTATGACGGCCAGCGCCTTTTCCCTGAGTGCGCTGTTCCCGCAGGAAAGCGTCGAGATTACGGGTCTTGAGCCGGTGATCGGTGGCATGCATGGGGAATTGCGACATCACTTCTGCCCCCATTGCCTGAGCTGGATCTTCACCCAGGCCGAGATGATGGGCCCCTTGATCAACATCCGTGCCACCATGCTGGACAGCGCAGCAGAGCAGGCGCCTTTCATCGAAACCTGCGCGTCGGAGAAACTGTCCTGGGTCACCCTGCCTGCCCGGCACAGCTATGCGCAGTTTCCGCCGATGGAGGACTTTCAGAAGCTAATGAGCGAGTTTGCGCAAACGACAGGCTGATCGCTTCCCCGTCTCGCGGGATTGGGTTATGTAACGCGCTTCCTTGATACAGGACGACCAATTTCATGCATAAAGTCATCTTTGATACGGACCCTGGCGTCGACGATGCCATGGCGCTCCTCTTCCTGCACCATCATCCCAGTATCGACCTGCTCGGCATCACCACCGTCTTCGGCAATGCCGAGATCGATGTGACCACACGCAACGCGCTATTCCTGAAGCGCGAGTGGAAGATCGATGCCCCCGTTTCGCGTGGCGCCGGCGAGACCTTCATTCCGCATCGAGTCAGCCATGAGCCGCCGAAATTCATTCATGGCGATGACGGGCTTGGCAATATCGGCGTGCCCGAGGTGACGGACGTCCATCCCGACCCACGCCTGGCTCACCGCTTCATCGTAAAGACGGTGCGTGCCAATCCGGGCGAGGTGACCATTGTGGCCGTCGGTCGCATGACCAATCTCGCGAATGCACTGAAGGAAGACCCGGAGATTGTCGGTCTCGTCAAGGAGATCGTCATCATGGGCGGCGCCTTCGACGTCAACGGCAATGTCACGCCGGCCGCCGAGGCCAATATCCATGGCGACCCGGAAGCAGCCGACGTGGTGATGACGGCAAAATGGCCGGTCGTCGTCGTCGGTCTCGACGTCACGATGCAGACGGTGATGACCCGCACGCAGCTCGCGGACATCAGAGACGCGGCCGGCACCAGCCGCGCACGCCTGCTGTTCGACCTCTCGCAGTTCTATATCGACTTCTACGAGGGGCTGGTCGACGATGGCATGGTCGTGCATGACAGCTGCGCCTGCGTCTATGTTGTGGCGCCTGAACTCTTCAAGACCCGCAGTGGCGTCATCCGCGTTGTCTGCGGCGGCATTGCCGATGGCCAGACGATCCAGAAGCCGGACGGTCGCGGATTCGGTCCCTCCGATTGGGATGGTGATCTGCCGAGCCAGAAGATCTGCACCGAGATCGATGCGCCGGCTGTGCTGAAGCTCATTCACGACGTGATCGTTTCCGTCCGCGAAGACTGAGCTGCACCGCCGAGCAGACAAAGAAAAACCCCGGATCTGGGAGGAGATCCGGGGTTTTTCGTTTGTTTTGATCCGACCGAAGCCGGGACCGATCAGCCGTTGACGGCGTGACGGGCAACGCGACGGATGTCTTCACGGCCGATGCCGAGGTCACGCAGTTCGCGGTCCGACATGCGGCCGAGTTCGGTAATGGTCTGACGATACTTGCGCCAATTGGTGAGCGAGCGAGCGATGTTCATTGGGTCTACCTCTTTGGTGGTTTGGACCCATCCGTGGGCCCCTTCGAATTTCATGAGGTGAATATATGCTGCATTGCGAAACGTTTGAAGACATAATGCAACAGGTCACCTATGCACAGAACGCATAACAATCGATTTAACCTGTTGTTAACTGGCGATTTTTTGTGCGATTGCATCAAGCAGAGCCGTGCATTGCATTCGGGCAGATCGTTGCGACGTTCTGCCGGTAATTGTTCAGCGGGGAGGATGCGGCCAAAAAAATAACGCTCACCGGGGGAGGAGGTCCGGTGAGCGTCATTTGTGCAGACCAACGACTGGGAGGAGGAGTGTCGTTGGTCAATCGAGCCCGCATTGGGAGGAGGTAACGCGGGCCGAAGGAGAAGCGCCAGAAGTTCCGTCGCTCTGTTGGTTACGAATATAGGTGAGATCGCATGGTTTGTGCAGTGCAATATTGACATGGAAGGCATGCGGTTTCTGCATGGGCTTGCACGGCTTTGAGCCAGAAGGCTCCGGTCGCTTGTCTTTCCCACGCGCCCGTTCCAGATTGCGGGCGGGATCAAAGGGGAGTGGCCATGTACCGAGGCAGGTTGAAGCGCGATCTGGACGAGTGGGTCGAGCGTGGGCTGATCGACAAGGCAACGGCGGGAAGGCTGTTGGACGACGTAGATCGGCGCGGCTCTCGCTTCAGCATTGGCGGCGTCCTGTCGATGTTTGCGGCTGTCCTGATCGCCGCATCGCTCCTGATGCTGGTTGCCGCCAACTGGGAGGCGATACCGAGAACAAGCAAGGTCGTCGGGATTATCGCCCTGATCTGGCTGTTCCACGGGACGGCGCTGCTCGCACGGTCCAGGGGCGCGGACCGGATAGCCGCCGGAGCGCTGGTGCTCGGCTCCGCGGCCTTCGGCGGTGCGATTGCGCTGATCGGGCAGCTCTATCATCTCTCGGGCGACACCTTCTCGGCAATGCTGCTCTGGTTCACAGTGACGGCCGGTTCGGCAGCACTGTTTCGATCCGGCGCGCTGACGGTCGCTTCAGGTGCCCTTTCGCTTGTGACCTTCTGGGGCGGCTTTGACAGTTTTGGCTGGGAGGTCGGCGGCCATGGCCTGTGGGCCTATTGGCCACCTTTCGCCGCAGCCGTCGTGTTTGCCCTGGCCCGCTTCACCGGCACGGATCGGGCAAAACATTTTGGCTATATCCTGCTTGTCGCCTGGATCTGGTGGATTGTCATTCTCGACCGGAACGAAGCCGATGCCTTCACCGTCGGCGTCGCCGCCACGATCTTGTTCCTGGCGCTGACCGTGCCGCGCTCTCCGCTTCAGGCGATCCATCGAAAGCTGGGCGCTTCCGCAAGCTTCTATACTCTGGTGATGGCGCTCACGGGCTTTGCCTATGTGCAGGGCAATGCGCTCGACACCATGGCAACCGCGGCCCTTGGGGTCGCGATCCTCGCCTTGGCGATGTCGGCCATCGCGCTTGAAGGTCGGGACAATGGCGCGGTGCGTTATCTCGCCTATGGCGCCTTCGCTGCGGAGATCCTGTACCTATCCTACGAGACGATCGACAGCATTCTCGGAACCTCGGCTTTCTTCCTCCTCTCGGGCCTGGTCGTTGCCGTGCTGGCATTCATTGTCGTGCGTCTCGAAAAACGCTTCTCACGTTCGACCGCGGAGGTGAAATCATGATCGGGACCAAAGCATTTGCCGCCGCAGCGCTGCTGGTTTCGGTGATCCAGACCGCAATCCTGGGCTCGATGATCGAGGGTAGGGCTTCCATACTGAGATCCGGTACCGAAGTTCTCCTGAAGACGGCGCCTGTCGATCCGCGCGACCTTTTGCGCGGCGATTACGTCATCCTCACTTATGATATCTCGACGATATCGACGACGTCTGTGACCGGGGCGCGGCCGGAAGCCGGTTCGCTGGCGCAGCTCCATGTGCGCCTCAAACCGGGCTCGGATGGCTATTGGCTCGTGTCGGAATCATCGTTTGACCCCCTGGCCGAGGAAGCCGGCAGCGTCGTCTTGCTGTCTCGGCCCATCACGATCTACGACTGGGAGTGGTCGAACGCCGGCAATCTAACGGTCTCCTATGGCATAGAAAGCTTCTACGTGCCCGAAGGCGAGGGCAAGCCGATCGAGGACGGGCGCAACCAGGGCAGGGTATCGGTCGCTATCCGTGTGTCCAACGAGGGCCGGGCACAGATTCGCGCCCTCATGCTGGATGGCGAGCCGCTCTACGAAGAGCCGCTGTACTGAGCGGCGTCCCTCGTCCGCTGCAATGCCTGTGAAGCCGGCTGTGAGCGCCTTGCAACCCTGTCATTTTTCCTTTGCGTGCGGGAAAACGGGTGTTATAGAGACGCGCGCTCCGGAGGGGCCATGCGCGATGCAGCATGCGCTTTTGGACGCGGGTATGGTGAAATTGGTAGACACGCCAGATTTAGGTTCTGGTGCCGCAAGGCGTGGGAGTTCAAGTCTCTCTACCCGCACCAGCTAAGCCGCGCGGGATCGATGAGAGAACACCGAGGTGTAGCTCCTGTCAGTCCGGCGCCGTTTTGCTTGGCAGATTGTTGACGAATTGCGACGCAGCCACGTCCGGGAAAATCAATTCCGGCGTCGTGCTCAGGGAAAACACCGGCTGTCCGAGCACGGCCGCCACGACATGAAGGTAAGAACATGCAGGTTATCGAAACGCTCGCTGAAGGGCTGAAGCGCGAAATCAAGGTCATCATTCCGGCCAAGGACATGGAACAGCGCATGAACGAGCGCCTGGCCGATGTGAAGGACAAGGTCCGCATCAACGGCTTCCGCCCGGGCAAGGTGCCGACCTCCCATGTCAAGAAGATGTACGGCAAGTCGATCATGGCTGAACTCGTCAACGAGATCATCCGTGACAAGCCGTCGGCGATCCTGTCGGAGCGCGGCGAAAAGTCCGCGACCCAGCCGGAAATCGTCATGACGGAAGACGAGAAGGAGGCGGAAAAGATCCTGTCGGCTCAGGCCGATCTGGAGTTCACGCTCTCCTACGAGATCATTCCGGCGATCGAACTGAAGTCGGTCGACGGCATCAAGGTTACCCGCGAAGTCGTCGATGTCTCGGAAGAAGAGATCACTGAGCAGATCGAAAAGATCGCGGAAAGCGCCCGCACCTTCGAAACCAAGAAGGGCAAGGCTGCTGACGGCGACCGCGTCACCATGGACTACCTCGGCAAGGTCGATGGCGAAGCCTTCGACGGCGGCAAGGACGAAGACGCAGAGCTGGTCATCGGTTCGAACCGCTTCATCCCGGGCTTCGAAGAGCAGCTGGTCGGCCTGAAGGCCGGTGACGAAAAGGTCATCACCGTGAACTTCCCGGCCGATTACCCGGCTGCCAACCTTGCCGGCAAGGAAGCCACCTTTGACATCACCGTCAAGGAAGTGGCCGCACCTGCCGCGACCGAAATCAACGACGAACTGGCCACCAAGCTCGGCGTCGAATCGGTCGAAAAGCTGAAGGAAATCGTCCGCGGCCAGATCGAGAGCCAGTACGGCAACGTCACCCGCCAGAAGGTCAAGCGTCAGATCCTCGACCAGCTGGACGCTCTCTACAAGTTCGAGTCGCCCTCCAAGCTTGTCGATGCCGAGTTCGAGAACATCTGGCGCCAGATCAACACGGATCTCGCCCAGTCCGGCAAGACCTTCGCTGACGAAGACACGACGGAAGAAGCAGCCCGCGAAGAATACCGCGCGCTCGCCGAGCGTCGCGTTCGCCTCGGCCTCGTTCTCTCCGAAATCGGCGAAAAGGCCGGCATCGAAGTGACCGAAGAAGAAATGCAGCGTTCGCTCTTCGCGCAGCTGCAGCAGTTCCCGGGCCAGGAAAAGCAGATCCTCGACTTCTTCCGCAACACCCCGGGTGCAGCCGCTTCCCTGCGCGCGCCGATCTTCGAAGAGAAGGTGATCGACAAGCTGCTGGCTGAAGTCTCCGTCACCGACAAGAAGGTGAGCAAGGAAGAGCTTCTCGCCGACGACGCCGAAGATGGTGACAAGCCGGCCAAGAAGGCTGCCCCGAAGAAGAAGGCTGCTGCCAAGGCTGACGACGCTGCCGAAGGCGAAGAAGCCGCTCCGAAGAAGAAGGCTGCTCCGAAGAAGAAGGCCGCCGAAGGCGACGCCGAATAATCTTCGTGCTTGATTGAATATCAGCGAAAGCCGTCCCTCGGGGCGGCTTTTTCGTATCTGGAGGCATGTGTTGGTTCCGTCTTGTAAAACCGGTGTGAACAGCCGGGCTCTCCGGATGTCAGGGGAGGGTTATTGCAGAAACGGAAGCCGATGACCGGCAACGCCCTTGCATCGGCAGGCGCGCGCTCCAGATCAGCGCCATACGCAACCGGAATGATGACCATGACAGACGTCGACCAGCCGCCCAAGATCAATCGATCGGTTCTGCAGCAGGTAATTGCGGGTTTGAGCGACGGTCTGATTTTGGTCGAGACCGACGGTCGGATCGCCTGGGCGAACCAGTCTGCGCTCGACATGCATCGGATCGAGGCGATCGAGGATCTTGGCGGTGATGTTGCAGGATACCGCCGTCTGTTCACGCTGCGCTATCGCAACAAACATCGGCTGGACGAAGGCCAATACCCGCTGGAACGGCTTCTGGCAGGCGAGACCGTCGATGACGTGACGGTCGAAGTCTCGCCCGTGGACAACGAGGATGCGATCTGGATCCACACCGTGCGAAGCCTCGTGATCGAGGATGCGGGTGCTCGGCCTGACGTGCTGGTGCTGGTGTTTCGCGATGAAACCCCGCGCTACGAAGCAGAGAAACGCTTCGAGAGTGCCTTCAACGCCAATCCTGCGCCTGGCCTTATCTGCCGGCTGGACGACCAGCGCTTCATACGGGTGAACCAGGGTTTCATGGAAATGACCGGTCTCGCCCGCGAGGATGTCATCGGCCGGACGGTCGAGGAGATCGGCCTCTTTTCCAATTGTGAAACCGGCGAGGACGCGACAGAGAAGCTCGCGGAGGGGCGCCTCATCCGCCAGCGCGAAGCCCTCATACCCATTCCGGGAGGTGACCGTCTCGTCATCGTCGCCGGTGAGCCGATTCCGGTGGGCGAAGAATCCTGCATGCTCTTCACCTTTGCCGATCTCGACGGTCGGCGCCGGGCGCAGAATGCGCTGAGGCAAAGTGAGGAACGCTTCTCCAAATCCTTCCGCCTGTCGCCGGCTCCAACCGCTATCTCGCGCCTTCACGATTTCGTCTTCACCGAAGTCAACGAAGCCTTCCTGCAACTCTGTGGCCGAAAGGCCGAGGAAGTGATCGGAAAGACGGCGGCGGAGCTCGGTCTTTGGGAGGATGCCAAGCTCCGGCGTACGCTCGAGCAGAAACTCAAGGACAACACGCCGGTGCGCGACGAGGCGCTGACCATGCGCGTTAAGGAGGGCGGCATGGCGGAATGTCTGGTGGCAGCCGAGCGGGTCGAGATCGCCGACCAGCAATGCGTGGTCTGGGCGCTACAGGACGTGACCGAGCGACGCCGAACCGAAGACGAATTGATCCAGGCAATTGAAAGTGTGATGGCTGACACCTCCTGGTTCAGCCGGACTGTTGTCGACCGGCTGGCAACGCTGCGCCAGTCCTCCCGGGGCAAGCCATCGATGGCACAGCTTCAGGATCTGTCCGAACGCGAGACGGAAATCCTCTCGCTGATCTGTCAGGGGCTGAGCGACGCCGAAATGGGTGATGTCCTTCATTTGTCGAAACACACCATTCGCAACCATGTCGCCTCGCTCTATGCCAAGATCGGAGTCAATCGGCGTGCCGCAGCGGTGATCTGGGCTCGCGAGCGCGGTTTCCTGGGGGAGCATCCGAAAAGACGCTGAAGACGCGAATTTAGGTCAGAACCTACTAGCTGCACTAGTATTTTGCGCTCTGCAAACCGGGCTTCCCTGAATCTATTTCTCCCTCATCGCCAACAACGGCGATGTCTACTGATCTAGAGAATAGGAGAAAGACAATGGACAAGAACCGTATCGAAGGTGCCGTTCGTCAGGTCAAGGGATCCGTCAAGGAGGCCGCTGGCAAGATCTCCGGCAACCGCCAGCTCGAAGTCGAAGGCAAGAGCGACAAGCTCGCCGGTGAAGCGCAGAGCGCCCTCGGCAAGGCCAAGGATAGCGTCAAAGACGCCCTGCGCTAAGTCGCACCCCGCATTAGACCTCGGAGTTGTTCCCACTATGGAACTTGTACGTGTACCTGCCGGCTCGCTGGCCGGCAGGTGGGCTCACCTCGACTTGCCGAAGGCGGTCGAGGCGCTGATCGCGCCTGCCGGGGAATGGTCCCGGCCTAAACTGCAGGTCGCCAGAGATGGTGGCGCGCTGCGCATCATCGGCGATGTCGGGAGCGTGGATGCGTTCGAGACCGTCGTCGCTCTCGCCGAGGTCTATTCCGGACAGCGCGTGGTTACCGAACTCACCATTCGCCCGCGCCTGCGGGTCCAGCCGTCCTTATCCATGGCAGGCGACCCATTGATTGAATTCGAAAGGAAGAACCCATGAAGAAACTCGTGACCTTCACTCTGGCTGCAAGCGTGCTGTCCAGTTCCGTCGTTCTGGCAGCGGACAGCCGCCGCCAGGCATCGGCCGCTCAAGGCGCCGAACCGCAGCGTGTTGGAACCCTGAGCTGCGAAATCGAGGGCGGGGTCGGCCTATTGATTACGTCGAGCCGTGCCGTCGATTGCCAGTTCCGCAACGCCGGTGGTGACGTCGAGCGCTATACGGGTTCGATCGGCCGGCTCGGTCTTGATGTCGGCATCACCGGCAAGACCTATATGAGCTGGATTGTCGTCAACACAGCCGCCAACCGGCTGGGCGAAGGCGCTCTCGCCGGAAGCTATGTCGGTGCTTCGGCCAATGCAGCCTTGGGGGTCGGCCTCGGCGCGAATGCCTTGATCGGCGGCAATGCGAAGAATTTTGGCCTTCAGCCGCTGAGCGCCCAGGCCGGCACCGGTCTCAATCTGGCCGCAGGGGTCACACGCCTGCAGTTGCAGAAGGCAGGCTGAGACCTTCGAGCCGATAGTCTGAACAGGCAAAGGGCGGCGTGTGCCGCCCTTTTTCATTTCCGCGCCTTGTCTATCCGTGCTTCCGATAGCAGGAGCCCGCCGACGCCCGAGAGGGCAAGCGCAAATCCTATCCATGCGGCTCCGGAGTAGCCGAGTATGTGCGATCCAGCGGCGAAGGCAGCCGCATTGAGACCATTTCCGAGGAAGGAGTTAATCGGCAAGAAGGCGGTGCCGAGACCGGGGCGGCCTGGGAAAAGATCCTGGAAATAGTTGAGTGGAAGTGCGAGCAGTGCAGCCGCAAAGGCCGCGCCCGGCAATGCGAGCAGGTAGATATGCCAGGGCGCTGAGGCCAGGCTGAGCGCGCCCATGTATGTACCATAACCAATCGCCGCCACCACGATGATGCCGACGATGCTGTAGCGCTTCAGCAGATGTGCCCAGATCAACATGAAGGGTATTTCGACCAGAGCTGTCATGCTCGCGATCAATCCGACATCTGCGGTTCCTCCGCCGAGTTGCAGTGTCAGGATCAATGGCCAGATGGTGCCACTCAGGCGCAAGTTGGAAGTGATTGCTGCGATCGAGACGATCCGGAGCAACATGTCTGCTGCCGCCAGTTCACGCAATGCGGCTAAAAATCCGGGTGCAGACTTGTCCCGCTGAGGCGGTCGAGGAGGAGACTTCAGGAGGAGGGACGAAGAGAGGAGGATGAACAGGCAGAACAATGAGGCGAGCCCCCAGGCCGCCAGCATGGTACCAGATGCCGCCAGCGCCAGCCCGAGGCCAGCCGGCGTAATCACCCAGGCAGCCGAAACGATCGCCCGCAGCATCGCATTGACGGATGCGGCATCCGCCGGTTCGAGGTCTGCCGTCTGCAGTCTGGCACTGGCAAACAACAGAGAACTGGTAGCGTAGAAGAACGGGATGACCAGCGACGTTGCGATGAGAAAGACGGGGATGGAGGGGAAAAGATAGATGGCACCGTAACCGAGAAAACCCAAGGCCGACATCGCGATCAGCATGTGACGTCGGTCGCCCAGAATGTCGGACAGGATACCAAGCGAGACGCTGATGACGACGGCCGAGATCGACGAACCGATGACCAGCAGAGAATAGGCCCCGTCGCTCATGCCGAGAGTCCCGATTGCCGTAACAGACAGATACGGGATCGTCGCTCCAAAGGCGGAGCCTTGCGCGAAGATCATCAGAGAGAGGACGAGCAGCTGCTGGCGGCCGGCAATATGGCCGAAGGATGAAAACATGAAATCGTCTTTGCGGCGGTCGCAGGATGTGAGCCGACTGGGCAGCCCGATGAACGGCCGCCACCTTGGCACGATTCGCGTCAATTGTTGCATATCAACCCACGCGTTGGGACGTTGCAACCTTACGAGGCCGGCGGTGAGCCCTATTCTGCCGCCCGGCGCTCGATCTTCTCGACCTTCAGTTCGCCCATGCGGTTCCAGGCATCGAGACCTGCAATCTTGTAGGCCTCGGCGAGGGTCGGGTAGTTGAAGGTATTCTCGACGAAATACTCGACGGTCCCCTTCAGGTTGAGCACCGCCTGGCCGATATGCACGAGCTCGGTTGCGCCTTCGCCTACGATATGTACGCCGAGCAGACGCCGGGTCTTGAGCGAGAAGATCATCTTCAGCATGCCGCTGTCGAGACCCATGATATGGCCCCGCGAGGTCTCGCGGAAATGCGCGATCCCGGCCTCGTAAGGAATGCCGCGCTGGATCACCTCTTCCTCGGTGAGACCACAGGTGGATATCTCGGGCACGGCATAGATGCCATAGGGGAAGAACTGCGGCGGCTCATGCGCGGGGGCGCCGACCGCATGGCGAGCCGCGATCCGGCCCTGTTCCATCGATGTCGAGGCAAGGGACGGAAAGCCGACCACGTCACCGGCCGCATAGATTGTGGGAACCGCGGTCTGGAACGTCTCGGGATTTACCTTCAGCCGACCGCGATTGTCTGCTTCCAGGCCCGCGGCTTCCAGATTGAGCGAATCGACGGCCCCGACGCGGCCAGCGGCGAACAGAACCATTTCCGCGGTCAGCACGCGACCGTTCTTCAGCGTTACCCGGCACTTGCCGTCGACCTTCTCAACGCCCTCGACCGTCTGTCCGAAGATCAGCTTCATATTGCGGTCGCGCAGCTGATAGGTGAAGTCCTCGACGATTTCCTTGTCGATGAAGTCGAGCATTGTGTCGCGCGGTTCGACCACCGTAACGACTGTGTCGAGCGCCGAGAAGATCGTCGCATATTCAATGCCGATGACGCCGGCACCGATGACGATCATGGAGCGCGGCAATTCCTTGATCTCCAGGATCTCGTCGCTGTCGATGACGCTGACGCCATCGAAGGGGATATGCGACGGCTTGAAGGGGCGCGTCCCGACGGCGAGCAGCACCGAGCCGGCCTGGACCTGCAGCACTTCGCCATCTTCTTTCGTCACCTCGATTGTGTGCGCATCGATGAAGCGGGCCGTGCCCCGCATCTGATTCACACGATTGCGCGAAAACTGGTGCTCGAGCACTTCCACTTCGTGGTCGAGCGTGATGAGCAGACGACGGCGCAGGTCGTCGGCGTTGATTTCCTGCTTCACGCGGTAGCTGCGGCCGTAAAAGCCACGCTCGCGCCAGCCCGTGAGGTTCAACGCCGTTTCACGCAACGTCTTCGAAGGGATCGTTCCTGTGTGAACCGAGACGCCTCCGACGCGCGTGCCTTTCTCGATGACGAGAACCTTCTTTTCCAGCTTGGCCGCCTGGATCGCCGCACGACGTCCGGCCGGTCCGCTGCCAATTACGACGAAGTCATACTGGTTCATGAGGTGCCTCTGATTCGCCTGCCGCCATGCTGCAGTGCACATTATCAAGAAGCAGTATGACAGGGCAACGTCACCGTTTCGTTATCACCGACGGCCAGGCAGGCGACGACAGCCGCTCACAGTGCCCGGCTGCGAGTGCGGTCGCGTATGTCGGTCGCCAGCCCAAGCCTGGCGGGCCGCCTTGAACCGTTTTCCGGCGCAAATTGAGTGGCTTACCTCAAATGAATGAAGTCGATGAACCGGTTTGATTATTTTGTCTGCGTGCATTGCACGTTAAACTTGGCTTTTGGTTGTGGAGTTTGCCCGTGCACGAAATGATGAAAAATTCTGTTTCGGTTGGTGTGCGGGACTATCGTTCGGATATAGACGGTTTGCGCGCGCTCGCTGTGGTGGCGGTCATCGTCTTTCATTATTTCCCCACCTGGCTGCCGGGCGGTCTGGTTGGGGTCGACATTTTCTTTGTGATCTCCGGCTATCTGATCAGCGGCCATATCGTGCAGCAGATGCGAGCAGATCGATTTTCCCTTCTTGATTTCTATGGCCGCCGCGTTCGCCGTATCTTCCCCGCGCTGATCGTTGTCCTTGTCGCCAGTCTTTGCTTTGGCTGGATGGTTATGTCCGTCGATGCCTTCGGACTGCTCGGCAAACATGTTGCAGGCGGGGCCGACTTTGTTGCCAATCTCGTGCTGTGGACCGAGCGTGGCATCAGGGTCGGCGAAAGCAATTTCGATCCTATGCTGCATCTCTGGTCCCTTGGCGTCGAAGAGCAGTTCTACATCCTCTGGCCGCTCTTGGCCTGGTTTGCCTGGCGACGGGGCCTGAATGTCCTGGCCACGATCGCGACAGTTGCGCTGCTGTCGATGATTGCCAATTTGGTGATCGTCAACATCGACCGGGTTTCCGCGTTTTATCTGCCGGTCAGCCGCTTCTGGGAGCTTCTGGCGGGTGCGGCTCTGGTCGAGATAGAGCGGCAGTATGGAAACATGCCGAGTTCACTTGCGCCTTACGCAGCTGGCACGGGCATGATCTTGCTCGGGTTGAGCTTCGCCCTGATTCGAGTCGAACAGATGTTCCCCGGCGTGATCGCCCTCGTGCCCGTCATTGGCGCAGTCCTGGTCATTGCCTCCGGACGGGACATAGCCTTGAAGAAATTGGTGTTCAGCAACCGGCTCGCCATTGCCATTGGCTTGATCAGCTATCCGCTCTATCTCTGGCACTGGCCGCTGGTGTCGTTCGGCTATGTTCTTGAAGGAGGCACGCCCGGAAAAGGCATTCGCATCGCGTTGATCGCGCTCGCCTTTCTGCTGGCGACATTGACCTACTTCCTGATCGAGAAGCCGATTCGCTTCGGGGCCTTCAAGCGGTCGCAGGTGGCAATGCCGCTCTGCGCCGCCTTGGCAATCATCGGCCTGTGCGGCATCGGCATTTATGTCTGGGCGGGGTTCCCTGCCTAGTCCGCTTTCCTGCTCCAAACCGGAGGATGGATCGCGCGTGCAGTCCGGGCCTCAGATCAGCCTCAGACCCTTGAGGCTGGCATGTCCGTCTTTCCCGATGATGATGTGGTCGTGCACCGTGATGCCGAGCGGCTTGGCGGTCTCGACGATCGTCCGGGTCATGTCGATATCGGCGCGCGACGGTGTCGGGTCGCCACTCGGGTGGTTGTGGACGAGAATGATGGCGGTTGCCGATAGCTCGAGCGCGCGCTTCACCACTTCGCGCGGATAGACAGGCGTATGGTCCACGGTGCCGCGCCCCTGGATCTCGTCGGCAATAAGGACATTGCGTTTGTCGAGGAAGAGAATGCGGAATTGCTCCGTGGTCTCATAGGCCATGGCGGCATGGCAGTAGTCGATCACTGCCGACCACGAGGACAGGACCTGCTTCTCGCGCAATTCGCTCTTCAGCATGCGCTGGGCGACGTTTGCGATCAGTTTCAGGTCGAGCGCCACCGTTTCCCCTACGCCCTTGACTTCCTGCAGCAGCGCCGGCGGCGCCCCAAGCACGCCTGCAAGTGTTTGGAAACGAGCGAGTAGCGCCTTGGCGATCGGCTTCGTGTCGCGGCGTGGGATGAGGCGAAACAGTAGGAGTTCGAGGATTTCATAGTCGGCCAACGCCGCCTCTCCACCGTCCCGAAAGCGGCTGCGCAGCCTCTCGCGGTGGCCAAGATAGTGGGCCTCCGGCTGCAATGTGGCCCGGGTGGAGGCGGCCTTGGCAAGGTTTGTTTCCCGCGTCGGCTGGTCGGCGAAAAAGCGTCTCTCGTCGGCCCCGTCGTCCGACATGGCATCGGTGCCACCAAAAAGATCAGTGCTGTCGGCTATCGCCTGGCCATCGCGGCGCGGTTGTTCGTCGGAGAACGGAAGCTTGCTCGTCATGCCACCCCAATCCTGACCATCATGGTCGAGCGGCCCTCCGGCCGCGTGGATATAGTGACATGACTGCCGCTGCACGCAAGTTGAAGTTGCGTGAAGATACGCGGGCGCTATCGAGCGTCAGCCGAGACCCGGGCGATCCAGGCCAGCAGGCGAAAGCGTGAAAATCTCGCATCCCTCGGAAGTGACACCGACGGTGTGTTCGTACTGCGCTGTCAGAGAACGATCGCGGGTGACGGCGGTCCAGCCGTCGGAAAGCACCTTCACATGCGGTTTGCCGAGATTGATCATCGGCTCGATCGTGAAGATCATGCCTTCGCGCAGTTCCGGACCTTCATTGGCCTTGCCGTAATGCAGGATGTTCGGGCTGTCGTGGAAGAGACGTCCGACGCCATGGCCACAGAAGTCGCGCACCACAGTACAGCGTTCGGCTTCCGCATAGTTTTGGATCGCTTCGCCGATGGCGCCGGTGCGGGCACCCGGACGCACTGCGCCGATGCCACGCATCAGGCATTCATAGGTGACTTCCATCAGGCGCTCGGCGGCCCGCTTGATAGTGCCGACGGGATACATGCGGCTCGAATCACCATGCCAGCCGTCGAGCAGGAATGTGACGTCGATATTGACGATGTCTCCGTCCCGCAGCGGCTTGTCATCAGGCATGCCGTGACAGACGACATGGTTGATCGATGTGCAGACGGAATATTTGTAGCCGCGATAGTTCAAGGTCGCGGGCAGGGCGCCGTGGTCCGCCCCGAATTCGAAGACGAAGCGGTCGATGGCCGCCGTCGTGACTCCGGCCTTCACCATCGGCACAAGGGCATCGAGGCAGCGGGCGGTCAGTTGGCAGGCGCGCCGCATGCCTTCGAAGTCTTCCGCGCCGTACAGCCGGATTGCACCGGTGTTTTTGAGCGGCGCCGACGCCGCGTCTATATAGGTGACCATAGGTGGTAGCTTTCGGAAATTCTAATCCAGGATCTTGCCCGTTCATAACCGACCGAGCCCGTCTTCGTCTATCGGGATGAGGCTTTCTGGCACGATTTTGACCGGATCGAGGTGACAACGGACCGCATAGGCCTCGACCCCGCGGGCAATGGCGCGAGTGAAGGCCCGGCCATAGGCGGGATCGAGATCGGCACAGATCTTTAGGCGGTCACAGTCGGCACGCTGGATGACGAAGAGCATAGCCGCCCGTTTGCCTGTTTCGACAAGGTCGCCCAGCTCGTCGAGATGTTTGGCGCCACGTGTCGTGACGCTGTCTGGGAATTCGGCGACACCGATATGGCGAATGAAATGAACATTCTTCACTTCGACATGCACGCTGCCTTTGGCCTCGTCGTCCAGCAGGATGTCGATCCTGGAATTGCGACCGTAGCGCTGCTCACGCTTGAGCGTCGCGAAATCGGCAAGCGGCGGCACGAGACCCGCGAGGATTGCCTCTTCCGCGAGCCGATTGGGCAGCGCGGTGTTCACGCCGACCACAGTTCCGTCCGCCTCGACCAGTTCCAGCGCATGAGCATATTTCCGCGTCGCCGCATCGTGGCGTGAGAGCCAGATCCGCGATCCCGGTTCGGTGAGGCCGCGCATGGAGCCTGTGTTGGGGCAGAATCCGGTGATTTCAGTTCCATCGTGCAGCAGCGCGTCGAAGAGGAAGCGCTTGTAGCGGCGCACGAGCCGCGCGGGGACGAGTGGCTGGGAAAAGATCATGCGGCGAGGGATTCTGCCCGCTCACACACGGGCGAGCACGTTTCGCCCGGGCGCGTCGGCAATCGCATTCAACGCATCCCCACCCGGCTTGCGTGCCGGCACACGTTCGTCGTCGAGCTTTTCCACCCAAATCTGCCAGTGCGGCCACCATGAGCCCGACGTCTCCTTGGCATTGGCCATCCAGTCCTCGTAAGTGCCGGCGACCTTGCCATTGGTCCAGAACTGGTACTTCTGCTTGTCCGGCGGATTGACCACGCCCGCGATATGGCCCGAGCCTGAAACGACGAAGTCGACGGGTCCGCCGAACAGGCTGCTGCCGATGAAGACGGATTTCGCCGGTGCGATGTGGTCTTCCTTGGTCGCCAGATTGTAGATCGGGATCGTCACGTCCTTCAGCGACAGCGTCTTTCCCGCCAGCTGCATCTTGCCCTGGCTCAGCGTGTTGTTGAGGTAGCAGTTGCGCAAATAGAAGGAGTGGTTGGCCGCCGCCATCCGGGTCGAATCGGAATTCCAGTAGAGCAGATCGAAGGGCATGGGGTCCTGGCCCTTCAGGTAGTTGTTGACGAAATAGGGCCATATCAGCTCGGAGGCGCGCAGCATGTTGAAGGCCGCCGCCATTTTCGAGCCGTCGAGATAGCCCGTCGACTTCATTCTCTCTTCGAGGTCTGACAGCTGCCCTTCGTCCACGAAAACCTTCAGGTCGCCGGCATAGGTGAAATCCACCTGCGTCGTGAACAGTGTGGCGCTGGCGATCCGCTTGTTCTTTTCCTGCGCATGCAAGGCGAGGGCGGCCGCAAGCAGCGTTCCGCCCACACAATAACCGATCGCGTTCACCTCCTTCTCGCCGGTCGCCTTCTCCACAGTGTCGAGCGCGAAATCGACGCCCTCACGGATATAGGCCTCCCAGCCCTTGTCGGCGTGGCGCTCATCCGGGTTCACCCAGGAGATGACGAAGACCGTATGTCCCTGGTCGACGCACCATTTGATGAAGCTTTTCTGCGGGTTGAGATCCAGAATATAGAACTTGTTGATCCAGGGCGGGCAGATCAGGAGAGGGCGCTTCAGCACGGTCTCGGTCGACGCGTCGTACTGGATCACTTCGCAGACGTCGCTCTGGGCAATCACCTTGCCCGGCGTGATCGCCATATTCTCGCCGACGGCGAACTTGCTTGTGTCGGTCTGGCGGATTCTGAGATCCCCGCCGCCGGCGGCAATGTCTTCGGCCAGCATCTGCATGCCCTTGACGAGGTTCGCTCCGCTGCTCTGCACGGTCTCACGGTAAAGCTGCGGGTTGGTCGCGACGAAATTGGCAGGCGACAGGGCAGCCGTGATCTGCCGCATGTAGAAGTTCGCCTTGTGGCGTGTGTGCTCGTCGAGCCCGCCAGCATCATTGACCATCTTCTCTGCCCATTGCGACAGAACGAGATAGGTCTGGCGCAGGAAGTCGAAGAAGGGATTGCGCTCCCAGTCCTCGTCGGAAAAGCGCTTGTCCTTGGGCAGCGGATCGGCGAGTGGCTGTTCCGGCGTTGCGAATCGCGCCAGTGACCGGCTCCAGACCCCGAAGACCGCATTGAGTAGATGGGTCTGCGCTTCGAGCGTCCGCTTCGGGTCGGACATCCAGTATTCCGCCACCTTTCCCATGATCTTCACGAGTTCGGCGACAGGCTCGGGGACGGGGTCGACGAGTTCCCCGGTTTCGCGGGGCTTCAGCCACACGGAAGCAGCCTTTCCGAGGTTTTCCAGCGCCTTGGCAGCGTTCACGGCCAGCGCCTGCGGATCCTTGATGATATAGGGCTCGATCAGTTTCGGATCGAACGCGGCACTCGCTTCGGCTTCTTCCCGCGTCCTGTCCATGCCGTCCTCCCCAGGATTGTTCTGGCGTCTTTTGTGTTTGCCTATCCTGCATGAAAACGACTACAAGTTCCAGCGATTGGCGCATAGTCTCTCGATGAGGATTGACGGTAGCGCCTTTGAGGAATGTCAGTTTGCCGCGTGAGCGGACGGTCGGGGCCATGGTGCACAGCAAGTTCAGTTTCTCGGGTCTTTCGGGCCAGGCGGTCATCGCCGCATTCGTCACGCTGATGGCGGGTACGGGGTGCCAGTCGACGCAGCCCTCCACGCCGGCGCCCACGACAGTGCCGGCCGCGCTCGAGGTCAATGTCGAAGATCCGGACAATCCGGAAGCCGCTGCCGCGCGTCCGACTTACCCTGACGGTTACCCGAATTTCGCCGGCTCGCTGAGCGCAGCCAGCGTCCAGATGAGCAACGAGGAAGCCTCGGCCCTCCAGGTTCAGCTGACGTCGCTCGGCGCGGCGCGCAAGTCGGGAGCGATCACCGAGGCTGAATATCAGTCCCGGATTGCCGAACTGCGCCGGCTCGCGGCGCAGCACGGGGCCGAAACGCAGGCGCAGATTGCCAATTAAGGCTTGCGCTTCCCGCGTTTTTTTCGCAAAGCAACCAAGGCGTTTTTGACATAAAATTTCGTCGGCGATTCAGGCTTTACGCCGGATTTGCGACAAAATTTCCTGCGAGCGCTTTGATTGGGCTATCATCACGCGCATTCGGTTCTGCGGTTCGTTGCGGAGCGTGTGGTCACTGGGAAAACGAGCGCGCCTGCCGCGGTTATGATCCGCGCGGTTTCAGGGGTTGAAGATGGAAGAGTTTCACAAAGTCCGGCGCCTGCCGCCCTACGTTTTCGAACAGGTCAACCGTTTGAAGGCGAGCGCGCGAGCCGGTGGAGCCGACATCATCGATCTCGGCATGGGCAATCCCGACCTTCCGACGCCTCAGGCGATTGTCGATAAGCTCTGCGAAGTGGTTCAGGACCCGCGCACGCACCGTTATTCGTCCTCCAAGGGCATCCCGGGCCTGCGTCGCGCCCAGGCGGCCTACTACGCCCGCCGCTTCAACGTGAAGCTCAATCCCGATACGCAGGTTGTTGCGACCTTGGGCTCCAAGGAAGGCTTCGCCAACATGGCGCAGGCGATCACCGCACCCGGTGACGTTATCCTTTGCCCGAACCCGACATATCCGATCCATGCCTTCGGCTTCCTGATGACCGGCGGCGTCATCCGCTCGATCTCGATTGAGCCGGACGAGACCTTCTTTCCACCGCTCGAGCGCGCCGTGAAGCACTCGATCCCCAAGCCGATCGCGCTGATCATCAACTACCCGTCGAACCCGACGGCGCGCGTGGCGAGCCTCGACTTCTACAAGGACGTCATCGCTTTCGCGAAGAAGCACGACATCATCGTGCTGTCCGACCTCGCTTATTCGGAAATCTATTTCGATGGCAATCCGCCGCCATCCGTGCTCGAAGTTCCGGGCGCGATGGACTGCACCGTCGAGTTCACTTCCATGTCCAAGACCTTCTCCATGCCCGGCTGGCGCATGGGTTTTGCCGTTGGCAACGAGCGCCTGATCTCGGCGCTGACCCGCGTCAAGTCCTATCTCGACTACGGCGCCTTCACGCCGATCCAGGTGGCCGCCACCCATGCGCTGAACGGTGACGGCTCTGACATCGCGGAAGTCCGCAGCGTCTACAAGCGCCGCCGTGATGTGATGGTCGAGAGCTTTGGCAAAGCCGGCTTCGAAGTGCCGCCGCCGGCTGCGACCATGTTTGCCTGGGCGAAGATTCCGGAAAAGTTCCGCCATCTCGGTTCGCTGGAGTTCTCCAAGCTGCTCGTCGAGAAGGCCGACGTTGCTGTTGCCCCAGGCATCGGATTTGGTGAAATGGGCGACGAATATGTCCGTCTCGCGCTCGTCGAGAACGAACACCGCATCCGCCAGGCCGCCCGCAACATCAAGAAGTTCCTGTCGACGGCCGACGAGACAATGCACAACGTGATTTCGCTCAACGCCCACCGTTGAGCCCACGTTGCGCCCCAGGCGGTCCCGTCAGGACCGCCTCACTTCCTTTTCGATGACGTCAGGAATGCCTCATGGCAAATGCCCTTAAAATCGGCGTGGCGGGTCTCGGTACCGTCGGTGCCTCGCTCGTCCGTATCCTCCAGACCCGCGCCAATGCGCTCACCGTCGCCTGCGGTCGCCCTATCTCGGTTGCGGCCGTCTCGGCCCGTGATGCTTCGAAGGATCGCGGCATCCTGATGGATGGCATTACCTGGTATGCGGATCCGGTGGAGATGGCCAAGCATGCCGACATCGACGTGTTCGTCGAACTCGTTGGTGGCTCTGAAGGGGCAGCCGAAGACTCGGTGCGTGCGGCGCTCGGGCGCGGTCTGCATGTTGTGACGGCCAACAAGGCGCTTTTGTCGCGCCACGGCGTCGAGCTCGCCAAGCTCGCCGAGGAAAAAGGCCGCCTGCTGAACTACGAAGCGGCGGTCGCCGGTGGCATTCCAGTCATCAAGACGCTGCGCGAGTCGCTGACGGGCAACAATTTCTCCCGCATCTACGGGATCATGAACGGCACCTGCAATTACATCCTGACCCGGATGGAGCGCGAAGGCCTGTCCTTCACCGATTGCCTCAAGGAAGCCCAACGTCTCGGTTACGCCGAAGCCGATCCGAGCTTCGACATCGAGGGCAATGACACCGCCCACAAGTTGTCGATCCTGACGACGCTGGCCTTCGGCTGCGAAATTTCCGCCGACAAGATCTATCTCGAAGGCATCACCAATATCTCGATCGAGGACATCCATGCGGCGGCCGACCTCGGCTATCGCATCAAGCTCCTCGGCGTCGCCCAAAAGACCGAAAGCGGCATCGAACAGCGCGTCCATCCGACCATGGTGCCGCTCGACAGCGTGATTGCCCAGGTCGACGGCGTGACCAATGCGGTGGCGCTCGAATCGGACATCCTCGGCGAACTCCTGATGGTCGGCCCCGGTGCCGGCGGCAATGCCACAGCTTCGGCCGTGCTCGGCGACATCACGGACATCGCCAAGAGCCGTCCCGGTGCGCAGGAAGTGCCGGTCCTGGGTCGCCCGGCCCATCTTCTGGAACCCTATCGCCAGGCTGAGATGCAGAGCCACGAAGGCGGCTACTTCATCCGCTTGACCGTGCAGGACCGCACTGGCGTTTTCGCCAGCATCGCGACCCAGATGGCCGACAATGCGATTTCGCTCGAATCCATCGTCCAGCATTCGAAGGAGCCGGCAACGCCAGGCCGGCCGCAGACCATCATACTGGTCACGCATGCGACCATGGAAAGCGCGGTGCGCAAGGCAGTTGGCGCAATCAAGCGCGAGGGCTACCTGATCGGCGAACCCCAGGTGATTCGTATCGAGCGGCCCAAGACCTGATCTGACGGATCGCCTTCGAACGGTCTTTTGGCCGTCGGAGACGCCGAGTTTTATGGCAAATCGGCATTAATCTGACGATTTGCGCTCTCCCCCCATGCCACCACTCTCGCCAAAACGCAGCGCGGCGCGTAGTCTGGACCCGCTATCGAGTTCTCGGGGAGGAGGTCATCGATGGGAGCGGGTAAGGGGAGTGCACCGTGGCTGGAACTTGGCGACGTGGCGCATGATAACGGCGATCAAGCGGGCTGTGGCCCGGAAGAACACGGTTCCACACTTGCCTCGTTTCAGGCGCTGTCGGACTGGACACTTCTTTTTGCCTTCACGGCAATGATGATCATTCCATTTGTTTTAGTCGCCTGGCTGATGTCGTGACAGCTGGATCGCCTGTCGAAGGCGTCTAGGCGCTCTGGTGATTTTCGCTGATCGGTATAGAACGGGGTGGGGCACGTATCCTTCGCCCGAACCTTATGTGCAGGGTCTGTCCTGCACACCCGTAAAGAGCAGCAATGTCCACCGAACCGGTAGATCCCGTCATCCGCGCCTTCCTCGGTGTCGAGCACTCCGCCAGCGGCCAGCGCTGGATGTCCCGAACCGACCAGGCAGGTCAGAACCGGGCGCTCGCCATCAGCCAGCTGCATGCCATTCCCGAACTCGTCGCCCGCGTGCTCGCAGGGCGTGGTGTCGGTGTGGACGAGGCGCCTGCCTTCCTGGACCCGACGATCCGCAATCTCATGCCGGACCCGTCCAAGCTGACCGATTGCGATGCCGCTGCAAAGCGCATTGTGCAGGCGATCGACGGCAAGGAGCGTGTGGCGATCTTCGGCGACTACGACGTCGACGGTGCCGCATCCTCCGCCCTGATGGCCCGCTTCCTCCACCATTTCGGCGTCGAGGCGGAAATCTACATTCCCGACCGCATTTTCGAGGGTTACGGACCGAATGCGGCCGCCATCGACCAGCTGATCGAGCGTGGTGCCAACCTGCTGATCACCGTCGACTGCGGCTCGACCAGCATCGAGGCGTTGGGAGCCGCCGAGCGGCGTGGCGTCGACGTCGTTGTGATCGACCATCACCAGATGGGCCACGAGATGCCGGTCTGCCATGCCCTGGTCAATCCGAACCGCGAGGATGACTTGTCGGGGCAGGGACATCTTTGCGCAGCGGGCGTTGTCTTCATGGTTCTGGTCGCCAGCTTGCGTCTGCTGCGTGAGGCCGGCCACCCCTTTGCCCGCTCGCTCGATCTGATCGCCTGGCTCGATCTCGTGGCGCTCGCCACCGTCTGCGACGTGGTGCCGCTGAAGGGGCTGAACCGTGCCTATGTCACCAAGGGCCTGATCGCTGCACGCCACCAGAACAATGTCGGTCTCGCATCCCTACTGCGGGTCGCGGGCATTGGTGGGCCGGTGACGCCATATCATTTCGGCTTTCTCGTGGGACCGAGAATCAACGCAGGCGGTCGTATCGGCGATGCAGCGCTGGGAAGCCGGCTGCTGACCCTCGATGATGCCTCGGAAGCCGATCAGATCGCCGCCAAGCTGGATGAGCTGAACCGCGAACGGCAGGCCATGGAAGCCGTGATGCTGGCGGAGGCCGAGGCCGAAGCCATGGCGGAATATGGGACCGGCGAAAAGGCCGCGGTGATTCTGACCGCCAAGGAAAACTGGCATCCCGGAATCGTCGGGCTCCTCGCCGCCCGGCTGAAGGAGAAGTTCAAGCGACCTGCCTTCGCCATTGCCTTTGATTCCATGGGCAAGGGGACCGGTTCCGGCCGCTCGATCAATGGTTTCGACATGGGGCGCATGGTCCGCGCCGCCGTCGACGAGGGGCTTCTGGTCAAGGGTGGCGGGCATGCCATGGCAGCGGGCCTGACGGTGGAACGGGCGAATCTCGGGCGTCTGCGCAGCTTTTTCGAGGAGCAGGCGGCGGCCCAGGTGTCCGCGCTTGCGGCCAACCAGACATTGAAGATCGATGGCGCGATCGGCGCCTCCGGGGCGACCCTTGCTCTCGTCGACCAGCTCGAGGCGGCCGGTCCCTATGGATCCGGGCATCCGCAACCGATCTTTGCCGTGCCCTTGCACAGGTTGAAGGACGTCCGTCCTGTTGGCACCACGCATATCAAGATCACGCTGGAGGGCATGGACGGCAAGCGTCTGGAGGGCATCGCGTTTCGGGCCGCCGACACCGATCTCGGGCATTTCCTGATGAACAGTCGCGGCAACCAGATCCATGTCGCGGGTACGCTTAGCGCGGACCACTGGCAGGGCAACAGGCGCGTGCAGTTTCGCATTCTCGACGCCGCAAAGGCGCCCTGAGCTTCAATCTGTTCGAGTTGTCTCGGAAGACCGAAGTGGCACGCCCTAGGGGAGTCGAACCCCTCTTCCCAGAATGAAAATCTGGTGTCCTAACCGATAGACGAAGGGCGCGTGCGCTTCGGTGGCGCCCTTATGGCTGGAACTTGATGCTAGCGCAAGTGGTCTTACGACCGTTGCGCCGGTTTTTTCCACAAGCATTCCGACACGCATCATCGCAAATACAAACAAGCACTTGGCTTGCCGTGATCCACAGGTTCAGCAATGTCTGAGAGGATCGAAGTGGCACGCCCTAGGGGAGTCGAACCCCTCTTCCCAGAATGAAAATCTGGTGTCCTAACCGATAGACGAAGGGCGCGTGCGCTTCGGTGGCGCCCTTATAGTCAGGCACCCGGATCACCGCAAGCGGAAACTTGCCGATTTTCAAGAGAAAAAATCCGGACAGATGGCCACAATAAATGACCGCCACAAGCGACGAAAAGCGCAGCCCGGAACAGCTTATGACCATGCGGAAAGAGAAACGAAGTGGCACGCCCTAGGGGAGTCGAACCCCTCTTCCCAGAATGAAAATCTGGTGTCCTAACCGATAGACGAAGGGCGCATCTGCTTCGTGGCGCCCTTATAATCAGGCTGTTCCCCGACCGCAAGCGGCATTTTCGAGTTTCATGCAAAAAATGTGACAAGGCCGGCGAGCCCTGGCGCGAATTGCAATAAATCCAGTGATTGGAGAGACTTGGCCTAGTGGTCGCCGGACGGTTTACGGCGCGGAGACGGTTTCGTCCTTCTTCTTGCCACCCTTGAGCAGGTTGGAAAGCGACGGGAGCCAGCCCTTCTTTTTCGAGCCCGCCTCTGCATTGGCCGCAAGCTCTTCCGCCGGCAGCGGTTCCGCCGGATCGGGTTCCGCGACCGCGCCCATGGCCTGCAACTGGTCAGGCGTGAGTTGCACCTGCTCCGGCACGTTCGATTCCGATTCCCGAAGGGCCAGCATCTTCCGCTTCGGTCGCGGGTCGGAGAGCTTTTTCAGCACCGGCTCCTCTGTGGAGACCGTGGCTGGCTCCGTCAGAGGCAGCGACTCGGTCGTGGCAGGCGCTTGGTTCTGAAGCGCCTGTTGCTGCATCAGCATCTGCTGTTCGGCCGATGGGCTGAACAGGCTCTTGCGGACGGCATTCACGCCGAGCGTCGGCATCTCGCTTGGCACGAGGCTGCCGCCTACCTCCGAATTGGCGGCCGTCACCTGCTGGCTCGGCGCTTCGGACCCTACGGGTGCATGGTTCCGCTGCCCGGCGGAGAACAGGCTGTTGCTGGCAGGGGTGACGGTGGTCGGCTGCATGGTGAGTTCGCCGAGATTTGCGGGTGCCGGGGCGTGCGGCGCAGCCGCGCTCTGGCCTTGAATCGCCTGCTGTTGCAGAGCCAATACTTCCGGTGGCGGTTCGGCTATGTCGGTATAGGCCGCCGCGAGCGGCACGGGCTTGCGCTTCAGGTGTGGTGGATCTGTCTCGTCTTGGGACGCGGCAGCGGCGGACGCGTCCGCAACCTGTCCCGAAATGGCAACGACATAGGGATCGCGAAAGGTTTTAGTTCCAGCCGGCGGGGCAGAGGCCTCGTCCGCGGTCGCGACATCCCCCATGGACACTTCGTCGGCGCTCGTCTGGCAGGAGGCGAGCAGCATGCCGCTCACTATGGCGACGACGCCGAGGGCAGGTCTGCGAGAATGAGAAATGCGGGTCATGTTCGGTCTCCGTCGTCTGCCACCTCGTGGAAGCAAAGAGGGCCGCCGGGGCGACCCTCGTCTGGTGCGGAGACTAGGCGCGGAAACTTGCGCGAGGCGGTGGTCCTTACCAGGCGCCGGTATTCGCCATGGAGGCCCAGGGCTCGGCGGGTGCGAGGTTCTCGCCCTTCTGCAGGATCTCGATCGAGATGCCGTCCGGCGAGCGGACAAAGGCCATATGGCCATCGCGCGGCGGGCGGTTGATGGTGACCCCGTTGTCCATCAGTTTCTGGCAGATCGCGTAGATATCGTCGACTTCATAGGCGAGATGGCCGAAATTGCGGCCGCCCGTATAGTCTTCGGTATCCCAGTTGTAGGTGAGTTCCAGGCAAGGCGCCATCTCGGCCTTTGCGCGGTCGAGATCTTTCTCGGCGGTCAGGAAGACCAGCGTGAAACGGCCCTTTTCGTTCTCATAGCGGCGGATCTCCTGCAGGCCGAAGAGGTTGCAGTAGAAGTGGAGCGAGGCCTCGAGGTCCTTCACGCGGACCATGGTGTGTAGATAACGCATGGGTGTTCTCCTTTGATCTTGACGATATGGAACAGTCGCCAGCTTCGAGCAAGGCTGTGGCTGCAAAAGCAATTGGTGAAATGTAAAACTAGGGCTTGCGCAGATCCGTTGACCAAATGTTAATCTGAATCTCAAGAATCAGTTAACTGAGCAATGTGACGCGTTTTCGAGGGGCTTGGGGAAATGACGGACAGGATGTCATCGAAAGGACTCGGCGAGTTCGAAGAACTGTCCGGCGAAGCCGTCGATCTGATCGAGATCACCGGCATCGTGAAGTGGTTCGACGTTGCCAAGGGGTTCGGCTTCATCGTTCCGGACAATGGCATGCAGGACGTCCTGCTGCACGTCACCTGCCTCAGACGCGACGGCTACCAGACCATTCTCGAAGGCACCCGCATCGTCGCCTTGATCCAGAAGCGCGACCGCGGCTACCAGGCGTTCCGCATCCTCTCCATGGACCAGTCGACGGCCGTGCATCCTTCGCAGATGCCGCCGGTGCGCACCCATGTTCAGGTGACTCCGACCAGCGGGCTGGAGCGGGCCCTCGTCAAGTGGTTCAACCGCACCAAGGGTTTTGGCTTTCTGACGCGCGGCGAGGGCACCGAAGACATTTTCGTTCACATGGAAACGCTGCGTCGTTTCGGCCTGACGGAGCTCCGCCCAGGCCAGACGGTGCTCGTGCGCTTCGGACCTGGCGACAAGGGTCTGATGGCCGCCGAAATCCATCCGGACAATCCCGGCCCCGCAGCTAGGGCGCACTGACCCGATGAGCGGTCTGTCGAACATGATGAAAAGCGCCCTGACGGCGCTTTTAGTGTTTTTGTGCTTGGCTGTGCCGGCCATGAGTGATGTCGTGTTCGAGCGTGGGGAGCTTGTCTTCGAAACGCCGACCGGCGAGAGAATCACGATCGACGTGGAATGGGCCCTGACCGTTGAGCAACGGGCGAGGGGGCTGATGGAGCGTCCAGCACTTGCCGATCGGACCGGCATGCTCTTCGATTTCGGCGAAACCCGCATGGTCACGATGTGGATGGCCAATACGCCCGCATCCCTCGACATGATCTTCATTGATGAGACCGGCAGAATCGTCCGGATCGCCGAACGCACGACGCCGCTCTCCGAATCGATCGTCTCGTCAGGCGAGCCCATCCGCTATGCGCTGGAGATTCGGGGCGGCCATGCGAAGGAGTTGGGTCTCGACGAAACGGCCCGTCTATTGTTGCCTCTCGATCTGCCGAAATGATCCGATCCAGGTGCGCCGGTTTCGGCTGAAAAATCAGCGCCTGTAAAACCTCGTTTTTACTGTTGCGGCTGCAGGGTGAACCGTGTATTCCGGCTGCATTGCTTGAACGGAGTGTAGCGCAGCCTGGTAGCGCATCTGGTTTGGGACCAGAGGGTCGGGAGTTCGAATCTCTCCACTCCGACCAAGCAATCGACGTCGCCGGCAACGGCGACCGGGAAGAATGCGGCGGGCCGCCATGCCGCGAAGTCTTGGAGATGGATGAGACCATGTCTGCGAAGATCTACCGCCCCGCGAAAACCGCCATGCAGTCCGGCAAGGCCAAGACCCATCTCTGGGTTCTGGAATTCGACCAGTCTGCACCGCGCAAGATTGATCCGATGATGGGCTACACCACCTCTGGTGATACGCGCCAGCAGGTCAAGCTGACTTTCGAGGGCTTGGAGCAGGCAGAGGCTTACGCAAAGCGCGAGGGCATCGAATATCGCGTGATCCTGCCGAAGGAAGCCAAGCGCCAGGTCGTCTCCTACACCGACAATTTCCGCTATAATCGCCTGCAGCCCTGGACGCACTGATCCTATTTCGGCCGCCCTGCATGGCCTTGAGATGGTCCCTTAGCTCAGCTGGATAGAGCAAGTGCCTTCTAAGCACTAGGTCGCAGGTTCGAGCCCTGCAGGGATCGCCATCCATCTGATTATTTTGATGATTTCCTGCTTTGTCAGGGGCGTGTGCGCCGGATACGGAGCACCACGCCGCCAAACTTTGCGCGTTTTCCGCCAGGTTCCAGCATTGGAACAGGAACCGATGGTCCTCGCCGTTGTTAACCTTCCCGTGAAGACACCGCTAACACTGGGAGTGAGACACATGAAGAAGATGCTTGCCGCCGCCGCCATCCTATCCTTGAGCCTGACAGGTGCTGCCTGGGCTCAAAGTTCCTCTGACAGTTCCAATTCTCCGGGCGGCAGCGATAGCGGCAGCCAGCAGGAGGGGAATGCGTCGAGCAACGAGAGTCCCAGCGACAACAGTGCCGGCGACGAGCCGCAGTGCCCTCCCGGACAGAAAAGTGTGGATCCTGCCGCGTTGAAGAGCGATCCGAAATGCGTCGCCGAGTAAGCTAAGACGACGACATGGCAACAAGGGCCGGGAGGCAATCCCGGCCCTTGTTCTTATCCGATGATCTGTGCAGGGACGAGACGCAGCCGCCCTTTTTGTCTCAGCGCCAACCTTTCGGAAACCCTTAGGCGCGATGATGGCCCTCACGAGAGGTTAACTATGTCCAGTCGCACCGCCAATTCCCGTCGCGCACCCGCAAAGCGCCGCAAGTCGAGCCGTTCGTCCGGAGGGCAGGGCATGACCTCCTGGCTTGTCATGCTCGGTCTCGTGGCTGGTGGCATTGCGCTTTACGACAACCGTGCCGCCGTACTCAAGGAGATGGCGCCGCTCCTGGCTCGCGATAAGCCGGCTGTGTCGCGTACCGAGGCAAAAGCCGAGCCTCGCCGCCAGCGCGAGGAGACCCAGGCTGCAAGGCCAGCTTCAAACAGCGCAAAGACGCCCGTGCCGCCCGCCGCGGTCGGCGTGACCAAAGCCGCAGTCCCGGCCACCAGGCCAGCCGTCGCGGTAGCCGGACCGCTGACGGGTGAAAACTTCTCCGGCAAGTTCTATTTCTGTGGCACGTCCGGCCTCGACAACTGCGTCATGAGCGGTGACACCTTCTGGTACAAGAAGACGAAAGTCGTCCTGGCGGATATTGCTGCGCCCCGCACAGACGGCGCGGCCTGCCAGCAGGAGCGCGATCGGGGGTTTGCCGCCAAGGTGCGATTGAAGGATTTGCTGAGTTCCGGCCGTTTCGATCTCGAGACGTTGAAGACCGCTGGTCCAGGCGCAGCGCCCGGCATTTTGCGTGTGGCGACCCGCGACGGCCGTTCGCTGGGGTCAATCCTCGTATCCGAAGGGCTCGCAAAACCGCGCATGGCACGGCAGCAAGGCTGGTGTCCTTGAGATCCGTTCGATGAGATCCTGAAATGGCAAGAGCCCGCCGCGGAGATCGCGGCGGGCTCTTTGAACAATCGCTCCTGGCCAGTCTCAGTGCAGGATCTGGCTGAGGAAGAGCTTGGTGCGCTCGTGCTGCGGATTGTCGAAGAACTCGGCCGGCGAATTCTGCTCGACGATCTGGCCCTGGTCCATGAAGATGACGCGGTCCGCGACCTGACGGGCAAAGCCCATTTCATGCGTGACGCAGATCATGGTCATGCCTTCTTCGGCGAGACCGACCATGGTGTCGAGCACTTCCTTGACCATTTCGGGGTCGAGAGCCGAGGTCGGCTCGTCGAACAGCATGATCTTTGGCTTCATGCAGAGCGCACGGGCAATCGCCACGCGCTGCTGCTGGCCGCCGGATAGCTGGCCGGGATATTTGTTGGCCTGCTCCGGGATCTTGACGCGCTTCAGAAAGTGCATGGCGACTTCCTCTGCATCCTTCTTCGGCATCTTGCGGACCCAGATCGGGGCAAGCGTGCAGTTTTCCAGGATGGTGAGGTGCGGGAAGAGGTTGAAGTGCTGGAAGACCATGCCGACTTCGCGCCTAACTTCGTCGATCTTCTTCAGGTCGCTCGTCAGTTCGATGTTGTCCACCAGAATATTGCCCGTCTGGTGTTCTTCGAGACGGTTGATGCAGCGGATCATCGTCGATTTGCCGGAACCGGAAGGCCCGGCCACGACGATACGTTCGCCCTTCATCACCTTGAGGTTGATGTCGCGCAGCACGTGGAAATCACCGTACCACTTGTTCATGTTGATCAGTTCGACCGCAACGTCGGTGCCCGACACGGTCTTCTTAGCGGAATTGGCTTCAGCCATGGTTGTTCCCCTTGTTCTTAACGCTTGTGACCGGTGTCGAGGTGCCGCTCCATGAAGGCGGAGTAGCGCGACATGCCGAAGCAGAAGATCCAGAATACGAAGCCAGCGAAGATCAGACCCGTGAGCGGTGTCACAGGCGTGGCCCAGGTGGCATCGGTGAAGTTGAGGCGGACGATGCCGAGGAGGTCGAACATGCCGATGATCGACACGAGCGAGGTATCCTTGAACAGTCCGATGAAGGTGTTGACGATGCCCGGAATGACCAGCTTGATCGCCTGCGGCAGGATGATCAGGCGGACTTTCTGCCAGTAGGAGAGGCCGAGTGAATCCGCGCCTTCATACTGTCCCTTCGGAATGGCCTGCAGACCGCCGCGCACCACTTCCGCCATGTAGGCGGAGGCGAAGAGCGACACGCCGACCAGCGCGCGCAGGAAGTTGTCGATCGTCCATCCCGTCGGCATGAAGAGCGGCAGCATCACGTTGGCCATGAAGAGCACGGTGATCAGCGGAACGCCACGCACCACTTCGATGAAGACGACGCAGATCATCTTGATGACAGGCATGTCCGACCGGCGGCCGAGGGCGAGCAGAATGCCGAGCGGCAGCGAGACGGCGATGCCGACGAAGGACAGGATCAGCGTCACCATCAGGCCGCCCCAGAGCGGGGTTTCCACTTCCGAAAGCCCGAATCCGCCATGCAGCAGGAAGAAGGCGACGATCGGGAAGATGACGAAGAGCAGGAGCGCGTTCAGACCCTTGCGCGGTGCCTTCGGGATGAGCATCGGCACCAGGAGCGCCACGAACGTGACCCCGACGAGAATGACACGCCAGCGTTCGTCCAACGGGTAACGCCCGAAGATGAACTGCGAGAAGCGGCTCTCGACAAAGGCCCAGCAGGCGCCTTTCCAGCCATCCGGCTGAATCCCGCCCTGTGCCAGTGTGGCGCAGACCGAGCGATCGGCGCCAAACCAGGCGGCATCGAAGAACAGGAAGTTCAGCGCACCCGGCAGGATGAGGGCAAGCACCGCGACCCCGATGAGCGTCAGGATGACGTCCTTTGGTGTCGCAAGCAGGTTCTTCCTGATCCATCCACCAACACTACCTTCGGAAGTGGGGGCGGGAAGGGGAGCCAGCATTTCCTGGCGAACATAAGTTACGTCTTGTGCCATGATCAACGCTCCACCAGGGCCATCTTGGCATTGAACCAGTTCATGAAGAGCGAGGTTATGATGCTGATGGAGAGATAGACGATGAGCCAGATCGAGACGATCTCGATCGCCTGGCCGGTCTGGTTCATGGTGGTGCCGCCCGTCGATACCAGTTCCGGAAAGCCGACGGCGACCCCGAGCGAGGAGTTCTTCGTCAGGTTCAGATACTGGCTGGTAAGCGGCGGGATGATGATGCGCATGGCCTGCGGCACGACCACGAGGCGCGTCGTGGTGGAAGGCTGCAGTCCGAGTGCCGATGCAGCCTCAGTCTGGCCCTTCGACACGCCCTTGATGCCGGCGCGGATGATTTCCGCGATGAAGGCGGCCGTGTAGAAGGACAGCGCGAGATAGAGCGCTACGAATTCAGGGGCGATGACGGCGCCGCCCGACATGTTGAAGCGGCTGGCGATAGGGTAGTCGAAGGTCAGCGGTGCGCCGACCGCGAGAAACGCGAGGATCGGCAGGCCGATGATCAGACCGGCCGCAACCCGTCCGGTCGGGAAGATCTGGCCCGTCTTCATCTGCCGCGCCTTGGCCCAGCGAGCAACGACGATCGCAGCGATGATCCCGACGACAAGGGCGATCGGGATGACGATCGAACCTTCACCCCAAAGCGGCTTCGGAAAGGCGAGTCCACGATTGTTGAGGAAAGTCGAAAACGGCAGTTCGAGCGAATCCCGCGGCTGCGGCAGGGTCGCCAGGACACCGGAATACCAGAAGAAGATGACCAGCAGCGGCGGGATGTTGCGGAAAGCCTCCACATAGACCGTGCAGAGCTTGGCGATCAGCCAGTTCCGCGACAGTCGACCGATCCCGATGATGAAGCCGATGATCGTCGCGGTGATGATGCCGGTCACGGCGACCAGAAGTGTGTTCAAGAGGCCGACAAGAATGGCGCGTCCATAGGTCGAGTCCGACGTATAGGCGATGAGGCTCTGGCCGATGTCGAAGCCGGCGCGGCCCTTGAGGAAATCATAGCCCGAGGCCGTGTTGCTTCGAGCGAGGTTTTCGATGGTGTTGTTCGCAATGGTCCAGACGATAAACGTCATGATGGCGATCGTAGCGACCTGAAAGAAGATGGATCTTGCTTTCGGATCGTAGATCAGCGAGCCAAAGCTCTGCCCACCGGCAGGCAAACTGGTGGCGTGATCTGTCATGCTGTGCCAAATCCCCGAGGCTTCTTTGAGCCCTAAACTGTTATTGTTTTTTCAAGACAGCCGGCATTCTCTGATGTCGCTGCTGACCACAGCGTGCGTGCCGGTCTGAACACGTGGTCCTGATATGCGCGAGGCGGCTTTCGCCGCCTCGCAAAGTCAGCCGGGTCTTAGCGGACCGGCGGTGCGTACTGCAGGCCGCCCTTGGTCCACAGCGCGTTCACGCCGCGCTCGATCTTGAGCGGGGTGCTCGCACCGATGTTGCGCTCGAACACTTCACCGTAGTTACCGACGCCCTTGATGATGTTGTAAGCCCAGTCGTTGGTCAGACCGAGGTCGGTACCGATCTTGGTGTCAGCTTCAACGCCCAGAAAGCGCTTGATGTCAGGGTTGGTCGAGGTCGACTTGATCTCGTCGACATTGGCCTGGGTGATGCCGAATTCTTCGGCCTGGACCAGCGCGTAATGCGTCCACGAAACGATGTCGAACCACTGGTCGTCACCCTGGCGAACGGCCGGGCCAAGCGGCTCCTTCGAGATGATCTCCGGCAGGATGACGTGATCGTCCGGGTTGGTGAGCGTCAGACGCAGCGAGTACAGGCCCGACTGGTCGGTCGTGTAGACGTCGCAACGGCCAGCCTGGTAGGCGGCGTTCACTTCTTCGAGCTTTTCGAAAACGACCGGCTTGTATTCGAGGTTGTTGGCCTGGAAGTAGTCGGCGAGGTTGAGTTCGGTCGTGGTGCCCGACTGTACGCAGACGGCAGCGCCCGACAGTTCGAGGGCCGACTTGACGTTCAGGCCCTTGGTGACCATGAAGCCCTGGCCGTCATAATAGTTGACGGTGCGGAAGTTGAAGCCGAGCGCGGTGTCGCGGCTGATCGTCCAGGTGGTGTTACGGGCGAGCATGTCGACTTCGCCGGACTGCAGGGCCGTGAAGCGGCTCTGGGCAGTCGTCGGCGTGTACTTGACCTTCGTGGCATCGCCGAAGACGGCGGCAGCAACGGCCTTGCAGTAGTCGACGTCGAAGCCGGTCCAGTTACCAGCGGCGTCCGGCGATGCGAAGCCGGCGAGACCCGTGTTCACGCCGCACTGGACGAAACCCTTGGCCTTCACGTCATCGAGCACGGCAGCGGAAGCTGCGGACGCGCCAAAACCCAGGACCGCAGCGCCAATGGCGGCTGACAGGAACTTGTTGTTCATTTTTCCCAACCTTTTTTCTCTTGTTGTATGCCAGCGACGGCCTGCTGCCCAAATCTAGCAGCGCGCGTCGGCTCACGGCCTCCCGGTGCGAGCCTTCATATCTCAGTCGCAAAAGCTTGCAGGGTCAAGTCTTTATGCCGCAGATTGGCCACAAAAGCGCGATTTTGCCAAATTCGCCCTCCAAATAGGCAAAAATGTGTGGTTTTTAGCCCGAAGTGATGAAAACAGCGCCTTTTTGACTGTTCTGATATGCGTGAACTGCAAGACATGCGCTTCAGATCACGGCATTGTGCAACTTGACCAGCTCCGTCTCAAGCGCGAAAACCACCGCATCCGAGCGTGAGGAATCGCAAATCCATGAGCAAATCGAAAGACTGGCTGGCCGCCGCCGGCACCGACACGAAACTGTGCCATATCGGCTATGATCCGGCTGACTATCACGGCTTTGTAAATCCGCCTGTCATTCACGCCTCTACAGTGCTCTTTCCCAATGCGCGGGCGATGGAAACGCGCTCGCAGCCTTATACTTACGGCACCCGTGGCACGCCGACCACAGATGCCCTGTGCCACGCAATCGATGCGCTTGAAGGCTCAGCCGGCACGATATTGGTTCCGTCGGGTCTGGCTGCGATCACCGTGCCCTTCCTCGCCTTTCTCTCGGCGGGCGACCACGCGCTCATCGTCGATTCCGTCTACTCGCCCTGCCGGCACTTCTGCGACACGATGCTGACCCGGCTTGGCGTCGAGGTCGAATATTACGATCCGGAGATTGGCGCCGACATCGAGCGACTGATCCGGCCGAACACGAAACTCGTGCACACCGAAGCGCCCGGCTCCAACACGATGGAGATGCAGGATATTCGCGCCATCTCCGACGCGGCGCATAAACACGGCTGCGTGGTGACCATCGACAACACCTGGGCGACGCCGCTTTACTTCAAGGCGCTCGACTTCGGCGCTGACGTGACGATTCACGCGGCGACCAAATACCCCTCGGGCCATTCGGACATCCTGATGGGCACCGTTTCGGCCAATGCGAAACATTGGCCGGTGCTGAAGGAAGCCAACATCACGCTCGGCATTTGCGGCGCGCCTGACGACAGTTACCAGATCCTGCGTGGTCTGCGCACCATGGGGCTGCGCCTTGAGCACCACTACAAGAGTGCGCTCTCTGTTGCCCGCTGGCTTGAGGCCCGCGATGATGTGGCGTGTGTGTTGCATCCGGCTCTTGAGAGCTTCCCGGGTCACGCGCTCTGGAAGCGCGACTTCAAGGGTGCCAGCGGTGTCTTTTCCTTCGTCCTGACGGCGCCGTCGCCGGAGAAGATCAAGCCGAAGGCGCATGCCTTCCTCGACGCGCTACAGATCTTCGGCCTGGGCTGGTCCTGGGGTGGCTATGAGAGCTTGGCGGTGCACGTCAATCTGGATGACCGAAAGATCCGCAAGGGCCCGACCGATGGCGCCGTGATCCGCCTGCAGATCGGCCTCGAGAATGTCGAGGACATCATGGCCGATCTCGACCGCGGCTTTGTTGCGGCCGCAGCCGTCTGACATTCAGGGGCTGCTTTCAGTCGCCGATCCGATAGCCGTAAAGCCAGTCGAGATCGGCGGCGAGCTTTTCCGGTGACCGCAGCGACAGCACGATATCGCGCCCCATCCTGAACGGTCCGCGGGCATGATAGGCGAAGCGGTTGAAATCACCGCGGGCCTTGACCCGGACGGCACGCGCCTTGCGCTCGGTCGCAAAACTCGCGAGCGCTGAGGGCAGGGGTGCGCGTGCGACGTGGGCCGCGAGCGAAAACGCGTCCTCGATGGCCATCGCTGCACCCTGCGCGGAAAATGGCATCATCGCGTGTGCCGCATCACCGATCAGCACGGTATCCCGACCATTGTGCCAATTGCCGTCCGAAGCCTGGTAGAGCGGCCAGAAGGTCGGCTTCTCCGCGCGGGCGAGAATTGTCCTGATGTCGCGATGCCAGCCTGAGAATTGTTCGAGCAGCATGGCCCGCCGCGCTGCATCCGCATCGATCGCCCAGCTCTCGTCGCTCCTCGTGCCGGCGGCGATCGCCACGAGATTGAAGCCGTCGATTTCCTTCAGCGGATAGCTGACGAGATGTGCCTTGGCGCCAAGATAGGCCGTCACACCGTTTCGCGACAGAAACGCGGGGGCCGCATCCCGGGTGATGGTGAAGCGCCAGGCGATGTTGCCGGAGAAGCTGACGCTGGGGCTGCCGGCGACGGCCTCCCGAGCGACCGACCAGGCACCATCGGCACCGATGACGAGGTCCGGCCTTCGATCAGTGATCGAAGCCAGCGCATCCGCCCCGATTCCCTGAACGCGTTGGCCGAGATGCAGGCGGCAGAGAGGTTGATTGAGCGCGGCGCGCAGCAGGCCCTGCTGCAGCGTCGAGCGATGCAGGACGCCATAGGGGTGGCCCCAGCGCTTCCGAGCGAAGTCACCGGCAGGAACTTCGGCGAGGTGCCTGAGATCCTTGCCGGAGACGAGGCTGATGGAGCGCGGTTCGAACCAGTGGCGTTCGAGTTCGGCAAGCACACCGAGAGAATCGAGCACCCGCGTGGCATTCGGTGAGAGCTGCAGCCCCGCGCCGACTTCACCCAGTTGTGGTGCCTGCTCGATGATGTCGGATGAAATGCCCTTTCGTGCGAGAGAAAGGGCAGCCGTCAGGCCTGCCACCCCGGCTCCGACGATGGCGGCGTGCTTGATGGACATGGGAGTTCTGCCGATCGTGACGCTGGGGTCACGCCGCCTTGACGTGGAAGACGCAGCCGGGCGGGTTGGTCTGTTCGGCCTTCAGGCTCGGATTGTAGCGGAAGAGCGTCGAGCAGTAGGAACACACCTTTTCATTGTCATGCCCCATGTCGATGAAGATGTGCGGATGGTCGTATGGCACGGAAGCGCCAGTGCACATGAATTCCTTCACGCCGACTTCGATCACGCGATGACCGCCGTCGTTCTGGAAATGGGGAATGGTGTGGCCGGCCATGTCTTGCTCCGAAAATGCTTTGCGAATTGGCGCGGACATTAGCGCCCTCCTTCGCAAATGTGTAGAGCCGGCAACCGGCAAAAGTCACAGAAAATCCGCCTGCGGCAATTGATGTCGGAGAGGTCTTGGCTATGGTTGCCCGCCCAGGCTTACCCCGGCTCTACGCCGGCCCATGAGGACTGATCGATGAATCTCGACGCGCCGCCGTTTTCCAGCTTCCGCAACGAAGGCCTCGAACTTGCCTATTTCGATGACGGCGATCCGGCAGGCGAGCCGGTTCTGCTCATCCATGGCTTCGCCTCCTCGGCCAATGTCAATTGGGTTTATCCCGGCTGGCTAAGGACCTTGGGCGACGCAGGCTACCGCGTGATCGCCATCGACAATCGCGGCCATGGAGCGAGTGCCAAGCCGCATGACCCGGAAGCCTATCACCCGACATCCATGGCCGGCGACGCGGCTGCCCTCCTGACCCATCTCGGCATCGCCGACGCCCATGTCATGGGCTATTCCATGGGTGCGCGCGTATCCGCCTTTCTCGCCATCGAACACCCTGACCGCGTCCGCTCGCTGGTCTTTGGCGGGCTGGGAATCGGCATGTGCGACGGTGTGGGCGACTGGGATCCGATCGCCGACGCGCTGCTCGCCCCGTCCCTTGATGACGTGACCCACGAACGCGGTCGCATGTTCCGAGCCTTCGCCGACCAGACCAAGTCGGACCGGCTGGCGCTCGCCGCCTGCATCAGCACCTCGCGGGATCTGGTGCGTCGCCAGGATATCGCCCGGGTCGATATTCCGACGTTGATCGGCGTAGGAACGAAGGACGACATTGCCGGCTCGCCGCATGAGCTAGCGGAGCTGATGCCGCGCGCGGTCGCACTCGACATTCCCAACCGGGATCACATGCTCGCCGTCGGAGACCGCGTTTTCAAAAAGGCGGCTCTGGACTTCTATTCTGAGCTCAAGGTGAGCTGACCCGTCAGCGCCCGGTGAAGAGAGGCCGTCTGCGTTCCGCAAAGGCGGCCCGGCCTTCACGATAATCCTCGCTTTCAAAGGTCGAGGCACCAATGATCTCTGCCTCGCGCAGCAGATTGTCATCGGCCTGTTCGACGGCCCGCAAGGCAAGCTTCGAGGCCCGCAACGACAGAGGCGCATTGGCAGCAATGGTGTCGGCAAGGATCTGCGCCCGTTGATCCAGATCTTCGGGGCCGGCCAATTCCGACAAAAAGCCGCAGGCGAGGAGCTCGGATGCCTTGAGCGCTCCGCCGATGAAAAGCGCGCGCCGCGCCAGCTGGCTGCCCAGCCCTCGTACGAAATCCTGCACGGCGTCAGCCGGATAGGCGAGGCCAAGCCTTGCGGCGGGCACCGCGAAGACGGCATCGGAGGAAGCGAGCCGCAGGTCGGCGGCGGCGGCCAGGCCGAAGCCGCCACCATAGCAGACGCCACGGACCGCCGCGATGACAGGGACAGGCGCTTCGCGGATGGCGGCGAAGGCGCGGCTGTTCGATGCTTCGTAGATCCGGGCCGTCGCGGCGTCCTTCCGTAATTCGGTAAATTCCGAAATGTCTGCTCCGGCGCTGAAGTCGGCATGGCCGCCGCCGGCCAACACGATGACGCGGGCGCCGGCATCGACATGCAGCCAGTGGATGGCATCGGGAATCGCACGCCACATGGCCGCGGTCACCGCATTTTTCCGCTGCGGATTGTCGAGCACCAGAAGCCCCGTTCCAGCCTCACAAAAAGCCTTGATAAAACCAGTGGCAAAGCTGTGCGATTGTTTCATGCGTGCCCCATTTGAGTTCGACCGGTGTTCGATTATATAATGCCATTCCAAGACGAACGAGGAGACCTGCAATGGTCGCACACAACGACGTCCTCAAGACCGAAACCGTCAAGTCCATGGACCCGATCTGGGACAGCCTGCGGCACGAAGCTCGCCTGGCGGCTGATCGTGATCCTATGCTGGCGGCCTTCTTCCATTCGACGGTGCTCAGCCATCGTTCGCTGGAGGATTGTGTGATCTACCGGATCTGCGAGCGCCTCGACCACTCGGACGTGCCGGCGATCGTGCTGCGTCAGGCCTTCGAGGCCATGATGACGGATTGGCCGGAATGGGGCGCGATCCTCAGGGTCGATATTCAAGCCGTCTACGACCGCGATCCGGCCTGCACTCGGTTCATGGAGCCGGTCCTCTATTTCAAGGGATTCCATGCCATCCAGACACATCGTCTGGCCCATTGGCTGTGGAAAAACGGACGCCGGGACTTCGCACTTTATCTGCAGAGCCGCTCGTCGAACATATTCCAGACCGACATTAATCCGGCCGCGCACATCGGCAAGGGCATCTTCCTCGATCATGCCACGGGGCTCGTTGTCGGCGAAACGGCCCGCATCGGTGATAATGTTTCGATCCTTCACGGTGTGACGCTCGGCGGCACGGGTAAGGAAGGCGCGGACCGCCATCCGAAGATCGGTGACGGCGTTCTGATCGGGGCAGGGGCCAAGGTGCTCGGCAATATCGAGGTCGGCAGCTGCTCCCGCATCGCAGCCGGTTCCGTGGTGCTGAAACCCGTGCCGAGATGCACGACGGTCGCAGGCGTTCCGGCGCGGGTGGTCGGCGAGGCGGGTTGCGCCGAGCCGAGCCGCTCGATGGACCAGATGATCGCCTCGGTCGACTGAGCTTGAAATGCGGCAACGGTAGATCTGTCCGGCTTGTCTGGGCAATCTTTCCTTTGCGCCTTTACATCGGCGGAAAGGCCGTGCGACAAGCGCGCAAATCGAAACACGCCCCGAAAACAGTCCATGGAGACACAGTGTGAAGCCGGAAGAACTGAAGAAGCTCGACGCCTATTTCAAGCGCACCTTCAACCCGACGATGAGCGTCAAGGCTCGTCCGCGCAAGGACGATTCCGCTGAAGTCTACGTCGGTGACGAGTTTCTCGGCGTCGTCTTCAAGGACGATGAAGACGGCGATCTCTCCTACAATTTCTCAATGGCGATCCTCGACGTCGATCTGACGTAACTCGTTCTGTCGCCGCAATCGGCGGCGAGATCTGATGGAATGAGCTTAAAGCAGGGGGCTGTACCGAGGCGTACAGGCCCCTTTTTTCTTGTCCGGCTCTCAATTGACGATTGTTGTGCGGTGCACAAATCTGCTTGACCATTTTTGTGCGACCGCTATGTTCGAGGGATCTGATATGCCGAACTCAAGGAGGATGCTCGCATGTTGAACATTGATGACGCCAGCAAGAAGGGTAAGGAAGCCATGGAGGCCATGTTGAAGAATTATTCTGAAGTCACCAAGGGCTTCCAGGCGATCGCTACCGAAGCGAGCGATTATTCCAAGAAGTCGTTCCAGGACATGGCTTCCTACATGGAAGCGCTGACCTCGGTGAAGAGCGTCGAGGCGGCTTTCGAGCTACAGACCTCCTTCATGAAGTCTTCCTACGAGAGCTTCGTCGCAGAAGCGACCAAGATGGGCGAAATGTATGCCGACCTCGCCAAGATCGCTTACAAGCCCTACGAGGGCGTTGTCGGCAAGGCCATGGCGCCGATGTCTGCTGCCGCCTGATCGAAGCTTGCGCGTAACATTCGAGACCGGCCGTGCCCCGCATGGCCGGTCTTGTCATTTGTGGCTGCTGGTATAACCTAATTTTTCCATTTTCTCGCTTTTCCGGGCTTCGTGACAAATTGTCGTCATGGCAGTCCGGGGGGCTTAAAATCACCGCATAATGAACTACCTTACTGTGCTGAGTGTTCGTCCGCACCGATGTGTAATGGCAAACCGGCCGGACAACGGAGAATGAACTGAAATGACTGCCAAGCCGGTCTTCATGCAAAGCCAGGGTGACGGGGACAACGCCAATCGCGGCACCTCGGTGATCACCCGCACCAAGCCGAAGACGAAGAAGCCCGATCTGTATCGCGTCCTGCTTCTGAACGACGACTACACCCCGATGGAATTCGTGATCCATATCTTGGAGCGCTTCTTCCAGAAGGACAGGGAAGCCGCCACCCGCATCATGCTGCATGTTCACAATCATGGAGTGGGCGAATGTGGTGTCTTCACCTACGAAGTCGCCGAAACCAAAGTCTCACAGGTGATGGATTTCGCAAGGCAACATGAACATCCGCTTCAATGCGTCATGGAAAAGAAGTGAGGATCAGACGTGCCAACATTTTCACCCAGCCTCGAAAAAGCGCTGCATCAGGCCCTGACCTACGCCAACGAGCGTCACCACGAATACGCGACGCTTGAGCACCTGCTGCTCGCTCTGATCGACGACGCCGATGCCGCCGCCGTGATGGGGGCCTGCAACGTCAACCTCGATTCCCTGCGCAAGACCGTGTCCGACTTCGTCGACAACGATCTCGCCAATCTGATCACGGGCTACGACGAGGATTCGAAGCCCACATCGAGTTTCCAGCGTGTCATCCAGCGCGCCGTGATCCATGTCCAGTCTTCTGGTCGCGAGGAAGTGACCGGCGCCAACGTGCTCGTCGCGATCTTCGCAGAGCGCGAGAGCAATGCCGCCTACTTCCTGCAGGAGCAGGAAATGACCCGTTATGACGCGGTCAACTACATCTCGCATGGGATCGGCAAGCGGCCGGGCGCTTCGCAGGTTCGCAATCCGCGTGGTGCGGAGGAAGGCGAACCCGAAGCCAAGCAGGGCGGCAGGGAGCCTGACGAAGGCGCAGCAAAGGGCAAGCAGGAGGCCTTGAAGGCTTACTGCGTCAACCTGAACGAAAAGGCCAAGACCGGCCGGATCGATCCGCTGATCGGCCGCCACAGCGAAGTCAACCGCACGATCCAGGTTCTGTGCCGCCGCTCCAAGAACAACCCGCTTTATGTCGGTGATCCCGGCGTCGGCAAGACGGCGATCGCCGAAGGACTTGCCAAGCGCATCGTCGAGGGCAAGGTGCCGGAAGCCTTGGCCGATGCCACGATCTTCTCGCTCGACATGGGCACGCTGCTCGCCGGCACGCGCTATCGCGGTGACTTCGAAGAGCGCCTTAAGCAGGTGGTCAAGGAACTCGAAGACTACCCGGGTGCCGTCCTCTTCATCGACGAGATCCACACGGTGATCGGTGCCGGTGCTACCTCCGGCGGCGCCATGGATGCGTCCAACCTCCTGAAGCCGGCGCTCTCTTCGGGGGCGATCCGCTGCATCGGTTCGACCACCTACAAGGAATACCGCCAGTTCTTCGAAAAGGACCGCGCGCTCGTTCGCCGTTTCCAGAAGATCGACGTCAATGAACCGTCGATCGATGATGCCATCGAGATCATGAAGGGCCTCAAGCCCTATTTCGAGGACTATCACAAGCTGCGTTACACCAACGAGGCGATCAAGTCGGCCGTCGAGCTTTCGGCCCGCTATATTTCCGACCGCAAACTGCCCGACAAGGCGATCGACGTGATCGACGAGACCGGTGCGGCCCAGATGCTTCTGCCGGCGTCCAAGCGCCGCAAGCTGATCACCGAGAAAGAGATCGAGGTCACCATCGCGACGATGGCCCGGATCCCGCCCAAGACCGTGTCCAAGGACGACGAGATGGTTCTCGCCAACCTGGAAAAGGAACTGCGCTCGGTCGTCTATGGCCAGGACAAGGCGATCGAAGCCCTGTCGACCGCCATCAAGCTGGCGCGTGCGGGTCTGCGTGAACCGAACAAGCCGATCGGTTCCTATGTCTTCTCCGGTCCGACCGGCGTCGGCAAAACGGAAGTGGCCAAGCAGCTCGCAGCGTCACTCGGCGTTGAACTTCTGCGCTTCGACATGTCGGAATACATGGAGCGGCACACGGTCTCGCGTCTGCTCGGAGCCCCTCCCGGCTATGTCGGCTTCGACCAGGGCGGTCTTCTGACCGACGGTGTCGACCAGCATCCGCATTCGGTCGTGCTGCTCGATGAAATCGAGAAGGCGCATCCGGATATCTACAACATCCTGCTGCAGGTCATGGACCATGGCCAGCTGACGGACCACAACGGCAAGAAGATCGACTTCCGCAACGTCATCCTGATCATGACGACGAATGCGGGCGCGTCGGAAATGGCGAAGTCGGCGATCGGCTTCGGGTCTTCGAAGCGCTCGGGCGAGGACGAGGAAGCGTTGAACCGCCTCTTCACGCCGGAGTTCCGCAACCGTCTCGACGCGACGATTCCCTTCGCGCCGTTGCCGACGGAAGTCATCCACCAGGTCGTACAGAAGTTCGTCATGCAGCTGGAGGCCCAGCTGTCCGAACGCAACGTCACCTTCGACTTGTCGGAGCCTGCAATCGCCTGGCTGGCGAAGAATGGCTACGACGAGAAGATGGGCGCCCGTCCCTTGGGTCGTGTGATCCAGGAGCACATCAAGAAGCCGCTCGCCAACGAGATCCTGTTCGGCAAGCTGAAGAAGGGTGGTGTCGTGAAGGTCGGGACCAAGACCGACGAGGCTGGCGACGAGGTGCTCGATCTGGAGGCGATTTCCGAAGTGGCACCCGTCAAGCCAAAGCCTGAAGCCGAGGTGGCCTCGGCCAAGCCCGCTAAGGCGAAGCGCAAGCCGGCCTCCAAGGCCTCGGTCATCGAGGATGACGGCGACGTCGCCGTGATCGACGAGGCGCCGAAGCCTGCCAAACGGTCGGCCGTGCCCAAGGTGCCGAAGAAGAAGTAAGCGCCACTGTCCATGAAAAACCGTGCCGGGCGCAAAGCCCGGCACTTTCTTTTTGACGATCCGGAATTTCAGATGTCTTCGGCTTCCTCCGATATTTCACAAACGCGGTGGTTTTTCACCGGCATGCGCGGCCTCTTCAGTCTGCCGGCAATCATCCTGATGATTTCCTTCGTCGGCTTTTCCGCCTTCGCTCTTCAGTCCGGTGTTACCCGCGCCGAGGCCATGTTCATGACAGCCACCGTCTGGGCTCTGCCGGCCAAGATGATCCTGATCGGAACGATGACGAGCGGGGCGAACCTGCTGGCGATTTTTCTCGCCGTTTCCCTGTCGTCCATCCGGATGATGCCGATGGTGGCCTCGCTTGTGCCGGAAATGCGGACCGAGCGCACGCCGACATGGCTGTTGCTCCTCCTGTCCCATTTCGTCGCCATCACCGCCTGGGTTTTTGCCATGGGGAGCTTCAAAACCGTGCCGCGTGAGGCACGCGTTGCCTATTTCGCGGGTTTCGGCATTACGCTGGTGACGGTCAACACATTCCTCGTCGGCATCTGCTACGGGCTGGTGGCGAGTTTTCCGCCTGTCGTCGCAGGCCTGCTCTTCTTCCTGACGCCGGTCTATTTCATCGCTTCGATCTGGGCGACCGGACGGCAGTCCGTTGTAAAGGTAGCCTTCGTCGTCGGCGTCGTCTCCGGGCCGCTCCTGGCTATCCTCGTGCCGGGCTTTGATATCCTGATCGCCGGTCTCGGGGGCGGGACCCTGGCCTATCTGTTCGATCGCTATGTCATCCGTGGCGGCAACGCATCGGCGGCTGTACACCCCTCGGCAGACGAGCCGGTCGAGGAGTTGGTCTGATGGCGGACTACTGGCCCTACGTGGTGATCATTGTCGCCGGCTGGCTCGCGACCGACATGTGGCGCTGGCTGGGCGTGATTGCCGGGAACCGGCTTCAGGAGGGCTCCGAGGCGCTGAACTGGGTGAGGGCGGTTGCCACGGCCCTCGTCATGGCCGTGACCGCAAAACTGGTCGTTTTCCCCTCGGGCATGCTGGAAACCTCCCCGCTATGGCTCCGGCTGGCAGCGGCCGGCCTGGGCTTCGCGGCTTTCCTGCTCAGCGGCCAGCGGGTCATCGTCGGGGTCGTCGTTCCCTTGGCGATCCTCGGCGCAGGCCTGGTCTGGCTCTGAGATGACGGTCGATCACAGACACGTGTGATCGCTGGAATTGCCACATTTTGCCTCCCAGATCGTGGATATCGATCAACAGGAGGAAAGCGAAATGTCAAAGGTAGTACGCTTCCGAACGCTGAAACATGGCGATCCGCCGCGATTCAAGGTTCTGCCGGAAGACCTGCGCAAACGGTCTTCCCGTAGCCGTTCAGCAAGTTCGACCGGATCGTTTCCGATCATGGTTCTCGCCCTGGTCGCGATTGCCGCATTGGCGGTTGTCGGTGGTTTCGTCGGCTGACCTTCAGCGGCATGCCAACGTGGTGGCGCTCGTTCAGAGCGCCGCCTTGATCTTTTCGGCCTGAGCCTTCAGCACCCCGACATCGGCCATGCCGCCTGCGTGAGGCTTCAAAGGCACGCCGTCATGCCTCGGAATCACATGGAAATGCAGGTGGAAAACGGTTTGGCCTGCGGCCGGTTCGTTGAACTGCGCGACGAAGACGCCGTCGGCCTCGAAGGCCTCCTTCGCCGCATTGGCCAGTTTCTGGACGACCGGCATCAGCTTTGCGAGCACCGCCGGATCGGCATCGAGCAGATTGCGTGACCCCTGCTTTGGGATCACCAGAAGGTGGCCGGGCGCTTGTGGCATGACGTCCATGAAGGCGAGCGCGTCTTCGTCCTCGTAAAGCTTCACTGACGGAATGTCGCCGGCCAGGATCTTGGCGAAGATGTTATCAGGATCATAGGCGGTCATGGTCGTCTCCTCGATTGTCTGGCCACTTAACGGCAAGGCACGTTCCGCTTCAAGAGAGGCACAGAGGCTCTCAACCGTCGAATTCCTCCCCCTCGCGTGGCTGGCGCTCGCCTCTGCGGAACGGGGTGTGTTCACCCAGATACTCGCCGATCTGCGCAACTTCTCGCCGCTCCTGTGCAAGGTAGTCTGCAACGGCGCGCCGCAGCCCCGGATGTGCGATGAAATGGGCAGAATGGGTGATGACCGGCTCGTAACCGCGGGCGAGTTTGTGTTCGCCCTGGGCACCAGCCTCGACCCGGCCGAGACCCTTCTCCAGCGCATAGTCGATTGCCTGGTGGTAGCAGACTTCGAAATGCAGGAAGGGATGGTCCTCGATGCAGCCCCAGTGGCGACCGTAGAGCGCATCCGCGCCGATGAAATTGATCGCTCCGGCCACATAGCGCCCGTTGCGCTTCGCCATCACCAGCAGGACGTCGTCGGCCATGCGTTCTCCGACAAGCGAGTAGAAAAGGCGGGTGAGATAGGGTCGCCCCCATTTGCGGCTTCCGGTGTCGATGTAGAAATGGAAGAACTGATCCCAGATTTCCTCCGTCAGATCGCTGCCCGTCAGCCAGTCGATGCTCAGCCCGTGTTCTAGTGCCGACCGGCGCTCCTTGCGCAGGTTCTTTCGCTTGGACGACGACAGTTCCGCGAGAAAGGCTTCGTGGTTCGCGTAGCCGCGATTGATGAAATGAAATTGCTGGTCGATCCGATGCAGAAAGCCCGATGTCGTAAGGGAAGGGAGCTCACCTTGCGGAAGAAAGGTTATGTGCGCCGAGGAGATGCCGAGTTCTTGCGCCACTTGCTGCAGCCCCTGGGCAAGGAGCAATTGGACCCGATTGACATCTTCACCCTGGCGCACGAGCAGCCGGGGCCCCGTTGCCGGGGTGAACGGAATGGAAGCCTGAAGCTTGGGATAATACCGTCCGCCGGCGCGCTGGAACGCGTCGGCCCAGCCGTGGTCGAAGACATATTCGCCCTGACTGTGACTCTTGAGATAGCAGGGAATGGCGCCGATCAGGCGCCCTTCCTCTTCCAAAAGCAAATGATGTCCCATCCACCCGGTCTCGGCCGTGGCCGAGCCCGACTCTTCGAGCGCCGAGAGAAAGGCATGCGAGGTGAAGGGATTGTAGCCCGACCCGGAACGGGAAGCTCCGGAAAGCAAGCCCCATTCGCTGGATGAAATCTCCTCGAAGGAGCGGACTACGCGGATCGTCACCTCGTCTGCCATGGATCTCCCGTCAGGCGATCGCCGGCGACTGGCGCGGGTCGAAGCCTTCGAATGTCATCTGCTCTGCATATTTATAGGTCTGTGCCCGCATCATTTCATCCCTGACGGTCCAGGTAATCACGGGTGTGCCCTTTTCACGCAGGTCTGTGACGAAGTCATTGGGCAGGTGCGCGACGCAATAGGAGGTGAAGTCGAGGCCGAGCGCCATGGCCTCCGCATGGGCTGCGAAGTCTTCGGGCTTCACGCCTTCCGCCGTCAGGCCGACCGGCCAAGGGCACTCTGCGGCCTTTAGGGCACGCAGGAGGTGATAGTCGAAGCTCATCAGCGCTACCTTGCCGTCATAGCCCTCCAGCACTTCGAGGACCGCCTCGACGAAGCCGTCGTCCTGCTCCGCATCGATGCCCTTGAGTTCGATCACGAGCGGCACCTGCCCCTTGACGAGGTCGAGCATCTGCCGAAGTGTCGGGATCTTGTCCTTGGTGCCGCCAATGGACAACATGCGCAACTCGCCGGCGGTGCGCTCACGCACCTCGCCATTCATGTTGCACAGACGCTGTAGATCATGGTCGTGGAAGACCATCGGCACACTGTCGGAGGAAAGCTGGATGTCGCATTCGATGGCAAAGCCAGCCTCGATCGCCCGGCTGAAGGCCGAGAGCGTATTCTCCCAGACTTCTCTGTTCATGTCGTGATATCCGCGATGAGCGACCGGCAGAGCCTTGATCCAGTCGACGCCGCTCACTGGGCAATCTCCAGGATGGCATCGATCTCGACGGCGGCATTCAGTGGGAGCTGCGCGACGCCCACGGCTGCGCGCGCATGTTTGCCGGCGTCGCCCAGTACATTGGCAACCAGGTTCGACGCACCGTTGATCACGAGATGCTGCTCGACGAAGCCGGGTGCGGAGGCGACGAAACCGTTCAGCTTGACGACCCGGGTGATGCGCGACAGGTCGCCGGAAAGGGCAGCCTTGGCCTGGGCAAGGATGTTGATCGCGCAGAGTTCGGCCGCTCTCTGGGCGTCTGCGAGCGCGACATCGCCACCGACGAGACCGATCACCGCCACTTTTCCGCCTTCAATCGGCAACTGGCCGGAGAGGAAGAGCAAGTTTCCGCTGATCACATAGGGCACGTAATTGGCGGCGGGTGCAGCGGCTTCCGGCAGGCTGATGCCCAGTGCTGCAAGGCGGCCGTCGATAGTGTCGGACATGGTCGATTCCCGGTCTGTTGATAAAAGTTGAGAAACTTGTGGCGACGAAAAGCATGTCTCGCTTTTGCCGGATGTGTTCTTATAACATCGATGACGAGTCCAACAGGAGGGTGTCGATGTTTCCTTTGCGAATGGCGTTCCGTGCGTCGGTGGCGCTTGCTGCCGTGGGCGCCACGGGGGCTGCGGCATCCGCGGCCACCGTCGGCCTCGTGCCGCACCGCGCCGTCTATGAGATTGTGCTCAAGGAGGCATCCGACCGCTCCGGCATCGAAGCCGTCCGCGGCCGTATGGTCTATGAATTCAGCGGTTCGGCCTGCAAGGGCTTCAACACCCAGTTCCGCTTCGTCACGCGTATCGATGTGGGCGAAGGCGTGCGCGTCACCGACCAGCGTTCGACGACCTTCGAGGACGTGACGGGCGGCAAGTTCCGTTTCGAGAACAAATCCTTTACCGACGACCAGTTGGACAAGGACGTCAGCGGCGCTGCCGCCGAAGCCGATGGCAAGGTGAAGATCGAACTCACGGGACCCGACAAGCGTGATCTCGAACTCGCTGACAGCCGCTTTCCTGCCGAGCATATGCTCGAGGTGATCGCCCGAGCCCGCAAGGGCGAGCAGGTCTTCGAATCGCGCATCTTCGACGGCTCCGAAGATGGTGACCAGACCTTTCTGACCACCACGATCGTCGGTGGCCCAAAGAAGTCGAACGCGGCAGACCCCGAAGCCAAGGCCTTGGCAACGCTCGGAACCCAGGACTACTGGCCGGTCTCGATCGCCTATTTTGACGAGAAGGCCAGGGGCGATCAGGAACCGATCTACAGCCAGTCCTTCAAGCTTTACGACAATGGCGTGACGCGCGATCTCACCCTCGACTACGGCGATTTCGTCCTGGCCGGCAAACTGACCAAGCTCGAAGTCCTCGGCAAACCGGACGGCGATTGCCGGTAATCGCCGAAGCCGCCGGCAAAATCGCGGCTTTCACACTTGCTTTTTGACTAGCGCCCCTGTATGGCCGCGTCATTCCACACGCGAGACTTGGGATCGACAGGGAGAAATCCTGCCGCTTCCGCCCGGTGGTAGGCCGAAAGGTCTGCTGTTTGTCTCGCGGGGGTTCAACCGGAAAAGGAGAAAAAGGCATGGCATTGCCTGATTTTAGCATGCGTCAGCTTCTGGAAGCTGGCGTTCACTTCGGTCACCAGACGCACCGCTGGAACCCGAAGATGAAGCCGTACATCTTCGGCGATCGCAGCAACATCCACATCATCGACCTGGCTCAGACCGTTCCGATGCTGTCGCGCGCCCTTCAGGTCGTGTCCGACACCGTCGCTCGTGGCGGCCGCGTCCTGTTCGTCGGCACCAAGCGTCAGGCTTCGGAAATCATTGCTGACAGCGCCAAGCGCTCGGCCCAGTACTACGTCAACTCCCGCTGGCTCGGCGGCATGATGACCAACTGGAAGACCATTTCGAACTCGATCGCCCGTCTGCGCAAGCTCGACGAGATCCTCTCTTCGGAAGCCTCTGGCTACTCCAAGAAGGAGCGCCTGAACCTCGAGCGCGAACGCGAGAAGCTTGAAAAGGCTCTCGGCGGTATCCGTGACATGGGCGGCACCCCGGACCTGATGTTCATCATCGACACCAACAAGGAAAAGATCGCGATCGACGAAGCCAAGCGCCTCGGCATCCCGGTTGTTGCTGTCATCGACTCGAACTGCGATCCGGACCTGATCGACTATCCGATCCCGGGCAACGACGACGCTTCGCGCGCCATCGCTCTCTACTGCGACCTGATCTCGCGCGCTGCCATCGACGGCATCGCTCGCCAGCAGGGCTCCTCCGGTCGTGACATCGGCGCCTCTGCCGAAGCTCCGATCGAGCCGGCTCTCGAGACCGAAGCAGAAGCTTGATGCTTCGAACGCGGCGGATCTGATCCGCCGCACCCCGTCAAGGGATACGGCCGCCCGAAAGCTCGCCTGAGCCTCGGGCGGCCTCGCAATTCCGGCGACCTGTCACCGATACGGTCCTGAATGCGTTCAAGGTTTTCGTGGTGACCTGTTTCATCACGTTGTCACACTTCCGGGTACATTTCGTCCCCCAAACAGCATGCACCGGGTCACGATGGTCTGGCGCATCGCTTGAACAGACAAGAGGCACACAATGGCTGAAATCACTGCAGCACTGGTTAAGGAACTGCGCGAGAAGTCCGGCGCAGGCATGATGGATTGCAAGAAGGCTCTCATCGAGAACGACGGTGACGTCGAGGCCGCCATCGACTGGCTGCGCGCCAAGGGTATCGCCAAGGCCGACAAGAAGTCGGGCCGCACGGCTGCTGAAGGCCTGATCGGCATCAACGGCGCGGGCACCTCGGCGGTTGTCGTCGAAGTCAACTCCGAAACCGACTTCGTTGCCCGCAACGACGCCTTCCAGGACCTCGTCCGCGGCGTGGCTTCTGTTGCCATCGGCACCGACGGTTCCGTCGAGGCGATCGGCGCTGCCATGTATCCGGCCAGCGGCAAGACCGTCACCGACACCATCAAGGATGCCATCGCACATATCGGCGAGAACATGACGCTGCGCCGCGCCGTCAAGCTCTCGGTCGAAGACGGCGTTGTTGCGACCTACGTCCACAATGCTGCCTCTGAAGGCCTCGGCAAGCTCGGCGTTCTCGTTGCGCTGAAGTCGACCGGCAACAAGGACGTTCTGTCCGCCATCGGCCGTCAGGTCGCCATGCACATCGCGGCCACCAACCCGCTCGCCATCCGTTCGGAAGAAGTCGATGCCGCTGTCGCCGAGCGCGAGCGCAACGTCTTCATCGAACAGTCGCGCGCCTCGGGCAAGCCGGACGCCATCATCGAGAAGATGGTTGAAGGCCGCATGCGCAAGTTCTTCGAAGAAGTCGCCCTTCTTTCGCAGGCTTTCGTCATCAACCCTGACCTGACCGTCGGCGACGCCATCAAGGCTGCCGAAAAGGATGCAGGCGCCCCGATCGAAGTCACCGGCATGGCACGTCTGCTGCTCGGCGAAGGCATCGAGAAGGAAGAGAGCGACTTCGCTGCTGAAGTCGCTGCTGTGGCCAAGGGCTGATCGCAGATCCTCTCCTTCTTCGAGGGAAAACATCGGGCATCGCGTGACAACGCGGTGCCCTTCGTGTATCCGGCTCAGAATTGATCTCGGGAGCATCCATGTCAGCCAAGCCATTGTTCAAGCGCGTCCTCCTCAAGGCTTCCGGCGAAGCCCTCATGGGTAGCCAGGGATTCGGGATCGATGTGGCCGTGGCTGACCGGATCGCCGGTGACATCGCCGAAGCCCGCCGCATGGGCGTCGAAGTCGGTGTCGTCGTCGGTGGCGGCAATATCTTCCGCGGCGTGGCCGTCGCGTCCAAGGGCGGTGATCGCGTGACCGGCGACCACATGGGCATGCTGGCCACCGTGATCAACGCCCTCGCGCTCGCCACCTCGCTGCGCAAGCTCGACATCGACACGGTGGTTCTCTCGGCGATCGCCATGCCGGAAATCTGCGAAAGCTTTTCGCAGCGTGCTGCTCTTCACCATCTGGCGCAAGGCAGGGTCGTGATCTTCGCTGGCGGCACGGGCAATCCCTTCTTCACCACCGATTCTGCCGCAGCGCTCCGTGCTGCCGAAATTGGCGCGCAGGCAATCTTCAAGGGCACGCAAGTTGACGGTATCTATTCCGCCGACCCGAAGAAGGTCGCTGACGCCACGCGCTTCGACCGTCTGACCCATGATGAAGTCCTGCAGAAGGGGCTTGCCGTGATGGACGTTGCGGCCGTGGCCCTGGCGCGCGAGAACCATATTCCGATCATCGTCTTCTCGATCCACGAGAAGGGTGGCTTCGGCGAAATCCTGTCTGGCGCCGGTCGCATGACGATCGTCACCGACAACTGATGAAAAATGAGCGGCGGCCATCCCGCGATGCCGCCAGCTGACAGAGCAATGGGAGAACCATGATGACCGCAGGGGTTGATCTCAACGACATCAAGCGCCGCATGGACGGTGCCATCAACGCATTCAAGAACGATATCGCGTCGCTGCGTACAGGCCGTGCCTCGGCCAACATCCTCGATCCGGTGACCGTCGAAGCCTATGGTTCGCGCGTGCCGCTGAATCAGGTGGCCAACGTGACAGTGCCTGAGCCCCGCATGCTGGGTGTCTCCATCTGGGACAAGTCCATGGTCAATGCTGTCGACCGCGCCATTCGCGAGGCCAATCTAGGTCTCAACCCGATCATGGACGGCCAGAACCTGCGCATTCCTCTGCCGGAATTGAACGAGGAACGCCGCAAGTCGCTCGTCAAGGTGGCACATGACTACGCCGAAAAGGCCAAGGTTGCTATTCGCCATGTGCGTCGCGACGGAATGGACGGCCTGAAGAAGGCTGAAAAGGACGGCGCGATCAGTCAGGACGACAGCCGCTCCCTGTCCGACAAGGTGCAGAAGATGACCGACGAGACGATTGTCGACGTCGACCGCTTGCTCGCGGACAAGGAAAAGGAAATCATGCAGGTTTAAGGCAGAGTCGTTCTTCGCCGTACTCTCCGAGCCGCCTGGATCCTCGCCAATGTCGACAGTTCAACATCGCATCGTTCCGCAGCATGTTGCGATCATCATGGATGGCAATGGGCGCTGGGCGAATGCACGCGGCCTGCCGCGAACCTTTGGCCACCGCAAGGGGGTCGAGACTGTCCGCGAGACGGTGAAGGCGGCTGGTGAGGCGGGGGTATCGTTCCTGACGCTGTTTGCCTTCTCCTCCGAGAACTGGCGGCGACCGGAAGCCGAGGTCAACGAACTCTTCGGCCTTCTGAAAGCCTTTATTCGCCGTGATCTCGCCGATCTGCATCGCGCGGGTGTCCGTATTCGCGTGATCGGAGACCGCCAGAACCTCCGCGACGACATCCGTTCGCTTCTCCTCGAAGCGGAGGAAACCACGGTCGAAAACCAGGCCATGACCCTCGTCATCGCCTTCAACTACGGGTCGCGCGACGAGATTGCGCGGGCTGCTGCGCGTCTCGCAGTCGAAGTGCAGGCCGGCAGGCTTGAACCGTCTCAAATCGACGCACAAAAACTGAACGACTTCCTCGATACGGCCGGTATTCCCGATCCGGATCTGGTAATCCGCACGAGCGGCGAGGAGCGCCTGTCGAATTTCCTGCTGTGGCAGGCGGCTTATGCCGAGCTGATGTTCGTGCCCGATTTCTGGCCGGACTTCACGCCCGCACTGTTCGACAGTGTCCTGGAACGTTACGCAGCCCGCGACCGTCGCTTCGGTGGCCTGTCGGCCAAAGCGGTGGCAGTCGGCTCATGACCTTGACGATGTCGCGCGAACTCCAGCTCAGGATCGTTTCTGCCATCGTCTTGATCGTGGTTGTTCTGGCGGCGACCTGGTTCGGTGGGCTGGCCTTCAAGGGGGTGGCTGCTGCGATTGGTCTGTTGATCTATTACGAGTGGTCGACAATCACGAGGCTTGCCGAGGGCAGCCTTAGAGCCAATGCCTTTGGCTGGCTGGCGATGGCGCTGATCAGCCTGAACATGCTGTTCGGTCAGGCCGACATGACGGTGCCGCTTTTCGCCGGCCTGGTCATCACCCTTGCCATTCCGTCCTTGCTGCGTCGTGTCAGCTGGTGGCAGCCCGCCGGGCTGTTTTATGCCGGCCTCAGCGCCATTTCGCTCTCGGCCATCCGGGGTGAGGATTCGCTCGGCTTCATCGCCATGCTTTTCGTCTTCGTCGTTGTCTGGGCAACCGACATCCTGGCATATTTCGTCGGTCGGGCCATAGGCGGTCCGAAGCTTGCCCCGCGCATCTCGCCCGGCAAGACCTGGTCCGGCGCGATCGGCGGGACCGTCGCCGGCGTCGTCGGCGGCCTCGTGGTCGCCATGACGCACTTCCAGGACATCGGCATTTGGGTCGGTCTCGTGGCGTTCGCGCTGTCGGTTGCAAGCCAGATTGGCGACCTCTTCGAATCCTTCATCAAGCGCCGCTTTGGCGTGAAGGATTCGAGCAGGCTGATCCCCGGCCATGGCGGCGTGATGGATCGCGTCGATGGCCTTGTATTTGCCTGTTTTGCAGCGTTTTTCTTGGCAATTGCCGGCTCGGCAGGAAGTGGCGGCGCCGTCGCCTCCATGGGTGCGTTCCTCTTCGGTCTCTGAGTGGCGCGCACGGCTGGACGAACGACCGCTTCAACATTCGCCATGCGCGAGATCAGGATACGGATAGATGGAACAGATCGGCTCAATCCTCAGCTTCCTTGGTGGGTATATCCTGCCCTACATCCTGATTCTGTCTCTGCTCGTTTTCATTCACGAAATGGGGCACTATCTTGCCGGCCGCTGGTCAGGCATCCGGATCCTGGCTTTTTCTGTCGGTTTTGGTCCGGAACTCGTGGGCTTCACCGACAAGCACGGCACACGCTGGAAGATTTCTGCCATTCCGCTGGGAGGCTATGTCCGCTTTTTCGGGGATGCCGATGCAGCCAGCCGTCCTGACGGGACGATGGCCGAGGAGCTGACCGAGGAGGAGCGGGCCCAGACTTTGAACGGCGCGAAGCTGTGGAAGCGTGCCGTGACTGTCGCGGCCGGACCGCTTGCCAACTTCCTGCTCGCCATCGTGATCTTCGCCGGCATGTTCGCGACCATGGGCAAGCCGGTCTCCGATCCGGTCGTTGCCGACATCAAGGCGGGCAGTGCAGCCGAAGCAGCCGGGATTGCCCGTGGTGACGTCCTGGTCGCCCTGGATGGCCGTGCAATCGAGACCTTTGACGATGTCGTGCGCTACATCACCATGCGTCCGGAAGTCCCGGTCGAAGTGACGGTGCGCCGCAATGGCGAGGAGATCGATTTTCCGCTGGTGCCGCAACGTGCAGAAACCAGCGACCGGTTTGGCAACAAGATGGAAGTCGGGCAGATCGGCATCATCACCGACCAGCAGGCCGGCAATTTCCGCGTCGTACAACTGTCTCCGCTAGAGGCCGTATGGGAAGGCGTGCGCCAGACCGGTCATATCGTCACCGGCACTTTCGATTATATCGGCAACATGATCGCGGGCCGCATGAATGCCGACCAGCTGGGCGGACCGGTGCGAGTCGTGCAGGCATCGGGCCAGATGGCGACGCTCGGCGTTATCGCTCTGTTAAATCTGGCAGCGGTTCTTTCCGTTTCCCTGGGGCTTTTGAATTTGTTCCCAGTTCCGGTCCTTGACGGGGGGCATCTCGTTCTCTACGCGATTGAAGCAGTACGGGGGAGGCCGATGGGGCAGGGCGCACAGGAAATCGCATTCCGGATTGGGATGGCGATGATCCTGTCTCTGATGGTCTTCGCCACCTGGAATGACATAAGCCGTTTGATTGGCTAGACGGGGAAGCTTGCACACCGAGAAAGGATTTGTTTACGATGTTTCAAATCGATAGTGGCGATTGGGCCACGCGTTGAAATGAAGTAAACAGAAATTAACTCGCACACTTGCTTGTAGGGTAAAACCCGTTAAAACCACACACGGGCCGGAGTCGGGTGCCGACTGCGGGGCAATTGAAGAAGGTATAGTATACACATGAAGGCTGGTTCAAAGTTTTTGAACGCAGTATCGGCGGTCGCGCTGTCTGCTGGTGTCGTGTCGTCGGGCGCAGGTATTGCCGTTCTTGCATCGGCGGTTGCTGCCGAAGCCGCAGTGGTTCAGCGTATCGACGTCCGCGGTGCTCAGCGTGTGGGTGCGGAGGCTGTACGCTCCAATCTGTCGATCCAGCCGGGTCGGACCTTCTCCAACACCGACATCGATGAATCGGTCAAGCGTCTCTACGCGACCGGCTTCTTCTCCGACGTTCAGATCTCCGTTTCCGGCGGCACGCTCGTGGTGACCGTTGCTGAAAACCAGCTGGTCAATCAGGTCGTCTTCAACGGCAACCGCAAGATCAAGGACGACAAGCTTCAGGGCATCGTTCAGACCCAGGCGCAAGGCCCCTACAGCGACAGCCTCATCAGCGCGGACATCGAGCGCATCCGTGAAGCCTATTCCGCGATCGGCCGCAGCGACGTCGAAGTGACAACGCAGGTCGTGCCGGTGGCAGAGGGCCGCGTGAACCTCGCCTTCGTCGTAAACGAGGGCGAACGGACGAAGATCAGTGCGATCAATTTTGTTGGCAACAGCGCCTATTCCGACGGTCGCCTCGCAGCCGTTCTTCAGACGAAGGAATCGGGCATCCTGTCCTTCCTGACCCGCAAGGACGTCTATAACGAGGACAAGCTGCGCGCGGACGAAGAAGCCCTGCGCCAGTTCTATTACAACCATGGTTACGCCGATTTCCGGGTGATCTCGTCCGAAGCTGTGCTGAATGAAGCCGGCAACGAATACACCATCAACATGACGGTTGACGAAGGTCAGCGCTACCGCTTTGGCGCCGTGTCTGTCGAATCGACCGTTGAGGGTATCGACGGTTCGGAACTGCAGGGTCTTCTCGAGACGCGCGAAGGCAACACCTACAGTGCCCGCGACGTTCAGAAGTCGATGGAAGCCATCTCCCGCCGCGTATCCTCGGCCGGTTATCCCTTCGCCCGCGTAGTTCCGCGCGGTGACCGCAATTTCGAAACCAACACCATCGGCGTGACCTATCTCGTCGACCAGGGTGAGCGCGCCTATGTCGAGCGCATCGAGGTTCGTGGCAACACCCGCACACGCGACTACGTCATTCGCCGCGAGTTCGATATTTCCGAAGGCGACGCCTTCAACCAGGAAACCATCTCCCGCGCCAAGCGCCGCCTTGAAGCGCTCGGCTTTTTCGCCTCGGTCAACATTTCGACCCAGGCTGGCAGCTCGCCGGACCGCGTCGTTGTCATCGTTGACGTGCAGGACCAGCCCACCGGTTCGTTCGGTATCGGTGCCGGTTACTCTGTTGGTGACGGTGGTCTGGTTCTTGAGGCCTCTGTCGAAGAAAAGAACTTCCTCGGTCGTGGTCAGTTCATCCGTCTTGCTGCCGGTGGTGGCTTCGACGATACGCAGACCTACAACTTCTCCTTCACCGAGCCCTATTTCCTCGGTTACCGTCTGGCCGCCGGCTTCGACCTCTTCAAGAGCTCGACCAGCAGCAACTCGGAATACGACTACGAAGAACAGGGCGGCACGATCCGCGTGACGGCGCCGATCACCGAAGATCTGGCAACGACGCTGCGCTACACCTACAAGACCATTGATTACATCAATGACGGTGCTTTCGGTGCAAACGGTGTTGCCGGCGGTGGCGATGACACGATCGCAGATCCATACATCGACGCGATCGAAGGCAGCACCTGGAAGCAGTCGATTCTTGGTCACTCGATCGTCTACAACACGGTTGATGATCGCCAGAATCCGCATGAAGGCATCTATGCGAGCTTCACGCATGAATATGCCGGTCTCGGTGGCGATTCCGAATACTACAAGGCCTTTATCCGCGCTCGCATGTTCTACACGCTGTCGGACGAGTTCGACATCGTGGGCTCGGTTGCCGGTTCGGCTGGTCACGTCGTGGCTCTCGGCGACAACCTGAACGTCTTCGATCAGTTCAAGATCGGTGGCAAGGAAATCCGCGGCTTCGACAATAGCGGTATCGGCCCGCGCATTGGTGATGACTCGATCGGCGGCACGACATACTTCACGGCCTCGGCCGAAGCGACATTCCCGCTTCCGCTGGTTCCGCAGGATCTCGGTTTCCGAGGCGCCGTCTTCGCTGATGCCGGCACGCTGTTCGGCAGCGAACTGGCAAGTGATGCTGGTGCACAAGGCACGAGCATGTCGCTGCGCGCGTCTGTCGGTGCCGGCCTGGTATGGAATTCGCCTTTCGGTGCCCTGCGCGTCGACTATGCGGTTCCTGTCGCCAAGGAAGACTTCGACGAAACCCAGGAATTCCGCTTCAGCATGGCGAACCAGTTCTAAGACTGGCAATCCAGAACCGCTGACAGTTTGACGTTCTGGAGCGTTTGCTGATGGACCACAATCGTTTCTTTCCGCCCCATGCCGGGTTAACCCTGGCTGTGCTTGCAGCCGAGACGGGGGCGGAACTTCAGGATGTGAGCCATGGTGGACGGATCGTTCGATCCGTGTCGCCGGTGGCAAGGGCGAAGGATGGGGATGTGTGCTACATCCTCTCCCGTCGCAACCGCGAAGATCTGGCGACCTGCCAGGCCACGGCGATCTTTTGCGAAAAGCCGCTTCTTTCTTTGATTCCATCCCACATTCCCGTTCTCGTGGCCAAAAGCGCGCATACAGCCTTTGCGCTGGCGGGTGGTCTTCTGCATCCGCAGGGGCTCAAGCCAGTTCTTATGACGTCGGGGACAACGCAAGTATCTCCGGCAGCCTTTGTCGACCCGACGGCGCGCCTGGAAGACGGTGTCGAAATCGAGCCGATGGCGGTGATCGGCGCCGACGTCGAAATTGGCAGCGGCACGCGCATTGGCCCTGGTGCGGTGATCGGCCCGGGAGTGCGGATCGGTCGTGACTGCGTGATCGCCGGCGGCGCGACGGTGCAGGTCGCCCTGATTGGCAACAATGTCATCATTCACAACGGTGCACGCATCGGCCAGGACGGGTTTGGCTACGCGCCGGGCCTCCGTGGCATGCTGAAGATCGTTCAGGTCGGCCGTGTCATCATCCAGGATCATGTCGAGATCGGTGCCAACACCACCATCGACCGTGGCACCATGGACGATACCGTGATCGGCGAGGGCACCAAGATCGATAACCTGGTCCAGGTTGGTCACAACGTTCGCATCGGGCGTCATTGCGGCATCGTCAGCCAGGTCGGCATCGCCGGCAGCACGGTCATTGGCGATGGCGTCATGATCGGCGGTGCCGCGGGCGTCAATGGTCACATCAAGATTGGCGACGGCGCACAGATTGCCGCGATGAGCGGCGTTCTTGCAGACGTGCCCCCGGGAGAGAAATATGGCGGCGTCCCGGCCCGTCCGTTGAAGGATTATCTGCGCGAGGTGGCGGACACCTTGAGCCGTTATGACGGCCGCGCCAAAGACAAAGGAGCCAGCAATGACTGAACTCGCGAAGAGCGAATTGGGATCGGCTGATATCCTCGAGATCATGAAGCTGCTGCCCCACCGCTATCCCTTCCTGCTGGTGGACAAGATCATCGAGATCGACGGTGACAATTCTGCAATCGGCATCAAGAACGTGACCGCGAACGAGCCGCATTTCACCGGCCATTTCCCGGAAAGCCCGATCATGCCAGGCGTGCTTTTGATCGAGGGCATGGCTCAGACCGCCGGTGCCATCTGTGCAAGGCTTCAGGGCGAGGGCGGAAATCTCGTCTACTTCATGACGATCGACAAAGCCCGGTTCCGCAAGCCGGTTGTGCCCGGTGATCGCGTCGAGTTCCACGTCGTGAAGCAGAAGCAGCGCGGCAACATTTGGAAGTTCCATTGCGACGCCAAGGTTGACGGCGCATTGGTCGCCGAGGCTGACATCGGGGCCATGATCATGCGCAAGGATCAGAAATGAGCCAGATCGCCGCTAGCGCCGTCATTCACCCGATGGCCGTGGTCGAAGATGGCGCGGTGATCGGCGAGAATGTCCGGATCGGTCCGTTTTGCCGGGTCGGTTCGCGCGTGACGCTGAGAGACGACGTCGAGCTCATTTCGAACGCTGTCGTTACCGGTCTGACCGAAATCGGCGCCGGCACCAAGATCCACCCGATGGCCGTGATCGGCGGTGTCTCGCAGAGCCTTCACGAGGCAGGCGAAGATTCCACCCTGGTCGTCGGTCAGAATTGCACCATGCGCGAAGGTGTGACGATGAACTGCGGCACGGTCGGTGGCGGTGGGATTACCCGCGTCGGTGACAATTGCCTGTTCCTCGCCAATTCCCATGTCGCTCATGACTGTATCCTCGGCAACGACATCATCCTCTCGAATAATGTCATGCTCGCCGGTCATGTGCGTGTGGAAGACAAGGCCATCCTCAGCGGTGGCTGTGCGGTCCACCAGTTCACCCGTATCGGCCGCCAGGCCTTCATCGGCGGCCTGTCCGCAGTTGCCTATGATGTCATTCCCTACGGCATGCTGAACGGCAATCCGGGGATCCTCGGCGGCCTCAACGTGGTTGGCATGAGCCGGTCTGGCATCGATCGCTCCGTGATCCACCAGGTCCGCCGCGCCTTCAAGCAGATATTCGAGAGCGAAGGCTCTGCGCGTGCCAATGCAGCGGCCATCCGTGACGAATATCTTGACTGTGCGCCTGCCATCGAAATCCTCGATTTCATCGCGGCCGAAAGCGATCGTGCATTGTCGTCTCCTCATCGCGGCAAGAACTGACCCATGACGATGGCCGGTCAAACAGACGGCCTGCAGCCGCAAACCGGTCGCCTCGCTATCATCGCCGGGAGTGGCAAACTGCCGCTCTTTCTCGCTGAAGCCGCTCGCGACGCAGGAGAGGATCCCTTCGTCCTCCGGCTGAAGAACGAAGCCGACGACATCTGGCAGGGCTTCGACAACGCCGTTGTCGGCGTCGGCGACATGGCGGGCCTCTCGGCTTTGTTTCGTCAGCACGGTATTCGCCGTGTTGTGATGTCGGGCGCCGTCAAGCGACGCCCGGCCTTCGGCGAGATCCGGGCCAACTGGAAGTCGATTCTGAAGCTCCCCAGGGCGCTGAAAACCTTGCTCGCAGGCGGTGACGATGCCGTCTTGCGCATGGTGATCTCGCTGATCGAGGCGCAAGGCTGCGAAGTGCTCGGCGCGCATGAAATCCTGCCGGGTCTCCTGGCAACGGTGGGACCACTCGGGACCATTTCCCCGGACGCGGATGCGTTGAAGGATATCGACAGAGCGGCAGATGCTGCCGAGACGCTGGGCAGGCTCGACGTAGGGCAGGGGGCGGTTGCGGTCGGTGGCCGCATCGTCGCGCTGGAAGGCGTCGAAGGCACCGACGCCATGCTTGCCCGTGTCCAGGCTCTGCGCTCGGAGGGACGGATCTCCCAACGTCGCAAGGGCGTTCTGGTCAAACTCTGCAAGCCGCAGCAGGACCTTCGGGCAGACCTGCCGACAGTCGGCGTTTCGACTGTCGCAAACGCCAAGGCCGCAGGGCTAGCTGGCATTGCCGTCGAAGCCGGTCGAGCGCTCGTGGTCGAACGCGAAGCGATGATCGCGGCTGCCGATGCCGCCGGGATCTTTGTCGTCGGCATAGACCGGTCGAACATCGAGCTTGGATCATGAGCGAAAAGCCGCTGAAGATCGCGGTGATTGCCGGCGAGGTCTCCGGAGATCTGCTCGGGGCCGATCTCATCGCGCAGCTGATGGCGATGCATCCGGGCCCTGTCGAACTCGTCGGCGTCGGCGGTGACGCGCTCGAAGCGCTGGGGCTGAGGTCGCTCTTCGATTTTTCCGAGCTCTCGATCATGGGCATCACCCAGGTGCTGTCGAAGCTGCCGCGCCTCATCAAACTGATCTCGTGGACATCAGATGCAATCGTCGAGGCAAAGCCTGATCTGCTGCTGATCGTCGATAGCCCGGATTTCACCCATCGCGTGGCAAAGAAGGTGCGGCGCAAGCTGCCGGATCTGCCGGTGGTCAACTATGTCTGCCCAAGCGTCTGGGCCTGGAAGGAATACCGCGCCAAGGCCATGCTCGACTTTGTCGATGCCGTGCTGGCGGTTCTGCCTTTCGAGCCCGCCGTCATGCAACGGCTCGGGGGGCCGGAAACCCATTTCGTCGGCCATAGACTGTCGAGCCATCCGGATATCCGCCGCGTCCGCGAAGCCCGCAAGGCGAGGGCCGTTAAGGGACAAGGTGCGCCGAAAACCATTCTCCTGTTGCCGGGGTCGCGAGGCAGCGAAATCACCCAGCTCCTGCCGGTATTCGGAGAAGCGATGAAGGAGTTCGTCGCCCGCAATGGCGAGGCGCGTTTCGTGCTGCCCACGGTGGCTCGCCAGGAAGCCCGCGTGCGCGAGATCACGCGGGACTGGACCTTAAGGCCAGAGATCCTCGTTGGCGACGAGGGAAAGTGGCGCGCCTTCGAGGAAGCGGATGCCGCGATCGCAGCTTCCGGCACCGTCATCCTGGAGTTGGCGCTTGCCCATGTCCCGGTCGTGTCGACCTACAGCGGCGACTGGATCATCCGTCTGCTCGCCAATCGCATCAAGATCTGGACCGGTGCCCTGCCGAACCTGATTGCCGACTATGCCGTCGTCCCGGAATACTTCAACGACGTGCTTCGGCCTGCGAGCCTCGTGCGGTGGGCAGAGCGTCTGTCGCAGGATACGCCGCAACGTGCAGCCATGCTAAGCGGATATGACGACGTCTGGCGCGAGCTGGAAACGGAACGGCCGGCCGGTGAAGCCGGCGCGGCCGTGGTTCTCTCCGTCCTGCAAAAGCGCGGAAAGATCTGATCCTCAGGCCCAACGGGCGAAGGGATCGGCAAGGCCTTCCCAGGCCGTCGGCGTGAACGTTTCTGCGGCAACGAGGCAATCATCCAGCTTGGCCGTGATCTGCAACTGGTCCATGGGATCGGCACCGATGAAGACGATCTCTTGCCGCCGGTCTCCCCATTCCTTGTCGAGATAAGGCGTCATCGCATTGAGGAAGCCTGGATCGTCGGGCCAGCGAGATTTCGGCACCGATGCCCACCACAACCCCATCTTGGTCGTCCTGACAAGTGGGCCGGCCTGACTGAGTTCGCCGACATGATGCGGCCGCGTGGCGAGCCAGAAGAAGCCCTTGGCACGGATGACGCCTGGCCAGGAGCGATCGAGAAAGGCCCGGAAGCGGGCGGGGTCGAACGGTGCGCGGGCACGGTAGACGAAGGAGCGGATCCCATATTCCTCCGTTTCCGGAACATGGTCCCTGAAGCCTTGCAGTTCCTGGAACCACAGGGGATGCATCTCAGCCTTTGCAAAATCAAATAGCCCGGTCCCGAGGATGTCTTTGGCGGCCACATGGGCAAAGTCGGTCTCGATGATACGGGCATCGGCATTCAGACCCGCAGTGATCTTGCGCGCCGCATCGAGCTGATCCGGGGTGGCCGTGCCGACCTTGTTGAGGATGATCACATCGGCGAATTCGATCTGCTCCACCAGGAGGTCGACCAGCGTACGATTGTCGTTATCGCCAGCAGTCTCGCCGCGGTCTGCGAGGAAGTCGATCGAGGAATAATCACCGATAAGGTTGGCGGCATCCACCACGGTCACCATGGTGTCGAGCTGTGCGATATCGGAGAGGCTGCGACCCTGCTCATCGCGGAAGTCGAAGGTGGTGGCAATCGGCAAGGGTTCGGCAATGCCGGTCGCCTCGATCAGCAGATAATCGAAGCGTCCCTGTTCCGCGAGCCCGCGCACCTCGTTCAAGAGATCGTCCCGCAGCGTGCAACAGATGCAACCATTGCTCATCTCCACCAATTGTTCCTGCGTGCGTGACAGCGCGGCATCCCCGCCACGCACCAGCGCCGCATCGATATTCACCTCACTCATGTCGTTGACGATGACGGCGACGCGCAAACCGTCGCGATTGGCGAGAACATGGTTGAGCAAGGTCGTCTTGCCGGCACCCAGAAATCCGGACAGGACAGTCACGGGAAGCCTCTTCATGGGAAAACTCCATTTTATGTAATAACGTAACAAATGATGATCTGAAAAAGGCGGAACCGAAGTCCCGCCTTTTCGCCCGGGGGAGGGATGAGATTACTGCGACAGGCAGGTGCTCATCGAAGTGGAGAGATCGCGCATCAACTGGCCATACAGACCTGGTCCAGCCTCCAGCGCGCCGCCCTCGGGGTCCAGCACGCCTGACTTCGCCTGCGTGCCTTCGGTAACAACGCTGATCAGTTTCGGCTCGAACTGCGGCTCCGCGAATACGCAAGCCGCTCCGAGTTCCTCGATCTTGGCGTGAATGGTGGACAGCCGCTCGGCGCCCGGCATGGTTTCCGGGCTGACGGTCACAGAACCGGCCACCCGCACGCCATAGCGCTTTTCGAAATACTGGTAGGCGTCGTGGAAGACGATGAAGGGCTTCTCCAGCACCGGCTTCAGCTGCGCGGCAATCTCCGTGTCGAGCGCATCGATCTCGGCATTCAGGGTCGTCCGATTGGCTTCGTAGGCTGCCTTGTTTGGCGGGTCAGCATCACCAAGGCTCTTGGCAATTTCAGCCGCCATCGCCTTGGCATTGCTGGGGTCGAGCCAGAGATGCATATCGGTGCCGCCATGCTCGTGTTCATCGTGGTCATGACCCTCATGGGCATGATCCTCGTGCCCGTCGCCATCACCGGCGGCAGTGGCTTCTTCCGCCCCGTGGTCGTGCCCGTGATTATCCGCGTGCTCGGCCTTGGCATGATCGTCATGGCCGGCCTCTTCGGCGCCGTGATCATGCGTATGGTCATCAGCGCCTTCGGCCGCTTCGGCATGCTCGCCATGGTCATGCCCTTCAAAGGCCCCACCCTCACGAAACGGCAGTTTGGTCAGGCCCGGCGCGTCTTCGAGTTCGACCACCTTGGCGATCTTCGGCAAAGCCTCGAGCGGCTTGTCCAGGAAGGCTTCGAGACCAGGGCCCACCCAGAAGACGACGTCGGCATTTTCAAGCGCCCGGGCGTTGGACGGCTTCAGCGTATAGGTGTGCGGAGAGGCTGCACCCTCGACAATCAGCGACGGCTCGCCGACGCCCTTCATGATCGAAGCGACGAGGGAATGGATGGGCTTGATCGAGACCACGACTTCAGGAGCCGCCATCGCGAAAGCGGGCGACAGGAAAAGCAGCGCCGTCGAGGCAGCCAGTCCGAGGCGATAACGGGTCATGCAATGCTCCTGAGGATGGTTATGTAATACTATTACCTAAGTTGCGTTATGCTATAACGTGTGGCATAGGAGGTGGCAACATCAAAATCTCGAGAAACCTATGAATGCCATGAAATCACGGGAGGCAGCACCGCTGGTGTCACTCACCGGCGCTGGTGTCTACCGAAACGGCCGCTGGCTTGTACGCGGAGTCGATTTCTCCGTGCGCCCCGGTGAGATCGTCACACTGATCGGCCCCAACGGGTCCGGCAAGTCGACGAGCGCCAAGATGGCGATTGGGGTGACCAAGGCGGACGAGGGCAGGGTGGAGCGCAAGCCCGGCCTGCGCGTCGGTTACGTGCCACAGCGCCTCTCCGTGGACTGGACCATGCCGCTGACGGTCCGCCGCCTGATGACCCTGACGGCACCCTTGTCCGCCACTGAGGTGAATACGGCACTCGAAGCTGTCGGCATCGCCCATCTCGCCGCTGCAGAGGTCCAGCACCTCTCGGGCGGGGAATTTCAGCGGGCCCTGCTCGCCCGTGCCATGGCCCGCAAGCCCGATATTCTGGTTCTCGACGAACCCGTTCAGGGCGTCGATTTCTCCGGTGAGATCGCGCTCTACGACCTGATTACCTCGATCCGAAATTCGACCGGCTGCGGCATTCTCTTGATCTCGCATGATCTGCATGTGGTCATGGCGGCAACCGACACGGTGATCTGTCTCAATGGCCATGTCTGCTGCCGGGGAACCCCCGCCGCCGTTAGCCAGAGCCCGGAATACATGCGGCTCTTCGGTGCCAAGGCGGCACAGACGCTCGCGGTCTACAGCCACGACCACGACCATACGCATTTGCCCGATGGGCGTGCCCAGCACGCCGATGGTAGTGTGACCGATCATTGCCATCCCGAAGACGGGCACCACCACCAAGGCCACCATGGCCACGATCACCATGATGGCCATGACCATGGTCAACATAAGAACCGGGAGCACGATCATGCTGGATGACTTCTTCGTCCGCGCCATGCTCGCCGGTATCGGCCTTGCTCTCACGACCGGGCCGCTCGGCTGCTTCGTGATCTGGCGCCGCATGGCCTATTTCGGCGACACCATGGCGCATTCGGCCTTGCTTGGCGTCGCGCTTTCGCTGTTCTTCTCGCTGAACCTCATGGTCAGCGTCTTCGTCGTCGCGGCCCTCGTCTCGCTGATCCTGATGGTTCTACAGAAGCGCCAGGGCCTCTCTGCCGATGCCCTGCTCGGCATCCTCAGCCACGCCACATTGGCGATCGGCCTTGTCATGGTCGCCTTCATGACCTGGGTCCGCTTCGACCTCATCGCCTTCCTCTTCGGCGACATTCTGGCGGTTACGCCGACCGACGTCGCCATCGTCTGGATTGGTGGCCTGGTGGTGGTGGCGATCATTGCCTGGCTCTGGCGGCCACTGCTGGCCGGGACCGTGAATGTCGAACTCGCTGAAGCCGAGGGCATGCAGCCCGAACGTGCGCGGCTGATCTTCATGCTCCTGATGGCCCTGGTCATCGCGATCGCGATGAAGATCGTCGGCATCATGCTGATCACCTCACTGCTGATCATTCCTGCTGCAGCGGCGCGCCGCTTCGCCACGACCCCGGAAGTCATGGCCGTGCTCGCCTCCTTGATCGGCGCCGTGGCCGTTGTCATGGGCCTGTTCGGCTCGCTGACCTACGACACGCCGTCCGGACCCTCGATCGTGGTCGCTGCGCTCCTGCTCTTCATCATCAGCCTGCTGCCCCGACCGGGCGCCAGGACAACCGACCTTCGACCGAGGGCCTGACCCATGACCAAGACCGATCTCACGCGCAATCAGTCCCTCGTCTTCGACGCACTCGTCGGCAGCGACGGGCCGCTCTCGGCCTATACCCTTCTCGACCGTCTGCGCGAACACGGCTTCCGCGCACCGCTGCAGGTCTACCGGGCACTCGACAAACTGGTCGAATTCGGCATGGTCCATCGGCTGGAAAGCCTCAACGCCTTCGTCGCCTGCGCCCACCCGCATGACGGCTGCTCGGGACACGGCACCGTCGCCTTCATGATCTGCAGCAAGTGCGGCCACGTGACGGAATTCCACGACCATGACATTGATCACCGCCTGACGACAGTTACACGCGGTTTGAGCTTCAAGCCGGAAAAGACGACCATTGAAATCAGGGGCTTTTGCGCGACCTGCACCGAGATGGCCGCCTGAGGACTACCGGCCTCAGAGCGGCTGGAGGTCCGCGGCAAAGCGGCGCCAGTTGCGCATGTAGTTCTGCGCGGAGAGCCTGAGGCCCGCAATCGCGACATCGTCGAGCGTTCGAACAACGCGGGCAGGTGCGCCAACGATGAGGGAATTGTCGGGAAAGACCTTACCTTCTGTGATCAGGGTATTGGCGCCGACGAGGCAGTTGTCGCCGATCCGTGCCCCGTTGAGGACCGTTGCTCCCATGCCGACAAGTGAATTCGTGCCGATTGTGCAGCCATGGATGATGGCATGGTGGCCGATCGTGCAGCCTTCACCGATCGTGACGCCTTTGCCGGGATCGGTATGCACCATCACGCCGTCCTGGATGTTCGTGCCGGCGCCGATCACGATCGGATCGTTGTCACCACGCAGAACCGCGCCGAACCAAATGCTCACATCTTCACCGAGCTGCACGTCACCGATGACCTGCGCACCGGGCGCGATCCAGTAAGTCCCGGCGGGTGGCAGTTTGGGGGTCTTTTCTCCCAGACGGTAGAATGGCATCTGTCGACCGGTCTCGTCAGCGCAGGCGCATGATGACCGGGAAACGTCCGGCCTGGGACGAAACATGAAGGTGGATGCTGGCCTCAGGTTGCGAATAGCGCCAGGCGCGAGCGCCGTGAGAGAGCAGCAAGCCGATGAGGTCTTTGGTCTTGGAACGCTTTTCACGCAGGCCAAGATCGGCCAGGCGATAGGCGGCTTCGTGCAGCGGGTGCAGGACGCCACTCGCTGGCGAAAGGCCGTTATTGTCCTGCCCTTCGACAGGCTGATGTCTGAAGTCGTTCGTTGCCATTCCGTATTCCTCGTAAACAGTACAAGTCGAGGTTTCGGGTGACCGTGTTACTGGGCGGCGGCCCAGCAACCGATTCCCTTCTTCTTCAAGGCATTGCAAGCATTGACCGCGTCTTTCTGCTCATCGAAACCACCAAACCGCGCGCGGAAGATCTGTTTGGCTCCGTCGCCATAAGCGACGGTGAAGGGGGTGGCGGAACGCAATACCTTTCCGCCCTTGTCCTGCGCGTTGCGCAAGAGATCCATCGCCAGTTCCTTGTCCGGAGACGTGCCGATCTGCACGACCCAGCCGGAGCTCGGCGTGGTGGATGCGGTGGTCACGCTGTCGACATCAGGCGGCGTAGCGGAGGCGGCAGCCACAGACTCCGTCGCGGCAACTGGAGCGACCGCAGCGCCGGTATCGGGCATGTAGGCGGGAGCCGGCTGTGGAACCGGGACGCCAGCGCCGGTCGTTGCGGCCGGAGCCACCGGGCGCATGGTCTCGAGCGCAGCACTGGCTGCATTGGTGGAGGGCGAGGCGGCATAGGCCTGGGCCTGGGCCGAGACGCCGGTATACCGGACACCCGGCATCGGCCCGGTCTGTGGCAGGTTTGGCACGTCGCCCGCGCTCACGGCAGCAGTCGCCTGGGACGGAGCAACCGAAGTGTCGATTTTCGCGATCACATTGCTGCCGCCGCGAGTACTGGAGGCTGCCGGAAGGTAGCGCTGCACCAGGCTGGTCATCTGCGCGTTGCGGCGGGCGCCGGAGGTGGCGCCGAGAACGACGGCGACGATCGAGCGTCCGCCGAGCTCCGCGGAGGTCGCAAGGTTATAGCCAGCCGCACGGGTGTATCCCGTCTTGATGCCGTCGACGCCACGGACCTGGCCGAGCAGACGGTTGTGATTGCCGATTGTCTGTTTGCCGAAGCGGAAGCTGCGGGTGGAGAAATAGCCGTAATACTGCGGGAAATGCTGGCGAAGCGCGATGCTGAGACGGGCCTGGTCACGCGCCGTGGTCATCTGCGCCGTGTTCGGCAGGCCGTGAGCATTGCGATAGGTCGTCTTCGTCATTCCCAGATTGCGCGCCTTGGCGGTCATCATCTGCGCAAAGCGCTGCTCCGAGCCGCCGATATATTCAGCAAGCGCCGTAGCCACGTCGTTCGCCGAACGGGTCACCAGCGAGAGGATGGCTTGCTCGACCGTAATACTGCGCCCCTTGCCGACGCCGAGTTTGGAAGGGGGCTCCTTCGCGGCATTGGCGGAGAAGGGCACCTTGCTGTTGAGCGAGATCCGACCGGCTTCGAGCGCCTCGAAGACCATGTAGAGGGTCATCATCTTTGTCAGTGACGCCGGATACCGCAAGCTATCGGCATTCTCGCCATACAAGACCTTGCCCGTCTTGGCGTCGATCACGATCCCGGCATATTTGGGATTGGCATGGGCCACGCTGGAGACGGCGACCGTTGTCACGATGACCGCAACTGCTGCGACGACGAACCGACGAAAGGCGGCGGCGAAGTTGAAGCTTCCCAGAACTTTGTGCACCACGATACTCTTTAATCTCATAATTGACGACCGGACGCTCTCCCCCAATCGCGACCATCTTGATCGACCCTACGGAATGAGCCTTACCAAGAGGTTTATGATGAACGGGTGGTTGACGCTTTCGGTGGATTTTTAAGCGTCACGGGAGCAGAAGCCGCGCGACTGCGGTCCTCGACATAATCGCGCACGGCGATGTCTATGGCCTGCCAGTCTTGGAGCAGCTGGCTCGAGAAGCGATAGAGAACGGTTAGGTCCTCGCCGACATGGATATCGCGCTGGCAGTCGCTGCTTCCGGTGCTTTCGGGCATGTCTGACAAGATGCAACGGATGGCATAGGCTTCTCCTCCCGGTAATGTGCCGGTGAGGAGGCTTTCACCCTCGTATCCAGGTGCGCTCCGAAAGTGGTGTATGGTGAGCCCGGCGGGTCCGGCCGTCGAGCCCGGCTCGAGCAGGTGCCTGTAGATCGGCTCTACCCGCCCGGACATGTCTCGCGACATCGTGCTCTGAGACATCTGCAGGAAGATCAGCGAATGCGAAAGGCTGAGATCGTCGAACCGGCGACGCTGCGCGACCGAATAACCGGTGAGCTCCGGCCAGAGAAGGTAGAGATCGACGCGCTCCGCGCTTCCGGATTGGCGCTGCGGTTCGAAGCGGATCGTGTTCGCGGTCAGGGAAAGCCGATCGCGCCCAATGGTGATGTCGAGGATCTCGCTGTCTTCGGTATGGCCTGCGAGGGAGAGGCGCTCACCATAGGCGCGACCGAACCAGCTGATCGCAACCGAAGCGGCCGCGAGGATCAGAACGGAAAGCGTGACGACGACCAGAAAGCGCGTCGAAATCAGCGGCGCATGTTCGTCCTCTGCTTCCATTCCGCTTGTCCCGGCTTGCATGTCGGCTCCATCGCTAGGCGGAGCCCCATTTGTCGGGGATCTCGCCGCTGACAAGACTTCGGCGAGTATGGTTAATTTGCGGTTAAGTGGCATATGCCCGGGCCAGCATCAGGCAAAAAGAGAGCCGGTCCCGGTTGCACGGGACCGGCTCATTGGCTCCGGTCGGGGGACGGGTAGGCGGGGACAGACCGGGCCAGAAAAGTTGAGCGGCGTGGCCTTTACTGGGACACGCTGCCGACAGCGCCTGCACGCCCATCCTGGAGCTTCACCCAGCGGCTGGGTTGGCTGGAGGACTGACGCTTCAGGTAGGTGTATTCGGTCTCGGACCACAGCAGCACCTTGTTGCGCATGTTGTCGAGAATGAAGTCGCCGTGATCCGTGCGGATGGTCAGGACCGCATGGCCCTCTCCGTTCGGCTGCAGCACAACGGTCAGCAGAAGATCAGCGGGGTCGACGCCGCGGTCAATCAGCATCTTGCGCTTGAGCAGGGCGAAATCTTCGCAGTCTCCGACGCTCCGCGGATAGGCCCAGCGTTCCTCCACGCCGTAGATCTCCATGTCGGTAAGCGGGGTGATCGAGCTGTTGACGGTGTAATTCACCTCGAGAATGCTCTTCCACAGTGTCTCGGTCAGCTGCATCGGGCCATTGTCGGCCTGGTTTCCTGCGCATTCGCCGGCATAGGTCTGGCAGAATTCATAATGGCCAATGGGCGGATTTGCCTTGCCCACGACCTGCATGTTGGCCGGCATTGCCGAGACCTGAACGGCCAATGCGCCAGCGATGGCGAGGGCCAGAGTTCCAATACCCAGAGTTTTCTTTGTTGTCATTGGTTGTCTCCTGGTGATGGAGAAAGCAATGACAGAGAAAATTTGATGCGCCGCCAAGAATAGAAGTAAGATAAGCGACGAAATAGATGAGAATTAAAATCTATATTGAGATATATTTGATTTGTATTTGATTATCTTTTTCGGAAAATAAGCGTCAATTTCAATTCAAATTCGAGCAATTCCACCGCTGCAGGGCAGGGGACCTCCAGAAAAACGCAGTAAATACAATGGTTTTTGTTTCCGGATGCCTGTCGCACCAGCGGCTGTTCGGATGTTCTGCCGGGACCTGTGGGGACGAAGAAAATCGAAGCGCATTGAGCAAGTCCGCCGGATATAGCAGCCGGAATGGCTTGTGGCTGTGTGGAGGGCCGAATCTTTTTCAGGAATTTTTTGTGCCGCTCTGGCACGCATCTGGGCGCTGGACATGAAAAAGGCGCCTCGCATGTGTTGCGGGCGCCTGAATTCGGGTTGGTTTGGCCTGGCCTAGAGGAATTCCGTCAGCGCTTCCCGCGACTGCAGCGACAGGAACTCGATCGCCACGCCTTCCATGAAGTGACGCACGACGCGTCCGCGCATGTTGCCGAGGCGGACGGCGGTCCCGATCGGCGGGCGGATGTCGATGTCGACGGCGGCACCCGAAAGTGAAAGGTCCATGAGGCGGCATGGATAGACCTTGCCATCTTCGAGCGTGAGCTCGGTCCTGGTCTGGCGCGGTGTGAGACGATCGTGGCGACGGTCTTCCGGCAGGCCCAATTCATGTTTGTTGGCGATCCAGGTCAGCTGCGCTGCGAGTTTTTCGCGCTTGCGGACGGTCGCATTGATCGTGATGACGAAGCCGTCCTCGGTCAACTTTACAACCGTGCCCTCGATGCGGCCGAGGTGATCGATGTAGGCAACGATGCGCTCGTTCGGGCGCGGCATGCCGGCACAGGCAAAGCGAACGTCGCCCGGCGACATGTCGACGACCTTGCAGACATACTCATCGTACGTGGCGAGCATGAGCCTGCCCTGCAGGCTGACGGCGACGCGCTGAAAGGCACGTTGCTGTCCCGGCGAGGCGATCGTGGAGCTCTGGCTTGCCTGCGGCGAGTACATCATGGGAAATCTGTTCGTTCCTTTGTTCCTCGACAGTAGTGGGTGAGCCGTTAATATTGTGTTTGCTCTCTGCCTCGCCTTTTCACGACGGAACGCAGTTCGCGGCCCGGTTAAGGTTAAGAAGTCCTTTCATTTGTTTCATTGGAAGAAAGCTGGCATCACGATTGCAGCACACGCGAAGGCAAGCCTTCGGCACCACCTCCAGTCGGCGCAACGATCTGCCTCGCGCCTGCAAGGCCACTCGGTTTTCCGAGCGGCCTTTTTTTTATCGGCCGCCTGCATTACCTCATGCAAACAGAGAAACAGGAGCGCCACATGCAGGACGATTCGGGATCGCGGGACAACGAGCGCCCGCACGACGAACCGCCTGCTTTTGAAACAAGGCCGACGGCTTCCGACAATCCGCCGATTTTCAACATCCCGACCGGCGTGCTGGTCGCCCTTGGTCTCGTGATCGGAATCTATGTCGTGCAGGACTTTGTTCTGTCCGAAAGTCTCAACCGATGGATCGCCGTCGAATTCGGCTTCTCGCCAATTCGCTACCTCTATCCGCTCACCGAACAATCCCTGGCCTGGCTTTGGACGCCTGTGTCCTATTCTCTGCTGCACGGCAGTTTCGAGCATCTGGCCTTTAATAGCCTGTGGCTTGCGGCTTTCGGCACGCCCGTCTGCCGCAGAATTGGCGAGACACGCTTTGTGCTGTTCTGGATCGTCTCATCCGTAGCGGCCGCGGGACTTCATGCGATCGTCAATTGGGGCGAGCCTTCCTTGATGGTCGGCGCTTCAGGTGTGATTTCGGCCCTTATGGGCGCGGCCTGCCGATTTGCCTTCGGGGATCGCCAGCGTGTCCATACCCGGCTGTTGGGCCGCGAACCGCCGCTCTTGAGTGTCGGCCAGGCGCTCGCGGACCGGACGGTGCGGGTCTTCATCATCGTCTGGTTCCTCGGCAATGTCGCAATCGCCTTCGGTCTGCCGATGATGGGTGCCGATTCGGCCGCAATCGCCTGGGATGCCCATATCGGCGGCTTCCTGCTCGGCTTCTTCTGCTTTGCGCTCTTCGATCCCCATGGCCGCAAGGCCGGGTGAGATCCGCTTATTGCATTCTCCTTGAATAAAGGGCACCCTTTTGATCGGCAGTCCACGAAGATTGGACCGCCGACCCAGTGTTCTATGCGAGGAGGAACGCATGAGTGCATCTGCGAGAAGCATACTCGAGCAAAAGGGACGCAACGTCATCACGATCAATCCGACGGTGACGTTGGGCGAGGCCGCCCACGTGCTGGAGGAAAACAAGATCGGTGCCGTTGTTGTGGTCGGCATGGAAAACCGGATCGTCGGCATTTTCACCGAGCGCGACGTGGTGCGTGCGATCGGCTCCGAAGGCAAGAACGCCTTTGATCAGCCGGTATCGGCTTTCATGACAGCCAATGTCTATCGTTGCCGCGAGGAAACCGGGGTCAACGAACTCATGGAAATGATGTCGTCCCGCCGCTTTCGCCATGTTCCCGTCGAGGACAATGGCAAGCTGAGCGGCATCATTTCAATCGGTGACGTGGTGAAATCGCGCATCCGTGAGATCGAACAGGAAGCCGAGCACATCAAGGCTTACATCGCAGGCTGAAGACCTGCAGATCAAGCAAGGCGATGACCGCGCTGGAGTGCGGTCATCGTAGAACCGCTTCCTGCATGCGCCGGATTTCGGTGACGCGGGCTTTGGTTTCTTCGTATCCTCGCTCGATCGCTTCTCCCGCGCGATGAAACTCGGACAATCCGATGTCGTTCAGCCGCGGGTGAAGCGCGAGATCAGGCGGATCGCCGGCAAGCCTTGCCCGTGAGATGCGGTCCTGAATGATGTTGAAGGCCTGGACCATGACGCCAGTCAGTCCGACCTTGTTCGGTGCGCGGCCGGTTTCGACATAGTCCGGATCCGGGTTGCTGGCCTTGTGCTTGACCACGGCGGAGCGACCGAAGACGTCGTAGTGAAGATTGACCGCCATCACCAGCGGCTGCTCATAGGCACGGCAGACGGAAACCGGCACCGGATTGACCAGCGCGCCGTCGATCAGGGTTCGGTTGTTGCAGCGTACCGGCTCGAAGATGCCTGGCAGCGCATAGGATGCCCGCAGCGCCGTAATCAGGCTGCCACCGTCGATCCAGACTTCGTGTCCGCTGTTGAGCTCTGAGGCCACGGCCACGAAAGGCTTTGGAAGTTGCTCGACGGTCAGTCCTTCGAGATGCTCCTGCATGCGCTTGGTCAGCCGCATGCCCCCCAGCAACCCGCCACCGCCGATCGTCAGGTCGAGCAGAGATGCGATGCGCCGCATCGTAAGCGATCGGGCGAAGGCTTCCAGTTCATCGAGCTTTCCGGCGAGATAGCATCCGCCGACCAGAGCGCCGATCGAGGTGCCGGCGATCATGCCAACCTCTATGCCTTCCTCGTCAAGGGCTCTCAAGACCCCGATGTGAGCCCAGCCCCGCGCGGCACCGCCACCTAGCGCCAGCGCGACCTTGGCGCGCGTCTTCTTCTCAGGCTGATTGGGACCGCCCCGCATGGGCACGCCATCCTTCGCCGTGTGGGCAACGCTCGTTGCCGAATGTGACATCATGCTCCAGTTCAGCATCTCCAAACCCCACTCGCTGAACACTCCGGATCACATTAGGACATCGTCTGCTTACGAATTCGTTATGCGTAAACCGTTTGATCAGCCGCCATAGATTTCCGAGGGGTCGAAATGACGATGATCGTCGGAGATGGTGAGCACGGGTTGCCCGCCGTCGAGAGTTGCGGACCGGTAAAAACAGGAGCGACGCCCGGTGTGGCAGGTGGCATCATGCCCCGCGACCTCGACCTTCAGCCAGATCGCATCCTGGTCGCAATCCACACGGATTTCCTTGACCGTTTGCAGGTTTCCGGAGCTTTCGCCCTTCTTCCAGATCTTGGCGCGAGACCGGCTGTAGTAGTGACCGATTCCGGTTTGGAGCGTGAGCGCGATAGCCTCCGCATTCATGTGCGCGACCATCAGGAGTTCGCCGTCGCGTGCATCCGTCACCACGGCTGTCACCAGTCCGTGCTCGTCGAATTTCGGCGTGAAGGCGAGGCCCTCCTCGAGCAGCGACTTGTCGGAGGAGGGTGCATCGAAGGTGATTGATGACATGGGGCGTGAACTCAGCGGTTCCGGACCATGGACATGAAACGCGCCTGTTCGGCCGCATTGTCCTTGAAGGCGCCGGTGAAGGTTGTGGTGAGGGTGGTGGAGCCCGTCTTCTGGATGCCGCGCATGGCCATGCACATGTGCTCGGCCTCGATGAACACGGCGACACCACGGGGCTGGAGGCCCTCGTCGATCGCCTGGGCAATCTGCGCCGTCATGTTTTCCTGCGTCTGCAGGCGCCGCGCAAACACATCGACGACGCGGGCAATCTTGGACAACCCCAATACGCGGCCCTTCGGCAGGTAGGCGACATGTGCCTTGCCGATGACGGGCAGCATGTGGTGTTCGCAATGCGAGAAGAAGGAAATGTCGCGCACCAGGACCATGTCGTCATAGCCGCCGACTTCCTCGAAGGTGCGACCGAGCACCTCGTCGATGTCGGTTTCATAGCCGGCAAACAGTTCAGAATAAGCCTTGGCGACGCGCGCCGGCGTATCGAGAAGGCCCTCCCGCTCCGGGTCGTCGCCGGCCCACAGCAGCAATGTGCGAACGGCCTCCTCGGCCTCTTCGCGCGTCGGGCGCGGCGCTTCCGCGGTCAGTTTCGTGACGATGGCGTCCATGGCCTTGGTCTCCCGGTCCCGCTCGAGACGGGCCGCTGGTTTGGCTTTGCCGGATTGTAAAGGCGTAATGCGGCTCATAATGCAAGTCCGTTGTCGCGGTTGACGGTCAGAAGATCAAAGCCCCGGGGGTGCTTGCGTTTGTCCTGCGCCCGTCACTTCGATATAAAGGGCATTGAATTCGATATAAAGGCTGCAGCTGCGGCACGATGACTGCGGCATTACCGCAGACCATTCCTATATACGGGAAAGACGCTGGAGCGGATTGACCATGGACGACATCTACAACACCAAGATCCTCGAATTTGCCGGCAATATCGGCCGCATCGGCACGCTCGGCAACGCGCAGGCCGTCTCCGAGAAGCACTCGAAGCTCTGTGGCTCGCGCGTGAAGGTCTATCTGAATGTCGAGAACGGGACCGTAACCGATTTCGCCCACGAGGTGAAAGCCTGCGCACTCGGCCAGGCATCCTCTGGCATCATGGCGCGCCATGTGGTCGGCGCAACGGCGGAGGAGCTCCGCAAGGCAAGGCTCGATATGCTCGCCATGCTGAAAGAAGACGGCGAGGGACCGACCGGCCGCTTCGAGGACATGCGCTTTCTCAAGCCCGTGCGCGACTACAAAGCCCGGCACGCCTCGACCATGCTGACATTTGACGCCGTGGTGGACTGTCTCGATCAGATCGAACGGCAGGCCGAAACGGCCCGCGCCAGCTGACTACATGTGCGAGGCTCCGGGATGCGGCGACGGGAAGTCGCCAGGCGGTAGACGCGGTCGAAACTTTTCCGGTACGTTTCCTAAGACACCGGACCGGCTGGCGGGCATGGCGCTGATCCGCTTCTATCAATTGACCCTTTCCAGTGTGATCGGCAGTTCGTGTCGGCACACGCCGACGTGCTCCGAATATGGATATGAAGCGATCGCGCGCCATGGCCTGTGGTCTGGTGGATGGCTCACTTTGTTTCGCGTAGCGCGATGCGGGCCGGGCGGGACATGGGGTTTCGATCCGGTGCCTCCGCGTCTCGACAACGAGTACGTTTGGTGGGCGCCCTGGCGGTTCTGGCGGATCGGTGACAAGCGAGGCGGGCTGAACGCAGGAAGCCCTGCACCGGCCTTTGACCCGCGTCAGAAGGTCATCGACTATCACGCTGCCATCAATACTCTGGATTTCGACCGGATCGAGAGCTTTTTCGCGGAACACGCAGTCTACATTTCGGGCGGAACCGGGAATACAACCGGCCGCGTAGCTATTATGAGCGCGTTCCGGGAGTATTTTGAGATGTTTCCAGATCAGGTGGCCTGGGACGATATCGTGGAGCCGGCCGGCGCCTATGCGGCGCGTTCGGTCTGGAACCTGAAGGCGACACATGCCCGAAGCGGCGAGATTGTCGAGCGCCGTGGTCTGGAAACTGTGGAGTTCGACGAGCACGGCAGTATCATACGCATTGTTGTCGAAGATAGCTGAACAAGGCCGATGCGCGCATCCGTCCACGGATACGGCAATCGACGAGGTGACGGCAGCGAGCGGTCGCCATGCCGATCCGGATGCCCTCCAGCGGGTCCTGCGCAGCCTGTCGCAAGAGGTTCGCGACGTGAGCAAAATCCTTTACTCAAAAGCGCTTTCGTCCTATGGAGCGCCGGTAAATCGCGGGTTCTGACCCGCCCCTTTCACCACCCGCATTCGTTGGCGGGACTGGATCAGGAGACATAGCATGTCCGCTTCCGTATCTCTCACTTTCCCCGATGGTTCCATCCGCGAATACGCTCCCGGCACGACCGGCAGCCAGGTCGCCGAATCGATTTCCAAGTCGCTCGCCAAGAAGGCTGTCGCCATTGCCCTCGACGGCACCGTGCGTGACCTGTCCGACCCCGTCATCGACGGCCGGATCGAGATCGTCACCCGCACTGACCCACGTGCGCTGGAACTCATTCGCCATGACGCCGCGCACGTGATGGCCGAGGCCGTGCAGGAGCTTTGGCCCGGCACCCAGGTGACCATCGGCCCGGTGATCGAGAACGGTTTCTATTACGACTTCGCCAAGGCCGAGCCCTTCACGCCGGATGATCTGCCGAAGATCGAAAAGCGGATGAAGGAGATCATCCAGCGCAACAAGCCCTTCACCAAGGAAGTCTGGTCGCGCGACAAGGCGAAGGAAGTCTTTGCCGCGAAGGGTGAGGCCTACAAGGTCGAGCTGGTCGACGCGATCCCGGAAGACCAGGACCTCAAGATCTATTATCAGGGCGACTGGTTCGACCTGTGCCGTGGGCCGCACATGGCGTCGACAGGGCAGATCGGCATGGCCTTCAAGTTGATGAAGGTTGCCGGTGCCTACTGGCGAGGCGACAGCAACAACACGATGCTGAGCCGCATCTATGGCACCGCCTTTGCCGAACAGGAAGAGCTGGACCGCTACCTGCACATTCTCGCCGAAGCCGAAAAGCGCGACCACCGCAAGCTCGGCCGCGAAATGGATCTTTTCCATTTCCAGGAAGAAGGCCCTGGCGTCGTTTTCTGGCACGGCAAGGGCTGGCGCATGTTCCAGACGCTCACCTCCTACATGCGTCGCCGTCTCGAAGGCACCTATGAGGAAGTCAACGCACCGCAAATCCTCGACAAGTCGCTCTGGGAAACCTCCGGTCACTGGGGCTGGTACCAGGAGAACATGTTCGCCGTGAAATCGGCGCATGCCTTCACCCATCCCGATGATGAGGAAGCCGACCAGAAGGTCTTCGCGCTGAAGCCGATGAACTGCCCGGGTCACGTGCAGATCTTCAAGCATGGCCTGAAGTCCTATCGCGAACTGCCAGTCCGCCTCGCCGAATTCGGCAATGTGCACCGCTACGAAGCCTCCGGCGCCCTGCACGGCCTGATGCGCGTGCGCGGCTTCACCCAGGACGACGCCCACGTCTTCTGCACGGAAGAGCAGATGGCGGCGGAATGCCTGCGCATCAATGACCTGATCCTATCGGTCTATGAGGACTTCGGCTTCGACGAGATCGTCGTGAAGCTCTCGACCCGTCCGGAGAAGCGAGTTGGTTCCGACGACCTCTGGGATCGCGCCGAAAGCGTCATGATGGACGTGCTGAAGCAGATCGAGGAGCAGTCGGGCGGGCGCATCAAGACCGGCATCCTGCCAGGCGAGGGTGCTTTCTACGGCCCGAAGTTCGAATACACCCTGCGCGACGCGATCGGCCGCGAATGGCAGTGTGGCACGACCCAGGTCGACTTCAACCTGCCGGAGCGCTTCGGTGCCTTCTACATCGACCAGAACTCGGAAAAGGTTCAGCCGGTCATGATCCACCGCGCCATCTGCGGCTCGATGGAACGCTTCCTCGGCATCCTGATCGAGAACTTCGCCGGCCATATGCCGCTGTGGTTCGCGCCGCTGCAGGTGGTCGTCGCGACGATCACCTCGGATGCCGACGACTATGGTCGCGAAGTCGCCGAGCAACTGCGTGACGCGGGCCTTCTGGTGGAGACCGACTTCCGTAACGAGAAGATCAACTACAAGGTTCGCGAGCACTCGGTGACCAAGGTTCCGGTCATCATCGTTTGCGGCAAGCGCGAGGCGGAAGAAAAGACCGTCAACATCCGTCGCCTGGGTTCGCAGGAGCAGGTGTCCATGCCGCTCGTCGAAGCGGTGGCGGTTCTGGCCGGTGAAGCAACTCCGCCGGACGTCAAGCGCAAGTTGGCGAACCGCAAGATCTGAGAATAAGGGCTGTCTGGCAGCGTGTCGCAACGCTGTCAGACGGCTGTCATCGAAACGGCATATGACGGAATGATGATCCTCCGCGCGATTGGAGCCTTCCCGTGAAGTTCAAAGAACTGTCCTATGCCAACGAGCGCGACCCGAAGCTCAAGCGCTGGTTCATCCGATCGATCGAAGGCCTCTCTGGCCGTGACCGCTTCACCCGCCTCTACGAGATTTGGCGCAATGACATCGTCGGCAAGACCGACCGCGTCTTCGGCAAGATGCTCGACCTTATCAATGTCGACCTCAAGGTGGATGGCACCTGGCCTCCCCAGACCCTTCCCGATGGACCGATTGTCATCGTCGCCAATCATCCCTTCGGCATTGGTGACGGTATAGCTGTGCTCGCAATCGCCGAACAGCTCGGTCGTCCCTTCCGGGTGCTGATCAACAACGAACTCCTGAAGGTGCCGGAAATGGCGCCGTATTCGCTGCCGGTTTCCTTCGAGGAGACCAAGGAGGCGCTTGCCCTCAACATGCAGACACGCCACGAGGCGCTTCGGCTTCTCAAGGACGGTGTGACCGTGGTGATTTTCCCCGCGGGTGGCGTTGCCACCGCGAAGAAGGGTTTTGGCCGCGCCGAAGACCTGCCCTGGAAGATGTTCCCCGCAAAGCTGATCCAGGCCGCCAGGGCCAATGTCGTGCCTGTCTATTTCGAGGGCCAGAATGGCCGGCTATTCCATCTCGCCAGCAAGATTTCGCTGACATTGCGCGTCTCGCTTCTGATCCGCGAGTTCCGCCGGCTGTCCGGCTCGACGATTCAGGCCCGTGTCGGCAGGATGATCCCTTGGGAAGAGCTGAGCAGCCACGCCGACCGCAAGGATCTGCTGGCGCGTCTCTTTGGTGCTGTCTTCAACATGGCACCTGCAGAGCGTCGAAAATTCCGCCGCGCGGCCTGACGCGTCAGGACTGGTTGAGCATCAGCTCGACGTCCATGTTGGTGCCGGCCTTCACTTCGAAGTCCTTCTGGAAGATCTTGTCCTTGTTGCGGGCGACCGCCGTATACTGGCCTTCCGCTAGCACCATGACGGGGAACGCGCTGACGCTTTCCGCGACGATGTCACCGCCGGAGGTGAGGATGGACCATGCCGTATCGGCGATGGCTTCCCCGCCTTCTTCCGAAACGAGCTTGAGCCCCACTTGAGAGGCGCGGTGCTGCATCGTGGCTTCCGTGAGCTCCCCGGCATCCACGGTGATGTCCGCGCGCACGACAGCATTGATCGACCCGTATTCCGAGACGACATGATAGGTGCCGGCATTCAGCCGGACGATGGTGTTCGGCTTGACGTCGGCCAGAACCAGGCCCCGCTCGCCGTCTTCGCGTATATCGGTGGAATAGATGTCGAAGCTGAGCTGCTTGTCGGGAATATGCGTGTCGGTGCCCGAGATGGCATTGAGCGACATGCCGCCGGCATCGAGCACCAAGACCTGGTCGGCGACATCACCTTCGACGGGAATGTTGAGTTTCTTGGTCGCGCCGGCGCGTCCGAAGGAAACGTTGACGAAATAGTCGCCCGGTGCCAGCTGAAAGGCGGCACTTCCGCCTTCGGCGCTGGCCAGAAGCGGAAGCTTGCCGTCGACATCGGGGATCGGGCTGAAGACGCGCCAGGACAATCCGTGCTGCATCGGCTGGCCTTCATCCGTCAGCTTTGCGTCGAGCTTTACGTTGCGGCCTTGGGTGGGCGTGGTGATGTTGCTAAGGCCAGGTGCCGAGAAAGCCTTGAGCTTCGGCATCTTGGTGGAGCCATTGAGCTGCTTGAATGTTTCGAAGGCTTCCTGTGCATGAATCGGCAGCGCGCCAGCCAAGGCAATAAAGAGCCCGAGCAGCAGCCGGCTGAAACCGAGTTGAGGAAACATGCGATGCACTGTGTGTTGACTTCCTTACCAATGCCAGCAACTTCAAACCGAACCACATGGCAATTTCAAGACCTGCCGACCCCGCCAAGGCCTATGAAGGTATCAAGAAAATGAAAAAAGACTTGAAGCTGCTCGATTATCTCGCAGTTCGCCGCTCCGTACCCGCATTTCAGATGTGTGAGCCAGGTCCGGACAAGGGGGAAATCGAGTCGATTCTGTCGCTTGCTATCCGTGTTCCCGACCACGGCAAGATCGCGCCCTGGCGTTTCGTTGTCTATCGCGGGCAGGAGCGTGCGCGCATCAGCGAGGAACTGCTGAAGCTTGCCCTGGAGAAGAACCCGGCCCTTTCCGAAGAGATGATTCAGGTCGAGCGCACCCGGTTTACGCGCGCGCCAGTCGTCATCGGCGTCATTTCGACCGCAGCACCGCATGCGAAAATCCCGGAATGGGAGCAGGTCATGTCGGCCGGTGCCGTCTGCCTCAACCTTCTGATGGCTGCCAATGCCCATGGCTACGTCTCGAACTGGCTGAGCGAATGGTTCGCCTTCGATGAACGCGCCCATCCGCTTCTCGGCGTAAAGCCCGGCGAAAAGGTCGCCGGATTCATCCATATCGGCTCAACCGAATTCCCGATCGTCGAGCGCCCACGTCCGGCTTTGGCGGATGTCGTGTCCTGGCAGGGCGGCGAGGATTGATGTTCTACGATACCGAATCGAATGCCCATGGCATGGCGCATGATCCCTTCAAGGCGATCGTGGCGCCTCGCCCCATCGGCTGGATCGGCAGCAAGGGCAGGGACGGCAGCCTCAACCTGTCCCCCTATTCCTTCTTCAACGCCGTCGGTGACCGGCCGAAGATGGTGATGTTTTCGTCGAGCGGCCGCAAGGACAGCCTGCGCAATGTCGAGGAGACCGGTGTGTTCACGGCAAGTTTCGTCAGCCGATCGCTTCTCGATCAGATGAATGCTTCCTCGGCAGCCGTTCCCTATGAGGAAGACGAATTCGCCTTGGCGGGCCTCACCGCAGGACAGGGCAGGCTGGTCGATGCGCCCTACGTGGGGCAGGCGGCGGCGGCTCTGGAATGTCGGGTGACCAAGGTGTTGACCCTGCCCGACATGGACGGCAATGATACCGACAGTCACGCCGTCTTCGGACAGGTGGTCGGCATCCATATCGCCGACGCGATGATACGGGATGGACGTTTCGATCTGGCCGTCGCCGACCCGATCATGCGCCTGGGCTATATGGACTATGCCGGAATGGGGCCCGTCTTCGAGCTGAAGCGACCCGGCCAGCGAAGCTAGGGGCAACCCGGACGATCGGGCGAGGAAGGATGGGCCGAAATCAGGTCTCGCCGAAGAGGTTAATGAACGTGGTGAACGTTTCTTAAACACTTTGAACCTAGTGTCTCAGGCACCGAATGCATCGGGTGTACACAGGTGGCGAGTGGGTTCGACTTTGATCGTTGCAGCTTTTCTCAGATGGGTCGAAACGGCGAAGACGCAGGAGCGCGCCCGTGCGGCAAACGCCCTTGCGCGAGCCTATCTGAAGTCTGACATGGCCCCGGAAGAGCGCCAGTCCGCCCAGATGGCGATGACCTACCTGCTCGATGATCCGTCGCCCCAGGTTCGCCTAGCATTGGCAGACGTGCTGGCACGCGAGGCAAGGGCACCCCGCGCTCTCATGGTGTCGCTCGCGGAAGACCAACCCGAGATCGCGTCCGCCGTCATCCTTCACTCGCCGGTCCTTTCCGATGCCGATCTGGTGGATATCGCTGGCCGCGGAACGATCGAGACCCGCGCGCTGATCGCTGCCCGCACCGAGGTGAGTATCGGTGTCGCTGCTGCGCTTGCCGAGATCGGTGACGCTGCGGAGCTGGAAGTTCTCCTCGAAAATCCCGGCGCCCGGTTCACGCGGTTCACGCTCCGGCGCATCGCCGAACGCCATGGCCATTGTGAAGGCATTCGCGCGCGCCTCCTCGATCGAAACGACCTGAGTAGCGGCGTGCGCCAGCTCCTTGTTCAGTTCGTCACGGAAGCCCTGGCGGTCTCGGGCCTCGTTATCGGCGCCATCGGTAGCCGACGGATCGAGCGCATCGCCCGTGAGGCCGGAGACTGCGCGACGATTGCGCTTCTGGCCGACGTTCATGGTGAGGAACTGTCACGCCTCACCGATCAGCTGCGGGTCGCGGGCCGCCTGACGCCTGCCTTTCTGATGCACGCGCTCTGCGCCGGCCGTACCGATTTCTTCTCGGCCGCAATTGTTGCGATTTCCGGGTTGGAAGAACGCCGTGTCCGTTCCATCCTTGCGACGGGTCGCTTCCATGCGGTCCGCGCCCTCCTGGAATCGGCCGGTCTAGGCCGCGATGTCAGCCCACTCTTCGTCGATGCCGTGATGCTCTGGCGCAGCCTCATCCAGTCGGCCGATGCGATCGAGCTGGACCATATCGCTCGTCGTCTTGTGGTGCGTTACCGCGACATGCACAATCTCACCGACGCTGCGCGCGCCCTCATCGACATGGTGGAACGGGTGGCGATTGCGGATGAGCGTCGTCTTGCGCGCGACTATGCGAGCGGCTTTGCGCTCGCGGCGGCGTGAGCGCTTCAGGGGACGATCTTTTTCGCAACCCAGGAATAGCTGTCCGACACCACGTGGATCGGCTTCTCGAAGATCATCTTGATCTGGGCCGTGCCCGGCAAGACTTGCCGGACCGCATCGATAGCCCTGTCTCTCAACGTTCTGTGCTGTTCTTCGCTGGGTATGGCGGCTTGTGCCTCGGGATCCGCAAGCGTCTGGTTTGAAGCAGCGATGGCCTGGGCAATTTCGGGTGGCGGTGTCTGGCACACGGCAACGGCGGTGGGGTAGCCGATATTTGTGTAGCGGCCCAGGATCTCTTCCGACGCCGCGTCACACAACTCGATCGAAACGAATCGTTCTACCGGCGTTTCGACGAATTCACATTGGCTGACGCTGTCGTCGCATCCGAGAATCGTCATCATGATCAAGGCGGTCTTCATTCACGGGACTCCGGGGACAGCTGGCAGCGGGGGAGACGAAACAAAAGGAATGGAGCCAAAGCAAGGCATGCTGGCGCCTAACGTCAGCCTGCATGCAGCACCCGCCGACGGCGAACGCCGGGTTTTCGATGCGCACGGCATCAGCGGGACCGCGTCACCCTGCCGATGTCCGGCGCGGTTCGGCTTCGGATTCGGCCGCGAGGTCAAGCTCACTCTGGGCCTCGAGCGGAGGCAGTTCGTCCGACAGTTCGACCTCGCGGATCCATTCGCGCCAGATCGAGACAAGCAGCGCCATCAGAACCGGGCCGATGAAGAGGCCGAGAAAGCCCATTGTCTTCACCCCACCGACCAGACCGAAGAAGGTCGGGAGGAAGGGCAGCTTGATCGGCCCGCCGACAAGGCGCGGGCGCACCGTCTTGTCGACGATGAAGAGTTCGACCGATCCCCAGATGAAGAGAGCCACGCCCGGAATCGTCGCACCGCTTGCCACGAGATAGACCGAGACGAGTGTGAAGGAGAGCGGCGCACCGCCAGGGATGAGTGCCATCACGCCGGTGATGACACCCAGCGTCACGGGGGAGGGCACACCGGCAAACCAGTAGGCAATGCCGAGTATGATGCCTTCGCCGATCGCGATCAGCGTCATGCCGGTGACCGTCGAGCTGATCGTGGCGGGAACTACGCGCGAAATGCGTTCCCACCGATTGGGCAGGATGCGTTCGCCGAGCAGGTCGAGCTGGCGCGCAAAATTAGCGCCGTCGCGATAGACGAAGAACAGTGCGATCAGCATGAAGAGCAGGGTCAGCAACAAATGAAAGAGCCCATCGCCGGCAGCGATCACGGCGCGGTAGATATTGCCGATATTGGCGCCGCTGACGATCTGGATGAGCTCCCCGATCGCGCCCGGCTGGCCGATATGCTCGTTCCATTTGCCCGCGAGCCATTCCCCGATACGAGGAAGGGCCGAGATCCAGGCCGGTGGCGGCGCGCCCGTCGTATTCGCCTCGACAGCCCAGGTGATCCATTGACGGATTTCCTCGACCGCATAGGAGATCGCAATGCCGATGGGCACGATCAGGAAGGCAAGGATGAAGAGCAGGGCCAGCGTCGCGCCGAGGGTCGTGTTGCCGCCGATCCGATCCAGCAGCCGCCGGTAGAGCGGCCAGCTGGCAAAGGCGATGACCAGCGATGCGAGCACCGGCACAAGGAAACCGTGGAAGAAATAGATGGCCGCAATGCCGATCAGCACCAGCAACCAGCGCGCCACCGAGATCGGGGTGATGAGCGCGATGCGATTGGCCGTTGCCTGACCGAGCCAACGTGGCGCTTTCGACGGGGTCTGAATATCAGCCTGGCTCACAATCTGAGGTGTCCCGTTAAAACTGCCCTGCATATGGAGCATTCCCGGTCGGGAAACAAGCGGGACACCGAGGTCTCATGGCCGCCGTGCGTCAGATGTCCAGGTTCTCTGCGAAGGCCGCACGCTCCTGGATGAAGCGGAAACGTGCTTCCGGCTTTGTGCCCATCAGCGCATCCACAGCATCACGCGTTCCCTCGAAGTCGACGTCGTCTATGCCGACGCGGAGCAACGTTCGCTTGGCCGGATCCATCGTCGTTTCCTTGAGCTGCGCCGGCATCATTTCACCGAGGCCTTTAAAGCGACCGATTTCGACTTTCTTGCCCTTGAACACCGTTTCCATGAGCTCCGCGCGGTGGACATCGTCACGGGCATAGACGGTCTTCGCCCCCTGGCGAATGACGTAGAGTGGCGGCACCGCAAGATAGAGGTGATTGCCGCGGATCAGCTCCGGCATTTCCTGGTAGAAGAATGTGATCAGCAGCGAGGCGATATGCGCGCCGTCGACGTCGGCATCGGTCATGACGATGATGCGCTCATAGCGCAGGTCTTCGTCACGATACTTCGTCCGCGTACCGCAGCCGAGCGCCTGGATCAGGTCGGCAATCTGCTGGTTGGCCATCAGTTTTTCGCGGCTGGCCGAGCCGACATTGAGGATCTTGCCGCGCAGCGGCAGGATCGCCTGATTGGAGCGATTGCGCGCCTGCTTGGCCGAGCCACCGGCCGAGTCACCTTCGACGATGAAGAGTTCGGCACCTTCAGCCGTATTCTGCGAGCAGTCGGCAAGCTTGCCCGGCAGGCGTAGCTTGCGCACGGCGGTCTTGCGGTTGACTTCCTTCTCCTTGCGGCGGCGGAGCCGTTCCTCGCAGCGCTCGATGACCCAGTCGAGCAGCTTGGCCGCTTCGTTGGGGTTGTCGGCGAGGTAATGGTCGAAGGGGTCGCGCAGCACGTTTTCAACGATGCGCTGGGCCTCGACGGTCGCGAGCTTGTCCTTCGTCTGGCCAACGAATTCCGGTTCGCGGATGAAGACCGAGAGCATGCCGACCGCCGAAATCATCACGTCGTCGGTGGTGATCTCGCGAGCCCGCTTGTTCTGTGTCAGTTCGGCATAGTTCTTGAGGCCCTTGGTCAGCGCGATGCGCAGACCAGCCTCATGCGTGCCGCCTTCAGGTGTCGGGATAGTGTTGCAATAGGAATGCAGCGCCGGATCGCCACCATACCAGGTCACGGCCCATTCCATCGCACCATGGCCGCCGGTCTTTTCGGTCTTGCCGGCGAAGATTTCGCGGGTGACTGTGAATTCCTTGCCGAGCGTGGCGGCCAGGTAATCCTTCAAGCCGCCGGGGAAGTGGAAGACCGCCTTCTCCGGAATGTCGCCACCCTCGGGCACCATCCCAGGATCGCAGGACCAGCGGATTTCGACGCCGCCGAAGAGATAGGCTTTAGAGCGCGCCATGCGGAAGATCCGGCCTGGATCGAACTTCGCATGCTCACCGAAGATTTGCGGGTCAGGATGGAAGCGCACGCGCGTCCCGCGTCGATTGTGCACTTCGCCGAGTTCCTCGAGTCCACCCTGCGGGACGCCGCGCGAGAAGGTCTGGCGATAGAGCTTGCGATTGCGCGCGACTTCGACCTCGAGCAGGTCGGAGAGCGCGTTGACGACGGAGACGCCGACGCCGTGCAGACCGCCTGAGGTCTCATAGGCCTTGCCGTCGAATTTGCCGCCGGCATGCAGCTTGGTCATGATCACTTCGAGCGTCGACTTGCCGGGCACCTGCGGATGAAGTTCGACGGGAATGCCGCGGCCGTTATCGGTGACTGTCAGGAAACCCTGCGTGTCGAGGTGCACGTCGATGAAATTGGCGTGGCCGGCCACCGCTTCGTCCATCGAGTTGTCGATGACTTCGGCGAAGAGGTGATGCAGCGCCTTTTCGTCCGTGCCGCCGATATACATGCCCGGACGCATGCGCACCGGCTCGAGACCTTCGAGAACGCGGATCGACGAGGCGCCGTATTCGTCGCCGGAGGAGGTCGACGGCATGGCCCGAGGCTGTACTGCTTCTGCTGCCGGCCGGGCGGCCGGGGCGGGGGGCGCAGTGGTCACGGGGTCTGCCTCGACCTTCTGGGCGAGCGGCATGCCGGAAAAGAGATCGTTGTCGTCCATGGCGTCGTTCGATACTCTGTTGCTGTTCGATGCCGGGTCTGCGGCACCTTCAGAAAGCCGCCGCACCAGGCCAGTCGCATCTGCGAATCGGTCGGATTGTGCCAGAAAGGCAGGGCAGGCGCGAAGGGCCATAGAGCCGGCGCATGTTGAATTCGGGCCAGCTTTGCGTGGCGCATTTCGCGAAGGCAAGCGTGAGCCGAGAGGAAACCCATCTTCCATGCAGATGTCCACAGCTCATTTCCGCACTGCGGCGATTTCCTGCGTTCTCTTTCCGTTTCTGTTTCTGTCCAGCGTCCGCGCCGAGGCGGTCGGACCCTTCAAGGATGACCTTTTCTCGGCTCAGAATGTGATGGAAACCCGCGATAGCGGCGACTTCACGATCGTCGACTATGACGAGTTGCGCGATATCAATGGCCGCGACAGCATTCCGGAACGCCGGGTGAAGGATCGTTATGTCTCACTGAAGGTGCGGCGGGTGCAGGAGAACCAGACCCTTGATCTCGCGACGGGGCCGATGGAGGTCGGTCGCGTCGGTCGTGATCAGGGGCAGGCCTTCACCGTGATCTTCATTCACGGCAGGGGCGGGAACAGGCGTTTGGGTCTCAACGACATCAGCTTCGGTGGCAACTTCAACCGGCTTAAGAACCTCGCCGCCGAAAACGGCGGCACCTATTACGCGCCGTCCGTCAGAAGTTTCGACGAGCAAGGCGTGGCCAACGTGGCCGCACTCATCGCCCATGCCGCTGCGCAGTCAGCGGGCAGACCCGTGGTGCTTGCCTGCGCATCGATGGGCAGCTTCATCTGCTGGGGCATTTCCAGGGATCCGGCGGCGGTGGCAAATCTTTCCGGCATGGCGATCCTCGGTGGGGCGCCGGATCCGGCACTTGCCCGAAGCGCGGCCGCCAAGGCGAAGTTGCCGATCTGGTTCACGCACGGCAGTCGGGACAGCGTGTATTCTGCGACTGACCAGATCGACATTTACCGGAAGCTCCACGCCGCCGGTCAGCCTGTTCGTTTCACCCTGTATGAGACAGGCTCGCACGGCACGCCGGTGCGCATGACCGACTGGCGCGCGATCCTCAATTGGCTGGTTCGGTGAGCTCGATTGTCGTGATCCTCATCCGCGGTGGCGTTCGAGTTTGGCTTCCGCTTTGCCGCTTGTCTGGGCAGGCCCCGTTCGCATTTTCACCATGGCGCCTGATAAAACAGCCAAATTCGTGTCACAATCTTTCCTTGCTCGCTCAGATTTGCTACTTCGCAGGAGCGAAATAGGGGTATTGACGACATGACACCGGATGTTCGTCCGCTGGTTGCGGGCAATTGGAAGATGAACGGAACGCGGGCTTGCCTCGATCAGATCAAAGCCATGGCCGAAGGCGTTCAGGGGCCGCTCTCCGAAAAGGTCGAAAGCCTGATCTGCCCGCCGGCCACTCTGCTGTACGTTGCGACCGCGCTTTGCACGGACAGCCCCTTGCAGATCGGTGCCCAGGATTGCCACCAGAACGCATCCGGCGCGCATACCGGCGATATCTCGGCCGAGATGATTGCGGACTGCTTCGGCACGCATGTGATCGTCGGCCATTCCGAGCGCCGCACGGATCACGCCGAAACGGATCATCTGGTGCGCGCCAAGGCTGAAGCAGCCTATGCCGCCGACCTGACCGCCGTCATCTGCATCGGCGAGACCGCTGACGAGCGCAAGTCCGGCCAGACGCTCGACATCCTGAAGCGCCAGCTCGCCGGCTCGGTTCCCGATGGCGCCAAGGCCGAACGCACCGTGATCGCCTATGAACCGGTCTGGGCGATTGGCACGGGCCTGACGCCGACCACCGCCGATGTCGCCGAAGCCCACGCCTTCCTGCGCGCCGAGCTGGTCAAGCGCTTCGGCGCCGAAGGCAAGCTGATGCGTATTCTCTATGGTGGGTCGGTCAAGCCCTCCAACGCCAAGGAACTCATGGGCGTCGAGAATGTCGATGGTGCCCTGATCGGTGGTGCGAGCTTGAAGGCCGCAGATTTCCTCGCCATATACCGGGTCTACGAGGACCTCATCGCCTGAAGGGCAAAGCCCTGAAATGCGGGAGAGGGGGTTTCAATGCCCGTTCCTCTCATGTAAAGAGCCGCCAACCTCATTGATTTTGCCCCAACTGGGCAGGATGGACATTCCATGCAGACCGTATTGCTCGTTATCTATCTCATGGTCGTCGTCGCTTTGATCGGCGTCGTCCTCATCCAGCGTTCGGAAGGCGGCGGTCTCGGCATCGGCGGCGGATCTGGCTTCATGTCGGCGCGCGGCACGGCCAATGCCCTGACCCGTACGACGGCGATCCTGGCGACTCTCTTCTTCGTCATCTCGCTGGCGCTCGGCATTCTCGCCCGTTACGAGTCCCGCCCGACCGATATCCTCGACCGGATCCCGGCCGGCAACGGCACGACCCAGGGCGGCGGCAGCGTTCTCGACCAGCTCCCGGGTGCAGCCCCCGCACAGCCCTCGACCACGGCTCCGGCCGCATCCACGCCGGCGGCACCTGCAACCACGCCTGCCGCTCCGGCGACGCCGGCCCCGGCTGTTGACCCCAACGCCGTTCCGAACAACTGATCGGAACGAGACCCATCACTCCGGCGGGCTCCAGGGTCCGCCGGTTTTCTTTTGTCTGAATTCCGCCCTTCGCACGAAAAATGTGGGACAAGCCCGATTGGGGCTGGCGGAATCGAATCTGAAACGGTATCCGGTGAAGCCCATGGCGCGATATGTATTCATCACTGGCGGCGTGGTTTCCTCTCTCGGTAAAGGAATTGCGGCCGCAGCTCTCGGGGCATTGTTGCAGGCACGGGGTTACCGTGTGCGCTTGCGCAAGCTGGACCCCTATCTCAACGTTGACCCGGGCACCATGAGCCCGACTCAGCACGGCGAAGTCTTCGTCACCGATGACGGTGCCGAGACCGACCTCGACCTTGGCCACTATGAGCGTTTTACCGGGCGTTCGGCCACCAAGACCGACAACATCACCACCGGTCGCATTTACAAGAACATCATCGACAAGGAACGTCGCGGAGATTATCTCGGCGCGACCGTCCAGGTCATTCCGCACGTCACGAACGAGATCAAGGATTTCGTCATCGAAGGCAATGACGACTACGATTTCGTCATCTGCGAGATCGGCGGCACTGTCGGTGACATCGAAGCCATGCCCTTCATGGAAGCGATCCGTCAGCTCGGCAACGACCTGCCGCGCGGTACCGCCGTCTACGTGCACCTGACCTTGATGCCCTATATCCCGGCAGCCGGCGAGCTGAAGACCAAGCCGACCCAGCATTCCGTCAAGGAATTGCAGGCGCTAGGTATCCACCCCGACATCCTGCTCGTCCGCGCCGATCGCGAGATCCCGCAGGCCGAGCGCCGTAAGCTCTCGCTGTTCTGCAACGTCCGCGAAAGTGCCGTGATCCAGGCCCTCGACGTCGCCAACATTTATGACGTGCCGATGGCCTATCACAAGGAAGGCCTCGACAACGAGGTTCTCGCCGCCTTCGGCATCGAGCCGGCACCGAAGCCGCGCCTGGATGCCTGGGAAGAGGTTTGCAACCGTATACGCACGCCGGAAGGCGAAGTGACGATCGCGATCGTTGGCAAGTACACCGGCCTCAAGGACGCCTACAAGTCGCTGATCGAAGCCCTGTATCACGGCGGCATCGCAAACCGGGTCAAGGTCAAGCTGGAATGGATCGAGTCCGAGATCTTCGAAAAAGAAGACCCGTCGCCATGGCTTGAGAAGGTCAACGGCATCCTCGTGCCCGGCGGCTTCGGTGAACGTGGTTCGGAAGGCAAGATCCTCGCTGCCCAGTTTGCCCGTGAACGCAAAGTGCCCTATTTCGGGATTTGCTTCGGTATGCAGATGGCGGTCGTTGAAGCTGCCCGCAACCTCGCAGGTATCGAGAATGCCTCCTCGACCGAATTCGGCAAGACCGAAGAGCCGGTCGTTGGCCTGATGACGGAGTGGATGAAGGGCAACGAGCTCGAGAAGCGGTCGGCCGTCGGCGATCTCGGCGGCACCATGCGCCTCGGGGCCTACAAGGCGTCATTGAAGAAGGGCACCAAGATCTCCGAGATCTACGGCTCTCAGGATATCTCTGAGCGCCATCGCCATCGCTACGAAGTCAACGTCGACTACAAGGATCGCTTGGAAGCCTGCGGTCTCGTCTTCTCCGGCATGTCGCCGGACGGCCTTCTGCCGGAAACGGTGGAATACCCGGACCATCCGTGGTTCATCGGCGTGCAGTATCACCCGGAACTGAAGTCGCGTCCGCTCGACCCGCATCCGCTCTTTGCGAGCTTCATCGGTGCGGCTCTGGAACAGAGCCGCCTCGTCTGAGGACGAACTGCAGACAGACGTTCAGAGACCCGGCCATGTGCCGGGTCTTTGATTCTAAGATTTTGCGAGGGTTAGGCTGGCTTTGTTCGTTATGGGCGCAGCAAGAGGACTGGCACGGTGTCACCCGCCTCGACTGCCGGCGCATTGGGCGGACGCACGATCAGGCAGTCTGACTGCGAAAAGATCCGCATCATCGAGGAGTCCTGCTTGCCGAAGCTCTCGACGGTAGGAATCTCGCCCCCATCAGCAACCAGTCGTGCGCGCACATAGTCCTGACGCTTGTCGTTGGGGGGCAGCGCCTTGCTTGACCGGGCCATAGCCATGCGCCGTCGTGGCCGTTGATGCCCGAGTTGGCAGAGCAGCGGTTCCAGGAAGAGAAGCCCGCAGACGAGGCTGGAGATGGGATTTCCGGGCAGGCCCATCACCTGCATCTCGCCAAGGCGTCCGACCATCAGCGGCTTCCCGGGGCGCATGGCGATGCGCCAGAAATCGAGCTCCATGCCAGCCGAAACGAGCGTCGACTGGACGAGGTCATGATCCCCGACAGAGGCACCGCCAAGCGTCACGAGAACATCGACACCGCTCCGGCGCACGCTTTCGACTGCCTGAAGCAGGAGTCCACGATCGTCGGGCACGATCCCCAGATCGATGACTTCAGCGTCGCTATCCCGCGCCAGGGCAGCAATGCCGAATGTGTTCGAGCCGATGATCTGACTCGGACCCCGAGCGGTTCCGGGGCTCACCAGTTCGTCGCCGGTCGCAAGGATCGCGATCCTCGGGCGACGAAAGACCGGCAATGTCGCGTGGTTCATGGCCGCAGCCAGCGTCAGATGGCTGAAGTCGAGACGAGTACCGGCGGCAAGTCCTGTGTCACCCTCGGCGAAATCCTGTCCACGTGGGCGGATATGTCGCCCCAATGTGACCCGAAACGTCGTGCGGATCCGGTCATCGTCTAGCTTCTCTGCATCTTCCTGAAGCAGGATGCTGTCGGCATCATCCGGAACAGGCGCCCCTGTGAAGATGCGCACGGTCTCGCCAGGGCCAACCTGGCCTGAATATCCATGACCGGCTGCCGACTCGCCGATGACGGTCAGTACCGATCCGATCTCGGCGGCATCGGCCGCACGAAGCGCATAGCCGTCCATGGCCGAGGCGTCGAAGGGAGGCTGGGTGAGACGGGAGGTGAGGTCGGCGGCCAGTACCCGGCCATTGGCCTCATGCAGGGACACCGCTTCTGTCTCGGCAATCGGCAGGGCTGCGGTCAGAAGCCGCGCCAGCGCTTCCTCCACCGGCAAAAGCGACATCAGCCGCGCTCCGGATGGCGGAAGTCGCCAGACTTGCCGCCACTCTTTTCCATGACGCGAATGCCGCCGATTTCCATCGTCTTGTCGACGGCTTTCGCCATGTCGTAGATCGTCAGGCAGGTCACAGACACAGCCGTCAGCGCTTCCATCTCCACGCCCGTCTTGCCGGTCAGCTTGACAGTCGCTTCAACCCGCAGACCCGGAAGATCAGGATTCTCGGAAATGTCGACGCTGACCTTCGACAGCATCAGCGGGTGGCAGAGCGGAATGAGATTGGACGTCTGCTTGGCCGCCATGATCCCGGCGATGCGCGCCGTGCCGATCACGTCGCCTTTCTTGGCGTTGCCCTCGCGGATGGTCGAAAGCGTCTCCGGCTTCATCTTGACGAAGCCTTCGGCGACAGCGACGCGAACCGTATCGACCTTGGCCGAGACATCGACCATATGCGCCTCGCCGGACGCGCCGATATGAGTCAGTCTGCTGGTGTCGCTCGTCATTCCGCCGCCAGCGCGCCGGTCTTGCCGGTCAGCAGCAGGCGGGTGGCAGCAGCGACGTCATCCTTACGCATCAGGCTCTCGCCGACGAGGAAGGTGCTGATTCCGGACCTCTCCAGTCGCTGACAGTCTTCATAGGCAAAGATACCGCTTTCCCCAACCAAAAGGCGATCAGCCGGCACCATGGCCGCCAGCCCTTCGCTCACCGTGAGGCTGACCTCGAAGGTCCGCAGATCGCGATTGTTTATGCCCACCAGCGGCGAATTCAGCTTCAGCGCACGCTCCATCTCCTCGGCGTCATGCACCTCGACCAGCACGTCCATGCCCAGTTCGAAGGCGAGGCTTTCAAGGTCGGCGGCTTCACCGTCGGATAGCGATGCCATGATCAGCAGAATACAATCACCACCCCAGGCGCGCGCCTCATAGACCTGATAGGCGTCGAACATGAAGTCCTTGCGCAGCGCCGGCAGGCTGCAGGCCCTGCGCGCGGCCGTCAGGAAATCCGGCGCGCCTTGGAAGCTTGGCGTATCGGTGAGCACCGAGAGGCAGGCCGCACCGCCGGCCTCGTAAGCCGCCGCCAGTGCCGGCGGATCGAAATCCGGGCGGATCAGCCCCTTGGACGGGCTCGCCTTCTTGATCTCGGCAATCAGCCCGAAACGGCCTTCGTCACGGGCGCGAACCAGCGCCCGGTAAAAGCCGCGCGGCACGTCCCCGTTCGCCGCGATCCGGTCCTTGAGTTCGGAAAGCGAAATGTTTGCCTTCGCGGCAGCGATTTCTTCCCGCTTGTAGGTCTCGATGCGCTTCAGGATATCGGTCATGGTGTCAAGCTTAGCCCGAAGAGGCAGAGTTGGAAATGGTGATCAGCGTTTCGAGCGCACGGGCGGCACTGCCGGTGTCGAGCGACTGACTGGCGAGGTGCATGCCCTCGGTCACATCCTTCGCCTTGCCGGCCACGATCAGCGAGGCGGCCGCATTGCACAGCGCCACGTCACGATAGGGCGTCTTTGCGCCACCGAGGACGTCTCGAAGCGCGGAGGCATTGACCTCGCCGTCGCCGCCACGAATGGCATCCAGCGACACGGTTTCGACACCGAAGTCATCGGGTGTCAGCTCGAAGCTGCGGATTTCGCCATCCTTGAGTTCGGCCACATGGCTTGGACCGGTGGTGGTGATTTCATCGAGACCGCTGCCATGGACGACCCAGGCGCTGGTCAATCCGAGGTCACGCAAGGCTTCGGCGCCGGGGATCAGCCATTCCGGCGAATAGACGCCGAAGAGCTGCTTTTTGACCCGTGCCGGGCTCGAAAGCGGGCCGACGATATTGAAGATCGTGCGGGCGCCGAGTTCGACGCGGGCAGGGCCGACATGGCGCATGGCCGGATGATGCAACTGGGCGAACATGAAGCCGATCCCGGCCTCGCGAATGCAGCGCGAAATGAGATCCGGCTCGATGTCGAGCTTGACGCCAAGCTGCGACAGCGCATCGGCGGTGCCGGACTTCGAGCTGAGCGCGCGGTTGCCATGCTTGGCGACCGGTACACCTGCACCGGCAACGATGAGAGCCGCGAGCGTCGAAATATTATACGTGTTGGTGCCGTCACCGCCGGTTCCGACGATGTCGATCGCATCGGCTGGTGCTTCCACCGGCACCATCTTCTGCCGCATGATCGAAACGGCACCGGCGATCTCGTCGACGGTCTCGCCGCGCACCCGAAGGCCCATCAGGAATCCGCCAACCTGAGCCATGCTGGCTTCGCCCGACATCAGGATCTCGAACGCATCGCTCGCCTCCTGCCGCGTGAGCGGCTGGCGCGTGGCAATCTTGGCGATGAAGGGTTTCAACCCGGACATGTCACAGCTCCCCCGATGACCCGCGTTTAGCGAACGATGGCCTGCTGGGCCAGCGCCTGATTGAAGGTCACGCCATATTCCGCCTGCAACTGGCTCACCATCTGGTCGAGAATGTCGTCACCGGCAGCATTGGCGAGCTGGCCGATCTGTTCATCCTCGTTCAGCGGCACACCGGCAGTCGGCTGGTCGCGCACTTCCGTCACCGTCAGCAGAATTTGCGTCGAGGGATCGCCACCCGATGCTGTCGCAACCGTGCCCTGCGGGCCGGAGAAGGCAGCCGTGATGGCCGTGGCACCCAGAACCGCGTCTTCGCTACGGCGGGTAATGCCAGCCTTGCTTTCGACCGCGAGACCGAGCTCGGTCGCGATATCCTCCAGCTTGCCGCCATCTGCGATCCGCTTGCGCAGACTTTCAGCCAGGGCGCCGAGCGCGATACGCTGCTGCTCGGCCGTCCAGTCGGCCACGGCCTTTTCACGCACTTCGGCGAGTTCCCGGTCGCGTTCCGCCTTGATATCGGTGACGTCGAACCAGATGAAGCCATTGCTGCCGAGATTGACCGGAAGCGCCTCGACACCGATGTCGGTGCGGAACACCTCAGTCAGCAGCTTGTCGCGCTCAGGAATGCCGGCCACTTCCGTCTCGCGGTTGTCGAGGCCGCGGCGGTCGATATCGGTGACCGTCGCGGTCGTCAGCTTGAGCTGGTCCGCAGCTTCCTTCAGCGTCGAGCCGCCGGCACGCAGGTCTTCGAACTGGTCATGCACGGCCGTGATGTCGGCGATGGCCGCGGATTCGGCGAGCGCTGCGCGGATCTCGTCCTTCACCTCGTCCAGGCTCCGGGTGCGACCGTCCTTGATGTTGGTGATGCGCAGGATGACTGGCCCGAGAGCGCCGTCCACGACCGACGTTGTGCCACCTTCTGCCGTTACGGCAAACGCGGCGTCCGCAAGAGCCGGATCGGGCAGGCGGTCGCGGGTAAAGTCGCCGAGCAGCACGTCACCCGCCGTCTTGCCCTGATCGGCAACCAGTTGGTCGAAGCTCGTGCCGTTCTGCAGTTCGGTCAGCGCGGCATCCGCCATCTCGCGGTTCTCGAAGGACAGCTGTTCGATGGTGCGCGTGCCAGCGATTTCATAGGTCGCCTTGCGGCGCTCATAGTCCTCGCGGATCTGCTCGTCGGTGATCGCGGATGTGTCGGCGATGTCGGACGGCTCGAGCTTCACATAGGTGAAGCTGCGATATTCCGGTGCGCGGTAGCCGGACTTGGTGGTTTCGAACCAGGCGGCGAGCGTCGCATCATCAGGTGCCTTGACCGGCTCGATATTGGCATTGGTGAGCAAGAGATAATTGATGTCGCGGTTCTCGTAGCGATACGTCTTGATCGCATCGATCAGAACTTTCGGGGCGACGAAGCCGTCTGCGGTGGCGTCGACGATCTGGCTGCGGATCGCAACCTTCGAGCGCTCCTGGATATAGTCGTCTTCACGCAGGCCGGCATTGCGCAGGCGCGACGAGAATAGGCCGCGATCGAAGCTGCCGGCTGCGTTCTTGAAGGCCGGATCATCGGCGATCAGCTGTGCCAGGCGATCCTGCGACAGGCCGAGATTCATGTCTGCAGCCAACTGATCCAGCGCCGCACCGGCGGCGAGCTGCGAGAACACCTGCGACTCGATGCCGAAGGCTCGGGCCTGCTCGGTGGTCAGCTGCATGCCGAAACGGCTGCTCATGTCCGCCACCTGCCGCTGATAGGCAAAGGCGAAATCAGCAGACGAAACGCTCTGGTCCCCCACGGCGACGACGGTATCGGACGTGTTGCTGAACAGCGATGCCGAAACGCCCCAGACACCGAAGGAAAGGACGAGCAGCAGAAGCAGGATCTTGGCAAACAGGGTTTGGGAAGCTTTTCGCAGAATGACGAGCATCGGGACGCATGAACCTCATAGTAAATCTTCGTCCGGGACGAAGCAGGTTGACTTCCTTAGAACAAAGCTTTCGGGAAATGAAGGCATGCGGCCCCGAAATGCGCAGCCATCACGCGGAGTTTGACCGCATTGGGGCCCGGGGCCGACAGGCCCGCAGCCAAAACGGAAGAAGGCCGGACAATGCCGGCCTTCTGGATCGCAATCAATTTTGAGCTTCAGCGCTCCGAGAGAGCCTTGTAGTCACGCTGCGGTTCGCCCGTATAAAGCTGACGCGGGCGGCCGATGCGCTGCTGGGGGTCTTCGATCATCTCGTTCCACTGGGCGATCCAGCCGACGGTGCGGGCAAGAGCGAAGAGAACGGTGAACATGGTTGTCGGGAAGCCGAGCGCGCGCAGCGTGATACCCGAGTAGAAGTCGACGTTCGGGTAGAGCTTCTTCTCGATGAAATACGGGTCGTTGAGCGCGATCTTCTCGAGCTCGAGTGCCACCTTCATCAATGGATCGTCTGCATGGCCGGTCGCTTCGAGGACCTCGTACATGGTCTTCTGCATGATCTTGGCGCGCGGGTCGTAGTTCTTATAGACCCGGTGGCCGAAGCCCATGAGACGGAACGGATCGTTCTTGTCCTTGGCCTTGGCAATATATTCGGGGATGCGGTCGACCGAGCCGATTTCCATCAGCATGTTGAGCGCGGCCTCGTTCGCGCCACCATGAGCGGGGCCCCAGAGGCAGGCGATGCCGGCCGCGATGCAGGCGAACGGATTGGCGCCCGACGAGCCGGCAAGACGTACGGTCGAGGTCGATGCGTTCTGCTCGTGATCGGCATGCAGGATGAAGATGCGGTCCATGGCGCGCGCCAGTACCGGGTTCACCTGATACTCCTCGCAGGGAACGGCAAAGCACATGCGCAGGAAGTTCGACGCATAGTCGAGATCGTTCTTCGGATAAACGAAGGGCTGGCCGATGTGATACTTGTAGGCCATCGCGGCGATCGTCGGCATCTTGGCGATCATGCGCAGCGAAGCGACCATGCGCTGATGCGGATCGGTGATGTCGGTCGAGTCGTGATAGAAGGCGGAGAGCGCGCCGACCGTGCCGACCATGACGGCCATCGGATGTGCGTCACGGCGATAGCCCGAGAAGAACTTGCTCATCTGCTCGTGCACCATGGTGTGGTGCGTGACGCGGTAGTCGAAATCCTTCTTCTGGGCAGCCGTCGGCAGTTCGCCGTAGAGCAGCAGGTAGCAGACTTCCAGGAAGTCGCCCTTTTCTGCGAGCTGCTCGATCGGATAGCCGCGATGCAGAAGCGTGCCTTCGTCGCCATCGATGTAGGTGATCTTGGATTCGCAGGACGCCGTTGACGTGAAGCCCGGATCGTAGGTGAACGTGCCCGTGTGCTTGTAAAGGGCGGCGATGTCGATGACGTCAGGGCCGATCGTGCCGGCCTTGACGCTCAGGTCGACAGTCTTGTCCCCGAGTTTCAATGAAGCGCTTTTGTCCGTCATGCTGATCCTCCGGTATTGGCGGGAAGGCGTCCTTAAAAAGCCGCCATCGGTTAAGCGTGTCGATGTAGCTATATGATACCGAAGTTAATGCCAAGCTATCCAAAGGGCAAATTGTGCATCGCGAAAACGGCAACAATCGAACCGATCGGTTCTAATCGTTTGAAGCTCGGATAGGCCGTAGAATCGTTGCCTGCTGCAAGCTTTGATTGTTCTCGATTTTGCCTTATCCTGCCTGCGGATGGGGTAAAGCCGACCGGGCGGGCGCAATGGTCGAAGTGGCGGCAAAGCAGGGGGATACGGTCGTTCGGTCCGGGGAAATACCGGCGTCTCCCGCCGTGGTTGCTTCACGACAGAGACTGCCTGCGCCAAGACCGACAGCCGACGGTGTCAAGGTCCGGATTTACGCTGCGCTGCGACGCATCCTTGCTGATTGCCGCGACTACGTCGTCGAGGAAATCCGTCACGGGCATCTGTTTCTTTTTGTACCGGTTTGCCTCGGAAGCGGCGCCGCAATCTGGTTTGCCGTGCCGAGCCCGCCGGCGGTCGTGGTCCTCGTTTCATTCGTCGGCATCCTCCTCGGCGCGCTGTCCCGTTGTGTCCGGGGAACCGTATCCCATGTGATTCTCTGGGCTGCCTGCCTGACCGCGATCGGCATGCTGCTCGCAGCGTGGGAGACGAGACGAAATTCCACCGTGATCCTGGACCAACCCCTTGTCACGACCGTGACCGGCATCGTCGAGCGCCGGGAACAGGGAGCAGCCGGTGAATGGCGATATACGCTGAGGGTGGCGTCTACCATCGATCCCATCATACGACGACCGCCGGAGAGGGTGACGCTCCTGGCGCGCAGCAAACACGCACCGGTCGCGATCGGCGGCGCGCTGAGCGGGCGTGCGCGACTGTCGCCGCCCTCAGGCCCCGCGCTTCCCGGGCTGAACGACTTCGCCTTCCAGAGCTATTTTTCCGGCATCGGCGCTGTCGGTTTCTTTCTTGGGCCTCCGCAGGCGGTCTCGGCTGAAGGGCTTGGCGCCACCGGCCTCGGAACACGCTTCGATGCGGCCTTGTTTTCCCTCCGGGACCGCATTTCGAACCGCATCCGATCCATCCTGCCGGGAGATCCGGGTGCATTCGCAGCTTCGATCATCACGGGAGAGCGCCGATCCATGTCGGAAGAGGCAACCGAGGCGCTCAGGCTCTCGGGTCTCGCCCATATCACGGCCATCTCCGGCCTCAACATGGCGCTTGCCGCCGGCATCTTCTTTGTCGGCCTGCGTGGCCTTCTGAGCCTCGTCCCCGCACTCGCGCAGCGCTATCCGATCAAGAAGATCGCTGCCGTGGGCGCGCTGATCGCCACGACCGGATATGTCCTGATTTCCGGCTACCAGGTCTCGGCCCTGAGGGCCTATCTGATGACTGCCATCATGCTGATCGCGGTCCTCTTCGACCGTCCGGCCGTCAGCCTGCGCAATCTGGCTCTGGCAGCCACTGCTATCCTCGCCGTCCAGCCGTCGGCCGTCATGGGGCCGAGTTTCCAGATGTCCTTTGCCGCGACCGCAGCCCTGATCGCCGGCTATGCCGGCTGGCGATCGCGGCCGAGGGCCATCCTGCCGCCCGCGCGCTCACTCGGACTGCGCATTGCGGCCGGCGGTGCAAAACTTGTCGGTGGCACGCTCGCCACATCCCTGATCGGCGGGCTGGCGACCGCGATCTTTGCCATCACCCATTTCCACCGTCTGTCGACCCATGGTCTCGAAGCCAACCTCGCCGCCATGCCCTTGATCTCGCTCGTCGTCATGCCGGCTGGCTTCATTGCCATGCTGCTGATGCCCTTCGGCCTCGATGGCCCCTTCTTCTGGATCATGGGGCAGGGGCTGGAACTGGTCCTTTCGGTCGCCTACACGGTCGCGGGCTGGGGCGGTGGCTATGTTTTTCCGCGCCTTCCGGACTGGTTCATGATCGGCACGATCACCGGCATGCTGCTCCTCACGCTACTGCGCAGCAGGCTTCGACACATCGGCACGGCGGTGATCGCGCTGACGCTGACGGCGACATGGTTTGCGCCGAGGGAGCAAGCCGGCGATTTGATGATCAGCGAAGATGCGCGCCTGGTCGCCCTCTGGACCGGGCAGGGCGAGGAGCGAATACTCGCAACCAATAGAAACCGGCCACCGGACTTCATCTTCGACCAGTGGCGCCCGGTACTGGGTGTGGAGACCGTCAGTCCGCCAAGCCGGCTTGCGATTGGAGAGCTGCCCACTGCACCGGACTGGCGGACTGGGGAGACGTGGAATGTGGCGCAGCGATCGGCTGCCGAAACCCTTCTCGATCAACTGACCGAATCGGCCGCGACGGATCGGTTCACCTGCATCAAGCAGGCCTGTGTGGTCAGATTGGAATCGGGAAAATTGCTGATGACCCTAGACCGACCCGATCTGGTCGGGTCCGCATGCGACCGTGCCGACATCGTGGTGCTCGCCGCGCGGACGCGTTTGACCAGATGTCGCTCAGGTTCAGTCCTCTACTCGCAGAGCAGTCTTAGAGCCACCGGCGCTATTGAAATCTCGGGTCTCGCGGGCGCTCCGCACGACATGAAGGTCAGATCAGCATTCGAGGGAAGGCCGAGGCCCTGGACAGCGCACCGCCTCTACGACTGGCGTACGGAGACAGCCGCCACAGACCATACCCTATCCCGACAGCCAAGACGCCCAACGCCGCAAGAAACGCTATCGCTTGAGGCCGATGATCAGTGATAGCGGCGGATGAGGCCCACCAGCTTGCCCTGGATCTTGACGCGGTCCGGCGGGAAGATGCGCGTTTCATAGGCCGGATTGGCGGCTTCCAGCGCGATCGAAGCACCGCGGCGACGGAAGCGCTTCAGCGTGGCTTCCTCGTCGTCGACGAGTGCCACGATGATGTCACCGGGATTGGCGTTGGAGGCATTGCGGATGATGACGGTATCCCCGTCGAGGATCCCGGCCTCGATCATCGAGTCGCCCTTGACCTCGAGCGCATAATGATCGCCTGCCCCGATCATCTCGGCGGGCACGGTGATGTCATGCGTGTTGTTCTGAATGGCCGAGATCGGCACACCGGCCGCAATCCGCCCCATGACAGGGACGGAAACCGAAGAATTGTTGTCCTCGGCCGATGGCTTGCTGAGGCTTGGCGGCGGCGTTTTGCCGAGGCTACCCTCGATTACGCTCGGCGCAAAGCCACGACGTGGCTGCAGGCTCGGCGTATAGGCCTCGGGCAGCTTGATCACTTCCAGTGCGCGGGCCCGGTTCGGCAAGCGGCGAATGAACCCGCGCTCCTCGAGCGCCGTGATCAGGCGGTGGATGCCGGATTTCGATGCGAGGTCCAGCGCATCCTTCATCTCGTCGAAGGACGGCGGGACACCCGATTCTTTCATCCGTTCATGGATGAAAAGAAGCAGTTCCTGTTGCTTGCGCGTCAGCATGTGTGGTGCCCCTAAGGTGAAACAAATCCAGAACAGACACTATATGTTCCATTTGTGTTCCGCAAGGGGATAAATTTCCGTGAAGAGCTTGTGAGAAAATGCGATAGCCGACCAGAAATTATCGTGGAGGCAATCGGGCGGCGTGTTGCGCTTGACACCAGATCGCCTCGGCGAAGAGTAGCTCAGCCTCAGCGGGAGGGTCCACATGTTCAAAGATATCGAAAAGATCGTCCTGGGAAAGCAGCCTTCCGACCTCACATCCGCGGAGAAGAAGGTCGTTGTCCGGGCGCGTGAACGTCGCACGGTGTCGACAAATGCCGGCGAGGACTTCCTGGCTGGTGCCACCTTCGGTCAGCGGCTTGCCGATAGCATCGCCCGGATCGGTGGATCTTGGGCTTTCATCATCGGCTTCATGCTCTTCCTCGTCGCCTGGGTGTTCCTCAACACGGTGCTGCTCGCGACGCGGGCGCTCGATCCCTATCCATTCATCTTTTTGAACCTCATACTTTCCATGCTGGCCGCCATCCAGGCGCCGATCATCATGATGAGCCAGAACCGCCAGACCGAGCGCGATCGCTTCATGGCAGCCAAGGACTACGAGATCAATCTGAAGGCCGAGATCGAGGTTCTGGCATTGCATCACAAGATCGACGAGCAGGTTCTGAAGGAACTGCGCGAAACCCGCCAGGAAATCGACGCGCTCCGTCAGGCGATCTCTGCCCTTTCAAGCCGGTCGGACAATGCTTAAGTTCTGACCGAGAAAAACCGAGAGCATTCATGTCCAATCCTTCACTTGCGCCGCGTGCCATCGATCACCTTGTGCTCCCCGTGGCCGATCTTGAGACCAGCCGCGAAAGACTCAGCCGCCTGGGTTTCACGGTTGCTGCCGATGCGCTGCATCCTTTCGGCACCGAGAATGCCTGTGTGTTCTTTGCCGATGACACCTATCTGGAACCGCTTGCCGTTGGCAGCCGCGAAGACTGTCTGGAGGCGCAGCGCAAGGGCAATGTCTTCGTCGCCCGTGATCAGGCATTTCGCTTTCGTCGCGGGGAGGGGCTCTCGGCGATCGTTGTGAAGTCCGTCGAGGCGACGGCAGACGATGCGCGCTATCGCGACGAGGGGCTGAGCGCTGGTCTCTTGCTGGAGTTCTCGCGTCAATTCCAGTTTCCGGACGGCCGAACGGCGCAGGGGACCTTCCGGCTCGCCTTTGCGGCCGACGTGCGGGCGCCCGATTTCTTCGCCTTTGCCTGCGAACGCGTGAACCCGATTCCGGCGGATCGTGGCGCTTTGGTCGTCCATGCCAATGGTGCCGCCGGTCTCGGACGAATCGTTCTGGTCGAGGAAAACCCGAGTGATTTTCAGTATCTTCTGGAAATGGTGCTCGACCAGCGGGACGTCACGGCCCATTCCTTCGGCATGTCTTTCCACACCGCGAATGCTTCCGTCGACGTCCTGACGCCAGAGGGATTTGCTGCACACTACGGTTCCAGTTTCGCCTTGTCGGAGCGCGGCCTCCAGGGTGCGGCGGTGGTCATCGTCGTCGCCGATCTCGTCGTGACAGAAGCCTGCCTCGCTGCTAATGGCGTCGGCTATCACAAAACGGGCGCGCGCCTCTTCGTCGCGCCGGAAAAGGGGCAAGGCGTGATCTTTGCCTTCGAGGAGTTGAAATGAGCGTTTCTCCCAATTCGGAAGTCGTGGTCGGCGAAGGTACAGGCAAGGCCGTCTTCTCGCAGAAGGGCCGTTTCGCCCTGATCGCAGGTCCCTGCCAGATGGAAAGCCGCGACCACGCTTTCATGATCGCCGGCCAACTTGTCGAGCTCTGCCGCGAACTCGGCCTCGGTCTTGTCTACAAGTCCTCCTTCGACAAGGCGAACCGAACCTCGCTGTCCGCCGAACGCGGGATCGGCCTGGAAACGGCAATGGAAGTCTTCGCCGACATTAAGAAGGAATTCGGCGTCCCGGTTCTCACCGACATTCACACGGAGGAACAGTGTGCGGCCGTTGCCCCGACTGTGGACGTCCTGCAGATCCCCGCTTTCCTCTGCCGCCAGACAGACCTGCTTGTTGCAGCGGCGAAGACCGGCCGTGCCATCAACGTCAAGAAAGGCCAGTTCCTCGCCCCTTGGGACATGAAGAACGTCCTGAACAAGATCACGGGTTCCGGCAATCCGAACGTGCTTCTCTGCGAACGCGGCGCTTCCTTCGGCTACAACACGCTCGTCTCCGACATGCGCTCGCTGCCGATCATGGCCGCGATGGGTGCGCCCGTTGTTTTCGATGCCACCCACTCGGTGCAGCAGCCGGGCGGGCAGGGCGGCTCCTCCGGTGGCCAGCGGGAATTCGTCGAGACGCTCGCCCGAGCAGCGGTAGCGGTCGGCGTCGGCGGTCTCTTCATCGAGACTCACCAGGATCCCGACAATGCCCCGTCGGATGGTCCGAACATGGTCAGGATCGGAGACATGCGCCGGCTGCTGGAAAAACTCATTGCCTTCGACGAGATTGCCAAGGCATCTTGATCGGCCTCTCGCGGCGCTTCAATCGGTTTAACCGGAAGCGCCGCAGGCAGTCGCAGTTTAAATCGATTAGATTTCGCCTGCTCTGCGTTCCATCCGTCATTGTATTTTCCCGATCATCGGATAAGAGAGGATGACTCACAGGCAGATCCGAGGGCTCCACGTCCGGTGATCGGCCGCCGAGCCTTGTCCAATTTCCGTCACCAGGGAGCGAACATGACCGCCATCACCGACATCATCGGCCGCGAAATTCTCGACAGCCGCGGCAACCCGACCGTCGAAGTCGACGTCTATCTCGAAGACGGCAGCATGGGCCGCGCGGCAGTTCCATCGGGCGCCTCGACCGGTGCTCACGAAGCCGTCGAACTGCGTGACGGCGGTTCGCGCTACCTTGGCAAAGGCGTCGAAAAGGCAGTCGAAGCCGTCAACGGCGAGATCTATGATGCGATCGGTGGCCATGATGCCGAAAACCAGATCCAGATCGACAACCTGATGATCCAGCTCGATGGCACGCCGAACAAGGCGCGTCTCGGTGCCAATGCGATCCTCGGCGTCTCGCTTGCCGTCGCAAAGGCTGCAGCCCAGTCCTCCGGCCTGCCGCTCTACCGATATGTTGGCGGCCCGAACGCCCATGTACTGCCGGTCCCAATGATGAACATCATCAACGGCGGCGCCCATGCCGACAACCCGATCGACTTCCAGGAATTCATGATCGTGCCGGTTGGCGCCGACACCATCCGCGACGCCGTTCGCATGGGCTCGGAAGTCTTCCACACGCTGAAGAAGCAGCTCGCTGCCGACGGCCACAACACGAATGTCGGCGACGAAGGTGGCTTTGCCCCCGGTCTCGCATCCGCTCCGGCCGCCCTCGACTTCATCATGAAGTCGATCGAAAAGGCTGGCTACCGTCCGGGCGAAGACATGCACATCGCGCTCGACTGCGCCTCGACCGAATTCTTCAAGGACGGCAAGTACGTTCTCGAAGGCGAAGGCCGGACGCTCGAGCCGGAAGCCATGGCGGAGTATCTGGCCGAGCTGGCTGCCAAGTACCCGATCTTCTCGATCGAAGACGGCATGGCCGAGGACGACTGGGATGGCTGGAAGTCGCTGACCGACAAGGTCGGCAAGAAGATCCAGCTTGTCGGCGACGATCTTTTCGTCACCAATTCGGCCCGCCTGCGCGACGGCATCAAGATGGGCGTTGCCAACTCCATCCTCGTCAAGGTCAACCAGATCGGCTCGCTGTCGGAAACCCTCGACGCCGTTTCGACCGCACATCGCGCCGCCTACACAGCCGTCATGTCGCACCGCTCGGGTGAAACCGAAGATTCGACGATCGCCGATCTCGCGGTTGCCACCAACTGCGGTCAGATCAAGACCGGTTCGCTTGCCCGCTCCGACCGCACCGCGAAGTACAACCAGCTCATCCGCATCGACGAAGAGCTCGGCCCGCAGGCCGTCTACGCAGGCGCCTCGATCCTGCGCGGCTGATCCTGTTTCGATCCGTCTTTGAAGCCCGTACCGGTCACCCCGGCGCGGGCTTTTTCTTTTGGCCGCCGAACAGGGTCAACCATCGGTTAAGACATGCCCGCTAATCTGGACACTAGTTTCGCGTTTCAGGGCATTTGTCGGCATGTGGACCAGACATCACAAGAAAAAGAAATACGGTCGTCTCATTCTCCCCGCCGTGACAATCGCTTTCCTGTCCTATTTCGGCTACCATTCAATCCATGGTGATTATGGCCTGAGGGCCGGCCAGCAGTTCGAGCGCATTCGTCTGGAGCGCGCAGCCGAGTTGGAGAAGCTTGTGGCGCAGCGCAGTGTGCTGGAGAAGGAAGTGAGTCTGCTGAGTGACGGCTCGCTGGACGAAGACATCATCGATGAAAAGGCGCGCTATCAGCTCAACATGTCGCGCCCGGATGAAATCGTGATCTTCAACACCTATTTCTGATTAACTGAAATCTGGTTAAATCAAAATTTTTCTGTAATTACAGTTGCTTGCGAAGAATGTGAGCCATGCATTTATGGCATTGCGGGCGCCCACTTTCTTGCCTATTCTACGCCCAACTTTGGACCATAATAACCCATGGGAGGGATGCATGGCGCCTCGCAAGCCAGCAGCTGCGAACGGTCGGAAGTCTTCCGCCAAAACGGCCGGCAAAGAATTCACCGGGAAGAACGCACCCGAATTTGGAGCAGACGAAGAGCTTCACGCCTATCGTGAAATGCTTCTGATCCGCCGTTTCGAAGAGAAGGCCGGCCAGCTTTACGGCATGGGCTTCATCGGGGGCTTCTGTCACCTTTATATCGGCCAGGAAGCTGTCGTTGTCGGCATGCAGATGGCGCAGAAGGAAGGTGATCAGGTCATCACCGCCTATCGCGACCACGGACATATGCTCGCAGCGGGCCTCAGCGCTCGCGGCGTCATGGCCGAACTCACGGGTCGCCGCAGCGGCCTGTCGAAGGGCAAGGGCGGCTCCATGCACATGTTCTCGAAAGAGAAGCATTTCTATGGTGGCCACGGCATCGTCGGTGCGCAGGTTTCGCTCGGAACCGGTCTCGCCTTCGCCAACAAGTATCGCGGCAATGACAATGTCTCGGTTGCCTATTTCGGTGACGGCGCTGCGAACCAGGGCCAGGTCTACGAGAGCTTCAACATGGCTGCCCTTTGGCAGCTGCCGATCATCTATATCGTCGAGAACAACCGCTACGCCATGGGCACCTCGACGGCCCGCGCCACGGCCCAGTCGAACTACTCGCTGCGCGGCTCCGGCTTCGGCATTCCCGGCGTTCAGGTTGACGGCATGGATGTGCGCGCGGTGAAGGCTGCCGCCGACGAGGCGCTCGAGCATTGCCGTTCCGGCAAGGGTCCGATCATTCTTGAAATGCTGACCTATCGCTACCGCGGCCATTCCATGTCCGACCCGGCGAAGTATCGTTCCAAGGAAGAAGTGCAGAAGATGCGGTCGGAGCAGGATCCGATCGAACAGGTCAAGGCCCGTCTCCTGGAGAATGGCTGGGCCTCAGAAGACCAGCTGAAGGCGATCGACAAGGATGTGCGTGACATTGTTGCGGACAGTGCCGATTTCGCCCAGGCCGATCCGGAGCCGGATGTGTCCGAGCTCTACACCGACATTCTTCTGTAATCGGGGAGGGAACCCATGCCGATCGAAATTTTGATGCCCGCCCTTTCTCCGACGATGGAAGAAGGCACGCTTTCCAAGTGGATCAAGCAGGAAGGCGACACCGTGAAGTCCGGCGACGTGATCGCCGAGATAGAGACCGACAAGGCGACCATGGAAGTGGAAGCCGTCGATGAAGGCGTGCTCGGAAAGCTGCTGATTGCGGCCGGCACCGAGAACGTCAAGGTCAACACGCCGATCGCCGTTCTCCTTCAGGATGGTGAAAGCGCTGATGCTGCACCCGCTCCGAAGGCGGCACCTGCTGCCGCTGAGCCGGTATCCGCACCGGCTGCCGAAGCGCCGGCCGCTGCCGCCGTTCCGGCTGCGCCGAAGGTGGAAGTCGCTGCCGATCCGGACGTTCCGGCCGGCACCGAAATGGTGACGATGACGGTGCGTGAAGCACTGCGCGAAGCCATGGCCGAGGAAATGCGCGCCAATCCTGACGTCTTCATCATGGGTGAGGAAGTCGCCGAATATCAGGGCGCCTACAAGATCACGCAGGGGCTTCTGCAGGAATTCGGCGCCAAGCGCGTCGTCGACACCCCGATCACCGAGCATGGCTTTGCCGGTCTCGGCGTTGGTGCTGCGATGGCCGGTCTGAAGCCGATCGTCGAATTCATGACGTTCAACTTCGCCATGCAGGCTATCGACCACATCATCAACTCGGCTGCCAAGACGCTCTACATGTCCGGCGGCCAGATGGGTGCGCCGATTGTCTTCCGCGGCCCGAACGGTGCAGCCGCCCGCGTCGGCGCCCAGCACAGCCAGGATTATGCGGCCTGGTACAGCCAGATTCCGGGACTGAAGGTCGTCATGCCCTACACGGCAGCAGACGCCAAGGGCCTGCTCAAGGCTGCCATCCGCGATCCGAACCCGGTCATCTTCCTGGAAAACGAAATCCTTTACGGCCAGTCTTTCGAAGTGCCGAAGATGGACGACTTCGTCCTGCCGATCGGCAAGGCGCGCATCCACAAGACCGGCAAGGACGTGACCATCGTTTCCTTCGGTATCGGCATGACCTATTCGGTCAAGGCCGTCGAGGAACTGGCGAAGGAAGGCATTGACGTCGAGCTGATCGACCTCAGAACCATCCGCCCGATGGATCTGCCGACCGTCATCGAATCCGTCAAGAAGACCGGTCGCCTGGTCACCGTCGAGGAAGGCTATCCGCAGTCCTCCGTCGGCACCGAAATTGCGACCCGCGTCATGCAACAGGCCTTCGACTATCTGGACGCGCCGATCCTGACGATCGCCGGCAAGGATGTTCCGATGCCGTATGCGGCCAATTTGGAAAAGTTGGCTCTGCCGAGCGTTGCCGAAGTCGTGCAGGCGGTCAAAACCGTCTGCTACAAGTAAGGGGGCAAGGTCATGCCGATCAATATCACCATGCCGGCCCTGTCTCCGACGATGGAAGAGGGCAATCTGGCCAAGTGGCTGGTCAAGGAAGGCGACAAGGTCAAGTCCGGCGACGTGATCGCCGAGATCGAGACCGACAAGGCGACCATGGAAGTGGAAGCTGTCGATGAAGGCATCGTCGCAAAGATCGTTGTCCCGGCCGGCACAGAGGCCGTGAAGGTCAATGCACTGATCGCTATCCTTGCCGAGGAAGGCGAAGACGTAGCGGCCGCAGCCGCAGGAGGCGGATCTTCCGCACCGAAGGCTGAGGCGGCTCCTGCCCCTAAGGCTGAAGCAGCACCGGCGCCTGCCGCGGCTCCAGTTGCAGCACCTGCTCCCGCAGCCACTTCGGCTGCTCCGGCAGCATCGACCGGTGAGCGCGTCTTCGCCTCGCCGCTCGCGCGTCGCCTTGCCAAGGAAGCCGGTCTCGACTTGAAGGCCGTCTCCGGCACCGGTCCGAAGGGCCGTGTCGTCAAGAGCGATGTCGAGAAGGCTGTCAGCACCGGTGGTGCAAAGGCTGCACCGGCCCCGGCCGCAGCTGCGTCGAGTGCAGCTCCTGCGCCGGTTCTCGCCAAGGGTGCGTCGGAAGAAGCCGTTCTCAAGAACTTCGCCGAAGGCTCTTACGAGCTCGTGCCGCATGACGGCATGCGCAAGACGATCGCCAAGCGCTTGCAGGAATCGAAGCAGACCATTCCGCACTTCTACGTCTCCGTGGATTGCGAACTGGATGCGCTGATGGCGCTGCGTGCCCAGCTGAACGCCGCAGCCCCTGAAAAGGACGGCAAGCCGGCCTACAAGCTCTCGGTTAACGACATGGTGATCAAGGCCCTGGCCCTCGCGCTCCGCGACGTGCCGGACGCCAACGTCTCCTGGACCGACACGAACATGGTCAAGCACAAGCATGCCGATGTCGGCGTGGCGGTCTCGATCCCCGGCGGCCTGATCACCCCGATCATCCGCAAGGCCGAGGAAAAGAGCCTGTCCACCATCTCCAACGAGATGAAGGACCTCGGCAAGCGCGCCAAGGACCGCAAGCTGAAGCCTGAAGAATATCAGGGCGGCACGACCGCTGTGTCCAACATGGGCATGATGGGCGTCAAGAACTTCGCCGCGGTCGTCAACCCGCCGCATGCCACGATCCTGGCAATCGGCGCTGGCGAGGAACGCGTCGTGGTGAAGAACGGCGAAATGAAGGTGGCGAACGTCATGACCGTGACGCTCTCGACCGACCATCGCGCCGTCGACGGTGCCCTCGGGGCCGAGCTGCTCGGCGCCTTCAAGCGCTACATCGAAAATCCGATGGGCATGCTGGTCTGATCAGGGGAGCGGTTAAGATGAAGACCGTTCTTGCCTATGGCGATAGCCTGACATGGGGATATGACCCGGTGAACCTGGGTCGTCATGCCTATGAGGACCGGTGGACGAGTGTCCTGCAAAAGGCGCTCGGTCACGGGGTCCGGGTGATCGCCGAAGGCCTGAACGGCCGCACCACGGCTTATGACGACCATCTGGCGGATTGCGAACGCAATGGCGTGAAGCTGTTGCCGAGCATCCTGGAAACGCACAAGCCGCTCGATCTCGTGATCTTCCTGCTCGGCACCAACGACATGAAACGCGGTATCGGCGGCTCGGCGATCGCGGCCACCAAGGGTGTCGACCGGCTGATCAAGCTCGTCAGGCATCATGACTGGGGCTTCGGCTATGACGGCCCGGACATCCTGCTCGTCTCGCCGCCGCCGATCTGTGACACCGCGAACGTGCATTTCGCCGCCATGTTCAAGGGTGGGCTGGAAGAGTCGGCCATGCTGGCGAGCTACTACAGCGACCTTGCCGACGAGACCGGCTGCGGCTTCTTCGATGCCGGATCCGTGGCGAAGACGACCCCTCTCGACGGCATCCATCTCGATGCTGAAAATACCCGTGCCATTGGGCGAGGCCTCGAGCCGATCGTTCGCATGATGCTCGGGCTTTGAAGAAAACACGGCGTCCTGAACTCTCCGTCAGGGCGCGTTGATCAAAATCAAGGAGGTCTTGTGCGCTGCGTCTAACCTGAACCCATCAATCCCGATAGAGGAGATGGGATAATGTCGAACACACCGCACGAACTGGCAGTGGAATTCCCGGAACACGTCGCGCTGATGCGTCATCTGAAAGAAACGGATGGTCATTTCGCGAGATTGTTCGAGACTTATCACGATGTGAACCGGGTCATCCACCGCGCCGAAACAGACGTCGAGCCTGCAGACGACTTCCACATCGTGGAAATGCGCAAGAAGCGGATGCAGCTCAAGGATGAAATCTACGGGATGCTGGTTCGTCACGAACCGGAGGCCGAGACACCCGCAGCCTGAGGGTCTTGCTTCCAATCCCCAAACGAGCCTCCGTTCCAGCGGAGGCCCGCATGATAACGAGGAGTGGAAGCGCCCATGTCGAATGCTTACGACGTCATCATCATCGGCTCCGGCCCCGGCGGCTACATTGCCGCGATTCGCGCTGCCCAACTCGGCATGAAGGTCGCTGTTGTCGAGCGCGAACATCTGGCCGGCATCTGCTCCAACTGGGGCTGCATCCCGACCAAGGCACTGCTGCGCTCCGCCGACGTGATGCACACCGCGACCCATGCCAAGGATTATGGCCTGACACTGGAAGGCTCGATCAAGCCTGACATCAAGGCCATCGTCGCGCGCTCGCGCGGCATCGCCCATCGGATGAACAACGGCGTCGGCTTCCTGTTCAAGAAGAACAAGGTCGACATCATCTGGGGTGAAGCCAAGATCACCAAGCCCGGCGAGATCGTCGTCGGCAAGCCGACCAAGAAGGCTGTCGAGCCAATGGGCCCGGTACCGAAGAACACGCTGGGCGAGGGCACCTATACCGCCAAGCACATCATCGTCGCCACCGGCGCCCGTCCGCGCGCGCTTCCCGGCATCGAGCCGGATGGCAAGCTCATCTGGACATATTTCGAGGCAATGAAGCCGGAGGAAATGCCGAAGTCGCTGCTCGTCATGGGCTCGGGCGCCATCGGCATCGAATTCGCCAGCTTCTACCGCACCATGGGCGTCGATGTGACGGTCGTCGAGATCATGAAGCAGGTCATGCCGGTCGAAGACGAGGAAATCTCGGCCTTCGCCAAGAAGGTTTTCGACAAGCAGGGCATGAAGATCCTGCTCGAAGCCAAGGTCGCCAAGGTCGAAAAGGGTGCGAATTCCGTCACCGCAACGATCGAGAAGAAGGACGGCTCGGTCGAGAAGATCACCGCCGACCGGATGATCTCGGCTGTCGGCGTGCAGGCCAATATCGAAGGCATCGGTCTCGAAGCCGTCGGCGTGAAGACCGATCGCGGCTTCATCGTCATCGATGGCTACGGCAAGACCAATGTGCCGGGCATCTATGCGATCGGCGATGTGGCCGGCCCGCCGATGCTGGCGCACAAGGCCGAGCACGAGGCCGTGATCTGCGTCGAGAAGATCGCCGGCCTGCCGAACGTGCATCCGATGGACAAGAACAAGATCCCGGGCTGCACCTATTGCCACCCGCAGGTCGCCTCCGTCGGCGTGACCGAAGCGAAAGCCAAGGCCGAGGGCCGCGAGATCCGCGTCGGCCGCTTCACCTTCGCCGCGAACGGCAAGGCGGTAGCGCTTGGCGAGGACCAGGGCATGGTCAAGACGATCTTCGACAAGAAGACCGGCGAACTGATCGGCGCCCACATGGTCGGCGCAGAAGTCACCGAACTCATCCAGGGCTTCGTCGTCGCGATGAACCTCGAGACCACGGAAGAAGACCTGATGCACACCATCTTCCCGCATCCGACAATCTCGGAGACGATGAAGGAAAGCGTGCTCGACGCCTATGGCAAGGTTTTGAACGCCTGAAGTCAGGTTGTGAAATGGAACCTCGCCGCCTATATGGGCGGCAGGTTCCAACCGAACATTCGAAAAGGATTGCGTCGTGGCAGGGTTTGAAGTCGGTATTCTCGCAACCATCTTCTTCGGCGGTCTCGCCGGCTGGCTCGCTGGTAAACTGATGGACATGCGCTTCGGCGTCATCATGAACATCATCATCGGGATCATTGGCGCAGTGATTGCAGCGGCAATCTTCCGCCGTCTGGGCATCTTTGTCGCGGGCGATTGGTTGGGCTATCTGATCACCAGTTTCGTCGGCGCAAGCATCCTTCTCTTCATCGCCAAGCTCGTCAGGCGGTAACCAAAAGGCCGTATACGCTGCGGCACAGGGTTTTTCATCATGGTCACCATTCTCGACAGGACGAACCTCGTTCCGGCACCCGCCGACGAAAAGCGCGTCCGCCATCCGGAAAAGGCGCACAAGCCAGACACGGAAGTGCTGCGCAAGCCGGAATGGATCCGCGTCAAGGCGCCGACCTCCAAGGGCTATCACGAGACCCGCGAACTCGTCCGTTCCCACAAGCTGGTGACGGTCTGCGAGGAAGCCGGCTGCCCGAACATCGGCGAGTGCTGGGACAAGAAGCACGCCACCTTCATGATCATGGGCGAGATCTGCACCCGCGCCTGCGCCTTCTGCAATGTCGCGACCGGCAAGCCCAATGCACTCGATCTGGACGAACCTGATAACGTTGCCAAGGCCGTCCGCCAGATGGGCCTGCAGCATGTCGTCATCACTTCCGTCGACCGTGATGACCTGGCCGATGGCGGTGCCGAACATTTCGAGAAGGTGATCTTGGCCATCCGCGCCGCGTCGCCGCAGACGACGATCGAGATCCTCACCCCGGACTTCCTGAAAAAGCCCGGTGCCCTGGAGCGTGTTGTCGCCGCGAAGCCCGACGTCTTCAACCACAATATGGAAACGGTTCCCGGCAATTATCTGACTGTCCGCCCGGGCGCGCGCTACTTCCACTCGGTGCGCCTGCTGCAGCGGGTGAAGGAACTCGACCCGACCATGTTCACCAAGTCTGGCATCATGGTCGGCCTCGGCGAAGAGCGGAACGAAGTGCTGCAGCTGATGGACGACTTGCGCACGGCAGACGTCGACTTCCTGACCATCGGCCAATATCTCCAGCCGACCCGCAAGCACCACAAGGTCGAGCGCTTCGTCACCCCGGAAGAGTTCAAGTCCTACGAGGACATCGCCTATACCAAGGGCTTCCTGATGGTGTCCTCAAGCCCACTGACCCGGTCCTCGCATCATGCCGGTGATGACTTTGCGAGGTTGAAGGCGGCTCGGGAGAAGATGCTCGCCAGGGGATGACAGCCAGATCTTGCACTGTCAGAAAATGCCATGACGGGTTAAACCTCATGCACGTCAGGAGTGTGCAGCGATGGTTTGTTACGTTAACTTGTCTGAGGATGCCGCTGAGCTTTTGAAACGAGCGAGGCGAATCTGCGTCATCGGCTCATCAGGAGCCGGAAAGAGCACGTATTCCCAGTGCATCGCATCCTCGCTCAATCTCTACTACGTTTCGCTGGACAGGGATGTGCGCTGGCTGCCCGGTTGGCAGGAACGGAGCAGGCAAGAGCAGCGTCAACGCTTGAGTGCATTGGTCGCCGGCGAGGCCTGGGTCATAGACGGCAGCGGTTCGTCGTCATTTGACATAAGGCTGCCGCGCACCGACCTCATTATTTGGCTGCGGCTTTCCAGATGGAAATGCCTGCTGGGCGTGGTGAAAAGAGTCGCGCGTTACAAAGGTACCGTCAGGCCAGATATGGCAGAAGGGTGTCCTGAGCCGTTGCCCGATCTCGACTTCCTTTCCTACATCTGGAACTTTGAACACCGCTTCGCCCCGCGCATCATACAGGAAATCGATCGTCACGGCCCGTCCGTACCTGTGATAACCCTCAAATCCCACGGCGAAATGGCGCACCTGCTTGATCTCGCGGGACTTCCTCATTAAGTCCCGCTTCATGCCACAATTCGAAACCCGCCGCCCCGTCAAGCACTCGCCCGACCGCATGTATGCTCTCGTCGCCGACATCGAGCGCTATCCGGAATTTCTGCCGCTCTGCGAAGCGCTGACCATTCGCTCGCGCCGCGAACGCGATGGCAAGGAATTGCTGCTCGCTGACATGACGGTGGGCTACAAGGCGATCCGCGAGACCTTCACCACACAGGTCCTGCTGACACCCTCCGAGCGCACCATCAATGTCAAATATATCGAGGGGCCGTTCAAGTATCTGGAGAATCGCTGGCGCTTCGAAGAAACGGCGGATGGCGGCTGCTCCGTGCATTTCTACATCGAATACGAGTTCAAGAACCGCATCCTCGGCGCACTCATGGGCTCGATGTTCGACCGTGCCTTCCGCATGTTCTCGGAAGCCTTCGAGACCCGCGCCGACAAGATCTATGCCGGGTCCTGAGCCGCGGCCGAGAGCATTTCAAGCGCAGTTCTGAGGGTCCGAAGCCGCACCTGATCTCGTCCGATCTCGCCGTAGCGCATCTCCCGGTGATCGAGGAGACCCGAGCGGGTCTTCAAGGCGAGATGGACCAAGCCAACCGGCTTCTCCGCCGAGCCGCCACCCGGTCCGGCAATGCCGGTGACGGCCACAGCAACCTCTGCACCCGAACGCATCAGCGCCCCATGCGCCATTTGCAGCGCCGTCTCCTTCGAGACGGCTCCGAAGACCTCCAGCGTTGCCGCCGAAACACCGATCAGATCCATTTTCGCCTGGTTGGTGTAAGTGACGAAGCCCCGGTCGACGACAGCGGAGGAGCCGGCGATCTCTGTGAGCGCGCCGGCAATCAGCCCGCCTGTGCAGGACTCGGCCGTCGCGATCATCCAGCCCCGGTCGCGATAGGCAGCGATGATCGCCGCGGACCTCGCTTCGATATCGGCCGAATAAAGTCCCATCAAGCCTCTCCACGGAAGACAACGGTCGCTGTCGCGATCGCAGCGATCCCCTCGCGGCGCCCGACAAAGCCGATCGTCTCGTTGGTTGTCGCCTTCACCGAACAGCGGTCGAGTGAGATCCCGAGAACTTCCGAGAGCTTTTCCCGCATGGCCTTGCGATGCGGCCCGATTTTAGGTGCTTCGGCAATAAGCGAAATATCTGCGTTCATGATGGTGCCGCCGGCCTCGCGCACGATCCTGGCGGCGTGTTCCAGGAAGATGCGCGAAGCAGCACCCTTCCACTGCATGTCCGAAGGCGGAAAATGGTCGCCGATATCGCCCGCGCCACAGGTTGCGAGCAGAGCATCGGTCAGCGCATGCAGCGCGACGTCGGCATCGGAATGCCCCTTCAGTGTCTGGTCGTGGGCAATGAAGATACCGCACAGCGTCACGCCATCGCCCGGCTCGAGCTGATGCACGTCATAGCCATTCCCGGTCCGCACGTCGGGCAGGGCGATACCACGGAGTTTTTCGTCGGCCATGGCGATATCCCTCTGGACGGTCAGTTTGACATTGTCGACCGCGCCTTCGATTAGCTGAACCGGAATGCCGGCCCATTCTGCGATCGATGCATCATCGGTAAAATCCGCCGCGTCCTCGTTTGCTGCCCGCTCATGGGCCGCAAGGACGGTTGCGTAGTGAAAACTCTGCGGTGTCTGAGCGGCGAACAGATCCTTGCGCGGAACGGTCCCCGTCACGACCCCGGATGCGTCGCCCCGCTTGATTGTGTCCGACACCGGAACGGCAGGCAGCACTGCTGGCTTGCCAGCCGCGAGTTCGGCGGCAATCCGCTCGAGCAGGGCCTCGTCCGCGAAGGGCCGGACCCCGTCATGGATCATCACATGCTCGACGCCGCCCTCCCGAAGGGCGCGCAATCCATTGAGAACCGATGTCTGCCGGGTCGCGCCGCCGGTGACGATGGCGAGACGTTCCCGCCCCGGCAAGTCGCCGATGGCCGTGTCCAGTCGTGAACGGTCGTCAGGATGAATGACGACGACGACCGGACCAGTTTTTGGCCAGTCGAGAAAAAGCCGCAGCGTGTGCCAGATCACGGGCTTGCCGCCGATGTGCCGATACTGTTTCGGCCCTTCAACCGAGGTGCCGGCCCGCTCGCCACGGCCGGCGGCCACCACAACGACCCCGATTGTTCCGCTCAGCTCTTGCTCCATCGCCCCGCCTGGTCCATGACACATTTTCTTCGCACCCGTGCTCTATCGGCTCAGGATCGCCTTTTCCAGCATTTGCACGATTTTTTATCGATAGGTGAGCTTTACCTCTTGGCAAGCCAGTGCTGACTGTCTAAAAATAATGCAGATGCGCTCGCTGCCTGAAAGATAATCAGTTGGTTTCTGTTGCTTTGCACACGCCGTTTTGCATCGGCTCGGTTTCTGTCCGGAACCGGATTGTGCTTGCGCCGATGTCCGGCGTGACGGACCTGCCATTCCGTCAGTTGGCTTTCCGTTTTGGGGCTGGCCTCGTCGTCACCGAGATGGTGGCAAGCCGCGAGCTGGTATTCAATGCCGCCGAAAGCTGGTCGCGCCTGAAAGGTGCGGGGCTGACACCACATATGGTGCAACTCGCCGGGCGCGAAGCGAAGTGGCTGGCGGAAGCCGCCATCATCGCCGAGGCCAATGGTGCCGATATCGTCGACATCAACATGGGATGTCCGGCAAAGAAGGTGATCGGCGGTTATGCCGGATCGGCCTTGATGCGTGAGCCGGATCACGCTCTCTCGCTGATCGAGGCAACGGTGAAAGCGGTCAAGATCCCGGTCACGGTGAAGATGCGCCTCGGCTGGGACGAGGCGTCGATCAACGCGCCCGAGATTGCCGCTCGCGCCGAAGCAGCCGGTGTTCAGTTGATCACGGTGCACGGACGCACGCGCATGCAATTCTATGAAGGGCGAGCGAATTGGGACGCAATCGCTGCCGTCCGCGACGCGATCCGCATTCCGCTGATTGCCAATGGCGATGTCGAAACGGTCGAGGATGCCGACGAAATCCTGCGCCGGTCAGGCGCCGATGCCGTCATGGTGGGCCGCTCCTGTCAAGGTAGGCCGTGGCATGCCGGTGTACTGGCGGGGCATTCTGGTCCTGAAAGGGAAGCGATCCCCGATCTCGTCGTCGAACATTACAGGATGATGTTGGAGCACTACGGCGCCGATGTAGGCGTTCGGCATGCGCGCAAGCATCTGGGCTGGTATCTCGATCGCCATTCACCGGATCTGACGCCACAGGCGAAGGCGGCCATCATGACGTCGAAAGACGCGAACTTCGTTGCCGATGCCATGCAGCAGGCGCTGTCGGCTAGCCGTGGCATCACCACCACACAGGAGGCCGCATGACGGCGAACGACAAGGGCGGTGGCCTCGCCATGGCTGTGCTCAACGCCATCCAGAACCCTGTGGTGATGGTGGATGCCAATGGTCATATCGCCTTCGCCAATTGGGAGGCCGAGGCCTTCTTTGGCGCGAGCGCCACGCATCTCGCCCGCTATAGAATTTCGACCTTCATTCCCTTCGGCAGCCCGCTTCTGTCGCTCATCGAGCAGGTGCGCGAGCGTCGTGCGCCCGTCAATGAATATCGCGTCGACCTGAGCTCCCCGCGTCTCGGCCAGGAAAAGCTCGTCGACCTCTATGTCGCGCCTGTGCTCAGCCAGCCGGGCAATGTGGTCGTGGTCTTTCAGGAACGCTCGATGGCCGACAAGATAGACCGCCAGCTCACCCATCGCGCCGCAGCCCGCTCTGTCACGGGTCTCGCCTCGATGCTGGCGCATGAGATAAAAAACCCGCTTTCGGGCATTCGCGGTGCGGCCCAATTGCTGGAGACAGCGGTCACCGACGAAGATCGGGCGCTGACCCGCCTCATCTGCGACGAGACGGATCGAATCGTCTCGCTGGTCGATCGCATGGAAGTCTTTTCAGACGAGCGGCCGGTCGACAGACAGTCCATCAACATCCATTCGGTGCTCGATCAGGTAAAGGCCGTCGCCAAGGCGGGTTTCGCCCGCAACATGCGTATCACCGAAAATTATGACCCCTCGCTGCCGCCAGTCTTTGCCAATCGCGATCAGTTGGTGCAGGTTTTTCTCAACCTGGTGAAGAATGCCGCTGAAGCCATCGGCGAGCGCTCCGATGGCGAAATCCAGCTCACCACCGCTTATCGGCCGGGTATTCGCCTGTCCGTCGCCGGTTCCCGCGAGAAGATCTCATTGCCGCTCGAATTCTGCGTCCATGACAATGGCCCCGGCGTGCCATCGGATCTGCTGCCGCATCTCTTCGATCCCTTCATCACGACAAAGACGAATGGATCCGGCTTAGGTCTGGCGTTGGTCGCGAAGATCATCGGCGCCCATGGGGGCATCGTCGAATGCGACAGCCAGACCAATCGCACCACTTTCCGGGTCCTCATGCCCATGTCGAAAGAGACGGCGCTTGACGATGCGCCTCTTGCCAAATCCACGGGAACGAACTGATGACGGCCACGATCCTTGTTGCAGATGACGATGCTGCGATCCGCACGGTGCTGAACCAGGCGCTCAGCCGCGCGGGTTACGACGTCAGGATCACTTCGAACGCCGCCACGCTCTGGCGCTGGATTTCGGCCGGCGAGGGCGATCTGGTGGTGACCGACGTGATCATGCCGGACGAAAACGCCTTCGACCTGCTGCCACGCATCAAGAAGGCGCGTCCCGACCTGCCAGTCCTCGTCATGAGCGCGCAGAACACCTTCATGACCGCGATCAAGGCCTCGGAAAAGGGCGCTTATGATTACCTGCCCAAGCCCTTCGATCTCACCGAACTGATCGCCATCATCGGACGCGCACTGTCGGAGCCGAAGAAGCGCCCGGCACGTCTCGACGACGACATGCAGGACGGCATGCCGCTCGTCGGCCGCTCGGCCGCCATGCAGGAAATCTACCGCGTGCTGGCCCGCCTGATGCAGACCGACCTGACGCTGATGATCACCGGCGAATCGGGCACCGGCAAGGAACTGGTCGCCAAGGCGCTGCACGACTACGGCAAGCGCCGGAACGGCCCCTTCGTCGCGATCAACATGGCCGCCATCCCGCGCGACCTGATCGAATCGGAACTGTTTGGCCACGAAAAGGGTGCCTTTACCGGCGCCCAGACCCGCTCGACAGGTCGCTTCGAGCAGGCCGAGGGCGGCACGCTCTTCCTCGATGAAATCGGCGACATGCCGATGGATGCCCAGACCCGCCTTCTGCGCGTGCTGCAGCAGGGCGAATACACCACCGTCGGCGGCCGCACGCCGATCCGAACGGATGTGCGCATTGTGGCCGCGACCAACAAGGACCTGAAGCAGTCGATCAACCAGGGCCTCTTTCGCGAAGACCTCTACTATCGCCTCAACGTGGTGCCTCTGCGCCTGCCGCCGCTGCGCGACCGCGCCGAGGACATTCCGGATCTCGTGCGCCATTTCATCCAGCAGGGTGAAAAGGAAGGTCTTGACGCCAAGCGCTTCGATCACGAAGCCCTGGAAGTGATGAAGTCCTATGCCTGGCCGGGCAACGTGCGCGAACTGGAAAACGTCGTGCGCCGCCTCATGGCGCTTTATCCACAGGACGTGATCGCGCGTGAAATCGTCGATCAGGAACTGCGCTCGGATGTGGCCGACAGCCCGATCGCCAAGGTCGGTATGCCGGCGGGTACGATGACCATTTCCCAGGCTGTCGAAGAAAACATGCGCACCTATTTCTCCTCCTTCGGTGACGCACTTCCACCGTCGGGCCTCTATGATCGCGTGTTGACCGAGATGGAATATCCGCTGATCCTTGCCGCCCTGACCGCCACGCGAGGCAATCAGATCAAGGCGGCCGATCTGCTCGGTCTCAACCGCAATACCTTGCGCAAGAAGATCCGCGAACTTGGTGTCTCCGTCTACAGAAGCTCCCGTTCCGCTTGACACGGGTGGAACCCCCGTTGCATTTTCGCCACATTGCGTTGCTCAAAAGACACGTTGCTTACTGACCGGAGTCGTTTGGCGTCCGGTTGCGGCACGTGAGAGCCTTGCAGCGAAAGGCAGATGTCAGCCGTGAAGGCTGTCGAATGAATGAGATCCGATTGCGCGGATCCGGGGGACATGATGGCACGCGTGAGGAACACCTCAGCAGCGGATGGCGATACGGCTCTGGCACATGATCGGCGCGCATCCTTTGCGCTGCCCGGTCTGTTGCTGGCTGGCGGCGCCTTGCTCTGCGCATCCCTGACCCTTCCGATCCTTCTCGGCCTGACGCGGATCGAGCCGACGTCGCAGGTTCTCGTCGCCTCGGCGGTCGTCAACTCGCTTTTCATCGTCGGTTTGATGTTCCTGATCGGTCGCGAGGTCTTGCGCTTGTTCAAGGCCCGCCATCGCGGCCGAGCTGCAGCACGCCTGCATGTGCGGATCGTGACCCTCTTCTCGGTGATTGCGATCACGCCTGCGATTCTGGTCGCAATCTTCGCGTCGATCACGCTGAATGTCGGCCTGGATCGCTGGTTCTCGATAAGGACCCAGTCGATCGTCTCCTCGTCGATGAACGTCGCCCAAGCCTATATGCTGGAAAACGCCAGCTATCTGCAGGGCCAGACGATCTCGATGGCAAACGACCTCGAGAGGAACCGCGCGCTTTTCTATCTGGACCGCAATGGCTTCGTCGAGTTGATGACCCGCCAAGCGCGGGGGCGTGGCATGCTAGGCGCCTTCCTCGTGCGCGAAGATGGTTCCGCCATCACTCAGGCCGACATCGACACGGAAAAGCCACTGCCGGCTATCCCGCGCGATGCGCTGGTCAGTGCGGCCGGCGGTCAGCCGACGCTCATCCCACCGGGGATTACCAATCTCGTCGGCGCCATCATCAAGCTCGACAGTCTTTCCGGGACCTTCCTCTACACGATCCGCGCCGTCGATCCGAAGGTCATGCAGGCCATGCGCCTGATGGAGGAGAACACTGCCGAGTATCAGGCCATGGAGGAAGGTCGCACGACGCTGCAGATTGCCTTTGCCATTCTTTACCTGGGCTTTGCACTGATCGTTCTGCTGGCAGCCATCTGGACCGCAATCGCCGTCGCCGACCGGATCGTCCGGCCGATCCGGCTGCTGATCGGGGCAGCCGACAGCATTGCGTCGGGTAACCTCAATGTGCTGGTACCGGTTCGCGCCGCCGATGGCGATGTCGGCAGCCTGTCCAGAACCTTCAACAAGATGGTGTCCCAGATCCGATCTCAGCGAGACGAGATCCTGGAGGCCAAGGACGAGGTCGACGATCGTCGCCGCTTCATCGAGGCGGTGCTCTCGGGTGTGACAGCTGCGGTCATCGGTGTCGAGGATGACGGTATCATCACCATCGCTAATCCGTCGGCCGAATACTTTCTCGCACTGCCGTCAGACCAGCTGATGGGCCAGAAGCTCGCGCTTGTAGCCCCGGAGGTGGACCGTGTCCTGGCCGAGGCGGCCGTGCGGCACCGTGGCGAGTATCGCGAGCAGATCAACATGATCCGGGGCGGCAAGGAGCGCACGCTGAACGTCCAGGTCACGCGCGAGGAGACCAGAGGTTCGGTCGATTCCTATGTGATCACGCTGGACGACATTACCGACCTCGTCGTTGCCCAGCGCTCGACCGCCTGGGCAGACGTGGCCCGCCGCATCGCCCACGAGATCAAGAACCCGTTGACCCCGATCCAGCTTTCGGCGGAGCGGCTGAAGCGCCGCTACGGCAAGCAGATCGCCGAGGACGACAAGGCGGTCTTCAATCAATGCACAGACACGATCGTTCGTCAGGTCGAGGATATCGGCCGCATGGTCGACGAGTTCTCTGCCTTCGCCCGCATGCCGAAGCCGACGAAACAGCGCTCGGATCTGCGCGAGATCCTGACGGATGCCGTCTTCCTGCGTGAGATCGGCAGCGCCGAGGTGGAGTTCCAGCGCGAGTTCGGCGACGAGCCGCTCGAAGGCAGCTTCGACGCGCGCATGCTGGCTCAAGCCGTGGGCAACATTGTCAAGAATGCCGTCGAGTCGATCGAGGCGGTTCCGAAGGAAGAACTGGGCGGCAAGGGAAAGATCATGGTCCGCTCGTCCTTCGATCGCGAGCAGGATCGCTTCATCGTCGATGTGATCGACAATGGTCGCGGCCTGCCAAGCGAGAACCGTCACCGGATTCTCGAACCCTATATGACGATGCGTGAGAAGGGCACAGGCCTTGGCCTCGCCATCGTCAAGAAGATCATTGAAGAACATGGCGGACAGCTGGAACTGCATGATGCGCCGGCCGATTTCGACCGGGGCAGGGGTGCGATGATAAGAATCATCTTGCCGCGAACCGAAGCGCCCGCCATCGAGACTGAAAGCGATAAGGAAATGGTCCATGGCCTCTGATATTCTGGTAGTCGACGACGAAGAGGACATTCGCGATATCGTCTCCGGTATATTGAGCGACGAGGGACACGAGACCCGTACCGCCCATGATGCCGACAGCGCACTCGCCGCAATCTCGGATCGCGTGCCACGCCTGATCTTTCTCGACATCTGGATGCAGGGCAGCCGCCTGGATGGCCTCGCGTTGCTCGATGAAATCAAGGCCCGGCATCCTGATCTTCCGGTCGTGATGATCTCCGGTCACGGCAATATTGAAACAGCCGTCTCCGCGATCAAGCGTGGTGCATTCGATTTCATCGAAAAGCCTTTCAAGGCCGATCGCCTGATCCTGATCGCGGAACGTGCGCTGGAAAACTCGAAGCTGAAGCGCGAGGTCTCGGACCTGAAGCGGCGCACGGGTGACGCGATCGAATTGATCGGCACCTCGGTCGCCGTCTCTCAATTGCGCCAGACGATCGAGAAGGTTGCGCCGACCAACAGCCGCATCATGATCTTCGGGCCCTCCGGTTCCGGCAAGGAACTGGTGGCGCGCATGATCCACAAGCGGTCATCCCGTTCGGGCGGGCCGTTCATTTCCTTGAATGCGGCCGCGATCACGCCTGACCGGATGGAAATGGCGCTGTTCGGTACCGAAGGCACGCCTGGCCAGCCTCGTCGTATCGGTGCACTGGAAGAAGCCCATCGCGGCATTCTCTATCTCGATGAGATCGGTGAAATGCCGCGCGAGACGCAGAACAAGATCCTGCGCGTGCTCGTTGAACAGCAGTTCGAGCGTATCGGTGGCTCCAAGCGGGTGAAGGTCGATGTGCGCATCATCTCGTCGAGCGCCTATAATCTCGAAAGCCTGATTGCCGAAGGTCGCTTCCGCGAAGACCTGTTTCATCGCCTGGCTGTCGTGCCGGTCAAGGTGCCGGCGCTCGCCGAGCGGCGGGAGGACATCCCGTTCCTAGTCGACATGTTCATGCGGCAGATTTCCGAACAGGCCGGCATCCGGCAGCGCAAGATCGGTGAGGACGCCATGGCCGTCCTGCAGGCCAATGATTGGCCGGGCAATATCCGTCAACTGCGCAACAACATGGAACGCCTGATGATCCTTGCCCAGGGTGACAGCCCCGAGTCGCCGATCACCGCGGAAATGCTGCCGCAGGATCTCTCGGACATGTTGCCGAAGGTCTCTGCTCGCAACGACACGCATATCATGACGCTGCCCCTGCGCGAGGCGCGCGAAATGTTCGAGCGGGACTACCTGATTGCCCAGATCAACCGCTTCGGCGGCAACATATCGCGTACGGCGGAATTTGTCGGCATGGAGCGCTCGGCGCTCCATCGCAAACTGAAATCGCTTGGCGTATAAGCGGGCGAAGCGTAACCGGTTGAAAGCCGATCCTGGGGCGGGAAGCATTCCATGAAAGTCATCATCTGCGGCGCAGGCCAAGTCGGTTACGGCATCGCCGAGCGCCTCTCCCAGGAGGGCAACGACGTCTCCGTGATCGATACGTCGGCCTCGCTCGTCTCGCATATCACTGAAACGCTCGATGTGAGTGGTTATGTCGGCCACGGCGCGCATCCCGACGTGCTCGCGCGCGCGGGCGCCGACCAAGCCGAAATGCTGATTGCGGTCACCCTCTATGACGAAATCAACATGACCGCCTGTCAGGTCGCCCATTCGCTGTTCAACGTGCCGACCAAGATCGCCCGTATTCGCTCGCAGAATTATCTGCGGCCGGAATATTCCGATCTCTTCAGCCGGGACAATCTGCCGATCGACGTGACCATTTCCCCCGAGATTGAAGTCGGCAAGATGGTTCTGCGGCGCATTTCCTTCCCCGGCGCCACCGATATCGTCCGCTTCGCCGACGATCATATCGCCATGCTTGCAATCGAATGCATGGAGGACTGCCCGGTCGTGGATACGCCGCTCAATCAGCTGAGCGAACTCTTCCCGGATCTGATGGCGACGGTGTGCGCCATCTGGCGAAACGGCCGCCTGAATGTGGCGCGCTCGCAGGATCATCTTCTGGTCGGCGACCTCGCCTATGTCATCTGCCAGCGCGACCATGCGCGCCGCACGCTCGGTCTCTTCGGTCACGAGGAGCAGGAAGCGGGCCGGATCGTCATCGCCGGCGGTGGCAATATCGGGTACTACGTCGCCCGCGCGATCGAAGAGATGCAGCCGAAAACGCGCCTCAAGATCATTGAGAACGACCGCGAACGTGCGCTCGCCGTCTCCGATCAGTTGAAAGAGGGGATTGTCCTACATGGATCGGCGCTTGACCAGAATATCCTGCAGCAAGCCGATATCCACGACGCCGACCTGATGGTGACGCTGACCAACAACGACCAGACGAATATTCTGAGCGCGGCCATGGCCAAGCGTCTCGGCTGCAAGTCCGGCATGGCGCTCATCAACAGCCCATCCTTCCATGATCTGGCGACCTCGATCGGCATCGATGCCCATATCAACCCGCGTGCCGTGACCATCTCCCGCGTGCTGCAACATGTCCGCAAGGGCCGTATTCGCGCCGTCTATGCCGTCCAGAAGGGCAAGGCCGAAGTGATCGAGGCGGAAGCGCTCGAAACCTCGCCGCTCGTCGGCAAGCCCTTCCGGGAGCTTGAGCTGCCCTCCGGGCTGCGCATCGGCGCCATCCTGCGCGACAAGACGGTCATCCGCCCGGATGGTGACACCAGGATCAAGGCCAAGGACCGCGTGGTTCTTTTCGCCGCCGCCGAGGCGGTGCGCCACGTCGAGCAACTTTTCCGCGTTTCGATCCAGTATTTCTGAAGGTTACCATCCCCATGCCCCGCATCGCCTATGTCAATGGCCGCTACCTGCCGCATTCGGAGGCGGGTGTTCATATCGAGGATCGTGGCTACCAGTTTGCAGATGGTGTCTATGAGGTCTGCGAGATCCGCCATGGCATGATCGTGGATCTCACCCGTCACCTCGAACGCCTCGACCGGTCATTGTCGGAACTCGCGATCAGGAGACCGATGAGCCCCGCGGCGCTGACACAGGTCATCCGCGAAGTTGCCCGGCGCAATCGGGTGAAGAATGGCCTTTTCTATCTCCAGGTCACACGTGGCGTCGCCCGCCGCGACCATGTCTACCCCTCGGCCGACATTGAGCCGAGCCTCGTGATCACTGCCAAGATCACCGATCCGGCTGTCATCGCCGGGAAGAACGAGACGGGCCTGAAGGCGATCACGCTTCCGGACAATCGCTGGGACCGGGTCGACATCAAGACGGTCGGTCTTCTCCCCAACGCGATGGCTCGCCAGGCGGCGAAGGAACAGGGTGCACAGGAAGCGATCTATGTCGATGCCCGCGGCATGGTGACCGAGGGAGCGGCGACCAATGTCTGGATCGTCGACAAGAATGGCGTGCTGGTCACGCGCCCGGCCGAGCACGGCATCCTGCGCGGGATCACCCGCACCGGCCTGATGGATGTGACCGAAAAACTCGGAATCAGGGTTGAGGAGCGCGAGTTCTCGCGCGACGAGATGCTGTCGGCCCGGGAAGTCTTCATCACGGCTGCGACCAGCATCTGTTTTCCGATCGTCGAAATCGATGGCCAGTCGATCGGAAACGGTCATCCCGGCGCCATGGCCGAGCGCATCCGTAGGTCTTTTTTCGACGTTGCGGAAAAGACGGTGATTTGATACCACCTCTTTTCGGCGGAGGGGCGAGGGGCCAATTCCCAAAGCATACCTGCTGTCAAACAATAATCACACCGGTCGACAAAAGACCGGCAAGAAAGAAAGAAGCGGCGCCATGGCGGAACGTTCTCAGAACCTGCAGGATCTCTTCCTCAATACCGTTCGCAAGCAGAAGATTTCGCTGACGATCTTCCTGATCAACGGCGTGAAGCTGACCGGTGTTGTGACATCCTTCGACAATTTCTGTGTTCTCCTGCGTCGCGACGGCCATTCCCAGTTGGTCTATAAGCACGCCATCTCGACCATTATGCCCGGTCAGCCGATGACGATGTTCGAAAACGACGACGCCGCTTCCGGACAGGACTGAAATCATCACCAGCCGCGACACAAAAAACGATTCGATCATCCCGGAGGACGAAAAGCACCGGGATGACATGCGGGCGCTCGTACTTGTGCCCGTGTTGAAGCAGGGAAGGTCCCAGCCTCTACCGGAAGGCGCGCCGCCAGCCCCGAGCCGCTCGAATGAAGCGCGTCTCGAAGAGGCGATAGGCCTTGCCCGCGCCATCGATCTCACCATCGTGCAGGGGCTGATCGTGACTGTGAGCCAGCCTCGCCCTGCGACCCTGCTCGGCACTGGCAAGATCGCCGAAGTGACGGCGCTGCTCGACGAGCACGATGCGGGCCTCGTCATCGTCGATCACCCGCTGACGCCGGTTCAGCAGCGCAATCTCGAAAAGGCCTGGAACGCGAAGGTCATCGACCGCACGGGTCTGATCCTCGAAATCTTCGGCCGCCGTGCTTCTACCAAGGAAGGCACGCTGCAGGTCGAACTGGCGCATCTGAACTACCAGAAGGGCCGCCTGGTCCGCTCATGGACCCACCTTGAACGTCAGCGCGGTGGTGCAGGTTTCATGGGTGGTCCGGGTGAAACCCAGATCGAAGCCGACCGCCGACAGTTGCAGGACAAGATCATCAAGCTCGAGCGTGAGCTCGAACAGGTCGTGCGCACCCGCCAGCTGCACCGCGCCAAGCGACGCAAGGTCCCGCATCCGATCGTGGCTCTGGTCGGATATACGAATGCCGGCAAGTCGACCCTCTTCAACCGCATCACCGGTGCGGGTGTATTGGCCGAAGACATGCTGTTTGCCACGCTCGATCCGACACTGCGCCGGATGAAGCTGCCGCATGGCCGCACCGTCATCATGTCGGATACAGTCGGTTTCATTTCCGACCTGCCGACCCACCTCGTCGCCGCATTCCGCGCGACATTGGAAGAAGTATTGGAGGCGGATCTGATCCTGCATGTCCGCGACATGTCGGACCCGGACAATGGCGCGCAGTCGGCGGACGTCCTGCGCATTCTCGACGATCTAGGCATCGACGAGAAGGAACGCTCCGAGCGCATCATCGAGATCTGGAACAAGATCGATCGCCTCGATCCGGAGAACCATGACGGCCTCCTCCAGAAAGCGGCCGGCCGCGAGAATGTCCTGCCTGTCTCGGCCATCAGCGGCGAGGGGGTCGACACCCTGCTCGACGTCATCTCGCAACGCCTCTCTGGTGTCCTGACTGAAGCGACGATCACGATTCCTGCCGAGAAGCATGCCGTGATCTCCTGGCTCTATGAAAATGCGGTGGTCAGTGGCCGCGAGGACCACGAGGATGGCAGCGTCAGCGTGGACGTGCGCCTCACGGACCGCCAGGCCGATGAGCTGGAGCGCAAGCTTGGCGGCAGGAAGTCGACCGACAAGGAAGACTGGGAGCGCTGAAGCACGGCAAGCCTGCCCGGTCCTTCCCGTCGGACCTGGGGGAAGGCTGTCCCAAAGGTCGACTCGCTGCCTGTCTGCGGTTACATTCCCGTGGAGCGATGCCGAGCAGACGACATGGACGACGCACAAGGAACGATCGACGACTTCTTCGAGAAGGCCGACCGCTGGCCGGCAGAACTCGTGACTCTGCGAACTATTCTTCGCGACTGTGGCCTTGTCGAAGTCTGGAAGTGGAGTTCGCCCGTCTACACGCTCGATGGTGGGAATGTCGCGATCCTCTGGGGCTTCAAGGACAATGCGACACTCGGCTTCTTCAAGGGAGTCCTGCTCCAGGACAAGGATAAGCTGCTCGTCGCCCCCGGCGAGAATTCGCGCTCTTCCCGCATCTTCAAATTCACCAGTCTCGAACAGATCAATGCGATCAAGGACACCATTCGCGCCTATGTGCTCGAGGCGATGGAGCTTGAAAGGACAGGCGCCAGGGTCGATCTGCCGAAGGACGACATCGTCTATCCGGACGAGCTCGTGGCGAGGTTCAATGAAGACCTCGAACTCTCCGAAGCATTCGAGGCTCTGACGCCTGGACGCAGGCGCGGCTATGCCCTCTATTTCGCTCAGCCAAAACAATCTGCCACTCGGGTCGGGCGGATCGAGAAATTGCGGGATAAGATCCTGGCCGGCAAAGGATTGCAGGACAGGTGAGGAATTTGCTGGTTTCAGCTGCGAACTCTTAGACCTTGCCCTTTGCAGCCTGCCAAAGTTCCTCCATCCGCTCCAGAGACGCCTCCTGCAAAGTCTCACCTGATGCTTGAAGTGATATCTCTATATAGCTGAATCGATTCCGAAATTTTGTATTGGTTCCTCGCAGCGCCTGCTCCGGTTCGGCGCCAACATGCCGACCGATATTGACCAGCGCGAAAATGAGGTCGCCCAGTTCGTCCTTGACCTTCTCCGGAGTGTTTTCGGCCAGCGCCTCACGCAATTCGCCGATCTCCTCCTCGATCTTGTCGAGGATGGGCGCCGCCTCCGACCAGTCGAAACCGACCTTGGCCGCACGCTCCTGCAGCTTCAAGGCTTCGGTGAGCGCCGGGAAGGATCGCTGTACCGAGCCGAGATAGCCGGTATCGGGATCGGCAGCCGAGCCGCGGGCCGCGCGGCGGGCGAGACGTTCCGCCTTCTCCCGTTGCTTGATCATGTCCCACTGTGCCTTGACCGCCTCCGGCGTATCGGCATCGGATCGCTCAAACACATGCGGATGCCGCCGGATCATTTTGCGCGTGATAGCTTCAACGACGTCACCGAAATTGAACTGTCCGGCCTCTTCTGCAATCCGGGCATGGAAGACCACCTGGAGCAAGAGATCGCCCAACTCCTCGCAGAGATCATCCGGATCCTTGCGTTCGATCGCGTCAGCGACCTCATAGGCCTCCTCGATCGTATAGGGCTTGATCGTCTCGAATGTCTGGACGATGTCCCAGGGGCAACCCGTCTCTGGCTGGCGGAGCGCCGCCATGATCTCGAGCAGGCGATTGATGTCGGTGGAGGCTTCCATTCTGATCCCGTGTGGCACGCTCAGTTGAGCGGAATGTCGTTGTCGCGCTTGGACGACTGGTAGAGTTCAGAGAGCCGATCGTATTCCGCCTTGATCCGGCTGACCTGTTCGAACAGGGCAGGGCGATCGGCGTCGCTGGCGGAAGCCACCATCTCGATCATCGCATGGCTGAGCCAGAAGGCGTTCTGCCGCCGATAGCCACCGGGCTCCAGACCGAAGACTTCCTTGAGGATCTTCAGGTCATGCGGGATCGCAAAGGCGTCGCGGCTGTCTTCGTGGCTGAAGAAATAGTAGAAATTGTCGAAGCCCGCCCAGGTGATCGCCGACATGCACATAGTGCAGGGTTCGTGCGTCGAGAGGAAAATCAGATCCTTGGTATTTGGCCGCTCGCCCTGTTCGTAGAAGCGCTTCAGCGTATGCACCTCGCCATGCCAGAGCGGGTTTTCGAGCTCGTTGTTGGTCTCGGCGAGCACCAGCGAAAGATCCGACTTGCGCAGGATAGCCGCGCCAAACACCTTGTTGCCGGCGGCCACGCCACGGGCGGTCAGGGGCAGGATGTCGTCTTCGATCACGTCGAGAAGTCGACGGGTAAGTTCCGGTGTGGTCAAGGTGGCGCGCTCCGCAGTCTTGTGCAATGCGATCCTAGCGCTTGCAGAGCGGCCGCCGAAAGGGAAATGATGCTCTGTCTCCAACTTTTTGGCGCGCGCGACAGCTCTAGCCTCGGCGAGCGATCCGTCTGGGCGAAACTCGGTGAATTTTGCTCGCAACGGCGGAGGCACTAGGACAGAAATACGCAAGGTGCAGGGCGAAGGAATTTCTGTTTCTTCAATTGTTAAAGACAAAACGCGATAGTGCGGCACTCTGGCAGCGGATGATTCATGGCACAGCAGGACAAACAGCTTTCGGTCTTTCCGGCTTTCTTCAAGGTCGAGAATGAGGTCACCGCCGTTTTCGGAAACGGCGACGAGGCTTATGCGAAGGCGCGCCTGCTGAAGAATACCGAAGCCCGCATCGTCGCCTACACGGATGCCCCGGAAGAGGATTACGCTGCCTTCCTCTCCCAGCACGGCATCGAGCAGGTGGCTTTGCCCTTCGAGCCCTCCCAGGTGGATGGCGCGCGCCTTGTGTTCGCTGCAACGGGTGAGGGCGCTCTCGACCGTCAGATCGTCGCCGCCGCACGTGCAGCTCGCATTCCGGCCAATGCCGTCGACCAGCCCGAGTATTGCGATTTCTACACGCCGGCCCTCGTCAATCGCGCGCCGATCGCTGTTGCCATCGGAACTGAAGGCGTGGGCCCGGTGCTCGCCCAGATGATCCGTGCCGATATCGACCGTCTGCTGCCGCGTTCGCTCGGCAAGCTCGGCCGTCTCGCCAATTCTTATCGCCGTGCCGTCGACCGCCTCGTGCCCCGCGGCGCACCCCGTCGACTGTTCTGGCGCGATTTCTTCAAGGGCAAGGTCGCGGACCATGTCGAATCCGACGAGATCAGCCTCGCACGCCGCGAAGCGACACGTCTCCTGAAGGGTGTCGCCGCTGACCGCGTTGAAGGCCGCGTGTTTCTCGTCGGTGCAGGTCCGGGTGCCGAAGACCTTCTGACCCTGCGTGCCCATCGCCTGATGATGGAATGCGACGTGATCGTCTATGATGCGCTGGTGCCGCGCGAAGTGGTCGATATGGGCCGCCGCGATGCCGAGCGCATTCCCGTCGGCAAGCGCAAGGGCTGCCATTCGAAGTCGCAAGATCAGATCAACGCGCTCCTCGTCGAACTCGGGCACGCCGGCAAGCGCGTCGTCCGCCTGAAATCGGGTGATCCGCTTATCTTCGGTCGTGCCGGGGAGGAAATGGCTGCTCTTCGTGACGCAGGCATCGCTTATGAAATCGTCCCGGGCGTCACGTCGGCGCTGGCTGCGGCCGCCGATTTCGAGCTGCCCTTGACGCTGCGTGGCGTGTCTTCGTCGCTGGTCTTCACGACCGGCCACGATCTTCAGGGTAACGTACTACCGGATTGGGCGCGTCTGGCGCTGTCTGGCGCCACCGTGGCCGTCTATATGGGCCGCACGGTTGCCGCATCGGTCGCCGAGCGTTTGATGGCGGGTGGCCTGGCAGAAGACACGACGGTCGCCGTCGTCGAGAATGCCGGGCGTCGCGACAGCCGTCTGCTGCACGGCACGCTCAAGGAACTGCCAGGCCTGGAGGCTCGAACCGAGCTGACCGGCCCGGTCATGGTTATCATCGGCGACGCCGTCGCCGGCGCCGATTTCAGCCGTTCCGAGCCACTTGGCGCGGTCGTTCCGGCCGAACTGCAACTTGCAAGGATTTGATGATGGTAGACAAGGTTCTCACAGCAAACCGCCTGACCGACGGCATTGCCGTCTGGCTGGACGCCAGCGGCCAGTGGACCGAGCGTCTGCAGGAAGCCTTCGTCGCCCGCCATGCCGAGGCGGTCGAGGCACTCGAAACCGCCGGGAAACAGGCCTTCGCCAGCAACCTCGTCGTCGACGTCAACGTCATCGAAATCGAGGAAAAAGACGGCAAGCTGCGGCCGCTGCGTCTGCGCGAGCGTATCCGGGCGGAAGGCCCCACCATTGCATATGCAGAGGGTCACGGTTATGCCGACCCGGCATTCATCGCGGCTTGAGGCCTGAGGTAAGACATGTATCGTTATGACGAATTCGACCACGCTTTTGTGTCGGCGCGCGTAGAGCAGTTCCGTGACCAGGTGGCCCGCCGCCTGTCCGGCGAACTGGCAGAGGACGCGTTCAAGCCGCTGCGCCTGATGAACGGCGTCTATCTCCAGCTTCACGCCTATATGCTGCGCGTAGCAATCCCGTACGGCACGCTGAATTCCAGGCAGATGCGCATGCTGGCCCATATCGCCCGCAAGTATGACCGTGGCTATGGTCACTTCACCACCCGCCAGAACATCCAGTACAACTGGCCGAAGCTGTCGGACACGCCGGCTATCCTGGAAGATCTTGCCAGCGTCGAAATGCACGCGATCCAGACGTCCGGCAACTGCATCCGCAACGTGACCGCCGACCATTTCGCCGGCGCTGCCGCCGACGAAGTCGCAGATCCGCGCCCCTATGCCGAGATCCTGCGCCAGTGGTCCTCGCTGCATCCGGAATTCTCTTTCCTGCCGCGCAAGTTCAAGATCGCCGTCACCGGCGCCGACAAGGACCGTGCCGCGATCCAGGTGCATGACATCGGCCTGCAGCTGAAGAAGAACGACGCTGGCGAACTCGGCTTTGCCGTCTATGTCGGCGGTGGCCAGGGCCGCACTCCGCTGATCGCCAAGAAGATCAACGATTTCCTGCCGGAAGCCGATCTTCTGACCTACATCACTGCGATCGTGCGCGTGTACAATCTGCACGGCCGCCGCGACAACAAGTACAAGGCGCGCATCAAGATCCTCGTCCACGAGACCGGTGTCGAAGAACTGACGCGTCAGGTGAACGCTGAATTCGCCGAAATCCAGGACAGCGAACTGAAACTGCCGGAAGGCGATATCCGCGCCATTGAAACCTACTTCGCCCCGCCGGCACTCACTGCTCGGCCGGACGGTTGGGAAGCCCTTGCCCGTGCCCAGAAAGCCGATCCCGCTTTTGGTTCCTGGGTCCGCCACAACGTCCAGGAACACCGCCACCCCGACCACGCCATGGTGACGATCTCGCTGAAGCCGATCGGCGGCACGCCGGGCGATGCGTCGGACGCGCAGATGGATCTGGTAGCAGACCTCGCCGAGCGTTACGCCTTCGACGAGATCCGCGTCAGCCACGAGCAGAACCTGATCCTGCCACATGTGGCCAAGGGCGATCTCTATCCGCTCTATCAGGCGCTGGAAAAGGCAGGGCTGGCGACAGCCAATTCCAACCTGATCACCGACATGATTGCCTGTCCCGGCTTGGACTACTGCGCGCTCGCCAATGCGCGCTCCATTCCGGTTGCGCAGGAGATTTCGACCCGCTTCGGCTCGCAGGCCCGGCAGGAAGAGATCGGCGAGCTCAAGATCAAGATCTCCGGCTGCATAAATGCCTGCGGCCACCACCATGTCGGCCACATCGGCCTGTTGGGTGTCGAGAAGAAAGGCGCTGAACTCTATCAGATCACGCTCGGCGGTTCCGGTGACGAGAACTCCTCGATCGGCGAGATCATCGGTCGCGGCTTCGAGCCGGAAAAGGTGACGGACGCCGTTGAGACCATCGTCGACACCTATATTGGCCTGCGCCTCGATCCCAAGGAAACCTTCCTCGAAGCCTATCGCCGCGTCGGCCCGAAGCCGTTCAAGGACGCGCTATATGGCAACGCTGCCGTCGAAGCCGCCTGAGACTGGAAAACACATGACCAAGATCTGGAAAGAAACCGGTTTCGTCGACGGCGACATCTGGGTGACCGAGACGGAAGAGCGGACGGCGGGTGAGGGCGAAAAGGCTCTTCTGCCGCTCGAAGCCTTCCTCGAAGCCGTGGCAGATACCAATGACATCGGCCTGGGGGTGCTCGTTGCGCCGGCTGACGACGTGAAGAAGCTCGAGCCGCATCTCGACCGTATTGCTTTGATCGCCGTCGCCTTCCCGGCCTTCAATGATGGCCGTGGCTTCAGCCATGCAACGCTTCTGCGCGAACGCCTGGCTTACACCGGCGAGCTCCGCGCCGTCGGCGACGTGCTGATCGATCAGGTGCCGCTGATGCTGCGCACCGGCTTCGACAGCTTCGCCGTCACCAATCCGGTTGCCCAGCGCAGGCTGGCTGAGAACTGTCTCACGGGCGTTGCCCAGCGTTACCAGCCGACCGCTCGGGAGTCCCAGGCCGTCGATGGTTTCAGCTGGCGTCGTCTTGGCTCCACCGGCGCCTGAGACTTATAGAAATCGCTATGTAAGGGCGGCGAATTGACCTCGGTCAAGGATGCCGCCTTCGCTTTAATGGATATCTCGGCTGCGAAATCTGCATGCCGGCTGAATTGTGGAATGGGGCGGTCTGGATTATAGGCTCTTCCCAATCGCCAGAACGATAGGACCGACAGCCTATGAATGCACCTGTGAAGACCGACAATGCCGAACTGATCGTGCCCGAAGGCGTATTCGCCGAGACGGTGCTGAGCGTCACGCATTACACCGACCATCTCTTCCGCTTCCGTATGACGCGTCCGGCCGGCTTCCGCTTCCGTTCGGGCGAATTCGCCATGATCGGCCTGATGGTCGAGGGAAAGCCGATTTATCGCGCCTATTCGATCGCGAGCCCGTCCTGGGACGAAGAACTTGAATTCTTCTCGATCAAGGTTCCGAACGGTCCGCTCACCCAGCACCTGCAGCGCATCCAGCCGGGCGACAAGGTCCTGATGCGCAAGAAGCCGACTGGCACCTTGGTGCTCGACGCGCTGACTCCGGGCAAGCGCCTCTACATGTTCTCGACCGGCACCGGCATCGCTCCCTTTGCCAGCCTGATCCGCGATCCCGAGACCTATGAGAAGTTCGAGGAAGTCATCCTCACCCACACCTGCCGCGACGTTGCCGAGCTGAAATACGGCTTCGACCTCGTGGACGAAATCAAGAACCACGAATTCCTCGCCGAGCTCGTCGGCGACAAGCTCAAGCACTATGCGACGGTCACCCGCGAGGACTATCCCTTCAAGGGCCGCATCACCGATCTGATCGCAAACGGCAAGATGTTCACCGACCTCGGCGTGCCCCCGCTCGATCCCGCCATCGATCGCGGCATGATCTGCGGCTCGACCGCGATGCTGAAGGATACGAAGGCCCTGCTTGAACAGGGAGGCCTCACCGAAGGTGCCAACAACAAGCCAGCCGAATTCGTCATCGAACGCGCCTTCGTCGGCTAAACATTACCGCAGTCTGGAACAAGAAAGGGCGCCCACAGGCGCCCTTTTTCATTTTGCTCTCTGGCAGAAATCAGTTGCCGCGGCGACGCGGCCGGCGACTGCTTTCCTGTGCGCCACTCTCGTCGGCGGTCTTGTTGCGCAGTGGGCCGATGCGATCGACGATCACGTCCAGCGTCGGGCGCGGACCGGGCGTATAGTTGTCGAGCGCGTGGCGCATCGCAGCCAGATGGTCGCAGGACGTGCCACAGCAGCCGCCAATGATCTTCGCACCGGCATCACGAGCGAGGCGGGCATAATCCGCCATCAGCGGCGGCGTGCCGGAGTAGAAGATCTCGGTTCCGCGGAATTCCGGAATGCCGCAATTTCCCTTGACGATCACCACGGCCTCGGGGTCCGCTCCGGTCATGTCGAGCAGGCTCTGCAGGATGTCCGAGGCGCCGACGCCGCAATTGGCGCCGACGGCCAGCGGTCCAGAGCCGACATCGGGCGCGACGCCATGGATGTCCTTCGGATGCAGCCCCATCATGGTCTTGCCAGCGGTGTCGAAGGAACCGGTAAACGTGTAGGGCATGCCGACCTTGACGGCCGCTTCGGCCGCAGCACGGATCTCGTCCGCCGAAGACATTGTCTCGATCCAGGCGACATCCGCACCACCGGCTTTCAGCCCTTCCATCTGCTCGACAAAGGCGGCGACCGCCTCTTCATAGGACATTGCACCGAGCGGGATCAGCAACTCACCGGTCGGACCGACCGAACCCGCGACGATCACCTTGCGCGGAGCCTTGTCTGCAACCGAGCGGGCGATTTCAGCGGCCTTCTTGTTCAGTTCATGCACCCGATTCTGGGCATGATGCAGCTTCAGGCGATGGCGCGTGCCGCCGAAGGAATTGGTGAGGATGATATCGGCACCGGCATCGACGAAATCCTGATGGAGCTTGACGATCTTTTCCGGCTGCGCCTCGTTCCACAGTTCCGGTGCTTCGCCGGCCTCGAGCCCTTGCGCGAAGAGATTGGTCCCGGTGGCGCCATCGGCGAGCAACACGCCTTTTTCGGCCAGAAGTTCGGAAAGCGGATTGGACGGGGTTGCCATGGCGGTTCCTCTCATTGTCATGCTGATCATATAAAGAAGTCTTTATATGGTTTCAATCTCGAAAACGACGACGGCCCCGCGAAGGGCGGGGCCGTCGAGCCGCATCTCCTTGGTGAGGAGCGAAGTGACCGCTACTCGGCAGCCAGTTTGTTGTCGTCGTGGCTCTTCGGCGTGACCATGGCAGAGATGATCTGCTGCAGGTCCGCGCGGCCGATCGGCGTTCCGGCGTCGTCTGTGACGGTGATGCTCGACTGGCGGGCATCTGTCATGATCCGGGCGGCCGATTCGAGTACTGTGCTGCCGGGCAGGGCGATACTGTCACCCGCGCCTGTGGCTGGACCCATGATCGTGTCCAGGCGGATGACGCGGCCACGGTTCACTTCCTTGACGAAGGCGGAAATATAGTCGTCCGCCGGCTGCAGCACGATCTCCTGGCCCGTTCCCTGCTGGACAACTTCGCCATCCCGCAGGATCGCGATCCGGTCGCCGAGACGCAGCGCCTCGTCGAGGTCGTGGGTAATGAAGACAACGGTCTTCTTCAGTTCCTGCTGCAGATCGAGAAGCACGGTCTGCATATCGACGCGGATCAATGGGTCGAGCGCCGAATAGGCTTCGTCCATCAGGAGGATGTCGGCATCGTTGGAGAGCGCCCGGGCTAGCCCCACACGCTGCTGCATGCCGCCCGAAAGCTGGTTCGGGTAATGGCTCTCAAAGCCGGAGAGACCGACACGGGCGATCCAGCGTCGCCCCGTTTCCTCGCTCTTTGCCCGCGGAATGCCTTGGATATCCAAACCGTAGATGGTGTTTTCCAGGACGGTACGATGCGGCAGAAGCGCAAATTTCTGGAACACCATCGCCGTCTTATGGCGACGGAATTCCCGCAGTTCTAGCGGGCTCATCCGACAGACATCGACGCCGTCATAGAGCACTTCGCCAGCGGTCGGTTCGATCAGGCGATTGATGTGCCGGATCAACGTCGACTTGCCGGACCCCGACAAGCCCATGACGACCGTGATGCCGCCGCCCGGCATGTGAATGTTGATATCCTTCAGGCCGAGCACATGGCCATGCTTTTCGTTGAGATCCGCCTTTGAGAGACCGGATTTCACCTGATCGATGAAGGCCGTGCCGTTCGGGCCGAAGATCTTGTAGAGATTGCGGATGTCGATGTCGTGACTAGCCATGGACCACCTCCGTATGGCGCTGAAGACGCTTGCCATAGGCCTGGCTGGCGCGGTCGAAGATGATGGCGATTGCAACGAGCGCGAAGCCGTTGAGGAAGCCGATTGTCAGGAACTGGTTGGAAATCGCCTGCAGCACGTTCTTGCCGAGACCGCCAACGCCGATCATGGAGGCCACCACGACCATGGCAAGCGACATCATGATGGTCTGATTGATGCCGGCCATGACGGTCGGCAGCGCCAGCGGGATTTGCACGTTCATCAGCTTCTGGCCCGGCGAGGACCCGAAGGCATCGGCTGCTTCCAGGACTTCCCGGTCGACGAGCCGGATGCCGAGATTGGTGAGGCGGATCATCGGCGGAACGGCATAGATCACGACCGCGATCACGCCCGGCACCTTGCCGATGCCGAAGACCATGACGACGGGAATGAGATAGACGAAGCTCGGCAGCGTCTGCATTACGTCCAGGATCGGATTGACCAGAGACTGCGCGCGATCGGAGCGAGCCATCATGATGCCGATCGGGATGCCGATGACGATGGCGAGCAGCGTCGAGACGGTGACAATTGCCAGCGTGATCATCGTGTCTTCCCAGAGCCCGACGAAACCGATGAACAGCATGCCGATGACGGTGATCGCGACGATCCGCATGTTGCGGCTGGTCAGATAGACGATGAGCACCATGACGGCCAAGAAGACGAACCAGGGGGTCGTGACGAACAATGCCTCGAGCCAGTTCAGGAACAACTGCAGCGGATGCGTCACGGCGTCGATCACGCTGCCATAGGCGCGCACGAAGCCCTTGAAGCTGTCGTCGATACTCTTGCGCGCGACGCGCATGAGACCGTCGTCGATCTCCGGAAACGTGCACAGCAGTTCCGGCAGGTAATTGCATAAAGTCGAAGCCATCTCGTTCCCCTTATCGACCCCCGCAATTATGGCGCATGTCGCGCTGCGATGGGCCCTGACGGCGATGCCATGTTCCCGAGGTGAGAGGCTAATCGAGTTCCGAAAGGGACTTCATGCCGTCTGCGACGTCGGGAGTCGTATGAATGGCGGATGCGGCATGCCGCTTCGCAGAAAGCGCGGCGGGCGAAAGCCCGCCGCATCGTCGCAAGCAATACCCGGCTCAGAGAGCCGCCTTGACCTTCTCGGCAACCTCGGGAGCGACCCAGGTGGTCCACATGTCCGGATAGGTTTCGAGGAAGTGCTTGGCGCCGTCTTCGTTGGTGCCCTGGTTTTCTTCCATCCAGGCGAGAACCTTGCCGACCGTCGCGTTGTCCCACTTGCGGGTCTTCACGTAGTCCATGGCAACGCCAGCCTTTTCGGCAAAGCCCTTGGTCACAACGGTATAGACGTCGGAGACCGGATAGGCGTTTACCTTCGGATCCGGGCAGTCCGGAACGGCGGTGCAGGCATCCCAGGAAGCCTTGTCATGCTCGACGCCGAAAGAGAGCTTGACCATCTCGTACTTGCCGAGGATCGCGGTCGGAGCCCAGTAGTAGCCGAGCCAGCCCTTCTTGTTCTCGAAGGCATTGGCGATCGAGCCGTCGAGGCCGGCAGCAGAGCCGGTATCGATCAGTTCGAAGCCCTTTTCCTTTGCGCCGATCGCGCGATAGAGGTTGGCGGTCGACACCTGGCAGTTCCAGCCTGACGGGCAGTTCGTCACGGCAGCCTTGGTCGGATCTTCCGGCGCCGGGAAGAGTTCCGGATGCTTCAAAGCGTCTTCGACGGTCTTGATGTCAGGATTCGCATCGGCGATGAACTTCGGGATCCACCAGCCTTCGACGCCGCCGTCGGAGAGCAGCGGAGCCGCCTGGATCAGGCGACCGTCGGCGATGGCTTCGTCCAGGGCGGTGCGCACGGCATTGACCCAGAATTCCGGAGCCATGTCCGGCTGGCCCTTTTCGTTCATCGAAGCGAAGGTCGGCATGGTGTCACCGGTGACCACGGTCACGGCACAGCCATAGCCGCTTTCCAGGATGATCTTGTCGACATAGGCGGCGACCCCGGCGGAGGCCCAGTTCATTTCTGCGATGGAGACATCACCGCATTCGGCAGCCTGGGCGGACCCGGCAACTGCGTAAAGGCCAGCGGCGAGAAGTGTGGAAGCGAGGAGCTTCTTCATGGAGTTAAGACCTCCCAGTCTTATTGTGCAGCGTTCATCGGGAAGGGCAGAGGCGGATACTGCGGACCGCTCTGCCAATTGTGTCTTCACTGAGGATGGGCGGCCAGAACGCGTCGAACCGGTGCGACATCCAGCGGACCGGGTCTTGTCATGGAGAGCGATATGCCCTGTCGACCGCGTGTCACGATCAACAGCCTACGTCTTTGGTATCGAAAATCAACCTCCCGAACAGAGAGCATGTTCCGAGGGCGCGTACACCAAGTCATTGGTGCGACTGATTTTGCCGCATTTTGGCTGTTGCGTGAGGTCAGGTCGCCCAAGAGACGGGCAGTTGAATTCGCCACAGCGCAGTGGGGGGAGGTTTGCCGTCCCGCATGAGACCTCAAATGTCCCAGATGCGGCAATTCAGACAGCGTGCGCCCAGCTCAGCGGACGCAAAAAAATAATAAAAAAATGTCTCGCAAGGGTGCCGCTAACGATGCGGTAACGCTTGTACCGATAAATGGACCGGTCGACGGGTAACCGTCGGTTGCGCCCCGGATCGAGTATTGCGTCCCGGGGCGTTTTCTTTTGGTGGCATTGGTCGTCGGTCAAAGTGCCGCGTTTGGCAGCCGCCCGTGCAGCGAGCGTATCCCGATCAGGCCTTCTTCAAGCCGACAACGATGCGCGGATCGCGCACTTCCCAGCGGGCGATCGGATTGCGCTGCGGCGCCCGGCCGTTCCAGGCAATGGCAAGACTATTGCGGTTCTGCAGGATGTAGAGCATGGGTGTTTCCTAGATTGCCGCGCCTCTTCGAGCGCTGGTTTCGAGGCGCAGATAACCATTCATCTGCCCGCGCGCCAGAGCGCAAACCGTCACTGTGTGTCGCAAATGGCAAACCGGCGGAGAAAAGCCCGCGACAGGCTGCCGCAGTGTCGCATTTGCGGTAATCTTCGTGGCGAGATCGCGGCAAAACCTTGCAAAACAGGCGTCAGGCGCCGCGGCGGAAACAGGACAGGATGCGATGACACGGACGATCATGTTGCAGGGAACAGGATCGGATGTCGGAAAGACGATACTCGTTGCAGGCCTGTGCCGGCTGGCATCGAACCGCGGCCTGAAGGTGGCGCCGTTTAAGCCGCAGAACATGTCGAACAATGCTGCCGTATCCGACGACGGGGGCGAGATCGGCCGGGCCCAATGGCTGCAGGCACTCGCCGCCAGAACGCCCTCATCCGTGCACATGAACCCGGTCCTGCTGAAGCCGCAAAGCGAAACCGGCAGCCAGATCATCGTGCAGGGCAGGGTCTTCGGCCAGGCGAAAGGGAGGGACTATCAGCGGCTCAAGCCGCAGCTCCTCGGCGCCGTCATAGACAGTTTCGAACGGGTGGCCGAGGGCAGGGATCTGGTCATCGTCGAAGGGGCGGGTTCGCCGGCCGAGATCAACCTGCGGGCAGGCGATATCGCCAATATGGGCTTTGCCACAAGGGCGGGTGTGCCTGTCGTACTCGTCGGCGACATCGACCGGGGCGGGGTGATCGCCTCCCTCGTTGGAACGCACACGATCCTGTCGGAGGAGGATCGCAACCAGATCGCCGGCTACATCATCAACAAGTTCCGCGGTGACGTGACCCTGTTCGACGAGGGAATTGCGGCAATAGAAGCCTTCACCGGCTGGCCCTGTTTCGGCGTCGTACCCTGGCTGCAGGCAGCGGGACGTCTGCCGGCCGAGGATTCCGTCGTGCTCGAGCGACTGGCCAAGGGAGGCGGCGGGGCGTTGAAAGTCGCGGTGCCTGTGCTCTCGCGCATCGCCAATTTCGATGATCTCGATCCACTCGCTGCCGAACCGGAAGTCGACCTCGTCTTCGTTCGCGCCGGTGATCGGCTGCCCGCCGATGCCGGACTTGTTGTCCTGCCGGGGTCGAAATCGACGATTGCGGATCTGGAGGAGTTCCGGTCGCATGGCTGGGACAGAGACCTCAGCATGCATGTCCGCCGCGGCGGCCGCGTCATCGGCATTTGTGGCGGATACCAGATGCTTGGCCGCAGCGTGGCGGATCCGCTCGGATTGGAAGGCCACTCTCGGACAGTGCAAGGCCTTGGGTTGCTGGACGTGGAAACCGTGATGGCAGCAGAAAAGACGGTGCGCAACAGCAAGGCACATTCGCTGGAACACGACGTTCCGCTCTCGGGCTACGAGATCCACCTCGGTGTCACCGATGGCCCGGACACCCTGCGCGCCCCCATCTCGATCGACGGCCGGGCCGACGGCGCGGGTTCTGCCGACGGTCGGGTGGTCGGGACCTATCTGCATGGCTTGTTTTCCAGCGATCTCTATCGCCAGCGTCTGCTTGCGGGCTTTGGGATAGAAGGTGGCGGGCGCAGCTATCGCGATATGGTCGATGAAGCGTTGGACGACCTAGCCTCGGAACTGGAACAGCGCCTGTCCCGACAATGGCTGGCCGAGTTGCTCGGCTGAAAGGCCGGCAGATTCTTCCTGCGAGGCGAAATATTACTGTTCTTGGCTCACGTCCATCGGTGAAGCCATGAGTTCACCGCCACCCAACGAATTGTTGGAATACTTGAAAGCGAGAATGCTGAGCACCGAGGCGACCAGCAGGATGAAGATGTAACGCATTGTTTTTTTACTCCTGCCTGATGATCGACAACGAGATTGCGGCGAAAGCAGTTCCGATAACATGGTAATCAGGCAGGATATACAAACGAAGGTTCGGCGCTGTTGCTGATCGGCAACAGTCTTTCGCCTCGAGCCGTCAGCCAGTCGCGACTTCCGCCGGCGATGCGGTCAAGCGCCCGGTCCCGAGCGAATTATCGGAATGTTTGATCGCAAGAATGCTGATCACCGCCGCCACCATCAAGAATACCATCACGCGCATGAGCTACCCCTAGCCTGAGCATGGCCCAGAATAGGACACAGCGATTGGTGATCAGCTAAATCGATCGTTAGAATGTGAGTGATGTCGAAGAAATGGAGTGTTGGGCGTCCACGTGCACGCCCCTGCTAGTTGAGACCCGACCCGCGACGGCGGGTCAGGTCGTGGCTCTCGCCTAGCGCGAGGCGCTGAGGCGCAGCAGTCGGCAGAGTTCGACCAGAGCTGCATCATAGCCCGAAGAGCTGATGCCGCCGCAGCGCTTGATCAGTCGCTGACGGTCGGTGGACGACATGTCGCGAAGTGCCTGGCGCTGCGGAGCCGTCAGTCCGCCCGAACCAGGATTGCTGGCGGCTCCATCCGGTTCCGTGGGCCGGCCAAGCCCGAGGTCGACATTGACCCCTGTGCCAGAGCCGCCGATGTCGGCGTCGACGGAGGCGTTGAGGCCACCTTCTCCACCCACGCCTGCGTCGACGTCTGCGGAAAGGCCGCGCCCCGCATTGACATTGGCCGACGCGTTGATGCCACGCGAACCACCGACAGAGGCGTCGACATCAGCGACGCCGCGGCTTCCGCCGACATTGGCATTTGCATTGACCCCGTTTCGTCCACCGACGGACGCATCCACGCCGACACCGTCCGATGTGTCGACATCAACGGAGATTCCTCTCGATCCACCTATGCTGATCCCTTCCGCCGCTGCGGACAGGGGCATCGAAAAAGCGACGGCGCCCGAGAGCAGAGCGATTCTCACAGTGTTACGCATGATAGTCCTCCTCTAAAAGCGCCGGGCAACCGCGCCCGACTACAGATACAACCGGAAGCAGGCGTTCCGGTTGCAGAGAAGGGAGAAAACATGGCCGTCATGCCAAACGAAACGTGAAGGCGGCCGCGGCAAACGTGCAACTAGGAGACGTCTGGTGGCAGTGAAGAGCCGGCAAGTCGGGGTTTGGAAAGTGGTGAGAGCGCAGGGATTCGAACCCTGGACCTACTGATTAAAAGTCAGTTGCTCTACCGGCTGAGCTACGCTCTCCCGTGCGGATTTTGCGCCGCCTCAAGAAGTGCGCGGAACATATGCAGGTGACCCCGACGGGTCAACCGCAAAAATGCAGTTTGCCGAGCAAAAATCGGCGTCTTTGTCGCAGTCTACGCAATGGTGATTGGCAAGCACCGGGTCGGGGGATTAGGAAGAGCCCGGTTCGGGTTCCGGAGTTGATCGTGTCGATTGCCGATATTTCCTTTTTCAGCGCGCTTCTGGCCGGAGCCCTGTCCTTTCTGTCGCCCTGCGTGCTGCCGCTCGTGCCGCCCTATCTCTGTTACATGGCGGGTATTTCGGTCGATCAGTTCCGTGATGGCGCGCAAGCCGAAAACGCCGCTGCCCGACGCACGGTGTTTCTGACCGCTCTGGTTTTTACCCTCGGCTTTGCCACCGTCTTCGTCTTGCTCGGTGCCGGCGCCTCCACCATCGGCGGCCTCTTGCGTCAGCACATGGATCTGCTCTCCAAGATCGGCGGCGCCATCATCATCGTCATGGGTTTGAATTTCCTCGGCGTCTTTCGCCTTGGCCTCCTGTCGTCGGAATACAGGTTCGCCGGCGGCGGGAAACCGGCGACGTTGTCGGGCGCCTATGTCATGGGTCTCGCCTTTGCGTTTGGCTGGACGCCTTGTATCGGGCCGGTCCTCGGGGCGATCCTCGGCGTGGCGGCTTCGAAGGAGACCGTCGGCGATGGCGCCCTATTGCTTGCCATCTATTCGCTCGGCCTTGCCGTGCCCTTCTGGATCGCAGCCGGTTTCTCCGGTGCCTTCATGCGTTTCCTTACCCGCTTCCGCCGTCATCTCGGGCTGGTGGAAAAGGCAATGGGCGCGCTTCTCGTGCTGACAGGACTTGCTTTCATCTTCGGTTACGTCTCCGACATGGCGATCTGGTTCCAGCAGACCTTTCCAATCCTCTCGCAAATCGGCTAAGTCCGGACCGGGCGCAGGTTCGCGTTCTGGAGGAGAGAGCGATGGCGGACATCATCGCGCTGGTGCTGCCGTTCTTCGGCCTGATCCTGATCGGCTATGTCTCGGGCAAGCTTGGCGATCATTCGGCCCAGGCGCTCGGCTGGCTGAACTTCTTCGTCATCTACGTTTCGCTGCCAGCACTCTTCTTCAAGCTTGTCTCGCGCACGCCTATCGAGGAACTCACGCGCATCGACTTCATCGCCGCCTGCCTTGCTGCAACCTATTCCATCTTCATCCTGGTTTTCTTCATCGGCCGCTATGTTCGCGGTAACAACATCGCCGAATCCACGGTACAGGCGCTTGCCGGCGCCTATGGCAATATCGGCTACATGGGGCCGGGCCTGTCACTGCTCGCCTTCGGCGAGAAGGCGGCCGTCCCGGTGGCACTTGTCTTCTGCTTCGAGAACGCTGTGCATTTCATGGTCGCGCCCGCCATGATGGCCTTTGCCGGGGGCGACAAGCGGCCGCCCGCGCAGCTCGCCCTCGATGTCGTCAGGAAGATCCTGACGCATCCCTTCATCATCGCCACCTTGGTCGGTTTCCTCGCCGCAGCCCTGGCCTTCGAGCCGCCGCTCGCGCTCCAGCGCCTGATCGGCTATCTGGCCCAGGCGGCTGCGCCGTGCGCATTGTTTGCCATGGGCGTCACGCTGGCACTCCGCCCCTTGAAGCGCATCCCCGCCGAGATCGGCTACATCGTGCCTATCAAGCTCGTCCTGCATCCGATCCTGGTCTACGTCGTTTTGAGCTTCGTCGGCAACTTCGACCCGCTTTGGGTCTATACGGCGATCCTGCTCGCCTCCTTGCCGACAGCGACCAATGTCTTCGTCATCGGCCAGCAATACGGAGTCTGGCAGGAGCGGGCCTCCGCCACCATCCTGATCACGACCGTCATCTCCGTCTTCTCGGTCTCGGCGCTGCTGTTTGCGATCACCAGCGGCGTCTTACCGCCCGACCTTTTTCCGTAGGAGCGACGGCAGGCTCTTCAGGCCGCGCCCCGGCGCCACACCTTCCTGCATCACGAGATTGCGCAGCGGACCGAGGCTCGCCAGCACCTGCAGTCCGGCTGCCCTCAACATCTGCACGGGAAGCAGGTCCGACAGCAGCGAGCGGTTGAGCAGATCGACGCTCGCCGTGCGGCTTGCTATGTCGAGCCGGCGCTTGCGGTCGAACCGGTCGCCACTGTCTGCGGCAATCGGTGCAGAACCGCCGTCGATGAGGATGTCTTCCAGAGCCGCGATGTCACGCAGGCTGAGGTTGAGGCCTTGCGCACCGATCGGTGGGAAGGCGTGACCGGCTTCGCCGACGAAGGCTGCGCGCCCCTTGCCGTAGCGCTTGGCCGTCATGCCCGAGAGCGGCCAGGCCTGCACACCGTCGTCCACGCTCACCTTGCCGAGCATCGACTGCATGCGGGTTTCCACTTCGGCCGAAAGCTGCTCGGCAGAGAGCGATGTCAACCGCTCGGCTTCCGGCGGTGCCACCACCCAGACAAGGCTCGAACGCTGGCCGGGCAGGGGGACCTGCGTGAACGGCCCCGATTCGGTGTGAAATTCCGTCGATATGTTCTGATGCGGCAGCGTATGGGCAAAATTCATCACCACGGCCGTCTGCGGATAGGACCAGGTCTTCACGCCGACGCCAGCGCTTTCGCGTGTGTTGGATCGCCGCCCATCGGCGCCGATCGCAAAGGCAGCCTCAACAAGCTCGCCACCGGAAAGCCCGATCGTCACGCCGTCCGTGCCGATATGAATCGTGTCGGCAGCGCTTGTGTTGCGGGTGATCAATGGTTCAGCGGCCACAGCCTTCGACAACGTCTCCAGCAGTGCCGAATTGGGAATATTGTAGCCGAAGGCCTCCAGCCCGATCTCGGCGCTGCGGAAGGCGACCGTCGGCGCACGCAGCAGCCGGTTCGTCCCGTCGATGATCTGCATGACCTGAAGGGGAGCCGTTCGGCCCCTCAGTTCCTGCCACAGGCCGAGGCGCTCCATCATCGCCAGCGACTGATCCATGAGCGCCGTGGTCCGCCGATCCGAACCGTCGGGCGCGGGACCCACGAGCACGACTTTACGCCCGCCCCGTGCCATGGCAATGGCGGCGATCTGGCCGGCCGGGCCCGCTCCGATCACGGCGATGTCGAATTCGTGGCTCATTGTCGGATCCCTCGATGGCATTTCCCGATGATATCTAGTTCCACGCTGCCATAAAATCCATGGGCCCGATTGGCGCAGCCGACGCAATGCCGGCAGTCGAAATGCTGGCATAGAGCGCCACTCGTGTTGCAAACGCCGTAATTTCATCCGATACCGTTTGCTCCGAAGTGCCGCCGACTGGAGCAGGGATGAAGATCTTCAATTACAAGCGGGTACCTTATGCCGAGATCCGCGCATTTTCGGTCCATATCCTGACCGCTTCCGGATCCTTTCTCGCATTCCTCGGTGTCGTGGCCGCTGGCGAACGCCGCTTCGTCGACATGTTCTGGTGGCTTGGCCTGGCGCTTCTCGTCGATGGCATCGATGGCCCGATCGCCCGCAAGGTCCGCGTCAAGGAGGTCCTGCCGAACTGGTCCGGCGACACGCTCGACAACATCATCGACTATGTCACCTATGTGCTGCTACCGGCCTTTGCGCTTTACCAGAGCGGTATGATCGGCGAGCCCTGGTCCTTCGTCGCTGCCGGCCTGATCGTCGTGTCGAGCGCCATCTATTATGCCGATATGGGCATGAAGACGGACGAATACTTCTTCTCCGGCTTCCCGGTCGTCTGGAACATGGTGATCTTCACGCTCTTCGTCATCGATGCCAGCGCAACGACGGCCCTCGTCGTTGTCCTCGTCTCCGTCTTCCTCACTTTTCTGCCGATCTATTTCCTGCACCCCGTCCGCGTTAAGCGCATGCGCAGCTTCAACATGGCTGTGTTCCTGCTCTGGTGTGCCTTCGGCGGCTATGCACTTCTTCTGCATTTCCAGTCGCCTGCCTGGGTAGTTTGGGGCATGATCCTGACCGGAATCTATCTCTATGTGATCGGCGGCATACTGCAGTTTTTCCCGGGACTTGGACGGCGGGGCTGACGCCTCGCAGCAATGGCTGGGCAAAACCAAAAAAAACTTTTGCCTATATATTGTGCGCTGCCACAAACCGGTTATGAATTGAGCGATGGACCGGGCGGAAGACCTGGCCTTGACGCATGAGAGTGCAAGGGGGACCTGTGCCGCAACAATCGCCCGAGGGTGACAAGCCGCTGTTGACCGTGCGCGGCCTGACGAAGCTGTTCGGCAGTTTCAAGGCTTGCGATGGCATCGATCTCGATATCGGCCATGGTGAGATCCACGCACTTCTCGGTGAAAACGGCGCCGGAAAGTCGACCCTCGTCAAGATGCTATTCGGCATTCTCGCCCCATCCGCCGGCACGATAGGCTGGGAAGGCACGGATCGGGCGATCCCCAATCCCGCCGCTGCCCGCCGCCTCGGCATCGGTATGGTTTTCCAGCATTTTTCGCTGTTTGAGGCTTTGACGGTCGCCGAAAATATCGCGCTTTCCCTCGACGAGAAGATCTCGATTTCCGATCTCGCGAAAAAGGCGGCGGAACTGTCTGTGGCCTATGGTCTCCCGCTGGATCCGTATGCCCATGTGGCCGATCTCTCGGTCGGCGAGCGCCAGCGCATCGAAATCGTCCGCGCGCTTTTGCAGAACCCCAAGCTCATCATCCTCGACGAGCCGACCTCGGTGCTGACACCGCAGGAAGCCGACAAACTGTTCGAGACGCTGTTCAAGTTGAAGGCGGAAGGGCGCTCGGTTCTCTATATCAGTCACCGGCTCGAAGAGGTGCAGCGCATCTGCGACCGTGCCACAGTGCTGCGCCACGGCAAGGTGACGGGCGCCTGCGATCCGCGCCAGGAAACACCCGCTTCGCTTGCACGCATGATGGTCGGCGCCGATGTCGCCGGCGTTGAAAAGGTCGAGCCGCCGACAGACGGTGCTGTCCAGCTCCAGGTGACGGATCTGTCGGTCAGCCCGCGCACACCCTTTGCCATGCCACTGAAAACTGTGTCCATGACCGTCAAGGCTGGCGAGATCCTCGCCATCGCGGGTGTTGCCGGCAATGGCCAGAGCGAGCTCTTCGACGCCTTGTCCGGCGAATATCCAGTTCACAATCCCGATGCGATCCGCCTGCGTGGTAAATCGGTCGGTCGCCTTGGGATCAATGAGCGCCGGCTGCTCGGCGCCGGTTTCGTGCCCGAGGAGCGCCACGGCCATGCGGCCATCCCGGCCATGAGCCTTTCCGAAAATCTCTTTCTGTCCCGCAATGCCTCTGATCGCGCTGCCTATCTCTCGGGCGGCAAGCTTGGTCTCATCCGCCATGGCCTGGTCCAGCAGGCGGCACGCCGCATTTCCGAGATGATGGACGTGCGCAAGAGCGGTGATGATCCTTCCGCCGGCTCGCTCTCGGGTGGCAATCTGCAGAAATTCATCGTCGGTCGCGAACTCGACCGCCAGCCTTCGGTCCTTGTTGTCAACCAGCCGACCTGGGGTGTCGACGCGGGTGCCGCCAGCCGCATCCGCCAGGCGCTGGTCGATCTCGCCAAGAGCGGTTCGGCTGTCGTCGTCATAAGCCAGGATCTCGACGAGATCTTCGAAGTCGCCACATCGATTGCCGCCATCTCGGAAGGCAGACTGTCTGATGCCTATCCCGCGTCGACAATGACCCGCGAGCGCATCGGTATCCTCATGGGTGGCGTTCATGGCCTTCAGACTGCCCCGGAGGCCGCCGCTCATGCGCATTGAACTCGAGCGCCGTTCGCGCCAATCGAATCTGTTCGCGATCGTGTCTCCGCTTCTGGCGCTGGGGCTTACCGTGGTTTTCGGCGGCATCATGTTCGTGCTGCTCGGCAAGGATCCCGTTTCCGCGCTTTACAGCTTCTTCATCGAGCCGCTGCTTGAAGTCTGGTCCTTGCATGAACTCGCGGTCAAGGCGGCACCGTTGATCCTGATCGGCGTCGGTCTTTCTGTCTGTTATCGCTCGAACAACTGGAACATCGGCGCAGAAGGTCAGTTCATCGCCGGCGCGATCGTCGGCTCGATCCTGCCGATCACCTTCTACGAGTGGACTTCGCCGCTGCTTCTGCCGCTGATGCTGGTCATGGGCGCGATCGGTGGTGCCGCCTATGCCGCGATCCCGGCGCTGCTCAAGACCCGCTTCAACACCAACGAGATCCTGACCAGCCTGATGCTGGTCTACATCGCCCAGCTCTTCCTCGATTGGCTGACCCGTGGCATCTGGAAGGATCCCGCCGGCTACAACTTCCCGCAGTCCCGGTCCTTCGTCTCGGAGGCCGTGCTGCCTGAAATCCTCTCCTCCGGACGCGCGCATCTCGGCATCGTCTTTGCGCTGGTCGCGGCCGTCGCCGTCTGGTTCATGATGCGCTACACGCTGAAAGGCTTCCAGATCGTGGTGCTCGGCCAGTCGGAGCGGGCAGGGCGCTTTGCCGGCTTCTCCTCGCGCAAGATGGTCTGGTTCTCGATGATGTTTTCCGGCGCGCTCGCAGGGCTGGCCGGCATCTCGGAAGTCTCCGGCTCCATTGGTCACCTGCAGCCGACGATCTCGCCGGGTTATGGTTTCACCGCCATCATCGTCGCCTTTCTCGGCCGCCTTAATCCACTCGGCATCATCGCTTCCGGCTTCGTGCTGGCGCTCACCTATCTCGGCGGCGAGGGCGCGCAGCTCTCGATCGGTGTCTCGGACAAGGTGACGCGCGTATTCCAGGGCTTGCTGCTGTTCTTCGTCCTCTCCTGCGACACGCTCATCCTCTACAAGGTGCGCCTCGTCTTCGATCGTGCCCGCAATGCCGCGACGAAGGGTGCTTGATCATGTTTGAAGCCATCCTTCTCACCATCATCACCGCCTCGACACCGCTGGTCATCGCAGCCATGGGTGAACTGGTGACCGAACGTTCGGGCGTGCTCAATCTTGGCGTCGAGGGCATGATGATCATCGGCGCCGTCTGCGCCTTCATTGCCACCAACATGACCGGATCGCCCTATATCGGCCTTCTCGCAGGCGTCGCAACGGGTGCTGCCTTCTCCCTGCTCTTCGGCTTCCTGACGCTCACCCTTGTTGCCAATCAGGTCGCAACCGGGCTGGCGCTGACCATTCTCGGCCTCGGCGTGTCCGGCATGGTCGGCGAAGGCGTGGTCGGCGTCCCCGGCGTCAAGATGCAGCCGATCGTCATTCCGGTTCTGTCGGACATTCCGGTTCTCGGTCCGATCCTGTTCGCGCAGGATCTGTTCTTCTACCTCTCCATCCTCCTGGTGGCCGGTGTGAACTGGTATCTGTTCAAGAGCCGCTCGGGCCTCAAGCTGCGTGCCATCGGCGATAGCCACGGTTCGGCGCATACGCTGGGGCTTCCGGTCATCCGCACACGTTACCTCGCCGTGATGTTCGGTGGCGCCTGTGCCGGTCTCGCCGGCGCACAACTGTCGCTGGTCTACACACCGCAATGGGTGGAGAACATGTCGGCCGGTCGCGGGTGGATTGCGCTGGCACTGGTGGTCTTCGCCGCCTGGCGTCCCTGGCGGCTCCTGGCAGGTGGCTATCTCTTCGGCGCCGTCACCATCGGCCAGCTTCACGCCCAGGCGCTCGGCATAGGCCTGCCGTCACAGTTTCTGTCCGCATTGCCTTATGCGGCGACCATTGTCGTGCTGATCATCATCTCGCATAATCGGCGCACGACGCTGATCAACACGCCGGCCTGCCTCGGCAAGCCATTCGTGCCGGATAGATAAAGAAAACAAAAGCTTCAACCAAACCAACAGGGGTAAATCATGAAGAACATCCTCCTCGCTCTTGCCGCTTCGGCAGCCGCCATAGTCGGCGTCGTGGCGCCGGCAGCAGCCCAGGACAAGACGAAGGTCTGCTTCGTTCACGTCGGGTCGAAGACCGACGGTGGCTGGACCCAGGCCCACGACATCGGCCGTCAGCAGCTGCAGGAGCATTTCGGCGAAAAGATCGAAACGCCTTACCTCGAAAACGTTCCGGAAGGTCCGGATGCCGAGCGCGCCATCGAGCGTATGGCCCGCTCCGGCTGCGCCCTGGTCTTCACGACCTCGTTCGGCTTCATGGACGCCACCCTCAAGGTCGCCGAGAAGTTCCCGGACGTGAAGTTCGAGCACGCGACCGGCTACAAGACCGCCGCCAATGTCGCGACCTACAATTCGCGTTTCTATGAAGGCCGCTTCATCAACGGTCAGATCGCCGGCAAGATGTCGAAGACCGGTGTTGCCGGCTATATCGCCTCCTTCCCGATCCCGGAAGTCGTCGCCGGCATCAACGCCTTCCTGCACGGCGCCCGGACGGTCAACCCGGAATTCAAGCTGAAGGTCATCTGGGTCAACACCTGGTTCGACCCCGGCAAGGAAGCAGACGCTGCCAAGGCGCTGTTCGACCAGGGCGTCGACGTGCTGACCCAGCACACTGACACCACGGCTCCGATGCAGGTCGCTGAAGAGCGCGGCCTCAAGGCCTTTGGCCAGGCCTCCGACATGATCGCTGCCGGCCCGACCGCGCAGCTCAGTGCCATCGTAGACACCTGGGCGCCCTACTACATCAAGCGCACCCAGGCTGTTCTCGACGGCACCTGGGCCTCGGCCCAGACCTTCGACGGCCTGAAGGACGGCATCCTGTCCATGGCGCCCTACACCAACATGCCTGATGACGTGAAGGCGATGGCGATGGACAGCGAAGCCAAGATCAAGTCCGGCGAACTCAAGCCCTTCTCCGGCCCGATCAACAAGCAGGACGGTTCGGCCTGGCTGAAGGAAGGTGAGTCTGCGGATGACGGCACCATCCTCGGCATGAACTTCTACATCGAAGGTGTTGACGACAAGCTGCCGCAGTAAAACGTCAGCCAAAATCAAAGTGGAAAGGGCGCTTCAGGCGCCCTTTCTTGTTTAGGTTCCTGAAAAATCCGAAAATGCTCACATATCGACTTCACCCGCATTGGCCTTTCGTATAACAAGCCGGGCCACGGTGACGGGATGTGAGGCGGAATGCGCAAGGAAGATGTTCGGGTTCTGAGGGTCGTTGCCAATCTTCGGACCAGCCATGCCAAAGTGGTGGAGCAGTTGGGCCTTGCGATCGTCGGCGGACGCTTCGCCATTGGTGAGCCTTTGCCCGGCGACAGCGAACTCGAGGCGGAGTTGGATGTCTCCCGTTCTGTCTTGCGCGAGGCGATGAAGACACTGACGGCCAAGGGTCTGGTCGTGGCCAAGTCCAGGGTGGGCACGCGCGTGACTGACCGCTGCCACTGGAATCTCATCGACGAAGACGTCCTGCGCTGGCACTTCAGGTCCGGGGTCACGCGCGAATTCATCGACCATCTCTACGATATCAGATTGGTCCTGGAACCGGCGTCTGCTGCCTTCGCAGCCTTGCGGGCAACGCCCGAGGACTGCGCGGAGCTCAGGCACTATGCCAATCTCCTCGGTTCGAACGAACTCGACTGGCCGAGTCAGGTGGAGGCGGATCTGCGCTTTCACGTGCTTCTGACCATTGTCGGCGCCAATCCATTTCTCGAAAGCATGGTCGGCTTCATCAAGGCATCGCTCGACGGAGCGTTCACGATGGCCTTCGATCCGCAACTGGCAGGACGCGGAGAAGCGATCACGGAACTTCATCTCGCGATCGTGGACGCAATCGAAAAACGCGATACGGAGGCGGCACGTGACGCAACCCACAAGGCCATCCAGCAGGGCAGGGCTGCCGCCCTGAAGGCCGTTGACACGTCCACACGTCGAGCCTGAGAGAGCGGCGCACTTGCAGCCAGTCGTCTCGGGCGCTAGTGAGAATCGCTATTCTCATGCCTGGAGCCTTCCATGAACCGCACCTGCCTCGCCATCGTCCTCGCCGCCGGCGACAGCACCCGCATGAAGTCATCGATGTCCAAGGTGCTTCACCCCGTTGGCGGCCGCCCGATGATTGCCCATGTCATGGCCTCCATCGCCGCGTCTGGCGTCGCGGATGTTGCGCTGGTGCTGGGACGCGACGCGGAGAAGGTGGAAAAGGCAGCGACCATCGGCGGAGTGAATGTCGAAAGCGTCCTGCAAACCGAGCGCCTCGGCACCGGCCATGCCGTGCTCATGGCCCGCGATGCCATTGCCCGCGGTTACGATGACATTCTGGTCGCCTATGGCGACGTGCCTCTGATCACCGCAGGCCCGCTCAAGGCTGCCCGTGAAGCTCTGGCCGATGGCGCGGATGTCGCGATCATTGGCTTCAACACGAACAATCCGACAGGTTATGGCCGTTTGTTGGTTGAAAACGGCGAGTTGATTGCGATCCGAGAAGAAAAGGACGCAACCGACGCCGAGCGACAGGTCACCTGGTGCAACAGCGGCCTTATGGCAATCAACGGCCAGAAGGCGCTCGATCTCCTGAGCCGGATTGGCAACAAGAACGCCAAGGGCGAATACTACCTGACCGACCTCGTCGAGATCGCCCGTACGCTCGGCGGCAAGGCCGTGGCCGTCGATGCGCCCGAAAGCGAGTTGACCGGCTGCAACAACCGCGCCGAGCTCGCGGTCATCGAGCGCCTCTGGCAGGAGCGCCGTCGCCACGAGTTGATGGTCTCCGGCGTGACGATGATTGCACCGGAAACGGTCTTCCTCAGCCACGACACGGTCATCGGTCAGGATGCCCTCATCGAACCGAATGTTGTCTTCGGCCCCGGTGTCACCATCGAGGGCGGCGCTGTCATCCATGCCTTTTCGCACCTCGAAGGCGCCCATGTGTCAGCCGGCGCGACCGTCGGACCCTTCGCGCGTCTGCGCCCAGGCGCTAACCTCGCCGAAGGCTCCAAGGTCGGGAATTTCTGCGAAGTGAAGAAGGCCGAGATCGGCCGTGGCGCCAAGGTCAACCACCTGACCTATATCGGCGACGCCGTGGTAGGCGCCGAATCGAATATCGGCGCCGGGACAATCACCTGCAATTATGATGGCGTGAACAAGCACGAGACCCGGATCGGGGCAGGGACTTTTATCGGCTCCAATTCCTCCCTCGTCGCCCCCGTCTCGATTGGCGATGGTGCTCTCATTGCTTCCGGCAGCGTGATCACCGAGGATGTGCCAGCCGATGCTCTCGCCTTCGGTCGTGCCCGCCAGGAGATGAAGCCTGGTCGCGCCGCCGTCATCCGCGAGCGCAATCTGGCCATTAAGGCCGCCAAAAAGTCCGGCAAGTAACAGCGCCAAACCAAACTTCACCGCTTGTAATGCTGCGTTGCATTACGAGACGAAACGCAATTTGACTTGGCGCACGATTGCCTATTGCGGCGGAACCGCTAGGAACAGTCCGCGTGATGGATATGAAACGGAGAATTGCATGTGCGGCATCGTCGGCATCGTCGGTAACAAGCCCGTAGCGGAGCGTCTCGTCGACGCCTTGAAGCGGCTCGAATATCGCGGCTATGATTCCGCTGGCGTCGCCACCATCAACGACGGCAAGCTCGATCGCCGTCGCGCCGAAGGCAAGCTCTTCAATCTCGAGACCAAGCTCGCCGGCGATCCGCTGCCCGGCAATATCGGCATCGCCCACACCCGCTGGGCGACCCATGGCGTGCCGAATGAAACGAACGCTCATCCGCATTTCGTCGATGGCGTCGCCGTCGTCCATAACGGTATCATCGAGAATTTCTCCGAGATCAAGGAAGAGCTCGCCGCCGAAGGTGCCGTCTTTACCACCCAGACCGATACCGAAGTCGTTGCCCAGCTCCTGGCCAAGTGTCGCCGCCAGGGTCTTGGACGCCGCGAAGCCATGCACGAGATGCTGCGCCATGTGACCGGCGCCTATGCGCTCGCCGTCATCTTCAGTGACGATCCCTCGACGATCATGGCTGCCCGCTCGGGCCCGCCGCTTGCGATCGGCTTCGGCGATGGCGAGATGTTCTTAGGGTCGGATGCAATCGCGCTGTCGCCCTTCACCAATCGCATCGCCTATCTCCATGATGGCGACTGGGCGATCCTTGGCAAACAGGGCGCCCATATCTTCGACATCGACGGCAATCCGGTCGATCGTCCGGTACAGATTTCCTCCGCCTCCGCCTACATGATCGACAAGGGCAACCATCGCCACTTCATGGAAAAGGAGATCTACGAACAGCCGGAAGTGATCTCCCACGCGCTGTCGCACTATGTAGATTTCGCCAATCACACTGTCCGCGATGCCGCGAACGAGATCGATTTCGCTAACCTGCGCGGCCTTGCCATCTCCGCCTGCGGCACGGCCTATCTGGCTGGCCTCGTCGGCAAATACTGGTTCGAGCGTTACGCCCGCCTGCCGGTCGAAATCGACGTCGCCTCGGAATTCCGCTATCGCGAGATGCCCCTCTCCAAGGATCAGGCGGCCCTCTTCATCTCGCAATCCGGTGAAACCGCCGACACGCTCGCGTCATTGCGTTACTGCCGTGACAACGGCCTGAAGATCGGCGCCGTGGTCAACGTCAAGGAATCGACCATCGCCCGCGAATCGGATGCTGTCTTCCCGATCCTCGCGGGTCCGGAAATCGGCGTCGCCTCGACGAAGGCCTTCACCTGCCAGCTTGCCGTGCTCGCCTCGCTCGCGCTCGCCGCCGGCCGCGCCCGTGGCAAGTTGGATGAGACGGAGGAAAAGCAGCTCGTGAAGAGCCTGTCCGAAATGCCACGCATCATGAGCCAGGTCCTGAATGCCGTTCAGCCGCAGATCGAAGCTTTGTCCCGTGACCTCTCGAAGTTCAAGGACGTGCTCTATCTCGGCCGTGGCACCAGCTATCCGCTGGCGCTCGAAGGCGCGCTAAAGCTCAAGGAAATCTCCTATATTCACGCCGAAGGTTACGCCGCCGGCGAGCTGAAGCATGGCCCGATCGCCCTGATCGACGAAAACATGCCGGTTATCGTCATTGCGCCCTTCGACCGCTTCTTCGAGAAGACCGTGTCGAACATGCAGGAAGTGGCAGCCCGCGGCGGCCGAATCATCTTTATAACCGACGACAAGGGCGCTGCCGCCTCCAAGCTCGACACCATGGCGACCATCGTTTTGCCCGTGGTCGCCGAGATCATCTCGCCGATGGTCTATTCGATCCCGATCCAGCTGCTCGCCTATCACACGGCGGTCTTCATGGGCACCGACGTCGACCAGCCGCGCAATCTCGCCAAGTCTGTCACGGTCGAGTGATCCTGGATCGGGGCAGGCCGCTGCCCCAATTCTTGCTCTTGCGCCATGGGTGTCACTCCGGCATTGTCCGCAGCGTTACGGCGATGCACAATGACGGTGGGCATGACCGAAGGTTCAGACAGGATTTCGATGGCGGCGCGGCTCAGGAACAACTTCCTGACCGGCTTGATCATTTGCGCGCCGATGGCGATCACCATCTACCTGACCTGGACTTTCATCCGCTGGGCCGACAGCTGGGTCAAACCCTATCTGCCGGACCGCTACAATCCGGAAGCCTATCTGAAGTTCGCCGTGCCCGGCACCGGACTTCTCATCGCAATCCTCTTCATCACGCTTGTCGGCTTCCTGGGCCGAAACCTGATCGGCCGCTCGATCGTTTCCTACAGCGAAAACATCCTCAATCGGATGCCGCTGGTGCGCACCGTCTACAAGAGCACCAAGCAGATCTTCGAGACGGTTCTGAAAGAGCAGGGCAATTCCTTCAAGAAAGTCGGCCTGATCGAGTTTCCGCGCGCTGGCACATGGGCGCTGGTCTTCATTTCTTCGGATGCCAAGGGCGAGATTGCCGTGAAGTTGAACCAGGACGGCGAGGAAATGGTCGCCGTGTTTCTGGCACCGACACCCGTCCCGACGGCCGGTTTCCTGATGTTCGTGCCACGCAGCAAACTGATGCTGCTCGACATGAGCCCGGAGGAGGGCATCAAGCTGCTAATCTCGGCGGGTCTGGTCACACCCGAATACAAGCCAACAGTCGCCGACGCCATGACAGCATTTCGGAATCTCGACACGGACGAGCCGGTCGAGCCGCCCAAGCGCGCCGGCCGTTCCTGAACACGACCTTCCTCACCCTGCATGCAGGAAGCGGATCGCCTCGTCGCGGCGATGCAGATAGAGCAGCGTCTTGACGGCCTCCCCGCGCTCGCTGGTGAGTTCCGGGTCTCGATCCAGCAGATAGGCCGCATCCTTGCGGGCGATCTCCAGAAGATCACCGTGGTGCTCAAGGCTCGCGATCTTGAAGCCAGGTGTGCCCGACTGCCGCGTCCCCAAAAGCTCGCCTTCGCCCCGGAGCTTCAGATCCTCCTCCGCGATCAGGAAGCCGTCTTCCGAATCGCGCAGGATCGAGAGCCGCGCCTTGCCGGTCTCGCCGAGCGGGCCCTTGTAGAGCAGGATGCAGCTTGAGGCCTCGTCACCACGGCCCACGCGACCGCGCAGCTGGTGCAACTGGGCCAGACCAAAGCGTTCGGCGTGTTCGATGACCATGATCGTCGCATCTGGCACGTCGACACCGACCTCGACCACCGTGGTAGCCACCAGCAGTCGCGTCTCGCCATTCTTGAAGGCAAGCATGGCCGCATCCTTCTCCGGTCCGGCCATGCGTCCATGCACCAACCCGATCGGCGCCTTGATGAACTGCGCCAGCACCGCTTGCCGCTCCTCGGCCGACATCAGCTCGCTTTCTTCGGTTTCCTCGACCAGCGGGCAGATCCAATACGCCTTCTTGCCCTCCGCGATCGCGGCCCTCAGACGCTCGATGACATCGGGCACGCGCTCGGTCGGCACAGTGACGGTCTGGATCGGCTTGCGTCCGGCTGGCTTTTCCGTGAGCTTGGAGACATCCATGTCACCGAAGGCAGCCAGCACCAGCGTACGCGGGATCGGCGTCGCGGTCATGACCAGCATATGCGGCGAGATGCCCTTTGAGGTGAGCCGCAGGCGCTGGTGCACACCGAAGCGATGCTGCTCGTCGACCACGGCGAGTGTAAGGTTCCGGTAGACAACGGCATCCTGGAACAGCGCATGCGTGCCAATGACGATCTGAGCCTCGCCGGAGGCTATGCGCTCCAGGATCGCCTCGCGCTCCTTGCCCTTGGTGCGCCCGGTCAGGACCTCGATCTTCAGGCCAGCCGGCGCGCCGAGCTTGGCGAGCGTCGCATGGTGCTGCCGCGCCAGGATTTCCGTCGGGGCCATCAGCACAGCTTGTCCGCCAGCTTCGACAGCGGCTGCCATCGCGAACAGCGCCACCAGCGTCTTGCCGGCACCGACGTCACCTTGGACCAGCCGAAGCATCCGCTGGTCGGTCGCCATATCCTTCAGGATATCGTCGATCGCCGCCACCTGGCTGTTCGTTGGCGTAAAGGGCAGGGCGGCGCGGATCTTGCCGCTGAGTTCGCCCGTGGGCTTGATCGGCACGCCCGGCACGCGCCTCAGCTTCTGACGCACCAAGGCGAGCGACACCTGGCCGGCGAGAAATTCGTCATAGGCAAGCCGTCGCCGGGCGGGTGCCTGCGGGTCGATATCCTTCTCGTCGCGCGGATTGTGGAGCGCGATTAGGCTCTCCCGCACGCTGGCAAATCCCTGTTTCGTCGCGAGCGCCGCATCCGCCCATTCCGGCAGATCCGGCATGCGCTCGACGGCGGCCTCCACCGCCTTGCGCAACACCTTTGGCCCCAGCCCCGCCGTCAGCGGGTAGACCGGCTCGACCAGCGGAAGGTTCTCCGCCTCGCTCGCCCTCACCATCAGGTCCGGATGCACCATCGAAGGCCGACCGTTGAACCAGTCGACCTTGCCCGAGACCATGACGATCTCGTCGACGGGCAGCGCCTTTTCCAGCCAGTTGCCCTTGACCCGGAAGAAGGTCAGCGCCAGTTCCCCCGTCTCGTCATGCAGGAAGATGCGGTAGGGCATGTTGTTCTTGCCCGGCGGGGGCGGCATGTGGCGGTCGACGCGTCCGGTGATGGTCACCAGCGAACCCTGTTGCGCATAGGCGATGCCCGGCTGGTGGCGCCGGTCGATCAGCCGGTGCGGCGCAAGGAACAGCAGGTCGACCACCCGTGTATCATCGGCGTCCTCGCGACCGAGCAGTGAGGCGAGAAGCTGGGCGAGCTTGGGACCCACTCCGCTGAGCGAGGCGACGGAGGCAAAGAGGGGATCGAGAAGATTGGGACGCATGATGCCGGCAAAATGCCTCGCAAATTGCCCCTTTGGCAAGCTGACATTTGCCGGTTGCTGCTCTATAGAAGCGCCAAGAATTGGAAGGATGCAGACATGACTGGATTGGTGAAAAGCAGTGCCGACCTCGATCCGCGCCGTCGTCGCATCCTGTTTCGCTGCTGGCATCGCGGCATCCGCGAGATGGACCTGATGCTCGGCCAGTTCTGCGAGGCCCATATCGCCGAACTTTCGGACGAGGATCTCGATGAACTCGAACGCATCATGGCGGAAGAGGACAACGACCTCGTCCGCTACATCACGGGCGCCGATCCTGTCCCAGCCCATCTCCAGACGCCGCTCTTCGAACGCATTGCCGCCCTCCGGCCGGATTTCTCGCCGGTCACGGGCGATGAAACCGCTGCAAAGTAACTGATGATGTCCCTGATCGATGTGAAGCGGATTGTCGCTACGCAATCCGCCCTGACGCTCTCCCATGTGCCCGACGGAATGGATGCCTTCATCCTGGCTGAACTCGCACGTGCGGGCAAACCCGTCGCCTATGTCGTCTCCGACGGCCAGCGGTTGCAGAACCTCGAACAGACCCTGAGCTTCACAGCGCCCGACATCCCGGTCCTCAGCCTGCCGGCCTGGGATTGTCTTCCGTACGACCGCGTCTCACCATCGGCAGACGTCTCCGCCCGCCGTTTGTCAGCACTCTCGGGCCTGATTGCGCTCTATCTCAATCCGCACCCGGCGATCGTTCTGGTGACGGTCAATGCCATGCTGCAGAAAGTGGCGCCGGCGGATGTGATCGACAGCCTTGGCTTTTCGGCCAAGCCCGGCAACCAGGTGCGCATGGATGACATCGCCGCTCGCCTCGAGCGCAACGGCTTCGATCGTGTCGCAACCGTGCGGGAAGTCGGCGAATTCGCGGTCCGCGGCGGCATTCTCGACGTTTTTGTGCCCGGTGCGGAAGAGCCGGTGCGCCTCGATTTCTTCGGCGATACGCTCGAATCGATCCGCTCCTTCGACCCGGCGAGCCAGCGCACCATTGGCCAGATCCGCTCGCTTGATCTGAACCCGATGAGCGAGGTGACACTGACGCCCGAGAGCATCAGCCGCTTTCGCAAGAACTACCTGTCGCTCTTTGGCGCGGCGACCCGCGATGACGCGCTTTATGCCGCTGTCTCCGAAGGCCGACGTTATGCCGGCATGGAACATTGGCTGCCCATGTTCTACGACAAGCTGGAGACCACCTTCGACTATCTCAGAGGCTTCCGTCTGGTCACCGACCATACCGTCCGCGAGGCAGCCGAAGAACGTGCCAAGCTGATCCGCGACTACTACGAGGCGCGCCTCAACTCGGCGACCCCCGGCAAGGGCCATCTCGCCCAGGGCACGCCCTACAAGCCGGTGCCGCCGGAGCGGCTCTATCTCGGCGCCAGCGAATTCGGCGCGAACCTCGATTCCTTCGATCCGATCCGCATCACTCCCTTTGCGGAACTCGGCGGCGAAAGCCGTATGGTCATAGAAGTTGATGCCCGCCCAACGCCGCGATGGGCCAAGTCTGCCAATGAAGCCAGCAGCGAAGAGAGCAATCGCACCAACGTCTTCGGCCAGGCTGTCACCTATATCGCCGACAAGCGCGCGGCCGGCGCCAAGGTCATCGTTTCTGGCTGGTCCGAAGGCTCGCTCGATCGCCTGCTGCAGGTACTGAACGAACACGGCTTGGAAAGGCTTGTGCCTGTTGCCGCCCTGAAGGATGTCGACAAGCTGAAGAAGGGGGAGGCGGGCACCGCCGTCCTCAGCCTCGAAGGCGGCTTCGAGACAGACGGTCTCGTCATCATCGGCGAACAGGACATTCTCGGCGACCGCATGGTGCGCCGCTCCAAGCGCCGCAAGCGCGCCGCCGACTTCATCTCGGAAGTCGCCGGCATCGACGAAGGCTCGATCGTCGTGCATGCCGAACACGGCATCGGCCGTTTCGTCGGCCTGCGCACCATCGAGGCCGCCGGTGCCCCGCATGCCTGCCTCGAACTGCGCTATGCCGACGATGCCAAGCTGTTCCTGCCGGTCGAAAACATCGACCTTCTCTCGCGTTACGGCGGCGAGGCAACCGAAGTGCAGCTCGACAAGCTGGGCGGTGGCGCCTGGCAGATGCGCAAGGCCAAGCTCAAGAAGCGGCTCCTCGATATGGCAGGAGCGCTGATCAAGATCGCCGCCGAGCGCATGACCCGGTCTGCTCCGGTTCTGACCACCCAGGAAGGTCTCTACGACGAGTTCGCCGCCCGTTTCCCCTATGACGAGACGGAAGACCAGGAGACCGCGATCGAATCTGTCCGCTCCGATCTTGGCGCCGGCCGCCCCATGGACCGCCTCGTCTGCGGCGACGTCGGCTTCGGCAAGACGGAAGTCGCGCTCCGTGCGGCCTTCATCGCCGCGATGAACGGCATCCAGGTCGCCGTCGTTGTACCGACCACGCTGCTGGCCCGCCAGCATTTCAAGACCTTCTCCGAACGCTTCCGCGGCCTGCCGATCCGCATCCAGCAGGCCTCGCGCCTTGTCGGCACGAAGGAGCTGAACCTCGTCAAGAAGGAAGTGGCCGACGGTAAGACCGACATCGTCGTCGGTACCCATGCGTTGCTCGGCACGGGCGTCAATTTCGCCAATCTCGGCCTGCTGATCATCGACGAGGAGCAGCATTTCGGCGTCAAGCACAAGGAGCGGCTGAAGGAGCTGAAGTCGGACGTTCACGTCCTGACCCTGTCGGCGACACCCATCCCGCGCACCCTGCAGCTTGCCATGACCGGCGTGCGCGAACTCTCGCTGATCACCACGCCGCCGGTCGACCGCATGGCGGTGCGAACCTTCATCTCGCCTTTCGATCCCCTGGTCATTCGCGAGACCCTTATGCGCGAGCACTATCGCGGCGGCCAGAGTTTCTATGTCTGCCCGCGTCTCGCCGATCTCGCCGATGTGAAAAGCTTCCTCGACGAGAACGTCCCCGAACTCAAGGTCGCCATAGCTCACGGGCAAATGGCGGCAGGCGAACTCGAAGACATCATGAACGCCTTCTATGACGGCCGCTATGATGTGCTGCTCTCGACCACCATCGTCGAATCCGGCCTCGATGTACCAACGGCCAACACGCTCATCGTCCACCGGGCCGACATGTTCGGTCTGGCCCAGCTCTACCAGATCCGCGGCCGCGTCGGCCGCTCCAAGGTCCGCGCCTTCGCGCTGCTGACGCTGCCGGTCAACAAGGTACTGACCGCAGGCGCCGAACGCCGCCTGAAGGTCCTGCAGTCTCTCGACACGCTCGGCGCCGGCTTCCAGCTGGCGAGCCACGACCTCGACATCCGCGGTGCCGGCAATCTCTTGGGCGAGGAACAGTCCGGCCATATCAAGGAAGTCGGTTTCGAACTCTACCAGCAGATGCTGGAAGAGGCCGTCGCCGAGGTGAAGGGCATCGACGAGGTCGTAGACACCGGCTGGTCGCCGCAGATTCAGGTCGGCACCTCCGTTATGATCCCGGAAAACTACGTGCCGGACCTGCATCTGCGCATGGCGCTCTATCGCCGCCTCGGCGAACTCGACGATCTCCGCGAGATCGACGGCTTCGGCGCCGAACTGATCGACCGCTTCGGCCCCATGCCGACCGAAGTCCAGCACTTGCTGAAGGTCGTCTACATCAAGGCGCTGTGCCGCACGGCCAATGTCGAGAAACTGGAAGCCGGCCCCAAGGGCGTCGTGGTGCAGTTCCGTGGCAAGCAGTTCCCGAACCCGGCAGCGCTGGTCGGCTATATCGCCAAGCAGGGCAGCATGGCCAAGATCCGCCCCGACCACTCGGTGTTCCTCACCCGCGACCTGCCGACGCCGGAAAAGCGGCTGTCGGGCGCAGCGGTCGTGATGACGCAACTGGCGGAATTGGCGAAGGCGAGCTGACGAGCGGGGATCGTGGACCCCGTTCGCTGCTAATTAGGCCTCGCCCTGTTCCGGCTTGATCGCCAGCGCCGCATCCGACTTGCCAGCCACCGGCGGCGGGAGTGGCGTATCACGCTTCCGCTCGCGGATCAGCGTCAGGAGCCCGGAGCTTACGATCAGCACGATGCCGATGCCCATCGGCCAGTCGACCTTGTCGCCGAAGACCAGGTAGCCGAGCAGGATCGCCCAGAGCATCTGGCTGTACTGGATCGGCCCGACGATTGCGGCCGGGATGTAGAACGAGGCCAGCATCATCAACACATTGCCGACGGCCGCCAGAAGACCGAAGGCGGCGAGCAGCATCAGGTCATGGCTCCCGGGCACCTGGAAGTCCGGCAGCGAAAAGACGGCGCAGATCACCACGCTGCCGAGCAGGCCGGCACCATAGAGCGAGATGTTCTTCTCCTGTGGCCCCATGGCCCGGAAGATGATGATCGTGACAGCACCGGCAAAGCCCGACATCATCGCGGCGAGATGTCCGACCTCCAGTTCGCGGAAACCGGGCCTCAGGACCACCAGCACGCCGAGGAAGCCGATCAGTACCGCCACCCAGCGCTTCAGGCCCACCTGCTCCTTGAGAAAGATCACCGACATGATCGTCGCGAAACTCGGCAGCAGGAAGATAAGGCAGAAGGCCTCCGCCATCGAGAGCTGGGTAAAGGCGACGATGCTACCGACCGTACCGACGGCGGAACAGACGAAGCGCAGACCCCAGAGCGGCCAGTTTGTGCTGCGCACCAGATCGGTATAGCGATCGCCGCGTTTCATCAGGAAGGGGATGGCGAAAAAGCCGAACAGGCTGCCGATGAAACCGGCCTCGAAGGCCGGCACGCGCCCCTCCACCAGTTTCACGGCGGCATCGCTGAAGGAATAGGCGGCAAAGCAGATGAAGGCGAAAAGGACGCCTTTGAAGGTGGTGTCGGCGGACAAGGTGATGATCCCGGGGAGGAGGTGGCCTCACCGGGATACGAGTGTTCGCGCTAACCGTCAATTCAGATTGCGCAACGCCTCGGCCTTCGCCTTGGCGATTTCGCGCAGGGCATTGGCGAGTTCCGCCGGCGGCTGGGCGCCGCTCACGGCATATTGCTGATCGAAGATGAAGAAGGGCACGCCGTTGACCCCCATCTGCTTGGCAGCCTCGACCTCGGAGAGGACATGTTGAACATCGGCATCGCCTGACAGCAGAGATTCGATCACAGGACGCGACAGTCCGGCCTCGGTCGCAATGTCGAGCAGCACGGCCGCGTCACTGATATTGCGACCCTGTTCGAAATTCGCCTTGAACAAGAGGTCGACCACGCGGGTCTGCGTCTCGCGACTTTCCTGGCCGGCCCAGTGGATCAGCCTGTGGGCATCGAGCGTGTTCGGCCCGACCTTGATCGCTTCGAAATCGAAGGCGATCCCGACTTCGGCACCGAGCGATTTCAGATGCGCATGCGCCTGGTCCATCTTGTCCTTGCCACCGAGCTTTTTGGCCAGTTCGACCTGCTGGTCGACACCTTCAGGCGGATAGTCGGGATTGAGCTGATACGGTCGCCAGTTGATGTCGACGCTGACCTCGTCCTGCACTTCGGCGATCGCAAGCTCGAGCCGCGCCTTGCCGAGATAGCACCAGGGGCAGACCACGTCGGATACGAGGTCGATGGTGATGCGGTCCATGATGCTGTCCTTTCCTGGCAGAGATATGCCTGTCACTTAAAGCAAAGCGGGCCGGAGACAAGCTCCGGCCCGAAAACACAGCGTCAAACGCTCAGAGCTTACTGAACGCGCGCGTCGAACCATGTCGGACGCTGATATCCATAGAGCGGAGCCGTTTCTGGGCGCCCGATATGCTTCCAGCGCGCCACCCACTGTTCACCGATATGGTAGAGCGGCACGACATAATGCCCGGCAACGAGCAGCCGGTCATAGGCCCGCACAGCCGCCTGGAAATCGGCGGGCTCTCGCGCCTGCAACAGGGCCTCCATCATCCGGTCGATGTCGGGATCGGCGACGCCGGCATAGTTGAAGCTGCCCTGAGCATCCCTGGATTCCGATCCCCAGCGATTGATCTGCTCGGCGCCCGGCGAAAGCGACGAGGTGTAGGACTTGATGATCATGTCGTAGTCGAAGCTGTTGGATCGCGCCTGATACTGGGCGTCATCCACTGTCCGGATCGCCATGTCGATGCCGATGAGTTTCAACGTCCGCTGGAAGGCGAGTGCCATTTTCTCCTGGCCCTCGTTCTGCGTCATCGCTTCGAAGGCGAGCGGTTTGCCACTGGCATCGAGCATCTTGCCGCCCTGGATCTTGTAGCCTGCCTCGCCGAAGAGCTTGACCGCCTTGCCGAGTGCCTTGCGATCACCCCCCGATCCGTCGGTCGCCGACTGGCTATAAGTGCCGGCCAGGATCTCCGGCGACAGCTTGTCCTTGGCGGGACCAAGCAGGGCCAGCTCCTTGTCGTCTGCGGCATTGCCATAAGCGCCGAGCGCCGAGTTCTGCCAATAACTCTGGGTGCGGGTAAAGGCGCCGCCATAGAGCGTCTTGTTCAGCCATTCGAAGTCGAAGGCCGTGTTGATTGCCTCGCGTACCTTCACGTCCGCGAAGATCGGACGTCGGGTATTGAACACGAAGCCGAGCATGCCGGAGGGCAGACCCGGCTTGAAAGCTTCCTTCACCACATCACCATTCTGCGCTGCCGGAAAGTCATAGGCGCGCTGCCAGTGATTGGAATCGCCGTCCGGATATATGTCGATCTCTCCCTTCTTGAAGGCTTCGAACAGTGTGGCTTCCTGAAGGAAATAGGTGACCGTGATCTCGTCGTAATTGTCGAAGCCGACCTTCGACGGCAGATCCTTGCCCCAGTATTCAGTGTCGCGCACCCAGGTGACCTTCTCGCCCGGCCTCAGCTCCTTGATCTCATAGGGGCCGGATCCGACAGGAATGGCAAGCCCACCCTGGTCGAAGGTGTCGGGATCGATCGCATGCTTCGGCAGGATCGGCGTCGCCGAGGCGAAGATCAGCGGCGTCTCGCGATTGGCTTTTTCGTTGAAGGTGAACTTCACGCCATGCTCGCCGACCTTCTCCATCTTGGAAACCGCGCTGAGACGGCCGTTGAAGGGCGGGCGTCCCTTGTCACGCAGGAGTTCGAAGGTGAAAATCACGTCTTCGGGCGTAACGGACTTGCCATCACTCCACTTGGCCTGCGGATTGATGTTGAACTGCACATAGGTTCGGTCGGCATCCCATTCGACGGTCTCGGCGAGCAATCCGTAGAGCGTGAAAGGCTCGTCGGCAGAACGGGTCATCAGTGGTTCGTACAGCAGGTTGCCGAACTCCGGATCCCACACCCCGCGAGCCGTGGTCCGCATGCCCTTGAGCACGAAAGGGTTCAGCGCATCGAATGTGCCGACGACACCGTAATTCACCCTGCCACCCTTAGTCACATCCGGCTTCACATAGGGAAAATGTGTGTAGCCGGAGGAGAGGGCAGGTTCCCCATGCATGGCGATCCCGTGCATGGGCTCAGCCTGGACGGTGGTCACAAGTGGCAGCAGGCAAAGGCTGAAGAAGAGACGGCGCAAGATCTTGGTTCTCCCCGGTATGGAATCTGCAAATCGCGCGGACGCTAGCACAGTCACCATAAAACCAACACAAGCAGGTGGGATTTAGGCAGGGTGAGTCGATCCAGTGTCAAAGAAACGCTGGATATTCTGGCCGCCACAATGTAACAGGTGAGCCAGATCGCCGGGTCATGTATTTGCCTCATTTGAACGACAGGTGAGGGCACACACGACCGGTGAATGACGCGGCATCGAAGTCCGCGCGACAGGGGTTTTCAGGAGACGGAATACGTATGATGTTCAAACTTAGCAACGCAACGCGGACGGCTGTGTCTGCACTCGCATTGTCATTCGCAGCTAGCGCCATGCCGGTTGTCGCGCAGGCGCAGGAAGCCGCAGCCGCTCCCTCCGAGGCGAAGTGGTTCAAGACCTGCGCCAAGCAGGAAGAATCGGACGTCTGCGTCGTCCAGAACCAGCTCGTTGCCGCCAATGGCCAGCTGATCACGGCCGTCGGCCTGATTACGGTCGAGGGCAAGGTCAACCGCAAGCTGCTGCAGGTCACCGTACCTTCGGCGCGTCTTATTCCGCCGGGCGTCCTGATGCAGATCGACGGCGCCAAGGGCACCAAGCTCGACTACGCCGTCTGCCTGCCCGACCGCTGCACGGCCGAAATCCCGTTGACGGATGCGATCATCGACAGCCTGAAGAAGGGTGGCGAGGTCGTCTTCACCTCGATCAACTTCCGTCGCGCGCCGAACCCGATCAAGATCCCGCTGAGCGGCTTCACCGGCGCCTTTGATGGCGAAGCGATGTCGCAGTCGCAGGCCGAAGAGCGCCAGCGTCTCCTGCAGGAAGCCATGCAGAAGAAGCAGGAAGAGCGCAACAAGGCGATCACCGACGCCCAGAATGCTGCCAAGCAGGGCAACTGATCCGCTTCACGGCTTTGAACAACAAGAAGCCCGCGTTGTTAGACGCGGGCTTCTTTGCTTTGTGGTATCGGATGTATGTCAGTGCGCGAAGTTCATCTTCGGCTTGTAGTGGCCGCTCTGCTGCGGCTCGAAAATCTGCTGGATTTGCGGATTGCGCAACGGCTCATGGCTCTGGTCGCGCTCGAGGTTCTGCTCGGACACATAGGCCACATATTCCGTCTCGGAATTCTCCGCGAGCAGATGATAGAAGGGCTGGTCCTTTTGCGGCCGAACTTCGGCCGGGATCGCATTCCACCACTCCTCGGAATTCGCGAACTCCGGGTCAACATCGAAGATCACGCCGCGGAACGGAAAGAACTTGTGCCGTACGACGTCCCCGATACCAAATTTAGCGCTTCGTTGTTTCATGACTTGACTTCCTTTCAATGTCTTATTTGGGAAGAAAGCCCGGCAAAATCAAGGGATGGTGTTTAGCATCCCTAGTACCTGCGACACCTAGCCCGCTTTTCGACCGGGCGCGGTCGCAAGAACGAGGCCGCCAGTCACCAGCACGATGCCCACCGCATGGTAGTGCTCGAAGCGCTCTCCCAGGAAGATGACAGCCATCAGGATCGACATGGGCGGCATCAGGTAAAGCGTCATCCCCGCAATGCCTGGCCCGAACACCTGCACCGCGTGTTGAAAGCAATAGAAGGCAGCAAGCGACGCGAAGAGGATAATGCCCGCGAGCTTGGCAAACTCAATGCCTGTATCCGGCAGAAGCCCGCCGCCGGCGATCTCAATCAGTCCGGGCGGTACCAGCACGATCGCGCCTGAAAGTGCCAGCAGAGCAAACAGCGGGAGCGGCGGCATCTCGCGCACCGACGGTCGCCGCAACAGCAGCGAATAGGCGGCAAAGGCAATGGCCGCCACGAGGATCGCCAGATCCCCGATGTTGAAGGTGAGCTCCAGCAGCGCCTCCGGATGCCCTTTCAGAACAATCGCCACGACCCCGGCAAAGGCAATCACCATGCCCGCCAGTTCCCGCCGCGTGATCGCACGCTTTTGAAACAGCCACTGGAACAGGATGATGAAAAGCGACGATGTCGTGTAGATCAGCGTCGCGTTGGAGGCTGTGGTCAGCGTCAGCGCCCAATAGACCACGCCGCCACAGATGCCCATGCCCAGAATGCCGAGCGTCAGCCAGAGCGCCGTATGACGCCGCACGAAGGTGAGGCAGGCCTGCCGCTCCTGCCAGATGAAGGGCGACATCAGGATCGCGGCCCCTACCCAGCGCAGCAGTGCCGTCGTGAATGGCCCGACCTCGCCAGTGATGCCACGCCCGAAGATCAGGTTCGATGAGAAGAACACCGGCGCGAGCAGGAAGAGCGTCCAGTCATAAAGGCGCGGCGAGGGCGGTTGCTGGGAGGCCGGCATGAAAAACCGTGACAACTGAGAAGGGACACCCACTGCTAGCGCGACGGCGCCTGGGGCGAAAGCGCCATTTCCATCAAACGGTACCATTTGAAACGAAAAACGCCGGCGGAGCGATCCGCCGGCATCTGATGAGTGACCCGAAAATCAGGCCGAGTAGTACATATCGAATTCGACCGGATGCGGGGTCATTTCGAAGCGCATGACTTCCTGCATCTTCAGCTCGATGAACGAATCGATCTGGTCGTCGTCGAACACGCCGCCGGCGGTCAGGTACTTGCGATCCTTGTCCAGGCTTTCGAGCGCTTCACGCAGCGAACCGCAGACGGTCGGGATCTTCTTCAGCTCCTTCGGCGGCAGGTCGTAGAGATCCTTGTCCATAGCCTTGCCCGGATGGATCTTGTTCTTGATGCCGTCGAGACCTGCCATCAGCATGGCGGCGAAAGCGAGGTAGGGGTTCGCGGTCGGATCCGGGAAGCGGACTTCGACGCGCTTGGCCTTCGGGTTGGAGCCGAAGGGAATGCGGCACGAGGCCGAACGGTTGCGGGCCGAATAGGCGAGAAGTACCGGCGCTTCATAACCCGGGACCAGACGCTTGTAGGAGTTGGTCGACGGGTTGGAGAAGGCGTTGATCGACTTGGCATGCTTGATGATGCCGCCGATAAAGAACAGGCAGCTTTCCGACAGGCCGGCATATTCGTCACCGGCGAAGGTCGGCTTGCCGTCCTTCCAGATCGACATGTGCACATGCATGCCCGAGCCGTTGTCCCCGAAGATCGGCTTCGGCATGAAGGTCGCCGTCTTGCCATAGGCATTGGCAACCTGGTGCACGACATATTTGTAGATCTGCATCTTGTCGGCGTTGCGCACCAGCGCGTCGAACTTGATGCCGAGTTCGTGCTGGGCCGCCGCCACTTCGTGGTGATGCTTTTCGACGACGACGCCCATTTCGCCGAGAACCGTCAGCATTTCGGAGCGCATGTCCTGCAGGCTGTCGATCGGCGGAACCGGGAAATAGCCGCCCTTGACGCGCGGGCGATGGCCGAGGTTGCCTGTCTCATAGTCGGTGTCGTCGTTCGACGGCAGTTCGGTCGAATCCAGCTTGAAACCGGTGTTGTACGGGTCAGCCTTGTACTTGACGTCGTCGAAGACGAAGAATTCGGCTTCCGGACCAACGAAGACCGTATCGCCGATACCAGATGCCTTGAGGTAGGCTTCGGCCTTCTTGGCGGTGCCGCGCGGATCGCGGTTATAGGCTTCGCCAGAGACCGGATCGAGAATGTCGCAGAGGATGACCATCGTCGACTGGGCGAAGAAGGGGTCCATGTGCACGGTGGCCGGATCCGGCATCAGCACCATGTCGGACTCGTTGATGGCCTTCCAGCCGGCGATCGAGGAGCCGTCGAACATGACGCCATCGGCGAACATGTCTTCGTCGACGCAGACAATGTCCATCGTGACGTGCTGCAGCTTGCCCTTCGGGTCCGTGAAGCGCAGGTCGACGAACTTGACGTCGTTGTCCTTGATCTGTTTGAGGATATCGTTTGCGGTCGTCATATTTTTATGTTCCTCGCGTGAGCTGACGATTTAAACCCGACCTCCCTAGGTGCCGGGTCCGATTAGATGGCGTCGATACCGGTTTCGCCGGTTCTGATGCGGACGACTTCTTCGACGTTCGAAACGAAGATTTTGCCGTCGCCGATGCGGCCCGTCTGGGCTGCATTGCGGATGGCGTCGATGACCGCCTCCACGTTTTCGTCGGCCAGTACCACTTCGACCTTCACCTTGGGCAGGAAGTCCACGACATATTCGGCGCCGCGATAGAGCTCGGTATGGCCCTTCTGGCGACCGAAGCCCTTGGCTTCCGTCACGGTGATACCCTGCAAGCCGACTTCCTGAAGGGCTTCCTTCACTTCGTCGAGCTTGAAAGGCTTGATGATCGCTTCGATCTTTTTCATGAGAAAATTTCTCTCCGCTTCCTCAGTAAAGCAGGATGAGCCCCGCTCGCCGGGTTGAATGCATGGAATGTGCCAGATTTTTGCGAATTCGATGCAAAAAAGCCTGCTTCCTCCGTCCGACAGCGCAAATCTCCTGCAAAACGAGTGGAAAAGCCAGCCCGAATTGCTCGAAATTACGCTTGCAGCCAATCTTTTTTCGAGAGCACCTGTTGTCGTAACCGACTGTGAGGACTGCACAAAATACAAACATAATGCACAAAAAAAGTGCACTTGCCGTATAAATGAACACTCCAGTTCTGCCCAAAATCGTGCAGCTTTGCTCCTGTAGTGATTTCTGCTCTACAGAGACACATGAGCCTTCCTGAGCCAGAGATATTGCTGACCCCGATCGAGATGGCGCGCGTCGATGCCGCAGCCATCCACTCCGGCATCAGCGGTTTTGCGCTCATGCTGCGGGCAGGTGAGGCGGTTGCTGCCTGTGCCTTGCGGCACTATCCGGCGGCGCGTCGGTTCACGGTCTTCTGCGGTCCGGGCAACAATGGTGGCGATGGTTACGTGGCCGCCTCCGCGCTTGCCCGGAGTGGCGCTGATGTGCAGGTCCTCGCCTTCGGCGAGCCCGAAAGACTGACGGGTGACGCCAGCATTGCCCGGGCAACGTGGTCGGGGACCGTCGAAAACCTCGAAGCCTATACACCCCTGGCGGGGGAAGTGGTGATCGACGCCTTGTTTGGAGCTGGCTTGGCGCGTGATGTGCCTGAGATCGTGCAGGCGTTGATCGCGACCGTGACGGAGACCCGGACACCGGTGCTCGCAGTCGATCTGCCCTCTGGCATCGATGGGGCGACGGGGAAAATACGGGGCGCAGCCTTCCGTGCAGAGCGCGGCGTCACTTTCGTCACGCGAAAGCCGGGTCACGTGCTCCTGCCGGGCCGCAGCCACTGTGGCGCAATCGAAGTCTTCGATATCGGCATTCCGCAAAGGATCGTTTCCGCAGAGGCCGGAAAACTCTGGATCAACGGCCCGGCAATTTTCCAGTCATCACGACGCCCTCCATCAGCCGAAGATCACAAATATCGCCGCGGCCACCTGACGGTTTTCTCCGGTCCGGCGATTTCGACCGGCGCTGCCCGCTTGTCGGCCAGCGCGGCCCAAAAGGCCGGCGCAGGGCTCGTCACGCTGGCCTCGCCGGGAGATGCGCTGGCTGCCAACGAGGCCCATCTGACGGCCGTGATGCTGGCGCCGGTCGACACACTGGCCGATGTCGAGACATGGCTGAGCGACCGACGCCACAACGCATTCGTCCTGGGTCCGGGTTTCGGCGACCGGGACAAGGCGCGGAGCTATGGTCTGGCCGTCGCACGGAATGGACGGAACCTGGTGCTGGATGCCGATGGCATCTCTGCCTTCGCCGGCGAGGTCAGCGGATTGCGTGATGCCTTTGCAGGCTCGCCGGGCCAACTCGTCATCACCCCGCACGAAGGGGAATTTGTCCGGTTGTTTCCGGAAATCGCCAAATCGGAAGACGGCAAGGTCGAAAAGGCTCTCGCGGCGGCAAGCGCCATCGGCGGCATCGTCGTCTACAAGGGCGCCGACACCGTGATCGCGTGCCCCGAAGGTCGTGCCGCGATCGAGGAAAAGGCCCCGGCAACGCTTGCCACCGCCGGCTCGGGCGATGTGCTCGCGGGCATCATTGGCGCCAATCTCGCCAATGGCATGCCGGCCTTCGAAGCGGCCTGCGCCGGCGTGCATCAGCACGGCCAGGCGGCCTTGAGGGCAGGGCGAGGCATGACGGCAGAAGATCTCGCATCTCATGTGCGACCGGACTGACGATCCGTCCGAGATCTAAAGCTCCGCCGGCTGCACTAGGCGGCTGCGCCGCAGCAGCCCTTCGCCTTCCAGGAGCGGATAAGCGATCGAAACGAAGAGAGAATTGATCTCCTTCAGATCCCGCATCGTGTCGATATGCAGGGAGCTCGATTCGAAGCTGGCTGCATTGCCCTGCCGCAAGCGTTGCAAATGGCTTTCCTCGCTGGTCTTCACCAGGTTCCGGATCGCCTCCTTGCGTGCAACGAGCTGGCGCGCATGGCCGATGTCGCGATTGACGAGCAGGTTGAAGGCGAGATGCGCATTCTGCACCACTTCGTCATGCATGGCGCAGAGTTCAGCCCAACCCTCTGCGGAGAAGGCGACATTGCGCTCGTTCTTCTTGCGTGCCCGCGTCAGCATGTTCTGCGAAATGATGTCGGCGGCCTGCTCGATCTTGATTGTCGCACCCAGCAGGTTCTGGCATTGGGCCGCAGAGCCCTGATCGAGCGCCGTCTGGGATATCCGGGCGAGATAGAACTTGATGTCGCGATGGATCGTGTCGATCTGGTCGTCGAGCGCCTCGATCCGCTGCGTCTTCTTGGTGTCCCAGCGCTCGTAGAGCTCGAATATGCCATTGAGCATGATTTCGGTCTTGTCACAGACCGTCAGGACCTCGCGCGTCGCATTGGATATCGCCTGCTGCGGATTGGTCAGGTCCATCACGTTCAAAGCCGAGAAGCGGTCGTCGTTGGCGGCCCTCTCTTCCGATCCCGCCAGCATCCGTTCCAGCATCGCCGCGACCAGGCCGGCAAATGGCAGTCCGAGCACGAGGACGGCGCCATTCATCGCCAGATGCACAAGGACGACGGAATCGCCGGGATGAGCGGAGAAGAAGGAAGGACTGAGCGCAAAGGCGAACTGCGCGGCAAGCGCGATCAGGGTCATCAGCCCGCGGATGACGACATTGCCGAGCGGCACGATCCTCGCATTCGCCTCGGCATCCTTGGTGAGCAGGGCCGCAATGATCGCGGCTCCGAAATTGATACCCAGCACCAGCGGGATGATCAGCGCACCGGGCAGGAGGTCCTGGTCGGCAAGTGATGCGACCAGGAGAACGGCCGCCACGCTCGAATGAAACGCCCAAGCGAGCAGAGCGGCGAGCACGAAGGCGCTGATCCAGTCGCTGGCGAGATAATTGAACAGGACGGGCAGGATGCGGCTCTCGCGCAGCGGCTCGGATGCCTCGCCGATCAGACGCAGCGATAACAGAAGCAGGCCGAGACCGAAGAGGATACGGCCGATTTGCCGCCAGCCCCGCGCCTCGGAAGCACGGAATGCGACGGTCCCCGCGAGCAGTAAGACCGGCACGAGCAGCGAGAGATCGTAGCGCAGGATGCGCACGACGAAGGCGGACCCGAAATCCGCGCCGAGCAGCGTCGCGACCCCGATCGCCGGCACGACATAGCCGGCCGCCGAAAACGAGGCGACGATGAGTGCGACGGCAGTGGCACTCTGCAGCGCCACCGCAAACAGGAAGCCGGCAAAGGCCGCAGAGAACCGATTGCTGACGGCATGCCGAAGCTTGTCCTTCAGGACCCCGCCATAAGCGCGTTCGATCCCCGTGCGCACCATGCGGGTCGCCCAGAGAAGCAGCGCGACTGCGCCGGCGAGATGGATGAAGACGGCGATGCCCGACATGGAAGTGCCCCGAACTCTCGAAGTCTGGACGCGCACGTCCAAAGAGGGAAGCATGCCGGTCCAGAGCGTGGTCGCGACCGCGACTCTGCGACCGAGCCTAGTCCAGTTTCGCCAATGTCACAAATTGATGACGATCAGGCGCGGCAGAGTGTCATGCCACCCTTTTCTGCAACTCCATCGCGCCCCTTGGCGCATTCACCTTGCCCCCGGAGATGAAGAAGGCAAAGACGTCGCGCGGCTCCTTCTTGGCCGGCTTGTCTTTCGCAATCAGGTCCAGATCCTCTGGCAAGCCGCCTGCAGCATATGTCTCGAACCGCACGCCCCAGGCGTCCAGATCTTTTGGCGGATAGCAGGTCGGCGTTTCGTCCGTGCCTTTCTGCAGACGGGCATAGACAAAATCCGCCGTCGGATCGGCAAACATCGGGTAATCGTGATGGTCGGCACAGACGGCCGCCACCCCATGCCGCCGCAGCATGTCGATGAATTCCGGAACCTGAAAACTGTCATGCCGGGGCTCGACGACATGGCGAAGCGGCAACCCGTTCAGCGTCTTTGGCAGCAGGCCGAGAAACGCCTCGAAATCCTCGGCATCGAACTTCTTTGTGCCCATGAACTGCCACAGGATCGGCCCCAGATGTGATCCGAGCTCCTCGATGCCCTGATGCAGGAACTTCTCCACCGACGGCCCGGCTTCAGCCAGGATCTTGCGGTTCGTGCAGAACCGGCTGGCCTTCAGCGAAAAGACGAAATCCTCCGGCACTTCCGCAGCCCATTTGGCAAAGGTCGCCGGCTTCTGGCTGGAGTAATACGTGCCGTTCACCTCGATCGCGGTCAGCTGCCGGCTGGCATATTCCAACTGCCGCTTCTTTGTCAGGTCTGCGGGATAAAAACTGTCGTCCCAGGGATCGAAGGTCCAACCGCCGATGCCGCAGCGGATAATGCCGGTTTTGGTCATGGCTTAAAGTCATCCTGTTCATTTTCGGCAAACCCAGCGGTCTGGCCGACATCTTGAAGGATCAATCGATAAACCCTTCCTTCACGGGCAGCGGCGACCAGATCCCCCCGACGTAGCGCCTCCCGTGCACGATCAAGTTTTCGGACCTCGTCAAGATCGGCGGACAGCCCCCACGACCCTGCGGCCTCATCCAGCGACATAGAGACCTCGACGGCGAGATCGCCCTCCCGAACCATTTGCACCGTATGCGTCATGCTTCATTCCTCCGCGAATATCGATCCTTCCACCGATTGGGATCAGGACGATAGGCCGTGACAAGAACCGCAGGCTCTTGGGCTCCTGCTGGCAAGCCCCATACCAAATGGATGGGCAATTGATTTTCGTCGAACTGCAACACAAGTACCGCTGGTCCTTTGAAGTAGTCAGGGTAATCCTCGACCATCAAAGCAGCAGCTATTCCATCGATCAGAGGCTCAATAAGAATATCTTCATTCACCAGCTTCTGTAACGCATGAGTGGACACCCGCAGATTCCCGTCCCCGACCAATCGGACGATCCGCTGCAGTGTTTCGCTCATCGGATCACTCCGCCGCCTGCACCTTCTTCACCGGCCGCCGCTGCAGCAACTCCTTGAGGAACTGCCCCGTATAGGAGGACTCGACCTTCACCACCTCTTCCGGCGTGCCCTGGGCCACGATCTGGCCGCCGCCATCGCCGCCTTCCGGACCGAAGTCGAGAATGTAGTCTGCCGTCTTGATGACCTCGAGATTGTGCTCGATGACGACGACGCTATTGCCCTGATTGACCAGTTCCTGCAGCATTTCCAGAAGCTTGGCGACGTCGTGGAAATGCAGGCCGGTGGTCGGCTCGTCCAGGATGTAGAGCGTGCGGCCGGTCGACCGCTTCGACAGCTCCTTGGCGAGCTTGACGCGCTGCGCCTCGCCACCCGACAGCGTATTCGCCTGCTGGCCGACCTTGATATAGCCGAGACCGACATCGAACAGCGCCTGCAGCTTGTCGCGAACTGCGGGCACCGCCTGGAAGAACTCGACGCCTTCCTCCACGGTCATGTCGAGCACGTCGGCAATCGACTTGCCCTTGAAGGTGACGTCGAGGGTTTCGCGGTTGTAGCGCTTGCCGTGGCAGACGTCGCAGGTGACGTAGACGTCGGGCAGGAAGTGCATCTCGATCTTGATCACGCCGTCGCCCTGGCAGGCCTCGCAGCGGCCGCCCTTGACGTTGAACGAGAAGCGTCCGGCCTGATAGCCGCGCGCCTTCGCTTCCGGCAGACCGGTGAACCAGTCGCGGATCGGCGTGAAGGCGCCGGTATAGGTCGCTGGATTGGACCGTGGTGTGCGCCCGATCGGCGACTGGTCGATGTCGATCACCTTGTCGATGAATTCGAAACCGTCGATGCGCTCGTGTTCGGCCGGGTTTTCACGGGCACCCATGACGCGCCGCGCAGCCGCCTTGTAGAGGGTCTCGATGAGGAAGGTGGACTTGCCGCCACCGGAGACACCCGTCACTGCCGTGAACACGCCGAGCGGGATCGAGGCCGTGACATTCTTCAGGTTGTTGCCCTTGGCGCCGACGACCTTGATCTGCTGGCCCTTCTTTGGCTTCCGCCGCTGCGCCGGAACACTGACGCCCATTTCGCCCGTCAGGTACTTGCCCGTCAGCGATTTCGGATGCGCCATGATGTCCTGCGGCGACCCTTGCGCGATCACCTGGCCGCCATGGATGCCGGCCGCCGGCCCGATGTCGACGACGTAGTCCGCCGTCAGGATCGCATCCTCGTCATGCTCGACGACGATGACCGTATTGCCGATGTCACGCAGGTGTTTCAGCGTGTCGAGAAGTCGCGCATTGTCGCGCTGGTGCAGGCCGATAGACGGCTCGTCCAGCACATAGAGCACGCCGGTCAGGCCGGAACCGATCTGCGATGCCAGACGAATGCGCTGGCTCTCGCCACCCGACAGCGTACCGGAATTGCGCGACATGGAGAGATAGTCGAGACCGACATCGTTTAGGAAGCGCAGGCGCTCGCGGATCTCTTTCAAAACGCGGACTGCGATCTCGTTCTGCTTGTCGGTAAGCTTGGCCGGCAGGTCCTCAAACCAGGAGCCCGCATTGCGGATCGCCATGTTCGTCACCTGGCCGATATGCAGCCCGTTGATCTTGACCGCCAGCGCCTCGGGCTTCAGGCGAAACCCGTTGCAGGCCGGGCAGGGGGCCGCCGACATGAAGCGCTCGATCTCCTCGCGCGCCCAGGCGCTGTCGGTCTCCTTCCAGCGCCGCTCGAGGTTCGGCACGATGCCTTCGAAGGTCTTGGTCGTGGTGTAGGAGCGTGCACCATCGGCATAGTGGAAGTCGATCTTCTCTTCGGTGCCGTGCAGGATCGCCTTTTGCGCCGCTTCTGAAAGATCAGACCATTTTGACGTCAGCTTGAAGCCGAAAGCCTTGCCGAGTGCTTCGAGCGTCTGGTTGTAGTAGGGCGAACTCGACTTGGCCCAGGGCGCAATGGCTCCGTCATTCAGCTTGCGATGCACTTCCGGAACGATCAGCGCCTCGTCGATCTTCTGCTGGCTGCCGAGACCATCGCAGGTCGGGCAGGCGCCGAAGGGATTGTTGAAGGAGAATAATCGCGGCTCGATTTCCGGAATTGTGAAACCTGAGACGGGGCAGGCGAACTTCTCCGAAAACAGGACGCGCTCATGCGTCTCGTTCAGCGACTTGTTCGCCGAGCCACCGGCCGATGTTTCTTCGGGCGGCAGCGGCTTGTCGGCAAATTCGGCCACGGCCAGCCCGTCGGCGAGCCGAAGGCAGGTCTCCAGACTATCGGCCAGACGGCTTGCGATATCCGGCCGCACCACGACACGGTCGACGACCACGTCGATGTCATGCTTGTATTTCTTGTCGAGCGTCGGGGCCTCGGCGATCTCGTAAAACTGTCCGTCGATCTTGACGCGCTGGAACCCCTTCTTCATCAGCTCGGCGAGTTCCTTCTTGTACTCGCCCTTGCGGCCGCGGATCATCGGCGCAAGGATGTAGAGGCGCGTGCCTTCCTCATAGGCCAGGACGCGATCGACCATCTGGCTGACTGTCTGGCTCTCGATCGGCAGGCCTGTTGCGGGCGAGTAGGGCACCCCGACGCGGGCAAACAGCAGGCGCATATAGTCATAGATCTCGGTGACGGTCCCGACCGTCGAGCGCGGGTTGCGCGAGGTCGTCTTCTGCTCGATCGAGATCGCCGGCGACAGACCCTCGATCTGGTCGACGTCCGGCTTCTGCATCATTTCGAGGAACTGACGCGCATAGGCCGACAGGCTCTCGACATAACGCCGCTGCCCTTCGGCATAGATCGTGTCGAAAGCAAGCGACGACTTGCCGGAGCCGGAAAGCCCCGTCATCACGATCAGGCTGTTGCGCGGCAGATCGAGATCGATGCCCTTGAGATTGTGCTCGCGCGCACCGCGGATGGAAATGGTCTTGAGTTCGCTCATGTCGGGCTCTGATCGGCAAAGGGAAGGGGACGGTCCTTGGGAGAACTGTCCTTATGTAGTCAATGGAGCGCTTGAGTCGAGGCACAAGGCGCGGCCGATGTGGAATTTCGATTCTGTTGACACGATCATAGAGAAATACTAGAACAAAGAAAGAACATTTTCGCTGTGGATTTAAATGGCTCTCCGCCCAATCGCTGCTACGAATGGGATAAGGTGCCTTTTTGATGGAAGTTTGAACGCCGCGGCGGCGCGGCAGTAAGGTGAGTGTCATGGCTGGTAGCGTCAACAAGGTCATTCTGATCGGCAATCTCGGTGCCGATCCCGAAATTCGCCGGACCCAGGACGGCCGGCCGATCGCCAATCTGCGTATCGCGACTTCGGAAAGCTGGCGCGACAAGAACAGCGGCGAGCGCAAGGAAAAGACCGAATGGCATTCGGTCGTCATCTTCAACGAGGGCCTTTGCAAGGTCGCCGAACAGTATCTGAAGAAGGGCTCCACCGTTTACGTCGAAGGCCAGTTGCAGACCCGCAAGTGGCAGGACCAGACCGGCGCCGACCGTTACTCGACGGAAGTGGTGCTGCAGGGCTTCAACGGCAACCTGACCATGCTCGGCGGTCGCGGTGATAGCGCCGGTGGCGCGCGCGGCGGTAATGACTTCGGCGGTGCCGATTACGGCGGTGGCGGTTACGACGGCGGCTACAGCGCCCCGGCACCCTCGCGCGGCGGCGCCTCCGGTGGTGCAAGCCGCGGCGGCAGCGCCCCTTCCGGCGGCTTTTCGCGCGATCTCGACGACGACATCCCGTTCTGATCCGGCGGATGCCAGCGAACGAAACCACACCTGGATTTTCTGAACGCCCTGCTATGCAGGGCGTTCGTCGTTTCGGGAAGGGAAATCCGCGGCTAGCTGCTTAGGTCGTCCCGCAATCGCTTCAGATCGGCCCCGATCGCGGATGGCCTGACCCAAAGTCGCCGGCTGAATTGCTTCAGGACGAATTGCCAGCGACTGAAAACGGCTTGTTGTGACATGACGGGCTCCTCAGTCCGCGAAGGCAGACTTCACCCCATCAACGACGAACTGCACCGAAAGTGCCGCAAGAAGCACGCCGAGCAGGCGTGTCAGCAGCGCACGGCCGGTCACGCCGAGGAAACGGTTGAGCCGTTCGGCGAGATACAGCGAGACGTAGACGAGGCCCAGCACCACGCCGATGACCGCAATCAACTGCAATTTGCCGATCCATCCGTCCATCGTGCCCGAGATCAGCACCGTGGCCGAAATCGCGCCTGGCCCAGCGATCAGCGGAATGGCCAGCGGGAAAACGGCGAGGTTGTGGATATGATCCTTGGTGATCGCGTCATCCGTCGTCTTTTCCTTCCGCTCGTTGCGCTTCTCGAAGATCATCTCGAAGGCGATCGCAAACAGCATCAATCCGCCGGCGATGCGGAACGCGCCCATGGATATGCCGAGTGCGCTGAGGATGGTGGCGCCGAATAGGGCAAAGACCGTCAGGATGGCAAAACCCATGACCGATCCGCGCACGGCGACCTGCTGGCGCTGGGCCCGTGTCATGCCCTGGGTGAGGCCGAGGAAGAGGGGAGCGAGCCCCGGCGGATCGACGGTGACCAGCAGGGTCGTCAGCGCGCTGATCATCGTGTCTGTCATCGCCATGGTGCATCTTTCTCCTATCCAGACCTTCATAAAGCCGAAGCCTTGGTGGCCTTGCAAGGCTGGCCCCCAAGATATTGACGATAATGCCTTTCCCCGGCCGCAAAAGCCTGTTTATAACCGGCCTCGAAATTGGCGCGCGCGCGCGTGTTCCGCTATAAATTTCCCAGTGATTCCGAACAAAGATCGTGACCTGATTTGACTGAGCAAAGCACTCCCGGCGGCGGCAAGTTCCCGCAAGGCATCGAGCCTATTTCCATCATGGAGGAAATGCAGCGGTCCTATCTCGATTACGCGATGAGCGTGATCGTGAGCCGCGCACTTCCCGACGTGCGTGACGGGCTCAAGCCCGTGCACCGCCGTATCCTCTACGGCATGAATGAGCTCGGGCTCGACTGGAACAAGAAATACGTCAAGAGCGCCCGCGTCACCGGTGACGTCATGGGTAAGTATCACCCGCATGGCGACTCCGCGATCTACGACGCGCTGGCCCGTATGGCCCAGCCGTGGTCGCTGCGCATGCCTCTCATCGACGGCCAGGGCAACTTCGGCTCCGTCGACGGCGACCCGCCGGCCGCCCAGCGTTACACGGAATGCCGTCTGGAGAAGGTGTCGCACGCGCTGCTTGACGACCTCGACAAAGAAACGGTCGACTTCCGCGACAACTATGACGGCACCATGTCGGAACCCGTCGTGGTTCCCGCCAAGTTCCCGAACCTTCTCGTCAACGGCGCCGGCGGTATCGCGGTCGGCATGGCGACCAACATCCCGCCGCACAATCTGGTCGAAGTGCTGGACGGCTGCACGGCGCTGATCGACAATCCGGCGATCGAGCTGCCGGAACTGATGCAGATCATTCCGGGTCCCGACTTCCCGACCGGCTCCATGATCCTCGGCCGCTCGGGCATCCGGTCTGCCTACGAGACGGGCAGGGGCTCCGTCGTCCAGCGCGGCGTCGCCCGTGTCGAGCCCATGCGCGGTGACCGCGAGCAGATCATCATCACCGAGATCCCCTATCAGGTGAACAAGTCGACGATGATCGAGAAGATGGCAGAACTCGTGCGCGAAAAGCGCATCGAGGGCATCTCCGACCTGCGCGACGAATCCGACCGCGACGGCTACCGCGTCGTCATCGAGTTGAAGCGTGACGCCAATGCCGATGTCATCCTGAACCAGCTTTATCGTTACACCCCGCTGCAGACCTCCTTCGGCTGCAACATGGTGGCGCTGAACGGCGGCAAGCCGGAGCAGCTGACACTGCTCGACATGCTCAGGGCCTTCGTCAATTTCCGCGAGGAAGTCGTCAGCCGCCGCACCAAGTACCTGCTGCGCAAGGCGCGTGATCGCGCCCATGTCTTGGTCGGTCTCGCGATCGCCGTCGCTAATATCGACGAGGTCATTGCGCTGATCCGAAGGGCGCCGGATCCGGCAACCGCGCGCGAACAGTTGATGACGCGCCGCTGGCCGGCCCATGACGTGGAATCGCTGATCCGCCTGATCGACGATCCGCGCCACCGGATCAACGAGGACCTGACCTATAATCTCTCGGAAGAGCAGGCCCGCGCCATTCTCGAGCTGCGTCTCGCGCGCCTGACGGCGCTCGGACGTGACGAAATCGACGAGGAGTTGAACAAGATCGGTGCCGAGATCTCCGATTATCTCGACATTCTCTCGTCGCGCGTCCGCATTCAGCAGATCATCAAGGACGAATTCACTGCGATCCGCGACGAATTCGGCACGCCCCGCCGCACCCAGATCGTCGATGGCGGTCCTGACATGGACGACGAGGATCTGATCGCCCGCGAGGACATGGTCGTCACCGTATCGCATGCCGGCTACATCAAGCGCGTGCCACTCACCACCTACCGGGCGCAGCGCCGCGGCGGCAAGGGTCGCTCCGGCATGGCGATGAAGGACGAGGATTTCGCGACCCGCCTGTTCGTCGCAAACACCCACACGCCGGTGCTCTTCTTCTCCTCGCGCGGCATCGTCTACAAGGAAAAGGTCTGGCGTCTGCCGATTGGTACGCCGACCTCGCGTGGCAAGGCCATGATCAACATGTTCCCGCTGGAGCCCGGCGAGCGCATCACCTCAATCATGCCGCTGCCCGAGGACGAGGCAAGCTGGGGCAACCTCGACGTCATGTTCTCGACCACCCGTGGCACGGTTCGCCGCAACAAGTTGTCGGACTTCATCCAGGTCAACCGCAACGGCAAGATCGCGATGAAGCTCGAGGAAGAGGGCGACCAGATCCTCGGCGTCGAGACCTGCACGGAGCATGACGACGTGCTGTTGACCACCGCACTCGGCCAGGCGATCCGTTTCCCGGTCGACGAAGTTCGCGTCTTTGCCGGCCGGAATTCGATTGGTGTCCGTGGTCTGACACTGGCCGATGGCGACCGCTTGATCTCCATGACCATTCTCGCTCATGTCGATGCCGAACCCTGGCAGCGCGCGGCCTATCTCAAGCGCTCGGCTGTTGAACGTCGCGCCATGGGCGTCGACGAGGAAGACATTGCGCTGGTCGGCGAGGAAGTCACCGAAGAGGGCCAGCTCGATGAGGCGACTTATGAGATGATGAAGAGACGCGAGCAGTTTGTGCTCACGGTCTCGGAAAAGGGCTACGGCAAGCGCTCGTCCTCCTACGACTTCCGCACCTCCGGCCGTGGCGGCAAGGGCATCCGCGCTACCGACACGTCGAAGACGACGGAAATCGGCGAACTGGTCGCAGCCTTCCCCGTCGAAGAAACGGACCAGCTCATGCTGGTTTCCGACGGTGGTCAGTTGATCCGCGTGCCGGTCAACGGCATCAGAATTGCCAGCCGCGCGACCAAGGGCGTGACGATCTTCTCCACCGCCAAGGACGAAAAGGTCGTCTCCGTCGAGCGCATCACCGAGCCGGAATCGGATGAAGAAGTCATCGAGGCTGCGGAAGGCGTCGAAGGCGAGGGCACTGCGGCACCGATCGTAGATGCCGGCAGCGAAACCCCGACGGAATGATCGAGAGCCGGCCCAAAAGGGTCGGCTTCAAGCAACCGAATGACAAACGAAAAGCCCGCCGGACTTGGTCCGAGCGGGCTTTTTGCTGGAGGTATGCATCAAGTTCGATGCGGTCTTGTTTTTGGGCCGGCGTGTGGATCCACCGACTGTGACCGCTTGGGATCGGTCTCAGAATGCCTTGCGGCGTTCCATCATGGCCCGGAAATCATCGTCTTCGCGCTTTAAAGCCGCAATCGCCGAAACGACAGAGGCTACGAACATGCCGCTGATCAGAGCAGCCAGAACCGACAGGGTGACAAACATGGCGTTTCCTTTCTTTCTGAGCGTCGTGTTGCGTTTCTAGCGGCGAAGTTCCGTTGTCCGATTAATGGCCGAAGCTGTGGTATCGGGCCGTCATCGGCGGGCCGTAGAAAGCAGCGTCGCTGCTGTCCTTGATGTAGAAGGTCGCAGAAGTGGCAACCATGGCAGTCATCATCATCATCCACACGAGGTTGATCAGGGTAACTTTGTCATGCATTGCTTTAGTCCTTTGAATGCCGGCATTCGCAGCCGTAAAATGTTTGCGTGCGAAAATAGTTCCCGCACAGTGTAGGAAGATGTTTACCAACGCCCCCCTGAAGTCCTCTTGAACACGCCGTTCATCTCCCGTTCATCTTCGCGAAGCATTTGCGACGCCTCCATCTGGTCGCGAACGACCATCAGACCCAGTTCGACGAGAAGCGATGCGACGATGGCGGAGGCGATCAGAAGGACCAGCATGGGAACGACCTTGAAAATAGTGTGTTCGAGTGACGCTTACCTTCTTAAGGGCCTGCGTCTGAAACGGTCTTGAATGGCGCATTCATCCGCGGTTCAGGGCCGGAAACGGGCTTCACGGAAGCGAAAACGTGAGGCATGCATGGTCGGACAGTGCTTGCGATATCGGCTCTTCCGTGACAAAAGGCGGGCGAAACCAAACGACGGGTTTACATGGCGACGGCATTCTATCCAGGCTCCTTCGATCCGATGACCAACGGGCACCTCGACGTGCTCGTGCAGGCGTTGAATATCGTCGATCGCCTCGTGGTCGCGATCGGCACACATCCGGGCAAGACGCCGCTGTTTACCTATGAAGAACGTGCCGATCTGATCCGCGCCTCACTGGCCGAGATCCTGCCGGGCCGGGCAGGGGATCTCGAGGTCGTCTCCTTCGCCGATCTCGCCGTGGATGCCGCCCGCCGCCATGGCGCAGGCATCATGGTGCGCGGCCTCCGCGATGGCACGGATTTCGATTACGAGATGCAGCTTGCCGGGATGAATGCCCGCATGGCGCCTGAACTTCAGACCGTTTTCCTGCCGGCAGCGACCGCCTCGCGGCCCATAACCGCCACATTGGTCCGTCAGATCGCGGCCATGGGTGGGGATGTCGCCCCCTTCGTGCCGGCCCCGGTGCTGGCCGCACTCAATTCCAGACACGGCCGCTGAGCCGCATTTATCGATAAAGGGAGTGATCATGAAGCTCGTCCAACTCGCAACCGCATTTCTGCTGGCCGTCGCCGGCTTCGGTTCCGCCCAGGCACAGTCCAACGAGGACTTCCTCACCATCCAGCTGAAGGACGGCCCGGTCGTCATCCAGCTCATGCCCGACGTCGCACCGAAGCATGTCGCCCAGATCAAGGACCTCGCCGCCAAGGGCGAATACGACAACGTCGCCTTCCACCGCGTCATCGAGGGCTTCATGGCCCAGACCGGTGACGTGCAGTTCGGCGATATGGAAAACGGTTTCGACCCGCAGCGCGCCGGCACCGGCGGCTCCAGCCTGGGTGACATCCCGGCCGAATTCTCGAGCGTACCCTTCGAAAAGGGCACCGTCGGCATGGCACGCAGCCAGGATCCGAACTCCGCCAATTCGCAGTTCTTCATCATGTTCGCCGAGGGCGGCTTCCTGAACGGCCAGTACACGGTCGTCGGCAAGGTCGTGGCCGGCATGGAATATGTCGACAAGATCAAGCGCGGCGAAGGCGGCAATGGCGAAGTGACCGACCCGGATCGCATGATCAAGGTCACCGTCGGCCGCAACTGATATCTACCGGGCGACAAGCCCCAACCAAGGAGAAACACCATGGCCGAGATCAAGGATCCGGAAAACACCATCCTGATGGAAACCACCAAGGGCAAGGTCGTGATTGCGCTCTTCCCGGATCTGGCCCCCGGCCATGTCGCTCGCATCAAGGAACTGTCGCGCGAAGGTGCCTATGACGGCGTCGTCTTCCACCGCGTCATCCCAGACTTCATGGCCCAGACCGGCGACGTGAAGTTCGGCAAGAAGGGCGGATCTGACTTCAACCCCGGCCGTGCTGGCATGGGCGGCTCCGACAAGCCGGACCTGAAGGCCGAATTCTCGGCCACGCCGCATGTCCGCGGCACCTGCTCCATGGCTCGCTCGCAGAGCCCGAATTCGGCGAACTCGCAGTTCTTCGTCTGCTTCACCGATGCGCCCTGGCTGAATAAGCAGTACTCCGTCTGGGGCCAAGTCATCGAAGGCATGGACATCATCGACCTGATCAAGAAGGGCGAGCCCGTCAGCGATCCGGATTCGATCCTGTCGATGAAGGTTGCCGCCGACGCCTGATCGGCATAAAGCCACACGGAGCCCGCCTCGGTGCGCAGCACCTGGGCGGGTTTTCGCGTTTTCCCAGAACACACAATCCGAACTGACAGCAGATGCGTGTAGACCTCTTCGACTTCGACCTGCCGGACGACAATATTGCGCTGAGGCCCGCAAGCCCGCGTGACCATGCGCGTTTTCTGGTGGTCCGCCCGGATGCAACGCCGGTGCTCGAAGACCACCATGTCTACGACCTGCCGTCTTTCCTGAAGCCAGGCGACGCCCTCGTTTTCAACGACACCAAGGTGATCCCGGCCCAATTGGAAGGCATCCGCCATCGACAGGGCGCCGAAGAGATTGACGTCTCCTGCACGCTGCACATGCGCGTCGGCGCAAGCCGCTGGAAGGCCTTTGCCAAACCGGGCAAGCGCATCAAGCAAGGCGACCGCATCGATTTCGGCACAGGGCAGGGCGACAGTGCCGCCTGCCTGCTCGGCTCGCTGGTAGCAACCATCGCCGAAAAGGGCGAGGCGGGCGAAATCACCCTCGCTTTCGAACTCTCCGGCCCCGACCTCGATCAGGCGATCGCCACCGTCGGCCATATCCCGCTTCCGCCCTATATCGCTGCCAAGCGGCCGGAAGACGGACAGGACCGCACGGACTACCAGACGATCTATGCCCGGGAGGAGGGCGCGGTCGCCGCCCCGACCGCTGGCCTGCATTTCACACCCGACCTCTTTGCCAAACTCGACGCCGCCGGCGTGGAGCGCCATTTCGTCACCCTGCATGTCGGCGCCGGCACCTTCCTGCCGGTGAAGGCGGACGATACCGCCAACCACAAGATGCACCAGGAAATCGGCCATATCGACGCGAAGACGGCAGCCGCTCTGAACGCCGTGCATGCGCGCGGCAACCGCATCATCGCCGTCGGCACCACCTCGCTGCGGCTGCTCGAAAGTGCCGCCGACGACGATGGCCACATTCCCGCCTGGTCGGGTGCGACCGGCATCTTCATCACGCCCGGCTATCGCTTCAAGGCGGTGGACATGCTGATGACCAATTTCCATCTGCCGAAATCCACGCTCTTCATGCTGGTATCCGCCTTTGCCGGCCTCGAGACGATGCGCGCGGCGTATGCCCACGCCATCGAAACCGGCTACCGCTTCTACTCCTACGGCGATTCCAGCCTGCTCTTCCGGAAAGACGACTGACCGATGACTGAGAATTTCACGTTCAATCTGAAGGCCACCAGCGGCAAGGCCCGCCTCGGCGAGATCACCATGCCGCGCGGCACGATCCGCACGCCGGCCTTCATGCCTGTCGGCACCGTCGGCACCGTCAAGGCCATGTATCTCGACCAGGTCAGGGAAGGTGGCGCCGACATCATCCTCGGCAACACCTACCACCTGATGCTGCGCCCCGGCCCGGAACGCGTCGCCCGCCTCGGCGGACTGCATGAACTGATCCGCTGGCCCGGCCCGATCCTCACGGATTCTGGTGGCTTCCAGGTCATGTCGCTGTCGGGCCTGCGCAAGCTCGACGAGCAGGGCGTCACCTTCAAGAGCCATGTCGATGGTTCGCTGCATCACATGTCGCCGGAACGCTCGATCGAGATCCAGGGCCTGCTCGACAGTGACATCCAGATGCAGCTCGACGAATGCGTGGCGCTGCCGAATGAGCCGCGCGAAATCGAGCGCGCCATGGAGCTGTCGCTCCGCTGGGCCGAGCGCTGCCGCGTCGCCTTCGGCAACCAGCCGGGCAAGGCCATGTTCGGCATCGTCCAGGGCGGCGACCAACCGGGCTTACGCATCCGCTCGGCCGAAGGCCTGAAGCAACTCGACCTCAAGGGCTACTCCATCGGCGGTCTTGCCGTCGGCGAACCGCAGCATGTCATGCTGGAAATGCTCGGGATTACGCTTCCGGTCTTGCCGGTCGAAAAGCCGCGTTACCTGATGGGTGTCGGTACGCCTGACGACATGTTGAAGTCCGTCGCCGAAGGCATCGACATGTTCGACTGCGTCATGCCGACCCGATCCGGTCGCCATGGTCTGGCCTTCACCCGTCGCGGCAAGGTCAATATCCGCAACGCCCGCCACGCCGAAGACATGCGTCCGCTCGACGAACAGTCGTCCTGCCCGGCGACCCGCGATTACTCGCGCGCCTATCTGCACCACCTGGTGCGCTCCAACGAGGCGCTCGGCGGCATGCTGCTCTCGTGGAACAACCTCAGCTATTATCAGGAACTGATGCAGGGCATCCGTCAGGCGATCGCAGAAGACCGCTTCGAGGACTTCAAGGCCGAAACCATCGAGACCTGGGCACGCGGCGATATCCACCCGGTCTGAGTCCAATTGATCGAGCACAAAGGGCAGGGCGGCAATACCGCCCACCCTGTCAATTCCATCAGATGCCCTGGCTGTTGGTCTCGCGCATCATGCGCACGCCGTTGATGGCAAACTGCCCGTCGCGCTGTCGCTTCAACTCGTAATAGACCGCCCAGTCCTTGCCATCGGGTGCCGAAATCAGGACCTCCTGATAGGCGACCGTGCCATCGGGCGAGACCTGATTGCGGCCGAAGGCGTAATTGCCCGGTCGATAGACCGGGGCGTAGGTCTTCTTGACCATTTCGAAGAAGCGTTCGGCATTGGGAAACACCGACTTGATCTCCGGCGACGCAAACGAATAGGCGGTCGTCGCATCATTGTTGAGGAAGGCGGTGATCTGTTGTTCGATAACATCCTTGGCAAGCCCGGCGGCAGCCGTGCTTGCCGTCTGCTGGGCGAGGGCCGGGGCAGAGACAATGCCGGCCATGAGGACGAGGGCAATTCCAATTCGCATGCGCATCATCATCCCCTTGTTTCAGGAAGTCCGAAATAAGAGGATAGGACGATTCTTTCGATCGGGAAGGCCCTGTGACCGTTTGATGTCAGAAATCGCGATATCGTGAGCGGAAGCTCTGCTCAAGGACGGCAGAGGCTCACATGGTCCCCGCCGTCTCTTGCCGAAGCCTCAAATATCGCTAGAAGGCTACCATGCCTTCGAAACCGCAGCGGATCCCGTGAGCATGCGTCTCTTCCTTGGATCCGATTTCCACGTCGATTACCGGCAGAACCTGGATTGGCTGCGCGCTCTGTCACGCGCCGACTTCACCGACGACGTTCTGATTGTCGCTGGAGATATCTCCGACGAACTTGATCTCGTCAAAGCCTGTTTCGACATTTTGGCACCGCGTTACGCGAAGCTTCTCTTCCTGCCCGGCAATCACGATCTCTGGACGGCGAGAAGCGGGAAGGGCCCGTCCTTCGAGAAATTCGAGACGCTGAACAGCCTCTGCCGAGACTATGGAATCGAAACCGGACCCATGGTCGTTGGCAAAACGCTGATCGTCCCGCTGCTCGCCTGGTATGATTATTCCTTCGGAGAACCAGGCCCCACGATCCGCCGCGGCTGGATGGATTTCTACAAGTGCAATTGGCAAGGCCTCACACCGGCAGAAGTCGCGGCCCGCTTCGACGCCATGAATGTCATTCCGGACACCGCAGGCTTCGACGCCGTCTACAGCGTCTCGCATTTCGTTCCGCGCATCGACCTGATGCCGGCGCGCTATCCGGAAAAGCACAAGGCACTTTTTCCCGTCCTTGGTACCGACCGCCTCGAAGCTCAGATCCGTCGCCTGGGATCATCCAGGCACTTTTACGGGCATAGCCATCTGAACCGCAACAAGGAGATGGACGGCGTGACTTACATCAACAGCGCCTTCGGCTATCCCAAGGAAACCGAGATCTCGGCCAAGACGATACTGCATGTCGCAGATCTCTGAGAGCCGGGGGAGCCTCAGAGCGAGCGCCATTAGCACACATAGAAAGATCGCATAAGATAGATTATGGAACTAGCGGATATGACTGAAAGCACGGAAAAGCGCCAGTTCAGGCATTCCCGTGGTCGGCACAGACAACAAGGCCTCTTGCATTTCCGGATGCACCGGAGAACCATCGAGATGTTGTGAGCATGAGATTGCCTATCCATCCGTCCATTGAGAACCAGACCTTGCAAGCCCTCAACCTGCGCCGCCTTCGCGCTCAAGATGCCTCTGCCTTCAAAGATATCCGACTTGAAGGTCTCCGTCTTCATCCGGATGCTTTTGGCGCATCCTTCGCCGAGGAACTGTCCCAGCCTCTCGAGCGCGTCGCAGACAGGCTTGAGAACGGCCATGTCATGGCCGCTGTCGCGGATGATGCCATTGCCGGCGTCGTTGGCCTCGCATGCTCCCGGGCCGAAAAGACCAGACATATCGGCCTGATCTGGGTCTCTATGTCCGTCCATCCTGGCGACGCTCGGGCGTGGCAAGACATCTGCTCGAGGCCGTGATCTCAGACGCAATGCACATGCATCCACAGGACTGGATGCCCGACCTGCGTTCGCTGCGCATCTGTGTCGAGGCCAACAACAGAGCGGCGATCGAACTTTACGAAGCCCTCGGCTTCAGCGCATGGGCTGTCGAAAAACAGGCTCTCCGGGTCGGTGACCACTTCCACGACGAGTTCCACATGCGTCTGGACTTCGCGCCGCGAACAGATGACAAGCGCCCTAGTCTGCCGCAATCATAATATAAACTAAATCAAATATCTATTTCAAATTCCATAATAAATTGGTCGTAGCCCGGCTCGACATGCGGCGGCGTCTCGCCCATTACCGTCTCATAGTCGAGCGGCGTGTGCATATGTGTCAGCACCGCATTTTTTGGCGCAATCCGCTCGATCCACCTGAGCGCCTGTTCAAGCGACAGGTGGCTCGGATGCGGCCGATACTGCAGCGCGTCGATATAGAGCAGGTCGAGCCCAGACAGCTTTTCAACCGTCTCCTCGGGAAAGTCGGAAACATCACAGCAATAGGCAACATCGCCGATCCGAAGTCCGATCGACACGATATCACCATGCTCCTGCAGGAGCGGCATCATGGTGATCACACCGCCAGCCCCTTCGACGAGTATCGGCTGGTCAATGTCCTCGATGACATGAGGTGCCACGATCGGCGGATAGCTGCTGCCGGCAGGGGTCTTGAGGCAATAGCCGAAGCCTTCCTCGATCCGCTCCATCGTATACGGCTCCGCATAGATCGGGATCCGGTTCTTCTGGGTGATGAAGTATCCTCTGAGATCATCGATGCCATGCAGATGGTCGGCATGCGCATGGCTGTAGACGACAGCATCGAGATGCTCGACCCGTGAACGCACCATCTGCTCACGAAAATCCGGGCCGGTATCGACGACGACGACCGTCTTGCCGCCATCAGTTGCGATCTGCTCGATCAGGAAGGAGGCGCGGGTCCGGCGGTTGCGCGGATTGGCGGGGTCACAATTGCCCCAGTCGCCATTGATCCGGGGCACGCCCGGTGACGACGAACAACCGAGCAGCGTGAACCGGCGCGTGACCTTCATCCAAACTCCCTCAGCTGAGCCTTGGCATCTTGGAGAAGCATCGGAAGGCATTCTCTGTCGTGATGTCTGCCATCTCCGCGTAACCAACGCCCTTCACTTCAGCCAGAACCTCCGCCGTATTCACCACATAGGACGGCTCGTTGCGTTTTCCACGCCAGCGTTTCGGTGCCAGATATGGCGCATCCGTCTCGACGAGCAGCCGGTCCATGGGCACACTTGCGGCGATCTCGCGCAACTCTTCCGATTTCGGAAAGGTCACGATCCCGGAAAAGGAGACGTAACCGCCGAGTGCCACGCCGGTATCGGCAAGCGCCTGACCGGACGAGAAGCAATGCAGGATGAAGGGGAAAGCACCCTTCCCCGTTTCTTCCATCAGGATTGCAGCCATATCATCATCCGCGCTGCGGCTATGGATGACGAGCGGAAGCCCCGTTCGCCGCGCCGCCTCGATATGGCGGATCAGGCCCGTCTTCTGGTCCTCGGGCTTCTGTGTGTCATAGAAATAGTCGAGCCCGGCCTCGCCGATCGCCACGATCTTTTCATGGCTTTCCGCCAGCCGGACTAGGTCATCCGCCGTCACATCCAGCTCGTCGCCGGCATTGTTCGGATGCGTACCAACAGAGCAGAACACGCTCGGATAGCGTTTGGTGAGCGCCAGCAGCGTCTCGAGCTTGCGAACCCGCGTCGAGATCGTCACCATCTGTTTGACGCCTGCCTGATGCGCCCGCGTGACGAGTTCGTCACGCTCTGCGTCGAAATCGGCGAAGTCGAGATGGCAATGGGTATCGATCAGCATCGGGTCAGGCCTTAGCCGCTTCCGGAGCAACGTAGCGCGGATAGACCGGCGACGGTGCAGGCAGCTCCGTGCCGGGCGTCAGACGGCCGGCTGCACCGAGCTTGGCAAACACGCGATCGTCTTCCGCCACAGCCACCAGATCGAGGATCTTCGCCGAAGAGGCCGGCATGATCGGCTGGAACAGGATGGCGATCTGGCGCACCACTTCCGCCGTCACATAGAGGACCGTGCCCATGCGGGCTTCGTCGGTCTTCTTCAGCACCCACGGTGCCTGAGCCGCGAAATAGCGGTCGGCTTCGTTGACGATGTTGATGATGGCGGCGACCGCCTTGTGGATCTGCTGGCGGCCCATTTCCTCGCGGCAAATCGCGATGGCGTCATCGGCCACCTTGAGGATCGCCTCGTCTTCAGCTGTCAGCGCGCCGGGTGTCGGCACCCTGCCCTCGCAGTTCTTGTTGATCATCGACAGCGAGCGCGAGGCGAGATTGCCGATGCCGTTGGCAAGGTCGGCATTGATGCGGGTCGCGATCCCCTCTTCCGAATAGCTGCCGTCCTGGCCGAAGGACACTTCGCGCAGGAAGAAATAGCGCACCTGATCGAGGCCGAAATGGGCCACGAGATCCACCGGATCTACGACATTGCCGACCGACTTCGACATCTTCTCGCCCTTGTTGAGCAGGAAGCCGTGGGCGTAGACTCGGCGAGGCAGCGGCAGGCCCGCCGACATGAGGAAGGCTGGCCAGTAGACGGCGTGGAAGCGAATGATGTCCTTGCCGATGATATGCACATCGGCCGGCCAGTATTTCGCAAGCGGACCGTTCTCGTCTTCGACATAGCCGGTCGCGGTGATGTAATTGGTCAGCGCGTCGACCCAGACATACATGACATGCTTGTCGTCGCCCGGCACCTTGATGCCCCAGTCGAAGGTCGTGCGCGAGATCGAAAGGTCCTTGAGTCCCGACTTGACGAAGGAGATCACTTCGTTGCGGCGCTCGTTTGGACCGATGAAATCGGGCTGGTCCTCGTAGAGCTTGAGGAGCTTGTCTTCATAAGCCGAGAGCTTGAAGAAATAGCTTTCCTCTTCCAACCATTCGACCGGCGCACCCTGAGGTCCATAACGCACGCCATCGGCGCGCAGTTCGGTTTCCTCTTCTTGGAAGTAGGCCTCGTCGCGCACGGAGTACCAGCCGGCATAACCGCCCCTGTAGATGTCGCCGTTCTTCTCCATCCGGCGCCAGACTTCCTGTACCGTCTGATGGTGCCGCTGTTCGGTCGTGCGGATAAAATCGTCATTCGATGCATTAAGAAGCTTGCCCATCTCACGGAATTCATTCGAATTCCGCTCCGCGAGCGCCTCGGGCGAAATGCCTTCGGCACGCGCCGTCTGCTGCATCTTCTGCCCGTGTTCGTCCGTGCCCGTCAGGAAGAACACGTCCTTGCCGTCGAGCCGCTGGAAGCGCGCCATGGCGTCGGTCGCGATCAGCTCATAGGCATGGCCGATATGCGGCTTGCCGTTGGGATAGGAAATGGCAGTGGTGATGTAGAAGGGATCGCTCATGGCTTCTTGTTGTCTTTTCGTCGGTTGCGATGTCACGGGCCGGACGATGGCGGCGCCTAAAGGCCGGCCATGAACGGCAAAAACAATTGGGGTCGAACGCTCTTAAAGCATTCCGTAGCCTTTAGGAACATCCGTTTTGCTGCAGCGCCACGAAGAGACCGGTTCGCATACGGATCAGCGCACGATCGCCGCCAGCACGTCGAGGATCGTCTGCTTGCGATCGAGGTTATAGGCCGAGGCCACACCCAGCTGCTGGTTGATGACGGAGGAAAGCCGGGCATAGTGCTCGGCGCCGCCGAGATCGCCCGCCATCGCAAGTGCGCGCGCCGTCTCCGCCAGGTGATCACCCAGATGTTCGGTGAAGAAGCCGAAGGCGACTTCGCTGTCCTTGCCCGACAATGCATCGGCGATCTTGAACATCATCCGCCTTTGCGCAGGTCCCGAGGCGGCAAGCATCTGCTCGAAGGCTTCCAGAATATCGGCCCCACCATAATTCACCAGCTTCAGCGCCCGCGCCACGCTGCCCTTGGCAAGCGAAAGAACCGCCTCCCGCTTCTCCGGCGGAATCGAGAGCCCGAGCTGCCCCAGCGCCTGATCCATGGCCGGCGGTGACAATTCCTGCAGCTTGAGCGGCAGGCAGCGCGACCGGATGGTCGGCAAGAGCTTGCCGGGCGCATGGGAGAGCACCAGGAACATCGCCCGCTTCGGCGGCTCCTCGAGAATCTTCAGGATCGCATTCGCGGCATTGCGGTTGAGGTCGTCGGCCGGATCGATGATCACGATACGCCAGTTGCCCGTCCCGGACGTCTGGCTGAAGAAGTGCCCGGCCTTGCGCACCTCGTCCACGGTAATCGCAGTCCTGACGCGCCCCGTCTTCTCGTCCACCGGCCGCGCCAGATGCAGGAGATTGTGGCTGGCGCCAGACGCAAGCTGCCGGGTCACAGGATGTTCCGGATCCGGATCGGCAATCACCTCCGGCGCGGTCGCCGGCTCCGGATGGCGCAGAATGTGGTTGGCGAATCGAAAGGCGAGCGTGGCTTTCCCGATCCCCTCCGGCCCCTCGATCAGCACCGCATGGTGCCCCTTGCCCGACCGGTAGCTGCGCGCCAGAAACTCTTCCGCGTCTTCGTGACCGAAAAGCCTGACATTGCTGACCGGTGCGATCGCCCCGTCGAGAAGCCCTGCCCTCTCGTCGCTCATGACCGCGCCGCCTGCCCGCCGTCGCCGGAGGCTCGCCCGGCCATCACCCGCGTGACTTCCGACAGGATGTCGCGCGCGATATGCTCCACCTCGAGCGAGCCATCCACCACCCGGCAACGCTCCGGTTCGCGCGCGGCAATGTCGAGAAACCCCTGTCGACGCTTCTCGTGGATTTCGAGCTTCTCCTTCTCGAAGCGGTCGGGACTTGCCCCCTCCGCCGATGCCCCCGCCCTCCGGCGCGCCCGCTGCAGGCCTTCGGCCGCCGCAAGGTCCAGCACCAGCGTCACATCCGGCATGGTGGACCCGATCGACACGCGCTCGAGCGCTGCCATCAGCGGCGGCTCGATATTGCCGGTCACACCCTGATAGACGCGGGAAGAATCGACGAAGCGGTCGCAGAGCACGATTTCCCCCCGCGCCAGCGCCGGCCGGATCACACAGTCCAGATGATCGGCCCGGGCTGCGGCAAAGAGCAGAGCCTCCATGCGCACGCCGAAAGGTTCGGCCGCACCCGACAGCAGCACGTGGCGCAAGGCTTCGGCCCCGGCCGAGCCACCTGGCTCGCGCGTCGTGACGACCGTGTGGCCGTTCGCGCGCAAGGTTTCCGCAAGCAGGCGGATCTGGGTCGATTTCCCGGCCCCCTCGCCTCCCTCGAAAGTCACGAACAATCCGCGCGCCGTCGCCAATGCCTTGCCTACTTCCCGCCTGCGGCGTTTGTAATTGCTTGCCCTTCCGGGCACGTCTACGGCTCTAAACCAAGATAGTGCCTCGCGAAACCGCGAAGAAGGGATGACGCCAAATTTTCCGTCAGATCCAGAAGAACAGGAGCTCGATCACCGCATCCCAGGCCCGCTGACGCAGCGTCCCCACCTCGACGGCTTGAGCGCTATTCAGGGGAACGCTGACGAGGGGCCGCTCGCCCGAAAACACGTTGAGGACGGCGACCTCGCGGCCCGCCGCAACCGGTGGATCGAGCGGCCAGCGATAGACGATCCGCGCCTGAAGCCGCTCTGGATTGTTGATCGGCACATAGACCTCGACCGGCTTTTCCGCCACCAGCGGCACCTTGGACTGCGCACCACCATAGACGCTCGCCTCGCCGATCACCTCGCCCGACTTGAATAGCGTGCGCATCTCGAAACTGTCGAAACCCCAGTTCAGCAGTCTCGACGCTTCCTCTGTGCGCTCCTTGTCGGTGGTGGCCCCGCCGAGACCCAGGAACAACCGCCGTCCGTCCCGCTCCATCGAGGCGACGATTGCAAAGCCGCTGCCCTCGGCAAAACCCGTCCCGAGCCCGTCCGCCCCGAAGGTCAAAAGCGGATTGCGATTGCGCTGCAGGATCTTGTTCCACTCGAATTCAGGCAGGCTGAAGGTCCGGTAGAGTTCCGGATAGGTATCGACGAGATGCCGCGACAGCTTCACGAGGTCGAAGAGTGTCGAGCGATTGTCCGGATGCGGCAAACCTGTCGCATTGCCGAAGCGGCTGTCCGTCAGCCCGAGCTCGGCGGCCCGCGCATTCATCCGCTCGACGAATTTCGCTTCAGAACCTTCCATACCCTCGGCAATGATCAGGCAGCCGTCATTGGCCGTCTGCACCGCGATCCCCTTGATCAGATCACCCACCGGCACCTGGCTCTTCACCGCGGCAAACATGGTGGAAGTCCGGGACGGCGCGCCGCCCGTGCGCCAGGCATATTCCGACACCGGATAGATCGTATCCGGCCGGATCTCGCCCTTTGTCAGGGCATCGAACACCACTTCCAAGGTCATCAGCTTGGCAAGCGACGCCGGCGCAAAACTCTGGCGTTCGTTCTTGGCGAGCAGCACGGTGCCGGTCGATGCTTCGATCAGATAGACCTGCCCCGCCTTGGTCTCGATCAGCTGCGGAGCGGGAACCGCCTGCGCCAGTGCGCCGGGTACGCCCGGACCGCTCGAGATGAGTGCTGCAAGCAGCAGAAGAAGGGGGAAGAAACGACGCATGATCACACTTCGGCTACGGGGCTGAGGCCCACTCTCGGCCCGGCCGCAGCGACGTCACCGCCCCTTGGAGAGCTTGATGCCGCCCTTTGCGACCGAGGAGAGAATCGAGCGCTCGGTGAGGCCGTCATTGCGCACGAGAATGGCGTCGAAGGCAAGCGCGCCGGCGGCTGGCCGCTCGTCGACATAGGCAGCGGCATAGCCGGAACCGTCATAGCCGTCGATATGATGCGGCCGCGGCATCGGCGTCGGACCGTAGTCCGGAAGGGCTGCAAAGCTTTCGCCAGAAACCACGCCGGCGCCCGCACTACCCTGCATCAGAAGCTGTGCATCGAGCGTCTGCGAGGTTGTCCCGCCACTCGGTGTAGAGCCGGCGAGCGCCGTCCGATACGTGGTCGCGACTGGAGGCTCATACTCAGGCACAGTAACGTCGTTCGACGCCACCATCACGCCGGATGCGATCTGCCCACCCGGGTCGATGACAGGGCCGCGGTCGCCCTTCCTTGTATAGGATGCCATAAGATAGGGCATGTCGTGCCCGTCCATGCGTGCCGGACCGATATACTGCACTCGCACTTCACCCGTGCCGCTATGCTTCATGTCCAGCATGTCGGCCGTCTTGCGCGACAGGTCGATGATCCGGCCCTTGTGGAACGGACCGCGGTCATTGATGCGCACGACGACGGAACTGCCGGTGTTCAGATTGGTGACCCGCGCATAGCTCGGCAGCGGCAGCGTCGGATGGGCGGCCGACAGATGCTCCTTGTCGTAGAGCTCGCCATTCGCCGTCATCCGTCCGTGGAACGCATCGCCATACCAGGAGGCGACGCCGACTTTGTCATAACCGGGGTTTTCCTTCGGCACGAAGGTCTTGCCCTTCACCACATAGGGCTTGCCGACCATGTAGCGCCCGCCGCCCTTGGGCACCGGTCCACTCGCCACCAGCCGAGGGCTCGCTTTCACGCCATAGATCGATTCGGCGAAATACTCCTTCGACCGCTTCGGCTTCTCGGCCGTCTTGGTCGTCGAACAGGAAGCTGTGAATGCACACAGCAGAACCAGCCCGAACCACTTCCCCGAATTGGCCAGGCGGCCGCGCATCGAAAATTGCATCTGTCCCACTTCAGATCAGCGGGGCATGCTGACATCGCGCCCCATCTGCGAGGCCCCCATGCCCCGCTCACTTGCGCGCAATAAAGCCTGTGCAAAAATGGCCAAAATGGGAAAAGTCACAATTTGAACGATCCGAGGCGTCGCCCATCTGATTTCATGGTTAGCGCAGGGTTAATGCGCCGCGAAAACCGAACGGGTCCCTCCGGCATGGAAAACGAGACCATGGGACCGAAATCCATCCTGCAAGTTGCCACAATCACCCTTGCCAAGTCTGATCGCTTTGCGCATAACGCACCCGTCCGGAAGAGTGTCCGAGTGGTTTAAGGAACCGGTCTTGAAAACCGGCGTGCGGGAGACCGTACCGTGGGTTCGAATCCCACCTCTTCCGCCAAAACGCCTAAAAACATAATGATTTCAATGACGAAAATATCGTGGCCTAACATTTGACATAATATTAGAGCGTTGCGAACAGCCCCTGCCCTGTAATGAATATGGGCCGCTCATCTTTCGCGAGAAGGGCATTTCCTCCTAGCGGATACTGACACGCTTTCAGCCCGGCCGCCGTTTTTCGATTCCCTCAGGAACCTCCACTTCCTGCACTCGTTGACCACGATCAACGGAGGAAACGGACATGGGCATTGAAAACGCAGAGACAAAAGTCGGCAAGGCTGCTGCAGCAGGCCTGCAAGGTAGCGCAGAAGCCGAAGAGCGCGAAACGGAGGCCGCAAAGGGGTCTGACTTAGCCAAGGGCGCTGACCGCTTTGAGGAGCGCTCCAAGAGCTCCGACGGGAAGAGTGCCGGAGCGAAACAGCAAGACGCCGAAGAGTAGGCCCAGAGTGGCCGGAAGGGCCGTCAGGCCTGCATCAGAATAAATTCGGCCCGCTCAATCCTTCCGGAGAGCGGGCCGCGCCGTTTCAGTGGGATTGGTAGTCCCGATATGTGGTGCTTACGCGGCGCTGTTCTGGCGATCCCTGCAAGATTCGAACTTGCGACAACCTGCTTAGAAGGCAGGTGCTCTATCCGGCTGAGCTAAGGGACCAAAAACTTACTCGATCGGCAGAGAAACCACCGCGCCGTCATCCATCACGCCAATCGCAAAGCGGTCACCGGTAACTAGGCTGCGGTACAAGCCGCGGGGGGTGAAGTCCCGCTTCTCGGCTAGCTGGTCCATAATGGCGGCGAGGTCCTGCGGGTCGATTGCCAGGCGTCTTTGCGTTTCCATGTCCGTTGCCCCTTTACTGTGTTTCGATGACCAGAAGATGGCGGAACCATCGGAAGGAGTCAACGGTTAAGTTACTGATTTTACAAAGTCTTTTGACAAATTTGTAGAACCAGTCACGCGAGCTCTACAAATGTGTCAAAACTCTAAAATGAAATCAAAGACATGGCCGTCTGGCTTTTTCTTGCGGGTAGTGCGAGTTTGGCGGTTCAACTAGGGGATGGGGTTGAGCTATGGGAAGCGCAAAATGCGCCACAGGGTGGATTCTGCTCGGTGCGCTGGTGTTATCAAGTTGCACGACATCTAGGACAGAGTTTGAAAAGAACCCGGCAGGCGTCTCTAAGGCTGCGCTTTGTCGAACTTTGCTTGAGAGCTATGATGAGCCGCTACGTGTCGCCATAATGCGGGAGCTCATGCGGCGAAACATTGATCCCTACACTTGCTATGAGACCGTCCGACAACAGAACCAAGCCGCGGCAGCCCTTGCGGTGGTCGCCCTTGCTGGCGCCGCAGTTGCAGTTTGCGCCAACAACAACTGCGCGGGCGGCTATCCGCAACGAACCTATAGAGGCAACTGCCGGTATGATTGGCAGCGGGACGCTATAGGTAACCGATGCGGCGACCGAAGCGCCGCTTCTCGCCCTGGCGGCTGGTGATGATCCATTAGCTCGACTTTTTGCGCGCAAGAACACCCTTAAAATCTGGAGTTGCCAGCCAGATCTGGGGCGGCACTATGGCAGTCTCACAACAGTGGAGCTCCCGCCATGAAGGACATGCGACCAGAAGACATTCCCGCGTTCATCGCAGAAGTTCAGGCAACGGGCTGCCGGCCAATCGCAATTGGCGGCGGCTGGCTTGTCGGTGACGCTGACCTGCCCGAGCCCCAATGCGAGAACGTGCAGCCGGTCCTTGCCGAGATTGGCAAGAGATTTGGCCGGCGAGATCACCTTGTTGAAGAGATTGCCGCGCATCTGCGGTCGCTTGGACTGTCGCATGAGCTGCCGTCGACGCACTAGGTGCCCCTCCATTTGGAGATGCTAAATCTGGTAGTTGCCCACTTCCAGCAAAGAGTGACAGATGACTCTGCGGGCGGGGTTAACCACCTCCGACCTCGAAGCGGATCGCATTCAAGCCCCCAGCCAAGATGCGGCCGCCCGCACTATTAAATCCCCGTTCGACAGCCGTTTTCGCCACCCCCCTCATTGTGTACAACTCACGATGAGCAATGGGGGACATGATGCCAGTAATCACTAAAAACGACGGCTTTCCGATTACCTTAAAAGTTCCGGCACAGCGGTTTTCGAAGCGGTTCCATACGGACGAGGAGGTTGGCTCTTGGATAAGTGCTGAGATTCGATTCTGGGACCAGCTGAACCAATATGGCGCAAGCAACCCCTTTCCTACCCAAGGTCTTGATCTCGGCTTCCTCAGGTCCATGACTTCTGACATCCTTCGAAACGCGCTGTCTCAAGGCTCGGCAGTCGCTCAGCTTTCGTACATTGAAGCCGAAGGCGTGATGCTCTCAGAGGGGAATCAAGCTAAATTTTTATCGCAATTGAAGACCGACGATCCGGCTCTGTACCCCGGCGCGTTTGCGGCTCTTGCCTCGACGTTAACCCCGATCAAGGAGCAACACCAAGCCGCACAAGGCCACAGGTACCCTATGCCGTGGTCACTTTGGATGTCCGGGTTGGGCGGCCTTCTAAAGTTTGTCGAAGCTGAGCGCTCGGGTTCGCCCGCCCGGATTGAGTTTGAACAGCTAGCCGATCGCGCGAGGGACACCCTTTCTCTATTAGAAACGCAAACTCGTGATACATCTGAGTTGTATGCCTCAAACAGACAGAGACTGGATGACTTGGCGCAGGCTCATCTCGACGGCTTCAAGCGCATTCTGTCGAATTTCGAGACCACTTTTGAGGAGCGCCTCGACCACTCGCGCACAAGCATTGAGGAGTTCGAAACGATGGTTCGCGAGCGGCTGGCGTTAGAGGCGCCAACCAAGTTTTGGACCGAGAAGGCGCAATCACATCGCAACGTCGCAATAGGCTTCGGCATCGTGTTTCTAGCCGCGATTGGCTGCGGGGTTTACTGGATCACACATTACGGCGTGTCCCTGGTTGCTGAAGCTGACAAGACCATTGTCGGGGATCGGGCTAACCCTGGTCTGCTAGCTCTTGTGCCGCTGGCCTTCATTACGTTGCCGACGTTGGCTTTCGCATGGATCCTTCGGCATATCAGCAGGATTGTTGTTCAGAACGTGGCTCTGCAGGCCGATGCCCAACTCCGCGGCACGATTGCCAACACATACACCGCGCTGACTTCTCAAACTAAGTCTACGCCAGCTGAACTGGCTATCGCGTTGAACGCGCTATTCCGGCCGATAGACGGATCCGGTCACGCGGAGATTGCGCCCCCGAACATCAGGGATATCTTGGAGGCTGGGAAGTGATATTTTGGCAAAGCGCTTACCTAGATCCCAGCAATCTCCAAGCTATCCCGTTCTGCCTCTCCTAAGACACGACGCAATCCAGCATCGTCCGGCACAAGGCGATCGTATTCCGCCTCGGCTTCCCTGCGGACAGTCGACCACGCATCCCGCGATAGACGTACAACCGGACCGTTTCGGCCACGTGGCGGGACTGCGACGGTCTCGCCGTCTGGGGTTAGGGCGATGCCGAATTCTCGAATGACGTTTCCGCCGATGTCCACTTCGAACTCGGCCAGCCGGCCTCCGCTCGTGCGGCGCATGTTGATGACTGTGATGTACATTTGGTTTCTCGTTGGGAAGGAAACCGCATGGGGCATCCTTTGTAGAGTGAGTTGAAGGGGTGTGCTGGGTCCCCCTGCGTGTAAGGCAGAGGGACCCGTTATTATGCTGAGGGGCGACCTTTCGACCGCCCCCGCTCGTCAATACGGCGCACCGCCATACATGCCGTCGACAGTGTTCTTCACCGACTGTCCCATCATAACCATCGCTTTACGCGCTACGGCCTCCGGGTCAGTGATGCCTGTGATGCTGAAACTGTTGTTCACCGTCACGTTCGGGGGCTGCTGGTTAGTCACCGTCACCGCCTGCACGCCTTGTGGGGCCATGGCGGCACGCAGCGTGCCGATGTCAACGCCACCCATCAGTCGCTCACCGTGCGCGCCAGGATCTCGCGTCAATCCGCCATAATCCGGCCGTGGCGCCGCGGGCTTGCGGAACATCATCGACTGCTCTTCAGGCGTGAGTTGGCGTACTTCGCCAGCCCCGCCGAGGGTGGAAACAACGCCGAGCGCCAAGGCTGCCGCGCCGATCGACTTCATGATACTGGCCAGCCCGCCGCCTGCCGTTGCCGGCGCGCCTGGTGCGGTTGGCGCTCCCTTCGGGATGGCGCGGCTTGCCGATGTGAGGCTGCGGATGGCCTTAGCCGCGGCTGCAGCCTTGCCCGCGATGATGAAGAGACCGGCCGCTATACCCGCCCACTCGATAATCGACAACTCTTTGAGGTTGTCGACGAAGTCTCCGATCGAGTTTGCCCCCTGTGCGGCGCTAATGATTGCTGCAATACCAGCCGCGAACGCGAACAGCCTGAACAAGCGCGACATGACTAGGCCGCCCAGCACCGCGCCGAGTTCAGTGAGGAAGCTGCCAATCTTTGAGTTGGCCACCGCATCGGATGTGGAGCGAACGCTTTCACCGAACCGCCTGAATTGATACGCAATCCGGCCAAGCTGTTCACCGGCCGCAGTGCCATCCGGACCAGCAACGCCGAATATCATGTCAGTGAGCGATTTCAGCCCGCCGTCCTGCAATCCAAGGCCCGCCATGAAGCCGCGGAAGGCTGCTGACATCTTATCGAAGACCCCGGCGCGCTGGTCCAGTGTATCAAAGATGTTCAGGATCACAGACAGCGCGCGATTGATTGGCGGCAAGAGCCGGTCGCCCATCGCAATCCCAAGAGCGGCGAAGTTGTTGCGAACCTTCTGGATCTGGTTCGCCGTGGTTTCGGCCTTCTTCCGGTACTCTTCGAAAGCACTGCCTGCATAGTTGGTCTGGTCTCCAACAAGGCCAAGCTGCCTGCGCAATTCGGTGCTGTTGTTGATCAGCGGCATGAGTGCCCGAGCTTCATCGCCAAACAGTGCGGAGGCCAGGGAGATCTGTTCCCACTCTGGCAATTTCTGGATCTTCTCGATGACGTCCAGAGTCGTGCCCAGCGCGTTCGACTGCATCGACTTGGCAGTCTTGATGCTGTCCAGTCCGAGACGCTTGAACGCCTCGCGCTGCATCTTCGTGGCCTGAGTACCCTTTGTCAGCGCACGGCCCATATTTCTAAAGGACGTGGCGGCCACTTCAGATTCAGCGCCGGCTGAGATCATCGATCCGCCGAAGGCCAAGGTCTGTTGCGCCGAGAAACCAAACATTTCGCCGGCCGCAGCAACGCGGTTTGTGAACTCGAGGAGGCGTGGCGCATTCGATGCGGAGTTGTTGCTCAAGTGATTGAGGCTATCCGCGAACAGGCCGACTTCAGCCACGCCCAAACCCAGCTGCGTTTTGATTTCGGAAAGCGCTTGCGCAGTTTCCTGAACCGGAACGTCCCAGGCCGTCGACACCTGTGCAACCGTGCGGGCAAAGTCCTTGAGCTCGGTTGTGGCAATTCCGGACTGGCCAGCTGCCGCATAGATTTCCGCGAATCCGGTTGCGGCGATCGGCATGTCTTTCGACAGACCGATGATGTCGCGGCGGAAGTTTGCCAGCTGCCCTTCGGTCCCGTCGATGACCTTCCGGACATCTGCGAATGCCTCTTCGAAGCGGATAGCCGCGCCGGCCGTGGCATTTACACCGGCCGCAGCGCCGAAGACACCACCGCCAAGTGCCAAGGCGCCGCCGAGCGAACGCAGCGGCGCGAGCATGCTGGACGCTGCACGGTTGAGGCCACCGATCGCGCCGGTAATCACACGGGCGCGTGCGGTGACTTCATCAATTAAGGAGAGGCGAAGGCTTGACTGCAGGACCGCCATTTGCGCCTCCGACGTGTGCTTCAAGGTGGGCAACGAGCGCCGCAGTCACGGCTGCGACATCGGCGAGATCAATCGCGGCGGAGGCTGCTAGTGGAATGTCGGCAAGGCGTGCGACGAGGGCGCATAAAGCATCTATGTCATCGCTCGTGGTGGCACGGCGGACCAACTCAAGGTCGCCGAATCCCGGCTTTCGGAAATGCAGACCGCTCACGACTAGCGGACCGTGGGCGACGGGGCGTGATAGGGTGATAGTGGTCATTGAGACCTCCGTGAAACGCAAAAGGCCCGCCGAATGGCGAGCCCTTTGCAGTGGATTTTGTGGGTGGTGGGTGGCTTAAGGCCGCTAAGCGGGCTCAGTCATGTCGTATCCGAGAACCTGAATGAAGGCTCTGGCATCGCCCGTCGTTTGAAGTTGGAGCTTCAAGAGGCTGTCAACGCGGATTTTGAGACAAGAAACGCCGGGGAACGGACTGCCAGGGCTAGCAGAGCCAACTAAGATTGGAGTGGTTTGGCCGCTCCAAGAACGCAAGTAAACACTGCCAGCCTGCCCATCGACGTACCGAGCTTCAACACCGATGTATGCCACCCGCGCGTTATCTGGGAGCCAGTTTGCCAGTGCAACATCATGCCACGCTGCGCCTGTCTGTGCATTAAATGCAGCCATCCAAGGAGAGCCGTAGCCAGCACGGGACAGGCGCACATGTGGCATTGGCCAATGCGAAACGTGGAAATCTGGTATGCCGTCCCATGCTGTTGACCACACGAAGCCGAACTGCAGCTTCTTGAGGAAGACCCAGCCAGGAGGATACTGCACGTAGTCGGCAGGGTTCGCGCCTGACGGAACCGTGGGGCCTGCAAACTTGGCGCCAGATAGCATTGCGCCGAATTCGTTGTCGTTTACTCGCCTGACTATATACACGTTGTATTGCTGGCCGCTTGCGGGGCTCCCACGGTCAAGGCCGCCAACGCCGTTTGCCAACATGTCGATTTCGTATCGAGCGGAGTTCACAACGCGCTCAGTGCCGTCAGCGCTATACGCTACACCGGGCATAAGGCGCAGAACGTTCGTAGACAGTTTGTCGGGTTGTAGGCCTGTGATAAGGCCGGGAATGACGTCCATGTCACATCTCCGCTTAGTCGTAATATTCTTGGATGATGAGAATGGCAAAGCCGCCCTCACCGCCATCGGAAATCGCGCCACCTGATCGCGCGCCACCAGTTCCGCCACTGCCGCAAATGCCGGATAGCGGGCCGGTTGAGCCGCTTGCACCGTGGTTTCCCACGCCGAGAAAGCTCGCGCCGCCATCACCGGCGAAACAAATAGTCCCGGAGAACACCACGCCATAGCCGCCCCGCGCGCCAGGAACGGAACGCGTGCCACCAGTTGTGCCGGTGCCGCCATCGCCACCGGAAACAGATCCACCGGTGATGGTTGCCGGTGCAGAAGAGCCACCGCCGGCGCCGCCGGCGCAGGTCAAGATGGCCGGACTACCAAAGGTGGATGCGGCAGCGCCTGTCGCTCCCGTACTACTGGAGCCAATGCCACCCTTGCCGTTTTCTCCCAGAGAATATGGGTAAGATGCAGCAGGGTTATCGATAATGATCTCGCCCCACTGACCGCCACCGCCGCCGCCGCCAACCGCAGAATTCCCGCTAGTTGATCGGCCGTAGCCTCCGCCGCCGCCAGCTGCTTGCAACTCAACTTTGATTTTCGTGCAGCCTGCGGGTCGGGTATACGTCCCGCTGACCACAGAACTACCGCCCGAAACGACAGTCCTTGTCGGGGCCTTAACTCGGGACGCATCAGCTTTCCCGGCCAACGCCGTCGCAGTGGCGGTCGCATCCGCCTTCCCCGCCAAAGCCGAAGTCGTAGCCGCAGCATCAGCCTTCCCCGCCAGCGCAGCCACAAGCCCCGTGATTTCAGAAATCAGGTGTCCGTGTGCACCCAGCGCAGCTAGCGCCGAAGACGGAATCCAGCCCAGCGCCGACTTGACCAGAACGTAGTTGTCAGGGGCGCCAGCAGCACCCGAAACGTCCGTAAGATCGTCCAAGGCGAACGTCGTTGACGCCGGCATCTTGGCGGCAAGTTGCGCCGCCAAGTCCAGAACATCCGCAATCGCGTGAGTATGACCAACGGCCGACTTAGCATCGACCGCCGTCTGCAGCGCCGCGAGGATGGAATCCAGCAGATCCAAGGTTTCCTGAAGCTGGTAGAATTCCTCGTCGACGTTTTTGTCCCCGGACGGCTTTTGGAAGTTATAGATTGCTGTTTGTGCCATTTGGCCTCTCTAGGAATTCTGGTTCCGGTTCTTTCGGATCATCAGGCTCGTTGGCGCTCCATCGGCTTTTCAAACGCGCCCACTTGGTGCCCTTGCCGGATACCCACCTGCTGTCGATCCCGGCCGTAGAGGGGCTATCGTCATCATCGACCGTGTTTGCTATTGCTGTTTCTGCCATTATTGCTCCCATGAAAAAGCCCGCACGAAGCGGGCTGTTCGGGTGGTGGTTCGGGTGGGGTGCTTAGGCGCCGACGGACACCGTCAGAGCAAACTTCTGGATCTCATCCCGAACATGTGTGCAAGCCAGCCTGGAATCAGCTCAGCCTTGTCAATACGACTGAATGCACCATCTGGTGTGCTGCTGCGGCCGGCGGCATTGTCCAGCATCACGTTATCGAGAACTTGGCGATGGACAGCCATCCGCAGTTTATCCGAGTGCTCCAAACGCACGAGGGCGTCCTCAATCACCTTGACGGCCGGCACCACTTTGGCCTTCACGAAGTCGAGAACAGCGGCAGCCTCTGCATCGGCTTCTTTCCACTGACGCTCAAACGCCTCGTCGAATTCTCGCGCCTCGGCAGAGGCGAGTTTGCCCTCAAGGACGCCTTTAGCTGCCTCGGCTCGCTCAATCGCCAGACGGGCTGTCTCTGCGTCCTTCTCCGCAGACAGCACTTGTTCGTCGGTACCTGTGAGTAGCAACGCTGAACGTTTCGACGTTGCCGCGCTGTAGTCGCCGCGCAGTTTGTCAACGTCAAGTTCTGCAAGCGCCGATCGAATGTCGGATACCGTTTCGCCGCTCTTCAGCAGCTTTCTGATTTTCTCAAGCATGTTCTTCCTTCCCGGCTAGCTCGCCGAATTTTACGTGGTTTCGAATTATCGCTTCGGCATCCGAGCCATCGATGCGTGGCGTGCGCATTAGCGCATCAACAAGTCGGCTGATAGCGTTCCTCACGTCGGGCCTGGTACACAGACGCCTTGCCTCCAGCTCTGCCGCCCGCCATTGATCTTGAGCCGCTTCATCGCTCGCTTGAATGCCTACGATCTGCCAAGCTGCCGTTGCAGCGCTGCAGCCGTCACACCGACCGCCACAAAGTCCCCTGGCGCGTTCAACGTAGTCTTTGACGCTGTCGGTCGGCTCGTCATAGTGCCACCGTACACGGGCATCCTCGCCGGCAGGTCCAGCAAGTGAGCACACCATCCTCGTCCATGGATCTCTCTGTGGCGCATAGAAGGTAACGGCTTCCGGAGGTGCGATTGATATGCTGCGGATTTGCGAGCCGAACATGAATCCGACGACTGCATGGGCCGCCTCATGCCAGGCGACACGCTCTTCGAGCTCATGCTCGATTTCCGCGACTGGTGGCCCTGGCGAGCCGGAATACCCGAAGGCGGGCGCATCGCCGTCATTGGACGATACGTAGCCTCGGCCACGCTCAGCGCCGGCAGGGCAGCAAGCCCTAATCACTGAGGTCATGGGGCACCTCCCACCTTGTCCCGAATGGCGGCGACGGAGACTTCGATGGTGCGGTGCCGCTCGTTGGCGGGAGGCAAGGAAAGGGCTCGAGTGAACTTTCCCGAGCCGATCGCCGGAGCCAGCCGATACAGCTGATCCATAGTTAGCGACACACTGCCGGCGGAACCGGAAATAATCGGTGCTGTACGACAGGCTTGCGTTAGGGGAACGTCCTGGCGGCGGAGCTCTGCAGCCACCATCACCACCGTAACGTCACCCGTGGTGAGGTTCGACTTCGTCGGGAATAAGCGCCGCACAATGTCGTCCGAGAAATGTCCGGCGAGGCCGTGCGCTTCCGCGCGTGTATAGGTTCTCATGACTACCTCGTGTACCGAGCCAGACGGCCGCTCGCAGGGGCAGCGCTTCGTGTCAGGCGCCGGGCCAGCGTGTCGAGCGGAAGCGCGATGGCGACGTCGTGCGGCTGGTGATCGGCGAAGGTCAGGCCACCGTCACGGTCACGGTAGACCCATACGGTGCGGTCGGTTGGGCCGCGGGCAATCCGCGCCGCCACTGGCATGACCTCGAAGGGCACCCCGTAGCCTCTGCCAATGAGTTCGCCGGCAACGAGCATCGCTAGGCCCTCTTGCGGGGAGTAAACCTTGGTTTGCCCGTCATACCTGCCAATAGCGTAGCCAGGGGAGCGGGCGAGCCAGGAACGAACTGTTGCTTTTTCAACGCCGCAAGCCGCGGCGACATCTGCGGTCGTGATCATGTAACCTCCTGTGTTGCGCGTATTTCCCGCAACATGTTCAGACAATAAAAAAGCCGCCCCGAAGGGCGGCGACTTATGCAAGCTTCGCCCGGAGCAGCGAGGAGAAGCGCCGTGCTCGACGGGCTCGATCAGCATCGGGTGAGCGATGCCGATTCCGAATTAGGGGTGAGCAACCACGCGCAGTCGCCCACCTAGTCAGGAAGGTGAAGCTTCCTGAAGCGCAAAAGGCCCGCATCGCTGCGAGCCTCTTCTCTCCCTACCCGTTTGGCGCGGGGAAATGGGGTACCCCTAGGCAGCCCTGCGGTCCTGCGCCCGCCAGTGGCGATCGACCAGCTCAAAGCCATCGAATACACGGGCTCGCGCCTCGCCCTTGGCGCCCTTGCTGCCAGCGCCTAGCCGCTTGCCAATCTCCTCAAGGGTGAGGCTGTCGACAACGGACCATTCGAAAGCATCGATGATCTTCGGCACGTAGGCCAGTTTCGCGCGGATGATGGCCAACTCGCGCTTGGCGTCGATGGCTGCAAGGATGGGCCAGTCACCATTCCATTTCTTGGGGACAGGAGCGGCGAGATTCCGACGTGGCTGCACGTCTACGATTGCCTTCTTGCCCTTCAGCACCTTGGCGCCCTTGAGCTTGCCGTCTTCGTCGACGTTCTGGACGAGGTAAAGATTGTGTGCCTCCTTGCCGACAAGCTCGGTTGGCCTTGTGGCTAGGTCATGAAGATCGCGATATCGTTGGGCCAGCGCCAGACAGGTGTCATTGCCTTCGGTGCGCAGGAGCTTTGCGAGCGGCCAGTCTTGATTGTCGTTCGCGGCCTGCGGCTCATGGAAGTTTGAGGAGTAGACGGCAACGCCACGTTGGCGAAAGGCGTCGATATCGGATCCAATAATCTTTGGGCCTTGGAGCGTTGGCGCTAGGCGCGGTCCTATCTGACTAGCTGGCCATTCCCAAACCTGGCCGTCGGTGTTCTTGCGTGCAAATTTAATCTTCAACGTCTTCACCCGCTGAAAGAGTATGCTTCGCCCTCCCGGACGAAGCGATTGCCGGTTTTCCCAGCGCTATCGTGAAGCTTGAGGCTTCAAGAGGTATATAGGCCGGCGCACCGAAATAATAAAGCTAAAGGTTGACTTTTATTTACTGATGATGTAAGGGCGCGCGCTTTTTAGGCGGTCTGTGCGGGATCTATTTGCGCTCGCTTGCGCCCATGGCAAAATGGGCGACGCAATCAAAGGGGGCGAGATGTCAGAGAGTGAGAGAGAGGCGAGATTCCAAGACGCAATCTCCAAACTCAAGTGGTGGTCGGAGATAGTCGGAATCTTCTCAAGCTGGGCCATCGTTATCGGGGTGACGTTACTGAGTTTGCGCACCATTGAGCGAATGCCGTCTGCGGACGATCCGGACTACAACTTCGTGTTGGCGATGGCGAATAACATGACCTTCCTCGCCGTCGTTTTTGTTTTCGTCATCTACACATCAAGAACCGCCTGGCTCGTATACTGCTGGGTTTCCAAGCTGCACAAGGATGGCGGAGGTTGGCTTACAAGAGGGTCTGACTACTTCGTCACGGCCGTAACGGTGTGCACGCTGGTCATCGGAATGTTCTCCATAGCTGCTACCGTCGCGAACTTGCAGATGAGCTTCGATTGATCCGTCGCCGCGCTCACAACGCCCGCCACACCTGCGCGCAGCCTGGGCGAGCATGCATCATGAGGTAGGGCAGCCCAAACTTGGTCATTGCTGACGCCTCCTGAAAAGTGCAGTTTTGAATGCGCTAAACCTTAGGGGGAAATATGAAGCACAGCATCATCATCGCGGCCGCACTCTTGGCGGCAACTCCGGCCATGGCGGAAATGAAAGCATCGTTCGATTGGGGGCAGACCACCAAGTGCTTTGACAAGAACTCGCCGCCGTTCAAGGTTGGCGGCGTGCCCGACGGCACGGCAAAGCTGGCCTTCACCATGACTGACCTCGACGCGCCCGACTATCGCCATGGCGGCGGCAAGGTGGACTATGCCGGTCAGTCGGCAATCCCGTACGGCGCCTTCCGCTATAAGGGGCCATGTCCGCCGTCCAAGCACAAGTACCGCTTCACGATCAAGGCACTCGACGCGAAGGGCAAAGAGATCGCCAAGGCCACAGCAACGAAGTCGTTCCCGTAACGAACGAACGATGCCTCGCAGGGCCGCCGGCAACAGCGGCCCTGATTTCAATTTCCTTTTGTGAAGAGGCCCGATATCGGCAAGCGCGCGCGTCTATAGGGCCACAGCCTTTTTCGCCTCAATCGAAAAAGGAAGGAAATGCCGATTCAATTTCGTTGCCGCGAAAGCGATGCCGGGCGTCGTTCCCCGCTCCACCGCCAAGACGGCGGTGGGACCCACATAGGGGGAGTGAAGAGGCGGCGAGCCGGCTGCATTCCGCACACATTGTTCTGGTACTGCTGATCGCTGATCGTGAGAGGTCAACTATCGGAGGTCGATATGACCCATGACCGAGAGAAGACCGTCGCCGAAGTCGTGACGGAAGTCGGGCACCGTGCTGAAGGTGCTGATGGCTTGATTGGTATTCTGTACGATACTGGCGTCACCGACGCTGAAGAGCTCATCGAACTCGTTCTGCTTGCGGATGACAAGCTGGATGCAGCGCCGTGGCAAGAGATCGAACGGAAGTGAGCGCAGGCGGCCGGATCTTCATGTTCCAGCGGCAGCATCAAAGCGCCCGTCCATGGAGGCATGGCCGCGCCTGCCTGAGAAACGTACCTATTGCGTTCGCGTCGGATAGTGCGGGTTGTTGTCGATGAACCTTAAGGCCGCATTTGAGGCGACCGGAAAAAATGAAGTACGGCAAGTCAAGGACTTTGTGACAATTGCCCAACATTTTCTTCGACGGGTTGTTGACAGCTGTGAATAACGAGTTTATGTAGACCAGTTAACAATCCGTAAATTTTCCGCTTGTTAGATATCTCTGCGTGTGCAATAAAAAAGCCACGACGAGCGAATCGTCGTGGCTTTGTGTGTTTGCTGCGGTTGCCTGGCTTGCCGTTAGACGAACCGTGCGCCGAAGCGGTAGTGTGAACAGCTCCGTAGATAGCGCCCAAAGGCTTAATTGGCAAGGCCAGAGGGACTGCAAACTATGACCACTAAGACGACTCCTCGCGGTCGCGATTCCGGCAACGGCCAATTCATTACGGTGAAGGAAGCCAAGGGCCGCCCCACGACTACCACCGTTGAGCGGGTGCCGAAGCCCGGATATGGTGACACCAAGACGAAGTAGGACGATCAGGCCGGCGCGAATGCCGGCCTTTTCTTTTTTGCCCTCTAACGGTCACAGCTATCCGGACAACGGCCCAAACTAGTTATATTTTACATCGGATTTTTGGATCGGATCCCTATAGGAAAAAATCCAAAAATCCGGACGAACTTCAAACCTTCAATACCGGTGGAGATAGGTGCCCATTTTAATAATGGGCTTCCTGCCCCTCACCCGGATCTCTTTATTGCTCTTCGGATATCTCCGGAGAAATCCAGAAATCTCCAGAAATCCGACTATGCCTTAAGCCGCCAAATCCACTCGGTTGCGCCCCAAGTGCCGGTGCAGTAATCACTTGCATCGCGTGCCCGCGTGACAGCCGTTCGAAGTGCATTGCGGACGTTGTCAGCTCGCTTAGTGGCGTCGGGTTGGGCCGTGACGTATCGGAGTCCGAACTCTCGTTTTAGATCCTCAAGGCGAGCGGCTTGGACTTCCGGAGCACTACTGTCACCATGCACGCGGACGCGGTGGAGTTCGCACGCTTCGAAGGCTTCCCGAAACGGCTTGTCCGTCTTGCTGGTCTTCAGCTTCACGGCCGGCGCCTTGTTCGCCACATCGAAGTCCAGCACCAGGGTCGTAATGGGTGAACCGTCATCTCGCTTGGCAATCTCGACGGCGCGCTTCTGGATTCCAGCGATCGGCCCTTCGGCTGCATCGCGGCTTTTTGCGAGGTGCAGGAAGTGGTTTTTCGTATCGCCAGTGATCTCGTCGCGGTCACAGGCCAGCATCAAGGCGAAGTCGGCCGCCGCACGAGCGTTAGACGAACCGCGCAAGCCTGCGCTCGCATTCTTGCCCGCGTGGTGGATGAGGATCACGACGATATCTAGCTTTTCCGAGATGGGCTGAAGGGCGTCGAACACCTTCTGCCAGGCGCCGGGGTCATTTTCTTTGTCTTCTGGAATCATCCCTGCGGCCGCAACGGTATCGACGACGACGGCGACAAGCGGAACGCCGAACAGCGATTGCATGCGCTCCGATGCTTGCTCAAGGCGCCTTTCCAGCGATTTATAGGCTGCTGCGTCTTCAATTGGCCCGAACTTCGTCAGGGTGAAAAAGGGCATAGCTTGTGATGGTGTTTCCATCTGCATGCGCCTTGCCTTCATGCGGCCTTCGATGGTTCCTTCGCCTTCCGCGGCTAGATAGACGACGCCGCCTGTCCGCTCGATGTCGCGGCCAGCCAATGGCTCGCCCGTCATAAGGCAGGTTGCCGCATGGACCGCGAAGAAGGTTTTCAAGGCGCCCGACTGGCCACCGAAGAAGCCCACGCCGTTACGCGGGATGGTGTCGCGAATGAGCTCTGGCTTCGGGATGTACTCGCGGTCTTCGCCCATGAACGAGAGAACGCCGCGTTCATTGTCATTCACTGCGGTCAGTAAACCGGCCGCAGCCTTAGTGCCAGCCTCCCGCACGTCCTGATGGGGCTTGCCGAACTTAGCCCACAACCGTGTGAAATCTGCCATTGCCTCGTATCCGGAAGAGTAGCGTTCGAACCAATCGCCGCTTGCAGCCAGGAACAATGACGCGGCTTGCTCGGCTGTGTGGCCGTCGAAGGCTAGCCGCTCGACAACTTTAGCCGCGTGGGCCGAACGGTCGCCGACGCCCGCACCTGCCAGCATGGCGGTAGCGGTGCCTGACGCCTTCACGGTCGATGCTTCAGGAAGCTCACCAACGGACACAGGTGCCGTCTGTGCGGCTTTGTGCGCCCAAGGTGCCAGTGCCGCCTTCAGATCTGCAACGCGCTGGACGGTGCCGCCGTAAGGCGCCGCGACGGTCACTAGAACGGGATCCGCACTGCGTCCGCGGGCGAGCTTGGTCGCCGAAGGCCAGTTAAGTGTGCCGGGAATTCGCCACACGTGGGCGGGATCGATCGTACCGTGGTCCGCACCTGTTGCCGCACGCAAGGCCGCACCAATTTCCCGCGCTTCCGCAGGCGTGGCCGGCTGGTCGAAGAGGATGGCCGGCTGGTAATTTCCGGGGGACGTCTCGAGCACGAAATCAGGATCGACGGGCATTTCGCCTGTCTTGCCGGTGTCGCCATCAAGGTCGGCAACGACTCCGAGCATCGCCACGATATCGCGCTCGGTCCCACGCTTGCCGCGTTCAAGACCGCGTCTCATGACGTGCAAGCCCACGTAGACATTGACGCTCGGAGTCGTGGCGTGCGCCATAATTGCCGCGGTCATGCCTTCTACGTCACCGACGGCGTGGTGTGTGATGGGGCCGGGCCGGTCGCCAGCATTTGCGTAGAATGTCGAAACGACGAGCAAGCCGTCAATGCCGGTCGCGCGCTCGTGCAGAAGTGCGACATGAGCGCGAATGGCGTCTTCGTCGAATGATGGCTCGTTATTGGGCTTGATGTTCAATTTCATTGGCTTTGCGGCCTCCAATTGCGGCCAGGGCGGCCTTTGTGATTTCTGCAGCGAGCTCCGGCGTGAATGTCGCCGAGTGCTTCCCGAACGCGCTGGGCGCTAGGACGCGGAAGCCGTCGCCGGCCGCGCGCAAAATCAAATTGTAAAGTCTGAGGTGCGGCCCGATTTGGATGTCGAACATCGCAGTATCGCGTGGCCGTGTCGGTGGCCTCACTTGCAGGATTTCCATGTTTCCTCCCATGGTTAGACAGCCCGTCGGCGTGGTGCCGGCAGGCGGAGTTGGTGGTGGTGGCGGTGGGCGTTAGGCTGTGCTAACGATTCCTCTAATTTAAGGATTGGCCTATGCTCAGAGTAAGCGCGTATAACTATATCGAACTAATTTGGTTTTTTATTTCGATGTTCTTGGGTAGCGCGCTCTACGAGCGGTTTTGGGGCGGGAACGTCTTCGAGAACATAGCTATGATATTCTTCATCGCCTCGCCCTTAGTTGTAGACAGAATGCTTAGAGCTACTGCATTGATCCGCAAGTTAAGATTGGCGGCATCTTCGGTTTTTGTCGCTCTGCTACTGACATGGTCATCCTATATCGCGAACAACCTTGGGGAAGATTGGCAGACCTTGGTCCCCTGCATGTCCGCAATGGTGTATATCCTGATAACGTGGATACCCTCGCGGGATTAGACGCTGCCCTCATCCGGCATTTTGCATTGCCAATTATGCCGCCACCTGGACGCGGTTGGCGATGCGCTGGTCAATCCAAGCCTCGACTTCGGCACGGACAAAGGCAATGCGTCGCTCTCCTAGCTTGACCGGCTGCGGAAAGTGGCCTTCTGCAGCCATGAGTGTCAAAAGCGTGCGCGAAAGGCTTGTGGCCTCGGCCGCATCTTTCGGTGCCATCAGGCGGGGCTTGTTGTCGTTTGCGGCTTTTTCCATTTTCTTTCGTTTCTCCTATTGACACGTTTGTAGAATTTGGTAGATTGACGTAGATGCTTTAATTGGCTTATCTTAACCAAAGCTGGCGGACGTTAGGTCCATTCTACATTTTTGTCAATAGGGAAACTGCGCCCTATTGCGCGCAGTATCGCTCCCAGTCCTCCATTAGCACCCTTCTTTTCTGCAACGCATCCTGCCTGCGGTAGGCCGCCTCTGTGCTGTTGCCAATCGTATGCGCCAGCGCCAGTTCGATGATGTCCCGCGGATGGTGTGTCTCGTCGCCAGCCCAGTCGCGGAACGACGAGCGCAGGCCGTGGATTGTAACCGTCTTGTCGCCCGATGCAGACCGCAGCATGTTGTTCATCGCGGTGTCACTGATTGACGTGCCGACCTTGCCGCCCTCGAACACAAGCTGGCTCGTCGCCACCTGCTTCTGCCCCTTGAGGATGGCGATAGCGCGATCCGTCAGCGGAACACGATGCTCGACACCAGCCTTCATGCGGACGGCAGGGATGACCCACAGGGCACCTTCCATGTCGATTTCGGACCATACCGCGCCACGCACCTCGCCAGACCGGCAGGCCGTTAGGCAAAGAAATTCGGTAGCACGAGCCGATACCGCACTAGATTCCCTGAGCGCCTTCATGGCGGAAGGAACTGCTTTGTAGTCCAGCGCAGAGTGGTGCCCGCGCGAAAGCTTGTTGCGGGCGGGGAGTAGGCTCTGCAGCGCTCCCTTCCATGCGGCGGGGTTATCACCTTGAAATAGTCCCCTCGCCTTCGCGGCGTCCATCACTGCCGCAATTCGCATGCGCGTACGGTCGGCCGTCTCTGGCTTCGTCTCCCAGATCGGCTGCAGGGTGCGCAGGACGTCGTCGATCGTCACCTTGGCCACCGGGAGGGCGTGGAGCGGCTTTGCGTACTCGCGCAAGGTCATTGCCCATTGCTGCCGGTGTTTCTCGTTCTTGCTCGACGCAGCCTTAACCTTGATGACGTCCTCCATGATGTCGGAGAACGTCAGCCCCGTCTTGCGGTCTGCCTTCGGATCTTGCCCGGCGGCAAGTATCTCGCGTATCGCCGCAGCCTTCTGCCTAGCGAGCGCGACCGACACCGGAGCAGTACCCGCCCCATATCCACCCAAGCCAAGCTCGGCGCGCTTCCCCTGCCAGCGGTAGACAAAGAGCCACTGGCGCGAACCGCCTGGCCGAACGCGCAGATACAGCCCATCGCCATCCGAATAAATACCTGGATCGGCCAGCGCTTTGCACTGCTTCTCTGTGAGCTTGTGAATAGCCATCGCGCTTCCCATGACATAACATTTGGCCTAAATTCATAGCCGAATATAAGAGGATGAAGCACAAAATCTAGGGCTAGTTTCGATATGCACACTAATGCTAGTGTTTACGCGGACACCTCTTCCGCCACTGGCCTCTGTGTCCCCACCGACAACAGGAGAGGAACTACAGTGACAGCTGCCGAAACAAGCCTGAAGATCATTCGTGCCGAGGACGGCTCTGCATCAGCGCCAGAGGAATATTTCACCGGTGAGGTCCGGATCTCGGGCCGTTACCAGGGTGAAGCTCCGGCGCGAATTGGCGGCGTCACCGTATCCTTCGCAGCCGGCGCTCGGACGGCTTGGCACACGCATCCGCTCGGACAGACCCTGTTCATCGCCAGCGGTCGCGGCTGGGTCCAGCAGGAAGGCAAGCCAGTCCAGGAAGTCGGTCCTGGCGATGTGGTCTGGATCCCGCCCCTGATCCGCCATTGGCACGGCGCCTCGGCTAGTGAGCCGATGACGCATTTCGCGGTCGCGGAGGCTCTGGACGGCAGTTCGGTCACCTGGATGGAAAAGGTCTCCGACGAGGATTACTGCAAGGGCCTTTCGACGTAGAAAAGAGACTGGGCGCGGAGGCCTGTCGCCCGCTCGGGGCTGCAGCACCGTGTTGGAGACCAGCGGTCGCTTTCCCGACAGCCTTCATTTTGCCCGCTTCTTAAGGGCTTGTTAAGAATTCATTCCTGTCGGAGGTCTCCATGGCGCTTGGCGCATCGCATCGCTTGCAGGACGGCGTCCTCGCCGTCGAGACCATGACGCGCTTTGCGCTCGCTGTTCTCGCCCTCGCCTCCGGCGTCTACACCTATCTCGGGGTCCGCAGCCTCCTCGACGGCTCGCCGACCGCCGTCTTCTTCGCCGCCATCATCTATGCGGCCTCGGTCTCGGTGGCGATCTATGCCTTCTGGTCCTACATGGCGCGCTTTTATCCGCATGTCACCGGTGCTGCGGCGCGCGGAGCCATGATCGGCGTTATGGCGCTCGGCTGCGCCATGATCATCGCCATGTCCAGCTGGCTCAACGCGGCCGCACTTGCCGGGTCCGCGGCACTCGAACAGCATCTGGCCGAGACCGTGCAGGACTACACGGCTGATCTCGACCAGGCCCATCAGAACGCGCTCGCGGCCCAAAGCCTGCTGCCGGACATCCAGCGGACGTCGGAGCGCTTTTCGAGGCTGGCCGAGGACGAGCGCCAGAACGGCGCCCTGACCGGAACCACGGGCTCCGGCAGCGTGGTGCAGTTGCTGTCGCAGATGTCCTCTCAGCTCAACGAACTGGAAACCGGCATCACCGCCTCGCGCGAGCGGGTCACGACGCTCTTCGACCAGGGGCGCGGCCATCTTGAGAACATGCGCCGGCTGGTTTCGGCGCCCGGGGCCGTCGAGCCGCGCAGCGACGAATTCTCCGCCGAGGTCGTGGCGCTGTCAGGCGTCATCACATCGCTGCAACAGACCTCGATCGCGCCCTCGGTCAAGCGCGCAGCCGAAGATCTGTCGCTCGGTTTCATTGCGCCGGTCGCCGATGGCCAGGCGGCCGATCTCGCCGACCGCCAGGACCAGGTGATGCAGACGATACGCGCTTCGGTCTCCGCCCAGTCGCAGGTTCTGTCCCAGGCCGCCGACGATATCCTTGCCCGTGAGCCGGTGGCGGAGCGCCGCTTCGTGCCCCTGTCTTCCGCCGAAGCCGTCCTCCGCTATGCCGCCGATTTCATCCCGGCCTGGGCCGGCGCGATCTCCATCGACCTGCTTCCCGCCGTTCTCGTCTTCATCCTGACGGTCGTTCACGGTGCAATCCGGCGGCAGGAAGAGCGGCTGCCCTTCGCGCAGCGGATCACCGCAGCCGAACTCCTGGAGGCACTCGAGGTGCAGCGTGCGCTCGGCCGTCAGGGCATCGACGTGGAACAGGCCTTGCGGACAGCAGAAACGGAAGACGAGCGGGAACGCGCGGACTCCAACATCACCAGCCTCGACATGGCGGCGAAGGCGCCGCGAAAGGGGCCGCCAGCGTGAAGCCCTCCTCGCTCGCCCTGCGTCTGAAGACGGCCGTTCTCACGGCCGATGACGGCCTGCTGATGCGTGGCGCCTTCTTCGGGCTTCTCGCGGCAGCGGGCGCATTCCTGTTCATCGACCTGCGCGAAATGAGCCTGGCCAATGCGGCACTTCCCGGCCATGATCCGATGACGACGGACGCGCCGGTTCTTCCGCCAGCCCTAACCGACGGCGTACCCGGTGCGCCGCCGGTGGAACCGGGCACGTCTCAGGACATTCTCCGCCAGGCCATGCGTTTCGAACTCCTGCCCGGTGGCATGCTAAAGGCGGAAGGATCGATCGATCTGGGGGCCGCCGACCGCTTCGCCGAGGAAATCGCGGCGCGCGGCGAGTATGTGAAAGCCGTGACGCTGAATTCGCCGGGCGGCTCCGTCGAAGATGCTTTGGCGATGTCGAAACTGATCCGGGAAAAGGGCCTGAACACCCGGGTTGCCACCAAGGCGCTCTGCGCATCCTCTTGCCCTCTCATCTTCGCAGGCGGGGTGGCGCGCGAGGCTGAAGAAAACGCTATCCTCGGTGTGCATCAGGTCTTCAATGCCGGTCAGGAGCGACCGTCTCCCGAACAGGCCATGTCGGCGGCCCAGAGCACCACGGCCCGCATTGCCCGGCATCTGGACGAGATGGGAATCGGCGACGGGCTCTGGATTAACGCCCTCGAAACGCCCCCGGACCGGCTCTACTACCTGACACCGAAGGAAATGACCGAGTTCAGGCTGATCACTACCCCGGTGGCGGCGGCAAAGCAGGCCGATTAGTCCGGACCGCCTTCACGCGTTCATGAACGCAGGGACCGCGCGACACCTTGAGCCCCCGACTTTCCATCACGATGGCGCGACCTGGCCGCGATCTCCCAACCTTACCAATCTTTCACTGTCCTTTCTCCGTCGAACCTCTATCTCCATGCCGATGGAACCTCGATGCCCATTGACCCGGATCAACGGCGATGGGCCGGTTCTGGTCCAGATTGCCGACCCTTGCATGAGTGCGACGGAGCAGACGTGAACAAAGACGCAAAGCCTGAAACCTCTTCCGAAATGGAGGAACTGAAGACGATCCTGGCGGCCGCGAGCCGGCCTAAGGTCCGCTGGGGTCTGCGTTTTCTCGGGCTGGCGGCCCTCGTCGGCCTCGCCTATGGCGCCTATCTCTGGACAGCCGGCGGCACCACCGTCAGTTACACGACATCGGAGTTGACACCCGGCGACCTGACGGTTCTGGTGACGGCCACCGGCTCGGTCGAGCCGACGGTCCAGGTCGACGTCTCATCGGAACAGTCGGGCACGGTCCGCGAAGTATTGGTCGACTTCAACAGCGAAGTGAAGATGGGCGACGTGCTGGCCCGCCTCGATACGGACAAGCTGAGCGCCGATCTCAAGGCCAAGGAGGCGGCACTCGCCTCTGCCCGCGCCTCGGTTTCGAAAGCCCGGGCCGACGAAGATTCGGCCAAGGCCAAGCTCGATCGGCTGACCACGCTGGTCTCGAGCCGTGTTTCCACCCAGCAGGATCTCGATACCGCCGAATACACCTTCCAGGCCGCAGAAGCCGCGCGTCAGAGCGCCGAAGCCGACGTGATCTCGGCAGAAGCCGCCCTCGAGCAGGCAAAACTCTCCGTGGCCAAGGCGACGATCGTCTCCCCGATCGATGGCATCGTGCTCTCCCGCGATGTCGACACAGGGGCAACCGTTGCCGCCTCGCTTGAGGCCCCGACGCTCTTCACTCTCGCCGGTGACCTGCGCCAGATGGAGTTGCAGGTCTCGATCGACGAGGCCGATGTCGGCCAGGTCGCCGTCGGCCAGGCTGCCACCTTCACGGTCGATGCCTTCCCGGAAAAGCGTTTCCCCGCAAAGATCACCTCGATCCGCTACGCTGCCGAAACTGTCAGCGACGTCGTCACCTACAAGGGCATCCTCTCGGTTGCTAATGACGATCTTCTCCTGCGCCAGGGCATGACCGCAACCGCAGACATCGTCGTCCAGTCAGTCGAAAACGGGCTCCTCATCCCCAACGCCGCCTTGCGTTATTCCCCGCCGTCCACCACCACCGAGCCTACCAGTGGCTGCGGCGGCGGTGTCTTCAGCCTCTTCCGCCCGCCTCGCGAGGCACCGCGGAGCGCGCCTGAACCCGAAGGCAGCGAGCGCACCATTTGGCTCCTGCGCGACGGCCAGCCGGTCGCGGTCAACATCGAGATCGGCGCCTCGGACGGTCAGAACACCGTCGTCGTCAAGGGCGAGGTGAAGGAGGGCGACCGGGTCATCACCGACCAGACCGTCCGCAACGGCTGAAGGCGCATCCCATGGCCACCGCCCCGCTCATCGAGTTTCGCCAGATCTCCCGCATCTATGGACGCGGCGAGGCGACCATCCGTGCCCTCGACCGCGTCGACCTGACGATCGATCGGCACGAATTCGTCGCGATCATGGGGCCTTCAGGCTCCGGCAAGTCGACCGCCATGAACATTCTCGGCTGCCTCGACGTGCCGAGTTCCGGCCACTATCTCTTCCAGGGCATCGACACGACAGGCTTCGACCGGGCGCAGTACACCCTGTTGCGCCGTCACATGCTGGGTTTCGTCTTCCAGGGCTTCAACCTGCTCGCCCGCACCTCCGCCGTCGAAAATGTCGAACTGCCGCTGGTCTATCGCGGCATGGACACCCGCGAGCGACGCGCCCGGGCGATGAAGGCGCTGGCCCAGGTCGGGCTTGCCGGCCGCGAGAACCACACGACCCAGGAGCTGTCCGGCGGTCAGCAGCAGCGCGTCGCCATTGCCCGCGCCATCGTCAGCAGCCCGTCCGTTCTCCTAGCCGACGAACCGACCGGCAATCTCGACACCAGGACGAGCCGCGAGATCATGGACCTGATCACCGGCCTCAACCGCGACCACGGCATCACGGTGATCATGGTCACCCATGAAGACGACATCGCCGCCTATGCGAAGCGGACCCTGCGCTTTGTCGACGGCCATATCCAGTCCGACAGCGGAATCGAAGAGGCGCGTGCCCATGTTCGGTGAAATCCTCAAACTTGCGCTCCGCGCGATCAGCCGTAACCTTCTGCGCTCCTTCCTCACCGTGCTCGGCGTCGTCATCGGCGTCGCCGCCGTCATCGCCATGGTGACGATCGGCAATGGCACGACAGCCCAGGTGACGAGCGAGATCTCCAAGCTCGGCACCAATCTCCTCTTTGTCCGCCCCGGCCAGTTCGGTCCCGGACGTGCCGGTACCGACGCGAAGAAGTTCACCATTCGCGATATAGAGGCGATCCGCGACCAGGTCCCGGGCCTGCGTGCCGTCGCCGCCATCAACCAGTCCAGCCAGACGGTCATAGCCGGCGGCCAGAGTCGCCAGACGACGATCGTCGGATCGGGCGACGACTATCTCGTCGCACAGAACTGGGAACTCGCCTCCGGCCGCACCTTCCTCGCCTCCGAAGAACGCGGCGGCCAGGCCGTTTGCATCGTCGGTGAGACCGTCCGTTCCAAGCTCTTCGGTTCCACCCCGGCCCTCGATCAGACGATCAGGGTCGGCAATGTCGCCTGCCAGGTGATCGGCATCTTGGCGAAGAAGGGTCAGAGCGGCATGGGCAGCGACCAGGACGATGTCGTGATGATGCCGCTCAAGGTCTTCCAGCGCCGTATCGGTGGCTCGACGGATGTGTCGAGCATGATGCTCTCGGCGCAGGACGGCGTTTCCACCGCCAAGGTGCAGGCCGATGTCGAGCGCCTGTTGCGCGAGCGTCGCAAGATCGTCTCGGGTCGTGACGACGACTTCACCGTCAACGACATGACCCAGATGGCCGCCACACTGACCGGGACGACCACACTGATGACCGGCCTGCTTGGCGCAGTCGCCGCCGTCTCGCTGCTCGTCGGCGGCATCGGCATCATGAACATCATGCTGGTCTCGGTTACCGAGCGCACCCGCGAGATCGGCATCCGGCTGGCGATCGGCGCCGTCGAGCGACAGGTGCTGATGCAGTTCCTGGTCGAAGCCGTCACGCTCTCCGTCTTTGGCGGTGTGGTCGGCATCGCGCTCGGACTCGCCATCGCCTATTTCGCGGTCTCCTTGTTGTCGGTCCCCTTCGTCGCGAGCCCCTCGATCATTCTCCTCGCCTTCGCCTTTTCGGCCGCCATCGGCATGGTCTTCGGTTATTTCCCGGCCCGCCGCGCCGCCCAGATGAACCCCATCGACGCGCTACGCCACGAGTAAGCTGGCCGTCCGGCCGCGCGGCAAGCCTCGGGCAAACTTGGTGTGGTGTAGCTGGTCCTAATGGATGCGGGCCGAGCCCGTTTCCGAGAGCCCTGACCATGTGAGGAGTAAGCCCATGTCAGTCTTTCCGGATCGCGACACAGTCGCCGCCAAGATCGCCTCGATGCAGGAGCCGGACCAGGCCTTCCTGAAGCTCATCTTCGAAAATCCCGCCCAGGACGACGCGCTGCTTGAAGGCCTCAGCCTCTATCTCGACATCGCCTCCGAAAGCCGTTTTCTCAATTCGCTGAAGCTCGAGCGCAACGGCGAATGGATCGGCAACCATGCGCCAACCCGCCTGCAGATCCGCCTGATGGAAGTCTCCCGATCAAGCCAGCATCCTGCTTTCGCCGCCTTCCGTTCCGGCCTCTCCCAGTCCGGCGGTCTCGAACGCGCCTATCCGAAGGCGGCCGTCTGAACCTCACTGAGGGATGGGCATGCTGACCGAAAGGATCGGTCCCATCGGGAAGAGCCGGTCCATTCGGTTGGTCTCGGCGACGAAGACGCTGGATATTGTGCCATCGAGATAAAGCGCATTGTCGCAACCCAGCCGGTCGCGGAAGAAGGCCGCGAAGTCGTAGAACCGCACCGGCACCCGCGACACGACCATATGCACACGGCCCTTGGCATCCACGCCGACGCCGTTGCGGATCTTGAAACTGTCGCTGTCGGCCAGAAAACGTGGATGCAGCTTGCCGTCGATGACCAGCATCGGCCCGGACTGCGTGCCGAAATCCGGCACCAAGCCACTGGCGACAAAGGCTTTCGTCTCCATCACCCCGGCCTTGCCATCCTGCATGACGAAGACCCCATTCGGCAGCAGATGAAAATTGCCCCAGCCACCGCCGATCACGGCCGGCTTCAGCACCTTGCCATATTCGGCAAAGTAGCCGACCGGTGAGAGATCGTCGTGATACATGCCGGCGTTCATGGCGAAAAGCAGCACGCGCCGCTCGGCCCAGATTTGCTGCCGGAGCGTCACGAAGCCGCCATAGGGCTGTCCTTCCGGTCCGCCGAGATGCAGCCGGATATCCTCCCGATCAGGATCGAAGCGGCAGGCGAGATAGCTGGCCGCCCCCTCACGCATTTCCTCGCATGCGGCATGCGCCAGCGATGGCAGGAAAGAGGTGGCTAGGAAGCCGAGGATGGTAAGATACTTTGTCACGCAGCGCCCTTTCGATGGCACCGTTGCTTGGCCGTGATTCCCGGCATTGTGAAGGCACACGCAAGAACTTCATCCGCGAACCTTGCGCTCAGGCAGGCAGCGTCAGCGCCTGCATGTGAAAATGCAGCTGCGCCTCCGGATAGCGATACTCGACCCCGACGGGACAGGCATTGCGCGCCAGACAACCTGAAACCATGCAGCCACCCTGCCCCACCGGCGTGGCGAGGTGACCCCGACAGCGCGCGACATCAAAGCCGTTTGCGGAGATGGCAGCGACGGGACACGCCGACAGGCAGGGCTTGTCGAAACACCGATCGCACGCATGCTCTCCGGCCGTTCGAACAGCGTCGATGTCTTCGCTCCATTTAGGAAACAGCAGCGCCCCGCGATAGCTGTGCCAAAGGCCGAAATGGGGATGGATCAAGATGCCGAGCGGCGACGCCTTCAAGCCTTCCGCCTGCATCGCCCAGGACTGAAACGGACGGTAAGGCGGCTCTGACGGATAACAGGCTGAAGCCCCGAATTCCTCTGCAACCGCATCGATCACGAGTTTCGACCAACGATCCAGCGGATCGGATCCACCACCGTCTGCCTGCGTGTCGCGCCAGGCGCTGAAGACCGGCCACATCGCGCCGCCTGTGACACCGACGAGCACGACGGCGGATGCCGGCAGACCATCGGCGGTCAATGGGGCTGTCTCTCCTTCCTCGAAGCGCACCACACCCCGGCACGAAAGCCCGAATGCAGAGAGCCGCGCGTCGAGTTCGGCCAAAACGCCCGAAGGGCCGCTCATCGCGGCCCCTCGATCTTGTAATGGGGTCGCCAGACCTCCTCCTGGATCATGTCGGCGACCTTGTTGGCTCCGCCTTGCTCCCTGGCAACGGGACCCTTTCAAGTGAAGGCGTCAGGCATCGAATCCTTGCGGCCAGCGATGAAGGACAGCAGCGCCTCGTCAATGGCAGGATCGAGCGGCGGCGCCTCGTAACTGTCCAGCCATGACCGGCAGAGCGCATTGGCCCGGTCCTCGATGCGCTTGCGCCCCTCGATTTCCCACTGCTCGAACGAGTTGTTGTCAGCCAGCGCAGACCGGTAAAAGGCCGACTGGAAGTTCGCCTGCGTATGCGCGCAACCGAGATAATGTGCACCAGGCCCCACTTCCCGGATCGCATCCATCGCCTGCCCGCTTTCGGTGAGGTCGACGCCCTGTGCCATCTTCTGCATCATGCCGAGCTGGTCCTGGTCGATCATGAACTTCTCGTAGCAGGCAGCCAGACCGCCCTCGAGCCAGCCCGCCGCATGCAGCACGAAGTTGGCACCGGCAAGCAGCGTCATGTTGAGCGTATTGGCGCTCTCATGAGCCGCCTGCGCGTCCGGAACCTTGGACGCACAGAGCGATCCACCAGTACGGAACGGCAGACCCATGCGCCGCGCGAGCTGGGCGGCGCCATACGAAACCAAGGCCGGTTCCGGCGTGCCGAAGGTCGGCGCACCCGACTGCATCGAGATCGAGGCGGCAAACGTGCCGAACAGCACCGGTGCACCCTTGCGGATCAGCTGGGTGAAAGATGCACCCGCCAAAACTTCGGCGAGGATCTGCGTCAGAGTGCCCGCGACCGTGACCGGGCTCATCGCGCCGGACAGGATGAAGGGCGAGACGACGGATGCCTGGCCGTGACGCGCATAGACCTTCGACGCCCCGAGCATGGTCTCGTCGAAGACCATGGGCGAGTTGGCGTTGATCAGGTTCAGCATGACGCAATTGTTTTCGACGAAGTCGTCGCCGAAAACCAGTTTCGCCATGGCGATTGAATCTTCAGCCCGTTCCGGTGCGGTGACCGAGCCCATGAACGGCTTGTCGGAATATTTGATATGGCTGTAGACCATGTCGAGATGGCGCTTGTTGACCGGAATGTCGACCGGCTCGCAGACCGTGCCGCCCGACGAATGCATCGACGGCGCCATATAGGCGAGCTTCACGAAATTGCGAAAATCCTCGATCGTCGCGTAACGCCTGTTACCGTCGAGGTCGCGCACGAAGGGTGGGCCGTAAACCGGGGCAAACACGGTGGCATTGCCGCCGATGCGCACGCTGCGCTCGGGGTTGCGCGCATGCCAGGTGAATTCAGAAGGTGCCGTCTTCAGGAGCTCTCGGCAGAGACCCTTGGGAAAATGCACCCGCTGGCCCTTCACGTCTGCGCCAGCCTCTTTCCAGAGTTCAAGCGCCTCGGCGTCGTCGCGGAATTCGATCCCGATTTCCTCGAGCACGGTGTCGGCATTGCGCTCGATCAGCTGCAGGCCTTCCTCGTCGAGCACGTTGTAAGGCTGGATCTTCCGGCTGATATAGGGCATGGCCGGACCGGCGCCACCGCCGCTCCGCGATGCACGGCGGGCCGCAGCTCCGCGTCCCTCGCCGCGAGAACGACGTCCGGCACCCGCTTCTTCGATGATCTCATCCATGTCTGCTTCCTCGCTCGAGCGCTCATCCGCGCTGCTTCTCTCCTCCATTATGCTATTCCAATCCGCATGTGAAACCATCCTTTATGCGCCAACGACTTGCGTCTCACAGACATCGTATTTCCGACGGCTAGTCTCACACCGTCGCTTTTCACTGCCGCGGCGTCGTAATCGAAAAGAGTTTTTCACGAACTTGAGGTTTAACTTTCGATCGGGCAGTCTCTTGCCCGGCGCGACCGGAATCGCGTTGAAAAAGAAGCGGGAAACACCACCATGGCCGATGATGACATCATTCTTTCCGAACTCTCCGATGAAGAGCTCGTGCAGCAGATGCATGATGACCTCTATGACGGCCTGAAGGAGGAGATCGAGGAAGCGACCAACATCCTGCTCGAGCGTGGCTGGGCGCCCTATGACGTCCTGACCCAGGCGCTTGTCGAAGGCATGCGCATCGTCGGCGTCGATTTCCGCGACGGCATTCTTTTCGTGCCCGAAGTTCTGCTCTCTGCCAATGCCATGAAGGCCGGCATGACGATCCTGCGTCCGCTGCTCGCCGCAACCGGCGCGCCGAAGCAGGGCAAAATGGTCATAGGTACGGTGAAGGGCGACATTCACGACATCGGCAAGAACCTCGTCGGGATGATGATGGAAGGCGCTGGCTTCGATGTCATCGATCTCGGCATCAACAATCCGGTCGAAAACTATCTGGAAGCTCTCGAACGCGAAAAACCGGATATCCTCGGCATGTCGGCGCTGCTCACCACCACCATGCCCTACATGAAGGTCGTCATCGACACGATGAAGGAAAAGGGCATTCGCGATGATTACGTCGTGCTGGTCGGCGGTGCACCGCTCAACGAGGAATTCGGCAAGGCTGTGGGTGCGGATGCCTATTGTCGCGATGCAGCCGTCGCCGTGGAAACGGCCAAGGAATTCATCAGCCGCAAGCACAATAGCATGGGCGCCCGCGCCTGAGCCAAGAATGAGGCTGAAAACGGCGAAGCCGGCCCTTTAGAGGCCGGCTTCAGCGTAGAACTCGCCCTGAGGGGACGTTGCCATGGTTTGCCAGGCAACATGCCCTCCGGCATACAGGATGGCCGCCAGCATATAGATGGCACTGGCCTTTGCGATGGTCGTGAGCGTCATGCTCCCTCTCCTGATATAGCTGCGCTCAGAGCGGTGTCCCCCGCGCGATTGCAATTAGCGAGAGGCGGCGGAGTCGACGTTGTTCGCAGCGTTCTGCGTCGCGTCGACGGTATTGGCGGCATCCTGGCCAACGCCGCGGATCGTATTGCCGCAAGACGACAGTGCGAAGACGGTGAGAACGAGGGCTGCGCCGACTGTCAGTTTTTTCGCCATCATGTGAATGTACCTTCTGTCTGGTAACGAGTGGATTGCGATGGAACAACGCGCGAAATCGGAAAAGGTTCACGTGATCGCATGCGGTGCGATCGCGCGTGAGATTCTGGCCGTAAAAGCCCTCAACGGGCTCGATCATCTGACGCTGGAATGCCTGCCGGCCATCTGGCATGTCTGGCCAGACCGCATCGCACCGGCGCTGCGCGAAAAGATCGCGGAAGCCCGCGCCTCGGGGCATGAGAACATCTTCATCGGCTATGCGGAATGCGGCACGCAGGGTGAAGTCGACAAGATCTGTCGCGAGGAAGGCATCGAGCGGCTCTCGGGCCCCCATTGCTATGCCTTCTTTTACGGCACGGAGAAATTCCTCGCCGAATGCGAGACGGAATTCACGGCTTTCTATCTGACCGACCTGATAACCCGCCAGTTCGAGGCCTTCGTCATCGAACCCTTGAAGCTCGACCGCCATCCCGAATTGCGCGACATGGTCTTCGGCAACTATACGAAGATCGTCTATCTCGCCCAGACGGAAGACGCCGAGCTCCAGGCCAAGGCAAAATGGGCGGCCGACTATCTGAAGCTCGATTATGAATACCGCTTCACCGGCTATGGCGACCTTCAGCCGGAGTTGGTCACCGCCGCGCGTGCCCACGCACCGGCCGCCTGATCCCCGGAATGTTCGGAATAAGCCGCCTCAGTTGACCGAGTTGGCAACGCTGCGCCCCGCATCCTGCGTCGCATCCACGGCATTGCCGAGATCGTTGCCAATCCCGCGGATCGTGTTGCCGCAAGAGGAAAGGCCAAGCGTCACCGCCAAGAGCATGGCCACGACACCTGCAGAGCGTTGAAAAGCGACAGTCATCCTGATTCCCCGTTTGATCGAAACAAGAGGATCTAGGTGACAATTGTGTGCGGAGAAATCAAGGCAACGGCTTAAGGCGGTTTTTCATTGACTGCCGCAGTCTTCACCATCTTTTCACCATCAGCGAAACACCGTGCCCGCCCCGCATCCGCTTTAATGTCCCTGTAATGTCCCCCTGCGACACTGCTAGTCAGGTCAACAAAAACCAAGAGAATCAGGAATGACCGACAGGGCGGAAACATGGGTGGCGGGTCTCGTCACCGCGCGTGAACATCATCATCCCGAAAACCTATCGGATCTTCTGGTCCGGCTCGCCCGAACCACCGATCGCAAGGTGACCATCCGCGACATCGCGATCGCCTTGCAGGACCGGTCCTTCGGTGCTTTCCTTCTGGTTTTCGCTCTTCCCAATCTTGTGCCCATGCCGCCCGGTGCCACCTTCATTCTGGGTCTGCCACTGATCTTCGTTGCCTGGCAGATGATGGCTTCTGCGGGTGGTCGCGTCTACTTCCCCCGTATCGTCAGCGATTATGGCGTAGAGCCGCAGACCTTCGAGGCCATCGTCAAGCGCCTGGTTCCCTGGATGCGCTGGGCAGAAAAGCTGGTGATCCCGCGTTTCTGGCTCTTCGAAAGCCGCTTCGCAGAACGCGTGATAGGTCTCTTCGCCCTGATCCTCGCCATCGTGGTCTTCCTGCCGATCCCGCTCGGCAACTGGCCGCCGGCCTTCGCACTCGCCCTGCTCGGTTTCGCCCATTCCCAGCGTGACGGCCTCGGCGTCGTCGTCGGCTGCCTGATCGGTCTGCTCTCGCTCGCAGTCGCCGGTTTCGTCGTCTACACCGCCCTCGCCGTTGTCGCGCTCGTCGTCTGATGCCGGGAACCGCACCTGAATTCTCAAGCCGCACGGTGGTCGTCATGACCGCCGGCGGCCTTAATCCGACAATCGTCGTCCAACACCTCGCCAAAAGCGGCCTCGACGTCCACATCGTCCTGGAAAATCCCGAAGGCAAGGGCGAGATCACGCGCCGCAGAGCGAAAAAACTCGGCTGGGTCGAAGCCCTTGGCCAACTCGGCACCATGATCGCCGCCCGCGTCTTGCGCCGCCTCTCCGACCGCCGCGTCGGTCAACTGCTCGCAGCACACGACCTTGATAGAGCCCTGCCGGAGACAGTTCCAATCCACCCGGTGACCTCGATCAACGCAGCGGAAACCAGGGACCTCGTCGACCAGATCCAACCCGGTGCGATCCTGCTCGTCTCGACACGTCTCATGTCGGCGCGCCAGCTCGCGGCCATGCCATGCCCCGTGATCAACCTGCATGCCGGCATCAACCCGAATTACCGCGGCCAGATGGGCGGCTACTGGTCATTACGCGAAAACGACGCCCGAAACTTCGGCGCCACTCTCCATCTCGTCGATGCCGGCATTGATACCGGCGGCACGCTCTACGAAGTCCGCACCCGGCCCGAGCGCACCGACTTCATTTCGACCTATCCGCTGCTGTTGACGATTTCCGCCCTGGAAATCACCCGGCGCTCGGTGGAAGACGCGCTAGAGAGCCGCCTGTCTCCGCAGGTCCCGCAAGGCCCGTCCGCCCTCCGTTTCCCGCCCACGCTCTGGTCCTGGATCTGGTGCGGCATCACGCGCCGAATCTGGTAAAAACTGGGGGAGACAGACGAGAGTCGTTTTTGGCGACGAGCGACGTCGTGAAAAGCGCAGTCCGGCGAATGCCCCCCGTGCATTCTGGCGTCAAAGGGAGTGAGTGGCATGGCAGACAAGATCGTGGTTTTCTGGCGCGATATTCCGGCGCAAGTGATCATCAAGCAGGGTCGCAAATCGGCCAAGCGCGAACTCTCCTTGCGCTTCACCGAGGCGATCGACATGGCGGCGATGCGCTCGGGCGCGGCTGAAACCGACGCCTATCTCGCCGACTGGCGCAAGGCCGATCCGGTTCCCGTCGGTGACGACATGGAAGCCGAAGCCGAAGCGGCCGCAGCCGAGATCGAGGCAGCCTACGACAAGGCCCGCCTCGTCGCCCTCGTGCATGCCGGAGGCCGCGACAATGGGTGAACCCAAACTCGTCGATCCCGGCCCGCCGAAAAAAGGCAATGCCGCACCCGCCGCGAAGGCAAAGACCGGCGCTTTTACACCGGCAGGCGTATCGCCCAACCGCCGCGCCCGCCGCTCGTATACGATCCGCCTTTGGGCCGTGCGCAATTCGCGCCTGCTCGAATGGGTCTATCGCAACTTCGCCAGCGCCTTCCTCTTCCTCCATCCGCTCTGGAAGGCGCTCGGCTACAACAGGGTCGAGACCCCGGTCACCTTCGTTGAGCGCAATGTGAAGGGCTTGCTCTTCGACTGTCGCATGTGCGGCCAGTGCGTGCTGTCCTCGACCGGCATGTCCTGCCCGATGAACTGTCCGAAGCAGCTGCGCAACGGCCCCTGTGGCGGTGTGCGCGCCAATGGCAATTGTGAAGTCGAGCCCGACATGCCCTGCGTCTGGGTCCAGGCCTGGAACGGCTCGCGCAACATGGTCGCGGGTGACGCGATCATGAAGGTGCAGAAGCCGGTCAACCAGTCCCTGCGCGAGACCTCCTCCTGGCTGCGCGTCACCGCGGAAGCTGCCGCAGAGCGCGAAAAACCGGCAAAGGAAGCCTGATCCATGGCCCATATCGACGAAAATCCGCTGGGCCCGCATCTGCCGCTCGATCCCCTGCCCGGTCACTCCTCGCTGGGCCGCCTGGAGCGCGTGCTCCGCCGCGGTGAGTTCGCCGTCACGGCCGAACTCAACCCGCCCGACAGCGCCGACCCGGAAGATGTCTATGAACGCGCCAAGATCTTCGACGGCTGGGTCGACGGCATCAACGCGGTCGACGCGTCAGGTGCCAATTGCCACATGTCCTCGGTCGGCATCTGCGCGCTTCTGACCCGCATGGGTTATGCCCCGATCATGCAGATCGCCTGCCGCGACAAGAACCGCATCGCCATCCAGGGCGACGTGCTGGGGGCAGCCGCCATGGGCGTCGCCAACATCATGTGCCTGACCGGCGACGGCGTGCAGGCCGGCGACCAGCCGGGCGCCAAGCCCGTCTTCGACCTCGACTGCATGTCGCTTCTGGAAACCGTCCGCACCATGCGCGACGAATCGAAATTCCTCTCCGGCCGCAAGCTGACCACGCCGCCCAAGGTGTTCCTCGGCGCCGCCATCAACCCCTTCGCCCCGCCTTACGATTTCCGCCCCTATCGTCTCGGCAAGAAGATCGAGGCCGGCGCGCAATTCGTCCAGAGCCAGTATTGCTTCGACGTGCCGATGTTCCGCGACTACATGGCGAAGGTCCGCGACCTCGGCTTCCACGAGAAATGCTACATCCTCGTCGGCGTCGGCCCGCTGGCGTCCGCCAAGACCGCCAAGTGGATCCGGTCCAACGTGCCCGGCATCCACATTCCGGATTCTGTCATTGCCCGCCTCGAAGGCGCGCAGGACCAGAAGAAGGAAGGCAAACAGCTCTGCATCGACATCATCAACGAGGTGAAAGAGATCGAGGGCGTCTCCGGCGTGCATGTCATGGCCTATCGCCAGGAAGAATATGTCGCGGAAATCGTGCACGAGTCCGGCATCCTGAAGGGCCGCCAGCCCTGGAAGCGCGAGCATGCCCGTGCCGACGACATCGCCGCCCAGCGCATGCAGGAGATCGGCGAAGATCCGGTCCAGGACCAGCAGGAAATGGCCGGCCGTGCCGCCCATCCGCAAACCCACTAACGCCCCATTGCTTTTTCCCGGCACCTGCCGGCACATCCCATTCCCGCCGTGCGAGAGCCGGCATCGACCGGAGGACTGAAATGACCCGCACCATCGTCGCATCCGCCACCAAGGAAATCATCATCGGTTTCGACCAGCCTTTCTGCGTGATCGGCGAGCGCATCAACCCGACCGGCCGCAAGAAGCTCGCAGCCGAGATGATCGAGGGCAATTTCGACACGGTCATCCGGGACGCGCTGGAACAGGTTGCCGCCGGCGCCACCATGCTCGACGTCAATGCGGGCGTCACCTCGGTCAACCCGAACGAGACCGAACCGGCACTTCTGGTCAAGACCATGGAAATCGTCCAGGGCCTCGTCGACGTGCCGCTCTCGATCGACTCGTCCGTCACGGCCGCCATCGAGGCAGCCCTCAAAGTCGCCAAGGGCCGCCCGCTGGTCAATTCGGTCACCGGCGAGGAAGAAAAGCTCGAAGCCATCCTGCCGCTCTGCGCCAAGTATAACGTCCCGGTCGTCGCCATCTCCAATGACGAAACCGGCATCTCCCAGGATCCGGACGTGCGCTTCGCCGTCGCCAAGAAGATCGTCGAGCGCGCCATGGATTACGGCATCAAGCCGCATGACATCGTTGTCGACCCGCTCGTCATGCCGATCGGCGCCATCGGTTCCGCCGGCCTCCAGGTCTTCGCCCTCATCCGCCGCCTGCGAGAGGAGCTGAAGGTCAACACCACCTGCGGCCTGTCCAACATTTCCTTCGGCCTGCCCCATCGCCACGGCATCAATGCCGGCTTCATCCCCATGGTCATCGGTGCGGGCATGACGTCCGCGATCATGAACCCCTGCCGCCCGCAGGAAATGGAAGCCGTCCGCGCCGCCAACGTGCTCAATGGCACCGACGAGAATTGCTACAACTGGATCAAGACCTATCGCGACTACAAGCCGGCCGAAGCAGGCTCAGCCCCTGCTGCCGCCCCTGCCTCAGCCTCGACCGGCGGTGGCCGCCGCGGTGGCCGTGCCGCCCGCGTCGGTGGCGGTGCGCCGACGGAGTAACAGCTAGATCCTGCCGTTTTACATTTGCCTATACAAACGTGTAGTATGGAGACATGAAGCGATCGATTTCCGGCTTTGATTGGGACAGCGGCAATTGGCCGAAATGTGCGAGGCACGGCCTGACGAAACCGGAAATCGAGCAGGTGTTCATGAGAACGCCTTCCGTCCACCCCGACCCGACTGTCGGAGAAGACCGGAAGCGCGCCATCGGAACCACTGCGGAAGGCAGATACGTCTTCGTTGTCTTCACCTTGCGCGAAAGCGAGCTCGGAATTCTCATCCGACCGATTAGCGCACGTTACATGCACGAACGGGAGATCAGGCGCTATGAGCAACGGTAAGGGCAAGCAGATGCCGGTCCTGCATTCCGACGCGGAGGCCGAAGCCTTCGTCGAGAAAGCAGACCTTTCCGAATACGACCTGTCCGGCTTCAAACCCGTCCAGTTCGAGTTCGAGAAGAAGTCCGCACAACTGAACATGAGACTGCCGGAAGCCCTGCTTTCGGCGATCAAGGCAAAGGCTCAGGAAAGGGGTATTCCCTATACCCGCCTGATCCGCGAAGCGCTCGAAAAGACGGTGGCCAAGTAAGGCCTAAGCAGACAGTCATGCCCCGGGGAATACCCCAGATTTCGAAAGACCCTGATGACCGAGACCGCTGATCCCCTCGTCCTCTTCATGCCCTCCGGCAAGCGTGGCCGTTTCCCCGTCGGCACCTCCGTGCTGGAGGCCGCCCGTACGCTCGGCGTTTATGTCGAAAGCGTCTGCGGCGGACGCGCCACCTGCGGGCGTTGCCAGATCGAGGTCCAGGAAGGTCAGTTCGCCAAACACGGCATCACCTCGTCCAACGACCACATCTCGCCCGTCGGGCCGAAGGAAAAGCGTTACGCCGAAGTCCGCACCATTCCGGAAGGCCGGCGCCTCTCCTGCTCGGCCCAGATCCTCGGCGATCTCGTGGTCGACGTGCCGCCGGACACCGTCGTCAATGCCCAGGTCATCCGCAAGGCCGCGACCGACCGCACCTTCCCGCGCAATCCCGCCATCCAGCTGTGTTACGTCGAGGTCGACGAACCCGACATGCACAAGCCATTGGGCGATCTCGACCGCCTGAACGTGATGCTGGAGGAGGATTGGGGCCTGAAGAACATCCTGGTTGCCCAGCATCTCCTGCCCGATGTCCAGAAGACGCTGCGCAAGGGCAATTGGGGCGTCACCGCCGCCATCCACCGCGATCTCGAAACCTCGCGCCCGAACATGATCGCGCTCTGGCCGGGCCTGCACAACGAAGCCTATGGCATCGCCTGCGACATCGGCTCGACAACGATCGCCATGCATCTCGTCTCGCTCCTCTCGGGCCGCGTCATCGCCTCCTCCGGCCTGTCCAACCCGCAGATCCGCTTCGGCGAAGATCTGATGAGCCGCGTCTCCTATGTCATGATGAACCCGGACGGTCGCGAGGCCATGACCAAGGCCGTGCGCCAGGCGATCAACGAGCTGACCGTCAAGGTCTGCGCCGAGGCCGGCGTCGATCCGAACGACATTCTCGATGCCGTCTTCGTCGCCAATCCGATCATGCACCACCTCTTCCTTGGCATCGACCCGACCGAGCTCGGCCAGGCGCCCTTTGCGCTCGCCGTCTCCGGCGCGATCCACACCTGGTCGCGCGAAATCGATCTCGCCATCAATCACGGCGCCCGCATCTACTGCCTGCCCTGCATCGCCGGCCATGTCGGCGCCGATGCCGCCGGCGCCACGCTCTCGGAAGGCCCGCATCGCCAGGACAAGATGATGCTGCTCGTCGATGTCGGCACCAATGCCGAGATCGTACTCGGTAACCGCGAACGCACGGTTGCCGCCTCCTCACCGACTGGCCCTGCCTTCGAAGGCGCCGAAATCTCCTGCGGCCAGCGCGCCGCCCCCGGCGCCATCGAACGCGTCCGCATCGACCCTGTTACCCTCGAACCCCGCTTCAAGGTCATCGGCGTCGAACAGTGGTCGGATGAGGAAGGCTTCACCGAAGCCGCAGAAAAGACCGGCATTACAGGCATTTGCGGCTCGGCCATCATCGAGGTTGTCGCCGAAATGTATCTCTCCGGCGTCATCTCCACCGATGGCGTCGTCGATGGCGGCATGGCCGCGAAAAGCCACCGCATCCTCGCAAACGGCCGCACCTTCTCCTACCTGCTGCATGACGGCGCCCAGAAGATCACGGTGACGCAGAACGACGTCCGCGCCATCCAGCTCGCGAAAGCTGCTCTTTATGCCGGCATCAAGCTGCTGATGGAAAAGTTGCAAATAGACACCGTCGACACCATCCGCTTCGCCGGCGCCTTCGGCTCCTTCATCGATCCGAAATACGCGATGGTCTTGGGCCTCATCCCCGATTGTGAGCTCTCGGAAGTCAAAGCCGTCGGCAACGCCGCCGGCACCGGCGCCCTGATGGCCCTCCTCAACCGCGACTACCGCCGCGAAATCGAGGAAACCGTCACCCGCATCGAAAAGATCGAAACAGCCCTCGAGCCGCATTTCCAGCAGCTCTTCATCGATGCCATGGCGCTGCCCAACAAGGTCGATCCCTTCCCGAAGCTCTCGGCGGCCGTGACGCTGCCGGAGCGGAATGTGCTCTCGGAAGGTGACGGCGAAGGTGGCGGCCGCAGGAGACGGCGGTCGAGGGATTAACCGCCACCATCGACTGCGGCTGGCATACCATCGACAGGAATTACCCCGAATTCTTTCTCCTATGAAGGGAGCTTGTTGCCGTGTGGTGCGTTCAGCGTGGTCGGTATCATGGGGCCATCCATTTATGTTCATTGAGTTCTTCGCAGGCTACCAGGCGCAGGTTGCACTGGGTCTGGTCGTCCTGCTGTTTGCATTGTTCGTCTGGGAGAGATATCCGGCCGAGGTCACGGCATCCGCTGGTGCCGCCCTCTTCATCGTGCTTGGCTTCGTGCCGACCGACAAGGCGATGGCAGTCTTCTCCAATTCCGCCCCTCTGACGATCGCTGCCATGTTCGTATTGACAGGAGCCCTTGTCCGGACCGGCGTCCTCGAACGCGTGGCGGGCATCGTACTGGAGCGCTCCAAGACCTATCCGAGGCTCGCTCTCGGCGTCTTCCTGCTGACAGCGCTCATCGCCTCTGCCTTCATGAACAACACGCCCGTCGTGCTCGTGCTGATCCCGATCGTGATCCGGCTGGCCGCCGCTCTTGATATCGCCTCCACCCGGCTTCTCATTCCCGTCTCCTATGCCGCGATACTCGGCGGCACCCTGACCCTGATCGGCACCTCCACCAGCCTGCTCGTCGACGGCGTCGCCCGCGGCCAGGGTCTCGAACCCTTCTCCCTCTTCGAGATCACGCCGGTCGGCCTCGCGACTGCCGCCACCGGCGTCCTCACCATGCTCGTGCTCGGCAAGTTCCTGCTCCCGGATCGGCGCGACGAGGGCGGCGAACTCGATAACCAGAACGATGCCGAATATCTGTCGGAACTCACCGTGCTTGCCGATGGTCCCTTCACCGAAAAGCCGGTCGGGGAAATCGCCGAATTCAAACAGCCGGGTCTGCGCATCACCGGCATCCGCTCGAATGGCGAAATGATCCGCAAGGACGTCAACGCGCTGACGCTGAAGAAAGGTGACAGCCTGATCGTGCTCGCCAAATCTGCCGACCTGCTCACCCTGAACAATCTCGATGGCGTGCGGGTCGGCCAGCGCCGGGGCACGTCAGGAGAAGGCGAACGCTCGATCGTCGAAGCCGTCGTGGCGCCAGGACGTTTCTCGCACGGGATCCGCCTCTCCAGCCTCTCGCTCGGCCGTCGCTTCGGCGTGCGCATCCTTGGCGCCCATAGGCACAAACACGTGCCCGGCCCGGATCTCGGCAATGTCCGTCTGCGCCCGGCGGACAAGCTCCTCCTCGAAGGCACGCCGGAGGCACTCGACGAACTCTCGCATGAAAGCGAGCTCGTCTCCGTCACCCGCTCGACCGCCCGCGCCTTCCGCCCGACCAAGGCGCCGCTGGCATTGCTCGCGCTTGGCCTCGTGGTCGTTCTCGCGGCGCTCGACGTCATGGACATCGGCATCCTCGCCATGATCGCCGTTCCCGTCATCCTCATCCTGCGCTGCATCGATGCGGACGAAGCCTGGGGCTCGATCGAGGGCGGCATCCTGATCCTCATCTTCTCCATGCTGGTCGTCGGCCAGGGCCTGCAGGAGACCGGTGCCGTCACGCTCGTCGTCGACACCGCCATGCCGCTGATGTCGACCGTCTCGCCCTTCGTGGTCCTGCTCCTCGTCTACGCGCTGTCCTCGACGCTGACCGAATGCGTCACCAATAACGCCGTCGCCGTCATCCTCACCCCGATCGTCATCGGCCTCGGCCAACAGCTCGGCATTGAACCCCGCGCTCTTGTCGTCGCCGTCATGTTCGGCGCCAGCGCGAGCTTTGCGACCCCGATCGGCTACCAGACCAACACCCTGGTCTACGGCGCCGGCAACTACCGCTTCAGCGACTTCGTCAAGATCGGCCTGCCGATGAACATCATCGTCGGCTTCGTCACATGCTACGCGATCTACCTGTATTACGGGGTGTGAGTACGGTCTGGGGCCAGAGCTCGATCACTTTGGAGCTCCGCGGCCTCCGGTTATCCTTTCCGAAGCCAGCTCGGCATGCGGTTCAACGTTCCGGCCATTCCCATGCCGGAATATCGATGTTTTGGACGATCGTTTCGCCATTCTCCTTCTCCAAGGCCAGCATATGCGCGCCATGATTGGCGAGCGCCTCGACGAGTGCTTTGGCATGGCTGACGACGATCAGCTGACTGCGCTCGCTTGCCGCTGCGATCATGCGGGCCAGCGGTTCAAGCAAGCTTGGATGCAGACTGCCTTCAGGCTCGTTCAGCACCATCAACTCCGGTGGGCGCGGTGTATGGAGCGCCGTGGCGAGTGCAATATACCGCAACGTCCCGTCCGACAGTTCTGAGGCGTCAAGAGCGCGGTGAAGCCCGCTTTGGCGCATGGACAAGCGAAACAGGCCATTCGCGACATCGATCTCAATCGATGATCCCGGAAAGGCGTCCTCGATCGCTCCGTCGAAGGCTGGTCCATTGCCGATCTCACGCACGGTCTGAATGGCCGGAGCGAGATCGGAACCATCGGAGGCCAGTGCGACCGTGCGCGTACCGATCCGGGGAATCCGCGATGGAGCATCTCGATCAATGCGGAAGTGATCGTAGAAGCGCCATGCTTTCATCCGCTCACGCAGAAAGAGCAACTCAACCGCGTTGGTCGGATCAGCCGCGCGCATCATCATGGTTTCGAAGGGAGCAAGGTCGGTCACGACGGGCCGCAGGCGTCCACTCCCGTCCTGCACCAGAACGGATGCATTGCCGCGTCGCGCGATGGCATTATGCCGCGACAACCTCTCTCCGGCCCAGACGGCTTCCGCCTTCACAACCGGATCGTCACCGAAGAGAGACCCCTCCTCCCGGCTCGCACCAGGACCTGGGATGGGAAGCCCCAGATCGATGGCATAACCGTAGTCGTCCGACGCGAATCCGAGGCGAAGCGAGACTGGGCCGCGCCCGACATTGCCCTGCATCGGTGATCGTCCCGAACGCATCGCGCTCGAATAGCCGGCACCACCTGCCCACATCGTCGACCGTAAGCCTCCCTCGGCGGCCAGAGACGCAATCGTTTGTCCCTGGGCGACATCGGCAAGGAGACGCAGGGAGCGATAAAGGCTCGACTTCCCGCTCCCGTTCGCGCCGGTGACCACATTCAACCGTTCGAGCGGGAGCACGAGACTGCGAATTGAACGGTAGCCGGATACAGCAAGGGTAATAAGTGCCATTCTTTCTTCACTTCAGGGCCAAGAGAGACTCACGAAACGACAGCGTCAGATCGATCCGAGGTAATACCCGATGACCTCCTCCAATTCGGTTTCCTCATAGCCGAAATGGGAGCGCACGACCTCTTCCAGTTTTCGGAACGTGTTGCCGGCCTGAATGAAATTCGCCTCCGACGGGGCTTCCGCCAATGCGTCTGCCGCACGTGAAAGGCGGATAATCAACTCATGGACAACCGCGTGCTCCGCCTTGAGTTTTGCTACAACATCGCGAAACCGGCCGCCTCCCGCAGCCTCGATCCGCGGAAACATGTCGGCGCTTTCAATGTCGTGGTGAAACTTGAGCACGTGGCATTCACGGCCGCAAAGCGATCCGAATGCCGAAAAATTCTCAGCCATATCGAGTGAAAGCACCAGCTGCTTCAGGTGCTCAGGCGGAGCGTCCCGCGCTTCGATCCGGGCGAGGATCGCGCCGATTTGTCCCATTTCCCTTAAGTGATGACTGTGGATTGCGGCGAGTTGTCGGCCTTGGCGACGGTGCATGGCGGTTGCCTCGGGCACCGGCGGGGCCTTCGGTCGTGCGGTCTCATCCAAACTCAGGTCATCGAGCAGTTGGGTCGAAAGATCAGTCATGAAGCTTGATATCGGCGCATTACAAGCCAAGTCAACGAAGTCGCTCTGGACCGAGATCAGAAAATCCCCTCACCCCAATATCCCCGGCGCCGCCTCCACCATCTTCGCCAGCACCTCCGGCTTTGCCCCGCGCACCGGGCTGAAATACTTCACCTTCAAATCCTTGAAACCACAAAAGGCCAGGATCTGCCGGCGCAGCACCTTCACCCAGCCATTGCCGTAGATCCATTTGAGAAAGACAGTCGGCGTATCGGAGGTGATCACTATGCGGGCTTTGCGACCTGACAGCAGTGGCTTCGGCAGCGACTTGCCCTCGATGTACTGAAAGCCGAAGCCGGGCAGCAGCACGCGGTCTAAGAGGCCCTTGAGTTGCGCCGGCGCCGATCCCCACCAGAGCGGATGCACGATCACCAGCCTGTCGCACCAGGTCAGATCCTCCGCAAAGGCCCTGAGATCCGGCTCCCATTCCATGCGGGCTCGGTAGCCCTGCTTGAGGTTGCCGTCGAAATCGAGGTTCTCGAGATGCACCAGCCGAACAGTCTGGCCCTGCTCGCGGGCGGAGGCGGCGATCCGCTCCGCCATGGCGCCGCACAGCGTGTCCCGCGCCGGATTGCCGTTCAGGACGAGAAGCCGCGAGGGCTGGGCATCGCGTGACAGGAAGGACATGCATTAACTCCATGTATTTGACCGTGGTCATTTTATGTTGGCTAAATTGACCTCGGTCAAGATAATTTTGGCGTAGGCTCGTCCAAAAGGAATCGCGCATGAAACTTCGCCAGTCCCGCAGCCGCCAGACCCGAGACCAGATCCTGGGCGCCGCGCGCGAGCTTTTCGCGCGCCAGGGCTACGAGCCGACCAGCATCGAACAGGTCGCAAGCGCCGCAAAGGTTGCGAAGTCGAGCGTCTTTGCCCATTTCGGCGACAAGGCCAATCTTCTGGCAGCGCTCGGGCTGGCCGAGATCGAAAAGCTGGCCGAAACCGGAAGATCCGAAATCTCAAGGGTAGACGACCGTCCGCTGGCTGAGCGGCTCAGCGCCCTGCTCTCGCCCTGGCTTTCCTATTTCTGCCGCGAACACGCCTTTGCCGGCCTCTACCTGAGCCAGTCCGCCCTCACCCGCGGCCCCCATACGGACGCCTTCCTCGATCTCTGCCGCACGCTGGAAGATCAGATCGCCGAACTCTTCCGCAATCCGTCGCAAGGACCACAGTCCGCCGAGCGGGCACTAGTGCTCGCGCGCGGCGTCCAGGCCCTGTTTCACGAGGTCATCGTCTTCGAGATCTCCGGCTGGATCACCCCGCCCCAGACCGCCGAGAGCATGCTCGGCCAGTTCCTCGACATCTGGATCGCGGGCGCCGAACACACCGCGACGACGCCAGGCACAGCCTGATGTCAGCGGCAGTTGAGCGTCACCCAAGCGAACGCAGAAACCGCCGCGCGGCGTCGGCCATCACCTCGGGCGGAAACCCGGAAAAGCCGATCACCAGACCGCGCCGCGCAGGCACGCCAAGATAGAGCGGCGAAAGCGCCTTGGCGCCGAAACCGGTCTCTCTCGCTCGTTTCGCCAGAGATACGTCGTCAGTGCCGGGCGGAAGTTCCGCCACCAGATGCAGCCCCTGCTCCGGCGTCGAAATCGCAAACGGCCCCTCGCGCAACGCCTCGACCAGCGCATCCCGCGCCGCCTTGACCCGCTTGCGCGCCCGCTTGATATGCGCCGAAAAATGTCCGTCACGCAGAAACTCCGTCAGCGCATCCTCCGCCAGCGTCGAGGGAAAGCGATCGGTTAGCCGACGAATGGTCAGCATCCGCTCACGCAAATGCCTGGGAACCACGAGATAGCCGATCCGGAAACCCGGCAGCAGCGTCTTGGAAAAGGTCCCGAGATAGATGACACGCCCCTCGCCATCCATGCCCTGCAGGGCGCTGAGCGGCGGTCCGGCAAAGCGGAATTCGCTGTCGTAATCGTCCTCGAGGATATAGGCGCCCGCTTGCCTCGCCCAGTCGATCAGGGCAAGCCGCCGCGCCATGGAGAGCGTGACCCCGAGCGGATACTGGTGCGACGGCGTCACATAGACCGCCTTGGCATCCGGCCGCGCCGCGACGCCCGCCGCTACATCGATGCCCTCGCCATCGACCGGAACGGCCGTGACCGAGAGGCCCGTGCCCTCAAACAGCTCGCGCGCCGCGGCATAACACGGATCCTCCAGCCAGACGGGATCGCCGGGCTTCAGCAGCGCCCGGACCGCCAGATCGAGACCCTGCTGCGTGCCCGCTGTCATGATCACCTGATCCGGCTCGCAGACTACCCCGCGCGCGGCCTTGAGGTAAGCCGCCACCTCCACCCGGAGCGCGAGGCTGCCCGCTGGATCATTGTAATGAAAATGCCGCGCCGACGGTTTGGCCAGGTGCCGGTTCATCAGCATGCGGAAAATCCGGAGCGACGTCTCGTCGGCTGTCGAACATCCGAGCGCCCCGGGCAACGGTGCCCGCGCCTCTTGCTCCATGATCGCCGGGGAAACCGTTGATGCCGCCGGCGCCGCGAGCACCAGCGGCACCGCCTCCGCCACATAGGTCCCCGCCCCGACCCGCGCTTCCGCGAACCCGTCCGCCACAAGCATCTCATAGGCCGCAACGGCCGCCCCGCGCGACACGCCAAACCGCTTGGCGATATCCCGCGTCGTCGGCAGCTTGTCGCCGGGCTTCATCTGCCCGCTCTCGATCAGGCCCCGCAGGGAACGATAGAGCGCCAGCCGCCGCGGCCCTTGTGCCGGCAGCATCGGGGTACTGGCCGACCAGTCGGAATTGGTTCGGAGTTTTAGCGCCATTGTGGATCTTCTTCTGACCAATTGATCGCCCTATCCCTGCCGCATCAGCCGTCAGGAGGCAAGCATGAACGAGAGACCCGAGCCCGAAACCTTCCCCGTCACCCCGCGCAACCGGGCCAAGCGCCTGCACGAGCGCGCGGCTTACGACCGCGACGCCGTCTATGCCCTGCTCGATGCCGCCCTCCTCTGCCATGTCGCCTATGTCATTGACGGACAGCCCTATTGCACGCCGACCATCCACTGGCGCGAGGGCGACTGGCTGTTCTGGCACGGCTCGTCCGCCAGCCGCATGCTGAAGAGCCAGAAGACAGGCATCCCCGTCTGCCTGACCGTCGCCCATCTCGACGGCCTGGTGCTCGCCCGCTCCGGCTTCCACCACTCCGCCAATTACCGCTCCGCCATGTGCTTCGGCACCGCCCATATCATCGATGACCCGGAGGAAAAGGCGGAAGCCCTGAAGGCCGTCGTCGACCGTTTCTATCCCGGCCGCACGGACGTGCTGCGCGAAAACGACCAGCAGGAAGCCAAGGGCACCATGGTCATCGGCATGCGCATCGAGGAAGCCTCCGCCAAGATCCGCTCCGGCGGCGTCTCCGACGACCCGGCGGACGTCGACGCACCGGTCTGGGCCGGCGTCATCCCGGTCGAAACGCGTCTCCGCGCGGCCGAAATCTGCCCAAAGGTTCCCGAAGGCGTGGCCTTCCCCGATCACCTCGCCCATTTCCGGGAGGGCCGCCGGCTGGACGAGGTCTTGACGGAGAGCCAGGCGCTCTACGAAAAGCAGGGCTGAACAGAGCCTCCACCTGCGGGGCCGCCAGATCCGGGAGGCCCCGCATGAAAACCCTCTACGTCGTCACCCATCCGCAATCGGTCCATCATGTCGAAAGAAAGGTCGGAGGCTGGTACGACACTGATCTCACCGATCTCGGCCGCCGGCAGGCATCCGCCATCGCCGCGCGCCTGGCCGACCTTTGCGCCGGCCAAGCATCCGACCTCATTTCCTCGGATCTGCTCCGCTGCAGCCAGACCGCCGAGATCATCGGCCGCCAGCTGCAGCTGACGCCCCGCCTGACGCCGGACCTGCGTGAAATGAGCTATGGTGTCGCGGAAGGAAAGCCACAAGCCTGGCTCGACAGTCGCCGCCTGCCGGTCGCCGAAGAGGGCGGCCTGGACGACACCGGCGGCATCGAAAGCGCGGAAACACGTCGCCAGACCGGTACCCGCATCTACCGCGCCATGGACGCGATCCTCGCCGATCCCGCCGACTGCCAGATCCTGGTCACCCACGGCTTTGCGCTGACCTTCGTCATCGCCCGGTGGATCGGCATGCCGATCGAAAGCCTCGGCCGGGTCAACTTCCCCGTCGCCTCGGGCAGCATCACCCATCTCGCCGAAAATGCCTTTTGGAGTAGCCGCGCAGTGATCTCCCTCGGCGATACCGCGCATCTCGCCGCCATCTCCTGACGGCCTAAGGCGCCTGCATCCATCTCTCGAGCTTCGCCCGCTGCTGATCCGAAAACGCATGCGACTTCCGCGTCGCCTGGTCGAATTGCACCACCACCGTCTCGGCCGACGCGCACAGCCTGCCCGCCTGAAACACCGCCTGTTGCATCGCAACCGACGACCGTCCGACACGCGTCACCCGCGTGCCGATCTCGACCGTGCCGGGCCATAAAATTTCGGCTACATAGTCGATGTCGAGCTTTGCAAGCACAAAGGAATAGCCCTCGTCGAGCAGCGGATCCTGCGCATTGTAGATCAGCTCCACGCGGCCCGTTTCCATGAAGGTGGCAAAGACCGCATTGTTGACATGCCCCTGCCGGTCCGTGTCGCCATAACGCAGCTTGTCGTAAGCCTTTCCCGCAAAATCCTCGAGCCTCAGCCCCGCCAGCCCCTTGTCGTCCGTCATGCCCATGCGCATCCCATTCGCCATTCGCTATTCGCTACTTAGCCAATTCCCTAACCGGCTACCGATCCCCGCCACTCACGCCGCCATGCCGATCATCTCGGAAAAGGCATAACGCACGCTGTCCGCCACGGCCCGGATCGTTTCCGACGTCTCCTTGCCGGTCAAAAGCCGAACCTCGAACGATCCCAGCTCCGGCAGGCCGTGCTTGGAGCCCAGCGCCGTCATGTCGTCGGTGAGGTAGCTGCGCGGAAGCGGCGCCACAGCGAGATCTGCGATGACGGCGGCACGCTGCGCCATCGTATGGGCCGAAAGATAGGCGATCCGGTACGGCCGCTTGTCCTTGTCGAGCCTCGCCAGCGCATCCGCCCGCCAGCAGCAGCCATCCTCCCAGATCGAGACGGGCAGCGGATCGCGCAAATGCGCCGTGCCGCATTTGGCGCCCGCCCAGACCAGTTGCTCCTGATGGATCACCTCGCCCTCATGCACCACCTGCCCCGGCGCGCAATTGACCAGCGTCAGGTCCAGCCGCTGTTCGGCGAGCCGGCGTCTCAGCGCCCCCGATGTGTCGACCGTCAGATCCACCATGATCAGCGGATAAAGCTCGGCAAAGCGCCTGAGAATCGTCGGCATGAAGCGTTCGCCGATATCGTCGGGCGCGCCCAGCCGCACGACCCCCTTCATCTCCGGCATGCGGAAGCGCCCCACCGCCTCGTTCGACAAGGCCAGCATGCGCCGCGCATAGGGCAACAGCACCTCGCCGCCCTCGGTCAGTGTCACCGAACGCGCGTCGCGCAGGAAGAGCGTCACATTCAGCTGCTCCTCGAGCTTCTTGATCTGCATCGAGACAGCCGAGGGCGTGCGATACACCCGGTCGGCGGCGGTCGTGAAACTGCCGGTCTCGGCGATCGCCACGAAGGTCCGGAGAACGTCGTTGTCGAGAAGCGGAAGCGGCTGGCGCAGCATGAGAGTCATGAGGATTGACCTTCAACAAAATTGAACTTGAAGACGATACTATTGCGTTTGATTGAATGTCAATCGGGGCGCATCCTCTTCTCACACCCGGAAAAGGAGGATTGCAGCCATGACACCGACAGCCTTCCAGACCTTGCGCGACACTGTCGCAAACCTGATGGCGAAATCCCGCCACCAGACCACCCGCGAGGCGACCCGCCGCACGCTGGCCCCGCTCGGCCCCGCCCTGCGCGACGATCTCGGCCTCACCCGCCTCGGTCAACACATCACGTTTCAGAATGACAAACATAAGGAACATTCGTTTGATTGATGAATGAGAAAGCGCGACAGTCCAACCCGGCCCCCACCCTCAGACTGTAAGCAAGGGATGACCAGGGCGCCGCCGAACCCGAAAGGATGAAGACCATGACCATGGTTTGCTGCGATACCGAGATGACCCGCACTGCCCGTTCCGCGCCGACGCTGGCTGCGATGGCGAAGCTTGCCGCAGGCAGCCTCGCGTCGCACATGAACGGTCTTGCGAAGGCCTATGCCGATCGCCGCCGGATGAAGCGCGATGCCGCAGCGCTGGCCGCCATGCCCGACGATCTGCGCAAGGATCTCGGCTGGCCTGCAGGCGACATGCACCGCTGAACGCCCCGCCCGACCCCCGCCGACGCGACGCGGCCGCCCGACCGCGTCGCAAACGGGGCATCGAGCCGTGCGCCGCCGCTCCATCGCCCTGCCTCCCGAAGCGCAAGCTTTTCAACCACCTGTAGGCCTCGCGCCCTCGACCGCCCGTTTCCCGACGTCGCAACCTGCCAAATGCCGAAAAATGTCGCCCTTTAGCGAAATCGAATGCTTCCACGGCGCGCGATTTGATGACAATGTCGTAAAACGACTATCGCGCCGACGAATTCAGGCGGAGCATGCCGGCAAAACAAGGGAACGGCAGCAAGGACACCGGGCACCATCATGAGCAAGATACAGCCGCAGACCAAGAAGCGCACCATCGTCTTCTTTCTCGTCCCCCATTTCACCCTTCTGCCCTTTGCCGGCGCCATCGAGACGCTGCGCATCGCCAACCGCATGCTGGGTTATGCCGCCTACGAATGGCGCCTCGCCTCGGTCGATGGCCAGAAGGTTTACTCCTCCTCGGGCATCGGCATCGAGGTCAACGGCTCGCTGGCCGACGAGCGCCGTTATCTCGGCGGCGAGAACCGCCCGAACATGGCGATCGTCTGTTCCGGCATCTATGTCGAGGAGTTCAACAACAAGTCGGTCAATGCCTGGCTGCGCGAAGCCTATAACCGCAATGTCGCGGTCGGTTCGCTCTGCACCGGCGCCCATGTGCTGGCCCAGGCCGGCCTCTTGAATGGCAAGCGCTGCGCCATCCACTGGGAAAACCTCCCCGGCTTCTCCGAAACCTTCCCCCAGGCGGAAGTCTATGCCGACCTCTACGAAGTCGACGGCAATCTCTACACCTGCGCCGGCGGCACCGCCTCGCTCGACATGATGCTGAACCTGATCGGCCAGGATTTTGGCGAAGGCCTCGTCAACCGCGTCTGCGAACAGCACCTGACCGACCGCGTCCGCTCCGCCAACGACCGCCAGCGCCTGCCGCTCAGGGCCCGGCTCGGCGTGCAGAACTCCAAGGTGCTGCAGATCATCGAACTGATGGAAGCCAATCTCGCAGAACCCCTGTCGCTGCTCGAAATCGCCGATGACGCCGGCCTCTCGCGCCGCCAGATCGAGCGCCTGTTCAGACAGGAAATGGGCCGCTCCCCGGCCCGCTACTATCTCGAAATCCGCCTCGACCGCGCCCGCCACCTCCTCGTCCAGTCCTCCATGCCCGTCGTCGAAGTCGCCGTCGCCTGCGGCTTCGTCTCCGCCTCGCACTTCTCCAAGTGTTACCGCGAACTCTACAACCGCTCCCCCCAGCAGGAGCGCGCGGAACGGAAGCTCACGATGTCGAGCAATCGGACGGGGGTTGTGGTGTAAGCCGCAAGCCACGAACGTCAAAGCCAGGTTAGGCCCTCCCGCTTGCGGGAAGGGTTTGGGAGGGGGCTTGCGCTATGCACCCACGCTCACCCACTAAGAGAGACCGCGCAGACCCACGGGGTGGTTGTTGGTGGATAGATGTTGCGCCGGAGTTGCTCTGAATGCAGCGCCAAGCTATTTTCAGGCGGCGCTATGCAGAAAGAGCAGAATGGCCGACTTCATCGCTGTGCTTCAAAAAGCCGTTGACGGCCTGCCGAACAATACGCCGATAATGCGCGCGCGGGTCTACGAGAAGGCCCGTGCCGCCGTTATCCGGCAACTTGGCGATATGTCGCCACCGCCGCCGGAGTACCTGCTACAGCGACAGCTAAGCAAGCTCGATGCTGCAATACGCGAAGTCGAATACCAGTATGACCATAGTCAGGTCGACTCACTTGTCGGCTGGGATGATCCGTTTCAAGCTGATAACGAAGGATCTGCTCCCTCCATTCCTGACGAGCATTTGGGACCTACCTTCGCCGCCACTGACGACGGGAGGATCAGGATAGCGTCGTCCTCCCCTGCGTCGTCTCGCGATTTGGATGAGCTTGGAGCTGTAATAGGCGCGCTTGCAGAGGCGGTGGACGACCTTATCGCATTCAGTTCGCAGTCGAACGCCCATAACAACATAGCTGACTTGGCAAAATCCTACCGCGAGGCAATCAAGCCACCGGTAGGAGAACTTGCTGTCGACTTGATGTATGTGCGCGGTATCAGGCTCCAGAACACGGCACAGCGCCTCGAGATATCCTCTCGTGCGGGGGACTTGCCGGATATGGCGCTCCGGCTCGCTGAAGCGCTAGATACAGTTGTTGCACTGCACGGTCTTGCGGTTATGTCCACCGAAACGGGCCGAATGCTCGTCGAGAAAGCCCGAAGCTATAACACTCGCCCTGATGAGCTTGAGGATCTGCAGCGGCTAGGGACAGCGCTCGTCCTCGCTCTTGAGCTGGAAGAGGTGTTGGAGGCGCGCACTGCAACCGAAATGAAAGCGCTCGCGGCTGACGTCGTTGGAGGATTTGACTCACGCCTTTCAGCGCAAGCGTTTCTTCAGACCGCGTCGGGGCTGCTCGTGTGGTGCGGAAAGGCCGCTCTTGGGGAGTGGGTGTTATCGCAGCGGATGGCTTACTACATAGCCAAATCGGCGCCTCAGGCGCTATGATCACTCAGCATCTACTGGACAAAGTCATACGCTTTCTCTTAGCGGAAACCCCGACCTTGATGCAGATGTCCGCTCTGGCAGCTGCTGATCTACAGTGGCTCCCAAACGTCCTCCGGGTGGTTAAGGCAAGACAGATTGACACCATTGTTGCAGACGCCGTTGAGAAGGTAATTGACCGCTGACCCCCCCAACATCTCAATCGGAAAAATACACGCGTTTGGCCTCGACCGCTCCGCTAAGGCGGATCGCGCTTTCCGACGCGATTTTCACGACACTCAAGTCCCGACTCTACCGGAGTCAGGGATCCTTTATAGCGGCAGAGTAACTTGTGACAAAAAGTCCCGTCCGCACGCCGACATCTGTTTGGACCAGACATCTGCCCCAACTCACCCCACCAGACTCCAGAAAAACCGCGCCGACACGAACAGCAGAAACACCGCAAACCCCATTTCCAGCTGCCGCTTGTTCAGCCGGTGCGCCAGCTGCGCGCCATAGGGCGTGACCAGCATGGCGATCGGAAAGATCACCGCAAAGGCGATCCAGTTGACATAGCCGGTCGAAAACGGAGGCAGACCCGCCTCGCCCCAGCCGGCATAGATGAAGCCGAAAAAGGCCGGGATCGAGATCAGCACGCCGACGCCCGACGACGTCGCCACCGCCTGGTGGATCGGCCGGCCGAAGAGCGTCATGAAGGTGTTGTTGAACACCCCGCCACCGACCCCCATCAGGCCGGAAAACAGCCCGATCGCAGACCCCGTGAGAAAGCGCCAGGGCTCGCCCGGCAATTCCGTGCCCAGATGCAGCCGGTTGGAGAGAAACAGCATGCGGGCCGCCAGCACCAGGCCCATGACCGCGAAGAACAGCCGCAGACCCTCGCTCGACACATAGGCGGCAACAACGGTGGCGGCGAGCGCCCCGAGCGGCACGGCGACGACCCAGCGCTTCAGGAGATCGACATCGACAGCGCCCCGCACCCGATGCGCCCGATAGGACCGGATCGAGGTCGGCACGATCAGCGCCGTCGAGGTGCCCACAGCCAGATGCATGATCACCTCCTCAGGGATACCGGCATAACCGAAGACCTGGTAGAAGACCGGCACGAGAACGGCACCCCCGCCGATCCCGAACACGCCGGCCAAGAGCCCCGCCACGGCGCCGGCAGCCGCCAGCATCACGGCAAACATCACGATATCGGCAATCGGCGGCATGGGGCACTCCGGGAGTTGTCACCGTCCGGTCGGACGGGTTTCAAGGCGGCAGGATCCGGCGGCGTCCATCCGTCCCGATCCGAAATCGCTTGGGAGAAGCCGACACCCGCAACCCTCTAGGACGGGATCGACCCGCCCGCAAGCGCGCCGGCGCCCATCTCGGTACGCCTCCGCAGCGCGACGCAACCCGCCGCCGCGCGACGGCGACGCCGCAAAGTCAGACCCTTCGAGACTTAGGCATTTCGCGAATTAGCCGATTAAGCAATCACTGACGTCAGCGGCAGTTGCTTTTGTCGAGATAAAGCGAACAATCCTTGCCCGCCGGCGCCCGCGCGGCTGCCGCCACACGCCGGTTCGACACTGGCACCGGATCCTCCATGCCGGAATTGCCGCTGTCCACCGAAAGCGGCAGGATCCCGCCCTCCTCCGGCATCTGCTCGGCCACCTGGGTCTGTTCAACAACCGGCGCATCCGCACCCGGCCCCGTCACGACCTGCGTCGGCTCGTCGAAGCCGATCCCGTCCACAACCGGCTGGCTGGTATTGCCCTCGGCGATCGCCATCGCCCCGTCCTGGGTGACGAGCTGCGGCTGCACCCCGACCGGGCTTGTCGCATCCGCATAACTCACGTCTGACACGCCCGGGGCCGCGCCGATCCCGAGTTCGCCGTCGATATTGACGCCGCCTTCGGGGATCGCCATGGCGCTCATCGCCTGGCCCTGACCGTCGTCGACGGCCACGGGCTCCGCCGCCGCCATCATCGGCGCGGCCTGCGGCGCTTCGGCCTCGGCGAGATTCGGCGTGTCGATATAGTCGAGACCTTCGCTGCCGGCATTCTGGGCACCCGCTGGCGGCGCATAGGCTGCAGCCTCCGCCCTGGGATCGCCGACGCGCCCGACGATCACTCGCCCGTCTTTGCTGCGATCCACCTTGCCGATCAGCTGGTCACCCGCCCTCGGCCCTCCGACATCGGCAAAGGGAACGCGGTCGCTGCCGGAGCAACCGGCAAGCAGCAGAGCCGAAAATGCGGCCACCGTCATGCGGTGGCCAAGGGACGAAAACACAGAACTCATTTCACCCTCGATGGCCCTTTATGGGACAACTTCAGGCAGAATAGGGCTTTCCGGCTTAACGTGCCATGAATGAAAACTGCCAGGAATCCAGGGCAAAAACTAAGGGCCGGCGGATCGCTCCACCGGCCCTCATCTGTTCGTCTGTTCTGACGCTTACGCCGCCCGACGATGGCCTGTGGCCTGCTGGGCATTGACCTTGAGACGCGAGAGCAGCTGGCGCAGATTGTAGCTCTCCTCCGCCAGCGACTGCCCGGCCGCCGAGGTTTCCTCGACCATGGCCGCATTCTGCTGCGTCATCTGGTCCATGTGGTTGACCGAGGTGTTGATCTCGGCCAGCCCCGTCGCCTGTTCCTTGGCAGCGGTCGCGATCGTGTTGACGCTCTCGTTGACGCGGTTGACCAGCGCCTCAATCTCGATCAGTGCCTCGCCGGTCGAACGCACCAGGCCCACACCGGTGTCGACTTCCGCCGCCGATGCGCTGATCAGCGTCTTGATCTCCTTCGCGGCATTGGCCGAGCGCTGTGCGAGTTCCCGCACTTCCTGCGCCACGACCGCAAAGCCGCGACCCGCTTCACCGGCACGCGCCGCCTCGACGCCCGCATTCAGCGCAAGCAGGTTGGTCTGGAACGCGATCTCGTCGATCACGGAAATGATCTGGCTGATCTTCTGCGACGAACCCTCGATCCGGCCCATGGCATCGACCGCATTGCGCACGATCTCGCCGGAGCGGTTGGCGCTCGACTTGGTCTCGGCCACCATCTGACGCGCTTCGTTCGCCCGTTCCGCCGCCGTGCGCACGGTCGCGGTGATCTCGTCGAGTGCCGCCGCTGTTTCTTCCAGTGCTGCCGCCTGCTGCTCGGTGCGCTTCGACAGGTTGTTCGTCGCTTCGCTGATATTGCCGGCTGACGACGTGACCACGTCGCTCGTCTGGTTGATCGCCGCGATCACGCCGCCGAGCGAATCCACCGCGCGGTTGAAGTCATCCCGCAGCTTTTCATATTCCGAGCCAATGACGCCGATCTGCACCGTGAGGTCACCCTCGGCCAGTCGCTCCAGTGCCGAGCCCAGCGCGTTGATCGCGTGGTTCTGCCGCTCGGAAGAAGTACGCAGGTTGATTTCATTGCGCTCGCGCTCGCCGTTCAGGCTCGCCTGCTGCTCGACTTCACGATCGCGCAATTCGATACGTTCGCGCACGCTGTCGCGCAGCACCACCAGCGTCTGCGCCATGCCACCGATTTCGTCGCGACGCGCCGTACCGCCAACCTCGATATCGACCCGCTCCTCAGCGATATCGCTCATCGCTGCCTTGAGGCGGTTGATGGGCACGACGACGCTGCGAACGACGAGATAGGCGCACAACCCCATGCCGATCGTGGCGACGATGATCATGGCACCATATTGCAGCGCAGTCTGGCGGAAGAGGGCCGCCAGGTCGTCAGAATAGACGCCTGTGCCGACAACCCAGCCCCAGGCATCGAACCCGATGACATGCGAAAGCTTCTCGACAGGCTCCTCGAAGCCGGGCTTCGGCCAATAGTAGTCGACGAAGCCTTCCTTGCTGGCTTTCACCGTGTTGACGAATTCGACGAACAGGTGCTTGCCGTTTGGATCCTTGTTCTGGCTCAGGTCCTTGCCGTTCAGTTCCGGCTTGATCGGATGCATGACCATGGCCGGCTGCATGTCGTTGATCCACATATAGCCGTCAGGCTGATAGCGCATTGCGCCAATCACTTCTTTAGCCCGCTCCTGCGCCTCCTCGCGCGTCAGCGTGCCGTCAAGTTCCATCTTGTGATACCTGTCGAGGATCGCGACAGCATTGTCGTTGATCTGCGCCAATCCCATACGCCGCTCATGAACGAGCGCATCATAAGATTGAAACAAGCTGTAAGTCAGCGCTCCCACAAGAACGGCCAGAGCCAGCGCGACCAGTGCATAGAGCCGCACGGACAGAGACACGGATTTCATATTGCCCACCCCCAAATTGGTTCGAATGGTAAAATTTGATATTTATCAGTTCTAATTTCCGTAAATGCTGCCCTATGAATTCTTAGGGGTGCCTTTTCACCCATTAAAATTAGTAGTGGCGATTAAGGACGTCCCATAGCTTTTAGTCCGCAGAGCTTCAGAAGAGAGTCGGCGATCACCATGGAAAAGACGCAAGTACCCAACGGAGAGCTGACGCTGAGGACCCTCGCCATGCCGGCCGACGCGAATGCGGCGGGAGACATCTTCGGCGGCTGGGTCATGGCACAGATGGACCTCGCCTGCGGCATCCGGGCGGCCGAGCGCGCCCGCGGCCGTGTCGTCACCGCCGCAGTCCAGGAAATGGCCTTCGCCATGCCGGTCAAGATCGGCGACACGCTCTGCGTCTATACGGAAGTTGCCCGAGTCGGCCGCACGTCGATGACGCTGAAGGTCGAGACCTGGGCCCAGCGCTACCTCACGCATGTGATGGAAAAGGTCACCGAAGCGACCTTCGTCATGGTCGCGCTCGATGCCGAAGGCAAGCCGACACCGGTTCCGCCGCTATAAGGAGCCGGATCCCGCCTGTCCCGACGCCATCTGCAGGAACAACTGCTCCGTGGCCGCATCTGCGGGAAAGAACATCTCGATCTTGATATCGGCAAGCGCGATGTCTTCAGCCGTACCGAACTGGGTAATGGCCGAGAACATCGGAAAGACATCGCCCGCAAACCGGAAGCGCACAGGCACGACCGGCGGCAGATCGCCATGGTCCGCATTGGAATTGATTGCTGCCTCCCGCGCCAGGCTGGCCGCCGCCTCTTCCAGCACGGCATCCCCGCCCAGATGCGCGGCTTCCAGTCGAAAACGGGAGGAGAGATGGGCAGCCACCTCACCCCAGTTCTCGACCAGCGCGGCCCCTTGCCCGGGCCGCAGAAGAAACTCGATGAAGCTGTCGCCCTCGGAAAGACCGAAGCCGGCCAGCATGGACCGTCCGCTGTCATTGGCGTCGAGAATGATCCAGTGCCGGTCGAAGACGAAGGCAGGATAGGGCATGTGGCCCTTGATCATGTGCGTGATCGCCCGGCGCACCGGCGCAAGTGCATCATCGTCGAAACTCCGCCGCCCATAGGCCGGCCGGAACCCGGCGGCATCCAGCATGAGATTGCGCTCTGCCCTCGGCATGTCGAGTGCCTCGCCGAGCCGGAGCACCATCGTGCGGCTGGGTCGCGCGCGCCCTGTCTCCAGGAAGGCGATGTGGCGCGCAGAGACATCCGCCTCCAGCGCCAGCTGCAACTGGCTCATCCGCCGCTGGCCTCTCCAGATCTTCAACTGCCGTGCGAATTCGAGCGCCATCGGAACCTCCAGAAGGTCCGTCATGCCATGGAACGCGAAAGCCGTCACTTACCTCCCGGGTAATTGAGCGCAACACCCGACCGCCGGATGATGTCGGTGCTCAAACCAAGGGAGACATCGAATGACATCCACATCCTCCGCATCCTGGCTCAAGTTGATGAGCCTGTTCATCGTGGCCCTCGGGCTGCTGGTCGCGCTGGGCGCCCATCCGTCGACCGCCTGGCCGGCGACCTTGCTGACCGATGTCGTCTTTTGGCCTTTCGACGACATGCAAAGGCTCGATTCGCAGGCCGCCCGGTTGCTTGCCGCGATCGGCGGCGGCGTCATGGTCGGCTGGGGCGTCATGCTGTGGCTTGTCATCGACCGGCTTTTGCCGGCCAATCCAGCCCTGGCGCGCCTGCTGCTGATCGAGTCGACGCTCGCCTGGTTCCTGGTCGACAGCACCGGATCCTTCGTCTCGGGCGCTATCGTCAATGTCATGCTCAACACCGTCCTGATGCTGGCCATCGTTCTGCCGGCATGGCGCATCGAACCGGATGCAATCACATCGACGAGTTGACGGATGTATGTCCGGGTCAAGCGACGGGCGCGAAATCCCGCGCCCGTTGCTGCTTTATCCGCGAAATACGAAGGCGGCCCCGGCAGCAATCAGGGCGAAGCCGATTGCATGATTGATCGTCAGGCTCTCCTTCAGGAAGAAGACCGAGAAGCCGGCGAAGACGATCAGCGTGATCACCTCCTGCATCGTCTTGAGCTGTGCGGCCGAATAGACCTCCGAGCCGATGCGATTGGCCGGCACGGCAAGACAGTATTCGAAGAAGGCAATGCCCCAGCTGGCGACGATGGCGATCCACAAGGCCGAGGTCTTGTATTTGAGATGCCCATACCAGGCGAAGGTCATGAAGACGTTGGAAAGTGTGAGGAGCAGAATTGGCCAGAGAGCGGCGGGGGACAGGCTCGGCATGGAGAACTCATGAGTTGGGAGAATGGTGGCGGGAACGGCCGGCGAGTCACTGCCCGTCCGTTGCCTGCACTCTATCAAATTCCAAGGATCGTGGCGCTGCAGAGTTTTGCGCGCCCCGCATGCGAAAATAGCATACCTCTCCACAACCTGAGGGATGCTCACCTATGGCGGGAATTGCCCGGAATTTCGCCCGAAGCGGGCCGAGGTCACTCCTTCGCGACCAGCAAAAAGTCGCTGGTGATTTCTAGTTAAATTGCGCAAAGACGCTGTAACATCCCGTTAAGTCGCTCATGTTATTGAGTATTTATTGCGATAGGTATGGGCTTTGTATTATGTGGTTGAGTGAGAGCCGAAGCGGCGACATCATGCCGGCAGTGCTGCAAGCCAAGGTGGCGGACGTCGCCGACGGTTACCAGTCCACCCTCGCACTCAACCTGATCACCCTCTCCGTCTGCATCCTGATCCTCTACATGCAGCAGGAGGCAAACGCTGCCAGCTTGGCCTGGTACGGTATTGCCGTCGTCATCGTCGCTGCCCGCAGCTATGCGATGAAAGCGCTGTCACGACGCGGCCTTCTCGTTCAAGCCCCACGGTTTTCCCTCACGATACTGTCCCTCGGCGCCCTGGCGCTTGGAACGGTCTGGGCAGCCCTTCCATGGGCCGTCACCAGCTTCGAACCTCTCGGGCAGCATGCGTCACTGTTCCTCATCATGGGCGGCATGGCCGCCGGATCCGTCGTCAAGCAGATCGGCAACACCCCGCTGGCGCTGAACTATTCGATCCCGATCCTCGTTTCGCTGATGGTCAGCCTCATCGGACTGTGGCGTCCCAATGAAGTCCTGATCGGCCTCTGCCTGTCGCTGATGATCCTCATCTTCATCCGCCGCAGCCTCTGGGCGGAACGCATGTTCGTCAACAGCCAGGTCGCGCGCCACGAAGCGACGGCGCTCGCTGACAGCCTGACACGGGCCAATAGCGACATCCTGCGCCAGAACACGCGCCTGGAAGCGCTCGCCAATCGCGATACGCTGACGGGGCTCGCCAACCGGGTTTTCTTTCACGGCCGCCTTGCGGGTGATATCGCCCGCGCCCGGGTCGTCGATGAAGACGTCGCCCTGCTCATCTTCGACGTCGAGCGTTTCCAGTCCATCAACGACACGCTGGGCCACAGCGCCGGTGACGCCCTGCTTCGCGAAATCGCCGCACGTCTGTCTTCGATCGTTGAGGACGGCAGCCTGATTGCGCGTCTCGGCGGCGACGAGTTTGCCGTCATCGTCAGTGGACAGGACGCGCTCAACCGCGCCCGTGCCCATGCGGCCTCCGTCCTGGAAGCGAGCCGCCAGCCGATCCACTGGCACCAGCGCCAGACCGTCGTCGGCCTCAGCGTCGGCCTTGCGGCCTATCCGGAGCACGCCGGCAATGCCGAGGACCTGCTCGCCTGCGCCGATATGGCCCTTTACGACGCCAAGCGCAGCGACCGCCGGCAATTGCGCGAATTCGATCCGGATCTGCGCAAGAATGCCGAGCGCCGGCGGATCATCGAACAGGATCTCGAGCGCGCCATCGAGACCGGTGCGATCGGCGCCTGGTTCCAGCCTCAGGTCGATCTCGTCACGCGCCGCATCACCGGCTTCGAAGCCCTGGCCCGCTGGCAGCATCCGCAACTCGGCTTCGTCTCGCCGCCCGAGATCGTCAATGCCGCCCGCGCCGTGCACCTCTCGGAACAGTTCACCGCCCGCATCGCCCGCGACGCCTGCCTGCTCGTCCGCCGCCTGCCGGAACTGGGCCTGCCCGATGTCACCGTGGCGCTCAACGTCTCGCCGCGCGAATTCGCGCTCTACTCCGTCGCCTGCATGCTGCACCGCGTGACCACCGAGCACGGTGTCAATCCGTCCTCGCTCGAGGTCGAAATTACCGAGGAAGCCATCCTGGACCCGGCCCTGGCCGACGCCCAGCTGAAGCAGATGGAAGAGGCGGGCTACAAGCTCGCCGTCGATGATTTCGGCATGGGCCACTCCTCCCTCGCCTACTTGATCGGCCTCAAGGTCGACCGCCTGAAGATCGACCGCAGCTTCGTCAAGGATGTCGCTCGCAGCGAAACCAACCAGAAGCTGGTTTCCGCCATGATCAGCCTCGGCCAGTCACTCTCGCTGGAAATCGTCGTCGAAGGCGTCGAGACCCCGGAAGACGCCGCCATTCTCGCCCGCCTCGGCTGCGGCACCGCCCAGGGCTACCTCTTCGCCCGCCCCATGCCGCCGAGCGCCCTCGCCTCCTGGATCGCCGACCACCAGCCCACCGCCAATCTCAAGCGCAAGAGCAAGTCGAAGCATCTGTCGGTGGCGTGAGGGGCCCGGCTCTGGCGCTTTGAAAAGGCCGAACCGGCACGACCCACCACTGCGCGCTCCACCACGTCTACTGACGTCGTCCACCCTCCTGCCACCACGCTGGCCACAACCCGCGCCTCCCCGTTGCGTTTTCGTTCCAATTCTCCCCCGCCGCCTCTTCCCTTTGCCGCCGCCCTTCTCCATATTCCGGCCATGGCCAAATCTCCAAAATCCTCCGCCCCCTCGAATGGTTTCGAGGAAGCCCCGCAAGCCCCGTTCGAAGGCGCGCCCCTGTCCGGCTCGGTGTCGGACTGGGTGAAGCAGTTGGAGGCGGAAGCCGAGGCTTCCACCGTCGAGAGCCAGCGTGAGCTCGCCTCGAAAGCCGGCAAGCACCGCAAGAAGATCGAGATCGAGGCCCGCCGCCATGCGGAAAAGGTGGCGCTGGAAAAGGCGAAGCCGACCACCGCCAAGAACACCACCTCGACCAAGACCTCCCGCGGCGTGTCGATCGGCGCCTCCAACGACCCGAAGACCCGCGCCGCCGCCGGCCTCAATCCGATCGCCGGCATGGACGTGTCGCTCGAGGAAGCCGAATCCCTCGCCACCGGCGCCGTCACGGCCACCGTAGAGGCCCTCACCGCCCTGATCGAAAGCGGCAACCCGCTGTTCAAGAACGGCGAACTCTGGATGCCGCACCGCCCGGCCCGGCCGCAAAAGTCCGAAGGCGGCGTGCCGATCCGCATGGCCTCCGATTTCGAACCCGCCGGCGACCAGCCGACCGCGATCAAGGACCTCGTCGAGGGCCTCACCAACAATGACCGCACCCAGGTCCTGCTCGGCGTCACCGGCTCCGGCAAGACCTTCACCATGGCCAAGGTGATCGAGGCCACCCAGCGCCCGGCCGTCATCCTGGCCCCGAACAAGACGCTCGCCGCCCAGCTCTATTCCGAGTTCAAGAACTTCTTCCCCGACAACGCCGTCGAATATTTCGTCTCCTATTACGACTACTACCAGCCGGAAGCCTATGTGCCGCGCTCGGATACCTTCATCGAGAAGGAATCCTCGATCAACGAACAGATCGACCGCATGCGTCACGCCGCCACCCGCGCCATCCTCGAGCGCGACGACTGCATCATCGTCGCCTCCGTCTCCTGCATCTATGGTATCGGCTCGGTCGAGACCTACACCGCCATGACCTTCCAGATGTCGGTCGGCGACCGCATCGACCAGCGCCAGCTGCTCGCCGACCTCGTCGCCCAGCAATACAAGCGCCAGGACATCAACTTCGTCCGCGGCTCCTTCCGGGTGCGCGGCGACACGATCGAACTCTTCCCCGCCCACCTGGAAGATGCCGCCTGGCGCATCACCCTCTTCGGCGACGAGATCGAGAGCATCACCGAATTCGACCCGCTCACCGGCAAGAAGACCGGCGACATGAAGTCGGTGAAGATCTACGCCAACAGCCACTATGTCACGCCGCGGCCGGCCCTGAACGGCGCCATCAAGTCGATCAAGGAGGAGCTGAAAATGCGCCTCGCCGAGCTCGAAAAGGGCGGCCGCCTGCTAGAAGCCCAGCGGTTGGAACAGCGGACGAAATACGACATCGAAATGCTCGAAGCCACCGGCTCCTGCGCCGGCATCGAGAACTATTCGCGTTACCTCACCGGCCGCAAGCCCGGCGAGCCGCCGCCGACCCTCTTCGAATACATCCCCGACAACGCCCTGCTCTTCATCGACGAAAGCCACGTCTCCGTCTCCCAGATCGGCGGCATGTACCGAGGCGACTTCCGCCGCAAAGCGACGCTGGCCGAATACGGTTTCCGCCTGCCCTCCTGCATGGACAACCGCCCGCTGCGCTTCGAGGAATGGGACGCCATGCGCCCCCAGACCGTCGCCGTCTCCGCCACCCCCGGCAGCTGGGAAATGGAAGAAGCCGGCGGCGTCTTCGCCGAACAGGTCATCCGCCCCACGGGCCTCATCGACCCGCCGGTCGAAATCCGCCCGGCCAAATCCCAGGTCGACGACGTGCTCGGCGAGATCCGCGAAACGGCGCTGAAGGGTTACCGCACCCTCGTCACCGTGCTCACCAAGCGCATGGCCGAAGACCTCACCGAATACCTGCATGAACAGGGCGTGCGCGTCCGCTACATGCATTCCGACATCGACACGCTGGAGCGCATCGAGATCATCCGCGATCTGCGCCTCGGCGCTTTCGACGTGCTCGTCGGCATCAACCTGCTGCGCGAAGGCCTCGACATCCCCGAATGCGGCTTCGTCGCCATCCTCGATGCCGACAAGGAAGGTTTCCTCCGCTCGGAAACGTCCCTTGTCCAGACGATTGGCCGTGCGGCCCGAAACGTCGACGGCAAGGTCATCCTCTATGCCGACCAGATCACCGGCTCGATGAAACGCGCCATGGACGAGACGTCCCGCCGCCGCGAAAAGCAGATGGCCTACAACACCGAACACGGCATCACGCCTGAGTCCGTCAAGGCCCGCATCTCCGACATCCTCGACTCGGTCTACGAGCGCGACCACGTCCGCGCCGACATATCAGGCGTCTCCGGCAAGGGTTTCGCCGATGGCGGCCACCTCGTCGGCAACAACCTCCAGGCCCATCTCAACGCGCTCGAAAAAGACATGCGCAACGCCGCCGCCGACCTCGACTTCGAAAAGGCCGCCCGCCTGCGCGACGAAATCAAACGCCTCAAGGCCGTCGAACTCGCCGCCATGGACGACCCGATCGCCCGGCAGGAAGCGAAGGCAGTGGAGAGCGGCGGAGGAAACCGCAAGGCCGCCGCGCACGCGACCGACTCCCTCCCCCCTGTGGGGAGGGTTGGGGAGGGGTCTGTTGACCAACCCCGCATCTCCCCCTCAGGCCGCAACAAATCCGGCGCCCCGGAAGGCAAGGGCAGCTATTTCTCCAAACCCCATATCGACGACATGGGCCCCGGCACCGACGGCGCCGTCCCCCTGCCCAAATCCGGCCCGGAAAGCTCCTATTTCCGCAAGAACACCCTCGACGAAATGACCGTCGGCCGCACCGAAAAACCGGTCACCGGCAAACTGCCGGAGAAGCCGAAGCCCGCCTCTCCCTCCAACTCTCAAATCGTGGGGGAGGATAGTTCGCCCCAAGAGGCGAAGCCGATTGGCGAGGCGAACTTGGTGAGGGGGTCCGACGACCCCCGCCCCATCATCCGCGCCCGCTCCGGCGCCGGCTCCTATGAGGATCCGGATGACGGCAAGCGCAAGGCAAGGACGAAGGGGAAAACGGGGCGACCGGGACGGTGACGATAAACAGATCGAACGACGCCCTGAAACAGCACCACTTCAAGAGTTATTGAAAATCACGCCCCCCCGCTCAGTTCCCAGAAACGACCCGAGGCACCATCGGGCTACGTCTGCATTGACACAGCGATCACAACCTCAGATTATCGTTGTTGAGAGCAAGGGGCGACGAAAACTATGCATCTGACAGAAGCACTCACTGTAATTAAGCCGAACCGAAAAGCAATTCTATTTTTAGGCGCCGGGTTTGCAGCTGAAGCAAAAAATAAAGGTGGAAAAACAGTACCATCGTCGGTCGCTCTTTCTAGAAGAATACTAGAAAAGCTTGAGATTGAAGGCACAGCGGAGCTTAGCCTCGCAATAGATGAATTAAGAAATCAGGCAGATAACACCGACGCATTCCAGTTCTTGTCAGACGAACTCACGGCCGTTGAAATAACGGACACCCAGCGCGAAATAATCAATCAAATTCCTTGGCACAGAATATACACCACTAACATCGATACAATCTACAAAGAAAACTACCAAAACAGAGTAATAGACGCAAATGATTCAGTAGATGAAATCAAAGTGGGAGACTTGATACAGCTACACGGCTCCATACACAATTGCTCATCACATAATTATTTCCACAAACTTAAAATGGGTGAGCAAAATTACGTTGCCGGAAGCCATTCTCAAAATATATATTTAGATCAACTGCAAAACGATTTATTTGAATGCGACGTGTTTGTCGTCATAGGATACAACATGGGAGATCCAAATCTCTCAAATTTATTCTTCAAGTCAAAGAACTTGATGAATAAGTGTTTCGTTTTTTCGGGAACGCCAGACAACCTATCACGACATCGCATAGAACTCATAGGGCATAACACGAACTTAAAATCCCACGACTTCCTCTCTATGTACAAGAACGCACCCAAAAGTGGTGAGGTCGTGCCGCCTTTAACGTATGCAGTCAGAGCGGAGTACAGCACGAAGAAAGTAACGCGCATTGCCCAACAGAATCTCCTGGTATTTGGCCGGTACGACCAGAACATAGCTCGCACAATATGGACGGAAGAAAGCGGAGAAACTTACCTAATTTATCGAGAAATCGCGAAAGAACTATCTTTTTCTCCGTTTGGCTACATTCATGTCCTTCACGGACATCTCGGAAATGGGAAGTCTCTGATCTTTGAAGAGGCGATGTTTCGTAGCGCGGCCAAGTCGGTAAAGACTTACAGGTTGGATGAATCCATTGGCTTAGACCAATTAAAATATGCTCTGAGCAACCTTCCCTCGCATTCCCGTGTATTTTATGAGGGTGACGTATTCATAGTTAAGGATGTATCGAGCATAGTTGCAGAAAAAAGTATTTCATTCTGCGTGAGCTGCAGAACAACAACATTCAGAGTTGCCGCCTCCGGCTTATACCAAAGCGCAAAAGGCATGATAAAAGTTCTAAATGCCAATCGGCTCTCAATTTCTGAAGTCGAGCAATTCTCGACACTGATTAGCGAAATGGGCTTCTGGCCTGATGAACTTTCAAGACTAAAGCCTGAAAAAAGAAACGGCACGCTGATTCACCAGTTTGAATCTAATCTGAGCGCAATACTTGTAAAGATATTCGAGAACGAAGTCATTAAAGAACTCATCAGTGAAGACTGGAATAAGACAAAAATACAAATTGATAAAATCAAAGATCATTTTGCGGTAAAGTCATACCTGCAGTGCATAGATGTATCAATTCCTCCATACATAATAAACCAATTTCAGAACATTGACTTCATCCGAAGGGGGCAGTTTGATTCTGAAATAATTACGAATGATTTTGATGGAACCGTCGCATTCAATAACGCAATAATTGGCGAATATGTTATATAAAATCTCTTCAATCATGAGGAATTTGTTGGTGCGATTGTGAGGTTTGCAAATTTCATTGATGGCCATCCTGGCCAAAGGAAGCTTCAGTGGATCGTGCGTCGCTTGCTGCGCTTTAATAACTTGGCCCGAATTCTTAAATCCACCACCAAGCCGCTGGATGTATTTGACAGAGCTAGCTTTATTGGCTCAGTCCAGAGCGATCCGCTATTCTGGGTACAGTATTCAATCGCCCAGCTGTCCAACAACAACTGGCCGGCAGCCCAACGTCATGTCGGGAAAGCTTACGAGGAAGCAAAAAAACGCGGTTCTAGCTTCGATCCTTACCAGATCGATACGCACGCGGCACGACTGGATATTCAACGAGTAGTCACTTTTGGCCCCTCGCATGGAGATTCGCAGAACATAAGACGCGCGGTAAAGTTGCTGCACGATGTCGCGATACGGAGACCAGATGATACATTTCATGTTGCCAATGTAACATTGGCCATGCTGGCATCCGACGTAAAATGGTATCACATACTCACCGCAACGGACCACAATGCCGTCCTGCGTCATTTGGAAAACATGTTGAGTGCTATTAAACGCAATGTACCAACAGAGGCTTCATTTGACGTTGAAATTAAAGCAATCAAAGCGATCGAGCGATATCTTCTTGATAGAAGCTCCGGACCCCAAACAGATTAATGGATGCAAGCTCATGGTAAGCGCCGCGCCCCACCTCCCCCCTGCGGGGGAGGACGGAAATTCGAAGGCTTAGGCGAGCGCAAGCCGCCTAAACTTCAGATTTTCCTGGAGAGGGGCACGGTTCCGGTTGCACCGACATTACCGCGCCCCTCTCTTGCGAAATCTGATGTTTGGCCCTGATCGGGCCAATTCCTCAATTTCGCTTTCTCCCCCGCAAGGGGGAGATAAGGCCGAGGTCCTCACTTGTATCTGGATCCTCGGGTCTAGCCCGAGGATGACGGAGTATGGGGAGCGACGGGTATCCTCCTCTACCGCTTCCATCGCACAACGTCTGAGGAGAATGCCCTCTTCCACTCCACGGAGGTCGTCATCCTCGGGCTTGACCCGAGGATCCAGACGCAAGCCTTCTGAGACCAGAAGGCCACGTCAGACCGGTCCATTTTCCAGAATAAGGGGGACGCCCAGTCGAAATCCCCCAACAAAATCAACGCCACAACTTTTTTTCATTCCCCACCATTTCCACCCTCGTAGACTCATCCCCGTCCCGCGCTGGGATACACCTGACGATGCGATGTCAGGCGAGGCGGGGCCGGCGCCGGGAGGGCGGACTGTCGCAGGTCCAAGTTCCCGGCCCGCTGCAACGGTCTCCCTCCGGACGAGGGGCTGGAACGAAGGTGACGGGGTCGGATGCCTCTTCACCGGATACCCCGATCGGAAGGACGTGCCTCAGAGGCACACAGACAAGGCGCCCACGCCGTCGCGAACAACCAGACGGCGGGGCGGATAAAACGGCGGGGATGGAAGCCGGGCCGCAAATGGCCAGACGAGCATCCCCCGGGCGAGGGTCCCGGTCGGATTGGTGCACCATCCGGCGGGAACCTCCCGGGCCACCGGCCAGGCTGAAGCGTCATCTCACAGTGATGCCGCAGCCGGACCCGCGCCCGGTCATCCTCGGGCCTGACCCGAGGACCGTCGCCGCCTTGCCAGAGAGACGCATGCAGCGGGAATAGACGCCGAACGAGGCGCCGGAAGGAGGCCACATACACTACTTAGACAGGTTGCTTCTGGCGCCTCGTCCGAGACTGACATGACCACCCCCGGAGGGAGCGATCCCGACCGGCGGCGGAGCTTGGGTTGATCTATCTCTCCCGCAAGGGGGGAGACAGGCCCTGCCCCTTCGCTATTTCCCTAAACACCGAAAGGAGACCGGCATGCCAGACCTTCAGACCATCAGCGGTCCCATCATCGAACCGCTGCACCTGCGCCTCATGCGCGACATGGCCGCCGAGCATCGCGTCCCCCTGCACTGCCACACGCGCCAATGCCGGCGCAGCCGGACCTGCTGCGGCCCGGCCGCCCCGGCCGAGCGGCCGATCACGACAGGCGAACGCCTGCCGCACTGCCTCATCCATGCCGAGCCCGCCCTGCGTCGCGATCTGTTGACGCTCGCCGACACACTCTCCGCCTGCCTCGTCCCGAGCCAGGAACCACGCCCATGGCCGGAGGACGAGCAGGCCGCAACGCTGCTGCGCGCCCGGCTCGGCCTCATCCACCGCATCCTCAGCCGGCCCGGCCCGCATCGGGACCACGAGAGAGCCGCCCTCGCCGCCTGGCGGTCCAACGACCCGGACCCGGAGGAATCCGCCCTTTACCGTCGCGTCTGGCGCCACCGCAATCCGCAGAAACACCCGCCGGTCCGTGCGGCCACCCCGGCATGAGGGCGCGTTCCCTCTTCTCCCCAGCGGGGAGAAGGTGGTCCGAAGGACCGGATGAGGGGGAGCGAAGCTCACCGACATCAGGCAATCCGACAGTACTCGTCACTGTTGAGGAAGACCGTTCTGCGGCAAAGGCTTCGGCTGCGCCACCCCCTCATCCGGCGCGTTCGCGCCACCTTCTCCCCGCTGGGGAGAAGAACCAACCCGCAGCTTATCCCCTCATGCTGAGGTGGGCGCCATGGCGCCCCTCGAAGCACGAGGCCTCCACTCTCCCCATCTGTGGGGGAGATGTCGGCGCAGCCGACAGAGGGGGGTATGCCGCAGGCAAGGGAACCCGCAAACAGTGCAGGGAGGTTAAGCCCTCCCCCTTGTGGGGAGGGTTTGGGACGGGAAAAACGGAGCCCCTACTCCGCCGCCTTCGGCAGATCCTCGGCCTCGACTTCGACGGGCAGAGGCTCCAGCTCGTAGGAGTAACCCTCGAGCATGGAATAGGCCCGCTCGATCGCGCCGATCTGCACCTCCGACGCCTTGATCGCATCGGTGATCGACTGCGCCCGGGCCCTGAGCATCGAGCCCAGAACGTCGGTGTCCGGCCGCCGGCCGAGCCGGTCGAGATGCTTGCGCACCCGCGCCCGGTGGCGCTCCAGCTCGAGAATGTGGAAGCGGCATTTGAGGATGTCGTCGGTAAGCTTGCGGCGCAGCCCGGCCACCGGATCGAACGAGCCCGGCTCGCGCTCGTCGAGGATCATGTCGTTGATCAGCGTCTCCAGCACCATCAGCCCCTTGAGGTCGGTGGGCTCGGCCAGCTGCGGATCATAGCCGGTATCGTCGAAGACCCGGCGGCGCACGGGATCCTTCAGCAGGTCGTAGCAGGCGGAGATCTTTGCAAAAGCCTCGGCATCGCCGCCGGCATCCGGATGCGCGGTCTTCGCCACCTTGCGATAGGCCGCCTTGACGGCCGCATCATCGGCATCGCGGGCCACGCCCAGAAGCTCGTAAGGGTCGATCACTGCGGCACCCGTCTTCGCCATACTCATCCACTCCCGCGCCCAGCCACCTCTCCCCTAACCCCGGATGGCGGCTGCTTCAAGACGGAACACGCCGTCGTCCCCGGTCGAAAAACACCCGGGCAGCGAGGTCGGCACGGCGCGCGGGCGGCGGCACGACATCGTTTCCACCCCCTAAATCTCAAGGAATTCAGCCCGTTGCCGGCAAACCCCAGCGCAGACTGTGACTTTTCGTACTTGCCAAGGTTCGGATTTGCCCCTAGCTTTTTCCCGTTCGGGCCAAAGATCCCGGAGACTGGACAGATTGAATGCGACCGCCCGCGCGGTCATTGGGGGCCTTCTCCCGCCGGTAGACGTTCTTTCCCCGTTATCGCGACCACTCGACGGTTCCGTTTCGGCGGAACTTCACCCTGCCGCTTCCGGTCCGCCGGCCGTGGCGCAAACGACAAGAAATCGGGAACAAGGAACTCTCCCATGGCCACCAAGGGCACTGTAAAATTCTTCAACCAGGACAAGGGCTTCGGCTTCATCACCCCGGAAGGCGGCGCCAAGGACGTGTTCGTCCACATCTCCGCGCTCCAGGCATCGGGCCTGCAGAGCCTGCAGGATGGCCAGCAGGTCACTTTCGACACCGAGCCGGATCGCATGGGCAAGGGCCCCAAGGCCGTCAACATCCAGGCCGCCTGATCAAGAAGTTTCGAATGGCGTCCCCCGGGGCGCCATTCTCGCATACGGCGCCTGAAAAACGCCGGAATACGAGGGCAGATTATTCCGCAGCCGCCGATGTGCTGCTGGGCGCGCCCTGCGTCTTCGGCCCGCCGGATATGTCGACCGCCGCAAAGGCCTCGGCAATCAAGTCAGGCGAAACACCCGGCTTGGTCGCCTCCGACGACAGGATCTGCCGATAGCGCCGCGCGCCGGCATAGCCCTGGAACAGCCCGACCATATGCCGCGTGACATGGTTGAGCCGCCCGCCACCCGCGATGACCCGCTCCGCATAGCCGATCATGACATCGCGCACGTCATCCCAGTCGACCGGCGACGCCGCCTCGCCATAGATCCGCTGATCGACCTCGGTCAGCAGCGTCGCATTGTGATAACTCGCCCGCCCGAGCATGACGCCATCCATGAACGTCAGATGCGCCACCGCCTGGTCCAGATCGCTGATCCCGCCATTGATGCCGAGGAAGACACCCGGATTCTCCCGCTTCATCCGATAGACCAGCTCGTAATCCAGCGGTGGGATCTCCCGGTTTTCCTTCGGCGACAAGCCCTTCAGCCAGGCCTTGCGGGCATGGATCCAGATCGCATCCGCCCCCGCCCCGATCATCCGGGCGAGAAAATCGGGAAGCACCTCGGCCGGTTCCTGCTCATTGACCCCGATCCGGCACTTGACGGTGACCGGCACCGTCGCCACCTTTTTCATCGCGGCAACGCAAGCCTCGACCACTTCGGGAGTCTGCATGAGACAAGCCCCGAACGTCCCCGACTGCACCCGGTCCGACGGACAGCCGACATTCAGGTTGATCTCGTCATAGCCGTAATCGGCCGCGATCTTCATCGCCTCGACAAGCTTGCCCGGATCCGACCCGCCGAGCTGCAGCGCCACCGGATGTTCGGCGTCGTTGAACGACAGCAGCTTCTCCCGCGGCCCATGAATGATCGCATCCGCCACGACCATCTCGGTATAGAGCAGCGCACGCGACGAGAGCTGCCGATGGAAGAACCGGCAATGCCGATCCGTCCAGTCGATCATCGGCGCAACGGCAAACACCGGCCGCCCATAGGGCTTCGGACCGGGTATGTCGCGGGTGAGGAAGTCGGTTTCTGTCGTCATGGCCGCGCAGATAGCATGCTTTGCCGGAAAATGACACCGTGCTCCGCCGAGCCTCAGACTTGCACGAAAAGATGCCTCATTCGCCGGCCTGGAACTGCAGCGGCCATTCGGAGGGCTCGCTCTGCACGCCATCGCAATTGACCTTCTCGCGATACTCCATCAGCTGGAACTCGAAGGTTTCACCCGGCGCATCCATGAGCCGGAAGACCTGATAGGTGCCGCAATCCCCCTCGCCGCGCCCGAGTGAGGTCGAGAGGAAGACCCCGCGTTCGGCAAAGACCTCAGGGTTCATCATTTGGGCATTGTTCTCGCCCTCGAGCGCCGGCGGGTTGGGCAGGCTCAACATGGTGGCCCAGTCCGCGGGCGGATTTTGTGTGATGGCGAAAATGCTGGTGCCCTGATAGGCGCCGAGGAAACACGGGACCTCCCAGAGAATGAAATTGTCATTTACCGCATAGCGCTGGCCGGGATAGGCGAGCGTATCCGGCTCGCTGCACTGATCCGGCGCATAGGTCGCGATCTCATTGCGAACCGCCGCCGGCACCTCGCTCGTGGCGGTCAGCAAAACAGGCGGGGCGAGCGGCAGCCCGACCGGACCGGTATAGGGCGAAGGTGCACCCGCAGCGGCGCCCTCGTCAGAGACAGCCTCCGGCGCAGCTTGCGCCGCCTCGGGCGCCGGGGAGCCCGGATAGCCTATGACGCCCTTGGCACCCACAACGAAAGGCGGAAGATCTTCGCGGACAACGGTGACCGTCGCCTTGCTGACGGTCTGCAGCGACCCTGTGACGACCGCCTCCTCAATCCGCACAAGGACATGGGTGGCATGGTCGGCACTGGAGTACAGCCGATATCCCAACCGCTCCTGTGGCGGATCGAAATCACCCCGCGCGCTTTCGCCGAGTGCGATTCTCTCCTTGCCGATCTCGACGACCGCCTGCAGCTCCACACCGTCCTTGTCGTAGGGCATGTAGATCAGATAGGCATACTGATCCGCTTCAGGATCCTTGTTGCTCTGCCAAAAGGCGAGATGGCAGGTGCTGAGGCCGCCCTCGATCTCATGTTTGCCGAACAGCTTCAGGTCGATCGCCGGCTCCTGGGCGGCAGCAGGATGCAATGCACCGAGGCTCAAGGCCAAGGCGAAAAATGGCAATTTCAAAGACGGCATGATTCCCCCGGGGACTACGATCCACCCGAAAATCAAGGTATCCTCATATATGCCAAGCGACAAGCAATAACGCGCGCGACTTCAGGCGTCAGAGCAGACCGAGTTCGGCCAGTTCGCGCTTCAGGTCGTCGGGCATGTCCTCGATATTGGCACCCGAAGCCGAGAGGTCGCGGGGAGCAGTATCGGCGTCGAGATAACGCCAGCCCTGGAAGGGGCGGCGCGGAGCCGGCGCGACTTCGATCACTTCGGGACCCAGGATCAGCTCACAGCGGGAGATCCCGTCGCCGCCGGTGAAGGTCTTGATATCGAGAAGCTTTTGCCGCGCCGAGAGCTGGCCCTTGATGATCCAGTAGAGCGAGCCGCCGTCGAGCAGTTCGTCTCCACGCTTCGGCACCATGCGGGTCACATGCGAGCTGTGCGGCTCAAGGCCCGCCGCGACCGCCACCAGGCAGCGCTCGGCGACCCAGTCGCGCAGGTCGTCGATGGAGTCTGCTCCGACGCAGAGCTTGAGGAGATGCAGTGCCATGACACCGGAGATAACCTGTCCCCGCGGCGGGTCAAGGGCAAGGGTGTCGCAGGCGGCGGTTGCTCAACAGTTTCGGTATGGATGGGGTTCAGGATCGTCATCCTCGGGCTTGTCCCGAGGATCAATTGAGGGAGACCATTCGCAGGACGATGGCTAGACATGCGACCTTAGACGTCGGGGCCGGCGCTCGCGCAGTAGATCCTCGGGACAAGCCCGAGGATGACGACGCAGATGGTATCAGGACAGGAGCAAAGCCCCTGCCCGCCTCAACATTCCACGACGTTGACGGCCAGCCCTCCGAGCGAGGTTTCCTTGTATTTCTCGCTCATGTCGTTGCCGGTCTGGCGCATCGTCTCGATACAAGCGTCGAGCGGCACGAAATGCACGCCGTCGCCCTTGAGTGCGAGCGAGGCCGCCGTCACGGCTTTCACGGCGCCCAGTGCATTGCGCTCGATGCAGGGGACCTGGACGAGGCCGGCGACGGGATCGCAGGTCATGCCGAGATGATGCTCGAGAGCGATTTCCGCGGCATTCTCGATCTGCTCAGGTGTGCCGCCCATGACGGCGGCAAGACCGGCAGCCGCCATGGCAGAGGCGGAGCCCACCTCGCCCTGACAGCCGACTTCTGCGCCGGAGATCGAGGCATTGTGCTTGATGATGCCGCCGATGGCGGCGGCCGTCAGCAGATAGTCGCGAATGCCTTCCTGATCGGCATCGGGGTGGAAATGCAGGTAGTATCGTACAGTGGCAGGCACCACGCCGGCGGCGCCATTGGTCGGCGACGTGACAACACGGCCGCCGGCCGCATTTTCCTCGTTGACCGCCATGGCATAGACCGACAGCCAGTCGTTCGCGAGCACAGGGTTGAGGCGGTTGGAGCGCCATTCTTCCTGCAACTGGTCGTGGATCGATTTGGCGCGACGACGGACCTTCAGACCGCCCGGCAACTGGCCATCCTGGCGCAAGCCCCGGTCGATGCAGCTCAGCATCGCATCCCAGATCCGGTCGAGTCCCGCGTCGAGTTCTTCGCGCGATCGAACGATCTCTTCATTCGCCCGCTTCATCTGCGCGATCGTCAGGCCGGAGGATGCCGCCATGGCGAGCATCTCCTTCGCGGACGCAAAGGGATACGGCACCTTGTGGTTCGACGCCTGCTTCTTCTGCTTCTGCAGCGCGAGCAGTTCGGTATCGGTGACGACGAAGCCGCCGCCGATCGAATAGTAGATCTGGGTCAGCAGTATGCGCCCATCCTTGTCCAGCGCCGACAGCCGCATGCCATTGGCATGGCCAGACAGAGGGGTCTTCTTGTCGTAGACGAGATCGTCCTTGGGCTGGAAGAAATAGGCGGGATGGCCAGGCGGGGTGACGCGGCCGGTGCGTTCCACCTCGGCGATAATGCCCTCCATGCGATCAGGATCGATGCTGTCGGGCGCCTCGCCCATCAAGCCGATGATCACGGCATTACCCGTGCCGTGGCCGATGCCGGTATAGGCGAGAGAGCCGTGCAGGCTGGCCTTCAGGGCCGCCACATGGGCTCCGGCAGGGCGCGGCCACTGGTCGGTGAGGATGAGATCGAGAAACCGGTTGGCTGCCGTCATCGGACCCATGGTGTGGGAACTCGAGGGGCCGACGCCGATCTTGAACACGTCGAAAACCGAAAGAAACATGAGGCACCTCGCATGCGGGTATGAAAGCGCAAAGGCTAGAGCATCGCCTAACACGAATGCGCCTTGCAATCGACATCGGCTTTCATGGCCGCGACATGACTAAGATGGTGTCCGGGGCCTGAAACGCAAACAGCGCGGTCGATAAGACCGCGCTGTGAGCAAATCCGTTTGTGTGGGCTATCAAACCGCGCCGAAGAGATAGGCCAGGCAAAGAACGCCGGCAAACCCTACCAAGGCTCGGATGGTAACGCCCCAGCACGACGGCTGAACATTGCCTTCCATGGAAACTCCAAGTGTGACCACTCATTCGTGGAAAGCCGTCCCCCGACCGCTTTCTGACGAGATGTCTATTAAAATCTCCGGCCTTTCGCAATTGCAAAAATGGCAAAAGCAAGGCTGATTTTGCGTATCAGGCATGCGATCAGTGCATGGATGTGTTATTTTTCAATGGGATAGACGGCATCTGTCTCGAAGGCGCCACGCCCCATTTCGAACCAAAGTCTTAGGAGTGGTTAATTTCCATTGTGGGACACGTCGGCGAAGGGATAATGCCGAAAGAAACCTCCCGCAGGAATCGCCTCCATGACCGTCACGGACTACATCGCGCTCGCCCTCTTCGTCCTTCTCTGGCTGGCCTATGCGAGGATCACGGGCAATCAGGTGATCTGGCAGCGAACCAGCCTGACCAAGGCCATGGCGGAGCGCCGGCGGGAATGGATCCTCAACTCCATGAAACGCGACCTCAAGATGATCGACACCCAGATCATGGGCGGCCTGCAGAACGGCACGGCCTTCTTCGCCTCGACGACGATCTTTGCCATCGGTGGCTGCTTTGCATTGCTCGGGGCAACGGAACAGGTGGATGCGATCCTCAGGGACATTCCCTTCATCGTGCAGGGCGGGCGGGCGATCTTCGAACTCAAGGTCTGCGGGCTGATCGGCCTCTTCGCCTATTCCTTCTTCAAGTTCGGGTGGTCCTACCGGCTGTTCAACTATTGCACCATTCTCTTCGGGGCGATCCCCATGGCGGACGAAGCGCGGGCCGAGCCCGCCCGCGCGATGGAGGCGGCCGAGCGTACGATTCGCATGAACATCATCGCCGCCAGTCACTTCAACATGGGGCTCCGCGCCATCTTCTATTCGATCGGTTATCTCGGCTGGTTCGTTAGCCCCTGGATCTTCATGATTGCCACGGTGCTGGTCTTCATCGTCTTGCTGCGCCGCCAGTTTTTCTCCGAGGCCAGACTTGCCCTCCTGAACAAGAGCGATAGCTGAAAGCAGGAAAGACGGGAAAGGCCTTGAATTTGCCGCCTTTGGCACCGACCGCCGACCCATGACCGGTGCGGCGCAACCGCAGCCGGCGGAGACGTGAAGGAAGACTGCGTGGCAGAGCAAACCGAGCCCCATACCCGCCCGCGCCTGCCCGCCCTCGATGCGGCCCGCGGCCTCGCCCTGATCGCAATGGCGACCTATCATTTCAGCTGGGATCTGGAATTCTTCGGCTATCTGGCGCCAGGCACTTCGACACAAGGCTTCCTGCGCATTTATGCCCGGCTCATCGCCTCGACATTTCTTTTCCTCGCCGGCTTCAGCCTCGTGCTCGCGCAATATCCGACATTGCGACTGCAGCCCTTCCTGCGCAGGCTCGGGGTCATAGTCGCGGCGGCACTGGCTATTTCCGTCGCGACCTACTGGTTCACGCCCGATAGCTGGATCTTCTTCGGCATCCTGCACGCCATCGCACTGTCGAGCCTCGTTGGCCTTCTGTTCCTCAAGGCTCCGCCGCTCGTCACGCTGGTCGCTGCCGCCGTTTCCTTCGCGCTTCCCTTCCTGCTTCGCTCGCCAAGTTTCGACGCCTGGTACTTCTGGTTCCTCGGGCTCTCCGAGACACTTCCGCGCTCGAACGACTATGTGCCCCTGCTGCCCTGGATTGGCGCGCTGCTCACCGGCATCGCCATGGCACGCTTCCTCGTCGACGGAAACAGGCTCGGCTGGATTGCAAGGCTACCGGCGGGTCCGGCCTGGCTGCGCTGGGGCGGACGTCATTCGCTGACCGTCTACCTGTTGCACCAGCCGGTTCTGATCGCCGGTCTCTACCTTGCGAGTTTCGTCGTGCCGCCACCGGCGGTCGATCCGGTCGCATCCTATATCGGAAGCTGTGAGGCGAGCTGTGCCGAACAGGGCAACGAGGCGGGACTGTGCCAGCGGTTCTGCAGCTGCACCCTGGAGCGCCTGCAGGCCGAAAATCTATTCGAGCCCCTCCAGTCTGGCGCAATCTTGGGCGATCAGGATGCCCGCATCCAGACGCTGGCCGAAGAGTGCACGTTAAGGAGTCAGTCAGCGCCGTAAGGGGGAGTTCGTCATGAATGCCTACCGCGCGAAGCCTCTGAAATATCCCTGGCCGCCGATGCTCTATCTGACGAGCATCCTGACCGCCATGCTGGCCGGCCAGATCGCGGCACTGGCTCCTATCCCCTCGCCGCATTCACTGCTGCTGCCGTCGATCGGCCTTGCCATCGGACTTGCGGCGGTGACACTCGACATCTGGGCCGTGCGAACACTGATGGAACGGCAGACACCCGTTCTCGACAGCGGCTGCGCCCGGCACCTCGTGACATGCGGGCCTTTCCGCTTCAGCCGCAATCCGATCTACCTCGCCTATACGCTGTTCACCGTGGCGCTCGGTCTGATCTCCGGCAATAGCTGGTTCTTCATCGCGGCACTCGTATCGCTCGCCGCGACGCGCCTGATCGCGATCCCCAGAGAAGAACGCCACCTCGAAGCCCGCTTCGGCTTCGATTACGAGAGCTACCGCAGACGGACGCGGCGCTGGTTCTGATTTGGGCTGAAAGGGCGGCTGTCGGGCGTCAGGTGCCGACGCCGATTTCCACCAGGCGGGTGAGACAGGCTTCTTCGGCCTGGTCCAGTTCCGACAGGGTCTCGTCGATATCGCGGCGCTTCTGGCGAAGCTCCTCGCGCTTCTCGTCGATCTTCTTCATCATCAGCTTGAGCTGCCCGATTTCGCCAGGCGGCTCCTTGTAAACATGAACGATTTCGCGGATCTCGGCGATGGTGAACCCGATACGGCGACCACGCAGGATTTCCTGCAGGAAACGACGGTCGGCGGCGCGGTAGAGACGCGTGCGGCCGCGGCGTTCGGGATGCAGCAGGCCTTCGTCCTCGTAGAAACGCAGGGTGCGCGTCGAGACACCAAATTCACGCGTGAGCTCTGTTATGCTATAGTATTTCTTCACGGTCATCCGATCCTGTATCGGAACACATGATATTGACTTTTACGTACAAGTCAATTTTTTCACCCGGTAGAGGGGCGATGCCCTCCGTGCTTTCGGCCGGCGCATGCTGAAAATGCTCACATGAACCACCAGGTGGCGAGACCGAGAAAGGCGAAGAAGCCGGTAATATCCGTCACGGTGGTGACGAAGACGGCGGAGGCCACGGCCGGATCGGCCCCGAATCGATCGAGCGCGAGCGGAATGAGGATGCCGGCAATGGCGGCCGCCATCATGTTGATCAGCATGGCCGTCGCGATGATGCCGCCGAGATTGACATCCTGGAACCACAAACCGGCAACGGCTCCGATCGAGATACCGAAGATGACGCCGTTCAGCAGACCCACGCCCGCTTCGCGGCGCACGACCCGGAAGGCATTGTGGATATCGAGGTTGCGGGTCGCAAGAGCCCGCACCGTCACCGTCATGGTCTGTGACCCGGCATTTCCTCCCATCCCGGCCACGATCGGCATCAACACGGCAAGTGCCACGATCTGCTCGATCGTTGCTTCGAACAGGGAGATGACCGAAGCGGCAAGGAAGGCGGTGATCAGGTTGACTGCAAGCCACGGCACCCGCGACCGCGAGGTCTCGCCGATGCTGTCGGAGAGTTCTTCGTCGCCGACGCCACCGAGGCGCAAAAGGTCCTCCTCCGCCTCTTCCTGAATGACGTCGACGACGTCGTCGATGGTGAGCACGCCGACGAGCCTTTCGTTTTCGTCGACGACGGCAGCCGAGAGAAGGTCGTATTGCTCGAAGAGCTGGGCAGCCTCTTCCTGGTCCATCTCGGCCGGGATCGGGTGGTTCGTCTCGTGCATGATCGTCTCGATCTTGACCTGGCGCTTGGTGCGCAGGATACGGTCGAGATTGACGACGCCGAGCAGTTTGAAGGTCGGATCGATGACGAAGATCTGGGTGAAGCTCTCCGGCAGGTCCTCCTCGTCGCGCATGTAGTCGATCGTCTGCCCGACCGTCCAGAACGGCGGCACGGCAACGAATTCGGTCTGCATGCGGCGACCGGCCGAGCTTTCCGGATAGTCGAGCGCCCGACGCAGGCGCACCCGCTCGGTGAACGGCAGCTGCGCGAGGATCTCTTCGCGGTCCTCGTCGTCGAGGTCTTCGAGAATGTAGACGGCGTCGTCGGAATCGAGGTCGCCAATGGCAGCCGCGATCTGCGCGTTCGGCATCTGGTCGACGATCTGCATGCGGATCGCTTCGTCAACTTCCGTCAGCGCCGTCATGTCGAAGTCGTCGCCGAGCAGGCGGATCATGGCCAGGCGCTGTTCAGGCTGGATCGCCTCGATCAGGTGGCCGAGTTCCGATTCGTGCAGTTTGGCAACGTTCTGGCGCAGGAAGATCACGTCGCGATCGGCGATCGCCGCGCCGACCATGGTCAGGAAGTCGTGGCGGATCGAGCCTTCCTCGTCATAGATGTCGGCTTGCGGCTCATCGGGAGCGCCACGGCCGAGACCATCGTCTTCGATCTCACTCATGACCTGCCCTCGTCTTTGATGCCCACTGCTTCGAAGTCCGGAGAATGGCGGCAAAAACCCTCAAGTCAACAAGCAGATAGCGGAAAAGCGCCGGGAGCTGTTCAAAGCCCAAGCCTTCCTGCTAGCGTGTCCATCGAGCCACAGCCGCCCGGCCGCAACCTTGCAAGAGACGAGAGTTTTCGTGACCCGCCTGACCATCCGCCGCTATCCCGACACAGCCCTGAAGACACCGGCCGAACCGATCACCGATTTCGGACCGGAGCTGCAAGGCCTTGCCGATGATCTCTACGAGACCATGAAGGCGGCCCCGGGGATCGGCATTACAGCCCCCCATTGCGGGATCGCAAAGCGCCTGACCGTGATCGAGCTTCCGGAGATCGGCGGCCGTCGGGATTACGTGAACCCGGAAATACTCTGGATGTCGGAAGAGCGGATGACCCATACGGAAGGCAGCGTCTCCATGCCTGGCATGACCGACGAGGTGACGCGGCCAAAGGCGGTGCGGGTTCGATACCAGACGCTCGACGGCACGGTGGTCGAGGAGGATCTCGAAGGATTTGCCGCGATCTGCATGCAGCACGAGATAGACCAGCTCGACGGCATCTTCTGGATCCAGAGACTGTCGCGGCTGAAGCGCGAACGGCTCTTGAAGAAGTGGGAAAAGATGGCGCGCGGATAGCCAGCCCAGAACAAAGACCGGATCCGGGCGTTCTCTCCTCACACAAAGTGACAAAGGAGCCCCCCATGGCCAAGGATGACCCCAAGACCGACTTCTCCACCGAAGAAGAATTCCGCGACGACGATCAGCGCAACATCACCGATGGCTGGCCTTACGCAGATGGAGAAGGAGCAACGGCAGCCCCTGTCGGCAATCGGAGCTATGGCGAGACGAGCGCCAATTTCGATCAGGAGCGCAATCAGGGTTTTCGCGTCGAGGACGTTGACGCGGCCGGCTTCGAACCCGATCTGGCAACCCCTGTCCTGCCGACCACGGACGGCCGAGAAGACGACGACCAGCTCGAATCGGATATTTCGGCTGCGCTCGAAGGTTTCGACGACACGGTGCTGACAGGCCTCGACATCCATGTCGATGGTCATCTGGTGACGTTGCGCGGTGCTGTCGACACGGCCGAAGAGCGGCGCGAGATCGAACTCAAGGTCCTTGGCGTGAGGGGTGTGAGCGCAGTGAAGAACTTCATCACCACGCTCGGCGTCGACAGCCACATGCCGGATGACGGCGATTGAGACGTCTTTGAATTATCAGCAAAACCCGGCGCCAATGTCGGGTTTTTTGGGTCCGGTCGCAAAGACCGGAAGACATGCGACCATCCGTTGATTGGTTATACCGCGGCATGATGACGAGGGGCGGTCTGTGGCGCGAGAACACGGTCCGATACAGGACAAGGCTTCCTGGACGTGTGCGTTGCAGATCGGCCCGCCGCTCATGAGAGCTACAGCTTAGCTGGCTGCCAATCTCAGTGCTGTCTGAAGGAAAGTTACAACGTGACCTCTGTCGACATCGCTCCAAGAGACCAGGAGATCGATCATCTCCATGTGCCTCTGGTCGGCGTCCGACATCAGACGATAGATACGCTCACCCGGCGGTTCGCCATGCTCTTTGATGTAATCGCGCACCACGATGGCGTACTGCCTCAACGTAGCATGGAATGCTTCAGCATCGTGGGCCGTGTTCAGCGACTCAATCATCTTGGTCCTCTTGAGCGATCAGACCCTGCGGGTACCACCACCACCATATTAAATCAATTCAAGTGACCTATTGCGAGTTAGAGAGTCCTTAAAAAGTCATCGCAGAAGTGGACACCTTGTATTCCGGGGTATTCAGCGGCTCCCATGGCGTTCGGCAAGTGGCTGCCAAGGGAGAGGTTTCGTTCGAACACCTGTCGGTGACGATCCATTGAGGTCGACACCTCGCTGCGAGCGCCATGGGCAGAGAACAAGGGATCGTCAACGCAGGACACCGACGTCTCAGGCCTGCTCGTCTAAGCCGATAGTGCTAAATTTGACAATTGTTAATTACGGGCTCGGATGACACATTCTCTTGGCGGGCGCGATTACCCAATCGTGCCTTCCCCAAGGCAGTCGACACCCCCGCCGGCCGCCCGCACTTATTCAATGGTATCAAACCGGGCTATTCGATAGTGGTCGTCAGAACACTCTTCATCCCGCTGCTACAAAATGGTCGGCCACCGGGCTCACCGGGATCAATCGTGGTTGCAGTTCAGGAGGTGGCGATCGCTGCAGGGCTGAGTGAGGTGGCGGCGGTCGCCGCGATCGTATCGCTTGCTGAGACACGGATCCTGTCCGTGGACGAGCTCAAGCAACTCATCTCGCTGGTGACTGGTATCGAGTTGAAGCGAACGACTTGAGACCACCGCAAGCGGTCCGAAGCCCTTCGCCAGGGGGAACAGCGTGCCAGCCATGTTCAAGTAAGGGGGGAGTCGGCGCCAACCGAAACATCGGTTTACGGGCTCCGACAGTCACTCAGAAGAGACCAACGAGGCTTATCCCGCTGCGTGCAGCGTTGAAGGCTGATGATTGATGTGATGGATCGGGTGATCTGTCCGTTGCGTGGTTCTGACATGACGCGTAGGCAAAGAAAAAGCCCGCAAAAGCGGGCTTTTCTTCAGTCAAATGGTGCGGTCGAGAAGACTCGAACTTCCACGGGTTGCCCCACAGCGACCTCAACGCTGCGCGTCTACCAATTCCGCCACGACCGCATCGTGGTAGGCGCCGAATTGCTCCGGCGGGGCTGCATGTAGCAAAAGCATTGGGGGTCCACAAGCCCGCCGTGACAGTTTTTTAGAAATTCGTCGGAGGCAGTGGATAAGCCCCCAGCAAGGGGGTGGCTGCTGCCCTTGAACTCCCGGGCTTTTCTTGCCAAATACAAGGAAAACAAGGCTTTTCGCCAATCCACAGTCGAAGGCAATTTTCATGCTCCGCACCGATCTCGACCATTCCATGCACTCCAGCGAGGACTGTCCGCCGGTGCGCTGGCGAATCTCCGATGCTCTTGTCGGCTACGAGGATGCCGTCGCCGAAATGGAGAACCAGGTCGGTCTGATCGCGGACGGGAAGGCCGATGAACTGGTCTGGCTGGTGGAGCACCCTCCCCTCTACACTGCCGGCACGAGCGCCGATGCAAAAGACCTGATCGAGCCGGATCGGTTTCCGGTGTTTGCGACGGGTCGCGGCGGGGAATACACCTATCACGGCCCCGGTCAGCGGGTGGCCTATGTCATGCTCGACCTGAAGCGCCGACGGCAGGACGTGCGCGCCTATGTGGCAGCACTCGAAGAAGTGGTGATCCGCACACTCGAAGCCATGAACGTCAAGGGCGAGCGCCGCGAGGACCGCGTCGGCGTCTGGGTGCGCCGTCCCGACAGGCCGCAATTGCCGGATGGCACGGTGGCCGAAGACAAGATCGCGGCACTCGGCATTCGGCTGCGGCGCTGGGTGAGTTTTCACGGGCTGTCGATCAATGTCGATCCCGACCTTACACATTTCACCGGCATCGTGCCCTGCGGGATCTCCGCCTATGGGGTCACGAGCCTTGTCGATCTCGGCCTGCCCGTGATGATGGCGGATGTCGACATGCGTCTGCGCGAGGCCTTCGAGGACGTGTTCGGGCCGACGATCTCCGAGAACTGATCGTTCCGCGGTTCAGGCGCGACCCATCACTGGACCGTCGAGGTCACCAGCATCGCGTCTGCGCTCGTGCCGTTCCTCATAGGTCTCGATCTGGCGCGCGATCTTCTCGATGAGACGGCCGCATTCCCGATGCGCATCGGTCAGGCGCTGAAGATCCAGCTTGAGCGCTTCGAGGGGTAGATCGCTGGTTTCCTGGATGGGACCGGACCCGACACCCGTCATGAGCCACATCGGCGACACTCCGAGGATGCCGGCGAGATCGAGTAGGCCCGTAGGGCCAGGCTCCGAACGGTCGGCTTCCCAGGCGAGCAGGTTCTCTCGTTTTACGCCGATGCGGTTCGCCACGTCGGCGAGTGACAGGCCCGAAGCGTCGCGAGCGGCCGAAAGACGACCGCCCAGCGTGTCGTCGCTCAAATCGGTCATGCGGGAAAATTCATTACGCGCCGGCATCAGCACCTCCTGATCGTCCAGTGTCGCCGTCCTCAGGACGACGGTTGCTCTACTCCGATCCGTCGCTTCTATATTAGCGGAGCCGAAGGTCCTGCATCTTTCCGGCGACGCCACGAACAGGCACGAAAACGCCGTCCGGCACCCGCGTACAGATGCAGGCAAAGGCCAATAAACGCTCGACGCTGCGAAAGGTTCCCATTTTTCTTTTGCTTGATCGGACGGACGCGTCATGCTTGTTCACGCAGGCGATCGCTTTCTCCTTTCGAGTCCCACCGTCATGCACAACTCATCCTCCGATCCCTTTCGCGGCATGGTTCTCATGGCGGGCTGCATGTTCGTGCTGCCGGTGATGGATGCGATCGCGAAATACATGGCGACCGAGGGCGGCATGTCGCCCGGCCAGATTACCTTCTATCGATTCTTCTTTCAGCTTGCCTCGGTTCTGCCAGTGCTGATCGCACTTAACGGCATGGCGGCCTTTTCCGCCAGGCGCCCCTGGGTCAACCTGCTGCGCGGTGCGATCCATGGTGCAGCAAGCCTGATGTTCTTCATGGCGGTGAAATACATGCCGCTGGCGGATGTCTTTGCGATCTATTTCGTTGAACCCTTTATCCTGACGGCTATGTCGGCCGTCTTCCTCAAGGAAAAGGTCGGCTGGCGCCGCTGGCTTGCGATTGCCGTCGGTTTTGGCGGCGCGATGATCGTCATCCAGCCTAGCTACGAGATTTTCGGCCTCACGGCCCTTTTGCCGGTCGCCTGCGCCTTCCTCTATGCGCTCTACATGTTCCTCAACCGCGCGATCGGCGAAGCCGATACACCGATGACCATGCAGACCATGGCCGGCATTGGCGGCACGCTGTTCATGGGCGCAGCCCTCATCGTCGGCACATCGGTCGGCGAGGCCGATTTCGAAATCTCTCTGCCAAGCACGGCCCTCGGTCTCGGCTTGCTGGTCCTGCTCGGCGCCATCTCGGGCTATATCCACCTTCTCGTGGTGCGAGCCTTCCGCATGGCCACTTTGTCGGTCCTGGCGCCCTTTCAATATTTCGAGATCATCGCCGCCGTAGCGCTCGGATATTTCCTCTTCGACGAATTCCCCACGCCCTCGAAATGGTTGGGAATCATGATCATCGTTGGCTCCGGCCTGTTCATTTTGTGGCGCGAACAGAGGCGGGCATCCCCGGCGCAATCAATTGCCGGGGCCGGCTGAGACGAACGTCGCGATCGATCGCATTTTATTGGTTCTGGCCATCAAATCATAAGGTTTCTTCCCTAGGTTCAGTGCATCCATCTGCATCACCGGGAGAGGCGTCTTGGCGACATATCAGGCCGCAGTCTTTCTGGCCGTCTTCAATCTCGGCCTCTTGTGGCTGCTGATGGCGGCACCGCTGGGCCGTAGGACGATCAGCATCAGCCGGATCATCCGCGAGCGCCCTGAAGAATTGTGGAACATCACCCGTCCTGCCGGAGACCAGACGGTCTGGCATCCGAACGTGATTGCTGTGGAACCGGTCGACGGCAAGCCCGATCAGGTGGAATTCGCCTATCGCCATCCCGATCGCCATGGACAGCCCAGCCGCCGCACCATGATCGTCGACCGCACGGCCATGACGTCGGCCGGAAGTTTTTCCTGTCACCTCAGGGTCGTCGGAGACAGCACGCTCGACCAGTCCTTCTGGGAAGGTTACCAGGAGAGCCGCAGGATCGAACGCGCGCCGCTCGGCAGCCGGGTGACCTTCGAGCAGACCGACAATTTTCGCGGTCTTGCCTTCTATCTCTTCCGTCGCATGGCGCTTGCCCGCGAGCTCTCCGCCCTGCGAGACCATGTCGAGGAGAGCCCGGCGTCAAGCCTCTTGCATTTCGAGCATCCGGCTTGGCAGACAGTGCTCGTCGTTCTCTCGACCCTCATCCTCTGGCCCTTCTTCGGCATGAATGCGCAAGGCCTGATGATCTCGGTTTTCCTGACCCTCGCCATCCTCTTGCACGAACTCGGCCACATGGTCGCCTATCGCGCCTTCGGTCACCCGACGACCCGCATGCTGTTCATTCCCCTGCTCGGCGGCATCGCGATCGGAGGGCGTCCCTACAACAGCCATTTCGAAGTCGCGACCTGCGCGCTGATGGGTGCGGGCTTCTCGGCGCTGCTCGTTCCGATCCTCATCGCGGCCCACCAATCGGCGATGGAGATATCCCACCCACTCGCCGCGGACGGACCCATTCTGGTTTTCCTCGTCATTCTCGGCGCCTTCAACCTGCTCAACCTGCTACCGACCTATCGATTCGACGGGGGCCAGGTGCTGCGGCAGGTCTTCGAGGGGCAGCGTGCCCTTGCCGTCACCAGCTTTCTGGTGACCGGCGTCGTCGTCTGGACAGGCTGGCGGGTCGGGCTCGGGGCGCCATCCCTCATCGTCGGCGTCGCGCTCTTCACCCTGCTCAGCATGATCCGGACCAAGTCCGCGAAGCCACGCGAGGCCCTTACGCCGATGAATGCGGCAGAACGCTTGATGACCGGCTTCGGTTTTTATGCGGCGCTCGCCATGCATGTCTATGCGGTGATCTACGCCTGCGACAGGCTGTTCGACTGACGTCGACGGCCATCGTCCTGCCCGCTTGACAGCTCGCCAATGACGCGATCCAAGGAGGGATGGACACTGAAAACGCTCCCCTGCCCGCCGGCTATTTCGATATTCCCGCCGATATGCTGGCGACTATTGTCACTTGCCTGGAAATGAACTCCAGACCGCCGCCGCGGCCCGATCCGCCAGCGGACGGCCTGACGGTCGAGCGCTGGCCGGCGCCTTCGGTGGACGACTACCGCGCGCTCTACCGCCGCGTCGGCGAGGACTGGCTCTGGGTCTCGCGGGCCGTGATGGAGGATGAAAAACTCAAGGCGATCATCCAGGATCCGGCGGTCGAGATCCATGCGATGATGCGCAACGGTGAACGGCTGGGTCTTTTGGAGTTGGACTTCCGTGAACCCGAGCAATGCGAACTTGCCTTCTTTGGGCTCGATCAGACACTGATCGGCTCCGGCGCCGGGCGCATTCTAATGAATGTTGCAATCGAGCAAGCCTGGTCAAAGGCAATCACCCGCTTCTGGGTGCATACCTGCCATCTTGACCATCCCGCGGCGCTGGCCTTCTACCAGCGCTCGGGCTTCAAGCCCTACAAGCGCATGGTCGAAGTGTTCGAAGATCCGCGCCGGACCGGCAAGTCGAGACCGGATGCCGCCCCGCACTTTCCCGTCTTGCGAACGGAATAGCCGATAAAAATCAGACTTTTGATTAATTCCGGATCTGCACTTGAGCCGGAAGGTGCTGACGTGCGAAAGTCCGGCCCAACGATTTGTCAGGGAGAAAAACCATGGATGTCCGCGCCGCCGTCGCCGTTCAGGCTGGAAAGCCGCTCGAAGTCATGACCGTTCAGCTGGAAGGCCCGCGTGCGGGCGAAGTGCTGATCGAGGTCAAGGCCACCGGGATCTGCCACACCGACGATTTCACCCTGTCGGGCGCCGATCCGGAAGGTCTGTTTCCGGCGATTCTCGGCCATGAAGGTGCTGGCATCGTCGTCGATGTCGGCCCGGGCGTCACCTCGGTGAAGAAGGGCGACCACGTCATTCCGCTCTACACGCCGGAATGCCGCGAGTGCTATTCCTGCCTGTCCCGCAAGACCAATCTCTGCACCGCGATCCGCTCCACCCAGGGCCAGGGTCTGATGCCGGATGGCACCTCGCGCTTCTCGATCGGAAAGGACAAGATCCACCACTACATGGGCTGCTCGACCTTCGCGAATTACACTGTTCTACCCGAGATCGCGGTCGCCAAGGTCAACCCGAACGCGCCCTTCGACAAGATCTGCTACATCGGCTGTGGCGTCACGACCGGCATCGGTGCTGTCATTAACACCGCCAAGGTCGAGATCGGCGCAACCGCGATCGTCTTCGGCCTCGGCGGCATTGGTCTGAACGTGCTGCAGGGCCTGCGCCTTGCCGGTGCCGACATGATCATCGGTGTCGACATCAACCCGGATCGCAAGGCCTGGGGCGAAAAATTCGGCATGACGCATTTCGTCAATCCGAAGGAAGTCGAGGGCGACATCGTGCCCTATCTGGTCAACTTGACCAAGCGCAACGGCGACCTGATCGGCGGCGCCGACTACACCTTCGACTGCACCGGCAACACCAAGGTCATGCGCCAGGCACTCGAAGCCTCGCATCGCGGCTGGGGCAAGTCGGTGATCATCGGCGTCGCCGGTGCCGGCCAGGAAATCTCGACGCGTCCCTTCCAGCTGGTCACCGGCCGCAACTGGATGGGCACCGCCTTTGGCGGGGCACGCGGCCGCACCGACGTGCCGAAGATCGTCGACTGGTACATGGAGGGCAAGATCCAGATCGACCCGATGATCACCCACACCATGCCGCTCGAAGACATCAACAAGGGTTTCGACATGATGCACAAGGGTGAATCGATCCGCGGCGTCGTGGTCTACTGACCGTGTCGGTTTCCTGTATCGTCGACGTGCGGAGGCTCGAAGAGTTCTCCGCCGCCGAGCTCTACGACATGCTGAAGCTGCGCGTCGACGTCTTCGTCGTCGAGCAGCACTGCCCCTATCCGGAACTCGACGGCAACGACAAGGACTGCCTGCATCTGAGGCTGCTGGATGGCGGCGAGTTACTGGCCTGTGCACGGCTTTGGCGGCCGACGCCGGACCACCATCCCCGCATCGGCCGGGTGGCGGTCTCGCCCAATCATCGTGGCAAGCGACTGGGAGAGGCTCTGATGCGCGAGGCGATTTCCGAGGTCGAGAAGCGTCATCCCGGCGAGCCGATCGAGATTTCGGCGCAGAGCCATCTGCAGACATTCTACGGGTCGCTCGGGTTCGAGGTGATCTCGGAGGAATATCTGGAGGATGATATTCCGCATGTGGACATGCTGAGGAAGGGATGAACTTTCCAGGCGACTGAACATGCGTCACACTGTATCCGGAAACACGATTGCCGGTAGATACATTTGTGGCTACAATCCTCTTCGAATGGGATGACGACAAAAACGCGGCAAACATTGCCAAGCATGGTCTGAGTTTCGATCGGGCCTGCAGGATATTTGACGATGTCGTGATGACCGCCCAAGACCTACGGCATGACTACGGTGAGACACGCTTCAACACCATCGGCAGGATCGATGGCATTCTCATCATCGTCGTCACGCACACGGACAGAAACGGACGGATCCGGCTAATTTCGGCCCGACCAACCAAACGAAGGGAAAAGGAGCGTTATGCAGAAGCGCTTCGACAAAGAACTCAGCCTTGAGGAACTCGCAAACCTCGACGATGACGCCATCGACACGAGCGACATTCCTGAACTCGACGACCGTTTCTGGCAGACCGCTGCACTAGTGGAGCCAGAAGGTACGGAACAGATTACACTCAGAGTGAAAAAGTCCGTATTGCAGGCCTTCCGCGCAACGGGAAAGGGCTACCAAACCCGCATGAATGCTGTTCTCGAATCTTATGCGCGCAGCCTGAAGAAGTGAATCGATGCCCGAAATCTATGTCGATGCCGATGCCTGTCCGGTGAAGCCGGAGATCCTGAAAGTCGCCGAGCGGCATGGCCTGCCGGTGACCTTTGTTGCGAATTCCGGCCTGCGCCCCTCGCGCGATCCGATGGTCAAGAATGTCATCGTGTCGGGCGCCTTCGATGCGGCGGACGATTGGATCGTCGAGCGTTGCGGCGAAGGCGATATCGTGGTCACCGCGGACGTGCCGCTGGCCGGGCGCTGCGTGGCGGCGGGTGCGCTGGTGACCGGACCGACGGGGCGGATCTTCGACACGGCCAATATCGGCATGGCGACCGCCATGCGGGATCTCGGGGCCCATCTGCGCGAGACCGGCGAGAGCAAGGGCTATAACGCTGCCTTTTCCCAGCGTGATCGCTCGGCTTTCCTCGAAACGCTTGACAGGCTCTGCCGCCGCATCAAGAAGTAGGGCCTCATCCCGGGGCAAGACGGCAGCGCGACGCTTTGAAAAATCTGATGAATTCCGTGCTCGATCATCGCTACCGCTCCTTCATCGTGGCGGGTGGAGTGGCCCTCGTTGTGTTGCCCTTCGTCGTGATCTACGAACCGTCCGTGACGGTTGAATTGCCCGCAATCCTGTTCTTCGCCGTCTATCTCGCCCTCTCCTTCCTGCGGCTGAGGCGCCTGACGCCGGCCTATCTGAAGCAGCATGCGGATGTCGCTGATGCCCCGGCCTTCGTCATCCTGGGCGTGACGGTGCTCGCCATCGTGGCGGCCATAGGCGCGCTGTTCCTGGCGCTGAACCGGGAGCAGCGGGCGGGTTCTGCAGAACTGGCGCTCGCGGTCGCGGCCGTCGTGCTCGGCTGGCTGACGATCCACACCATGGCGGCCATGCACTACGCCCATGTCTACTGGCGACCGTCACGCGTGGCCGAGAACGGGCGGCGCGGCGGGCTCGATTTTCCCGGCACTGCGGACCCTTGCGGCCACGACTTCCTCTATTTTTCACTGGTCATCGGCATGACGGCGCAGACGTCCGACGTCGTGATCACCTCGACGGCAATGCGCAAGCTCAACCTCGTGCATGCGACCGTCTCCTATTTCTTCAACACCGTGCTGGTTGCCGCCGCCGTCAATGCGGCCGTGTCGCTCGCCGGCTGATTTACTCGATGCAAGGAACCCGTCCATGAACATCCTTTCCCAGAACACGGCCTTTGGCGGCATGCAGGGCGTCTTTTCGCACCAGTCCGAAGTGACCGGCACCGAGATGACCTTCGCCGTCTTCGTGCCGCCCCAGGCGATCGCCGAGAAGCGGCCGGTACTGTGGTATCTCTCGGGCCTGACCTGCAGCCACGCGAACGTCATGGAAAAAGGCGAATACCGCCGCATGGCCGCTGAACTCGGCCTGATCGTCGTTTGCCCGGACACCAGCCCGCGCGGCAATGACGTGCCGGACGAACTGACCAACTGGAAGATGGGCAAGGGTGCGGGCATGTATCTGAACGCCACCGAAACACCCTGGGCCGAACACTTCCAGATGTATTCCTACATCACGGAAGAGCTGCCGGCCCTGATCGCCGAACAGTTCCGCGCCGACATGTCCCGTCAGGGCATTTTCGGCCATTCCATGGGTGGCCATGGCGCGATGACGATTGCGCTGAAGAACCCCGAACGCTTCAAGAGTTGCTCGGCCTTCGCCCCGATCGTCAATCCGCTGACCGCCGACTGGACCCAGGACGCCTTCGAAAAGTATCTTGGACCCGACCGCGCGAAGTGGCGGGAATACGACGCCTGCGCGCTGGTCGAAGACGGCGCGCGTTTCCCGGAATTCCTGATCGATCAGGGCAAGGCGGACAGCTTTCTGGAGACAGGCCTTGCTCCCTGGAAGTTCGAGGAGGCGGTGAAAGGCACGGATATCGGCCTTACGCTGCGCATGCATGAGCGCTACGACCATTCCTACTACTTCATCTCGACCTTCATGGACGATCATCTGAGGTGGCATGCGGCGCGGCTGGGGTGAGGTATTCACATCCGCTGATGTGAACGCCAATAACTGAGGGGGCGCTTGGATGAATGCAAACCGACTGCTGCTTCTTGGCAGCATCCTCGCCGGCATTTCCCTGGCGCTGCCCATGGTTGGCATCAGATCCATTTGGACCAGTTCGCTGCTGGTCACCCTCACTCTTGTGACCTGTTTTCTCGGCTTTCGCACCGGGCAATACCGGCCATTTTGGCTTGTCTGGGGCATCGCGACACTGTTTTTATTCGTGGCGCTTGGCCTCAGCAATCCATTGTCCTTATTGCCTGCTGGCCTATTGATACTGGGGCGATAGCCGTGTGAGGTGCCTACGATTTCCAGCTCGGGCCTGTCCCGAGCATCCGCTACCGTTGAATTGACTGCGACGTGAGCAGATCCTCGGGACACGCCCGCGGATGACGACGGTTAGGCTTTTTCGCAGACAGGCTGACATTACCCATGCCCATGCCGGTGATGGAGGTCCGGATAATGCGGGTGTTTGTGGCGGAGCGGCGCGTGGCGGTGCCAGTGTGCATGCGGCTCGGTGACGGGGCCGTCATGGTCGTGGCTGTGGTGATCGTCGTGGCTGTGGAGATGATCGTGCTCGATGGGATCATGCACATGATCATGCTCGTGGCGTTCCGACAGATGCAGCCACAGGCCGAAGCCCATCAGCAGTGCTGCGACGACGAGCGACAGTGTCACCGGATCACCGAAACCGATGACGGCGATCAGGGCGCCGATGAAAGGCGCAAGCGAGAAATAGGCGCCGGTGCGCGCCGTGCCGAGATGGCGCAGGCCCAGCATGAACATGACAAGGCTGACGCCGATGCCGAGGAAGCCGACGATGGCTCCAATGCCGACGACAAAAATCGGCGGCAGCGACGCACCGAGGAAAAGCGCCAGCACCACGTTGGTACCACCCGCGGCCAGCCCTTTGATCATCGCGATCTGCACCGGATCGGCAGAGGAGAGCTTCCGGGTGAGATTGTTGTCGATGCCCCAGCAGAGGCAGGCCGCCGCAATCCACAAACCGCCGGGATCAAGCTCAAAGCCGCCACCATCGAATGACAGGACGACCGCACCGACCAGAATGGCGAGAGCGCCGATCACCAAGCGGCGATCGACATTTTCGCGAAACACCAGCCAGGCGATCAGCATGGTGGCAAGCGCCTCTAGATTAATGAGCAGGGAGGCTGAGGAGGCTGTCGTCAGCGACAGGCCAAGCATCAGGAAGGGCGGCGCCATCACGCCACCGAAGGCCACGACCGCAGCAAGCCAGGGAAGGTCGGACCGCGACAGCGGCGTCTCGACCCGCTCAAGCCCGATCAGCGGCCGCCCCCAATGGACGAGCGCCAGGCCGATCCCCGCACCGAGATAAAGGATGCCCGCCAGAAGCCAGGGATCGACGCTGCCGAGCAGCCATTTGGACAAAGGTGCGGAGGCACCGAACAGCACCGCGGAGCCAAGGGCGAGCGGGACGCCGGGAAAGAGATGGGCGTGATGGTGATCCATGGCGGGAGCTTACAGGCAATGTGGATGGCGTACAGCCGGTTTCCACGTAAAGCCGTTTCACCTGAAATGTCTGATCGAATGCGTATGGTCCGGCTGTTGCCTGCAAGGACCGTCATGGTCATCCTCGGGTTAAACCCGAGGATGTCCCGAGCATCCGCGACCGTTGAATTGACTGCGACGTGAGTAGATCCTCGGCACAAGGCCGAGGATGACGAAGGGCATATGAGCGTGCGCCCCTTACCCCCGCCGATAGACGAATCGCTCGAAATCCGCTGGTTTGCCGCGTCCCGTGATGTCGAAGCAGAACATGCCGGCAAAGGCGCCGGTGAAGGAGCCGTGCTCGCCGAAGCCGCCTTCGTCGGAGACGACGCCTGCATCGAGGACCGGGCCGATGGCCTGCCACGCGCCCTCGCCTGCAACCCGCCAGAAGAATTGCAGATCGTTGTCGGTGATGACCATGGCGAGATCGATGGCGCCATCCGGAATAGACTGGCCCATTCCGATCGGGAAGGTCAGATTGCCCGACGGGTAATCGCCTGGGCAGGACAGGATGATCAGTGAGCGGCCGAGTTTTTCGTCCGAGGAGATGCCGAGCGCGTGAAACTTGTAGCGGTTGTAGTAATGCGTCAGGCCCGCGACCTGCTGATAGGTTTCGGGCGAGAATTCCAACCGGGTCTCGGCACGGAAGCGGTGATGTTCCTGGCGACGGGCAACGAGCGACTGTTCAAACCAGGAACCGATGCTTTCGCGACCGAAGAGGCGCAAGCGCCCTGCCCGCTCGGTCATGCTGAACAGGCGCTCCGGCTGCGGCGTGCGCAGCCACTGGAATTCCTCCGGTAAGTGCGGGCTGTCGAAGGATCTGACAATCTCGACGGGTTCATTGCGTTTGACAGCACCACCGGGAGCCGGCACCTCGACGGCGGGCACGACGCCGCCCTGTTCGAGATAGAGCCAGCCGTCTTCCTTCCAGACGCATTTCTGCAGGCCCGTTTCGCGGCCCAGCGTGCAACGACGCTTGGGTGGCATGGGACGCCCGCAGAGATGGGTGTGGTAGAACTGACCATCCGGCGTCTCGACATATTGGCCATGACCGGCACGCTGCAGCACCGCGTCTGGAGCGTCCTTGGAGGTGATGAGATGCGTGTTGGGGTGCATCTCGTAGGGACCGTCGATCGACCGCGAGCGGGCCATGGTGACGACATGGTCGTAGCCGGTACCGCCCTCGGCGGTGGTCATGTAGTACCAGCCATTGCGCTTGAAGACATGCGGCCCCTCGACCAGCCCCTGACTGCTGCCTTCAAAAATGTTCCTGATCGGGCCGGTCAGTCTTTGCGTCTTCGGATCCCATTCCTGCAGCAGGATGCCGTCGAACTTGGCATGGCCGATGGTATTGCGCGCTTCGGGGCGGTGGTTCCACTGCATGTTGAGGAACCACTTGCGGCCGTCGTCGTCGTGGAAGAGCGAGGGATCGAAGCCGGAGGAATTGACGTAGATGGGGTCCGACCACGGGCCCTCGATCGCAGGCGCCGTGACGATGTAGTTGTGCGCGTCCTTGAACGAGCCCTCGAAGCGCTTCACGTCGGTATAGACGAGCCAGAACTGGCCGTCGGCATAGGACAGGCATGGCGCCCAGACGCCGCAGCTGTCGGGATTGCCGCGCATGTCGAGCTGGCTTGCGCGGTTCAGCGGACGGGTGACGAGTTCCCAGTTGGCGAGATCACGCGAGTGGTGGATCTGCACGCCCGGGAACCATTCGAACGTGGAGGTCGCGATGTAGTAGTCATCGCCCACTCGGCAGATCGACGGGTCCGGATTGAACCCTGGCAGGATGGGGTTGATGATCATGGCGTGTGGTTCCTCCTCCGCAGTTACCTCTCCCCCTGCGGGAGAGGAAGAAAAATCAGGGTCTTAGCCAAAGGCTCAAGCCCTAGATTTTTCAGGAGAGGGGCTGCCTGACTGACAAGCCCCTCTCTTGGGATTTCTAGCACTTAGCTCACGCTAAGCTGCTGAAATCCCGTTCTCTCCCGCAAGGGAGGATGGGTTTCTACTTCTTCTTCCGCGGCGGGCCCTTGCGCTCTGCTGAGGCAGCCCAGAGGTTGATGTCGGCGTCCTTGGCAAAAACGTCGATTTCGGCGAGCTCTTCCGCTGTGAAATCAGGCGTCTCGATCGCCTTGACGCAATCCTCGACCTGGCTCGGCTTCGAAGCGCCGATCAGCGCCGTTGTGATATGTCCACCGCGCAGCACCCAGGAGAGCGCCATCTGTGCCAGTGTCTGGCCACGCTTTTCGGCGATGCGGTTCAGACCCCGGATGTTTTCGATGTTGCGGTCGTTGAGGAAGCCCGGATCGAGTGACTTGTCCTGGGTGGCACGCGTGCCCTCCGGAATGCCGTTCAGATACTTGGACGTCAGCATGCCCTGGGCGAGCGGCGAGAAGACGATCGAGCCGACGCCGAGGTCTTCCAGCGTGTCGATCAGGCCATCCTCTTCGATCCAGCGGTTGATCATCGAATAGCTGGGCTGGTGAATGAGGAGCGGCGTTCCCAGGCTCTTCAGGATGGCATGGGCTTCGCGGGTGCGCTTCGAATTGTAGGAGGAAATTCCGACATACTGCGCCCGACCCGACCGGACGATGTGGTCGAGCGCACCGCAGGTTTCCTCGAGCGGCGTATCCGGATCGAAGCGGTGCGAGTAGAAGATATCGACATAGTCGAGACCCATGCGCTTCAGGCTCTGGTCGCAGGAGGCGATGAGATATTTGCGGCTGCCCCATTCGCCGTAAGGGCCGGGCCACATGCCATAGCCGGCCTTGGAAGAGATGATCAGTTCGTCGCGCAGACCATGGAAATCGGTCTTCAGAATCTCACCAAAGGCTTCTTCCGCCGAGCCGGCCGGCGGGCCATAATTGTTGGCGAGGTCGAAATGGGTGATGCCGAGGTCGAAGGCCTTGCGGCAGATCACCTGCTTGGTGGTATGCGGCGTGTCATTGCCGAAATTGTGCCAGAGGCCGAGCGAGATCGCCGGCAGCTTCAGCCCGCTCTTGCCGCAGCGATTATAGGTCATCCGCTCATAGCGGTTTTCGGCGGGGGTGTAGGTCATGGATGGTGTTCTCCCGGATGCATATGCTTCATACTTGCCCCTCATCCCCCTGCCGGGACCTTCCCCCCGCTAGCGGGGAGAAGGAGCAAGACGCCGGCCACACCGGCCTTCTCCCCGCCTGCGGGGAGAAGGTGGCGGCAGCCGGATGAGGGGCTAAGACACGAACCTTATCTAAGCAGAGCCTGCGCTTCGTCGATACCCAGAGCAGCCGGTTGGGTGCAGGTTGTCGACAGGGTGACGAATTCACCCGTCTCGCCCGACTTCAGGATCGACACCATGACGTCGACACCGTGCAGGGTGCGGTCGAGCGAGCAGCGGGCATCGCGGCCTTCGAGGATGGCGACCGCCATGTCGGCGAGCCCCGCCGTGCGGTAGTTGGCGCGCGGACCCTGCGGGCTTTCCTGGTTGTTGCGTCCGAAGGGATGATCCCAGGCTTCGAGCGGCTGGATATCCTTGTTGCGGCCGGACGCCTCCACCACACCGCCGAAGAAGTTCGGGTCGGGCACGTAGAGTGAGCCATCGGTGCCATAGAGTTCGGTATTGGCGTGGCGATGGCTCCACACATCCCAGCTGGCGGACAGCGTGATGGTCGCGCCGTTCTGGAATTCGAGGAGCGCGTGGATATTGGTCGGCGTTTTGACCGGGATCGTCTCACCATTGCGCGGCTGGCTGGTGATCGTGCGGGTCTCGTTCGCCATCGAGGTCAAGGCTGCGACGCGCTTCACCGGACCGATCAGGTTGATCAGGTTGGCGATGTAGTAGGGTCCGAGATCGAGGATCGGACCGCCGCCCGGCAGGAAGAAGAAGTCCGGGTTCGGATGCCACATTTCCATGCCGGGGCTCATGACATGGCAGGTGCCCGAGGTGACGCGACCGATGCCGCCCTTGTCGATATAGGCGCGGGCGAGCTGATGCGCGCCACCGAGGAAAGTGTCAGGCGCGCAGCCGACGGACAGGCCCTTGGCCTTGGCGATGGCGCGCAGGTCCTCGCCCTGTTCGAGCGAAAGAACCAGCGGCTTTTCCGAATAGACATGCTTGCCCGCTTCGAGGATGCTCTTGGAGACCGGATAATGCGCGTCCGGGATCGTCAGATTGACGACGATGTCGACCTCGTCATTGGCGAGAAGTTCGTCGATCGTCTGCGCCTTGACGCCATATTCCTCGGCGCGCAGCTGCGCTGCATTCATGTTGATGTCGGCGCAAGCGACGACCTTCAACCCGCGAAACAGCGGCGCCAGCGTAAAGTATGTGGTGGAGATATTGCCGCATCCGATGATGCCGACGCCGAGTTCGCGTGCCATGGGGATATCCTGCTTGCTGCGATGGGATTAGTAGGTGTTGAAGGCGGCGATCGAGCGGGTGATCAGCCGGTCGATATCCTTGGGATTGTCGTGTTCGACCACGAAATGCTTGACGCGGGTGGATTTGAGCGCCGCAATCAGGCCCTTCCAGTCGACCGTACCATGGCCGACATCGGCCCAGCCGTCCTCGTCGGTGTTTTCGCCCGCCGGCGCGATATCCTTCACATGGACGGCGCTGATGCGCTTCCCATAGCTTTCGATCCAAGCGAAGGGATCGGCCTTGCCGCGGATGACCCACGCGATGTCGGCTTCCCAGTCGAGCTCGGGACCGCCGGCAAAGATCTGCTCCTGCGGGGTCGACCCATCCGGCAAGGTTGCGAATTCGAAGTCGTGATTGTGCCAACCGAAGACCAGGCCCGCATCGCGCAGCGGCTTGCCCGCTGCCTGTAGGCGCTGGCCGAAAGCGAACCAGCCGCTCGCATCCGCAGGGCGCTGGTCAGGCATCAGGTAGGGGCAGTAGACGGCTTCAATGCCGAGCGTCTTGGCGATCTTGATGACACGATCAGGGTCGTTTTCAATCATGTCGAGGCCGAAATGGGCGGTCGGCATGGTGAGGCTATTGTCATCAAGTTCCTTGCGGAAGGCGTCGAGTTCGCCATCGGCGAGCGAGGCGTAGAGGGCACCGTAGCCTTCGACCTCACTGTAACCAGCGGCCTGGAGTTTGGGATAGATGCCGCTGAAGGGCTGGAAATTGCGGGCGCTGTAAAGCTGGAAGCCGAGTTTGGTCATGGGGTAGTCTCCTCCTCGTTTGGTCCTGGATCGGGCGCCCAGGGCCTTAGATATGATGGCTGTCAGTCCGCCGACTGGCAGGTGTAGAGATCGTAGATGCGGAACTCCGGCGCGGTGCTTGCGGGCAGTGCTGCGTCCGGGGTGAAGACGATGCGGCGGCTTTCGCCGGCCGAAAGGTCGAAGGCGTTGTCGGAATAGCGGCCGGGGGTTGCGCTTTCGAGCATGACGAAGAGTGCCAAGCCTTGGGACGTGACGGCCACCTCGAACGTACCGTCGCCGGTCGGCGTGACCGACGTCTCAAGCCGCGAGGGTTCGAGGTCGAGCGCCTTGTAGGTGCCTTTGATAAAATGCCCCTCCCCGGTCCTGCCGTTCGAAACCGTGAAGCTCCAGGCAAGCAGACCGTCGGCCGGGATCTCGCTGGCATCGAGTGTGACCAGCACATCCGCGGCATCGGGACCGCAATCCCCTTGCACGCTTTTGAGCGGGATACGCTCGCCCGAAAGCGTCAGCACGAAGAGGTTGACGTCGATGGTGACGGTATCGAGCGTGTCGTTGACCATGGAGAGCGCAATGCGGCTGCCGTCCTCGGACGGGATGGCGGCGACTGCGACCGGCTGGAAGAAGCGACGCACCATGTAGTGCATGGCCTTCCAGCTGCCGCCATAATCGAGGCTGGACCAGGAGGCAACCGGCCAGGTGTCGTTGAGCTGCCAGTAAACAGTGCCCATGCAATGGGGCTTCAGCGAGCGCCAGTATTCGACGGCCGTCTTGATGGCGAGGCCCTGCTGGATCTGGCTCAGATAGACGAAATTGGCGAAATCCTTGGGGAAGCGGAAATAGCGGAACATGGTGCCCGCGATCCGCTCGTTGCCGCCGGCATTCTTCTGGTGCAGTTCGATGACAGGCGACGCGATGTTCATGTCGGCCTTGTCGGCGAAACTCTCGATGACCGGCAGCGAGGTATAGGACTGGAAGCCGAATTCCGAGCAGAAGCGCGGTTTGACAGTTCGGTAATTATCGAAACTCTTGTTCTCGTGCCAGACCGACCAGTAGTGCATGTCGCCGGAACCATCGGCATGCCAGGCATCGCCGTAATCGAGATAGCCGGAAGCCGGGCTCGACGGCCACCAGATGCCCTGAGGATAAGTCTTCTTGACGCCCTGCTCGATCACCCGGTTCAAGCGATCATAGGCAACGAGATAGCGATCGCGGTTGTCACGGGATTCCGGGAACCACGTGAGCGCGCCGACGAGCTCGTTGTCACCGCACCAGATGACGATCGAGGCATGGCTCGACAGGCGCTTGACCTGGTATTCGACCTCATGCGCGACGTTGTCGAGGAAGTCCTCGGTGCAAGGGTAGAGATTGCAGGCGAACATGAAATCCTGCCAGACCATCAGGCCGAGCCGGTCGCAGAGGTCATAGAACCAGTCGGCCTCGTAGAAGCCACCACCCCAGATGCGGATCATGTTCATGTGTGCGGCGACGGCGGAATTGAGCAGGTCGGTGGTCTTCTCTTGCGACGAGCGTGAGAAGAGCGCATCCGCCGGGATCCAGTTGGCGCCACGGCAGAAGATTTCGCGGCCATTGACCTTGAGCGCAAAGCGGCTGCCAGCCTCGTCCGGATCGGTGATCAGTTCGACTGTGCGCAGACCGATCTGGCGGGTGACGGCCTCGGTCGGCAGGTCGACCGTCAGCGAATACAGAGCCTGTTCGCCAGAGCCCGATGGCCACCAGAGGCGCGGGCTCTCGACCTCGAAGACATGCACGACCTTGGTCTCGCCGGCAGAAATGCCGACATCGAGACGCACGCGTTCCCCGTCGAGAGCGAAGTGGATCGGCACGACCGCGGGATCGATCGAATGGATGGTAGCGGTAACCTTGAGCTCGACGCGACCATCGGCATGGTGGACCTGCTCAGTCTCGACATGCTCGATGCGGGCGGGGTCAAGCTTCTTCAGCGACAACGTGCCGTAGATCCCGAGCGGCGCGATCGCGATGTTCCAGTCCCAGCCGAAATGGCATTGCGGCTTGCGCAGCATGTTGCCGTTGGGGATCGGCGAATTGGCCGTGGAATAGGGAATGTAGAAGGGCTGGCGGGCCTGGCGCTCAGCCCCGGCCGTGATGCTGGAATGAAAGACGATGCGGACGGTGTTTTCGCCTGGCTGAAGTGCATGGCTGACATCGGGGCGATAGCGGCGGAAGCAGTTGTCGGCGGACAGCACCGGGATATCGTTGACGAAGACGACGGCCACTGTGTCGAGATAGTCGATGTCGAGATACCAGCTGCCGGAAATATCCGGGATGACCACGCGGCGTTCGATGACCCAGTCACGTTCGGCGACCCATTGCACCACCTCTTCGTTGCGGCCGAAATAGGGGTCCGGGATCAGGCCCACTGCATGGAGAGCCGAATGTACGTCGCCGGGCAGCGTGATCGCCGCCTCGTGTGCGCCATCGACGCAAGCGAGATGCCATTCGCCGTGAAGATCGATGACGCCGCCGTTTGCACTCTCAGTCATGATACTCGTCCTGCAGAAGAAAAAGGCGCCCCGGTCACAGTCCGGGACGCGAGGGGGAACGTGTCAGATGCGCTCTTCGGTCTGCGCATCGAAGAGCGAGGCGACTTCCATGTCGAAACCGAGACGGACCTTGGCACCCGGCGCATAGCGGCGCGTGCCGCCGATGCGGACCGACATGGTATGACCGGCATGTTTGAGCCAGAGCAGGTTGTCGGCGCCCATCGGTTCCTCGATATCGACGACCGCTTCGTGCAACTCGCCGATGCCGGTTTCTTCATCGACCTTGATATGCTCCGGCCGCACGCCGAGCACGACCTTGCGACCGCCAGTCAGTGGTTCCTCCGATCGATAACCCTTCATCGAGAAGAGAACGTCGTGAGTGCGGAAGAAGATCTCACCGCCCTCGTTGACAAGATCGCCGTGCAGGAAGTTCATCGACGGCGAACCGATAAAGCCGGCGACGAAGAGGTTTCGCGGCCGGTTGTAGATCGTGCCGGGATCGGCCAGCTGCTGGATGACGCCGCTCTTCATGATCGCGATGCGGTCGGCGAGCGTCAGAGCCTCGATCTGGTCATGGGTGACGTAGATCATCGTGTTCTTGAGGCTGTGATGCAGACGCTTGATCTCGACGCGCAGCTCCGAGCGCAGCTTGGCGTCGAGGTTGGAGAGTGGCTCGTCGAAGAGGAAGACATCGACGTCGCGCACCAGTGCTCGGCCGATGGCGACGCGCTGCCGCTGACCACCGGATAGTGCCGAGGGCTTGCGGTCGAGCAGCGGGCCGATCTGCAGAATGTCGGCAGCACGCTGGACACGTTTTTCGATCTCCTCCTTCGGCATCTTGGCGACCTGCAGGCCGAAGGAGAGGTTCTTCTTCACCGACATCTGCGGATAAAGCGCATAGGACTGGAACACCATGCCGATGCCACGGTCCTTGGGCTCTTCCCAGGTGACGTTCTTACCCTTGATGAAGATCTGCCCGTCGGTCGGCTCCAGAAGGCCGGCGATGCAGTTGAGCAGCGTGGACTTGCCGCAACCGGATGAGCCGAGGAGAACGATGAACTCGCCGTCGACAATGTCGAGATTGAGGTTTTCCAGCACCTTGACGGCGCCGAAGCTCAACGAGAGGTCCTTGATCGATACACTGTGCGACATGAGCTTAACCCTTGACTGCGCCGGCGGCGATACCCCGGACGAAGAGACGTCCGGAAACGAAGTAGACGATCAGCGGCACGGCGCCGGTGAGCAGTGTTGCGGCCATGTTGACGTTGTATTCCTTCACGCCCTGCACCGAATTGACGATGTTGTTCAGCTGAACCGTCATCGGGTAAAACTCAGGCCTCGTGAACACGACGCCGAACAGGAAGTCGTTCCAGATGCCGGTGATCTGCAGGATCATGGCAACCACGAAGATCGGCAGCGACATGGGCAGCATGATCCTCAAATAGATCTGCCAGAACCCTGCCCCGTCGATGCGGGCCGCCTTGAAAAGCTCTTCCGGCAGCGAGGTAAAGTAGTTTCGGAAGAGCAGCGTCAGGATCGGCATGCCGAAGATGGTGTGCACGATGACGAGCCCGGTCAGCGTGCCGTAGATGCCGAGTTCGCGCAGCACGATGACGATCGGATAGATCATGACCTGATAGGGAATGAAGGCGCCGATGATCAGGATGGTGAAGAACAGTTCCGCACCCTTGAAGCGCCAGTTGGCGAGCGCATAGCCGTTGACTGAGGCGATCAGGATCGAGATCAGCGTCGACGGCACCGTGATGCGCACCGAATTCCAGAAACCGCGCGACAGGCCATCGCAGTTGAGGCCGGTGCAGGCGGTGGCCCAGGCCTTGACCCAGGGTTCGAAGGTGATCTCGACCGGCGGCGAGAAGATGTTGCCGAGACGGATCTCAGGCATGCCCTTCAGCGAGGTGACGATCATCACGTAGAGCGGGATCAGATAATAGATCGCAAAGAAGATCAGCGATCCGTAGAGCATGATGTTGCGGGCCGAGAAGGTGCGCTTCGGCTTGGCGCCACGCGGGCCTGATCCAACTCGATCGGACACGGCGTCGAAAGCGGCGGCGGTGGTGTTGAGGGAACCGGGATTAGCCACGCTTCTTTCCTCCGAATTCGAGATAGGCCCAGGGGATGATGATGATCGCAACGGTCAGCAGCATCATGGTGGAGGCGGCAAAGCCCTGTCCGAGGTTCTGCGCTTGGAACATGTAGTCGTAGACATATTTGGCGGGAACTTCGGAGGCGATGCCGGGGCCGCCGCTGGTCTGGGCGACGACGAGGTCATAGAGGCGGACAATGCCGGACGTGATGATCACGAGCGTGGTGATGAAGACCGGGCGCATCATCGGGATGATGATGAAGAGATAGGTCTTCCACATCGGAATGCCATCGACGCGCGAGGCCTTCCATATGTCCTCGTCGATACCCCGAAGACCGGCGAGCAGCAGGCACATGACGAGACCCGTGCCCTGCCAGAGGCCGGCGATCAGGATGCCGTAGATGACAATCTCGGAATCATAGAGCGGATTGAAGGTGAAACTCTCCCAGCCCAGCGACCGCACGATCGACTGCACCCCGAAATCCGGGTTGAGGATCCATTGCCAGACGAGGCCGGTGACGATGAAGGAGAGCGCGAAGGGGTAGAGGAAGATCGTTCGAAACGCGTTCTCGAAGCGGATCTTCTGATCCATCAGGGCCGCGAGCAGGAAACCGATCACGATCGAAAAGATCAGCGACAGAAGTCCGTAGATCGCAAGGTTCTGGATCGACATGATCCATCGCGGCGCATCCCACAGGCGTTCATACTGTTCGAAGCCGACGAAATTGGCGCGTGGCAGGAGCCTCGAATTTGTGAAGGAATAGACCACCGTCCAGATGGTGCCACCCAGGAAGATGACCATCGCGGTCAGAACCATGGGTATGGATGCAATCTTGGCATTCAGATTGCGAAACAGTTTGTTGGGTCGACCGGCATGGGCTTGGCGTGCCATGGGTCCATCTCCTCGTCCTGGACACGGGAGAGGTCGCGCACGAAACCGACTGCGCAAGAGCACAGATAGGATCGTTGAAACGCCCTGCGGCAATCCGCATTCCCGGTCGAAGTTGGCAAGTCACCGACCGGGGCGCGGGCCCCGGCCGGATTGTGTCAACCAGTCACATCAGTCGGCAGATGCGATGATGTCGGCGAAGCGCTTCTGCGCATCTTCGACGGTCATGGACGGATTGGCGAAGAACTCCGAGAAGAGGTCTTCCTTCTGCTTCTGGCTGTCTGCCGAAAGCAGCTGGTCGGTGCCCTGGATCACATTGCCCTTGGCGAGGATCTCCAGACCCTTCTTCATGCAGTCGTTGGCAGCGGCGAGATCGACGTCACCGCGAACCGGCAGAGAACCCTTCTTCAGGTTGAACGCCACCTGCGTTGCGGGTGCGACCAGGGTCGCTGCCAGAACGTCCTGTGCAGCGGACTTTTCTTCGTCATCAAGAACGGGGAAGTAGAAGGCGTCACCACCGGTCGAGATGATCTCATTCACGCCGAGGCCCGGAAGGCAGGTATAGTCCTTGCCGGCAACCTTGCCAGCAAGAGCGAATTCGCCCTGTGCCCAGTCACCCATGATCTGGCCGCCGGCTTTCCCGGTGATGACCAGGTTGGTGGCCTGGTTCCAATCCTGAACGTTGGAGCCCTTGGACATCTTGCGCGCGTCGTCTGCAGCCTTGAAGACCTTGGCGATCTCGGGGCCGGCTGCGACTTCCGCATCCTTCTCCTTGAACACCTGCTCGAAGGTTTCCTTGCCGGCGATGGCGACCATCAGAACGTCGAAGGCGCCCGCAGACTGCCAGGGCTGACCGCCGACGGCGAGCGGAATGATGCCCTTGGCTTCGAGTGCCGGTGCTGCTGCGACAAACTCGTCCCAGTTCTTCGGCACGGCGACGCCGGCACTTTCAAACGCAGCGTTGGACAACCACAGCCACTGCCAGGAGTGGATGTTGACCGGGGCGCAATAGACCTTGCCGTCGATCGTGCAGCTCTCAAGCAGGCTTGCCGGCTTGATGATGTCCTTCCAGCCTTCCTTTTCGGCGACAGCCGTCAGGTCTTTCATCAGGCCGGCTTCAGCCAGTTCTTCGGCTTGGCGGCCATGGTTGAACTGGGTAGCAGCCATCGGATCACCACCGGTGATACGGCTGATCATGATCGGGCGGGCGGTGCCACCGGAACCGGCGATGGCGCCATCGACCCATTTGTTGCCGGTGGCATCGAATGCCTTGGCAAGCTCGGCGACGGCCGCGGCTTCGCCGCCGGATGTCCACCAATGGGTGACTTCGAGATCTGTTGCCTGCGCTGCTGCGAACGGCATGACGACGGTTGCGGCCAAAGCTGCCGCGAAGCTACGGTAATTCATGAGTCTCCTCCCTCACTGAAACGTTGCCGGAAAAACTTATGTCAAAGATTTTTGGAGCGCAACCTACTCGATTGTAAATTTTCTATTACAGCGCCGATTCAGCGCTGGCGTGCATTGAGGTGCCTTTTCTCAAATCGCTTTGGAGAAGTTATATATTGCGAAGCACCATCACTTGTATCGTTGCAGCCGCCGGAACTTACGCATAGAGAGAGAATAAAATGCTGCAATTGCGAAAATTTGGCAAAGTCACCGCAGGACAGCAGGGGAAAACCGGACCGATCATCTTACGGTTGCACCGCTTCGCAACGCAGCATGGAAAAGGGCTCGACAAAACACCTGTATCGTTTCAGATTTTTGTTTCAGCGCGCCGGGAGGGGGTGCCGGGCAAACTGTTTGCAGGCCGATGAAAGCTCACTATAAGCGAGACTTTCGAAGTGCGGGGACGACATGGCAGATCAGCAGGGCAGCGGACTGATGGACCGTCCAGGGGCGACGAAGGAGCGACCGACGCTCAAGACCATCGCCTTCATGACAGGTCTCGGCATTACCACCGTCTCGCGGGCATTGAAGGATGCGCCCGACATCGGCGCAGAAACCAAGGAACGCGTGCGCATGGTCGCCCGGCAGCTGGGTTACCAGCCGAACCGCGCAGGTGTCCGCCTGCGCACGGGCAAGACCAATGTGATAGCGCTGGTACTGGGTATCGACGAGGAAATCCTCGGCTTTGCCAATCAGATGGTCGTCGGCATTTCCGAGGTGTTGGCCGGCACCCCCTACCACATCGTTGTGACGCCGCATGTGCACACCAAGGATCCGATGCTGCCGGTGCGTTACATCCTGGAGACGGGATCTGCCGACGGCGTGATCATATCGCGAACCGAACCCGATGACGCCCGCGTCCGGTTGCTGATGGAACAGAACATGCCCTTCGCGACCCATGGCCGGACCAGTATGGGCGTTCAGCACCCGTTTCACGATTTCGACAATGAGGCTTTCGCCTATGCCGCGGTCGAGCGGCTGGTCCAGCGGGGACGCAGGCGCATCGCGCTCCTGCCGCCGCCGGCCAAGCTCACTTACTACCAGCACACGTTTGACGGTTTCATGCGTGGCCTGAAAACCTTCGGTGCCGAGGAAGTGCCGGTACACATCAATATCGACGCCTCGCTGGAGCAGATCCGCGCGACGATCCAGGATCTGATGAGCGGACCGGACGCACCGGATGGCATCATCTCGTCATCCGGCAGCAGCGGGATCGCCGCCAATGCTGGGATCGAGGCCGCCGGCAAGCGTGTCGGTCGCGAGCTGGACCTCGTCGCCAAGCAGAGCACGCCGATCCTCAACTGGATCCGGCCGGAGATCATCGCGGTCTACGAAGACGTGCGCCAGTCCGGCCGCGAACTCGCCAAGGCCGTTATCGCCCGCATCGACGGGGTCGATCCGGAACTGCTGCAAAGCGTCAGCAAGCCGCGCTGGGAATAGGATCGGCGGAGCGAATACCCGTCGCCACCCTGAACCGGATCAGGCGAATGACGGGCGCTGTCCATCGGCCCAGACAACAACCGAATTGCGACCATTGACCTTGGCGGTATGCAAGGCCGCATCGGCCCGCTTCAGGAGTTCGTCCGCCGTGACCTGCATGACACCATGGGCCACGCCGATGCTGACCGTCACCGGCACCAGTTCGCCCCCAAGAAAGAACATTTGCTGCTCGACGCTGTCGTGGATGATGTGGGCGAGCTTCTCCGCTTCCTCGACCTTGCAGAAGGGCACATAGGCTGCGAATTCCGCACCGGCGAGGCGACCGAGCAGCGCGTGTTCCGGCAGTTCCCGCAGAATGATGTCGGCGCAGTTCTTCAGCACCTCGTCACCACCGGAGTGGCCGAAACGGTCATTGATGCGCTTCACATGGTCGACATCGACATAGAGGAAAGCCCCCTCGCCGCGCACCTTGGTCGAGAGTGTCTGCAGCATGTCGAGGAAGGTGAAGCGGTTGGCTAGCCCGGTGAGTGAATCCGTGGCGCTGGCCCACCGCGTCTCGACGACCAGACGGTCGCGCAACAGAAGCAGGAACGTTACCGGCGCGACGATGGACTGCAGGAAAGCGGCGAGCACCGCAGGGAATGTCCAGAAGGGCAGAACAGCCGAGATGCCTTGCTGCGGCAAGGGCACGATGAAGGTGGCAAGCCCCGTCAAAAACAGAAGCCCGGACTGCAGAGAGAACCAGATCCGGGCGGCGCGCCGGTTTGCGAGGTGCTCCTCGCGCTCCGAGATCCGGTGCTCCCAGGCGATCAGACCCGAATAGAGCGCGCCCAGCATGCACAGGAACAGCAAGCGGGCATTGGCATCCTGCTCGAAGACCGGCGCGGATGCTGTGAGCACAAAGAAGAGAGCGGGACCGGCTATGGCCAAGCGAAGATCGACCCTGCGGTGATCGAAAAGTCTGAGGCCCTGCCATGCAAGGGCGCCCGCGAGCAGGAAATAGCTCTGCGCAAAGGATGTACCGATGAGATAGCTGTCGCTGACCAATGCGAGCAAGGCACCGAGCGAGCCCGCACCCGCACCGACAGCCCAGAGAACGAATTCGATGCGATCTGGATCCTCTCGCCAGTGGCGAAGGAAGACGGCCGCAAACACGGCGAGAACGGCAAGACTGCCCAGCAAGACCGTTTGAATATCGATGGAAAACATCAGAAAAGCCTGAAATTCGAGCGTTTTTATTAACTAAGCGCCACGCTAGGCCCCACCTATTAACTCCGTGATAAGACAAGAATTAGAATTTTAACCATTCAGGATTGGCAGATGGACTGGCACGGCTTGTTCACAGGGAAATGACCTGCCCGTCTCGACCGACCATAATCTCACCACCGAAGATGGACCTGACAGCAGCGCGCCAGTCTTCTTCGGTAAATGCCGGGTCATCGGCGGGGATGAGATGGTTGAGAACCAGTATGCCCACGCCGGCCTCCTGCGCGATCAGCGCGGCGTCTGCGGCGAAACTGTGTGAGGCGATCAGATGTTCGCGCAGCCGGGTGCCGTTGCCGGTGCGCCTGACGATGCTGTCGAGCCCCTCCGGAAGCATGGCCTCGTGCACGAGCAGATCGGCGCCGCGGGCGAAATCGGCAAGCGGTGGGAACGGAGCCGTGTCGGCCGAGAAAACGACCGTCTTGCCGGAACCCTTGAATTTCAGTGCGAAACAATCCGCAACGGGTGGGTGGTCGACGCGCAGCGCCTCGACCGTGAGATCCGCGTCACGAAGGATCTCGCCCGGACCATATTCGACCACGCTGACCAGGTCAGAAATGTCCGGACGCCCCTCGTCGGCGATCCGGGTTTCGATGTCATAGGCGAGTGAAGCGAGGAAGCCGGTCCAGACGGCGCAGGTCCCGGGCGGGCCATAGACGGTCACCGGACGGTCGAGCCCGGTGGTCCAGGCGGTGTGGATCAGCGGGCCGAGCTCCAGCACATGATCCGAATGCAGATGGGTGATGAAGACGAGGTCGAGCTCCTTCAACGACATGCCCGTCTCGACGAGGCCGCGCGAAACGCCGAGCCCGCAATCGATGACCATCCGGCGTCCGGAAAGCGTCAGCAGCATCGAGGTCGGATTGGGTCCGCCCGGCCGGATCGCCGGTCCGCCCTTGGTGCCGAGGAGCGTGAGCGCATGGGTCATGGTGAGGCTCCGAAACAAGTGAGGCCCGACATCGCGGGATATCGGGCCTCGGTCAACATGCCGTTCGCTCGGCGATCAGAACTGGCCGGCCCAGGGACCGTGATGCAGATCCTTGCCGTCGAGCCGATCGAAGCCATGCGCGCCGAAGAAGTCGCGCTGCGCCTGGATGAGGTTAGCCGTGCCGCGGCCGCGACGATAGGTGTCGAAGTAGGACAGTGCAGAGGCGATCGCCGGCACCGGCAGGCCAGACAGCGCGGCATGCGCCACGACGCGGCGCAGCGCGCCGTCGGTTTCCTTGACCATTTCGGCGAAGGCCGGCGTGACGACGAGATTCGGCACGTTCGGATCCTTGCTGAAGGCCGAGGTGATCTCGTCGAGGAACTGCGAGCGGATGATGCAGCCGGCGCGCCAGATGCGCGCGATGGTCGGCATGGGCAGCGACCAGCCGAAATCTTCCGAAGCGGACGACATGACCGCAAAGCCTTGCGCATAGGCCGCGATCTTGGCGGCGAGCAATGCGTTTTCGAGATCGGCGATGAAGGCGGCCTTGTCCTTGGGGGTCTCCACGAGGGCCGGCAGACCGAAGAGCTTTTCGGCGGCCAAACGCTCTTCGCGCAGCGACGACAGCACGCGACCGGAGACCGCAGCCTCGATGCCGGAGGCGGCAACTGCGAGGTTCTGCGCTTCGATGGCAGACCACTTGCCAGTGCCCTTCTGGCCGGCGGCGTCGACGATGACATCGACCATCGGCTTGCCGGTTTCGGGATCGGTGGCCTTCAGGACCTTCTCGGTGATTTCGATCAGGTAGGAATTGAGGCGCCCCTTGTTCCACTGGCCGAAGATCTCGCCGATCTCGGCTGCCGACATCTTCAGGCCATCGCGCAGGATGCCGTAGATCTCGGCGATCATCTGCATGTCGGCATATTCGATGCCGTTGTGGATCGTCTTGACGAAGTGGCCGGCGCCGTCGGTGCCGAGCCAGGCGACGCAAGGGTCGTCGTTGAACTTGGCAGCGATCGAAGTGAGGACCGGCTCGACGCGCTTCCAGCTTTCCTCGGTGCCGCCGACCATGATGGAGGGACCGTGACGGGCACCCTCTTCACCGCCGGATACTCCCATGCCGATGAAGGTGAAGCCGGTCCCGGCGAGCTTTTCGAAGCGCGCGACCGTGTCACGGAAATTGGCATTGCCGGCATCGATCATGATGTCGTTCTGGGCGAGATACGGCATCAGCGCCGCCATCTGCTGGTCCACGGCTTCACCGGCCTTGATCATGATGATGATCGGGCGCGGCGGGCGGATGGCAGCGACGAATTCTTCGATCGTATGGCAACCGATGATTTGGCCGGCAAGGTCGCCGGCCTCTGCCAGGAATTCGTCCGTGCGCGCTGGCGTGCGATTGAAGACCGCGATCCGATTGCCCTTTTCGGCAATGTTGAGCGCCAGATTGGAGCCCATGACTCCGAGACCGATCAGTCCGATTTCCGCTTGCTGCACGATGTAGCCTCCGCATGCAAATTTTTGGATGCGGCTTTCTCGCATCCGCGAAGGCATGCGGCAAGAGCGAAGTTTGACCGTTCGGTAAACGCTGCATCAAGCATCGGGCTTGTCGTCTTTGTCCGAGAGGACACGCCAGGCGGCACCGTCGAGGTCTTCATATTGGCCGCTTTTCAGCGACCAGAGGAAGGCAAAGAGGCCAAGACCGCCGAGGAAGAGCGCGATCGGGATGAGGAAGATCAACATGTTCATGCGGCAATCCTCGCATCATCAGGGGTTCCTGGCGAGACCTTCACGCCGGTCTCCTTTGCCAAGGCATTCTCGTCCAGCGCCAGCCGGTTGAGGCGCAGCGCATTGGCGACCACGATGATCGACGAGGTCGACATGGCAACGGCCGCGATCAGCGGCGTAGCGTAGCCGAGGAGCGCGATCGGAACGGCAATGACGTTGTAGCCGATGGCGAGCGCGAAGTTCTCGCGGATCAGACGGCCCGCACGGCGCGACGCCTCGATCGCAAACGGCACGGCTTCGAGCCCGTCGCGCATGAAGACGAAGTCGGCGGCCTGGCGACCGACATCGGCGGCAGTGGCCGGTGCCATCGAGACATGCGCTGACGAGAGCGCTGGAGCGTCATTGATGCCGTCACCGACCATCAGCACGCGGCGCCCGCGCGCCGAAGCATCCGCGCAGGCTTCCGCTTTTTCGCGCGGGGTGAGACCGGCTCGCCAGTTGTCGATGCCGAGATCGGCTGCAAACTTGGCGACGACTGGCGCGCGGTCCCCCGAGAGAATGCCGAGCTCGAGGCCGGAATTTTTTAGGGCCTCGATCGAGGACCGGGCACGAGGGCGCAGCATATCCTCGAACAGATAGGTGGCGCGTTCGATGCCGTCGAGCGAAAGAACCACTTCCGAATAGGGCTTGTCGCTGACATCGATCGGCTGCGTGGCACAGGCGAAGCGACGATTGCCGAGACGCCAGACGCCCTCCTCCGTCTCCGCCTCGACGCCAGCACCCGGCACTTCGCGAACAATGTCGAAACCGCGCGGCTGGCCGCCATAGGCAGCCCAGAGTGCCCGAGACAGCGGGTGACGCGAATGAGCAGCGAGACCGGCGGCGACGCCGAAGGAAACGGGCTCCAGACGGGTAGCATCGACAACGCGTGGACGGCCAAGCGTCAGCGTTCCCGTCTTGTCGAAGGCGACGGCCTCGATCTCGGCGAGACGCTCCATGGCCGACCCATCCTTGACCATGACGCCCGCCTTGAACAGACGGCCGGCGGCAACGACCTGGACGACCGGCACGGCAAGGCCGAGCGCGCAGGGACAGGTGATGATCAGCACGGCGATCGCGACCATCATCGCGTGTTTCCAGTCACCGTCGTAGAGCCCCCAGCCGATGAAGGCGGTGATGGCGAGCAGATGCACGGCCGGCGCGTAGTATTGCGCCGCCCGATCCGCAATGCGGCGATAACGCGCCCTGCCCCCTTCGGCCGCCTCCATGAGGTGGATGATCTCGGAGAGGAACGAATTCTGAGCCGTGGCAGTCGCGCGCACGGTGAGCGAGCCCGTGAGGCTGAGCGTGCCGGCCTGGACTTCGGAACCCGGCCGGACAGAGACCGGCGCACTTTCCCCGTTGACGATCGACATGTCGAGATCACTCTCGCCGGAGACGACGAGGCCATCCACGGGTATGCGGTCACCGGCGGAAATGGCGACCTGATCGCCGACGCGGATCTCGTCGACGGCGCGATATTCGCGCGAGCCATCCGCTGCAAGTACCATCGCGCCGCGCGGATTGAGGCGGGCAAGCCCGCCGATCGCGGACCGTGCCCGATCGCGCATGATGTGATCGAGCGTACGGCCTATCAGCAGGAAGAACAGCAGCGACGCCGTCGCGTCGAAATAGGCATGCTCGCCGTGGTGGATGGTTTCCCAGAGCGAGGCGAAATAGGAAAGCGTGATGCCGATCGCGATCGGCACATCCATATTGGTACGGCCGTGTTTCAGGGCGTTCCAGGCAGACTCGTAGAAGAAGCGGCCGGCATAGATCAGCGCCGGGGCGGCGATCATGGCCGAGATCCAGTGGAAGAGGTCGCGTGTAGAAGCTTCCGCACCCGACCAGACGGAGACGGACAGGAGCATGATATTGGTCGCGGCAAAGCCTGAAACGGCGACCGCCCGGATCAACTTGTTGCGCAAAGCGTCGGAAGCTTCCTCCGCCGCCGTGAAGAGATGGGCCGAATAGCCGGTCGAGGCGATTGCGCGCGCGAGATTGACAGGGTCGGTCTCGACACCGTCGACGGTTTCTTTCCAGACGACGGAGACGCGCTTGGTCGAGAGGTTGACGCGGGCACGCTCGACCTCAGACAACGCCCTGAGCACGCCTTCGACCGTGGAGATGCAGGTGCCGCAATGGACCGCGGGCACGCTCATGTCGACCTGCCAGAGGCCGGGGCCGACAGCGCGGCTGGAGAGCTTCAGCTCCTCCGCCGACGGCAGGGAGACCCCTGCCCGTTCCATGTCGAGTGCGCCTTCGGTACCTGCTGCACAGCAACTCATCGTCATTCTCCCGAAACGGCGACCCGTCTGGCCTCATGCATGATCATCTTGCCGTCCTTGCTCGCCTGCATCTCGACGATCCAGCTGCCGGGAAGGATGGCCCTGTCTGCCAGATAGAGACCGTTACCGGCCGGCGTCAGCTGCAGTTCGAAATCCTGGGCAGTGCCAACAGGACGCTTGAAATGGGCGGTCACCGAATCAGCCACGACCGGCGTGTTTTTCGGCAGGGTCAGGCGGTAGCGCATGCCCTTGGCATCGACCTGGAGATCGCCGGCAATGCCCGTCGCCAGCATGTCGCGGATGGCCGCCGTCTTGCCGTTGAACTGCTGGCTGGCGACATAGGTGTTCTTCACCACCAGACCGCTCCAGGTGGACGTCGCGAGGTAGGCCATGGTGAAGTTGACCGTGATGATCGTGCCGAAGAAGGCCAGCATGATCGCCAGCATGTGCCAGCCGGTGAAGGTGAAGGGCTTTTTTGCGTCAGTCGTCATCTTTCTCTCCCGGTCCCATGAAGACGGCTTCATAGACATCGCGCTCGTCACTGCCCTGATCCTTGGCAATGAACTGAAATTCCTGATTGTCGTCCTCGACCTTGTCACCCGCGAGCGTCACGAAGACCTTGAGCGTGGTGGCCTCGTCCGGTTCGACCGAGACGGTGAAGGCACGGGCGGGCTGCTGGCTGAAGCCGTTGATCTTCATCGTCGCATCCGGCAGGCCCTCCAGGGACACCTCGATATCGCGTGGAACCGCGATCATGTTGAGGATGCGGATCGTATAGCCATTGCGGATCGACCCGTCGGATTCGAGCACGAATTGCGGATTGCGGTCATGCAGGACATTGAGCTCCAGACGATCACGGCCGAGAAGCGCCACGAGCATGCCAATGCCGACCGCCGTCCAAACCCCCATGTAGAGAAGCGTCCGGGCGCGGAAGATGACACGCCAGTCGAAATGTCGGATCTTGTCCGAGAAGCTGCCGTCTTCGTTGCGCACCTTCTTCGGATCGATTGCTGTTGCGCCGCCATTGGTCGCGAGCGCCATGTTTGACTGATACTCATCCAGCGTGGCATAGGCGATCAGACCGCGCGGCTTGCCGATCTTGTCCATGACGCCGTCGCAGGCGTCGATGCAGAGCGCACAGGTGATACATTCCAGCTGCTGTCCGTTGCGGATATCGATGCCCATGGGACAGACGGCGACACAGGCGTTGCAATCGACGCAGTCACCGACCGATTCACCGGCAGCGACCGCCTTCTTTGCATGGCGCGTGCGCGGTTCGCCGCGCCAGTCGTTATAGGTGACGACCAGCGAATTTTCGTCGAGCATGGCGGCCTGGATACGCGGCCAGGGGCACATGTAGATGCAGACCTGTTCGCGCATCAATCCGCCGAAAACATAAGTGGTGGCCGTCAAGATGGCGACGGTCAGGTAGGCGACAGGTGCCGCATTGCCGGTGATGAAGTCCATGGCGAGATCAGGCGCGTCTGCGAAGTAGAAGATCCAGGCGCCACCGGTCAAAACGCCGATCAGGATCCAAGTCGCATGCTTGCTCACCCGCTTCCAGATCTTGTCGAGGGTCCAGGGTCCCGATTCGAGCTTGATCCGCGCGTTGCGGTCGCCCTCGATGAAGCGCTCCACCACGAGGAATAGATCGACCCATACCGTCTGCGGACAGGTGTAGCCGCACCAGGCCCGGCCGACGGCGGATGTCAGAAGGAAGAGGCCAAACCCGGCCATAACGAGCAGGCCCGCGACGAAGAAGAATTCCTGCGGCCAGATCTCGATGAAGAAGAAATAGAAGCGCCGATGGGCGATGTCGATCAGGACAGCCTGGTCTGGCGCAAACTCGCCGCGATCCCAGCGAAGCCAGGGCGTCAGATAATAAATGCCGAGCGTGATCGCCATGACGATCCACTTGAAGCGGCGGAAGCTGCCCTCGGCACGCTTGGGAAATATCTTCTTCCGGGCTTCGTAAAGGGGGCCGCGGGTCTTCGCCGACATCACCGCCTCAGCATCGAGTCTCTCGATATCGGGCAATTCGGTGACATGTGTCTGATCGGCATGCAGGTTCATGGGACGAGGACCTTCTTCTGATGCTCGCCTTGTCCCACCTCCCCGGCCAGCCTGCCTTGACTTAAGTCAAGCAGCGGCGAAGCGTCGCAAGACATAGAGTTTTCCATATCTGCAAACGAAAAGGGCCGCATCCTGCGATGCGGCCCGAAGTCGGGAATGGAGGAAAGGCCTACTCTCCGCCACCCAACTGGTGGACGTAGACGGTCAGCTGCTTCACGGTCGTGTCGCCGAGGCGCTGCGCCCAGCCGGGCATCGCGCCGTGGCGCGGCTGGCGGATCTGAGCAGCGATCTGGGCCTCGCCATCGACCTTCAGCCAGATGGCATCGGCGAGATTCGGCGCCCCGAAGTCGCGATTGCCCTTGGCGTCGTCACCGTGGCAGGACGCGCAGTTGTCGGCATAGAGCTGTTTGCCCGGCTCTACCATGCTCGCATCGAGGGGCGTACCGGTCAGGCTGACGACATAGGCTGCGACCTGCTTGATCTGCTCGCCGTCGAGCATGTCGGCAAAGGCCGGCATTTCGGAGATCCGGGTATCCGGATCCTGATCGTAGCGGATCCCGTGGGCGATGGTGGTGTGGATGGCTTCGAGGTCACCACCCCACAGCCAGTCGTCGTCGTTGAGGTTGGGATAGCCGGCACCGCCGGCCGCACCCGAACCATGGCAGGGCGAGCAATTGACCTTGAAGGCAGCGGCTCCGCCGGCGACGGCGAACTGGGTCAGTTCCTTGTCGGCGACGATCTGGTCAAGCGGTAGTGTGGCGATCTTGTCGAGGTAGACCGACTGCGCTGATTTCGCCGCAGTCAGTTCGGCTGCGACTTCCGCACGGCTGGAATAACCGAGCAGACCCTTGGTGTTCTCGGTCAGGAGTGGCCAGGCCGGATACATGATCGTATAGCCGATCGCCCAGACGATGGTCGCATAGAAGGTATAGACCCACCAGCGCGGCATCGGATTGTTCAGCTCACGGATGCCATCCCACTCATGGCCGGTGGTTTCGACGCCACTGATCTCGTCGATGTGTTTCTTGTCTGCCATTGTTCAATCCTCCTTGAGAGGGATGCTGGCCGCGTCGTCGGCAGATTTCTTGCCGCCCGGGCGGAATGTGAAGAGCACGACTCCGACGAAGAACAGGGTCATGGCGAGCAGGCCCCAGCTGTCGGCGAAGTGGCGCATGGCCGTGTAAGTTTCCATGGTGCTCTCCTCAGCGGTATCCGGTGGCATCGTCATATGTGGAGAAGTCGACAAGCGTGCCGAGCATCTGCAGATAGGCGACGAGTGCGTCCATTTCGGTGAGCTTCGCCGGATCACCGTCGAAGTCGCCGATCTTGGCTTTCGGGTATCGTTCCAGGAGACCGGACGTATCGGCATTCGGATCCGCCTGGGCCGCGAGATCGGCGGGCGCCTGAGCCAGCATGTCTTCGGTGTAGGGTACGCCGACGAGGCTGTTGGCCTTGAGGTCCATCGTGACATCCACCACCTTGAGCGGCGTCGTCTTCAGATACGAGTAGCTCGGCATGATGGATTCCGGCACGACGTCACGCGGCTCCATCAGATGCTGAACGTGCCATTCGTTCGAATAGCGGTCGCCGACGCGGGCAAGGTCCGGACCGGTGCGCTTTGATCCCCACTGGAACGGATGGTCGTACATCGATTCCGCCGCCAGGCTGTAATGACCGTAACGCTCGACCTCGTCCTTGAACGGCCGGATCATCTGGCTGTGACAGACATAGCAGCCTTCACGGATGTAGATGTTGCGGCCGGCCAGTTCGAGCGGTGAATAGGGACGCATGCCCTCCACCTTCTCGATGGTGTTTTCGAGATAGAAGAGCGGAGCAATTTCCACGATGCCGCCGATGGTGACCACCAGAAGCGAGCCGAGGAAGAGGAGGCTCGTGTTCTTCTCGAGGATTGCGTGTTTATCAAGAATGGACATGAGAGCCTTCCTTTCATTCAGCCGGCTGCGCAGCAGCGGGCATGACCGTTCCGGCGATCGGCGCTTCCTGGCGCTCATAGCCGAGGATGGTCATCAGGACGTTGTAGGCCATGACAAAACCGCCGAGCAGATACATGGCACCGCCGATGGCCCGCAGCACGAAGTAGGGATGCATGGCCGCGACCGACTCGGCGAAGGAGTAGACCAGGAAGCCCTGCGCGTCGTATTCGCGCCACATCAGGCCCTGCTGGATGCCTGCGACCCAGAGCACGGCCGCATAGACGACGATACCGAGCGTGGCGAGCCAGAAGTGCCAGTTCACCAGGCGCAGCGAGTAGAGCCGGTTGCGGTTCCAAAGCTTCGGCGTCAGGTAGTAGATGGCACCGAAGGTGATCATGCCGACCCAGCCGAGAGCGCCCGAGTGAACGTGACCGATGGTCCATTCGGTATAGTGGCTGAGCGAGTTGACGGCCTTGATCGACATCATCGGGCCTTCGAAGGTCGACATGCCGTAGAAGGCGATCGCAATCACCATCATGCGGATGATCGGGTCGGTGCGGATCTTGTCCCAGGCGCCGGATAGCGTCATCAGGCCGTTGATCATGCCGCCCCAGGAGGGCATCCACAGCATGATCGAAAAGACCATGCCGAGCGTCTGTGCCCAATCGGGCAGAGCCGTGTAGTGCAGGTGGTGCGGACCTGCCCAGATATACATGAAGATCAGAGCCCAGAAGTGGATGATCGACAGGCGGTAGGAGTAGACCGGACGTTCGGCCTGTTTGGGCACGAAGTAATACATCATGCCGAGGAAGCCTGCGGTCAGGAAGAAGCCGACGGCATTGTGGCCGTACCACCACTGGGTCAGGGCATCCTGGACGCCGGCAAAGGCCGAATAACTCTTGATGCCGAGGAAGGAGACCGGGATCGCGAGATTGTTGACGATGTGCAACATCGCGATCGTGATGATGAAGGACAGATAGAACCAGTTGGCCACATAGATATGGCTCTCTTTTCGCCGGATGATCGTGCCCATGAAGGTGATCAGATAGGCGACCCAGACGGCCGTCAGCCAGAGATCGACATACCATTCCGGCTCGGCATATTCGCGGCCCTGGGTGATGCCCAGAAGATAACCGGTGGCGGCCATGACGATGAAGAACTGGTAGCCCCAGAAGACAAACCAGCCGAGATTGCCGCCGAACAGGCGTGCACGCGAGGTCCGTTGGACGACATAGAACGACGTCGCGATCAGCGCATTGCCGCCGAAGGCGAAGATGACGGCCGAGGTGTGCAGCGGGCGCAGGCGCCCGAAATTCAGCCAGGGCTCGATGTTGAGATCGGGATAGGCGAGCTGCAAGGCGACGATGACGCCGACGAGGAAGCCGACGACACCCCAGAAGACGGTGGCAATGACACCATAACGGACGACCTCGTCGAAATATTCCGACTGCGGCGCCTTGGGCTTGGATGCGGAGGAGGATGCCGTGGACGGAGCGAACTGCATCCGACGCAACATGACGATCGTGCCCGCGGTGAGCACGAAGAAGGCAACCCACATATGGGCTGCGAAGAGACTGTCCTGGGTGAAGGCCACCCCGAGCAGCGCGGCGAAGGCTAAGACCGCCATCACCAGTGTCTCGAACGTATAATTCATTGTTGGAATCCCCCAACGCTTACTGATCTCATCGCGAGGGGAGCCCGGCCCTGGGGAAGAATCCTCCCGCGTCGAATGCACCATTCGCATTGAGGGACCCAGGCCACCTTGATCCAAGTCAATGCGACCGCCGCTAAAATTCGCGAGGTTCGGGACAGCAACCGGGTTCGCGAACTGTCGAGCGCCAGGGCTCAAGACCGCAGGGCGCAAGTGCCCTCATGCCGTGTCTTGGAGTACTGGGGTGCCATGCGGCGGAGACCCCGTTGGAGAGAACGGACATGCTGACGAACATTCAAGACGGCTATGGCGACAGCGGTGCCACCCAAACGGGCAACCTCCTACTGGACAAGGGCGAGCGCGACCTGTCCTGGCTGAACCGTGCCCATGGCGAGCAACTGGCCCTGTGCCGGGAATTGGAGGAGATCGCCGACTCCTTGCCGGCAAGCATCAACCGTCAGAAATGCATCTATGCGGCCAAGGCACTGGGGCCCCTCATCAAGGGCATCCATCACTACGAGGAAACCGTCCTCTTCCCTATGCTCCAGGCCAAGCCTGACGCGACCGAGACCCTCGGGCCTACGATCGAGCGGCTGAAATTCGAGCATTGCGAGGACGAGTGTTTTGCCGAAGAGCTGACCGATGCGCTTCTGAAGCTCGGCTCCGGCGAAAGCGTCAACATGGAGGCCGTCGGCTACATGTTACGCGGCTTCTTCGAAGGCATGCGGCGACACATTGCTTTTGAAAGAGAGCATCTGCTTCAGGGGTTCATGGACCACTGAGAATCTGCAGGCGGGCCGGACAGCCTTCACAGCCCGCGCAGCGCCGCCGTCACGCGACAGGTCTTCCGCCTCAGGCGGCGACATCCCCGAAGACGGTTTCCGGTTCACCGAGCGTCAGGATGGCACCGCTGATGCTGCCGTCAGCGGCACGCAAGGGACTGAACCGTCCAGGCACGGTGCAAATCTCCATCTGAACCGACATTTTCGTTACGAAGGAGCCAGACCGACCGGCAAACGCCGAATCCAGAGCGTGGCGCAGGCTCTCGTCGCTGCCATCGCCAAGCCCGAGATCAAAGACGCTCCGCCCGATCAGTTCGATTTGCCGCTTGCCGAGCATGCCGGCCATTGCCGTATTGGCAAAGAGGTAGCGGAAATCACTGGTGACGACTGCAACGCGCTCCGGCAGATTGTTGAGGATCGCCTCGTTCAACTGCTCGTCGTCACCACCGAGATGCTGGTGATGCTCGCCGCGCGCCGGCACTTGCGTTTCCTGGATACGCTTCGGTCCGAAATAACGCTCGACCAGCAGCGACAGCATGGCTGCATGCCGCAATACGCAGGAGCGGTCGTCGGCATCTTCGCGCAGGAACTTGGTGAGAAGCCGCATCTGCAGATAGATATCGTCGAGATCGGAAGCGCGATAGCTGATCAGCGCCGAGATGAGGGGATCGATTTCGCGGTCGAGAACCCGGACGAGTTGATCGTTTCCACTGCGAATGGCTTGATGCAACTGAACATTCTTCAACGAAACCGCTTCGAACATCGCGCGCAGATTCGAATCACGGAATTCGCCAAAAGACATCAGCAACCTCAACCCTTGCAGTGTGACACAACAACCGATCACGTCACACTCATTCGGGCGTCCGTAACATGAGGTTGCGTCACCTTCAATTGCTACGGGTGTCGGGCTGCGACTTAGCCCAAAAAATATCCGGCCTTCTGGATGAAGTGAAGGATGAAAAATAGGGATGAAAGCAGGCAGGACGGCAGCGTCGCCGAGAACACCGAGATTTGGGAACGCAGCTTGTGCGAATCAGATCGTCCGCTTGATGTCCCAGCGGTCGTGATACCAGAGCCACTGTTCGGGATATTCCCGCACCCAGGCCTCGATCTTGTCATTCAGCATCTGCGCCGTCGCATTGACGTCGATCTGCCCCTTGTCATTGCGCGGCAGCGTGACCTGCGGCTCGATTTCCAGCCGGAAGCGATTTCCGGGCAACCGGATGCAGCGGGCGGGATAGACCTCGCAGTCGAACTGGCGTGCGAGCTTGGCAAGCAGCGGATTGGTCCTCACGGGATTGTTGAAGAATTGCGTCTCCAGGCCCTTCTTGAATTTCTGGTCGACCAGCACACCGACGCCGCCGCCCTGCTCCAACTGGCGCGCCAGCGCAAACGATGATCCCGCATGCGATGGCACGAGGTTGCCCATGCGCTTGCGGCGGAATTCGAAGACCTTCTCGGCGATATAGGGATTATTCGGCGGCCGGAAGAGGACTGTGACGAACAGCCCGAAGGCGGCACCCGCGACCGGCAGAAGCTCGAAATTGGCGGTGTGCCCGGTAAAGACGATGAAGGGACGCGGGTTATCCCGCAGGTCGAGAAACTGCTCGACACCCGATACCTCAACCCTGCCCTCGCCGGGCTTCTCCGGATTGTAGTCGAACAGCTTGTCGAGGAAGACATATTCGGCCGCGAGTCGGCCCATATGGCCCCAGCTCGCCAGCGCAATTTCCTCACGCTCGGCCTCGGATTTCTCCGGAAACGCATTGCGCAGATTGACCTGCATAAGCCTGTGCCGGCTCGTCTTCGGACCGAGCCAGCGCATCAGCCGGTCGGCAAAGTTGATCGCGGCATCCGCTGGAAAGATCTTGAGCGCCGTCAGGAAACCGAAGGCGATCTGAGCCACGGACCAGTGATAGAATTTGCGCAGCGCCAGAACGATGCGGGTGACGAGCATCCGCACGCGATCAATCCATCTTCAGGATGATCTTGCCGAAGACCTGGCGGCCTTCCATGCGGGCAAGCGCCTTGTCGATATCGTCGAAGGAGACCTGCGTGTCGATGACGGGATGCACGAGGCCGCGCGCCATCTTCTGCATGGCGTCCGCCATGTTTTCCATCCGGCAGCCGAAAGACCCGAAAAGCTTTAGCTGCTGCTGGAAGAGCATCATCAGGTTCACGTCGGTCGACACGCCGGAAGTCGACCCGCAGGTGACCAGACGACCTCCGCGCTTCAGGCAGAACATCGAGGCCGCGAACGTGTCCTTGCCGACATGTTCGAAGACGACGTCGACGCCCTTCTTTTTCGTGAGCTTCCGCACTACGCCTTCGAAGCGATCGGTGCGGTAGTTGATGACGTGATCGGCGCCGAGCGCCTTGGCCGGCTCGATCTTGTCGTCGGAACCGACTGTGGTAATGACCGTGCAGCCGATCTTCTTGGCAAGCTGGATCGCAGCCGTGCCGATGCCGGAACCGCCGGCATGGACGAGGATGGTTTCGCCGGGCTGAAGCTTGGCATTGTCGAAGAGCATATGCTCGACGGTGCCGAAGGTGACAGGCGCAAGGGCTGCACCGATGGCGTCCACGCCCGGAGGAGCAGGCACAAGCAGGCGGGCCGGAAGATTGATCTTCTCCTGGGCGAAACCGTCGAGATGGAAGCCATGAACCCCGGAGACGTTTTCGCAAAGATTGTCGCGTCCTTCGCGGCACGGCTTGCAGAGACCGCATGTGCGGGCGCCGTAAACGGCAGCAAGCTGGCCCGGCAGGATATTGCCGACGCCGGGACCGATCGCCTCGACGACACCGGAGGCTTCCGCACCGATCACGAGCGGCATCTTGCGCTTGGCAAACGCCATGCCGCGCCAGCCCCAGACGTCGATATGGTTGAGCGCGACGGCCTTGACGCGCAGCGTGACTTCGCCGGGACCCGGAGCATCCGGCTCTGGCAGATCGACGATTTCGAGCTTGCGGTCTTCGACGAGTTGCAATGCGCGCATGACATGTTTCCTTCAAAGCCTATGGGGCGGATGAGGCGTCGTCACGCTCCCATCATCTGCTCGGGCATGTCCCGTGCATCTGCCGACCGTCGTTGTTCTTGCAAGGCTCGTGGCTCCTCGGCTGGGAGCCGAGGATGACGTCCCGAATTGTTGGCGCAGGCCTTAGACCGGTTCCCGCGTCATGACAAGGCTGGCGTTCTGGCCGCCGAAGCCGAAAGAGTTGGAGAGGACCGCTGAAACCGAGGCCTCCCGCTTCACGTTCGGCACCACATCGAGCACGATCGACGGATCGGGGTTGGTGTGGTTGATGGTCGGTGGCAGCGTGCCGGTCAGCATGGTCTGGATCGAGAAGACTGCCTCGACAGCACCGGCGGCCGTCAGGGTGTGGCCGATCATCGACTTGTTCGACGAGGCCGGAATGGCGTCCTTCAACCGGTCACCGAAGACGGACAGCATTGCGCCATATTCCATCTTGTCGTTCTCGGGCGTCGAAGTGCCATGGGCATTGATATAGCCGATCGCATTCTCGGACAGGCCTGCATCCGCAAGTGCTGCCTTGATCGTCGCAATCGCAGGACCGCCATCCGGCGAGGAGCGCGTGCGGTGGAAATGATCAGCCTTTTCGCCGCAGCCCTTGATGATGCCGAGTACCTTGGCGCCACGGGCAATGGCCGATTCCAGCGATTCCAGCACGAGCGTTGCCGCACCTTCGGCGATGACGAAGCCGTCGCGTTCCTTGCTGAAGGGCTTGGATGCCTTTTCCGGCGGATCGTTCTGCGTGGATAGCGCAGACAAGAGCGAGAAGCGGATCACGGCTTCCGGACTGATCGAGCCGTCGGTCGCAACCGTCAGCGCCCGCTCGGTGCGGCCCTGGCGGATCGCCTCGACTCCGAGCTGGATGGCAGTGGCGCCAGACGCACAGGCCGTCGACAGCGTCACCGGCAGGCCGCGCGTGCCGAACTTGTCGGAAAGGCGCTCGGAGATCGAGCCGAACTGCACGGCTTCGAGAAAGACCGGGTCCGGCTTTTCGCGCATGGCTGCAAGGAAGCGGTCATAGGCATCGCCCGGCTGGGTCGAGGCCGGCGCGCGCTCGGCCAGCGCAAAACGATCATGCCACTCCGGCTCGACCGGCGGCGCGGCCAAAAACAGCGGGCGGTTGAAATCGCCGTTGATGCCGGCCTGGGCGAGCGCCTCGATGGTCGTCTCGCGGGCGAGCGCATAGGAGCGCTCGACGGCATTGTTGGCGGGCACGGCAATGAAATCCACCGTGCCACCAATGCGGGTCGACATGCCCTCGGTGTCGAAGCGCTTGATGTAGTGGATACCGGACTGGCCCGCTGTGAGCTTTGCCCAGTTGTCGGAGAGGCCCTGGCCGAGCGAGGTGATCACACCCATGCCGGTGACGGCGATGATCGGGCGGCCGAGATGATCCTTGAAGCGGCTATCGGTCATGGACCTATCCTTCTCACGCATTCGCCGAGAGCACGGCGAGGCCTTCGCCCCGCACATAGCCGACGGTGGAGATAATGGCATGTTTGGCCGGTCCGGCCTGAGCGGCTTCGCTCGCCGGATCGAAGGCGGGCACCGTGGCGCCGGCGTCGATGGCAAGTGCTGCAAGCGCCAGGCCCGCCGGGAACTGCGCTTCGACCGAATGACCGATCGAACCGGCATAACCGCGCACCGGCATGCCGGCGAAACGTTCCGTAAGGTGAGCCTTCTCACGTTGCGTCAGCTCGGCAAGACCGGAGGCGCCCGAGAAGACGACGGTATCGGCAGCGGACAGAGAAGCAGCTTCCGGCACCATTTGGCCGAGACGCGTTTCGAGTCTGCCCTCGTCGCGATTGCCGCGATCACCTTCGACGGCATCGAGCACGGCATAGATATGTGCGCCACGGGCTTCGGCATGCTCGCGCGATTCGAGCACCAGGAAAGCGCCGACCGTGCCGAGGATCATGCCGCCGCCGGACGATCCGTCACGGGACCAGAGCGGCTGCCATGGCCCCGTCTGATGGGCGCGGATGCCCTCGACGAGCAGAAGAATATCAGGACGTTCAGCGATAAAGGCGCCGCCGACGAGCGTATGGGTCGACTGGCCGGCCTTGATGCGGGCGAATGCGGTTGCGATCGCAGATATACCGGCCGCCTCTTCGCCCATGAAAGTGCGCGAGGAACCGGTGACCTTGTGCACGATCGAGATATTGCCGGCGAGCAGGTTGGAAAGCTGCGCCAGGAAGAGGGTGGGGCGAAGCTCGGTCTTCAGCTTCTCGATCAGAAATTTTTCGCGGTCGTTGCGCTTCAGCGCCTCGTCGACAATCAGGCTGTCGACGGCGATGTCACGCTCGCCACCACCGGCCGCCACGATCAGGTCCATGGTCCCGCAGGCGTCCGCATCGTCCTTCATGCCCGCATCGTCGAGCGCAAGGCCTGCTGCAAAGACGCCGAGACGCTGCCAGTTTTCCATCTGGCGCTGATCACCGCGCTTGGCGATCTGCTGCGACCAGTCGATCTCCGGCAGCTTGTGCACGACATAGGGCGCAAACTTTTCGGTCTCGAGAACCGGCTCCGGAGCTGTCTTGGCGGACAGCAGCGCGACATGCGCTTCCTTGCCGGTGCCGTGGCAGGTGACGATCCCGACGCCGGTGATCACCACATCATTCGGTTGTTTGACCATATGCAATCCTCTCGCCGGCAGGCTGGCCGACGTAAAATGCGGGTTTTCCCGAATAAGGCCCCAAGGTCAATAGCAGATTGAGCGCTTGCGGCCGAATGCGCCTTAAGCCTGGGACGCCATGGCGGCGATCAGGCCGACTTCCTCGGCACGCTTGCGCACGATCGGGGCGAGCGGCACTTCGGAGAAGGGCATGGTGCGCAGCTTCAACTGTGCGTCGCAGACCTTCTTGCCATCACTGGTGATCTTCGCCTTGGTGACGGCAAACCCAGAGCCGTCGTGTTCGAGCACAGCCTCGATGTCGAGCACGGCGCCCGGTTCGACGAATGTGCGCATCTTCGCGCCATCGACTGACATCAGGAAGGGCATGGCTTCGAAGTCCTTGACCGCGAGCAGCAGCATGCCGGAGGCTTGCGCCATGGTCTCGATCAGGAGCACGCCGGGCACGAGCGGCATGCCGGGGAAATGCCCTTCGAAAACGGGGCTCTCCATCGGCACGGTCGAGGTGGCCTTCAAACGACCAAGGCCGAGATCCACGCTCTCGACCTTGTCAATCATCTGGAAATATTCAAGCAGCATGACGATGTCCGCTCCTTTGGAGACGGATCAGGCCTTGGCGGCGCGAAGTTCGTCGATCTTGGCGCAGAGGTTCTTCAACACGAAGTATTCCTCGGTCGAGACCTTGCCTTCGTTGACTTCCTGCGTCCACTGCTCGAGCGGGATCTTGATGCCGAATTCCTTGTCGATCGCAAAGACGATGTCGAGGAAGTCCAGGCTGTCGATGCCGAGGTCATCGATCGTGTGGCTTTCCGGCGTAATCGTCTCGCGATCGATTTCGCTGGTCTCTGCGATGATGTCGGCAACTTTGTCGAATGTAGCGGTCACGCCAGTACCTCATATGTCTCAAATTCTGGGTTCCACATAAGGAAACCAGCGTGAAATGCCAATGGTGCTTTTGTATTGCCGCGAAATTTGCAGTCGTAGTGTTGCCTAAACAGCAATCGAATGGCGCCCCTTGCCGGTCGATAGATAGCTGTCGAAGACGGCGGCAATGGTGCGTGCGAAGGGCCGACCGGCATCCGTAATGACAAAGCGGTCGTCTTCGATCAGACAGATCCGATCCTGGTTGGACTGGGCGAACGCTCGCGCTTCCGCAACGATGGCATCGACTGCATTGCCGAATTCGGACCTGAGGTCCGGGAAGGAGACGGCGAAGCGGCACATGATCTCCTCTATCACCCGGCGGCGCAGCTTGTCGTCCTGGCCCACCTCGACACCTCGGACCGCAGCGAGACCACCGGCTTCCGCCATCCGCTGGTATTCGCCGGTCGCGGGCATGTTCTGTATATAGCCCTGCGGCAATTGTCCGATCGAGGATGCGCCGAGGCCGATCAGGGCTTCTGCCGCGTCGTCAGTATACCCTTGGAAATTGCGACGCAGGCGCCCTTCTCTGGCCGCAATCGCCATACTGTCGGTCGGGAGCGCGAAGTGATCGATGCCGACAGGCTCGTAACCCGCCTCGACCAGCATGGAAGCGGCAAGGTTCATCTGGGCGAAGCGTTCCTTGAGGCCTGGCAGCACGTCTTCGCTGATCATCGTCTGGTGCTTCTTCATCCACGGCACATGGGCGTAACCGAAGAGCGCGATGCGATCCGGCGCCAGCGACAGGATATCCTTGACGGTCTCCGCCACGGTCGCCACCGTCTGGTGCGGCAGACCATAGAGAATGTCGCAATTGACCGAATGCACGCCGCGGGCCCGGACAGCCTCGACCACCGATTTCGTTTGCTCGAAGGTTTGGATCCGGTTGATCGCCTTCTGCACCTCTGGGTGGAAGTCCTGAACGCCGAGGCTGGCGCGGGTCATGCCGATGGCGGCGAGCGCATCATAGCGTGGCTCGTCGAGATCATTGGGATCCATCTCGACGCTGATTTCGACGTCGTCGGCGAAACGGAAGGCCGTACGCAGCGCCGCCATCAAGTCGATCATGTCGCCAGGACGCAGCATCGTGGGAGATCCACCGCCGAAATGCACGGCCGTCACGGCTGCATCGCGGCTGACCAGCGCGCCGACGGTGGCAATCTCTTTTTTCAATGCTTCCAGATAGATAGAGATCGGCTCGTATTTCAGTGTATGCTTGGTGTGGCAGGCACAGAACCAGCAGAGCCGGTCGCAATAGGGGATGTGGAGATAGAGCGAGATCCGCTCCTTGGCCGTGATTGCTCGGAGCCAATGCGCATATTTGCCGCGGTCGACGCCCTCGTGAAAATGTGGAGCAGTCGGATAGCTCGTATAGCGTGGGACAGCCCCAGAGTATTTGGCCAGGAGGGAGTTTTGCATGATCTTGCGCTGCCTTGAAATGTATCGAGCTACGACCAAAGATAGCGCGAGCCAAAGATGCGGCCTTTGACTTCGATCAATTTGCTGATAGATTAATCACGTAGAGTTTATCGAAACTCAGAGGCCCGAAATGGGCCGCCGACCGGACGCTGCGGGCTGCAGCCGAACCGCGTCAACGGGATGGCAAGACCATGGACACCTACAGAAAACACGTCCCGGAATGTGACGCTCCGGTCGTCTGCCGCTCCTGTGAAGCGCGCCATGGTGGCCTGTGCTCGGTGCTCACGGCATCCCAGTTGATCGAGCTCAACCGTCACTCGATCCGCCGGCGCATCGATGCTGGCAACGAGGTCATCGGCCAGGGCGAAGAGGTCGGCAGCTACAGCAACATCCTGAAGGGCGTCATCAAGCTGTCGAAGATGATGGCGGATGGCCGCCAGCAGATCGTCGGCCTGCAATTCGCTCCTGATTTCCTCGGCCGACCCTTTCTCGGCGAGAGCACGATCACGGCTGAAGCGGCGACCGACACCGATATCTGCACTTTCCCGCGCAATGTCGTCGACCGGATGGTGGGCGAAGTGCCCGACATGGAGCGCAAGCTGCATTCACAATCGCTGAAGGAGCTGGACGAAGCCCGCGACTGGATGCTGACGCTGGGCCGCAAGACCGCCCAGGAAAAGGTGGCAAGCTTCCTTTACCTGATCGCCACCCACATCGATCCGGAAAGCGAAGGCATCCAGACCTTCGACCTGCCGCTGTCGCGTGCCGATATTGCGGACTTCCTCGGCCTCACCATCGAGACCGTCAGCCGCCAGATGACCAAGCTCCGAAAGGACAGCGTCATTGTCATCGAGAACAATCGCCACGTCATCGTGCCGAAGCTCGATCGCCTGCGGGACGCAGCCGGTATCGATTGATTGACCGACTCGACGACGGACAAGTTTGCTGTTTCCGGATTTGGCAATCGGGCTGATCGGCTCAGAGCAACCGAATCGTCAGCCATATGGCCGCGACCAGACCTGCCATCACCGCGCATGCCGTATAGAAAACGCCAATACCACTGAGAATATCGGCGGGACCGGCATTGTCGCGACCGCCTGCATGCATCATCGGCTCGCTGACCCTGACGCCGCCATAGACGCGCGGGCCTGCGAGTTGCAGGTCGAGTGCGCCCGCCATGGCAGCTTCCGGCCACCCGGAATTCGGCGAGCGATGCAGCCCGCTATCGCGAAGCGCAGCCGAGAGCGAGCGGCGGCCGGCCCCTGCCCCGAGTCTGACAGCGGCAGCAAGCGCGATGAAAAGGGCAGAAAGCCGTGCTGCCGGCCAATTGGCGAGATCGTCGAGCCAGGCGGAGGCCCAGCCGAAATCGAGGAAGCGCTCGTTCTTGTGCCCGATCATCGAATCGGCCGTGTTAAGCATCTTGTAGGCGAGAATGCCTGGCAGGCCGGCAATCGCATACCAAAGGGCCGGCGCGACGACGCCATCGGCAAAATTCTCCGACAGGCTCTCGATCGCCGCCCGCGATACACCCGCCTCGTCCAGCGTCTTCGGATCGCGACCGACGATCATCGCGACTGACCGGCGCCCGCCTTCAAGCCCTTCCCGCTGCAGGCCGGCAGCGACGGCCTGGACGTGATCGCCGAGACTTTTCTGCGCCAGAAAGACCGCGACGACGATCACTTCGAGCACCATCCCGATGGGCCCGAGATGATCGAAGAGCCGGGACAGAACGAGGCCGATGACGATCGAGGCTGCAAGCAGCGCAAGAATGGTCAGGACACCATTCAGCAGCCGCCCGCCGGCGGTGAAAGTCGAGCGATTGAGCGGCTTCTCGAACAGATCGATCGCCTTACCGAAGAGGACGACCGGATGCGGCAAGCGGCGCCACAGCCAGGGTGGGTCACCGACGATCCGATCAAGCCCGATGGCAGCCAGCAGCAGGAGAAGATGGCTCATGCGATCACCTCGGGAAAGACATGAGCGCGGCGAGCAGGCGCGCATCGCCGGCTTCGTCCGACGCAAGGCCGAAACGCAGCCAGTCGTGCCGATAGTCGAATTTGCGCGTCAGGATGTGTTGGCTGCAGAGGTGTGCATGCAGAGCATTTGCAAACGGTTCCTCCACCAGTCGGAACAGTTCCGTTCCGCCCCGCACCTTGAGCCCTCCCTCGGACAGAACCCGGCCAAGAGCCTGGGAACGCTCATGGATCCGGTCCCGGATGACAGACGTGTCCGATGCCATGAGCTGTTCAGCGAGCACCAGGGCAGGCCCCGATACGGCCCAGGGACCGAGCCAATCGGCAAAACGACCGGTGATGCTGTCATCGGCGATGACGAAACCGAGGCGAAGGCCGGCAAGCCCGAAGAATTTGCCAAAGGAGCGTAAGATTATGAGGTTTGAGTTTGGCTCGGCAGCGAGGCTATGGTTCGGATCCATGTCGCCGAAGGCCTCGTCGACAACGAGAAGACTGCCGCGCCGGTCGAGCTCATCAGCGAGGGCCACAAGCTCCGCGCGTCCGAACAGGCGACCATCCGGATTGTTGGGGTTCACGACAACGACGAGTCGGTGCTCGGGACCGATCTCGCTAAGATCGCCGATCGGATCGACGGCAAGGCCTGCAGCCATGAAGGCTCGGGCATATTCGCCATAAGTCGGGGTGAGCACGGCGACGCGGCCACCTGGATGCACAAGACGTGGCAGGAGCTGAATGACGGATTGCGTGCCCGGCACGGGCAGAGGCAGGCGATCGCCCGAGTCGTAGAAGAACCGGGCAGCCTCCCGCGCCGCCATTTCGCGCTCCTTGTCTGGCAGCCGATGCCAGGCGCGCATCGGGATTTCGGGCAGATCGGGCGGGCAAGGATTGATGCCGGTGGACAGGTCGAGCCAGTTCTCGATCCGGCCACCATATTGCGCAGCGGCCGCGGCAAGTCCGCCGCCATGCTGGATTGGACCACTCACGGCTGCTCTCCAGCGATATCGATTAGATGCATGTAGGAGCCGGCGATGGTGCCCCGACGCAGGCCAACTGCGCCAAGCGGCTGGCCAAGCGCATCTTCGGCGTCGAAGAGGCGGTCTGCGGCACCCTCGGACACGACCGTGGAATAATGGAATTCATGGGCGCTCAAGCTACCTTCGAATAAATCGGGCGCAAGCGAATGCAGGCGCCGATAACCGAGATGCCGTTTCCGCGTCGCATAACTCGTCACCAGTGGCAACAGTCCAAGCATTTCGTGCCGGTGTCCGTCGGCATCGATTAGCCCCTCACCCAGTACCATGTAGCCGCCGCACTCTCCGTAGATGCGAGCACCGCGTGCGGCAGCGGCGGTCATGCCTTTGCGAAAGCCCGAGGCCTTAGCAAGCACTCCTGCCTGCAGCTCCGGATAGCCGCCTGGCAAATAGATCGCATCGGCATCGGCCGCCGGTGTCTCGTCGGCCAATGGCGAGAAGAACGACAGCTCCGCCCCCTGCCCGCGCCAGCCTTCCAGCAGATGCGGATAGGAAAAGGCAAAGGCGAGATCGCGTGCCACGGCGATGCGCTGGCCGAGCGGTGGAATTACCGCTGGCGATGGCTCGGAGGAAAGGAGCGCCCCCTCTGACAGAGCCAGCAGCGCATCGAGGTCGACGCCCGCTTCAACGGCATCGGCCGCGCGTTCGATGAACGTCTCCAGTGCGGCATGTTCGCCGGCTTGCACGAGGCCTAAATGCCGCTCGGGAAGAAACAGATTCGGGTCGGTCCTCAGGCTGCCGAGAACCGGCACCTCGGTCTTGGCCATCGCTGACCGCAGCATCGCCTCATGCCTGTCGCTGCCGACGCGGTTGAGAATGACGCCGGCCACCCGGACATCTGGTCTGAAGCGCGCGAAACCGGTGACGAGGGCAGCCACCGACTGCGACGTGCGTGCGCAATCGACCACGAGCACAACAGGCAAAGTCAGAAGTGCCGCCAGATCACCCGCACTGCCGCTGCCATCAGCGGCCCCGTCGAACAGTCCCATCATTGCTTCAACGATCAAGCTACCATCAGCGGCCGAACGAGATGCCTGCGATCGGAGAATAGACGGCCGCATTGCCCAGGGATCGAAATTGAAGCAGGGCGCGCCGCTTGCCGCCGCATGAAAGGCCGGATCGATGTAATCAGGACCGGCCTTGCCGGGCGCGACGCTCACTCCGCGGCGGCAGAAGGCCCGCATCAGGCCGAGCGACACCACCGTCTTGCCGGAGCCGGAAGCCGGTGCAGCGATCAGCAGTCCGCTCATGCGGTGTCTTTCCGATCCACGGCAAAGGGATCGGGCAGAAGCTTGCGTCCCGAAGCGGCTCCGAGCCAGTCCAGCGAGGGACGAAGCCGGACAACTTCACCGATGACCACGATCGCAGGAGGCTCGATGCCGGCCGCGAGCATGTCGGTCTCGGCGCGGGCGAGCGTTGTTTCGAGCACGGTCTGTTCGGGTGTCGCGGCATTGCAGACGAAGGCGACCGGCTCGTCGGGTCGACGGCCAGAGGCCAGGAGATTACTCGCGATCTGCCCCATGTGTTTCATCGCCATATACATGACGATGACAGGCGAGCCGCGACCGATGGCGTCCCAGTCGATCCGATCGGGAACCACACCGGAGGAATCATGGCCGGTTAGAAATGTGACCGCGTGATTGACTTCGCGATGCGTGACCGGAATGCCGGCATAGGCGAGCCCACCGATGCCGGCGGTTATGCCGGGAACGATGCGGAAGGGCACGCCGTGTTCGATCAGCGTCAGCGCCTCCTCGCCCCCGCGTCCGAAGACGAAGGGATCGCCGCCCTTCAGGCGCAGGACCCGGTGCCCGGCCTTGGCGAGTTCGACGAGACGAAGCGAAATGTCGCGCTGCTTTGCCGACGGTTTGCCGCCGCGCTTGCCCGCATATTCCAGCATGGCACCTGTGCGCGCCAGCTTGAGGCAGTCCTCGTTGACCAGTGCGTCGTGAACGATCACATCGGCTTCCGACAGGCCCTTGGCTGCAAGCAGCGTCAAAAGACCCGGATCGCCAGGCCCGGCGCCGGCCAGCCACACATGGCCAGGCTCGATGGCCGGCAGGCTCGTGGGCAGGGCAAGACGCGTCGTGTCACTCATGCTCATGGTCTAGGCCCCGTCAGGAAAAATTGCAATTCCGCCATGGCGCTTTCCGCATGCAACCTGCCGCCCCATGCCTTCCGCCCGGCAGCCGGCTCGCCTATAAGCGAACCATGAGCGATGCCGATCGGAAAGATGCAAAGGACGCCGCCGAGGGCGAGCGGCTGGATAAGCCGGAAGGCGCGCCGCTGCGCAAGGGCTGGACCACCGGTTGCTGCGCGACAGCGGCGACCAAGGCCGCCTACACAGCGCTCCTGACCGGCTCCTTCCCGGACCCGGTATCGATCACCCTGCCAAAAGGCGAAACTCCCGCCTTCGCGCTCGCCCGGGAAGGCATGGACGGAGAGAGCGTCTTTGCGGGCATCGTCAAGGATGCGGGCGATGATCCGGATGTGACCCATGGCGCCACCGTAGTCTCCACGGTCAGACGGCTGTCGCCCGGAAGCGGCATCCGCTTTGTGGCCGGCGACGGCGTCGGGACCGTGACCAAGGCCGGCCTGCCGATCGGGGTTGGAGAACCTGCCATCAATCCGGTGCCCCGTGCGATGATGATCACAGTGGTCGAGGCACTGGCCAGGGAATACGAGGTATCGCCCGACGTTGAGATCCGGATCTCGGTGCCCGGCGGCGCGGCCATTGCAGAGAAGACCTGGAACCCGAGGCTCGGTATTCTCGGCGGCATTTCAATTCTCGGCACGACAGGCGTGGTGCATCCCTTTTCCTGCGCGGCCTGGATCCACTCCATCCACCGCGGCATCGACGTGGCCCGCGCCGAGGGCCTGACGCATCTGCTGGGCGCAACGGGTTCGACCTCGGAAAAGGCCGCACAGGACTTTCATCGTCTGCCGGATGGCGCGCTGATCGACATGGGCGACTTTGCCGGCGGGCTGCTCAAGTATCTCCGGGCCCATCCGGTACAGCGCCTGACGATCGCGGGCGGTTTCGCCAAGATGACCAAGCTTGCCCAGGGCGCGCTTGACCTGCACTCGTCCCGCAGTCAGGTCGACAATCAGTTTTATCTGACCATGCCTTGCAGCGAGACTCTTGCCGATGAACAGCGCAATGCCATCCAGCATGCGAACACGGCGATGGAAGTGCTGGAGATGATGACGAAGGCCGGCATCGCGATCGCGCAATCGGTGGCGGAAGCGGCGAAGATGACAGCCGAAGCCGTGCTGCGCGACAGCGGCGTCACCGTGGACATCCTCATCACAGACCGGAAGGGCACGGTCATCGCCCATGCCCAGTGAATGGCCCATTTCCCGACAAAAGATACTGATCCTTGGCGGAACGGCCGAGGCACGTCTGCTGGCCGCGCAATTGATTGAGGAAGGCCACAGCGTCACGACCTCGCTTGCGGGACGAACCGTCGATCCGGTGCTGCCGGACGGCGCCGTCAGGATCGGCGGGTTCGGCGGCGCCGAAGGGCTGGCGAGCTATCTCCGGGAGGAAGGCTTCGATCGGATGATCGATGCCACGCATCCCTTTGCCCGACGGATCAGCGAGAATGCGATCAAGGCCTCAGCGATGTCGGGGATCCCACTCGAACAGCGCCTGCGCCCACGCTGGCAGAAACAGCCTGGCGACCGGTGGAAGGCCGTGCGCACGCTGACCGCGGCAGCGGATGCCTTGCCAGTCGGCGCCACCGTCTTTCTCGCACTCGGCCGGCAATATCTAGACGCCTTCGCAGGTCGGAACGATTGCCGATTCGTCATTCGCATGGTCGATCCTCCGGAGACGCCGCTCGGGTTCGCCAACCACATGCTCGTGCTCGGCAAACCGGCCAGCGATCCCGAACGGGAGGCGGATCTTTTCACGGCCCATGGGATTACGCATCTCGTCTGCCGCAATTCCGGTGGCCCTGCAGGTTATGCGAAGATCATTGCCGCACGCCGCCTGGCACTTCCGGTGATCATCATCGAGCGCGACTGAACGCGAACGGCATCAACGAAATTCGAAGATCTGGCGGAAGACGCCGGGCGCAATGATCGACAGCGGGTTGATCACGAGATTGGGTTTGCTGGTCTGACCGGTCAGCTTGAAGGTGATGCCAAGCAGCCCCCGGTCGCGGCCATTGCCGAGGATCGCGCCGATGACCGGCAGTTCGCCGAACAGCCGGTTCAGCCCATAGGCCGGCATGAAGGTGCCGGTCAGATCGATCCGCCCGGCCTGATCGCGGACGATGCCCTGGAAGGTGGCACCGATCTGCTCGCCACGCACGATGCCGTTTTCCAGGCTGAGCGTGCCGTCGACCACGGCAAGGCGTGCAAAGGCGCGCTGGAAACGGGCCGAACTGACATCGATATCGCTGCGGACAGCACTGTTGAGGCTCCGACCATCGGCACCGGTCGGCGTGGTGACGATGCTTTGCAGTCGCTCTTCGTTCTGCACCTCGAAATTGCGCAGGTCGAGATTGCCGCTCCAGGCGCCTTCACGCGTTTCGGTCAGCCGGAGATTGGCAAGGCCGCCGCCCAATCGCTTGTAGGTATCGAGGAAGCGCAACACAGCGCCGGCGTCGCTCGTCGTCACCGAGAGTTCACGCCGTTCCTCCGGTTGCCGCAGCTTCGCGACAAGCGCCTGGCCACTGCCCGTCACGCCGGAAAAATCGACGCCGCGAAGGCGCCCCTTGCTCGAGGAGTAAACCACGGAGACCCCGGAGAGCTGCTCGCCTCCGAAACCGAGGACCCGCTCGAATCGCCCTTCGATGCGAAGCGATGTGCTCGAAGACTTGCCCTTGCCGCCATCTCCCGACGGCTGTTGTATCGTCGAAATCAACGAACGCGCGTCGAAGGCGCTCCCATTGGCGACGACGGAATAGACACCCTTGGTCAGCCGCACCGTCAGCGCCACGTTGTCCTCGGGGGACAGGCGGACGCGCGACAGATTGGCGGCGACCAGCCCCTTTTCGTCGGCCGACATCTCTCCTGTGGCGCCGAAGCCTTCACCGTCGAGCTCGAATTTCTCGATCAGCGACTGGGTGCCGTTTTTCGACAGTTCGAATTTCGCCGTGGCGCCGATGCCCTGCCCCTTGGCCCAGCCGACCCAAGGAATGGTCAGCGTCGCCGAGCGCAGGTCGACCGACACAGCCTGGCGGGTTTCATCGAGGCGGCGCAATTCGATCTTCATGGGACCGCTGACGAGCTCGCCGAGTCCCGGCACGAGCTTGTCGCGGGTCGCATTGTCGAGCGTGGCGGTCACTACCCGCTCGCGAGCGACCTCCCCTGCGCCGCGACGGACGGGTTCGACGAGCTCCACATCCATGGGCACGTCGTCGATCCGGGCCTCGGCATCGAGCTTTGCCTTGGCCGCATCGACGATCAATTTGCCGTTCACATCGCTGATCTTCCGGCCATCGAATGGCTTGCCCACGTCGACGTCTTCCAGGTCGATCTCCGCCGTCCAGTTCGGGGCCGGCGGCTGCTGGTCCGGGACGAGCCCGAGACGGATCTTCGCCTTGCCGCGCACCTTGCCGGAAAAATCATCCGCCTTGAAATCGACCGTACGCAGCGCCTCGATCGGCTTGAACGACACGAGCTCGGCCACAGCGTCTGCCGCACCGCTGACATCGAGCTCGAGATCCGCCATCAGCGGCTTTTCATAAGCGTCCTGAAGCGTGAGCTTGCCACGATCGAGCGTCACCATGCGCCCGGATGGAAAGAAGGATCCCGCCGAACGAATGTCGACATCGACCCGCTCGCCGACCATGTCGAAGCGACCAAAGACATCTCGAAGAGGCGGCAGGTCACCGGTGAGGTTCAGACGCGCGTCTTCCAGATCGAAGCCGATCTTCAGCTCGTTGGCGTCCAGGCGCACGGGTTTCGGATCGATCGATAGGCGGTTCTGTGGAATGAAGACTTCGATCGTGCCGCGCGGAATGACGCCACCGTATAGATTTTCGAGCACCCATTTCCGCGGTTTCGAGGCGATCCAGTAAGGCCAGAGCTGCTTCACGACGCTGGTGCGCATGTCCTGCATCTCGCCGTTGAAGCGGATCTCCGGCCCTGTGCCGCCGAATCGCATCTGCAGCTTACCCCGCATGTTGCCACCCGGCGTCGAAGCATCGAGTGTATCGAGCTGCAGCATGTTTTCATCGACCAGGTAGCGGCCATACCCCTTCAGGAAAAACGGAAACGGGGTCTCCCCGGCCGTCGGCACATTCGCCTGCCCGTCGGTCACCACCAAATCGATGCCGAAGCCCTTGCCGAATTCAGGGCCTTCCGGAAGGCGGTCGAGATCGATGATGCCTCCGGAGAGTGGAAATACCGTTTCGTCGAAGCGCGCGATGGAATCCGCGAGTTCGATCGTGTCCTTGGCAAAATCATAGGAGAGTTTGAGCTGGGCATCGGTCAGCTCCTGGCGCTGCCCGTCGGAATAGAAGCCTGCCTTGCGCATGTTGATCGCGAGCGACATTGCCGGCGCCTGCGCGCCATCCTCGCGCCGTGCGTTGAGCAGAAGTTCTGCCGAACCATCTATGCCTTGCCGGGCCTCGCCGGCGCTCGAACGACGGAGCAGGAAGGGTGTCACCCGCACATCGGCGATGCGCATCGTCAGGGCTTCCGCCCGGCCGCCCACATTGGTGGTGAGTGCGGTGAGTTCTGTCTGCTGCCCGTTCACAGAGACTGCGCCAAAGATCGACAGCGAATCGTCCTCGCCCCGCTCGAGCACGATGTCATCGATGGAAATGCTCATAGGGCGCCCATTGGCGCTGGTCGAGGCAATCTCCAGCCCGCCGAGCCGCATACGGTCGAGGCCGCCCCGCGAGATGAACCCTTGCAGCCTGTCGAGTTCCGTAAAGGCGTCGGCCAACCGCTCCGGCACCTGATCCACCCGCCAGTTCGAGAGATCGATGGGCTTGCCCTTGGGCAGGACCGTGGCATCGAGATTGATGCCCTCGCTGACCACTTCCCGAACCGAGAATCGGCCACCCAGAAGGGCGAGCGGTTCGATAATGAAGCGAACCGATTGCGTCAGCGCGACCTGCTGACCACCGACCTGTTCCTGCAGGGTGACGTCGCGTGCCTCGACCGACAACTCCATGTCGTTGGAGAATCGCACTTCCGTTGCGCCGATCTCGGCCACGAACTGCGGGCCGAGCGCATTGTTGAGAACCGTACGTGCTCTCTGGGCAAGGGCCGCATCGAGCGCACCGCTTTCGACGACGGCATAGACACCGCCGAATACGACGAGCCAGAGGGCGGCAAACCCGCCCAGCACCCTCAGAAAACGCCGAAAAAGCGAGCGCTTCGGCGGTGGACAATGCACGATGAGGGGATCCTCGGCCTGGGCCGAAGGGAGGGCATGCAGCGGCACAATGTCCCGCTTGCGAAACCGTAGCTTTTCGCCCCGGATCTCCGACATGTGCTGGTGATTGTCTCCGTCGACCGATGCCGCTACCAAGTCGCTCTGGACGACTACGGAGCGGACTATATATCGATGATGCCCAGATTCACGCATAAAACGGGCAAAAGAAAGGTTATCCCATGACGGAATTGACTGCCGGGGACATGGCTCCCGAATTCTCCCTGCCCCGCAACGGAGGCGGTACCGTTTCGCTTTCCGATTTTGCCGGAAAGCCCGTGATTCTCTACTTTTATCCCAAGGACGACACGAGCGGCTGCACGACGGAAGCGATCGATTTCTCGGCCCTCGCGGCCGAATTCGAGAAGATCGGGGCGACCGTGATCGGCGTCTCACCCGATTCGGTGAAGAGCCATGACAAGTTCGCCGCCAAACACAGCCTCTCGGTCGTGCTCGCCGCCGACGAAGAACACAAAGCGCTCGAACCCTATGGCGTTTGGAAGGAAAAGAGCATGTACGGCAAGACCTATATGGGTGTCGAACGCTCGACCTTCCTGATCGACAAGTCTGGCAAGATCGCCGAAGCCTGGCGCAAAGTGAAAGTGCCGGGCCATGCCGATACCGTGTTGAAGGCAGCGCAGGCCCTTTGACATGCCCGAGATGACGCAGCCCGAGACGGCTTTCCAATCCCTTCGCGGCGCTGCCACCCTCGCCATCCTGAGCGCCGACCTCGACGAGAAGACGGCGCTCGCTCAAGCCGCGGCGATCCGCTGGCAGGAGCGCCGCCTGTCCTTGCGTTCGCCGATCGATCCACCGCTTCCCGATCGCCCCGGACGCCCGGAAAAGCCGGAACTGGTTCCGCCCAAGGCCGTCGGCAAACGGTCTCTGCACACTCTGCCGGGGCGGGTGGCGCTCCTGCATGCCCTCGCCCATATCGAACTCAACGCGGTCGACCTCGCGCTCGACATCGTCGCGCGCTTTGCTTCCGAGCCCGTTCCGCATTCCTTTTTCGACGGCTGGATGAAAGTCGCCTTCGAGGAAGCCAAGCATTTCAACCTGGTCCGCGACAGGCTGCGAACACTCGGTGCCGATTATGGCGACATGCCGGCCCATGACGGTCTGTGGCAGGCGGCACATTCCACCCGAAACGACCTGACGGCCCGACTGGCGGTCGTGCCCCTGATCCTGGAGGCCCGCGGTCTGGACGTCACCCCCGCATTGCAGGACAAGATGCGCGAGACGGGTGACATGGAAAGCGCCGATGTCCTGAAGGTCATCTATGAGGACGAGAAGGGCCACGTCGCCGTCGGCGCCAAGTGGTTCCGCTTTCTTTGCGCCCGGGAGAAGCGCGATCCGGCCAAGACCTTCCAGGATCTGGTGCGCGCCAATTTTCGCGGCCAGCTGAAGGCACCGTTCAACGACGTGGCGCGGGCAGAAGCGGGCCTGACGCCATCCTTCTACCGGTCGCTGTCCTCGAAGAACAATTCATCCGTTTGATACGCAATTCCAAACGCCTAACGCTTCATTAACCTTAATTATGCGTAATTGCTAAAGACGGATCGGACAGGCGACTCGTCGATATCGGGCAATGACGCCGCAACAGGCGCGCCCGACTTTATTGGGGGTCAGCGTGGCGGCGGGTTCGAACAACCAGATCTTCGGAAAACGCAAGGTACAGCACGTCGTCATCCTGGCGAGCGGCGACCGCATACGCCACATGACCATCCGCCCGTGGATGATCGCCCTCACCGTCTGCTTCCTCGGCACCATGGCCATCGGCTATCTCGGCGCCACGACCTATCTCGTCCTGCGCGACAACCTGATCGGCGCTACCATGGCCCGCCAGGCGCGCATGCAGCATGAATACGAAGATCGCATCGCCGCACTCAGGGCACAGGTCGACCGCGTCACGTCCCGCCAGCTTCTCGACCAGCAGGTGGTCGAGGAGAAGGTCGAGAAACTGCTCGAACAGCAAATGGCGCTCACCTCGCGTCATGGCCGGATCGACGCGCTACTCGAGGGTGGCGCGCCGAGCGAAGCCCTGCCGGCAGATGGCCCGGTACCGGCCGACAAACCGATTGTCGACGGCGACGACCACGCAGCCCTGTCGAACGGCACGCAGGCCTTCGCGGCGCTTCTGGGGAAAACCGGGAATGATCCCACCTCCCCAGCTGCAGATGCTGCCAATCAGAAGCCAGCCCTCGCGCTCGGCTATGTCCCGATGACCGGTGAGAATGTCGCCGACCGCGCAGACCGACTGTTCTCCAACATGACCCTGTCCCTGAAGGAGATCGAGGCGGAGCAGTTGCAGCGCATCGATCAGCTTGCGAGCGGCGCATCCCAGACCGCGGATGAAATTTCCGCGATCCTGAAGCGTCAGGGCGTCCCGGTCGACGACGTGGCTCAGCTTCCGATATCGGACGGGATCGGCGGGCCCTATCTCGCGCCGCAGTCCGATCGCGATTTCAACGCCTCGCTGAACGCCCTCGATGCGGCCCTCAATCGGCTGGAGACGGTGCGTGGCACGGCAAGACGCCTGCCCTTTGCCAATCCGGCCCCTGGCCAGGACATAACCAGCCGATTCGGCAACCGTCCAGACCCCTTCTTCGGTGGCCTTGCCATGCATGCCGGCATCGACTTCCGCGCGCCGACAGGCACCGAGATCCGCTCGACGGGCAGCGGCAAGGTGATAACGGCCGGCTTCTCGGGCGGCTACGGCAACATGGTCGAGGTCGATCACGGCCTGGGTCTCACGACCCGCTACGGGCACATGTCGCGCATTCTGGTGGGGGAAGGAGACACGGTCGAACCCGGTCAACTGATCGGCCTCTCCGGCTCGACCGGTCGCTCGACAGGTCCGCATCTGCATTATGAAGTCCGCCGCAACGGCGATCCCGTCGATCCGATGCGCTTCCTCAATGCCGGTATGAAACTGACGCCACTGATCAATTGAAGCAGGTGATCAAGAACGCATAGTCTGCTATCCGCATGTCGCGGAAATAGAATGCTTTTCCGATCCTTTTCGAGACCACTGCCAATTAATCGTGAACATTAAGCCTTTATAGGCTTAAATCCGCCGGTTTCCTTGACTTTCCGGCAGTTTCCCACTATTCGCCGCAACCATTAGCGCCCGATCTCACGGGCTATTGAGCGATGTTCGCGAGAACAGGAACGGAAACTACTTCCCTTTGACCACTTTTGCTGACCTTGGCCTGAGCCAAAAAGTCCTTTCTGCCGTCACCGATAGCGGCTACACGATCCCGACACCGATCCAGGCAGGCGCAATCCCGCCGGCCCTGCAGCGGCGGGACATTCTCGGCATCGCCCAGACCGGCACCGGCAAGACGGCCGGCTTCGTTCTCCCGATGTTGACGCTGCTCGAAAAGGGCCGCGCCCGGGCTCGCATGCCGCGCACGCTCATTCTGGAGCCGACGCGCGAACTGGCGGCACAGGTCGCCGAGAACTTCGAGAAATACGGCAAGAATCACAAGCTCAACGTGGCGCTGCTGATCGGCGGCGTGTCCTTCGACGAGCAGGACCGCAAGCTTGAGCGTGGCGCAGACGTCCTGATCTGCACCCCCGGCCGCCTGCTCGACCATTGCGAGCGCGGCAAGCTCCTGATGACCGGCGTCGAAATCCTGGTCATCGACGAAGCCGACCGCATGCTCGACATGGGCTTCATCCCGGATATCGAGCGCATCGCCAAGATGATCCCGTTCACGCGCCAGACGCTGTTCTTCTCGGCAACCATGCCGCCGGAGATCCAGAAGCTGGCCGACCAGTTCCTGCAGAACCCCGAGCGCATCGAAGTCGCCCCGCCGTCCTCGACGGCAAAGACCGTGACCCAGCGCCTGGTCGCCTGCCACAACAAGGATTACGAAAAGCGTTCGACGCTGCGTGACCTGATCCGCGCCCAGGATGACCTGAAGAACGCGATCATCTTCTGCAACCGCAAGAAGGATGTCGCCGACCTCTTCCGTTCGCTCGAGCGCCACGGTTTCTCCGTCGGCGCCCTGCATGGTGACATGGACCAGCGCTCGCGCACGACCATGCTGGCGGGTTTCAAGGCCAACGCGATCACGCTGCTCGTCGCCTCCGACGTTGCAGCCCGCGGCCTCGACATCCCCGATGTCAGCCACGTCTTCAATTTCGACGTTCCGATCCACGCCGAAGACTATGTCCATCGCATTGGCCGTACCGGTCGTGCAGGACGGTCGGGTGCCGCCTTTACCCTGGTGACGCGCAGCGACACCAAGTTCCTCGACGCCATCGAAAAGCTGATCGACCAGAAGATCGAATGGCTCGATGGTGACCTGTCGGCGCTTCCCGCGCCTGCGGAAAGCCATGACGAAAGCCGTGGAAAACGTGGCCGCGACAAGGGTCGCGAGCGGCGCGGCGGTCATAAATCCGATACGCGCAGCGAGTATGTCAAACCGGCAGAGGAACAACAGGTGATGGAAGCGGTGAAGGTGGAAGCGATCAAGGTTGAACCGGTTGCGAGCAAGGTAGAGCCGGTGGCCGCAGAACGCCGCACGGACAAGCGACGCGACCAGAACCCGCGCAACAACCGCAACAATCCCCCGCCGGCAAACGACGACAACCGCGATCGCCGCCGCAACCGTCATCACGACCATGACGACGGCCCGACGCCGGTCGGTTTCGGCGACGACATTCCGGCCTTCATGCTGATCGTTGCTGCCGCAAAGGCCTGATCCCCGTGGGTCAGCCCGGTCTTGATTTCCCCGGTATCGGGGTCGGTCTTGCCATCCTTCGGGATGGCAAACTGCTTTTGTGCAAGCGCATGAAGGCCCCGGAAGCCGGCCACTGGAACATCGTCGGCGGCAAGGTCGACCACATGGAGCCGGCAGAGATTGCCGTGCGGCGCGAAGCCGAGGAAGAGACGGGGCTGACGATCGGTGCCATCCGATATCTCGGCTTGACCGAACAGGTTATTGAAGCGGACCGCCAGCACTGGGTCTCTTTGCTTTATGTCAGCGATGACACAAGCGGCGAGCCACAGCTCACCGAACCCGACAAGCTCTCGGAGATCGCCTTCTTCGACCTCGATGACCTGCCGCAACCACTCTCGGTTTTCACTAAAACCGTCCTCACCTATTTGCGCTGATCGATTTCCCGCTCCGTCACCCGGATAGCCGCATCCAGCGCGATCCGCGCCCATTTTGCCATCATGTCTGGATCGTCGAGCGCCTCGTCGGGTAGCGTCCAGTAGGGCATGGCAACGGGCTTGCCGCTCCGGCCCTCATAGCGCCAACGCACGGCGCCAGCCTCTTCCAGCAACGGCTCGCTATCCGCATCGCCCTTCAGCATCAGTTCGCCACGCAGTTCCAACGCGAAGATGACGCCTCGCGCATAGATGCCCTTGCCGCCGAACATCCGGCGGATCGTGACAGGCCCGACCGCCTCGAACATTTCCTCGATCGCCGCATTGTCCATGTTCAGCCTTTCAGGATGCCACCAGCCGCCAGGATAGCTTCCGGCGTATCGACATCAAGCCTTGCGGCGGGCCCGATCTCGATATTGATGACGGCGAGCCCCGCAGTCTCGATCACCGGACGTGCGCCGATATCGCCCTCCAGCGCCTTCAAGGCTTCGAAGGCGGCGGCCGGCAGGATGACGGGATTGCCGCGTTGCCCCTCCGAGACGGCCCGCACGATCGCCTTGCCACCGGCCTTGCGATAGGCCTCGCCCAGCGTCGCAATATCGGCCGAAGAGACATTCGGCATGTCGGCGAGCAGAACCATCATGCCTGACAGACCCTCGGCTTCGACTGCAGCAAGCCCCGCTTTCAGCGAACTCGCCATGCCGCTGGCGAAATCTGGATTTTCCTCAATCTGCGCGCCGAGCCCGGCGAGCGCCTTGGCGACTTCCACACTGCGATGACCGGTGACGACGGTGACGGGGCCGACCCTTGCTTCGACCGCCTGCCGGACCGTGCGCCGGACGAGAGGTTCACCGTCGAATTCAGCCAGCAGCTTGTGTAGACCACCCTCACCCATCCGGCTCGCACGGCCGGCAGCCAGGACCACAAGCCCGAAGGCTGCCGGATCGGCATCAGCGGTTGCGCCAAGGCGCGGCAGCGGACGGCTCGGGATCTCCATCAAGAGACCGCCGACGCCCCAGCCGGTCATCTCGGCGCGATCAGGCGGATGGCCGGCAAGGATCCGGTTCAGGACCCAGTCGAAGCCGTTCTCCTTGGGCGAACGTGCACAGCCGGGCGCACCGATCACCGGCACTTCGCCGACATGACCGAGCACGAGCAGATTGCCCGGATCGACTGCCAGGCCGACCTGCTCGACCACGCCACCTGCAAGCCGAATGGCTGATGGAATGACGTCCTCGGCATCTGCCACGGCCGAGGCGCCGAAGACGATAATCACCGGCGGATAGTCGGACACGGCCCGGGCATCGTCCAACGCCGCACGGATAGCCTCTCCTACATCCTCGGCACGGTGGTCGACCCGGCGCTCAGAAACGAGACTGCTGCCGGACGCGCCGAGCCGGGCCTCCAGCACGCGAGCCGTCTTCTCCATGACGGAGGTTTTCAGCGTGACAAGCTGCGTGGCGACGAGATGCACCTGATGGGCGAGGTAGGGCTTCACCGCGAACGCGGTTCCTTGCTTCAGTATTTCCGTGGCAGCAGCAACGCTTGCACCGGCAACGGCAAGCGGAATGATCTTGATCGTTGCGACCAGATCGCCGGCACGAACGTCGCGGCGATCGGACAGACAGGCGAGCGTGATCGCGGGGTCGACACCGTTGAAGGCATCCACCAGCGCCTTGTCCGCGAGGAAAAGTCCGTTGCATGCGGCATAAAAATTCACCCGCCCCGTGGCGGCAGGGCTGCAACCGAGCCCCGCAGGTTTGACGGCCGTTGCCAGCCTCTCCGCTGCCTCGTTCTCCGTCAGGTCATCAGGGTCGAGCCGGCAGGCGATAACGGAGGAGATGCCCTCCGCTTTCAAGCTTACAAGGTCGGCGGCCGTCAGGCGATGGCCCTTCGACAACTTGCCCGAGGCGAGCGGCTGGGAATGGGCAAGGATCGCGCCTTCGGCGATCTCGGTCGGGACAGGACCGAACTTCACGCTGACGCCCTGTCTGGTGGAGCTGCCGCCGCCAGGCTCCGATGCCTGAGCGACTGGATGATCTCGGCCAGGATTGCCACGGCGATCTCGGCGGGGGTGGCTGCCCCGATGTCGAGACCGATGGGCGCCCGGATGCTGTCGATGATCGCCTGATCGAAGCCGAGCGCAGCCAGTCGATCGACACGCTTCGCATGCGTCTTGCGCGACCCGAGCGCGCCCACATAGAAGCAGCCCGCTTCCAGAGCAGCGATCAGGCCGGGGTCGTCGATCTTCGGATCATGGGTCACGGCGACCATGGCGCTGTAGCGGTCGAGCGGCATGCTTGAAAACACGTCGTCAGGCCAGTCGGCGCGCAGGTCGATGCCGGCAAAACGCTCCGGTGTGGCAAAGGCCGTGCGCGGATCGATGATCGTCACCGCAAACCCGGCAAGGGTTGCCATGGGCGCGAGCGCCTGGCTGATGTGTACGGCGCCGATGACTACGATCCTGGATGGCGGCAGATGCACATTGAGGAAAAGGCTTCGCCCGTCGATCTCGGCGGTGCCCGACTTGCCGGAAAGAAGCCGCGCCCGGATTTCCTGCCCCAGAGCGTCGCCGGGCACCTGTTCCTCGGTCACCAGCTGCGACGCGCCTGAAGCGAGATCGCTCACCAGCACGGCGCCGCGACGGTCGCACTTCGCGGCATTCAGCGCCTTGAGCGTTGAAACATCCATCAGCAGAGCCTCTCGACATGCACCTGGATCCGCCCGCCACAGGACAGACCCACGCGCCAGGCGGTTTCATCAGCGACACCAAATTCCAGCATTTTTGCCGTGCCGCTCTCGATGACATCAAGCGCCTCGGTAATGACGGCCCCCTCGACACATCCGCCGGAGACCGAGCCTTCGAAATTGCCCTCGCCGTCGATCACCAGATGGCTGCCGACCGGCCGCGGCGCCGAGCCCCAGGTTTCGATGACGGTGGCGATGGCGACGGAACGGCCCTCGGCGTGCCAGCTCTCGGCAATCACCAGAGGATCGCGGAGAAAAGTGTCGGTGGTCATGACGGGCTCCTTCCAGAACCGAGGTAACGCTTCGGGTCGCAATCCCGATCCGGCGCACCGGACAAAGATTGCACCAGATCCGACAGAGCTTCCAGATTGTGCACGGACCTGAGCTCGTCGACATGCGGCTGCATGGCGCGAACACCACGGGCTCGGGCCTCGAAGCCGGCGAAACGCAGGAGCGGGTTGAGCCAGACGAGCCGGCGGCAGGAGCGGTGCAAACGATCGGTTTCGCGCGACAACAGTTCGACCTCGTCCCGCTCCAAACCGTCGGTGATCAGGAGCACCACGGCACCCTGCCCCAGCACTCGCCGTCCCCAGTGCCGGTTGAAGAGCTTCAATGTCTCGCCGATGCGTGTGCCGCCCGACCAGTCGGCGACAGCGTCGGTGCATTGCGCGATCGCTTCGTCGGGATCGCGGTGACGAAGCTGGCGGGTGACATTGGTGAGCCGCGTGCCGAACAGGAAGGTATGCACCCGGCGCCGGCGTTCGGTCAGCACATGCAGGAAATGCAGGAAGATACGGGTGTACTGGCTCATCGAGCCGGAGATGTCGGCGAGGATGACGAGCGGAGGCGGCTGTTGTCGGCGCTCCCGGAATTTCGGCAACATCAGATCGCCGCCCGTGCGCAGCGACTGGCGCATGGTGGCGCGGGGATCTACGGTTCGGCCTCTCGGCGCCAATCGATAACGTCGCGTCTGGACGAGATCGAGCGGCATGGCGAGGCGCTCGATGGCCCGGCGGGCCTCCTTCAATTCGGTTGCCGTCATCTGCCCGAAGTCGAGCCGACGAAAAACCTCCTGGCCCGATACCGTGAGCCGGGCATCGACTTCGACGTCAGGTTCATCGCGAGGCTTCGCTTCGCGGCTTCTGTCGGCAAACAACGCATCACTGACGCGCGCGCCGCCCGCCTTGGGTTTCTGCCGCTCGCCGATCGCAGCCACTGGCGACATCAGCGCGATCATCTTGCCAACGAGATCGCGCGAACGCCAGAAGATCGAGAAAGCCTCGTCGAAGACGGGCTGGTCCTCATGGCGATTGACGAAGATGGCGGACAGCGCCGCGTGAAACTCGACGCGCGAGCCGATGCCGATCGCATCGACCGCTTCGATCGCATCGATGACGGCGCCCGACCCGGGCTTCAGACCAGCCTTTCTCAAGACGCGCGCGAAATGCACGATATTGTCGGCGAGCCGCCCATCACCCTGTGCGGGTGGCGGCACGCCGATGCCGTCAGTTCCACTGCCCTGGTGCGGCCCGAAGGTTTCCATCTCTCAACCAGCCTTCGCCAGCAGCTCAGCCTTGACTTCGGAGAGCAGCTTTTCGCCTTCACTCCCCTGAATACGGGCGATGTCCTCCTGATATTTCAGGAGCGTGCCCAGCGTATCCGCGATCGTCTCCGGATCGAGCGCAAGGCGATCGAGTTCGGTAAGTGCCGTCGCCCAATCGATGGTTTCGGCGATGCCGGGATTCTTGAAGAGATCGACTGTCCGCAGCTTCTGCACGTAAGTGACGACCTGGCGGGAGAGCTGCTCGTTGCAACCCTTCACCTTGCGCCTGATGATGGCAAGTTCGTCGGCAGCCGTGGGATAATCGACCCAGTGATAGAGACAGCGGCGCTTCAAGGCGTCATGCACTTCGCGCGTCCGGTTGGACGTGACGATCACGATCGGCGGCTCGGCGGCCTTGACCGTTCCGAATTCGGGGATCGTCACCTGAAAATCCGAGAGTACTTCGAGCAGGAATGCCTCGAAGGCCTCGTCTGTACGGTCGAGTTCGTCAATCAGGAAGACCGGCGCCCGCCCGGGCTGCCCCTCGAGCGCCTGCAGGACGGGCCGTCGGATGAGATAACGTTCGGAAAAAATATCGCTTTCGAGCCGCAAGCGGTCCGAGACGCCCGAGGCTTCGGCCATGCGGATTTCCAGCATCTGGGCCGGATAGTTCCATTCGTAGACGGCTGAGGCGACGTCGAGCCCTTCATAGCACTGCAACCGGATGAGCGGCCTGTCGAGCGCCGTTGCCAGCACCTTGGCGACTTCGGTCTTGCCGACGCCGGCCTCCCCTTCGAGGAAGAGCGGGCGCTTCATCCTGAGCGCCAGGAACAGCACGGTCGCGAGCGGCTTGCCGGCCAGATAGTCCTCCGCCGATAGAAGATCGATGATGCCATCGATCGTCTCCGGCAGGACCTTTCCCGAGGTTTCTGCCATGTCTCCTCCCATGTTTGAGCGGAAGCTTATAGCGTGCGGTAGCCCCGGTCCAGATAGATGAGTGACGGCTCACGCGCGCCGAAATGCACGGCCTTCACTTCGCCGAAGAGCACCGTATGCGTATTGGTCACCTTACGGTCGGTCACCACGCAGTCGAAAGCGACGATCGCATCGGCGAGCACCGGAGAGCCGGTCGCAAGCAGCTGCCATTCGGCAAGTGCGAACCGTTCTTCGGAGGAAAGCTTGCCGAATCCGGCGAAGGCATTGGCGAGATCCTGATGGTGCGCGCCGAGCGAATTCAGCGCGAAATGACCGCTCTCGAACAGGACCTCGTTGCTTAGATTGCTATTGTTGAGGCAGGCCAGCACGGTCGGTGGATTGTCGGAGACGGAACAGGCGGCGGTAATCGTCACGCCGCGCCTGACACCCTGATGCTCCGTTGTCACGATCTGCACATGTCCTGCATATCGGCTCATGGCATCGCGATAGACGATCGGATCCAGACCTTGCATGCTCAAATTCACGTCTCCCCTTGGCGGCGTATCCCCGTCGAAAATGCAATATGGGCCGCAGGCCTTACCTTTTCCACAACACCGGAACAATTTCGTTCCGACCACCCGGACCTGTCCGGAAAGCCAGCATTTCCAATCGGCTGCGCTTTCGGCTAGGATCGTGTCATGAAGAAGAACCCCACGCTGAAACGTATTCTGGCGACCTCGCTAATCATGTCCCTCGGCCTCGGGGCGACCTCTGCCGCCGAGTTGAAGCTTGCGGTCGTCGCACCGAAGAGCGGTCCGTTTGCAGTGCTTGGCGCGCAGGTCACGCAGAGCGCCTCTCTGGCAGCCGCAAAGCTCTCGATTGCCCTCGTCGAAATCGACGAGACCTGTGATGAAGGCAGCGGCAAAGCAATCGCCGACGCGATTGCGGCAGCGGGTGCGAAAGCGGCAATCGGATTTCTTTGCAGTGAAAGCCTGAAGGACGCGCTGCCCGCCCTGAAGCGAGCCGACGTGCCGGCTTTCACTCTCTCCGTGCGCTGGAAAGGCATCATGGAGGATGCGAACAAGGAAGGCTGGCCGCTGTTTCGCCTTGCGCCGAATGCCGACCAGGAAGCTGGCAAGCTTTCAGACGTAATCCTGCGCGACTGGGCGGGGTCCGCCGTCGCTCTCCTGGAAGACGGCACCATCCGCGGCAGGGAATTGACCGAAGCAATCCGGATAAGTCTGGAGGAACGTGGTCTGAAACCCGCCTTTGTCGACACCTTCCGTCCCGGCCAGGAACAGCAGCTGACGCTGGTCCGACGTGTCAGGAATGCGGGCGTCACCCATGCCTTCATCGGCGGCGACAGGAATGATGTGGCCATCATCGCCCGCGATGCCAAGGCGGAAGGCCTCAGCCTGACGCTGCTCGGCGGTGAGGCGATGCGCGCGGCGGACGAACCTGTCCCGCTGGAAGATGGCGTACTGGCCGTCGGCCTGATCGAGACACCGCAGGGAGCCGAGGCAGCTTCACTGACTGGCGAACTCGAGCGGAGCAAGATCGAACCGGAAGGTTATGTCGTTCCCGCCCATGCCGCCGTGACCATCCTTGCGGATGCCTGGGCCATTTCGTCGGCCATGGGTACACCGGTTGCGGATGCGCTTATCGGCACGACCTTCGAGACGGCGCTCGGTCCGGTCACCTTCGGCGAGGCGCACGAACTGACCGAGAACCCTTACCGCCTGCTGCAATGGCAGGGCGAAAGCTTCGTGGCGGTGCCTGAGAAGACCCAGTAAGGGCTTTCAGTCACGATAGGGCCAGAAAGCCTGGCTGAACACCCCGCCATCGACCCAGATGGTCTGGCCGGTGACGAAGGCGGATTGCGGTCCAGCGAGAAAGAGGATCGGCCCCGCGATATCCTCCGGCGTACCGACCCGACGAAGCGGCGTCACATCGCCCCAGGTCTTGGCATAATCGGGCGCCTCGGCCTGCGTGCGGGCCGTCTCGATCGCACCGGGCGCGACGCAGTTGACGCGAATTTGGTGCGGCCCGAGCTCGACGGCCGACACTTTGGTCAGTTGTTCGATGCCGCCCTTGGACGCAGTGTAGTCGACCAGCTTCGGGAAGGCGTGCTTGTTACAGCCAGAGCCGAGATTGATGATCGAGCCTCCCTTGGCCACCTCCACCATACGGCGTGCCACCCGCTGGGTATTCAGGAACGTTCCCTTGAGATTGGTACTGATGACGGCATCCCATCGCTCTTCGGAAAGCTCGAGCATCGAGGCCCAGGTCTGGATGCCGGCATTGTTGACCAGCACATCGGGTGTCTGGCCCGCCCAGGCAATCACCTCGTCGAGGAAGGCCTCGATCGTTGAACTGTTGGCCACCTCGCATTCCCGGCCGACCGCTCTTCCGCCGAGGGTTGCGGCCTCCGCTTCGACTTCGGCCGCCGCATCACTCTGCCCGAGATGGGTGAAGGCGACGTCATAACCGTCGCGCACGAAGGCGGACACAAGATGCCGACCGATGCCGGAACTGCCGCCGGTGATGATTGCAAACTTGGCCATGTCGTCCTCCCAGACTGCTTTGATCTGTCCGAGGGATGAATTGCCAGGTGCCAATCGTCAAGGGCAGGCATCGCGATGGCGCGTTCTCATCCCAAGGCATGGTTGCCGCCCGGGAGCGCCGGTGCTATGCGGACGCCGAGCCATCGCCCCGTCTGCCAAGGCAAGCAACACCTGGACGGCGCGCAACCGTCCTGCCCGTCGAGGATAACAATGACCCGCCCTCTCCTGATCTCGCCCTCCATCCTTGCTTCGGATTTCTCTCGCCTCGGCGAAGAGGTGCGCGATGTCGTCGATGCCGGCGCGGAATGGGTGCATCTCGACGTCATGGACGGCCATTTCGTGCCGAACATCTCCTTTGGCCCCGCGGTGATCAAGGCGCTGCGTCCGTACACAAAGGCTGTCTTCGACTGCCATCTGATGATCGCGCCTGCCGACCCTTATCTCGCGGCCTTTGCCGATGCCGGCTGCGACATCATCACGGTCCATGCCGAGGCCGGCCCGCATCTGCACCGCTCGTTGCAGACCATCCGGGCGCTCGGCAAGAAGGCCGGCGTCTCGCTCAATCCGGCGACCCCGTTGTCTGCCATCGAACACGTCATGGATGATCTCGACCTGATCCTGATCATGAGCGTCAACCCGGGCTTCGGCGGCCAGAAATACATCCCCGCGATGACCGACAAGATCGCCAAGGCGCATGCGCTGATCGGTAACCGCCCGATCAATCTCGAAGTCGATGGTGGCGTGACGGTTGATAATGCCGCCGAAATCGCAAGAGCCGGTGCCAATGCCCTCGTCGCGGGTTCCGCGATCTTCAAGGGCAAGGGCGTTGACGACTACCGCAAGACGGTCGACACTCTGCGCAAGGCAGCCGAGGGAGGTCGCGGTTGAGGATTACATTTTCCGCCATTGTACTCGTTCTCATGACGGCCTTTGCCGCGAGCGCGGGTGACGTGGCGGAGATGCGGCCGATCGGCTTCTCGCCGGACGGCAGGTTTTTCGCCTTAGAGCAATTCGGCGAACAGGACGGCTCCGGCTTTGCCTATGCGGAAATCCAGGTGATCGATACCGAGACTGACAGCTATGTGCCCGGTACGCCCGTCTCGGTCCTGATCCGTCGCGAAGAGGCATCGGTCGGCGAAGCGCGGCGTGAGAGCCTCAAACAGGCAAAGACGATCCTCGACATCAGAAAGATCGGTGACGACCCGGGCTTTCTGGTCGCCCTGGCGCCGATTGGGGAATTGTCGGAGAAGCGTCACGAACTGCGCTACCAGGCCTTCCCGAGTTTCTACGTCTCCGACGGCATCCATCGCCTGTCTCTGGAAGAGTTCGGCGCCGAGGGTGAGGAACTCTGCAGCAGCATGGACGTCGATGTTCAAGGATTTGCACTATCGCTGGCCGATGACAACAAACCTGACGCACGGCGCGAGGTCTATCGTGACAAGACCGTCCCGAAGAGCCGCAACTGCCCGAGTGCCTATGCGATTGGTGGCGTGGTGACGCCTGCCATGGGCTCGCCCGCGCCGCACATGGTCATGATTCAGGTCGTCTCCCTGGGCTTCGAGGGCAATAATCTGCGCTGGCTCGCCGTTCCGGTGAAGCCTTGACGCAGTGGCGATGGTTTCCACCGGCTGCACTGTGGATCTTCGGTTCGATCGCCTGGGCCATTGCCATGGCAGCAAGCTTCCTGCTCTCTGTCCATGTCTTCGGTCGCGCCACCGGCAGCCATGATCTCGGCCTGACGGCGATTTACGCAGGCGGCGGCCTCCTGGGCTGGCTGGTCGCGCTGCCCATTATCCACGTCGCCACCCAGAAGCGTCGGCCGTCCGTGGTCCTGGCTGGATGGGTCTTCCTTTTGGGCGTCGTCACCATTGGCGCAACGGCTGGTATCTACGCGCTGCAATACCGCTATTTCTATGCCCATTGGCACGCGCCCTTTGCCTCACGCATCTGGGGCTACCAGATGTTCTACACGACCGCCGTCGCACTCTACCAGTTCGCCGTCCTTGGCGTACGTCACCTTCTGCCGGCCGGTTTTGCCATGCTTATCGCCCTGAGCGTGGTGATGGCCCGCCGCAGCCGTTGAGCTTGCCGCCCCACTTTGCTAAGGGGGGCCAGCATTTCAAGTCCAACGAAAGACGAGCCCGATGATCCCGCGTTACTCCCGGCCGGAAATGGTCGCCATCTGGTCCCCCGAAACCAAGTTCCGCATCTGGTTCGAGATCGAGGCCCATGCCTGCGACGCGCTCGCCGATCTCGGCGTGATCCCGAAGGAATCCGCCCGCACGATCTGGGAAAAGGGTGGTCCGGCCGAATTCGACGTTGCCCGCATCGACGAGATCGAGGCCGTCACCAAGCATGACGTCATTGCCTTCCTGACGCATCTCGCCGAATTCATCGGCCCGGATAGCCGCTTCGTCCACCAGGGCATGACCTCGTCGGACGTCCTCGACACGACGCTCAACATTCAGCTGGTGCGCGCCGCCGACATCCTGATCGCTGACATGGACCGCGTGTTGGCAGCGCTCAAGGCCCGCGCCTTCGAGCATAAGGACTCGGTCCGTATCGGTCGCAGCCATGGCATCCATGCCGAGCCGACGACCATGGGCCTGACCTTCGCGCGCTTCTATGCCGAAATGGCCCGCAACCGCGACCGTCTGGTCAACGCCCGTGCGGAAGTCGCAACCGGCGCCATCTCGGGCGCCGTCGGCACCTTTGCCAATATCGACCCGCGCGTCGAAGAACACGTCTGCGAAAAGCTTGGCCTCGTGCCGGAGCCGATCTCCACCCAGGTCATCCCGCGCGATCGGCACGCGATGTTCTTCGCCACACTCGGCGTCATCGCCTCCTCGATCGAAAACGTCGCGATCGAAATCCGCCACATGCAGCGCACCGAAGTGCTGGAAGCCGAAGAGTTCTTCTCGCCGGGCCAGAAGGGCTCGTCGGCCATGCCGCACAAGCGCAACCCGGTTCTGACCGAGAACCTGACCGGGCTTGCCCGCCTCGTGCGCATGTCGGTCGTTCCTGCCATGGAAAACGTGGCCCTCTGGCACGAGCGTGACATCAGCCATTCGAGCGTCGAGCGCGCGATCGGCCCCGACACCACGATCACCCTAGATTTTGCGCTGAACCGTCTGGCCGGTGTCGTCGAAAAGCTCGTCATCTATCCTGAGAACATGTTGAAGAACATGAACAAGTTCAAGGGCCTGGTGATGAGCCAGCGCGTGCTTCTGGCCCTCACCCAGGCCGGCGTGTCGCGTGAGGACAGCTACCGCCTCGTCCAGCGCAATGCGATGAAGGTCTGGGAAAAGGGTGCGGACTTTCTGGAAGAGCTGCTTGCCGATAACGAAGTACGCCAAGCCCTGTCGGAGGAAGATATTCGCGAGAAATTCGACCTCGGCTATCACACCAAGCACGTCGATACGATCTTCGCTCGTGTCTTCGGGTAAAGACGGACAGAATTCGATGGAATAAGAGAAGGGGGCGCGGACACACCGCGCCCCTTCGGTTTGCGAAGGAGAAATCCGATGAAACGCCTGTCGTTCCTCGCAACGCTCGCCGTATTTCTGCTGGCCCTTCTGGGCATGCTGCTACTCGGGGGCAGCAAGTATGACTGGATGGTGGACGTCGACCCCACCGTCTCGGTCAAAGCCATCGAGACCACCGGCAATCGAGATCTCGCTGCAAGCCTGCTGCTCGCGACCGCACTCTGCGCAGCGGCCATTCTGGCAAGATTGCATGAGTCGAGACGCGCGCGGGTCGCGGCTCTCCTTCTCGCGTCTCTGGCAGTCGTGCTTTACGTCATCAGCCGGGCGTAAACCGTCGGCGCCACTCAGACCACCAGTCTGCGATAGAAGTGCCAAGTGGCGTGGCCGAGGACCGGCACGATCACGATCAGCCCGACGAGCAGTGTCGCCATGCCGATGGCAAGCAGGCCGGCGACCATCAGGCCCCAGACCGCGACCGGTACCGGATTGGCGAGGCTTGCACGCACCGATGTGCCGACGGCGGAGGCCGCACCACAATCGCGGTCCAGCAACATCGGGAAGGCGACGAGACTGATCACCAGCGCGACGAGCGCCAGCACGAAACCGATGCCATTGCTCCAGAACAGGAAGGCCCAGGCATTGGGGTGATCGAACACGCCGCTGGCGAAGGCAAAGACACCGGGCGCCGGGTAATCGCCGATCATGGAAAGGTAAAGTCCGCGGGACACGACCAACCACACCATGAACAGCGTCACGAGATAGGCACTCATCATCAGGAGGGACGGCAGAGACGGAGACTTGCGGAGGCTGAGGACATCAGACCAGTTAGCCGGCTGCCCGAGTTCGCGCCGGCGGCTGATCTCCATCAGACCGAGTGCCAGAAGCGGCCCCAGCAGGGCAAAGCCCGTTAGCAACGGATAGACCATCGGCAGGAGTTCGACACCGGCGCTCCAGCCGATCATCATCGCACCGGCGATGGGATAGATGAGCGCCACAAAGGCGTAGTGTGAAGGCTTTTCGCGAAAATCCTCATAGCCCTCGCGTAGCGCCGCAAAGACGTCCGACACAGCGATGTGGCGCACTGCGGGCCGTTCGATGGTGCCGGCGGCACTGGTCATGACATGGAACGTCGACATTCTCACTTCCTCCTCAAGCATACGGGGTCTGCAGGCTGCAAAGTGAAATGCGGAACGGCATCGGGGCCACAGCGGGTCGCGACATCGCGCCGTTTGTATTGTCCAGGGCAACGAGACAAGGTCGAAGCTCCAGACATCTGCATAAGCATTTAGTTTATCAGCTAACATCCTGATTGTCGCGCAAAACGAGCGCACGAAGCCGTGAAACGCGTTCCGACAGGATTTACCGGCGGACTGACAGGCAGAACCAAGGCGTAGGGATCCGCCCGATTGAAGTCAGGAGGGACAAAGACCGACCCGAATTCGACCAGCTTATTTGCGACGAAAATTCCGTCTCAGGGGGCGACCAAATCTTGACGTCGCCCCGGCGGAACAGCAGATAGGGGCCATGAAAGTCTCTGAAGCAGAAATCCTGATCGTCCCGGGCTACACCAACTCCGGACCTGACCACTGGCAGACCCGTTGGGAGCAGAAGCTCTCGACGGCAAGGCGTGTCGAGCAGGCCGAATGGTCAAAGCCGGTTCGCGAGAACTGGATCGCGCGTGTCGCAGAAGAGGTGAACGCGTCTACCAAGCCTGTCGTCCTGGTGGGTCACTCGCTCGGCGTTCCCGCAATCGTGCATGCGATCCCCGAAATGAAGCAGCGAGTGGCCGGGGCATTTCTGGTTGCACCGCCGGATGTGGCCAATCCGGAAATCCGCCCGAAGCACCTGATGACCTTCGGGCCTTATCCCCGCCTGCCCCTCCCATTCCCCTCGATCATGATTGCCAGCCGCAACGACCCGTTCGGCGAATACGCTCACGCCGAAGACATCGCCAATGCCTGGGGCGCATTCCTAATCGATGCGGGTGAATCCGGTCATATCAACGCCGAATCCGGGCATGGCCCCTGGCCCGAAGGCACGATGGTCTTCGCCCAGTTCCTCAGCCGTCTCTGACCCAACACCCCAGAATGACTTGACCCGATCGGACAGGTGCCTGCTGCGCCGTTCCGGCGCCTTCCGGTTGCGCCCCTTAAAGCCTTCTTAAGGCGCCTCTCATAGACTGACGCTGCCAAACTCAGTCCGGAGCCCGACATTGCGTCCAGACGTTGCCGTACAAGCTGCTGCACCGCAATGGGGTGGCGGCATCGACATTGCCACCCTTCCCTCGCCCGCAGCCTGGGTCAACCCGGATGGATTCGTCGTGACGCTGAACCCGGCGATGCGCGAGTTTTTCGACATTGAACCGGGCCGGCCATTCTCGGACGGGTTGCGCCCCGACGATGTCGGCCCCTTCGATCTCGCATTGAAGCGACTGACACTGGGGAACCCTTCGGCATCCGTGGAGATACAGTCTAGCGGAGGCCGCAAAGCCTCCTTCATCGCCTCGCTGGCGCGACCAGAGTGGAATGACGCAGGCAGTACAATCCTGCTGCAATTGATCGAAATCACCCAATTGCGGCAGAGCTTCGATGTGCTTGCCGAGCGCGAGAGCCGCTGGAACCACGCCCTGGTCGGTTCGGCTTCGGGCGTCTGGGACCAGCGCAACAACGGCGAAATGTACTATTCGGAAGTCTGGCGGTCGATCCGCGGGCTGGGCCCGGACGACCCGATCGCGCAGAGCTTGGAGGAGTGGCTCGAACTCGTCCATCCTCAGGACCGCGACCGCGTGCTGCATTCGATCGAACGCCAGAACGCAGGCGATCCGAATTATACCACCTTCCAGTACCGTGAACGGCACAAAGACGGCCACTACGTCTGGATCGAGTGTCGCGGCGCCTGCGTCGAACGCGACGATAACGGCCAGCCTACGCGCATCGTCGGGACGGATACCGACGTCACGGCCCGAAAGGCACAGGAAGAGTGGCTCGAAGGCCTGTCACGACGCCTGAAGCTTGCCGTCGACATCTCGCGCATCGGCATTTTCGAAACCGATTTCGACGCGGGCATCAGTGAATGGGACGACCGCATGCGGGAGATCTTCGAGGTCCCCTTCGACGAGGACGTGCGCGTCGGCGATTTCTGGGAACGCAAGCTGCATCCCGACGACCGTGAGCGGACACTCGCCTATGTCGAGGCGAAGATCGCGGAACTCAAACCCTTCACCGACAACTACCGCATCATCGCCAGCGATGGCAGCACCCGGTACATTCGCGCCAATAGCCTGCCCTATGTCGACCATGACAGGCATCTGAAGATGATCGGCGTCAACTGGGACGTGACCGAAGACCAGCGCCTGCGGCAGGAACTGGAATGCCAGAAGGCACTGGCCGAAGCGCGCAACGCCGAGCTGGACCAGATCCGCATAGACGCCGAATATTCCGCCCTTCACGACTACCTGACAGCGCTGCCGAATCGCCGCTACCTCGAGGCGCGCCTCGATGAACTCAGGAAGACGTCGAATGAGAGCAGCCGCGGCATCGCCGTGTTGCATATCGATCTGGACCGGTTCAAGCAGATCAACGATACGCTCGGCCATGGCGCCGGTGACGCGATGCTCAAGCATGCGGCGCGCATTCTCCGCGACAACATCCGCCCGACGGATTTCGCCGCCCGCATCGGCGGCGACGAATTTGTGATCATCCTCGACTATGACGGAAACGACGAGGTCCTGTCCTCGGTCGCTGACCGCATCATCGGCGAAATGCGGCAACCCGTTTGGCACAACGGCCAGGAATGCCGCTTCGGCGCAAGCATCGGCATTGCCTATTCCGACAATCGCAGCGCCGATCCCCGGGCATTGCTGCAAAATGCCGATATCGCTCTCTACAACGCCAAGAACCAGGGGCGAAACCGTCACGAATTCTACACCCAGTCGAGCCGCAGACTGCTTGCCGACGCGCGACGGCTGTCGAGCGAGCTTCTGCGTGCGCTGGACAATGACGAGATCATTCCCTTCTACCAGCTGCAATTCGATGCGAAGACACGACAGATCACGGGCGCGGAATGCCTGGCGCGCTGGCGCCATCCGACCCAGGGCATTCTCGGACCGGATCGCTTTCTGGCCGCTGCCGAGGAATGCGGCGTGCTCGCCCAGATCGACGGGATCATTCTCGAAAAGGCGCTCGCCGACGTCGCCATCTGGCGGCAAGAAGGGCTCGACCTCCCGAAGATCTCGGTCAATGTCTCGGCGCGACGCCTGAAGGATCCGAATCTCGCAAGCGGGCTTGCCGCACTCGACATCAAGCCCGGCACCGTCTCCTTCGAACTGCTGGAAAGCGTCTTCCTCGACCGGCAGGATGCGGCCGTGATGTCAAACCTAGAGACGCTGCGCCGGTTGTCCATCGATATCGAGATCGATGATTTCGGCACGGGCCACGCCTCGATCGTCGGCCTGCTGAACCTGAAGCCTAGCACGCTGAAGATCGATCGCCAGTTGATCGAGAACGTCCCGAAGAGCCAGGAACAACGCATTTTGGTCATGTCGATCATTCAGATCGCGCGATCGCTCAAGATCAAGGTGACCGCCGAGGGCGTCGAAACGGAAGAACACGCGCGCATCTTGAAGCGCCTTGGCTGCGACGTTCTGCAGGGCTATGGCCTTGCCCGCCCGCTCGATGCGTCTGCGACCGCCGATCTGCTGCGCGCGCGCAAAAAAGCCGCCCTGACCTGAAGTCGGGCGGCTTCAAACATCAGATCGAGGCTCAGCTGTTCTGGATCTGCTCGATGGCCTGACCGAGGAATTCGATCATCTTCGCACGCAGTTCTTCGTCGGTAATCGACACACCTCCAGCGGTCAGGTCACCCATGACCTTGCGGACCACGTCCTCGTCGCCGGCTTCCTCGAAATCGGAAGCGACCACTTCCTTGGCATAGGCGTCCGGATCGGCCTTGGCGAGCAGGCCGGCTGCCCAGAGACCGAGAAGCTTGTTCCGGCGCGCTTCGGCCTTGAAGCGCAGCTCCTGATCATGGGCGAACTTGTTTTCAAAGGCCTTTTCGCGATCACTGATGCCGCTCATATCGATCTCCCGTTTTGTGCCGTCATTGTGCGGTTTGGTTTCCCCATTAATCAAAAGGGAGTACAAAGTGCAATGCAAACTTCCGCGATTCTGGGTGACCCGCCCGCAACGCGACGTTTTGGCAGGAAGGGGTGATCTCCGCATTGTGAAAACGCAGGTTTTCCGTTAAGGGACCGCTTCAAAGACCGATCCACTGCGTCCGCGCTTCAAGCGCCGGGATGCCAACAACAGAGAAAACCACCCATGAACCGTCGCCGCCGCGTTTACGAGGGCAAGGCAAAGATCCTCTATGAGGGTCCCGAGCCCGGCACGCTGATCCAGTTCTTCAAGGACGATGCAACGGCATTCAACAAGAAGAAGCATGAAGTCATCGACGGGAAAGGCGTTCTGAACAACCGCATCTCCGAATACGTCTTCACGCATCTGAACAAGATCGGCATTCCGACCCATTTCATCCGCCGCATGAACATGCGCGAGCAGCTGATCAAGGAAGTCGAGATCATCCCGCTCGAGATCGTCGTGCGCAATGTCGCCGCAGGCTCGCTCTCGACCCGCCTCGGCATCGAGGAAGGCGTCGTCCTGCCGCGCTCGATCATCGAATTCTATTACAAGTCCGACGCCCTGAACGATCCGATGGTTTCGGAAGAGCACATCACCGCCTTCGGCTGGGCGAACCCGGCAGAGCTCGACGACATCATGGCGCTCGCCATCCGCGTCAATGACTTCCTCTCGGGCCTCTTCCTCGGCATCGGCATCCAGCTCGTCGACTTCAAGATCGAATGCGGCCGCCTCTACGAAGGCGACATGATGCGCATCATCCTCGCCGACGAGATTTCGCCGGACAGCTGCCGCCTCTGGGACATCGAGACCCGCGAGAAGCTCGACAAGGACCGCTTCCGTCAGGATCTGGGCGGGCTTCTCGAAGCCTATCAGGAAGTGGCCCGTCGTCTCGGCATCATGAATGAAAACGAACCGGTGCGCGGCACTGGCCCGGTTCTCGTCAAGTAAGCTTTGGAGAAGAGATCAGTGATCAAGGCACGTGTCACCGTCACCCTGAAGAACGGCGTTCTGGACCCTCAGGGCAAGGCCATCGAAGGTGCGCTCGGCGCACTCGGCTTCGACGGCGTCGGCCAGGTCCGCCAGGGCAAGGTGTTCGACCTCGAAGTCGAAGGTTCCGACAAGGCAAAGGCCGAATCGGACATCAAGGCCATGTGCGAAAAGCTCCTCGCCAACACGGTTATCGAGAATTATACTATCTCCATCGCCTGAGGGTTGAAGGAGACACGCGATGGCTGAAGTGACCAGCGAATTGATGTTCGAACTCTTGAAGCGAGTTCACGCCGACATAGCGGACATCAAACTGGGCCAACGAGAGCTGAAAGCGGACATGAATGCGATGCGCGGCACCTTGGTGTCGGTGCATCAGGACATTCATAACATCCATACGACGCTTGCTCGTCATGAGACGCGTTTGGATCGGATCGAAAATCGCCTGGAGCTACGGGAGTTCCAGGAAGCCCAAGCAAGGTTTGAGCCACAGCCATGAAATCAGCCGTCGTCCAGCTCCCAGGCCTCAACCGTGACCGCGACATGATCGCGGCCCTCACCAAGATCTCCGGCCATGCGCCCGTCACGATCTGGCAGACCGAGACTGACATTCCCGATGTCGACCTGATCGTCATCCCCGGAGGCTTCTCCTATGGCGACTATCTGCGTTGCGGCGCGATCGCCGCACGCATGCCCGTCATGCAAGCGATCAAGGAAAAGGCCGAAAAGGGCGTGAAGGTCATCGGCGTCTGCAACGGCTTCCAGATCCTCGTCGAGGCCGGCATGCTGCCGGGCGCCCTGATGCGCAACCAGTCGCTCAAGTTCGTCTGCAAGGAAATCAAGCTGGAAGTTGTCAACGCCGACACCGACTTCACCCGCGCCTATGCCAAGGGCCAGATGATCCGCTGCCCAGTCGCTCACCACGACGGAAACTACTTCGCCGATGCAGAAACGCTGAAGACGATCGAGGGCAATGGCCAGGTGGTGTTCCGCTATGCCGACGGCACCAATCCAAACGGCTCGATGAACGACATCGCCGGCGTCATCAACGCACGCGGCAACGTTCTCGGCATGATGCCGCATCCGGAAAACCTGATCGAGGCAGCCCACGGTGGCAATGACGGTCGCGGCATCTTCGCGTCCGCACTCGACGTCATCGCGGCCTGAATTAAGCTTCGCTTAACCACAGACCTTTAAGGGAAGGCTGCAGTCAGCCGAAAGATCGCCCATGCGCCGTTTCGCCTTCTCCGTCATTCTCCTTGCAGCAACGGGCCTCACCGCCTGCAAGCCCGAGGCTCCAAGGCCCGCAGCACGTGGACAATCCGCGCTCGACATCATGGAAAAGGTGGCGGTCGCTGCGAACCGCTGCTGGTTCAAGTCCGGAGACGCCGCTTTCCGGACCTACCAGCTTTCCCCTGAACTGAGCTCCTTCTCCGGTCGTCCACGTATCCTCCTGGTTCGCAAGGGATCCCGCGACGACCGCCCGGTGCTCGTGGTTCAGGCCGAGGGGACGCCCCCTCGTCTCGACGCGTTCGGCCCTCTGCTGAACGAAGCTGTCGCGTCACGGATCCGCCAGGACGTCGTCCGCTGGGCGAATGGCAGGAACGACTGCTGATCAGAACGGCGGCTGATAAGGCCGCTCGACCAGCAGCAGACGCGACTTCCTGATTTCACGCTCGGCTACATCAGGCGACAGGCCGACATCCCGCAACTGATCTTCGGTCAATCGTGAGAGATGGACGCGTGTCGTCCGCCGCCGCCGCCATAGCGCCAACGCCCTTCCCGCAGCCTGAATGGTCACAGCCAGCCACGCCAATCTTGGCGGTTGAAGCGGGGTAACCACAGCCTTCGAACCGATTGTCTCTATTGTCACCATAACGAAAATTCCCAATGTCAATCCCAGTGATGACAGCATATGAATTGACTCCCAGACGGTGACAATCTATAGAATTGTCATCATGACAAATTGGCTCCCTTCTTTAGATACAGGCACTGGCCCGCTTTATGTTCGCATCGCGGACGAAGCGGAAAATGCCATCAAATCAGGCGCACTGCCCAATGGCGCCAAATTGCCCCCGCAGCGCGATCTCGCCTATGACGTCGGGGTGACAATAGGGACAATCTCCCGTGCCTATGCCTTGCTGCGTGAAAGAGGGCTGGTCACCGGCGAGGTCGGTCGCGGCACGTATGTTCAGGGCAACGACGACAGCGGCGCGGCCCAGCCCCGCGATCCTGTGTCGATCAACTATGGCGGCACACGCGCCATCATCCCACCGCCGGGCAAACTGCGCTTCGACACGACGGCCGCGATTGATGTTGGCCAGGCAGAACTGGTCGGGCGCATCATGGCGGAGATCGCCTCTGCCCATCCGGGCGAGATTTCGAGCTACACCCGAACCCTTTCCCCCGACTGGCTGGAAGCGGGCCGGCAATGGCTGTCTTCAGGCAGCTGGACACCCGATGCCGAACAGGTCCTGCCGCAGCTCGGCGTCCATGCCGGCATCAACGCCGTGGTGGCTGCCGTCAGCGGCGCTGGCGACCGGATCGTCTGCGAGCATCTGACCTATTCGCAGGTCTCGCGCAGCGCGAACTTGATGGGCCGGCAGATCGCGCTAGTCGATTCGGACCAGGACGGGATCCTGCCGGAGGATTTCGAGCGGGTCTGCGCCCGAGAGCATCCTAAGGCGGCCTTCATCATGTCATCGGGCCAGAACCCGACGCTCGCGACGCTCCCGCTTTCCAGGCGCAAGGACATCGTCGCCATCGCGCGCAAATACAATGTCTGGCTGATCGAGGACTATCTCTATGGCGGCATGATCGCAGATGAGATTCCGCTGCTGGCCGAACTCGCGCCAGACCGGACGTTCCTGCTCAACGGACTTTCGAAATGTGTCGCAGCCGGCGTGCGCGGCGGCTGGGTCGCCTGCCCGCCCCATATGAGCCAACGCGTCCGCGTGACCCAGAAGATGGTAAGCGGCGGCCTGCCCTTTCTTCTCGCTGAACTCTCCGCCCGGCTGGTGCTGTCTGGAGCAGCAGATGAAATCCGAGGCAAGGTGCTGGCCGAAATCGGCGCGCGCGAATCGGTCGTCCGTGAGCTTTTTGCCGGCAAGGAGTTCCGCTCCCATCCGCGCCTGCCCTTCTTCTGGCTGAAGCTTCCCGAGCCCTGGATGTCCGGCACTTTCAAGCAGGCCGTGCTTGATGCCGATGTCCTGATCGACGACGAGGACGAGTTCAAGCCCGCCCGTTCGTCACGCGTCTATCATCATGTCCGCGTCGGCTTCAGTGAAGGCCGCGAACGCTCGATTTCGATCGAAGGGCTGAAGACGGTTCGGCGCATCCTCGACCAGTCGCCGCTCGGCACCAGCGCCATTGTCTGACCATCGGTAATAGCCAACACTTCTTGTGCTGGAAAGCCGCAGGAAAGGCCTGATTGCGCGCATTTTTCAAGTGCGCCGGGCGCAGGCTTGGGTTATAGCCTGCCTCGAAACCGATCTCCCACCGATCTCCCATTGCCCTGAGAGCCAGATGACCGTTTCCAACTCCCGTCCCATCACCGCAGAATTGATCGCAAGCCACGGCCTGAAGCCGGACGAATACGATCGCATCCTGAACCTGATCGGACGCGAGCCGACCTTCACCGAGCTCGGCATCTTCTCGGCAATGTGGAACGAGCACTGCTCCTACAAGTCTTCGAAGAAGTGGCTGAAGACGCTGCCGACCAAGGGCCCGCGCGTCATCCAGGGACCAGGCGAAAATGCCGGCGTGGTCGACATCGATGACGGCGACGTCGTCGTCTTCAAGATGGAGAGCCACAACCATCCATCCTATATCGAGCCCTATCAGGGCGCTGCGACCGGCGTCGGCGGCATCCTGCGCGACGTCTTCACCATGGGCGCCCGGCCGGTGGCCGCCATGAACGCCCTGCGCTTCGGCGCGCCCGACCACCCGAAGACCAAGCATCTGGTGGCAGGTGTCGTCGCTGGTGTCGGTGGCTACGGCAATTCCTTCGGCGTGCCCACGGTCGGCGGTGAAGTCGAATTCGACGCTCGCTACAACGGCAACATCCTGGTCAACGCATTCGCTGCCGGCCTTGCCAAGGCGGACGGCATCTTCCTGTCGGAAGCCAAGGGCGTCGGCCTTCCCGTCGTCTATCTCGGCGCCAAGACCGGTCGCGACGGCGTCGGTGGCGCGACCATGGCCTCGGCCGAATTCGACGAGTCGATTGAAGAGAAGCGCCCCACCGTTCAGGTTGGCGACCCCTTCACCGAAAAGTGCCTGCTGGAAGCCTGCCTCGAGCTCATGCAGACCGGCGCCGTCATCGCCATCCAGGATATGGGTGCCGCCGGCCTCACCTGCTCGGCCGTAGAAATGGGCGCCAAGGGTGGCCTCGGCATCGAACTGCAGCTCGACAAGGTGCCGGTGCGCGAAGATCGCATGACGGCCTATGAAATGATGCTGTCGGAAAGCCAGGAGCGCATGCTCATGGTTCTCGAGCCCTCGAAGGAAGAAGTCGCCAAGGCAATCTTCGTCAAATGGGGCCTCGATTTCGCCATCGTCGGTTACACCACCGACGACCTGCGCTTCCGTGTGCTTCACCAGGGCGAGGAAGTCGCGAACCTGCCGATCAAGGAACTGGGCGACGAGGCTCCGGAATACGACCGTCCCTGGATCGAGCCGAAGACCCCTGCCCCGCTCGCCGAAAACGACATCCCGGCCGGCGATGTCGCTGACGCGCTGCTGAAGCTCGTTGGCTCGGCCAACAATTCCTCGCGCCGCTGGGTCTACGAACAGTATGACACGCTGATCCAGGGCAACTCGCTCCAGCTTCCGGGCGGCGATGCCGGCGTGATCCGCGTAGAGGGCCACGCCTCCAAGGCGCTCGCCTTCTCGTCCGACGTCACGCCGCGTTACGTCGAGGCCGACCCATTCGAAGGCGGTAAGCAGGCGGTTGCCGAATGCTGGCGTAACATCACCGCGACGGGCGCGCTCCCGCTCGCCGCCACCGACAACCTGAACTTCGGCAATCCCGAGCGTCCGGAAATCATGGGCCAGCTCGTCTTTGCGATCAAAGGCATCGGCGAGGCATGCCTTGCGCTCGACTTCCCGATCGTCTCGGGCAATGTCTCGCTCTACAACGAGACCAACGGCCAGGGCATCCTGCCGACCCCGACGATTGCCGGCGTCGGCCTGATGGCAGACTGGAAGAAGATGGCCCGCATCCGCTTTGCGGCTCAGGGTGAAGCGATCCTGCTCGCCGGCGCGCCGTCCGGCTGGGGCACGCATCTCGGCCAGTCCTGCTATCTGCGCGACATCCATGGCCGCACCGATGGCCCGGCACCGCATGTGGATCTCGCGCATGAAAAGAAGGTCGGCGATTTCGTCCGCGGCCTGATCCAGGACGGTCTCGCGACCGCCGTTCACGACTGCTCGTCGGGCGGCCTCGGCCTCGCCGTCGCCGAAATGGCCATGGCCTCCGGCATCGGCGCGCATGTCAACGCCTTGAACGATGCGAACCCGATCGCCGTCTTCTATGGCGAAGACCAGGGCCGCTACGTTCTGACCGTCACCGAAGACAATGTCGACCAGGTCCAGGTCCGCGCCGAAGCCGCTGGCGTCTTCTGCCCATGGATCGGCCGCACCGGTGGTTCGAACGTGGTTCTGGGCGATGCCAAGCCAGTTGCGGTCGAAGACCTCAAGACGGCTCACGAAGCCTGGTTCCCGGCGCTCATGGACGGCGAACTCGCCTGAGGCATTCGATCACATGCCTGTGGAGCATGGGGTAGGCGCGGCCTACCCCATTGAAAGACTTCGGCGAATGCAGGATAGTTCTCGCATTGCTGATTTGCATGAGGGATCCGTTACATGCCGATGAAACCAGGCGACATCGAAGACATGATCAAGGCCGGCATTCCGGGAGCGAAGGTCGTTATCCGTGACCTCGCCGGAGACGGCGATCACTATGCCGCCGAGGTCGTCGCCGAAGCCTTCCGGGGCAAGAGCCGCGTCCAGCAGCACCAGATGGTCTACGACGCCCTGAAGGGCAATATGGGCGGCGTGCTGCATGCACTCGCGCTGCAGACCAGCATTCCCGACTAAGAGGGCTGTCCTTGCCGTGACGAAAACTGAGGCCTGCCGGTTACCGGCGGGCCTTTTTCATGACAACGGATGGATGACCGGAGCACGGGTCGAATCCAGCGCCTCGAAGCTTTGCGCGGGGAGTGGCCCGGCCGTCATCAAGGTGAAGTCGTAGCCGCTCGGCTGGTCGGGTCCGAGCACATATTGCCGGTGCATCCGAAGAAAATCGCGGCGGTTCTTCTCGTAGCGCTCAGGCGACATCGCGTGCTTGAAACGGACGAAGACCAGCTTTGGCTGCGGCGCATCCTTGTGACCAGACAGCGCCACCGTATGGCATTTGTAGAGGTGGATCGGGTCGGTCAAGCATTGGATGTCGAACCAGTCGATGGCCTGGCTGCGCGCGACGCTTCCGATACGACGGCGCAGGTCGATTGCGCTCGACAACAGACTGCACTGGAGAGCCGCCCCGCCCAGCGTGACGAAAACGATCCGCCGTCCCTCTAGAACGTCAGGTGCTCTTTCGAGCAGGCGACCGACGACGGACAGGGCAAAATTGGCCCCCATGCTGTGCGATGTGACCAGGATTTCGTCCGACGGCTGCTTGAGCGCAGCAATCGCCTGATCTGCCGCAGTCTCGATGAAGGATGCGACCTCCGACCGGTTCTCGGCAACGGCAACGGCGAGCCGCCAATCGGCCAGCAGATGCAGCACATGATAGCGATCCGAGAGCCGAAGGACACCATAGCGAAAGACGAGGGCTCCCGCAGGCACGGTGAGCAGGAACCACCAGGACGACAAGTCGAACGTTGACGGAATGGCCGCGATGTTGACCCCGAGTGCCAGACCGGCGGCGAGAAACAGGAAGGGGAAGAGAAAGAACAGGCCGAAACGCCAGGCATGGCGAAAATAGCCGAAGGCTCCGCCCTGCCGCACCACGTCGAAGCCTGCCTTGAAGCCCTTCGCAATCTGCAGCCAGACCGGCTCGGAGCGCATCGCGGTGATCAGGTCGTTGTGGTCGAACACATGGATATCGGAGCGCGTCGCCCAGCCGGCCACCTCGGCATCCACCTGAAAGTGCGCGCCCGTTTCATCGACGGAGAGCGCGCCCACATCGAAGCGGGCCTGCCAGATCCGGGCAGCCTGGGCAGCAGAGCGCTCATAGCGCTGGCGGTGGGCTTCTGCATTGAGGGGTTCGAAACCCGGGAAATGCAGGACGATGCGGCTGTGGATCATGAAAGCGGTCACTCAATCGACGGCAGGCGGCCGCAGGTGGCGCTTGCTAGACGAGATTTGCGCTGATTTAAAGAGGGTATGGAACAAAACCATCCAGAACCATGGGTGCAAGAAGGATAAACATGGCGGATCTGCTCGGAAACATCGTCAAGGACGTCGTCGAAAGTGTCCTCAAGGAAATCCTGAAGAAATCGACCCGCAGCGGCACGACGCGTCGGCGCAAGCGTCAGACCCGTTCGACAACCACCGGCCGTTTCGTGCGCAAGACGAGAAAACGAGTGAAGGCGCCGGCACGCAAGCAGGTCAGCCGCCGTCGGACCGCCGCCAAACGAAGCCGCCAGCGGAGCCGTTAAATCAGGCATTGCCGCAAACTCGCCACTGGCAAAAGCCGAGCTGTGTTGCTATTTCTACGGCACATCGAAGCTGCCGCCTTGAACGGCATGTGAAAGGAAGATGACATGAGCGCCCACGAATTCATCGCAAACGAAGTGAAGACCAATGACGTGGTCCTGTTCATGAAGGGCAGCCCGCAGTTCCCACAGTGTGGTTTCTCGGGTCAGGTGGTCCAGATTCTCGATTACCTCGGGGTGAACTACAAGGGCGTGAATGTCCTCGCAGACATGGAAATCCGTGAAGGCATCAAGGAATATTCCAACTGGCCGACCATTCCGCAGCTCTACATCAAGGGCGAATTCGTCGGCGGCTGTGACATCGTGCGGGAGATGTTCCAGGCGGGCGAACTGCAGAAGCATTTCGAAGACCAGGGCATCGCCGTCCGCGGCGCAGCCTAACCCTATCTGCCGCAAGGCGCTTAAATTTCCCAGGTGATGAAGGCGTTGTTCCCAAGCAACGCCTTCATGCCGTTCCAAGGTATTACTTCATGTCAGATTCATTACAGTCCGCCCCCAAGACCCTGGGGGGCATGGGACGCGCCGAATTCATCGCGATGATGGCCTTCCTCATGGCGCTCAACGCGCTTGCCATCGACATCATGCTGCCAGGCCTCCAGGAGATCGGGGCCGCACTCCATGTCGAGAACGAAAACCACCGCCAATATGTCATTTCCGCTTATCTCATCGGCTTCGGCGTCGCGCAGCTCTTCTACGGACCGATCGCCGACCGTTTCGGCCGGCGCATGCCGATGATCGTCGGCCTGGCGATCTATGTCGTCTCCTCGCTCGCCGTCGTCTTCGTGCCGTCCTTCGAATCGTTGCTTCTGCTGCGCTTCATCCAGGGCATCGGCTCGGCCGCGACCCGCGTCATCACTGTTTCAATCGTGCGTGACGTCTTCGGCGGCCGCCAGATGGCCGAAGTCATGTCGCTGATCATGATGGTCTTCATGGTCATCCCCGTCGTGGCTCCCGGAACCGGCCAGGTGATCATGCTCTTCGGCGACTGGCACTGGATCTTCGTCTTCATGGCGGTGATCGCGGTGATCGTCGGTGCCTGGATGTATGTCCGCCTGCCAGAGACACTCGCCCCCGAAGACGTCCGCCCCTTTACGCCGAAGGTCATCATCGACGGCTTCCGCATCGTTCTGACCGACCGCGTGGCGCTCTGCTACACCATCGCCAGCACCTTCATCTTCGGCGCACTGTTCGGATTCATCAACTCCGCGCAGCAGGTCTATGTGGGGATCTACGGCCTAGGCGTCTGGTTCCCGGTCGCCTTTGCGGCGGTTGCCTTGTTCATGGCCCTCTCGTCCTTCGTCAACGCCAGGCTCGTCGGGCGCTTCGGCATGCGCAAGCTGTCCCACGGCTCGCTGCTGGGCTTCATCGCGATCAATCTGATCTGGCTCGTGGTACAGATGCTCGGCCCACAGCCGATGCCATTCTTCCTGTTCATCGGCTTTTTCGCGCTGGCAATGTTCCAGTTCGGCTGGATCGGCTCGAACTTCAACTCGCTGGCGATGGAGCCGCTCGGCCACGTGGCCGGCACGGCATCGTCGGTGCTCGGCTTCATGGGCACGATCGGCGGATCGATCATCGGAGCCGCCATCGGCCAGGCTTTCGACGGAACCGCGCTTCCCATGGTCGCCGGCTTCTTCGTGGTCGGCGTCATCGGCCTGATCTTCGTCCTGATCGGCGAGAAGGGCCGCCTGTTCCAGGCGCAGAACAAGCCGGTCTGACGAAACGACTTGACTGCCGCTGATAGCGAAAGGCCCGGTCGATGCCGGGCCTTTTGTCCGTTCAGTCTACGGTGAAGATGCGCTCGCGCAATTCCTGCCAGGCGTCAGGATCGGCTGCGATCAGCAGGCCACCCGCCGTGTGGTGCGGCAGGTATGGAGAACCATCGAACCGCGCCACATGCGCGCCGGCCTCCTGCATCATCAGCGCACCCCCGAGGTGATCCCAAGGCATAAGCTTGTTGTACATGGCGAAATCCATGTGCCCCTGGCCGAGCAGCCGGTATTCATGGGCCGCACAACGGTAGCTGGTAAAGAGCCGGACCCCGGCGAGATTCGACAGGATCTTGCGGCGCATCTCAAGATCGAAGAAGCCTGTATTGGCAATGCCGATCATCTGCTCGAGCGGACCACTCGGCCGCATGAACATCTGCTCCTGGGCGCCATCCGTCCGATAGAGCCAGGCGCCCGATCCCTTTTCGCAAAGCGCCCAGTCATTGCCGATCGGATCATAGATCAAACCAGCCACGGTTTCGCCCTTGGACACGACGGCGAGCATGACGCCAAAGAGGCTGAGCCCGGAGGCGAAGTTGAAGGTTCCGTCGATCGGATCGACGATGACCGCGAGATCCGCGTCCTTGAGGCGATCGAGGAGTGCGGGATCAGCAGCAACCGATTCCTCGCCGACGAACAGGGCGTCAGGCATCAGTCCCTCGATGCCCTTGCGGATAAGACGCTCGGCTGCCTCGTCGGCCTCCGTAACGAGGTCGATCGCTTCCGTCTTCATCCTGATGTCGCCATCGCCGAGATTGCGGAAGCGCGGCAGGATCTCCTCGACGGCAGCCTCCTGCAGAAGGTTGGCAAGAGCCGCGATGTCGATGGCAGCAGTCATGAAATCTCTCCGGTCTGAACTAACTCTTTGGCAATCGAATACGGTCAAAGATGTCCAACCCTTCTAGCCCGCACCGAACGGGAAAGTATAGACCGGATGGCATGGCAAGCCCTGTTGTCAGCCAGCGTGAATCATGCATGAATTCGAAACAACTGCTTTTTCAGGATCCCCTCCCGACATGATCTCCAGGCGCGCCCTTCTTTCTCATGCATCGCTGATCCTTGCCGCTTCCGTCCTGCCCGCCGAGGCGGCAAGACCGAGGAAACCGAAGCTTGCGACCGGCCAGGTCTATCTCTTCCGAGGCTTCGCCAACATCTTCTCAACGGGGCTCGACACGCTGGGCAAACAGCTTGCGGCGGATGGGATCAAAGCAGAAGTTCTGTCGCTGCCGAACGCTCAGGCCTTCGCCCGCAGGATCGCGGAGCGCTATCGAGCATCGAAGGATGCCCGCCCGATCGTGCTGATCGGACACTCGCTCGGCGCGGACATGACCTTTTCCGTGGCAAGCGCACTCCAGCCACTGAAGATCCCGGTGGGATTGATCCTGAGTTTCGATCCGACGGGCAAGGGGCCGGTCCCCGGCAACGTCAAGAAGACGCTGAACTTCTACACCGGCGGCGAGAACCTCTGGTCACCCGTCCTGCCGGCGCCCGGCTTCAAGGGCGAACTCGCCAACATCAACCTACGCCAGGGCGAGACCGCCATCAAGGGTATCGGCCACTTCAACATCGACAAGAATCCGGCGCTCCATGACCGGGCGATCAAGGAAATCACGCAGGCGCTCCGCAAGCGCTGACGCCTCTCAAAAGATCCCGGGAACGAGCCGCTTCGTGCGGGCGCAATAGGCGTCGTATTCGGCGCCGAAGGTGTCCCGCATCATGGCCTCTTCGCGAGACTGGCGCACGGCATAGAGCGCGAGCACGGCGACCAGCCCTGCTAGGCCTGCGATCCAATTGGGAATGAGCAGCGCTTGGGTCACGCCCCAGAGCAGGAACGACGCATACATCGGATGCCGGACATGGGCATAGACGCCCTGCGTGACCAGCTGATGGCCTTCACGGACTTCGAGCGTCACGGACCAGTTCTTGCCGAGATCCTTGTGGCTGCGCCGGAAGAGCCAGAGAAAGGCGATGCCGGTGAACGTACCCAGTATCACCGGGACCATCCCCTGCCCGCGATCGGCAAAACCATCGAAGACGTCCAGCCGCCAAGCGAACGGCATCGCCACGAGCGCGAAGGTGCAGAAGGCAAGAAGCGAGATGTCCAGCGTAGAGCGGCGATCGACGCGGGTCTTTTGACGGCGGGCCCGACGCATGGCCGGATAACGCATCGCGCACCAGGTGACCAGCATCAGAGCCCAGAGGATGAAGGAAACGCGTGTCATGATACTGCCTCTGCCGTTTTACCCGCCTCCGACGAAAGCGGAAGCGTGTCGCCTCTTACGGCCTCGATCGGTCTGGTGCCACAGCAGATCATGAAGAAATCATAGAAATAGCGTCGGCTGTTGGCCGAAATGAACTGATAGTGAACCCGGAAGAAGTTCTTCTTCACCCGTTTGTAGGTGTCCCGTTCGAGCATTTCGCGGATGCGCACCTGCAACTGCCGCGGAAACAGGTCGCCGCGCTGGTGACTGAGGCCTGCGCGGGCATAGGGATCGCATTTGTAGAAGTTGATGATGTCGGTGAGCGCCTGGAACTCCGTCCACTTTATCCCCGGATGACGCGCCAGGGCTTCAAGCCGCATCCGCGCCCGTTTTGCAGCCGGATGCAGGGCCACCTTGAGCGACGTGGATCCGACAGTGACCATCTTGAAGTCGACGGGCCTGCCCTCGTCCACCAGCCGCTCCGCAAGCCGGTGTGCGACGTCGAGGATGAGCGCGCCGCCCGTCGAGTGCCCGATGAGCAGAACCTCGTCATAAGGTGCGGCCGACAGTCTCGCGGCGATTAGTCCCGCCCAGGCATCGATCCGGGCATCCATGACGGGACGGCGGCAATGCAGATGCTCGCGGCTGAACGACCAGAGGTCCATGAGGTGAAAGACGAAATAGCGGCTGCCGACGAGGCGGCCAACGGCATAGGCGACCCCGACGCCGATCAACGCCGGCAGGATCGGGCCGCCGGGAAGCGGCAGAAATTCTGCCAGCCGGTAGGCAGCCGTTCCAAGCCAGGCGAAGAAGGCCAGCATGACGAAGGGATACAGGAAATAGAGCGCAAAGCGCCAGTTAGTGGCGAAGAATCGGAACATCGTGCCGCTGAAGACATAGTCGAAGAAGGCGACGAGATAGGCAAGAAGGCGCACGACAAAGGGCCGTGCGCCATCGTGTTTGACGATATCGTCGAAGCTCAGGAAGGTAATGTCGGACAGACAGGTGCCGTCTGGGCCGCGATAGTCCGCAGTGGCCGTGGTGACCGCTGCCTCGGCCGTCTCCACCGGTGTGGCAAGTTTGGCCTCGACCGACCAGCACTTGCAAAAGCGCTCCATCTCGCGCCCGATGCGCCGGAAGAAGCCGGCGGCATCGTTGCGTTCATACCCTCCGACGAGAAACACGGCACGCCTCGACACCGAAGGCTGAGTGACCTCAGACATTCCAACTCCCACACATTCCCGGATCCGCGAAGCAGTGCTTGCAGTCCCTGTCCGGGCGCAATGTGCAAGAAGCCTCATGCGCAGTCCAGCCTTGGAACCCTATCAACGGGCAATGGGCGGACTTTTCTTGTGTCTTTACAAGCATCACACCGACAAAAGGTGCAGTGCAGCACTCATTCCGGCTTCGTGGCCGTCAGTCCGGCAAAATCGAAGAGCTTCGGATCGAGCAGATGTGAGGGGTCTACATGGGCGAGCGCCCTGAGCATCGCGTCCTTGCGGCCCGGCATCTTCGCCTCGATCCCGGCCAGCATGTCCTTCATCGCATTGCGCTGCAGTCCATCCTGGGAGCCGCAGAGGTCGCACGGAATGATGGGGAACTGCATGGCCTGGGCAAAGCGGGACATGTCTTCCTCTGCCGCATAGGCGAGCGGGCGCAGAACGAAGAGATCCTTCTCGTCATTGAGCAGTTTCGCCGGCATGGCCGAGAGGCGGCCGCCATGGAAGAAGTTCATGAAGAAGGTTTCGAGAATATCCTCGCGGTGATGGCCGAGCACCAGGGCATCGCAACCTTCCTCGCGGGCAATGCGATAGAGATTGCCACGACGCAGCCGCGAACAGAGCGAGCAATAGGTGCCACCGCTCGGGACCTTCTCCTTCACGATCGAATAGGTATCCCGATATTCGATCCGGTGCTTGACCCCGATCGAGGCCAGATACTCCGGCAGAACGTGTTTGGGAAAGTTGGGCTGTCCCTGATCCAGATTGCAGGCCACGAGCTCGACCGGGAGCAGACCGCGCCATTGGAGGTCGAGCAGGACGGCGAGCAGGCCATAGCTGTCCTTGCCGCCGGAGAGACCCACCAGCCAGCGCTTCTGGCCCTTCAACATGTCGAAATCCGTCAGCGCCTGGCGGACCTGACGGATGAGCCGTTTGCGCAGCTTGTTGAAGGACACGGAGCGCGGCGCCTGCGCGAAAACCGGATGCACGGTCGACAGGTCGAGCTCGTCCTCGCCGTCGAGTACGGCGCCATCCTTACTGTCGATCATGGTGACGAGGTTCATATCAAGCTCCGCCGCGGGGGCATGTCATGCCCTGCAATGCCCTTTGCGGGCTCGAAGATCAAGTCCCGAAGACGGACCAGCCGGTCCGAGAGGCGAGCATCTCAAGTGCCACTGAGCCCAGCGCCGAATTGCCGACCTTGTTGAGACCCGGCGACCAGACGGCAATGGAGGCTTTGCCCGGCGCGACCGCGAGGATGCCGCCACCGACGCCGGACTTGCCCGGCAGACCGACATGATAGGCGAAATCACCCGAACCATCGTAATGGCCACACATCAGCATCAACGCATTGATGCGCCGCGCCCGCTTCGGCGAAACGACAGAGAAGCCGGTCAGCGGATTGGTGCCGCGATTGGCAAGAAACAGGCCGGCATGCGAGAGCTGCACGCAGGAGAGCGCCAGGGCGCACTGATGGAAATAGACGCCGAGCGTGTGTTCCACCGGGTGTTCGAGATTGCCGAAGCCACGCATGAAATTGGCGAGCGCGAAGTTGCGATACCCGGTCCGCTGCTCCGATCGCGCCACCTTCTCGTCGATGGACATGGTCTCGTCGTCGGCGAGGTAGCGCATGAAACGCAGATATTCACCGATCGCCTCGCGCGGCGCATGACCAGCCACCACCATGTCGGTGACGACGATCGCGCCGGCATTGATGAAGGGATTGCGCGGGATCCCATGCTCGTGTTCGAGCTGGACGATGGAATTGAAGGAGGAGCCCGACGGTTCGCGGCCGACCCGCTTCCAAACAGATTCACCCGCCTTGCCGAGCGCGAGCGTCAACGTGAAGACCTTGGAAATGCTCTGGATCGAAAACGCCGTGTCGGCGTGGCCCGCCTTATAGGTTTCGCCGTCGACCGTGGTGATGGCGATGCCGAACTGCTTCGGATCGACGCGAGCGAGCTCCGGAATGTAGTCGGCCACCTTGCCCTCGCCGAGGCGCGGCTCGAGCGCGCTGACAATTTCGTCGGCGATCAGCTGCAGATCCATCTCTTACCCCTTACCCGAGTTCGTGCCGTGTCATCTTCCCCGGCCTGCGCTGCACTGCAAACAGAAAAAGCCGCCCCGAAGGGCGGCTTTCCACAAATCCGTCGCGCGAGCAATTAGCGCGAGTAGAATTCGACGACCAGCTGCGGTTCCATGATGACCGGATACGGAACATCCGCCAGGTTAGGAACGCGAGCGAAGGTGGCAACCATCTTGTTGTGGTCGACTTCGAGATAGTCCGGAACGTCGCGCTCTGCGAGCGAAACCGATTCGAGCACGGTCACGAGCTGTTTCGACTTCTGACGAACTTCGATGACGTCGCCGGCCTTGCAGCGATACGAACCGATGTTGACGCGAACGCCGTTGACCGTGACGTGGCCATGGTTGACGAACTGGCGGGCAGCGAAGACCGTCGGAACGAACTTGGCGCGGTAGACGATGGCGTCCAGACGCGACTCGAGCAGGCCGATCAAGTTTTCACCGGTGTCGCCCTTGCGGCGGTTGGCCTCTTCGTAAGTTGCGCGGAACTGCTTCTCGCGGATATCGCCGTAGTAGCCCTTCAGCTTCTGCTTGGCGCGCAGCTGCACGCCGAAGTCGGAAAGCTTCCCCTTGCGGCGCTGGCCGTGCTGGCCAGGACCGTATTCGCGACGGTTCACCGGGGACTTCGGACGGCCCCAGATGTTTTCGCCCATACGGCGATCGATCTTGTACTTGGATGATGCGCGCTTGCTCATCGTATTTCCTTCTCAACAGGTTACAGCGGTTTGTTGCCAAGCCGCTTAAGGAAACACGCCCTCCTCTGAACCTCCGTTTCCGAGGTTCCGACAGGCTTCTCACGTTAGCGAACGGAGAAAACCACGGGACATGTCAAAACAAACACCGGGCATTTCGGCCCGGCGTTGGTGGGGTCATTAGTGGCGTTGTACAAATTTGTCAACACGGCATCGACGCTGCCAGGCTCCGAACCTGCACATAGAGACTGTCCTGGACGTTCTCCAGCGGAAAAAGCCGCGAAACTGCCTGCAAAGGCTGACAGAACGCAAGAACTCCGCTATCCCCGGGGCATCCTCAATGAAAGAAGATGCGTCCCTTGATGATGAGAGATCTGTTCCGCCTGCCCTTGCTCGCCCTCCTCGGCCTCATCATGGTCATCAGCCCTGCGACAGCGGAGATCCAGAAGCCAGGCCATGCGCATATCCTGGTCGATGCCGCAACCGGCAAGATCCTCGAAGCGGACAATGCGGACAAAGTGCTCTATCCGGCATCACTCACCAAGATGATGACGCTCTACCTCACCTTCGAGGCCCTTCATTCCGGCCGGTTCGACTGGGAGCAGCGGCTGGTCATCTCCAAGAATGCCAATGACAAGGAACCCTACAAGTTCGCCGTCGGCGCCGGCAACACGATCAGCGTGCGGGAAGCCGTCATGGGCATGGTCGTGCTCTCGACCAATGACGCGGCAACCGCAGTAGCCGAGGAACTGGCCGGCTCCGAGGAAGCCTTCGGTCAGATGATGACGTCGAAGGCGCGCGAGCTCGGCATGGCCAGCACCGTCTTCACCAATCCCTCGGGCCTGCCCGACCCGCGCCAGGTGACGACCGCGACCGACATGGCACGGCTCGGTCTGGCGCTGATGCGCGACTTCCCCGAGGAATACAAACTCTTCGCGTTACGCGGCATGACATTCCGCGGCATGAAGTTTCGCGGCCACAATGCATTCCTGGTGCAATATCCGGGCGCCGAAGGCATCAAGACCGGCTTCACAAATGCCTCGGGCTACAACATCGTGACCTCGGCTAGCAACGGCAACCGCCGCCTCGTCGGCGTGGTCCTCGGCGCCGACAGCGCCAATGCGAGAACGCAGGAAATGATAACGCTCTTCGACCGCCATTTCGGCACCAAAGTCAGCCAGTGATCACAGGCATACCAGGAAGGCAAAGCCCATGACCGAGACCGTTCTCGACCGCTTTCTCCGCTATGTCGTGATCGATACGCAGTCCGATCCGACATCGGACGCACAACCGTCGACCGAAAAACAGAAGGATCTCGGCCGCGTGCTGGTCGCCGAACTCCTGGCGCTTGGCCTCTCCGACGCGCATATGGATGAGCACGGCAATGTCTATGCGACCGTCCCGGCCACTACCGCGAAGAACGTTCCGGTCATCTGCTTCTGCAGCCATATGGACACGGCACCCGACTTCACCGGCACCAACGTCAAGCCGCAACTGGTGCGTAACTATCAGGGCGGCGACATCGCACTGCCTGGCGACACGAGTCAGGTGATCCGAGTCGCCTCCCATCCGCAGCTCCACAAGCAGGTCGGCAATGACGTCGTCACGACCGACGGCACCACCCTGCTCGGTGCCGACGACAAGGCAGGCGTGGCGGAGATCATGACGGCGGCGGCCCATCTGTTGGCAAATCCGCAAATTCCGCATGGAACCGTCAAGATCCTTTTCACCACCGACGAAGAAATCGGCCGCGGCGCCGACAAGGTGGATCTTCAAAAGCTCGGTGCTCGCTTCGCCTATACGCTTGACGGCTCGACCGTCGGCGAGATCGAGAACGAGACCTTTTCGGCCGACGGCGTGACGATCGAGATCACGGGCGTAGCAATGCATCCGGGCTATGCCAAGGGGAAGATGGAGAACGCGATCAAGGCCGCAAGCGACATCGTCGCCCGCCTGCCTCGCGACATCGCGCCTGAATCCACCGAGGGCCGTCAGGGCTTCATCCACCCGGTTGATATCTCAGGCAGCATGGAAAGAGCCAAGCTCCAGTTCATCATCCGCGACTTCACCGAAGAAGGCCTGAAGGAGAAGGAAGACCTGCTGGAGCGAATCGCAAACGACGTGATGGCTACCTATCCCGGCTCGCGGCATACATTCACGGTCAAGCACCAGTATCGCAACATGAAGGACGTGCTCGATCGCCATCCGGAGATCATGGACAATCTCGAAGAAGCCGTCCGCCGCGTCGGTCTCGAACCGGTACGCCACAGCATTCGCGGCGGCACAGACGGCTCGCGCCTGTCGTTCATGGGCCTGCCCTGCCCCAACATCTATACCGGCGGCCATGCCTATCACTCGCCGCTCGAATGGGTGAGCGTTCAGGACATGGAAAAATCCGTCGAGACGATCGTCGCCTTGGTCAAGATCTGGGAAGAGCGGGCAGCCTGAACCGTCCCGCGGGCCTGCTAGCGATCGAGGCTATTCGGCGGCCGACGCCGTTTGACCGTCTGCATCCACGAGGTTAGGATCACCCGGCTTCGTCTCGGCTTCCAGATCCGGGAAGGCGACGATGCGCTTGCCGGAAAAGTCGGTATGCACGACGACGAGCCCCTGTTCCTCGAAATAGCCGAGCAGACGTCGGGCGCGGCGGGCCGAATGCGTGCCATAGGCTCTGGCGATGCGATGGTCGGACGGGCATTCCTCGCTGCGGAGCGCTGCCTTGGCCAATAGCAGGAAGACGCCCTGAAGGTCGTCGGAGACGCGCACGGAGAGCGACAGCGCCGTCTGCCAGCCCTCGCTCGCCGCCGTTTCGTCGTCGACCCCTGCCCTCGTGATCGCCACGCGGCGACGGAATTCCCCCATGGGCATGGGCGGGCCGGCCACGCGACGCATGCGGGCGCGCACGAGAAACTCCTGATACAGCACACTGTCGGTCCGGTAAGCGGCCTGCGGATCCCCGAGGATTTCGGAAAGCACGGCAGACAACCGATCCTCACGCTCTTCGGCCGACATTTCAGCGCCGCGCATCGGCGATTCGCTTGGCACAGGCACCATGGACGCCGGTGTCGAACGCGAGAGCTCGGCGAGGATATCCGTCGTCGGGCGCGGTGCGGGCGCCGCGCGGCGCACGATCGGCCGGGCGAACTCCTCCGGATCTGGCGTGAAGATAAGGTCCTCGACATCCGGCAGTGCATCCGGCAGTGGCATGAGCATGGGCGAGGACGAGCGGGCCGAGGTCTCGACGGCACCAATGACGATCGGCAGCGGCCGGCGCGACATGGCAGGGCCGAGCGCCACGAAGTTGCCGCGCTGCAGATCGCGGAACATCTCTGCCTGGCGGCGATCCATGCCGAGCAGGTCGGCCGCACGCGCCATGTCGATATCAAGGAAGGTGCGCCCCATCAGGAAGTTGGAGGCTTCCGCCGCGACGTTCTTGGCAAGCTTTGCAAGGCGCTGCGTGGCGATGACGCCGGCCAGCCCGCGCTTTCGGCCACGGCACATCAGGTTGGTCATCGCACCCAGCGACATCTTGCGCGCATCTTCCGAGACATCACCGCCGACGGCCGGCGCGAACATCTGCGCTTCGTCGACGACGACCAGCACCGGATACCAGAATTCGCGATCCGCATCGAAAAGGCCGTTCAGGAAGGCGCCGGCAGCGCGCATCTGCTGCTCGACGTCGAGGCCTTCGAGCGTGAGTACGCAGGAGACGCGGTGACGACGGATACGATCGGCGATGCCGGCCAGTTCCGCCTCTGTCCGTTCGCCGTCCACCACGACGTGACCATACTTGTCGGAGAGCGTGACGAAGTCACCTTCGGGGTCGATGATGACCTGCTGGACCCACTGGGCAGATTGTTCGAGCAATCGGCGCAGCAAATGCGACTTGCCCGACCCGGAATTGCCCTGCACGAGCAGACGGGTCGCGAGAAGCTCCTCGATATCGAGCTTGGCAGGCTGACCGCCCTGCACCGTTCCCATATCGATTCCGACCTTCAATGGCGGCATCCTCAATTCATGTGTTGATCTGTAGTCCCTAACAGACTTGGAAGCCCCCGTGTGGCCTGTATCCGCGAAACCCACAGGGAAGTGCTGTGACGTCAGGCGACCTTTCGGCGACGCAGGAAACCAGCCAGCGCTATGCTGAGTATCAGCGGAGGCAGAAGCGTGGCAAGCCCGCTGCGCAGTCCGGCGAGCTCGGCTACAAAACCGATCATCGGCGGCCCGACCAGAAAGCCGAACAGCGCGATGAAGCTCAGGATCGCGACGTTTTCAGCCGCGGGCCGATCGCCGAGATCGGCAGAAGCCGTGACGGCAAGCGGAAAGCCGACCGACACGCCGAGACCGACGCAGGCAAGCCCCAGATACACAATGGTCGTCACGGGTGCGACAACGACAAGCACCATCCCCGCCAGCGAGAGCGACAGGCAGATTCGCGCCAGGATGACGGGCCCGAAACGCACCTTGGCCGCATCGCCGAGGAATCGCCCAACCGAAACCATCATGGCAAAGATGACGTAACCCATGCCGGTCGCCATCCCTGACGTCGCGAGGACATCCTTGAGATAGACAGCCGACCAATCGGCGACGGCCCCTTCTGTCATGGTGATGCCGAAGACGAAGAGGCTGATGCCGAGGATGGCGGGCCCCGGCAAACGCCAGGATGACCGCATCTCCGCTTCAGCGACCGGAGCCGCGTGCGCCGGCAAGGCCCGGCAGACGACCAGAGCGACCGGCGCCAGAAGAAGCGACAGCAGACCGATGGCCAGGAATGGAGGGGCTTCGATTGCCAGAAAGACTGCACCGATGAGACTGCCGGTCATGATCCCGAGACTCCAGAAGCCGTGGCAGCGGTTCATGATCGAAGCCGTACCGCGTTTCTCGATCACATCGGCCTCGACATTGAGACCGAGCTCGATCGTCGAAAGCCCGATCCCGAGCAGCGCCAGCAGCAGGAACAGCGAAACGATATCGGGTGCCGCGACCGGCAGCGGCACCAAAGCGAGAAAGACCGGAAAACCATAGATCAGCGTATTGCGACTGCCGATCCGCCCGACAAGCTGCCCGGCGAAGGGCAGCATCAGCAGGATGCCCGTCGGCAGCCCCAGCAAGGCTATCGCGAGTTCGGCTGGCCCGAGCGCAAGGCGCTCCTGCACACCGGGGATCTGCGGCAACCAGCTGCCAAAAGCGATCGGCTGCAGGAAAAAGGCGGACATGATGGCGGGCTTGGGGGGCATGATTGGTCCGGGGAGAAACGATCAAGGAATCAGAATGCCGACTGTCGGCGAGCCCGAGTGATTTGCAAAGCAGACCACCCGTCGGAGTGGTCTGCTTGCGTGGAAAATAGAAGAACGGTTCGATTGCCCGAGGCCACCCGAACCGTTTTTTCGTTGCTCAAACCCGGAAATCCCAGAGGGCGAGACTTCTAGGCCTCTTCCACTCCTCATCCTCCGGCAAGCCGATGTCTCGGCGCATCTGCGGTGACAAATGGGCCGCAAGATTGCGGACCTGTCGCCGCCTCCAGCTCGCCCCGATTAACGCGGCAAGCATTCGCCAGGAACCAAAGTGTTCGAGCAGTTCGTCCATCCGCTTCGACAGCGGAATTTCAACTATAGATTGATTTTCGTGCATGACTTGTCCGTCCCGGAACGCCGATGCGTCCAGGTCCTTTCGGTGATGAAAAGCGACGTGACACGAGCGGACGAACGCGTTCAGGCGCGCAGACAGCAAGTCACGTCAGTATGATTGAATACGCCGGAAAAGGCAGGAAAAATGACTGTTCAGACAGTCATCGGGTGTAGCGAGCGATGGTGGGAGATCCCACGCACATCAAAGACACCGATCCGCCAGAGAGGCGCATGCGCAGAGAAAAATGAGTCATATGTCGCCTCCTGTAGTTTGTGTTGCGGATGGCCGGAACATGCCACGCAAAAGCGGCTCCCGCAAGATCGCAATTCGAGATTGCAAATCTTGAAAAGGAGCCGTTGCCAATATGCAACAAATTGTCGCACGGCCGGATCGCGGCCGAACGACCGCTTACCGAAACGAGGTTCCGGACAGTGGCTGGAGCGAGAGGCCCATGCCCTGCATCAGGCGGCGGGTGGAGAAGTCCTGGCTGCCAGAGGTGAAGACGGCGAAGTCGAAATCCTCGGGATGCTCTGCCCCCTCCACCAGCGGAACGAGGCGGCGCGCCTGCCTTGCAATGGCTTCCGCTGGATCGAGCCAGTCGACCGGCCAGGGGGCGAGCCTTCGAAAGACATTGGCGAGAAAGGGATAATGCGTGCAGGCCAGCACGACGATGTCCGTCCTCATTCCATTCTTGTCGACGAAACAGGGCGCGATCTCGGCCAAAACGGCCTCGTCATCCAGCGCCTCGCCCCGAATATACGCCTCCGCCATACGGGCGAGGTTCTCAGAGCCTACGAGGCGGACATGACATTGCGAGGCGAAGGACTGGATGAGGTCGCGCGTGTAGGCGCGTTTCACGGTCCCCGGCGTGGCGAGCACCGAGACGAGGCCGGAGCGCGTGCGCTCGGCCGCGGGCTTGATCGCAGGCACCGTGCCGATGAAGCGCATCTCGGGAAAACGCTGCCGGAGATCGGCGCCCGCAAGCGTAAACGCAGTGTTGCAGGCGACGATGACAGCGTCAGGATCATAGCGCTCCAGCAGGTCTTCGAAGAGGCGTACGATCCGGGCCTTCAGGGGCTGTTCTTCCCAACCGCCATAGGGAAAACCGGCATCGTCGGCGACATAGATGAAGCCGCGCTCCGGCATCAGCAGACGCGCCTCACGCAGGACGGTGAGGCCACCAATGCCGGAATCGAAGACCAGGATCGGCTTTGAGCCTACCGCATCTGTGTTACTTGCCGACACCTTCGTCATCTGATCCATCTTCCGCCACCACAGCCTTCACCGACGCATTGATCTGGCCTGGCCGCGAGAAACGGTCGAGCGAGGTGATCACACCGCGGATCACGTGGATCTCGGGCGTCGTGAAAGCCCGCCTTGTGAACACCGCACGCAGATTGTCGATCATCCTCGGCTTTTTGTTGGCGGGATGGAAATAACCCCTGACGTCGAGCGCCTGCTCCAGATGCTCGAACATGCCGATCACCTCGTCCTTGGTCGCCTGCGGCTGTTCCGGTGCATCGAAAGGCACGGCATGTGGATCCTCGATGTCGGACTTCATCCATTCATAGGACATGAGAAGCACCGCTTGGGCGATATTGAGCGAGGCAAAGGCCGGATTGACGGGAAACGTCACGATTTCGTCGGCAAGCGCCACGTCTTCGGTTGAGAGACCCGACTTCTCGCGTCCGAACAGGATTCCGGTCTTCTCACCCGAACGGAACCGCTTGCGCAGTGTCTCGGCTGCGGTGACCGGCGAACGCACGGGCTTGAACCCGTCCCTGAAACGCGCGGTCGTCGCATAGACGAAGTTGAGATCCGCGACCGCCTCTTCCAGTGTCTCGTAGACCACCGTGCCGTCGATCACGTGATCGGCCTTGGCGGCAGCAGAACGCGCCTTGTCGGATGGCCAGCCGTCACGCGGCTTGACGAGGCGCAACTCCGCCAGACCAAAATTGGCCATAGCGCGCGCCACCATGCCGATGTTTTCGCCAAGCTGCGGCTCAACCAGAATGATTGCCGGCCCTTCGGCCAGCATGACGCGCTCGCTATTCGTTCCTGCCATGATCTGCCCTTCGTAGAAATGTCGGCACCCATTCGCACAAATCGACCGTTACGCAAAGGGGTGGCCTACGGGATCTACGGCCGAAATCCGCGCACTTCAAAAAGGAATTCTGTCGACGACAAAATCCCGAAAGCCGTCAAAGCCCGCCCTGTGCCTTGAGGTCCTGCTTGATGGAGGAACCGCTCTGCCCATCCACCACGGGATAGATGTCGTCGATGACCGCCTGACCATCCTCTTCGACCACGTGGAAGATCAGGACGGTATCGGCCTCGTATTCGGCACCCTCCCCAAAACAGCGCCGATTGTTGAACAGGGCGGTCACCTGACCATCGCCATCATCTTCGATGCGGATGTTCTCGAACGCACAGCCATCCTGCCCTTGCGCGATCGGATCGTAGTCGAAGGGATAGCCGGTCGTCTCTCCCTCGGGCAGCTCATGGGGCGGGTTCTTCGACGCCGCCGCAAAAGCCGACTGAAAATCCTTGCTGAACAGCCGCGACAGCCGATCCACGCTGAAGACGTCCTCGCTCGGCTCGTCGACCGTATCGTCCCAACTGCGCGCTGCGGCCTCGACGATTTCCCGGACCGGTGCCGTGACATGGGATGCGGCCGAGATGGGCGTCGCCGAGACGAGGCAAGAAGCCAGCATGAGTATTCTGGACACCATGCTCTTCATGAACAGCTTCGATTGGACCTTCGACACACTGTTTCTACCTGCAAATTAACGGCCTTCGAAAACCAAGTTTGGGGACAAGTGCACACCAAAAGTCTGAACCGAGAAATTCCCTGAAGTATCCCTCTCCTGTTTGCCTTGTACCGAGAGAATGTTATAGGCAGGCCATCGGCACGGCGCCCTCCCCGCGCTCGTTCCAGAGGCACCAACCCCGCGAGGATATTCATGAGCAAGATCAAGGTAGCCAACCCGGTCGTCGATCTCGACGGCGACGAGATGACCCGCATTATCTGGCAGTTCATCAAGGAGAAGCTGATCCTTCCCTACCTGGATCTCGACATCGAATACTACGACCTTTCCGTCGAGAACCGCGACGCGACCAACGACCAGGTCACCATCGATGCCGCCCACGCCATCAAGAAGCACGGCGTCGGCATTAAGTGCGCGACGATCACGCCGGATGAGCAGCGCGTCAAGGAATTCAACCTCAAGGAAATGTGGAAGAGCCCGAACGGCACGATCCGCAACATCCTCGGCGGAGTCATCTTCCGCGAACCGATCATCTGCAAGAACGTGCCGCGCCTAGTTCCCGGCTGGACCAAGCCGATCGTTGTCGGCCGTCACGCTTTCGGCGACCAGTACAAAGCAACCGACTTCAAGTTCCCCGGCAAGGGCAAGCTGACGATCAAGTTCGTCGGTGAAGATGGCGAAGTGATCGAAAAGGAAGTCTACAACGCACCGGGCGCCGGCGTCGCCCTGGCGATGTACAACCTCGACGAATCGATCCGCGAATTCGCCCGTGCTTCGATGATGTACGGCCTGATGCGCAAGTGGCCTGTCTACCTGTCGACCAAGAATACGATTCTCAAGGCCTATGACGGCCGCTTCAAGGACATCTTCGAAGAAGTCTACCAGACCGAATTCAAGGCGAAGTTCGACGAAGCCGGCATCGTCTACGAACACCGCCTGATCGACGACATGGTCGCCTCTGCGCTCAAGTGGTCCGGCGGTTACGTCTGGGCCTGCAAGAACTATGACGGCGACGTCCAGTCCGACACGGTCGCTCAGGGCTTCGGCTCGCTCGGCCTGATGACCTCGGTTTTGCTTTCCCCCGATGGCCGCACGGTCGAAGCTGAAGCAGCCCACGGTACGGTGACGCGTCACTACCGCCAGCACCAGAAGGGTCAGGAAACCTCGACCAACTCGATCGCCTCGATCTTCGCCTGGACCCGTGGCCTCGCCCACCGCGCCAAGCTGGACGACAATGCTGACCTGGCCAACTTCGCGACGACGCTCGAAAAGGTCTGCATCGACACGGTCGAAGCCGGTTACATGACGAAGGATCTGGCGCTGCTCATCGGTCCCGATCAGCCGTGGCTCTCGACCACCGCCTTCCTCGACAAGGTCGACGAAAACCTGAAGAAGGCCATGGCCGCCTGATCGGCAGCCAAGGCTTGAAAATCCAGAACCCGGTCACGGCAACGTGGCCGGGTTTTCTGTTTCAGCGGTATCGCTCTCGGCATCGACCTCGGCAAAGCGCTTGCGGATCTCGGCCCCGAGGCGCCGGCCCGAGATATGGTAACCGGTCAGAGGCAACTCGTAGCTCTCGAGGCGATCCGGATCATCCTCGTCCAGATAATCGATGTCGACCAACCAGCGGCCTTCCACGCGACGCTGGGCCAGTTCCACCATGGACGCCCAGGGGATCCGCTTTTCGATCCTGAGATCGATCAGTTCCTCATTGTTGAGTTCGATCACCGGCCGCGTGGCGCGAACGAGATCACGCCATCCCTTGCGCAGCCCGAAGACGGCAGAGGCGAGCAGCACCAGATAGACGAGAACCATCAGGCTCGCCCAATCGCCCCCCAGGAGGCTGGCCATCAACCCGCCGATGGACACGGACAAGAGAATGGCCGCCATGGCGGCCCAGAGAACACCGAAGCCACGGCGGGGATAGACGATCAGGGTCGGATAGCTGGTTTCTGTTTTCATCATCGACCTACATACGGAAAATCATCCCGGGCGAACAGCCGGATGGAGGCCTGCCTAACCGACCTATTCCTTTGGCCATGTTGTCAAACAGTGGGACTCAGGCTCCAATGCCGCCAAAAGGCAATCGGGGGATGCCGTGACGGGACACATGCCATCAAAAAAGCGATGACCGAAGCCATCTTGCCGAAAACCGTCAGTGTTATCAAAGAAGGTTATGGTCCCGCGAGGTTCAAGGCCGATGCACTGGCCGGTCTCACCGTGGCCATCGTCGCACTGCCGCTGTCCATGGCCATCGCCATCGCCTCAGGCGTGACGCCGGACCGAGGCCTCTACACAGCGATCATCGGCGGCTTCCTCGTTTCCCTGCTCGGCGGCAGCCGCCACCAGATCGGCGGCCCGGCCGGTGCCTTCATCGTGCTCGTCAGCGCGACCGTGGCAAGCCACGGCATCGACGGCCTGATCCTCGCAACTGCAATGGCCGGCCTGATGCTGATCGCCTGCGGGCTCTTGAGGATCGGGGACTACATCAAGTTCATCCCCTATCCGGTCACTGTGGGTTTTACGGCGGGCATCGCAGTGATCATTTTTGCCAGCCAGATCGGCGAATTGCTCGGCTTGAGCTTTCCCAATGGCGAGCCCGGCCCGCTGGCCGACAAGCTTTCTGCCATCGCGGCAGCCCTCCCCGGCTTCTCGCCAGCGGCCGCCGCGATTGCAGGCCTGACTGTGACCGTCATCTTGCTGCTGCGCCGTTATCGCCCGTCCTGGCCAGGCCTGCTGATTGCGGTGATCATGGCCTCGGCTACTTCGGCAGCCCTCGACCTTCCGGTTTCGACCATAGGCTCGAAATTCGGCGGCATCCCCTCCGGCCTGCCAATGCCGGCCCTTCCGAACCTGTCGTTCGATCTCGCGATCGCCGTTCTGCCCGATGCCATCGCCTTTGCCCTGCTCGGCGCGATCGAATCCCTGCTATCGGCCGTCGTTGCCGATGGCATGACGGGGCGGCGGCACAGATCCAACACCGAACTTGTGGGCCAGGGTGTGGCCAACATCGCCTCTGCCATGTTCGGCGGCATCTGCGTGACGGGAACCATCGCCCGCACCGCGACCAATGTCCGGGCCGGCGCGACCAGCCCCGTCTCGGGCATGTTGCATGCCGTCTTCCTGCTCGTCTTCATGCTGGTGGCAGCGCCGCTCGCCGCCTACATCCCGCTCGCAGCCCTTGCCGGCGTGCTGGCGGTCGTCTCCTGGAACATGGTGGAGAAATCCGCGATCGCGGCCCTTGTCCGCTCTTCGCGCGGCGAAACGCTGATTCTGGCCGTCACATTCCTGCTCGTCATCTTCCGCGACCTGACGGAAGGCATCGTCGTCGGCTTTTCGCTCGCCGCCCTGCAGTTCATCCATCACATGTCGAGAAATGTCCGCATCACACCGGAAAGGGCCGAGAACCCGCTGGAGCCAATGGACACCGAGACGGTGACCTATCGGCTGGACGGGGCCTTCTTCTTCGGCGCCGTTGCCGCAGCCAGTGCCGTTCTCGACAGGATCGCGGATGACCACCGCAATCTCGTCCTTGACTGCCACGGGATCCGTTTCATCGACACGTCGGGCGTCAACCTGCTCGCCGGCGTCATCCGCAAGGCCGTGCGCCAAAATGTGCAGGTCTATGTCGTCTCGGACCGCCCGGAGATGCGGCAGATGCTGCTGCATCACGAAGTGCCGGAACACGGCGTCCACTTCGTCCCGTCCTTCGATGAAGCTCGACGTCAGATTGCGGAGCGCGTTAGGTCGAGCGATCCATCGTAACCGGATGCACTGCGCGACTGTTGCGGCGATGACCAGCGGCAGAGGGGTAAGGATTGCCCGAAACGAAAGAGGCCGGCGTTACCGCCGGCCCCGTTTCGATATCATCAGCTGAGCGCTGCCTCGACCGCGGCAATCGCCGCATCGGCCTGAGCACCATCCGGGCCTCCGGCCTGGGCCATGTCCGGCCGTCCGCCGCCACCCTTGCCGCCGAGTGCGGCAGAAGCGACACGCACGAGATCGACGGCGCTGAAACGATCGGTGAGGTCAGGCGTGACCGACACGACAGCGCTCGCCTTGCCGTCTTCGGCAACCGCGATCAAGAGGACGACGGCCGTCGCAAGTCCGGCCTTGGCCTCGTCGGCCATGCCCTTCAGATCCTTGGCATCGATGCCGGCAAGCGTGCGGCCAACGAAGTTGACGCCATTGACCTGCTTCGGCGCTTCGGCACCACCGGTGGCACCGCCGCCCATGGCGAGCTTGCGCTTGGCATCCGCCAGTTCCTTTTCGAGCTTGCGGCGTTCCTCGACCAGAGCCTCGACACGGGCAACGACATCCGTCGGCTGCACCTTCAGCGTCGATGCGAGCGTCTTCACCCGCTCGTCCTGCTCGGAAAGATAGGAACGGGCCGCTTCACCGGTCAGCGCCTCGAGGCGACGCACGCCAGCGCCGACAGCACTTTCGCCGACGAGCCGCACGAGACCGATATCGCCGGTGGCCGACACATGCGTGCCGCCGCAGAGTTCGATCGAATAGGCCTTGCCGGCCTTGTCGCCGCGCACCGCCGTGCCCATCGACACGACGCGGACTTCATCGCCGTATTTTTCGCCGAAGAGCGCCATCGCGCCTTCCGCGATCGCGTCATCGACGGCCATCAGGCGGGTCGTGACCGGCGAATTCTGCAGGATGATCTCGTTGGCCATCTCCTCGACAACCTTCAGCTCCTCCGCCGAAATCGGCTTCGGATGCGAGATGTCGAAACGCAGGCGCTCGGGCGCGACCAGCGAGCCCTTCTGCGCCACATGGGTGCCGAGCACTTCGCGCAGCGCCTCGTGCAGGAGATGGGTCGCCGAATGGTTGGAGCGCAGGCGCGAGCGGCGCGCATGATCGACGTTGAGCGTCACGGCACCACCCGCCTTCACGATCCCGTTCTGTACGGTCGCGACATGCACGAAGACGCCTTCACCCTTCTTCTGGGTGTCGGTGACCGCAAGCGAATATCCCTCGCCGACGATTTCACCGGTATCGCCCGTCTGGCCACCCGACTCGCCGTAGAACGGCGTCTGGTTGACGACGATCTGCACCTCTTCACCGGCGCTGGCCTGATCGACGACCTTGCCGTCCTTGACGACGGCCAGAACCTGGCCTTCGGCCGTCTCAGAGCTGTAACCGAGGAATTCGGTCGCGCCGAACCTCTCCTTGAGCTCGAACCAGACAGTTTCGGTCGCCTTGTCGCCGGAGCCGGCCCAGTTGGCACGGGCTTCCGCCTTCTGGCGCTGCATGGCATCGTTGAAGCTGGTCAGATCGACACCGATGCCGCGCCCGCGCAAGGCGTCCTGCGTCAGGTCGAGCGGGAAGCCGTATGTGTCATAAAGTTTGAAAGCGGTTTCGCCGTCGAGGCTGTCGCCCTTGTCGAGAGTGGCCGTGGCATCCGACAAAAGCGTCAGGCCGCGTTCGAGCGTCTTGCGGAACCTGTTTTCTTCGAGCTTCAGCGTCTCCGAAATCAGGGATTCGGCACGGACCAGTTCCGGATAGGCCCGGCCCATCTGCTGCACGAGGACGGGCAGGAGCTTGAAGATGATCGGATCCTTCGCACCGAGCAGCTGTGCATGACGCATGGCGCGGCGCATGATGCGGCGAAGCACGTAGCCACGACCTTCGTTCGACGGCAGCACGCCATCGGCGATCAGGAAGGCAGACGAGCGAAGGTGATCGGCGATGACTCGGTGGCTCGCCCGGCGCTCGCCTTCGGCCTTGACGCCGGTCAGATCGACCGAGGCGTCGATCAGCGCGCGGAACAAGTCGATGTCGTAATTGTCGTGTTTGCCTTGCAAGAGTGCCGCGACGCGCTCGAGACCCATACCGGTATCGATCGACGGGCGCGGCAGGTTGACCCGTTCCTCCTTCGTGATCTGCTCGTACTGCATGAAGACGAGGTTCCAGATCTCGATGAAGCGGTCACCGTCCTCGTCCGGCGAACCCGGAGGGCCACCCCAGATATGGTCGCCGTGATCATAGAAGATTTCTGAACACGGGCCACAAGGACCGGTGTCACCCATGGCCCAGAAATTGTCGCTGGTCGGGATGCGGATGATCTTGTCATCCGACAGACCGGCGATCTTCTTCCAAAGGCCATGCGCCTCGTCATCCGTATGGTAGACAGTGACGAGTAGGCGGTTGCGGTCGATGCCGAATTCCTTGGTGATCAGGTTCCAGGCGAGCTCGATCGCACGCTCCTTGAAATAGTCGCCGAAAGAGAAATTGCCGAGCATTTCGAAGAAGGTATGGTGACGCGCGGTATAACCGACATTGTCGAGATCGTTGTGCTTGCCGCCCGCGCGCACGCATTTCTGCGCGGTCACCGCCGTCGAGTAGGGACGCTGTTCCAGACCGGTGAAGACGTTCTTGAACTGCACCATGCCGGCATTGGTGAACATCAGCGTCGGGTCGTTGCGCGGCACCAGCGGACTGGAGGAAACGACCTCGTGACCGTTCGTCTTGAAGTAGTCGAGAAAAGTCGACCGGATGTCGTTTACACCGCTCATGTCACGCCCTTCATTCAGGCCGGGAAGCCGGCCGATTTGCAAAATCAATGGCTTTTATCGCCCGGCTTCATCCCTGTCCAGCAGCCGCAACGAAAACCGGCCGCGTCTCCAGGGAAACGCGGCCGGCAAAATATCAGAAAGGTGGACGGCAGCCTTAAGCGTCGTCGGCACCATCGCTGTCATTGGCATCAGGCCCGCCATTCTGCAGGAACTTTTCCGCAATCAGACCGGCATTCTGACGCAGGGCCATCTCGATTTCCTGGGCCATCGCCGGATTGTCGCGCAGGAACAGCTTGGCATTTTCGCGGCCTTGGCCGAGCCGCTGGCTGTTATAGGAGAACCAGGCACCCGATTTCTCGACGATGCCGGCCTTGACACCAAGGTCGACGAGTTCGCCGGTCTTGGAGACACCTTCACCATACATGATGTCGAATTCGACCTGCTTGAAGGGCGGCGCCATCTTGTTCTTGACGACCTTGACGCGGGTCTGGTTCCCGACGACCTCTTCGCGATCCTTGACCGCACCGATGCGGC